>Ga0209123_1000048_pt1 | contig 207988 bp, 196 predicted proteins | sample BarGraIncu00431A_FD_184500 | JGI IMG/M metagenome (GOLD analysis project Ga0209123, IMG submission 184500) | Arctic peat soil microbial communities from Barrow, Alaska, USA - Barrow Graham LP Incubations 004-31A (SPAdes) (version 2) | ecosystem: Environmental > Terrestrial > Soil > Wetlands >... | reverse complement strand
ATTGAAATTCTCCGTTCGACTTGCATGTGTTAGGCACGCCGCCAGCGTTCGTCCTGAGCCAGGATCAAACTCTCCATAAAAAGTTATTTCAACTTCATTGAAGAAGATGATTCGCTCATTGTTTTTTTGAAACTCTTACGAGTTTCTCTCATTGGCTGTCCTTGTTGTTTAGTTTTCAAAGACCATTTGTTGGTTTGAGCCGTCTTGCTCAGAGCTATATATTAGCATTTCTAACTCTTGTTGTCAACAACTAATTTATCTTGTTTCTTTTCCCCTTGGTTAGGGAAATTGTCTAACGCCTCGCTCGCCTATTATTTCCTCAAGCGACAATTAGTACTATACCACGACTATTAGTAGTAGTTCAAGCACTTAAATATCCTTCTAGTCCACTTTTAGGAACCATATAATCTCTATATCTTCTAAATACGTCTGATATCTACAGATTCGACTATATTTTATTACTAAGCTGAATCCTTTTCGAATCAAATTATTAAGTCGTATTTTTTAAAAGACAAAGGTTGGCCCAGCTTAATTCTGGCCAACCTAACGCTAGAAATCTCACAAGTTATTCTTCAATGTCTTCATCCCGAACGGTTTCGTCTCTGGGACGCATCGTTGGGAAGAGGATGACATCCCGAATTGACGCGGAATCTGTTAAGAGCATTACCAAGCGGTCAATACCAATTCCTAGTCCACCCGTGGGCGGAAGTCCATACTCCAGAGCCTGTACGAAATCTTCATCCATCATATGAGCCTCATCATCGCCCTTAGCCCGTTCCGCGGTCTGTGTTTCAAAACGTTGCCGCTGGTCAATGGGATCGTTCAACTCAGAAAACGCATTCGCAAGTTCACGACCGAATATAAATGCTTCGAAACGATCCGTATATTCCGGTTGATCGGCGTTACGTTTAGCCAGAGGAGATATTTCTACGGGATGCCCTGTAATAAATGTGGGTTGCATCAAGTTGGGTTCAACGAACTCCTCAAAGAACTCATTTATAATTTTACCACGCGACGCACCCTCATCCACATGAATACCTTTCTCTTGAGCAACATGACGTGCCTGTTCATCAGTAACTATATCCTTGAAGTCTATCCCAGAATACTCTAGAATACCGTCTAACATTGGGAGTCGACGCCACGGAGTTTTAAATTGAAGGCTTTGCCCCTGATAAGTAATCTCGAGTGTGCCATGGACCTTTTGTACGATATGGGCAATCATTTCTTCCGTTAGCTCCATGATATCTTCATAATTTGCGTACGCTTGATAGAGTTCCATCATCGTAAACTCAGGATTGTGCTTTATTGAAATTCCCTCGTTTCGGAAGGTCCTACCGATTTCAAATACCTTCTCAAACCCACCGACGATAAGGCGTTTTAACGGCAGTTCAAGGGCGATCCGCAAATATAGGTCAATATCAAGGGCGTTGTGATGTGTAGTGAACGGTCGAGCTGCCGCGCCTCCTGCGATCGTATGTAGAGTAGGCGTCTCTACTTCGAGGAATTCCCGCTCCTCCAGGTACTCCCTCATGAACCGTATAATTTTGCTCCTGGTCACAAACACTTGGCGAACATCCGGGTTCATAACCAAATCCAAATAACGCCTACGATAACGTGTTTCCACATTCGTCAGGCCATGGAACTTTTCCGGAAGCGGGCGCATCGCCTTAGAAAGTAATTTTACAGTACGAGCGTGAATGGATATTTCTCCTCGTTTTGTACGGAAAACCTTTCCTTCGATGCCAATAATATCTCCTACGTCGAATTTTGTGATTAATTCAAAGAACGTCTCGCCTAATTCATCCCTGCGGATATAAATTTGGATACGTCCACTGAAATCCTGCACGTGGGTAAAGATAACCTTCCCTTGATCACGCTTGCTCATGATCCGACCAGCAATACTAACCTCCTGGCCTTCTAGCTCTTCAAAACGCTCCAATATTTCGAGAGCTTTGTGCGTACGCTTATAGCTATCAGCATAGGGTTCAATCCCGGCTTGACGAAGTAGCTCAAGCTTTTCTAACCGAATTCGCCAGAGATCGGTGGTATTATCCATTGATGATTCCTCCATTAAATAAAGTGCAGCATCTGTACGTGGTTAACCCCTTACAGAAACACTGCACTCAAATATTTATTCTTTCAACATATTCCATCTCATACTCTGAAATAATTCTTCGAAAACTTAAGTGCTCTTATTTAATATCCAAAATTTGATAGTGTAAAATGCCCGCGGGAACATTGACTTCAACTATAGATCCCTTGGCTTGGCCTAGAACCGCTCTCCCGACAGGTGATTCATTGGAAATTTTATTCGTACCCGGATCCGCTTCAGCCGAACCAACGATAAAATACTCTTCTTCATCGCCAAAATCCATGTCTTTCAGGAGGATTTTTACGCCTAATGCTACAACATCTGTACTTTCATATTCATCAATAACGCGCGCATTTCTGAGCATTTTTTCGATCGTTATTATCCGGCCTTCGATAAACGCCTGATCATTCTTGGCATCATCGTATTCTGAGTTTTCACTAATATCTCCGAAGTCAATGGCTTGCTTAATGCGTTCTGCGACTTCCCGTCGCTTCAATGTTTTAGACATTTCCAACTCTTCCTCAAGTTTTTTGAGGCCTTCTAAAGTTAGAATTACTTCTTTTTCAGGCATATTTTCTCGCTCCCTTTTCTCGTCCTACGCATTGCGCGTCTCATCGGTACCACGCGCTTTTCTAGTAACCATCCATGCGTACTCATCTTAACTCTAGGAACTCCTTCAAAGATTCCTCAAGTGCATTACTCGTTATTATAAGGACCCTTCAAAATATTGTCAAGGATACCGATCTCCACCTTAACGAGCAATGTTCTCATATTGTTTCTTTTTTTTTAGAAACTATTCCCCGTGTTGCAAGATTCGACTGAAGAGCGCTCGCAGTTCCTCTGGTGCTCTCGTTTGCATGATCTCATCACGGAGTTGAGCTGCCTTCCTAACCCCTTTGATATACCACACTGCATGTTTTCGCATTTCATTGAGGCCAATTCGCTCACCCTTATAACCCAATACACGTTCAAAATGTTGCAAGGCGATCTGTATACGTTCTTCTAATAATGGCTCAGGCAATACCCTGCCATGCTTTAATAGATACTGAGTGCGTGCTATAATCCATGGGTTTCCAAGTGCACCACGTCCGATCATGACCCCATCGCAGCCCGTTTGCTCTAACAATCTTACGGCATCTTCAGGTTTGAATACATCTCCGTTTCCAATGACAGGAATGTTTACTTCCTGCTTAACCCGTCGAATCCATTCCCAGTCAGCCTGACCTGAGTAAAATTGTTCACGTGTCCGCGCATGAACGGTTAGCATTTGGACGCCAACAGATTCAAGGCTTTTTGCCAGTTTGATGGCCACAATTTCATCGTCGTTCCATCCAAGACGGATTTTCACCGTTACAGGTATATTAACGGCCCGCACTACCGCTGAAGCAATAGCTTGCGCGCGGGGAAGATCCCGCAGCAGTGCCGCTCCTTCGCCATTCTTCACAATTTTCTGCGTGGGACATCCCATATTAATATCAATGACATTGGCGCTATACTGCATGGCCAAAAGCGCTGCACGAGCCATTGTATCTGGATCTGCACCAAAAAGCTGTACAATCCTCGGTTCAGGTTCCCCGCTTAAATCCAGCATACTTAAGGTCCTTGAGTTTTGGTAAGTCAACGCTTTATCACTGATCATCTCGGTCCAAACATACTCTCCGCCCACCGCACAGACTGTTTCCCGAAAAGCCTTATCCGTTACCCCGGCCAAGGGCGCCAAAAAAACTGGAATTCCAAGTTCATAATGTCCTAACTTCATGTCTCAATTCCTTTTATTGAGGCACATTCAAGAAAATAGCCAGTCAGTCTACCAGTCTATTTTGTGTCATACTGAGTTGGCCTGTTATTCTCTTTCATATGCCTATTATTTCAAGTTACGTTCATAAATCAACATAAGTCCTTCTAGGGTTAAATATGGATCGACCATTTCAATCGTTTCTGATTCTTGTGAAATCATCTCTGCTAATCCACCAGTCGCAATTACCTTGGTCTCTGGTCCCATCTCCTTTTTCATCCGTTTAACAATTCCGTCTACTTGGCCGGTGAAACCATAGTAGATTCCCGATTGCATTCCAGCCACCGTATTTTTGGCGATAACCGATGTCGGCTTAACTAATTCGATGCGAGGTAACTTTGACGCCCTCTCAAATAATGCTTCTGTTGAGATTCCAATTCCAGGAGCAATTGCCCCGCCCATGTATTCTCCACGTTTCGATACCACACAAAACGTCGTTGCGGTTCCAAAATCCACAATGATAAGTGGCCCGCCGTATTTAGCATAAGCGGCCACAGCATTCACAATGCGGTCAGCCCCGACCTCTCTGGGGTTGTCATATATAATAGGCATCCCCGTTTTAATGCCAGGCCCGACAACAAGAGGTTCTACGCCAAAATACTTTCGGGCAAGGTCTTCAATCGTTGGCATCACTGGAGGCACTACAGAGGATATAACGATGGCGCTAATTTTTTGAAAGGTTAAGCCACTAAAATCGAATAAATTTTTTATAACAACCGCATACTCATCCATTGTGCGGGATTTTTCTGTGGACACCCTCCAATGATGGGTCAGAACCTTCTCCTTATAAACCCCCAACACGATATTGGTATTACCCACATCAAAAACAAGAATCATTTTAACGCTCCTTTTGACTTAAATATGTACCCTTTAGCCAGCTCGACGACGAACCACTTCCTGTCCGACCCAGACTGCAATCGCCGCCTTTAACAGATCACCCAGAATAAAAGGGACAAAACCGATCGTTATGACATAAGCTACACTTATCGGGCGGTGCAACACCCAGTGTAAAATCACATAGAGATAGCTTAGTCCGAAAAGATACACGGTAACAAGCCCTGCAAGCACACCAATAATTGCCCGAGGTAAGCTTCCTTCTCGGTACACCCGCCCGATAACATAAGCAGCTGCCACATAACCTAGAATGAATCCAAAGGTTGGCTTTAGGATGTAACCCAATCCTCCGAACGGCGCGGACGAAAATACTGGTAGTCCAAATAAACCCAAAACAAGATAGACCAACATGGCCATAGCTGCATACTCGGCGCCAAGAATAATACCAGACATAAAGACCAGAACCGGTAAAACACTAAATGGAACCAATGCTGGTGAAACCCAGTGAACCAACATTCCAGCTATACACATAAGTGCAGCCATTATGGATGTCATTGCCAATTTTCTTGTTTTCATCTCAAGCCCTCCTCCTATTGTAAACTTATCTAATAAGTAAAGTTTACAATAGAACAAAGTTGCTTGCAATACACTTTCGCAAGTATACAAAAACCTTTCCCTAAGAATTGTGTGAGGATATAGAATTGCCCCCTCTTAGTAAACGACTAACAGGGAGCATCTGAAGCTAAATAGGATCATTCTCAGCATTTAGAAATACTTGCTCATTGTGGAACGAAGCTGAACTTCTCCCGCTGAAAAGCTTTGTTCTCCCTCCTTCATTTCGAGAAGTAAGGCTCCGTCAATTGAAATTCCCTTAAAGATGCCCTGGAATACTTGCTCGCCGCGCAGGATTTTGACTTCTTCGCCCAAACCAACGGCCCTTTCCGACCAACTTAATCTTAGCTCTTCGAACGCTTTTCTTTCGAGAGACATTAATTCAGTTTCTAAATGCATCAAGATCGAAGCAGTCAAATCGTTTAGATCTACTTCATACCCCAGAATTTCATAGAGAGTCGTGGCATTCAATGGAGCACTTAATTGTTCACGGGTAAAATTAACATTGATCCCCATGCCCAGAATCAACGTTTGAACGGTATTCCATTCTCCAACGACTTCACCGAGGATTCCTGCTAATTTCTGGCCCTTGATAACAAGGTCATTTGGCCACTTGATTCCGATACGCAGCCGAAAAAGCTCCCATAAGGCGTCGACGATGGCAACACTCGCAGCAAGGGTAATCTTCGAGGCATCCGCCAAGGATAAATTAGGGCGTAATACCACAGACATCCAAAGCCCACCTCTTGGAGATTCCCACTGCCTTTGTAACCGTCCTTGGCCCGAGCTCTGATGCTTTGCTAGGACAGTCAAACCATGGACGCCCCCCTGGCGAGCAAGTTCCTTGGCTCGATCGTTGGTCGACGTCAACTCGTCTTCAAGATAGATTGTGCATCCTAAGGAGGTTGTGTTCAACGACTGCTTTAAAACCCACTCATTTAAGGAAATAGGGCATTTTAATAAACGATAACCATTTCTTGTCTGTCCCTCGATTTCAAAACCTTCGCCTTGTAAAACCTTAATCTGTTTCCAAATGGCTGCGCGCGTGACATTCAATTGCTGACTAATTCTTTCGCCAGACACGTACTCTCCAGCGTGCTCGGAGAGGAGATGAAGGATGTCATGACGTACCATTTAGATTCCTCTTTCCCAACTTGCCCTCGTCGTAGCTTTAATCTCACCGAGATCGAGACTAAAGTCTAAAGCCTTAACCGAATTAGTCAAAGCCCCGAGCGAAATCAGATCGACTCCCGTCTCAGCCACTTCACGGAGGCGCTCTTCTGTCATCCCCCCTGAGGCTTCAACAATTGCTCGATGATCGATATAGAGTACCGCTTCCCGCATTTGTTCTAAACTCATATTATCGAGCATAATCACATCGACACCACAGGTTACTGCTTCTTTCACCTGTTCGATGCTTTCACATTCAACCTCAATCTTAGTCATATGCCCGACTTGAGCCTTGATCAGTTCGACTGCCTCCGTTAAGCCACCCACGGCGGCAAGATGATTATCCTTTAACATCACTGCATCATAAAGCCCAAATCGATGGTTCTGTCCACCGCCGACCCTGACTGCATATTTCTGTAAAGCGCGCCATCCCGGAAGGGTCTTTCGTGTATCCACGATGCTCACCGACAGACCTTCGACCCGATCGACCGCCCGTTTTGTTGCCGTGGCAATGCCTGAGAGATGTTGCAAGAAATTCAACGCCGTCCGCTCGCCCTGTAAAATACTGCTTAAAGAGCCGACGAGGTCTAGCACAACCTCTCCGACCTTGATACTATCTCCGTCTTTGGCCAGCATATGGACCTGAATCCGCGGATCTACACGCAAAAAAACCTGCTCAACAAGCGAAAGACCAGCGACCACGCCTTCTTGTTTGGCGTAAAGTTTTGCCAACCCGGTTAAATCTTCCGGCAATATCCTGGTACTGAGGTCCCCCGTCCCAATGTCTTCTTTCAATGCCCGATCAATTAACTCCTGAAACTGGTAGGTAGCGAACATGATATCCCTCCTTACGTTGCAGAGAATGCTTTTGCCAGAGTTCGTCAAGCCGCACCGGATAATCCGATCGGAAATGCCCACCTCGACTCTCCTGGCGGTCGAAGGCGGCCTTTGCAATAGCCACTCCCACCGTCAACATGTTGGCTGTCTCGAGCTCCTCCACACAACATGTTGAAATGTTATCTTGCTCCCAAGCGAGCAATAACTCAGTGGCCTTCCTGAGACTCGCCTCATCTCGCAAAATGCCAACATTATCCCACATTAAATCTTGGATCCGAGTCCGCAGACCTTGACTATCTAGGTGTTTTACGGATTCATTCAAAGCTGTTCCATTTAGACTTTCTTCCGGGCTATGAACACCCTCCCAGGAAGGACGTTCCCCTACAATTTTATCCTTCATTTTTTCCACAATGCGTGCCCCAAAAACCAAACCCTCCAGCAAGGAATTACTTGCTAACCGATTTGCGCCGTGGACCCCATTACAAGCACATTCCCCCGCCGCGTAAAGATGAGGTAGGCTTGTTTCTCCATATGAGTTCGTCGCAATCCCGCCCATCATGTAATGGGCAGCCGGGGCAACTGGCAAGGGCGTAGTTAGAACATCTATCCCATAGTTCAAACAAGTTTTATAAATGGTAGGGAATCTCTCTAAGATTCGGTCTTGCCCAATAGGCCTAAAATCCAAGTAGACCGTGCCTTGGTTCAATTCCTTCCAAATAGCCCGGGCGACAATATCGCGTGGAGCAAGTTCTTTCCCTGGTACGTTTTCCATAAAGCGTATCCCTGCAGCGTTAATTAAATGAGCACCTTCTCCACGCACCGCTTCCGAGATAAGAAAACGGGGTGCATTGGGAATTAACAACGCAGTAGGGTGAAATTGCACAAATTCCATGTCCATCAAGTCTACCCCAGCGCGGAAGGCTACTGCCATGCCATCACCCGTTGCAACACCGGGATTGGTTGTAAAGCGATAAACCTGCCCCAACCCTCCAGTTGCCAAAACCACTGCATTGGCTAAGTGCCCCTCGAGTTCTCCTGTTTTCTCATTAAGAACTAGGGCACCTACAATATCCCCTTGATGATTCTCTAATAGATCAACCAAAAAGCAACTTTCAAAGGCAGTAACATTGGGGCTTTCCTTCGCTTTGGCAACTAAAGCCCGTTCGATTTCCCACCCCGTGGCATCCCCTAGCGCGTGAAGTATTCTCCGCTGGCTATGGGCACCTTCTTGCGTAAGTGCAAGCTCCCCATTATGGCGGTCAAACTGAGTACCCATGCCCATCAATTCTTCCACACAGGCAGGCCCCTCTTCAACCAGAATCCTTACTATCAAAGGGTCGCAGAGTCCAGCACCTGCCCGTAACGTGTCTTCAAAATGTAATGTCGGAGAGTCCGATACATCAATGGCTACTGCAATTCCACCCTGCGCATGCTCGGTATTGCTTTCTTCGATTGTTTTCTTCGTAAGAACCGTAACCTGAAAGTTTTCACTCGCCTTAATCGCCGTATACAATCCAGCAATACCACTACCTAAAACAAGTACATCCGAATCAAAGACCTTTATCTCTGATTTAGACCAAGGGTATAAATACCGTCTCACTCTGCCCATCCCCGCTCTTCTGCTGGTTACAAGGCCAGCATTCTGTCCAGTGCCGCTTTGGCTCTGACTCGTATTTCCTCTTTCACCGAAATTCGGGGAGAGAGAGTTTTAAGTGCATCCCTTACCTTCTCTAAGGTTGTCAATTTCATATTCGGACAAACCAAACGTTCTGAAGCAAGATAGAATTCTTTGTCAGGGCAAACCTGATGCAGTCGGTGTAAAATCCCGGATTCCGTCCCCACGATAAATTCTTTATTTTCTGAATTTTGAGCGTAAGCAATTAATCCTGCAGTGGACCCTACATAATCGGCGTCCTGGCAAACGTCTTGCCTGCATTCCGGATGTACGATAACTTTAGCTAATGTATGCTCTTCCCTAGCCTTAAGTATGTCTTCCTTCGACAATCTATCATGGGTTTTACAGTACCCAGGCCAGAACTCCATCGGACGCTCAAGGATATTTGCGGCGTAACGGCCAAGATTTTCATCCGGAATAAAGAGGATATCTTTACCTTTTAAAGATTGCACGACTTTTACCGCATTAGAAGAAGTGCAACAGATATCGCTCTCGGCTTTAACTTCCGCTGATGTATTAACGTAACAAACCACCTGAACTCCGGGAACCCTCTTTTTATAGGCCCGTAAGCCTTCAGGATCTACCATGTCTGCCATCGGGCAACCAGCGTTCGAATCTGGTAATAGGACCGTTTTATCTGGTGATAGAATTGCAGCACTTTCAGCCATAAAATGAACACCACAAAATACAATGACTTCAGCATCCGTTTTTGCAGCCTGTTGGCTTAATTGGAGTGAATCTCCGACAAAATCAGCAATATCCTGAACCTCAGGTCTTTGATAATAGTGGGCCAAGATAACTGCTTTACGTTCTTTTTTTAATACTTCAATTTCGTCGGCTAAAGACCGAAATGACTCTTCGCTAATTGTATGCTTCACGCGTTCCCCACCTTTTCTAAAGTGACAGAATCTTTTCTAAATACTAGTCCATTCCGACTCATCTTGTCAAGAAATTTGTCCGTGGACTTCTTCAGAGGCAAGCTTTATTTGATGGTTTTCATCATCGACAAAGACGACTTTCGGTTGATACTGGCGGGCGGCTTCATCCGTTAACATTGCGTAAGTAATAATAATGATTTGATCACCTACCTGCACCTGTCGGGCTGCTGAACCATTCAAGCAAATCACTCCTGAGTTTCTCTCCCCAGGAATAACGTAAGTTTCAAACCTTGCCCCGTTATTATTATTCACAATTTGTACTTTCTCATTCGGTAAAATATCCACAGCTTCCATAAGCGCGGCGTCGATCGTGATACTTCCCACATATTGAAGGTTTGCTTCCGTTACGGTCGCTCTATGGATTTTTGATTTCATCATCGTTCTATACACCGCTTTGAACCTCCACCACTTTATTATCAATTAAACGGGTTGATCCGAACCGAACCGCTAAAGCTATGAGCACTGTGCTCTCTATATCGGTTACTTCAGATAAGTCCCCCGCATCCCTGACTTCGACATAATCAATAATGCCATGGCTCTCACGGGTGATTCTTTCCCGTATAAGCATTTCAATCTCTTGAGCTGATCGGACTTCAGCTCGTATACGCATTTCTGCTTCGTTAAGACTCTTTGACAGAATCGATGCTTCCTGCCGCTGTTCCGAAGTCAAAAAGATATTGCGCGAGCTTATGGCCAGCCCATCCTGTTCTCTGACAATTGGGACCGGACAAACTTCAATCGGGAGATTTAGATCGCTGATCATCCGCTGGATAATTAGATATTGCTGATAATCCTTCTGCCCAAAGAAGGCTAAATCGGGCTGGACAATATGAAACAACTTACTTACAACCGTCACTACTCCGCGGAAATGTCCTGGACGCTTTGCGCCACATAGCACCGTATCCAACTGACCGACCTCAACATAAGTGACGATAGGGCGAGGATACATTTCTTCAGCAGTTGGATGAAAGAGAGCGTCTACCCCGGCATCTTCCAGCAGACGTGCATCTCGTTCCAAATCTCTCGGGTAACTCGAATAGTCTTCAGTCGGGCCAAATTGTAATGGATTGACGAAAATACTCAGCACAACAAAAGCACCAGTTTCTTTAGCCCGCTCAACTAACGCCACATGCCCCCGATGCAAATAACCCATGGTAGGTATAAGTGCAATTTTACGGCCTCTATTTTTTTCCAGAGCTATCATTTCACGTAGTTCATGAATATAGGAAGTTCTCTTCATATTCTATCTCCATCTTTCCAGCAAGGACTTCAAAAGGTCCAACTCCTCCTGCGGATAGGTTCTCCCCTGCTGGTTTCTCTTATTTTCGCCTAGTTCTAAAGCCTTTAATCCTAGGCCCTGATAAATATCCACAAATTTTGATGGCATGTGTTCCAAATGACCTTGTACAGTTTGCGCATCTCCACGGGCGATCGGCCCCGTCAATGCTTGGGGCAATCCTACCTGTTCCAAATTATAAAGTGTCCCTCTCATCAACGGCAATAAAGCAGTCAGAGCATCTTTCCGTTCGATTCCAGCTTCAGCAAAAAGCTCCACAGCCATAGAAGCAAGCACCACCAAATAATTAGAAGCCATTACCGCACCAGCATGATAAAGCGACTTCTGGGTCGTCAAGATACGATGCGCAATTCCACCTAAATCCTGTACGATCCTCTCTCCAAGCTCCTCTTCGTCCCCTTCGACCCCGAAATGAGTTCCCTGAAAGATGGCTAACGCCTTCTCCACACTCGCAAAGGCTTGTAAGGGATGTAACGATAAGCAATGTACTGGTAAGCTCGCCTTGACGCGTAAAACAGCTGAAGGAATTGAGCCTGAACAGTGAATCCACACTTGTCCCGGTTTTATCAAGGTATTTGTAGCAAGTCTCTCTGCAACCGTCCGAATCATACCATCCTGGGTAGTAATAAATAAAATATCAGCGGTCGAAGCAAGTTGCGTTAAAGGGAGATGCTCTGTATCTAAATAACTGCAAAATCGCTCATACGAGGGATGGCCGCGGGTATGAACTCCTATACATTGATGCCCGGCCTCTTCTAAACGCACGGCCAAGGCAGTTCCTACAATTCCTGCTCCTATAATCCCGAATTTCATTTTGGTCCCCCTTCCAATTACCTTTCTGACTCGATCGAATAAGATCAAACGGTATCGTTTTGGGGACCACGATGCATCATGCCCCAGTATTAAAAAATTACCCCCACAAACGTGGGGGTAATTTTTTTCCCTCTCCGTCTCGGTCGTATGGATCCAAGCGGTCTTATTCGTTGTTTGGGCTGTGGGCTACTGGGCACGATGCTTCGTGCCTGCTTCGTCGTCGTTCACCTAAACTAGTACAATTCTTCCGATATTGTCCGATTAAATAGGTGTTTCTTTCGTAGGAGAGCAATGCATCGTGCCTTAAACGCGTCTCTCTGTAACGGGGAGAGTGTATCTCCTTATGCGAGAGGGTGCACCTTTCCTTCCCCATATACCACCTGTATAGATCTTCCTGATGGCAACACGAGTGTTGGTGCGATCTCTCGCAAAGGGGCAAGCACAAAGGCCCGATCTTCTAGATAAGGATGCGGCAAGATTAATTCCTTGGACTCACTCACTCTGCCATTACAAATTAGGAGATCAATGTCAATTGTTCTAGGACCCCAATGCACCTTACGTTCTCTTCCAAGCCGATGTTCAATCTCCTGACAAACATGAAGCAGATCCAGTGGCTCAAGTATGGTCTCAATCTCAATGACCTGATTCCAGTATAGGGGTTGATCCATTACACCCCAGGGTTCTGTCTCATAAATTTGTGAAGTAGTAACAATCTTTATCGTCGGGCTCGCCAAGGTCGAAATCGCCTCTTTAAGATAATGGGCTCGGTCTCCCAGATTACTACCCAACCCTAAAAATGCCCTCATACTCTCGCTCCTTCTGCACGCCAAATCTCCACTGAAACATCTCTGAAGATTCCAGGAATAGGGGCTTGGGGTTTATGCACCTCGACCCGTACGGAGGTACAGGAAAATTGCTCTAAAACTCGTTGTGCTATATCCTCTGCCAAGTGTTCCAACAATTGATGAGTATCTCCTGTAACACAAGCCTTTATTACTTGATACACTTCTCCATAGTGGATAGTATCCTCTACCAGGTCTGAAGATCCGGCCAGACTCAGATCAGAAAAAAGGTCCATATCAATTATAAACCTCTGTCCTAAAACTTGTTCCTCTGGCAATGCCCCATGGTAAGCATAAAATTCCAGCCCCCGCAGATGAATAACATCATGCCCCAACATAATGAACTCCTCTCTGGCCGCGCACAATGGCATCAGCCATTCGCACTGCCCTCTGATTTGCTTGAACATCGTGAACACGTATTATATCTACGCCTGCAACAACCCCAAGAACGCTGGTCGCCAGTGTGCCCTCTAAGCGCTCATCCGCCGCTTGATTTAAAGTCTTTCCAATCATAGATTTACGAGAAGCTCCCAGGAGCACGGGATGTCCCAGCGTTTTAAATTCCGCCAATCGGGCCATAACCTCAAGATTTTGCTCCGTTGTTTTTCCGAAACCGATTCCCGGATCGATAATAATTTGATCTCCTGATAACCCCTGGGCTTCTGCCCGTTCAATACTTTGCCTCAAGAAGGTCATCATATCCCCCATGAGATGATGGTAGTTTGTTCCATCTTGATTATGCATGACAATCACGGGGGCCTGATACTCCCCAACAACCCTAGCCATATCCGGGTCCTTCTGCAATCCCCAGACATCGTTAATCAGGTGAGCACCTGCTTTAAGGGCATTGTTCGCAACCTTTGCCTTATAAGTATCTATCGAGACAGGTATCTCAACACGCTCTATAAGTGTCTTAAGTACCGGTTCCAACCGTTGCCATTCTTCCTCGGCGCTCACTTCTCTATGCCCCGGCCGCGTTGACTCTGCTCCAATGTCTAAAATATCTACGCCGTCTTCAACCATTCGTTCCGCTTGAGCGATGGCATCTTCAATATTGAAGTATCTACCCCCATCAGAGAATGAATCCGGTGTAATATTTAAGATTCCCATGACGAGAGTACGTTCCCCCAGTATCAGTTCCCTTCCCCGACAATCTAGGCTTCGGGTTTGAGCGGGCTCCAAGGCTGAGATTAAAGACTTTAAAGCATGTCCTATCTTATCAAGCCCGAAAGGTTGGGCTAATACCTTACTCGCTAAATGCTGAAGTTGACGAACTGTGCCAAGCAACATAAGATCCGTGGCGTCCAGACTATTGGTAATTACATCTCGGTGCACTGCCGCATCTCCACCAACAGATAACATTTCCTGTTTCAGAATATGGGCAATTCGTAAAGGAACTTGCTCTAATTTAATCCCACGCCCCAATCCTTTCCCTGCCATAAGACCGATTCCTCGGGAATCAGAACCAATTTGGGCCAAAGCCCTTTTAACCTCTTCCAAATTATCCAGGCTGACCCACCTCATGCCATACGTATGCATCGTCTACCTCCTAAACTAATAAATAATAAGTTTCATCGCAGGGTTAAATTTATGACATTGGCTCTGCGCAAAACAATGTCGACAATCTCTGGCCCAATCATCGGCCAGTGCCAAGGCCTCTCCCAAACGAGATAAATTCTCTGCATAATGCTGGCGATGTTCTCGAATTCCCGATAAAATCATCTGAACAGTCTCCGGGGCGAACCTACAAGCTTCAAGCAAGGGGAGAGCCAACCGTGCGCTTACCTTAGCATGATCTTCACCAGTTTCATATTCCACCCAACGCCCAATATCATGCAGAAAAGCAGCAGCGTATACCGCCTCTTTGAGCAGAATTGCTTCTCCACTTTCTAGCATATAGGCATAGGCAATACGAGCAACGTTTAAACCATGCTCAAAGCCATGTTTACAAAATTGGCGTTCCTTTTCCAGATCATCAATCTTTTTTATGTAACAACTATAATCTTCATGCTCTATTAGCTGATTTACACGAGCCATTGAGTGCAAAATATCGTTCAACTCCAAAATATCGTTCAACTCCAAACCTACGTTAGAGTAAAAAGGGCCCGGGGTTCACCCAGGGCCCTACTATTCTCTTGCTGGAACAATTCTTTGATTATTCCAATGAGTATTACTAAAGTTTACCTTCGATAAAGCACGGTCAATTTCCTGCATGAAAGTACGGAAATTAAACTATTTAAACGAATACTAAGAGGTAATCGGTTGTGCTTGCTTAAATGTATATGCCCCTTTATAGGATGGGATAAGCAATGTTTTTTTCGCAATACTGACTGTCATACCACTTTGTTTAAGTCCTGGAGCCTCCAATTTGGAAAAGTAGTCCAACAGAGTGTCTTGATCTCCGATCGCATCCAGTTCATAAGGAATCCCCTCTGCGCGGTTTATAGGCATTATGTTCACCAAGATGGTCGAACTACCGCTGAGTACAATGGCCGTCGAACCAACTATCCGTTGACCGTTTATGCTGATTGCCTCAGCACCAGCAAACTTCAAGGTGTTGATCAACTTAGCAATGTCATCCGAACTAAGGGGGAAGGGGGCCTTTTTAGTTCGATCGTCAATACTAATTTGAATTCCTGGGCCCTCCACGGCTTGCGTTCCTTCGAGCATTTTTAATTGCACCAACTGAGCAAGCAATTGAGGATCCGTCCCGACCTTTTTCCGGGCCTCATCGAGTTTCTCCAATAGCACGCGATGGTCTTCCAGAAGTTTGGTATTTTGAGCTTGAGAATTTGACAACACAGATTTCATTTGTGTCATACGTTCAGCACTTATTTTCTCTGCTGCCGATACATTTTTCTGAGTTTGGGCCTGAACTGAAATCAGAAGACCCAAGGCGATCGCCACCATAGTGACAGGCAAAGCTAGACTTCTTTTCCAACGTTGCATTATGTGCCCTCCTTCGCAGGCGCGGCATAATGATAATCTCGCAACTTGCCTGCCGGTATTATGACCTTATCCAAAACCTCAAGTTTACGGGTAATTCCGTATTGCTTTTGGAGATCTCCCAGTTGATACCAGACATAGAAGTTTAGAGCAGACGATAAATTATTCGTGTCCCCAATAGCTTCGATCACATAAGGGGGCATTTGACGAGTCCCATTAATCTGGATATACGAACCAGCACAGAATACCTCTGTATTTGTAGTCACCCGCTGGTCATTGACTGAAACAGCCTCCGCGCCGCCATTCCAGAGAGCGTTAAAGATGGCACGAATATATTGTTCATGAATATAATTATTCGCATCTACCCCTTTCGAAACGCTCTTCGAATCATCGAGCGTAATCCGTAAACCCGGTCCATTAACTGCAATCAGGCCAGCATTCATTTTAGCCTCTTGAAGTTGCTGATTTGCCAATCCCGATACACTCTGCCCCTCAGCATATTTATCCAATTCCTGTTGTATCTTGGCATTGTCATCAGAAAGCTGTTGGTTTGCTTGTTCCGTTTGAATCAGGCTAGGGACCGCCGTCTCCGATCGTGTCACCTGACTACCAGCGGCCCCCTGAGCTTTAAGCAAAACTATGAAAAGAAAACCGATCAAAATAGAAGCCAAACCTAGTAAAGAGCGCTCTCGGTTACCCAATTTCATTGTCACACCTCCATAGCACCTACTTCGGAAAAGGGACACCCCTGCAGGGCGTCCCTTTTATTTATTTACTTACTTACTTACTTATTTATTCACTCAACCATTCGTCGCTAGCTTTGCGATAGTTAACCAGTTCTTCCGCTTTAAAATAAAGCGCAATTTCTCGTTCGGCACTGGTTACCGAGTCTGAACCGTGTACCACATTGCGGCTAATATCCATAGCGTACATTCCTCGAAGGGAACCCGGATTCGCATTCGCAGGATTAGTTGCTCCCATCAGCTCACGAGCCAAAGCCACCACGTTTTTGCCTTCCCATACTAACGCCACAACTGGAGAGGACATGATGTAGGCAACCGTCGGTTCAAAGAACCCTTTACCGCGATGCTCTGCATAATGTTCTTCTGCTAAAGTTCGATCCACTTGAATCAACTTCATCCCAACGAGCTTGAAACCCTTTTTCTCAAACCGGGCGATCATTTCTCCTGCCAAGCCCCGCTGAACTGCATCCGGTTTCAACATAATAAATGTTCTTTCCATCGTACAATCTCCTTAAATTAGCCCTTACCGAGCTTTAATCAACCTTGTTTAATTCATCTTCTACAGTTTGACGTTGTAATATGCCATCGTGCTGACTTTTATTTTCAACCACGTCTTGCGAATCCACGGTTTTGTCTAAGTTAATCGAACCCTCAGTCTGCTCCCCCGCTTCCGCCGGGACATCAAACCTGGCCATTAAAGCGGCGAAACTCTTGACATCAAGCGTTTCTTGCTCCATTAAGGCTTCGGCAATGGCATGTAATTTATCGATGTTTTCCCGAATCAGGTTTTGAGCCTTCTGATAGCAGTCATCAATGATTCGTCGGGCCTCTTTGTCAATTGCATAGGCTACTGCATCACTATAACTACGGTCACGGGAAATATCCCTACCGAGAAAGACTTGCTCTTCCTTGTGACCAAACGTAAGCGGTCCAAGTTCCTCGGACATTCCCAACTCGGTAATCATCTTTCGAACTAACCCTGTGGCTCGTTCTAAGTCATTTGATGCTCCGGTGCTGATTTCTTTAAGCACTAGAGCCTCCGATACGCGACCACCGAGTAACATGGTTACTTGGTCCAGCAATTGGGATTTTGTCATATAATTACGGTCTTCTTTAGGGAGAAGAAGCGTATATCCCCCAGCCCTTCCGCGCGGAATGATTGATACCTTGTGTAAGGGATCGGTATGAATGAGAAGTTCACCTAGTAGAGCATGACCCGCCTCATGATACGAAACAAGTTTCCTTTCAAAAGGACTAATTACTCTGCTCTTCTTCTCCGGACCCGCGATAACCCGTTCGATCGAATCTTCCAGCGCCTGCTGTCTAATTTGGGTTTCACCCCGACGAGCAGAAAGTAGCGCCGCCTCGTTAATCAGGTTGGCAAGATCCGCGCCTGTAAAGCCAGAGGTTCTCCGAGCGATAACCTCAAGGTCGACATCCTTAGTCAAAGGCTTGCCTTTAGCATGGACTTTAAGGATCTCTTCGCGTCCTCTGACATCCGGAACATCAACAACGACTTGCCGGTCAAAACGGCCTGGACGTAAGAGTGCGGGGTCAAGAACATCCGCCCTATTTGTAGCCGCAATAATAATAACTCCATCATTCCCGTTAAAGCCATCCATTTCGACGAGCAGTTGGTTTAGGGTTTGCTCACGTTCATCATGACCACCGCCTAAGCCAGCACCCCGCTGTCGTCCAACGGCATCGATCTCATCGATAAATACAATACAAGGCGCACTTTTCTTAGCCTGTTCAAACAAGTCACGGACCCGAGAAGCCCCGACTCCAACAAACATCTCTACGAAGTCAGAGCCACTGATACTAAAGAATGGTACGCCAGCTTCTCCAGAAACAGCGCGCGCAAGTAAGGTTTTACCTGTTCCTGGAGGCCCAAATAACAGCACTCCCGTGGGGATCTTTGCCCCTAATTCATTAAATTTCTTGGGAAACTTTAGAAATTCAACCACTTCCTGAAGCTCTTCTTTAACCTCATCCGCACCAGCAACATCCGCAAACGTCACCTTTTTATTATCTTCTCCGACGAGCTTGGCCTTGCTTTTACCAAACTGCATCACCCGGTTCCCGCCGCCCTGGCTTTGTTGCATCATAAAGAAGAACAAACCAACAATAACTACAATTGGCAGCATCGTGGTAAATAGGCCCAACCACCAAGGAGATTCCGGCGGCACTGATAAGTTTAAAGGAATACCATGGGATAACAAATCCGCCGTAAGTTGTGGATCAGTGGCCAGCCCAGTCACCTCGTGCTTTTGCTCGTCCCTCATCGTGACCGTATACTTAATGGTATTGTTTTCAATAACAGCCGCGACACTTTTAACCTGGTCGGCAACAACCGCTTTCTTAAAAGCGTTGTAGTCTAGCCCTAAATCTTTAGTTACTGGAGGGGTCGACCATCTAATTAACAAAATCGCCAAGACAATTATGAGAACATAAATTGTTGCATTCTTTGCATTCTTAAAGACCTTCAATATGGTCCTCCTCTCTAGTTGGCAAACCAACTCATCACGAAGCAATATCATATAGTATACCACGCAATATTAGGTTTTACAATTTATCCAAATTGGAACTCATTGCTTGCGATTTGAAAATACAATAAACCTTTTCAGTGTCTAGATCTGCCTGGCAGAAGCCACTTTGCTTGACACCGGGAATCCAAAGCACCTCTGTTCCACAGGCGATTAATAGCAACCTATCTCTTGTTTCAGCTAAGATACTTTCTTCCTGAAAAACTTTTTTTAAAGGCTTATGCCCTACACCTTGAAACCACATTCTATCCCCTTGCCGCCGAGTGCGACACACCAACTGCTCTGAAAACTGGGCTAAGAGAATGCGATTAAAACCAACAACCATGTTCTCTTGTATCTTAAGGGTCCCAATTTCCCGGATATCCCTTTCCTCCAGCAATCCGATAGTCACATTCAGACTCGGGATTTCTGCCCATTGACCCACGTCCAAGACGACTTCCGTAAAGTTGGGGCAAAAAGTCGTTTGCTCTAGTTGATTCATAACCTCGCTAATTCCGCCTGGGACGGGAACACAACTACGAAACCAAACCCCCTCATCCGTGATGTTCACCGTCAGGCCCGGCAAATCCTGCATCCATCCGGGCTTCCCCTGAGAGTCCATAATCTTCGTAACATAGGAAAATGCTAAACCACGGGGTTCCTTAGTGACCTGCTTCGCCATCCTGCGCAGCAAGCGGGAAAGAATCGCGGGAGGCTCAGTGAAGGCATCTAGACTTAAGCCGACCGTACCAATTGTATCCGATAATCGGTAACGATTCCAAACCAACTCAACTTGCTGAGACAAATAGTCTTCATCCCAGCGCAGAAGTTCTCCTGTACGCCCAAGTGCTTCCTGAATCCGAGGATTGTAATCTAGCTCCAGTTCAGGTAATAGCTGTAAACGAATTCGGTTTCGCACATACACTAGTTCTTCATTTGAACGATCAAGGGCATACGGCAGAGCTTCTTGCGCACAGTAATTTAAAATATCCGCTTTTAAAAACGTCAGAAGCGGACGGATAATCGAGTCCCTGGTCGGATATATTCCGGCCAATCCTGCCGCCCCACTCCCTCTAAATAACCTATAGAGAATCGTTTCAGCCTGGTCTCCGAGATGGTGAGCTGTGGCAAGAAGGGTGCATCCTTCTTTACGCATATCTTCTTTCCAACGAGCATAACGCCATTCTCTGGCCGCCGCCTCGAACGATTGACCCATACTTTTGGCATACCCCATGCCATCGAAACGATGAACAAGGCAAGGGATCTCCCACTTCGCTGCCATATTCTGAACCAGAAGCACTTCATCATCGGACTCTTTCCGAACGCCGTGATGGACATGCGTTAAAACCAAGGAAATCCCTCTTAACCGTTCCTCTCGTACATACTTCCAAAGAATATGACTTAAAGCCATTGAATCCGGTCCTCCAGATACTGCGACCAGGACTTTAGCGTTTGGAGGAATCAATTGAGGTAATATGTATGCGCGCATTTTTCCGTACATGCCCACTGCCTCCTTTTCGAACCAAACGCAAAGGAGCCGTGGCTAAAGCAACCCCAACTGCAATTGCCCCCGCTGCAAACAACGTCTCCGTCCCTTTGGTCAAAGCACCAATAAAATCACCTTTTACCAAAGCTAACATCGTAGAATAGGCTCCTGCGCCTGGTACCAGAGGAATAATCCCCGGTACGGCTATAATCAAAACTGGAACACGAAACATACGCGCCCCCCCTTCTGCTAATAGCCCAATTCCCACAGAAGCAAGAAAAATTGCTGTATTCGTATTTCCAAGGACCCTAAAAATCAACCACCCGATTGTTCCGGCCAAAGCGCCTGGTAATAAATAACGAACCGGAACATTAAAGACCACTGAGAATGAAAGCGAAGCAATGAAAGCAACTGCGAGTTCCATTAACATTCATTCTATCTCCAATGCATTTTACTCATAACTTTATCCATAATTGTAACCTTAACATTCTCTCCATCTAAACACAACGCCATACTATTAGTTTCACGGAAATAATATGCGACTTTAGGCATATGAAAGGAAATAACACGTCAAAGATGACTTGCATATTTTGCGTCATACTGACTAGTTGTTTGTTTGAATGTGCCTTAAGCGTTCGAAAAGGCCCTGATTGCTCAGGGCCTTTCAAACTTTCGACTGTTAAGATATTCCGAACTCTAGAACAAACCGCTAACTTTTCCAGTAATGGTGTCAACGTCGATTCTTCTATAGGCGGGGTCTGAACCTGTGCCAGGCATTAAGGAGATTGTACCGGCCATTGGGCAAAGGAATTTCGCTCCACCATAAACTAAGATGTCACGAATTGGCAATCTCCAACCGGTAGGCACACCTTTTAAAGTAGGATCATGGGATAAGCTCAGATGAGTTTTCACCATCATTGTGGAGAAATCATCATAATGCGAATCAGCTTCAAATCGCTTAGCTTTAGCTTCAGCTTCTGGAGACCAATCTACACCATCTGCGCCATAAACCTCTTTGGCGATGAGTTCGACACGTTCACGAAGAGGCATCGTCAATGGATAGAGGCATTTAAATTGGGACTCTTCTTTGCAGGCATCAATGACAGTATCTGCTAATTCTAACGCGCCATCTCCACCATCAAGCCAGTGAGTAGAGTGAGCACAACGGGCTCCCGCTGCTTTAACAATTTTCTTAACCAAGTCAATTTCTGCTTGAGTATCAGTGTAGAAGCCATTAAGGCATACGACAGGTACAATCCCTGATTTCTTAACTGTTTTAAGATGGTGCAGTAGATTAGAGCACCCTTTTTCCACGAGTTCGAGATTTTCTTTAACGTACTCATCGGGTAACGGACGCCCTGGTACTACAGCTGGTCCGCCGCCGTGCATCTTCAGAGCACGAATAGTAGCGACAAGAACAGAAACATTTGGTTTCAAATTACCCAAACGAGCTTTAACGTTCCAGAACTTTTCAAACCCGATATCAGCGGCAAAACCACTTTCAGTAACATGATAATCAAACATCTTCAGGCCAAGGCGGTCAGCAATAACTGAAGATTGACCGATAGCGATATTGGCGAAAGGACCAGCATGAACCATGACCGGTTGACCTTCAGCTGTATAACAAATCGTAGGATTAATCGTGTTACGCATCCAAGCGCACATAGCGCCATCAACTTCTAAATCTTTGGCAGTAACTGGGTTACCTGTTTTACTATAGGCTACGATGATATTACCAATCCGTTCTCTTAGATCAGGAAGATCTTTGGCTACTGCCAAAATAGCCATTAATTCTGAACCAACGGCAATACCAAATTTTGATTGCATTTGGAAACCGTCTTTTTTGCCACCAATCCCAATGATGATATTTCTCAAGCCTTGCGCTGCGAAATCGATAATCCAACCCATTTCAACATTTTTCGCGTCGATATCTAAACGTTTCAAGCCTCGTTTAGCTAGCTCTTCATCCGTGTAGTTAGCCTCATGCTGCATTCTAGCATTAAGGGCCACCATACAAAGGTTGTGGGCGTTCATAATATCATTGATATCTCCGGTTAGTCCTAAAGAAAACTCAGTCATCGGTATTAATAGAGCATTACCACCGCCAGCAGCAGTACCCTTAATATTCATAGTCGGACCACCAGACGGTTGTCGAATTGCTCCGCCGGAATTCATGCCTCGCTTGGCAAGTCCTTCAATCAGACCCATAGTAGTCGTTGTTTTTCCTTCACCTAGTGGTGTCGGAGTAATCGCAGTAACTTCAATATATTTACCATCCGGTTTATCTTTGAGACGTTCCATCATTTTCAAAAAGTCCACTTTTGGTGTTCTTCCGTAAGGAATCAATTCATCTTTTTCGAGTGACAGTGTCTTAATCAATTCTTCAACTGTCGGCATAGTCTTTTCGGCCTCTTCGGCAATCTGCCAATCCTTTAGCACTGTAGCATCCCAAGCCATAATTAGCACTCTCCTTCAATTATGTTTTACTCTTCGGAAAACTTGAACAGTAACCCTTTGCCCACATTCCCTCACGTAGATCAACCGGTATATCTAAAAAGTGTAGGACTATCCCATTATTCACAATACCTAGATTGTGAATAATGGTGCTTACGGCATGATCCGATATCCTACCTAAATTTAAACTTTCGGTATAACCCAACATAAAGGTTTGTGAGTCGTCTCTATGTTAAAGAGACATTACTTAATGATTCGCCAAACACCTCTACTTTCCTGCTTAATATTTAATTTATTTATCCTAACCATTCACTAATTTTATGTTAAAAATATAATTTTTCGACTTTATTATGGTAAAACCCCGCCCATCCACAAATAAAGTGTCAGAACCGCGCCTACACCGGAGGCGATGGAAAGCGCTACCCCAAAAGCCTCTACCCCACGAATTGATGCAGAAACGAGATCTTCGTATAGGGCATCCCTAACAGACGTCGTAATTGCCAAGCCGGGTGCAAGTACCATAATCGATCCAATGACAGCTAAATCAAATTGGACACCCGGCCAAAGCCTTTTTACAGCAAGATTAGCGAGAGCGGTCATAACACTAGTAATCGCCAACGAAACAAAAATCAGAACATCCCTTTTCTGGAGAAATTCCATCACCACCATAACCAATAAGCCCGTAATTCCGGCCACAAAGACGGAGCCCATATGGGCTCCTAATAAATAGCTAAAAGAAGCACTAGCAAGCGCTCCCGATATAAAGCGGAGCCCCGTCGAATATCGCCTTTGCAAGCGATCTACATTTAAAAGCTCACCATATGCCGAATCAACTGTTAAGGTACCTGCCGAAAGCTGTCGTGAAATTCTATTCACCTCAAGAACCTTGGCCAAGTTAAACCCCCGGTTATGAATTCGGACCACGCGCGTATGTGTCCCTAACCCTTCATTAATAGTACAAAATATACCTTGAGGAATGGCAAAAACATCTGCCGATCGTGCTCCAGACGCCAAGGCCATGCGTACCATGGTCTCCTCAACACGATAGGTTTCTCCACCATTCTCCAATATCAATTGTCCTGCAAAAAGGACGAGATCAGCAACGTCCACCATAAAATCACTCATTCCAATAGTTTTTCCGCACAACCAATATAATTCCATCATCGTCCAAGACTCCGCCACTTAACCTGCGGGCTTCCTGGACAATAAGATCAGCAATCTCTTGAGATTTGCTTATAGTTGTTTTCTCCAGAAAATCCCGAATCCAATCCGTACCTTCTTTTAAAACATCTTGCACCCCATCTGTTAATAAGATCAAGGTTTCCCCACTCTGCATATCCAGCTCAATCACCGGCGTTTCAATCTGGTTTAAGATGCCAGCAGGCAGGCTAGACGAAGCAAACGATTGGACCCCACTAGGACCAATCAGATAGGAGGAAGATGCACCTACCTTAATGAGCTTTATGTTAGCTGATTCTAAATCAAGAATTGCCATATCAATGGTTACAAAACTTTCTTCCGGCGAACGCAGTACTAGGATAGAGTTCAGTGCTTGAATCGCACCTTCAGGTTCAAATCCTGTCGTCAGAAGTTGCTCAAGAAGGGTCAACGCAGTTGCACTCATCTTCGAGGCATTTTCTCCGACTCCCATGCCATCACTTAAAATAAAGGCATGCTGCGTCGAAGAGAAGGCTATTGAGGCATAATTATCCCCACTCATTCCGTTTCCGGTTTTCGTAAACGTAGTTACCCCCACATCGAGAAAGTGGCGACGACGGCGAGCCAAATTTGATGGTTTTACTACTTCCCAGTTATGCTGAGTGTGAAGCTCTTTGGCCAGATTCCCAATAACCTGCGAAACGTTGAGAAACTGACGGGACAAGGCCTCCTGATTGAGAACCAAACGACGACGCCAAGTTTCTTGACTCTTCTCTTGTTCAATAATAAATTGCACACCCAACAACATTTCCTTTAGTCGTCCGCAATGACGCTTCCACTCAACTGGTAGAGTCTGTAACTTAAGATCTACTTGGTCCTCTGCCATAGCAAAGAGTTCAAACAATATGTGGTAAGTTTTGTAAAATTCTCGATTCCAACAAACGTCCACCGTCGGGCAAGAATGGCAAACACGTTCCACTAGAACATTCATGAGTTCCGGAACTTCTGGTCGCATCTCAAACGATTCCGCTTCAGCAGCTTGATAACTCAAGGCGATTTGATCAAAGATTTCAGCTAGTGCCTTCACTTTGGAAACGGTGGTTTCAACTTCCGGTATCAACTTTGGTTTGAGGAAATCCTTTCTTGGGGCTGCTCCGGGCCAGAGAAAGAAGAGGAATAACCCCACTGTAGAGGAAATAAGTTGAGTATAAATTGCCTCTTGTCGCAAAAAAACTGTCAACATGAGCATGACCGCTATAAAGGCCGTCCCTATTCCTATTTTACCAAACCGACGGAACGCGCCCGTACAAAAACCAGCTAAACCGTAAATTCCAGCATCCATAAGGTTTTGAGCATTTAGGGTTAACTGCGGTAGAAAACCAAGCATGGCACCAACGCCTGCCGAAGTTCCCGCTCCGTGCCGTTCCGATACAAATAAGGTAAAGAAACTTAGTAAGACCACGGAGAAATTGATTCCGATAACCTGCAAGCCCTGAAGTCCGCTAATCACGCCGATCAGTATAAAGAGCCAGGCTATTCCTTGTTCGCGTTGGAATTCCCCCCGCCAAACCGCCTCCTGATGACACAATGCAAACCAGAATATGATCGCAAATCCACCAGCCAGTACACTATGAAGCCCAATCGTAAAAAATACATATTGGTCTTGCTTTGCCAAACTTAAGGCAAGGAAAGATATGAGACCTACAATTAAGCCTGTTAAGATAACTAAAGAAATCCCCTGGTGCTTCTTTTTACGCATAGCGGGCAAAATCATTGCCAAAGCCGCTAAGATCACCAGAACTTGCCCTGCAAAGGATACGTCCTTGAGTGAAACCACGCCAATCAGAATACCCAGTAAACCAAAGGGAAAACCGATCTCTCCTCTCATAAGCAGAGCTGCTCCGAACGCAACTCCGAAGGGATGAAGGCCCAAAATGCTGCCCCGCGCCAATAGCCCTCCCAATACTAATGGTAAAAACGTACTTTCAATTGAAATCCTACTTCTAATGTCTTGATCCAATTTTAACGTTGCCCATTCTGCCATAATGTCACCTCTTACCTATTTATGGTAACATTATAGTCCTAACTAATAGCAAAGCTTGTCTAGTCAAGTCAATGAAGTGCAACAACTTTCGACGTTGTTCATAATATATCTCTGAATAGTTCGGCAATAACCCTATCGCCCTCTTAAATATAGCGGCGTTTTCAGCTTTATTTCTGATTGGTATTAAAAAAACCGCCTTCCGGCGGTTAATTTTAGTATCGACTTGAACCCCTGCCCCCACGTTTTGAATCTGTTGCTCGACGGAATTCCGTCTGTCGCTCATCACTGTCTTTTATGAACTTAGACAATTTATCCTCAAAGGATACGGTTGGTGGAAGACGACGTTCACGATTCACATTCCGAATTGTAGGGTTTGCTTGCTTGATAGAGAGTCCAATCTTTCCCTTTTCGTCAACGTGAATGACTTTAACTTTAACATGATCTTGTTCCTTTAAATAATCTCGAACGTCTTTGACATAGGCGTCTGCGACTTCCGAGATATGAACGAGCCCGGTTACTTTATCCGGTAATTCAATGAATGCTCCGAAGTTCGTGATCCCTGTCACGACTCCTTCGACAATACTGCCAACGTCAATGGCCATACGAAGTAAACTCCTCCTTGTGATGATCTAACTATGATCTAACTATAATCTACTCTATTCTATATTATATCCAGCTCATTTCATGCCTGTCAAGGTTAAGAGGATAAGTGCCGTGTACTATTTTTTGGGAGATATGAGAATTTCGCCATGTTTTACGAGTCCTAACTGCTCACGAGCCAATTGTTCGATGTAGCTAGGGGTCTTTAACATGGCAATTTCACTCTTAAGCTGTTCCTCCTGTTGAAGCAATGTTGTCTTCTCTTTATTCAGATTAGCCAGTTGCCCTTCAACCTGAGTACGAAGTTTCCATATTTGCCAAGTTGAGCTTCCGACCACTACAAGCGTAAAACATAGGATCAAAACAGAGCTGAGACGAATTCGACCCCATTTCCGATTTTGATTATTAGTCTTAATCTTCCGACGAGTCCTCTTCATCCCATTCCCCTCCTCCTATACCAAGTTCTTCGCTCGGGATGATACAAACGATCTCATACCCCTTACTTCTTGCTCGAGTTAATAAAGTTGCCACAGAGCTTTGACTGAGATGGAGCTGTTTGGCAATGCTTTCAAGGGATTTTCCACTTTCCTTAAGGATGACTGCCTGTCGTTCCCGAAAGCTTAGTTTTTCCAAGCCTCTAATTTCAATATGCACTGTGGCACACCCTTGCTAAAATTATACACAAAGTGTGGATAATCTGTGGACAAATTATGGACAAATTATTTACAGACCAATTACAAATCATTGGAATAACTCTATTATAGCCACTCCCTATTAAGTAATCAATCCCCCAAGAGGTTATTAATCATTTTTCCTAGGTGGAAAAAGCCTTCGGCACCACACCTTCCACTCACTTCTAAGATACATTAGCGATTCGAGAAGGATATGTTCACCCATTCGATAAAGAAGCAAACCGAACCAATGTAACATCGCATAGGGTGGACGCATGATTAGAACGAGTCCACGAATTGGAATCCTGATTCCTCTGCCGATAAGTTCGGCAAGATAGGCTATAAACTGGTAAATTCCAAAAAAGAAACGTACGACAAAACGACTTACCAACCTTAAATAAAGAATCAAGCCCAACAAACTACCCCAAATAATATAGAAACGAAAGGATAGCGCATTTGCCCTTTCAAAAAAACGGAAAAGAATAAATAAGGCAACTAATGAAAAGAGTACATCCCCTATAAAGGTCGAAACTCTTCTCCAGCGTTGCCAACGTCGAAAAGAGCGATAAAAGTCAAAAACCAATCCAACTGCTGCCCCAGCCACAATTATCCAAAAAAGTGTCACGAACTCTGAAATTGTTCTTCCTCCTTTCTTGGCTGCGAGGATTGCTTGTCATACCGTCAAGAAGCCTGCGTGGTATAAGTGCAACTAAGGCAGCTACCTTCGCGAGCTCGGTACCGGCCAAGTTTTCTTTATACCGGTCTGGATGTCTGCGTGGTATAAGTGCAACTAGGCAGCTACCTTCGCGAGCTCGGTACCGGCCAAGTTTTCTTTATCGGAAAACTCGATTCAGAAAGCTATGACGAGAACTATCGCTCGTATTTCGATGATAGATTAAAGCACCAATCTGCCCTTGAAGATCAACCAAACCCTCCTCAAGATTAAGCAATTTTATGCCTAACTGTTCTCCTTTGATACTCAATATCCCGAGCTCAGTTTCAAGAACAATTTCCTTGGGACCAAAGGACTGAACCTTATGCACTCCTGTCAACGCAATTTGTTCTCGATTTTCCATGACAAGGCGATGTCCTTTGCCAAATTTGTCCCCCATGCCATATCCCCCTAACTCTTTTTCTTCTTAAACCTTATTCACCTTGCTCATCCTTTAGAAGAGAGAAAGTATCTTGGTGCATCGCGCACAAGTCACCGTCCGTGGCGACTGCTATCACCGCTCAACAGATATGAACAAGCCAAATAAAAAGACAGAGTCTTGTAAATCAAGACTCTGTCTTTCGCTCATCTCTAATTAATTCATATAAAGTTTGCGCTTCGTTAGCCCTTACACTTTTCGGAGTCGCCAGAACCTGGACCTCGATAATATGATTCCCCATCTCTAGGGTGACGTGATCATTTACCTTGACTTCTGCCGAGGGTTTAACAACCCGTCCATTAATTTGAATTTTTTCTCCAACACATACATCTTTAGCGACTGTACGGCGCTTAATGAGGCGAGAAACCTTTAAGTATTTGTCAATACGCATTCATACCCCCCCTTAAATGACTAGAAGGCACCGCTAAGGATGACAAGCTGCCGAGATGGCATAAGTGCCCAGCCTATAAGTTGTGCCTTCTAATATGCAAAATCAGGCTCCAGGAAGAACCTGAAACCTGATTTTGTTACGACACTTGAAAACCTACTTTTGGACCGCGTCCTTGAGAGCCTTACCGGCCTTAAAGCCAGGTACCTTAGCAGCAGGAATTACAATAGCTTCCTTCGTTTGCGGATTTCTGCCAGTCCGTTCTGCACGATCTTTTACTTCGAACGTACCGAAACCAACTAGCTGTACCTTCTCACTTTGTGCCAAGGACTCCTCGATTACCTCGAAAACAGCTTTGACTGCCTTTTCTGCATCCTTCTTGGACATATCAGCCTTTTCTGCTACAGCGCTAACTAATTCAGCCTTATTCAAAAATAGTCCCTCCTAAAATAACTGATCTTACCACGACTTTTATATTTCGCGATAAATAATCAAACTCCTGCTTTTTCAGGGTATATCACATTAATTTACTGCTTTTTTCTTGTAATTTTGCCTTTTCCCAAAAAATATCCATTTCATCAAGTGGTAATTGCTGAAAGTCTGAACCATCCGCTTGGCATAACTGAACCATTTTAAGAAAACGGTTTTGAAACTTATGTATGGTATCCCTTAGAACATCTTCCGCATCAAGCCTTAAAAATCGGGATAAATTTACAACCGCAAACATTAAATCGCCTAATTCCTCGCGAATCCCGACTCCCTCAGCTATTGCACTTTTAAGCTCTTGTAATTCTTCTTGAACTTTACCCCAAGGGCCATCAATATCCGACCAATCAAACCCTACCTTGGCTACTCTACGTTGCGTCGAAGAAGCCCACATAAGAGCAGGTAAGCCCGGGGGGTCGTTAAAGAAGGCTACGTTATTATTTTCGCTTGCCTTTTCTTCCTGCTTAATTCTATCCCAGGTCATGATCACATCATCCGCTGTTTCGGCCTTCTCAGTACCAAAAACATGGGGATGCCGACGAATCAGTTTTTGGATAACCCCTTGAAGTACGTCTTGGAGTTCAAAATCACTCGTCTCTGAAGCAAGTTGGGTATGAAAAACAACTTGTAATAATAAGTCTCCCAACTCTTCGCACAAATTATACATATCTTGTTTCTCGATCGCGTCAAGTACTTCATAACTTTCTTCGATAAGACAGGGCTTTAACGTATCATGTGTTTGTTCCCGGTCCCATGCGCACCCCTTCTCGGAACGCAAGGTTGCCATGATTTTGGCTAACTTGGTCAAGGATATGACCTCTGAGTTGGGCGGTAAAACGATCGTCGTTAAATGATCATATGTCCCATGATCCATTTCGAAGAGCGGAAGCTTGTCCACCTTTTCTCGGACGGTTCCTAGAGCCTGTACAACATACGTCCAAGCATCATCCGGGTATACAGTCATAAGATCTAATTTGACCTCAGAGGCAATTAACTTATTATACACTTGCGGAACAATAAGCCATTCCTGGCCCGTTAAGCCTACATCTTTGAGGGCATCGTAATTGCGTATTAGAACCCCATCAATTGGGTCGAACTTCAACACTCTAAAAATCTCATCGACAAAGCTCATCGCCGGATGAATCACGACTTCATACTCCTTTGCAAGCTTTTCTCCGATAAGTTGCACAGTTTTTTCCGCAACCATTGGATGCCCAGGAACTGCGTAGATAACCTCGTAGCCCTTTAGTAGCTCCTCACGCAACTTCTCCGTAATTCTTTCATAGACCGCTTCGAAGGAGGACTCTGTGGCATAAACCTCATCAAACGATTCTACACGTATACCTTCAGCAATCAATTCCTGAATACAGGGGTGCTCAGATGTTCGCACAAATATTTTCTTTGCCCCGCATATACGGCGGTAGTTTCCAAGGGTTAACTGTTCGAGTCCTGAAGGCCCTAAACCAATAACATGAAGACACGAGGGCATTTTGTTCCACCTCCTAAGGTTATATTCTATCATAAAAAAATTAAAGCGGCACTGCCGCTTTAATTGATCTCAATTGATGATTACTGTTCCATCTGTTTTGCTAGAAACCCGGCGGCAGTCTCAACCAGTTTAATTTCCAGTTCGCCCATCTTAACATTTGGCTCTTTGGACATAAGGATCACTGTACCAATCGGGTCTCCTTGCGAAATGATGGGAGCAATGACTTCGCTGGTTATCTTACATTGATCCTCTTCTTCATTTTCAGGACAGCCTTTACATAAGATATGTTCTCCTGCTATTCCAATATGAATAATTTTTCTTTCCTCCATGGCTTGTTCTATAGCGGGGCCTATCGCTTTATTATGATATTCTTTCTTTGATGCTCCTGCCACTGCGATGATTGTATCTCGATCTGAGATACAAGTAATATGTCCAGTCGCCTCGAATAGTGATTCAGCATATTCTTTGGCAAACTCCCCCAATTCACGGATAGGGGAGTATTTTTTCAAGATGACCTCTCCCTCTCGATCTACAAAAATCTCTAACGGATCTCCTTCTCGAATACGAAGAGTCCGACGAATTTCCTTTGGAATAACGACACGACCGAGGTCATCAATTCTTCTCACGATACCGGTTGCTTTCATAGACGCGCATTCCTCCTTTTTCCCGAAAACTCATTTCGTCCTTATCTTTTTGTGACCTAAATTCAATGATAGTATATATCTTGGGATGCCCAATTATTCATTTTTTTCCATGCAAAACAAAAGAAGGCAATCTTCATTGCCTTCTTTTAACCTATTATTAACTTGCCGGCTGATAGCCTTTGGCGTATTCGATCTTGGACTTTTTACGCAAATCATCAAAAAACGTCTGAAACTTCGCATCTTTCGCTGCATTCAGCGCATCTTGCTGAACTTGAGCTTTCACCTTGGCAAAGTCTTGAGCTACTGCTGCCGTGTGCGCTTCAACCAGGATTACGTGATAACCAAATTGTGTTTTTACGGGAGTTTCTGAAAATGTATTTACTTTTTGAGCAAACGCTGCGGTTTCGAATTCGGCAACCATTTTTCCCTTTGTAAAGGTACCAAGCTCCCCGCCTGAATCTTTCGCGCCAGGTTCAATGGACTTTTCTTTAGCGAGCTGGGTAAAATCAGCCCCCGCTTTAAGTTGTGCAATTACCGCTTTTGCTTCATCTTCCGTTTTAAGCAAAATATGACGGGCAGTTACACTTTCAGGCTGAGTGTAATTAGCTTTATTCTTATCGAAAAAAGCTTGAACGTCACTATCACTTGGTACTTTAACGTCAGTCGTCATTTTCGAGTAGACCGCCAAAAAGTTCTTTAATTCTGGTTCCGTCATACCCTGTTGATTTAGGGTATCTTGAAATTTTGTTACATCTCCAATATTTTTCTTTATGACATCTTCCTGCGCAGTTACTGTAGCATCCTCAGGATTAAGCTTCTGATTCTTTACTTCTTGAGCAATAAGCTTTCCTTCGATCATACGATCCAATAACTGGCTTTTAATTTGAGGTAAGGCCTGTTTACCTTGGTCTGTATCAAATTTCATACCTTGTTTTTCGTAGGTCTTTTGCGCTAGAGCAACGCGGGCATCATAATCCTTAATTAAAATTGAGTCGCCGTTAACTTTTACTGCCCATTTACCGCCAACCAACGAGGAACACCCCGTGATTACAAGCATTAATGCTAGGACGCCCAAAATTATCCCAACTCGGGATTTTTTCATGTATACACACCCTTTCAATTAGACATGAGAATATTATATCAAGGAGTTGCTCTTGAAGCAATGTCGCAAAATGTCGAAAGAACCCGACGCACTGCTTCAATCACCTCTTCTTGATCAAGAGTTCGGATACGAATCCGACACTCCAGATTTCCATTTGGCATTGTCTTAAAAGACAATGGGTAAGTAGAGGCCGAGGCAACAGCCATCAGGTATTCTCCCGTTATGAATTCTATATTTGCCCCAAAACGAACGACAATCGTTTGTTTAGCTTGTTGAATTTGTTCAACCTTCAAGGAGCTTGCTAGCAATTTAATCCGGATGATCTCGATCAGATGCTCGACTTCACGCGTTGGGGTCCCAAAACGATCCACCAATTCATCAACCATCTCGCTAAGTTGTTCCTCATCCGCAACTAGTGCCAGTCGTTGATACAATGACGCTTTGGTTTGGCTGTCCACAATATAGGGATCCGGCAAGAAAGCATCCACCTGAAGTTCGATGCTTGGTTCAATGACTTCTTCGACCTTCTCTCCACGCAGTTCCTGAACCGCTTCTTTAAGCATTTGGCTGTATAACTCAAACCCCACTGCGGCCAAATGCCCATGTTGCTGAGCGCCAATTAAATTTCCTGCGCCCCGAATTTCTAAATCTCGCATTGCTATCTTGAATCCTGACCCAAATTCTGTAAATTCTCGTATGGCTGCCAAGCGTTTTTCGGCTATTTCCGTAAGTACCTTCTGTGGTTTATACAAGAGATACGCAAATGCTTTGCGGTTGGATCGCCCGACACGCCCTCGCAATTGATAGAGTTGGGATAAGCCAAAACGATCAGCTTCATCAATAATGAGTGTGTTTACATTGGGCATATCAAGTCCGGTTTCAATAATGGTCGTAGAGACTAAGACATCCATTTCCTGTTCTAGAAAGGCAAGCATTACTCGTTCCAAGGCTGTTTCGCGCATTTGACCGTGAGCAACACCGAACCGTGCTTCGGGAACCAATTCCTTCAAGTAATGGGTGACCTGGTCCATATCCTCAACTCGATTATGTACATAGAACACTTGGCCTCCACGTTGGATCTCGCGCCGGATGGCGTCTCGTACTACCTCAGCCCGGAATTCCGTGACATACGTCTGCACGGGATAACGGCCTTCAGGTGGAGTCTCAATTACACTCATGTCCCGAACACCCACGAGGGACATGTGCAGAGTCCTAGGAATAGGGGTCGCTGACAATGTCAACACATCAACGTTACCCTTTAATGTTTTGAGTTTTTCCTTGTGCGTAACCCCGAAACGCTGCTCTTCATCAATAATTAATAAGCCTAAATCTTTAAACTTAACGGCCTCAGCGAGAATACGGTGCGTGCCTACAATGACATCAATTCGTCCTTCCATAAGGGCCTTGAGTATTTCCTTTTGCTCCTTAGGAGACCGAAAACGACTCAACATCTCTATCGTAATCGGATACCCTATAAACCGTTCCCTGAACGTATTAAAATGTTGTTGGGCCAAAATGGTCGTGGGAACAAGAACCGCCACTTGCTTGCTGTCCATCACGGCCTTAAATGCCGCTCGCAGGGCGACTTCCGTTTTTCCGTACCCCACATCGCCACAGAGCAAACGGTCCATAGGACGTGGACGCATCATGTCAAATTTCACCTCAACGATGCTCTGGAGCTGATCCGGGGTTTCAACATAAGGGAACTTCTCTTCAAATTCATTTTGCCACACATTATCCTGGGAGAAAGCGAACCCTTGGATGGCCTCCCTTTGAGCATAAAGCTTGACCAAATCAATCGCCATTTCTTTAACGGCACTGCGTGTTTTACTCTTTACCTTGTGCCATTCGGCCCCGCCAAGTTTATATAGTTTAGGCAAAGTTTCTGCAGCACTTCCCAAATATTTTTGCAAGAGATGAAGTTGATCTAGAGGGACATAGAGCCGATCTTCTCCAGCATAGGCTATAGCAAAATAGTCTTTTTCTATTCCGGCGACCACTAGCCGCTCAATGCCGGTGAATTTCCCGATTCCATGTTGAACATGCACCACAAAGTCTCCGGCCTTAAGATCTGCAACAAAAACACGTTTTTCAACCTGGGCACTTGGCTTCTTGCCAACCGCCTTACGCTCTCTTTTGTAGATTTCAGTTTCAGTTAAAACGACAAGATTTCCGAGTGGCAACTCAAACCCTTGATCTAGAGAATACGGATAGACATAAACATGTCCATCCTCAATAGGCTCCCCAAGTTCTTTACGAGACGCCGTCACTCCACGATCCTTTAAACCCTGAATTAAACGCTCGCCATGAACCTCATCACCTACAAACAAGGCCACTACATTTCCAGCATCCTTGCGACGCTCTATCTCATCGACCAACATGCTTGTTTTCCCCATAAAACCGGTTAAGGCACGAGCGTTTAGATTAAAAACTCGATTTGGTGAGAGCCCCGGTGCCTGCCTCAACATGGTAGAAAGGCCGACCAACGAATGATTTTCTCCGTGCCTTAAAATATCGCCATAGTCAATAAACTGAGTCTCGGGATGAACAAATCCCTCGCCATGTTCCAGTAGTTGCGTAAATTCTTGCAAGCGTTCATTGGCTTGAAATTCCAACAGTTCCTTTAAACGCAGTGGTTCATCCAAAATAACGAAATGATCCTCAGGAAGATAAGAGAAAAAGGGAACGAGCGACGTATGGAGTAAGCTTAAGAAAGGATAAATATTCTCGTCTAAGATCCCCTGCTCAAGTCGTTCTTCTAGAAAATCAACTTTCTTTTGGAGACGATTAGCCGCTTCCATTCTCCCAGAACGCTGGAGGCGCCCCTTCGCTAGACGAGCTTCTGCCCGTATGGCAAAGCGGAGTTGTACTAGCTCCTCACTAGCGACAACATACTCCATCGCAGGTGAAATAAGCACCTTTTCTTGAGTAGCAACAGATTTCTGCGTCTCAAGATCAAACGTGCGAATGGAATCAACTTCATCATCGTAAAACTCAATACGTACTGCCTCACCATCTAAGGGGGCAATGTCCAATATCCCCCCTCTTAAAGCGAACTTTCCTTTTCCTTCAACGGTCTCGATTCGTTCATATCCACCATCGGTTAACGCAATAAGAACCTCGGGCAAGCTATAGCGTTGTCCCACTTCAAGGGTTAATAGATAACCCTTCCAGCGCTCAAGAGGGAACACTCGCCGTTCCACAGCCAGAACAGAAGCCACGACGGTACACCTGCGATCTTGGGCCAATTGATTCAAGACACGAATTCGGTCCGCCGTCGTTTCCCGACTTCTACCCAATGTTTCAAATGGTAGCCATTCCGTTGTGGGCATATGCAGGATAGTTTCCCGGGCACACCATGTCCGTAAATCGTTCGTCCATTTTTGAGCCTGTTCTTCTGAATAAGTCAGAATTAATCCCGGTTTAGATTTTTGCAAAAGCTGGGCGACGAAGGCTGCTTTTTGGCTTCCTGTTAATTGATAAACCATCTGAGGGCCTTCTTCATGGCTTAACGACTGATCAATCTCCTTGATATCGAGCCCCCGTCTAAGATAGTCATGAATTGTGTTCAAATCGCTCATCCTTTCGGGTAGCATAAAAAGATGAACGTCCACCAAGGGACCCCCATTCTCCTACCCCTAATCCAGTAGGGGCACGATGCATCGTGCCCCTACAACGCCACGCATCATTAATGGTATACGTTTTTAGGCTCCATTTCCATTTCGTGCAAACAACCTGAACATAACGTGTATGCAACATTCCCAACGATATCCATTATAGATTCCTCGTTATGGCTGGTCAAGTCGTCTAACTCAATCTCCCCTATAATTCGATCACAAACATGACAAATCTTTAATATCTTCATTCCTGAACCACCTCCCTAGCTAGTAGAATTGCCCCTAGCGCAGGAGGTTATACCTTCTTTAATGATGGTATAAATTCATAGCCCGACCAGTTTCCCCTTTAAGCCATAAGTTCGCAGCTTTCTCCGCACATCCCAACACCTCATCTAACTGCGCAGTTTCATCTTCCGCAAAGGAGGAAAGAACATAACGCGCAGGATCCCACTCTTTAGGCGGACGACCAACACCCAATTTAAGTCGCCAGAATTTATCGGATCCCAATTCAGCGAGAATGGACTTAATCCCATTGTGTCCACCTGCACCTCCTTGATCACGAAAGCGAATTTTTCCAAGCGCTAAATCCATATCGTCATGGACTATTAGTAAATTTTCTCCGCTAATTTTATAAAAATTAGCGAGTTCACTTACCGAACGACCGCTCAAATTCATAAATGTTTGAGGCTTTAATAATAAAAGGCGTTCCCCCTCCACATTGCCTTCCGCCCATAATCCCTGAAATTTCGAGTGAAAGACAAGCTTATGAGACTCCGCCAACAGGTCAACCAGCAAAAAGCCAATATTATGACGCGTCTCTGCATATTGAGGTCCCGGGTTTCCAAGGCCGACAATAACCTTCATTCTAATCTCCTCCCAAGCATATTCATCGGCTACACCGAATACATTCTTTAAGAACCAGAAACAAATTATTACCAACAAGGGGGTACACTAGTGAAACCCAGTCGGAAGTATTTGTCCTTACCTATCATTTCTCTCCATGAAGGGCAGCAAATTGGATACGTCAAAAGCTTAATTCTCGATGCTGCTACGAAGTCCCTGGCTGCAATTATTGTGGACTCTAAGGGTTTCTTTAAGGATCAGCGCATTATTCCCTATACCAAAGTTGTCAGTGTCGGCGATGACGCGATCACTATCGACAAGGAGTCCCACGTAGAAAAAACGACAAGTCTCCCGGAATTAATGAATTTAGTCAAAGAAAAATTAACCATCATCGGAACAAAAATGATTACAGAAACTGGGAAAACCCTTGGAACTGCCGAAGAATATTATGTGGATTCAAAAACTGGCCAAATAACCCAAATAGAGATTTCAGGCGGCAAATTAGAAGGATTTCTCAGCGGCAAGGCGTGGTTGACTGCTGAATACATTATGACCATTGGCCACGATGTGATTGTAACAAAGCAAGGAAGTGAAAATGCTCTAACCGTTGCGGATAAAGGACTCAACGATACCCTCAAAAATCTGCTCCACTCAACCTCACATTTAGCCTCAGAAACAACTCACTCTATCGGTAACTACTTTAAAAAGGACAAAGCTAAAACCGCTTCTCAACCCACTCCGGATACAACAGTTATCAGCATTGCCGAAATCGAATCTAGCCCACCGGACAATCATACTATTCCAGAGGATATACCTTCTAGCGACGATTCAAAGGAACTATCCATAACCGAAGAACCCCTGGGTTGATACCCCAGGGGTTCTTTTTATGCCTGAGTCATGGCCAACGCTCGGTGCCAGCCAAGTTTTCTTTAACTAAAGAGTTTACTGACCGAGAGGTCTTCATGAATCCGAACGATGGCTTCACCCAGGAGCGGGGCTACAGACAGCACCTTAATACGGGGGATCATTTTCTCCCTACTCAGAGGGATAGTATTCGTCACAACAACTTCACGAATAACGGAGTTTTCTAATCGTTCAATAGCCGGCCCAGATAACACAGCATGAGTACAACACGCATACACTTCTCGAGCGCCCCGTTCGACAAGAGCCTGAGCCCCCATAACGATTGTTCCGGCCGTATCGATAATGTCATCGATCATAATCACGGTCTTGCCCTTCAGTTCGCCAATGACATGCATAATTTCCGAAACATTAGGTTCCGGTCTACGTTTATCAATAATAGCAATAGACGCGCCAATCCGTTCCGCAAAATTCCGTGCTCGTGTAACTCCCCCTAAATCTGGAGACACAACACAAAGGTTTTCAAGCCCTTTTTCTCGAAAGTATTCTGCCAAAATTGGGACTCCAGGCAAGTGATCCAGGGGAATATCGAAGAATCCCTGAATTGCCGGAGCATGCAAGTCCATAGTTACAACACGATCCGCTCCCGCTGTGGCGATTAAGTTCGCCATTAATTTTGCAGTGATAGGATCACGAGCCCTTGTTTTACGCTCTTGACGGGCATATCCATAATAGGGCATCACCGCGGTAATACGACGCGCTGATGCCCGACGAATAGCATCAATCATAATCAGCAATTCCATGATATTGTCATTCGTTGGAAAGCAGGTCGGTTGAACAACATAAATATCCGAACCTCGAACGCTCTCATCTATAGCAAGACAAATTTCCCCATCCTTAAACCGTTTTATGTTGGCTTTACCGAGTGGTACCCCAAGGTAGTCCCCAATTTCTTGCGCCAACGGCCGATTGGCATTCCCACAAAAAATCTTAAATTCCTTTGCCGCCATGCCTTTTTTAGCCCCCTATTTCATCTTTTCGCGCTGGATGCCAATGTTTCTTAATCACCTGTGTGCTCCGTTCAACCGCTAAGGCCTCTGCCGGAACATTCTTCGTAATGGTAGACCCTGCACCTGTGATGGCGTAGTCTCCCACTTCAACCGGAGCAACCAAGTTTGTATTACTGCCAATAAAGGCATGATTACCAATTTTGGTGAGATGTTTGTTCACTCCGTCGTAGTTACAGGTAATCGTACCTGCGCCAATATTAGTGGCTTTCCCGATCTGGGCGTCTCCAATATAACTCAAATGGGGTACTTTCGATCCCAATCCAATTCGACTATTTTTAATTTCTACAAAGTCCCCGACTTTTACTTCTGCTTCTAATTTTGTGCCTGGACGCAAATAGCTAAACGGACCAATTTGACAGCGTTCTCCTATCACAGCGTCTTTAGCCACACTGTAAGTCACTTCAGAACCGCACCCCACCGTACAGTTTTCTAAACTAGTATGGGGCCCAATAACGGCATCCTCTTCGATCTGAGTTTTGCCAATTAAACGGGTAAAAGGTAGGATCGTTACGTCCTGGGCGAGTTTTACGGTTGCATCAATAAAGGTCGAGGCGGGATCCACAAGCGTAACCCCTTCCGCCATCCAATACTCAAGAATACGCTCTCTGAAAATTGCTTCGGCCTCCGCCAATTGGCCCCGACTATTGATGCCCAAGGCTTCATGGTTATCTGACGTACAATACGTTAGCATCTTTTCTCCGTTTTTCAAAAGAACGTCGAAGACTTCCGTCAGGTAATATTCTCCTTGCGTATTCTGATTGGTAATTTTGGTTAGTGCTTCCTTGAGTGCCGACCCCTTAAAACAATACGTCCCTGTATTTATTTTCTTAATTTGTCGTTCATCAAGCGTGGCATCTTTTTCTTCAATAATTTTAAAAGAATTCTCGTCGTTTTCAATAATACGACCGTAGCCAAAAGGTTGATCCATATGGGCTGTCAATACCGTGGCGCTGACCCCTTGGGCCTCATGCAATTCAATAAGAGCTTGTAGAGTCTCGGGTTTAAGCAATGGCTGATCCCCACTTAAGACAAGAACGGTCTGAGCATCCTCCAAATAAGGTAGGACTTGCATAACAGCATGTCCCGTTCCAAGTTGCTCTATTTGCTCCACAATCTCAGCACGTTCATTAATACGAGCCTCAACAACCTCTCGTCCATGACCGACAATAACCAGTGGACGTTCAATCCCAACCTGATTTAGCGTGTCCAAGACATGTTCAATAAGAGGTTTCCCTGCCAATGAATGCATGACTTTCGGTAACTTCGATTTCATTCTAGTCCCTTTTCCCGCTGCCATGATCACTGCAACCAAATTAGGCATGATCGAATTCGCCTCCAGCTCTAGTTTAACCTCAATATAATTTTTACACCCCAAAAGTTGTTTATTCGTCAAATCAAGTCAAAATCCCTTTATTATACTAAAGTTTTTTTTGGCTATCGGAAAAAGGAGACCTAGTGCAAGGTCCCCTTTCAGGCATATGAAAGAAAATAACAAGTCAAAGATGCCTGGTTATTTTCTTGAATGTGCCTAACATCAAAAAACATATATTTTGAATTAAATGGCTTCTTGATAGGCCTTTAAGACCGCCGTCTGAATCACTTCTCGTGCTGCAGCAGAAATGGGGTGGGCGATATCACGAAATTCTCCTTCAGGTGTTTTACGACTGGGCATGGCTACAAAAATACCATTCGTGCCTTCCACAACTTTGACATCATGAACCACAAAAGCATTATCAAAAGTCACGGAAACCACGGCCTTCATCTTTCCTTCCACGTTAATTTTCCGAACCCGCACATCGGTAATATTCATTATGAATCACCACCCTTCCACTTTTTATCCGGGCTTGTTCATAACAATATTCTCTGTATGGTAAAAAAATCCTGCAATAAATTCAGGAAAATTTTTGTTCACAAAAAAAATGTACGAAATAACAGAATTCAGGGACTAGTCACAGGAACAACAGACGTCTTACCCGTATACAGATCCAGTTCTCTAAGCTCCAAAAGAGATAAATATCCTTCAACAAGCTTAGGCTCCGTGGTCATCCTATCTTCCACCAATACCCCAATTCCCACAACATCTGCTTCAAACTCAGCCATCAAATTCTTTATCCCTAGGGCAGTTCCACCCGCCTTCATAAAATCATCAATAACAAGGACACGCCGCTTGGGTTCTAAGGCCCTGCGGGAAAGTGACATCGTTTGAATACGCCGAGATGACCCGGAAACATAATTAATGCTTACTGCAGAGCCTTCTGTCACTTTGTTTCCACTGCGAATGACCACCATGGGTAAGCCTAAGGCTTCTGCCGTCACAAGGGCAAGTGGAATTCCTTTCGTTTCGATGGTAACCACAACATCCGGAAATTTATCTCTGAAAGCACTGGCAAAAATAAGACCAAGCGGACGCAAAACAGCTGGATCAAACAATATATCCGTCATATAGAGAAAGCCGCCCGCTAAAATACGTTCTTTGTCGCTCAGCCGTTCAGCAAGCTTATTTAGGACTTGTGTTGCTTCCTCTTTAGGAATTCCAGGAATATAACGCACTCCACCCGAGGCCCCAGAGATTGTTTCGAGGTGACCTTGTCCCGAAAGGAGTAGGCTCCCCTTGACAGCCATCAGATCCTCACTAATAGTAGACTTTGCAGTGCCAAATCGTTCTGCAAATAGGGTTAAGGGAGTCAGGACATTCGGTTTTAGCATCAACACTTGGGTGATGGCCACCATCCGTTCTGCTCTTTTCATCTTCTCCACGCTTATTAATCCACCTTATCCGGATCATTCTTCAAGCTAATAGCCTCGAACATGACATTCTCTGCCGTAACAATATGTGCTATAGCCAAGGATTGGGCCTCCTCACTATTATGATTCCTTAAAGTCTCAACGATCATCCGGTGTTCTTCAATCGCCAGTTTATTCCGTCCCGGGACAGCAAGCGAAGTTGCTCTGAACCGTTGAATCTGTTCACGCAAATTTTCTAAGATCGAAATCAGTCGCTCATTGCGGCTTGCTTTATAGACTAACGCATGAAAATCCGTGTCAGACTTCACAATCTGTTCTAAGTTTAGTTCTTCCTCACTGACTCTAAAAAACAACGCCTGCTCCATTTGTTCCAATTCATCCTCCGTAATCCGCTCAGCCGCCAGCCCTGCAGCCAAGCCCTCTAAGGCAGAACGGATTTCAAAAACATCAGCGACATCCTTTAAAGACACGCCGGCAACATAAGCCCCCTTACGCGGAATCATGACTACAAAATTCTCAAGTTCTAATTTCCGGATTGCTTCACGTACTGGGGTCCGGCTAACCCCCATTTCTTCGGCTAATTGGATTTCCATCAAGCGTTCCCCAGGCTTAAGAACCCCGCTGAGAATAGCCTCGCGCATTGACTCAAAGACAATCTCCCGTAATGGTTTATACCCGTCAAGTATAACCGGTAACAAGCGTTTCTCCACGAATGTCTCCCCCTTTATCCTCTCACTACCTCAGCTACTGTTTTGCTGATCCAAACGTTTCTATAACCACTTTTTCTCAAGCGCCCCGCGACTTTTATCGCATGCTGTTTCCCTTGAGCAATCCCGAATACAGCAGAGCCACTTCCCGACATTAAGGCCCCGTAACACCCTGCATCCAGAAAATGCTGCTTGATTTTCGCAATTTCTGGAACCATTTGGATCGAGGCTGACTCTAAATTATTATAAAGTAGATCTGCCATTTGTTGTATCGAACCTTGTGTTAAGGTCTTTTCCCAATCCAGTTTTGTTAGACTCCCACCCTGTCCGACTAGATCAAATCGACGATAGGCCTCCCTTGTATTCACTCCGGCGACCGGTTTGACTAAGACAATGTTCATATCTGGAGCCGCAGGCAATAACTCAAGTAGCTCGCCTCGGCCTGTCGCCCACATCGTTCCACCGCGAAGACAGAAAGCGACATCTGTACCACATCTCTCCGCAAGCACAAGGAGACCTTCCCTATCCAGAGGTTTTCCATAAAGTTGATTTAATAAACGAAGCGTCGTCGCAGCATCTGTACTCCCTCCAGCTAGTCCAGCTTGAATAGGGATATGCTTATCAATCTCAATTTCAATCCCTTCGGACTCTCCACACTGTTCCATAAATAACACCGCTGCCTTATACGCTAAATTTCCAGGGCCACTTAATGCTCCACACCGGCAGACAACTTTCTCTCCACGACGCCGGACTCGAACAATATCGTGCAAGGCGATGGACTGCATGACACTTTGCAGTTCATGATAGCCATCTTCCCGAATCTCTTGAACTGCTAAGGCCAGATTAATTTTAGCATAGGCGAAAGTAGTTAGAAAAGATTGTTCCATTTACCTTACCCTTTCCGAACAATACAGTTGTATTTTCTTATATTATACATATTTTCGGGTTGGAGTTCCAGCACTTCTCCTTCTAAAATGTAATAATCAAAAGGGACGAAGATAATCCTCGCCCCCGCTTAACCTTTAAAGTTCTCCTCCTACGACCCATTCATGGGGCAATGATTCATGGCTTAGAGCCTTTTGCAATTCCATTCTTATCCTTATCTCTTCTTCAATTGGCTCAATGTGCTCATAGAACATCACGAAAGTATCCCCCGGAACACAACTATCTAACCCCTTCCGAAAGGCTTCTATTTCGGAAAGTACGACCCCTATCTTATTTTGATTCATACCACTTAGCATGGCTTCGTTATAGAGCAGTTGGGCAATTTCTCCCGGTTTACGCCCTCGTAAATCAGCATCTTCTCGAATAATTAAACGCTGAAACCCCTTCGCCGCTACCCGTCCCACTTCACGCACCGAATCATCTGGCCTGTCTCCGGGTACCGTGATACAGCCCACAAGAGACCCAGTCTTAAAATGTTTCAGTGTCTTGGCAATTTCTTGGATCCCAGCCGCGTTATGAGCATAGTCAATAAAAACACGAACTCCGTCCAGCTCATATAAATTCAGACGTCCCCGATTATGTTCCGCATCTGAAGTAAAACCATAAAGAGAATTACGAATCGTCACAGCGCTTAACCCTAAGGCCCACCCTGCTGCGACGGATGCTAGGGCATTCTGAATATTATGCTTAGCCATTCCTGCCATTGTCGCAGGAATCTGTTTTACAGAACAGATCCGTGAACTTTCTGAACCCTGACATAGCAAAATTACACCTCGCCGTACAAAAACAGCGGTTCCGCCTCTCCCCAAATGTTTACGAACATGAATATTATCCTTTTCAATACTAAAAAGAATAGTCCGCCCCTGCGTGCGCTTTGCCATGGTTACTACATTAGAGTCATCCGCATTCAAAATCACATAACTATGTGGCTTGACCACCTCCGCAACCAAACTCTTAACATGGGCAATGTCTTCAAGTGTCTCAATACCATATTGGCCCAGATGGTCATTTGAGACATTCGTTATAACCGCGACATCTGCATATTCATAACCCAAACCAGCTCGAAGAATTCCACCCCGTGCTGTTTCTAGAACAGCAACCTGAACATCTGGGTGCCTTAAAATAGTCCTCGCGCTCTCTGGTCCGGTCATATCACCTTTAACCCACAATTTTTGATTGATATAAATCCCATCCGTTGACGCCATTCCTACCAATAGTTTTTGATCTGTAAGCATTTTACTGATCATACGAGTCGTTGTTGTTTTTCCATTGGTACCTGTGATCGCAATGATAGGGATTCTGCCATTTCCCGAAGGTAGCACTTGCTCAACAATGGCTTTGCCCACATTGCGTGCTTTTCCTACGCTCGGAAAATGATGCATGCGAATCCCTGGTGCAGCATTAACCTCAATGATGTGCCCATTTCTTTCGCGATAGGAAGCCTCGATGTCCTCAATTACTAAATCGATCCCCGCTACATCTAATCCAATCAGCTTAGCTGCAAAGACGACTAAATCCACATTATCTGGATGTACACGATCCGTCACATCTTCGGCGATTCCCCCAGTACTCAAATTTGCACTGTCACGTAGATACACCACTTCGCCCGGTTTCGGAACGGAGGATAGCTCTAAGTGCTTTTGAGAAAGAGTTAAAATCACCACGGGGTCAATCTTAATCTTAGTTAAGGCCTTCTCATGGTCATCTCCGCGTAAAGGATCCTCATTCGTTTGAGCCACCAGCTCCTCAATTGTCGATGATCCATCCCCGAGTACATGGGCTGGAATCCTCTGTGCAGCGGCAATTAAACGATCCCCAACCACAACCAAGCGATAATGTTGCCCTGTAATGTACTCTTCAATGATGACCCAATCCCCGTAAGTTAGAGCGACCCTAAACGCTGCTCTAACTTCTGCTACACTCGTTAGTTTGAGGGTTACTCCCTTTCCTTGATTTCCTTGCAAGGGCTTAATTACAACGGCGGTTTCCATATCTAGGAAAGCCTGGACAACTTCCTCTTCCGTCCTAACAATATATCCCCAGGGGACAGGAACCCCACCCTCACTCAGTATTTGCTTGGTCATTTCCTTATCACAAGCAATGTCTACCCCTATACTAGAGGTCACATCCGTCATTGTTGCCTGAATACGTCTCTGGTTTCGGCCATACCCCAACTGCAACAAGCTACTTTCATTTAGGCGTTGAACCGGAATTCCCCGTTCTTTACAAGCTTCAACGATAACCTTTGTTGAAGACCCTAATTCGTATTTAGACATCACTTCTTTTATACGATTTACAGCTTGTATAACGTCAAAGGCTCCTTGATTCAGAAGGGTTTTTACGAGAGTAAAGGCTTGATTAAAAGCCTCAATTGCGCCCTCTCTGGCTTCGTAATTAAATATAATCTCATAGACACCTGGTTCTTGTAAAATAGCCATAGTTTTACCATGTTTAATCGTTTGCCCAGCCTGTGTCAAAAGGTCGATCGTCACATGTTCAAGGACATGCCCAATAAGGGTACCCTCTTGTAACCGCTCTAGGAATCCACCAACTTTACCACGTGAACAGTGATGATCTACTAATGTGGGTAAATTATTGACGAGACGAAGACCAAAATCCCCCAATTCATTACTAAATCGTTCTGTCCATTCCTGGAGATCCACAATCGCTCGAATAATAGGCCGACGGCTGTAAACATTGGCCCCTTCGATCGCTTGGATTTGTCTAATCTCCATTATGTTATTGTTCCTCCTTTAATTGCAGTGGCAAAAATATACATTCTTAGTTTAAACCTTTTTTTCCCTTGGTATTCCCAATTTCAGTCAAATTCTTGGACTAAAGTAAAGAAACTCGGCGTTTTAGATCAAAACCATAGCCATCCGATAAAACGTGCATCATAATTGGGCTCAAAAGCAAGGACTGCCCAGGTGTCGTTTCCGAGACGTTCGTAGCAGTGGAGGGTGATGCATCCACCACGGTTACCGTATTGCTGCCAACGACTGAAAAGAGCGCATTAGACTGGACTAAAATAGCCGTATCTTCATCAATTCCCACACCAAGAACGTAGGGATTTTGGGCAATCGCCGATAAGAGCCGACCAATCCTCCCACGCTGAGCAAAGTGTTGATCAATCACCACTGAACGAAGTAAACCCAAGCCTGGTGCCATCGTTAAGGTATCTTTCTTTGCCGTTCCCGCTTCCCCTCCGACAATCATCGTATCTGACATAACTGAAGCCCCTGCGCTCGTTCCCGCAATAATGACCCCTTGCTCATACAACTGTTGGAGCATACGTCCTAGTAGCGTCCCACCCAGCAGACCTGTAATCCGAAGTTGGTCACCGCCTGTAAAAAAGACCCCCGTTGAATTTTCGAATTGTCTCCCAATCCCTTGTGCATTCGCCTGGGTCCGATCTGAAACATCAAGAACTTGTACCTCCTGAGCCCCTAATTTGAGAAACAAAGCATGGTAATCAGCCCCGACTTGTTGAGGGTATTCTGTCGCAGCCGTTAAGACTGTAATACGACTTTCTCTGCCACCTGATTCCTGCACAAACCGATTAAGGATTTTACACTCTCCCTTTTTATCTTCTGCCCCACCGATAATAAGAAGTTTTCCTTCCACATGTTCAGCCAAAACTGATCCCTCCAATCCATTTATTTTTCACTTAAAGGGGGGAGAATTATGCAACGAACATTCAGAAATCACTAACATACCATGAGATATAACTAGTTAACCAAAGAAAGGAGGCTTCTGCTCAATGCCCAATCGTTTGATTGTCATTCATACTACCCGTCGACAACTTGAACTTTATGAAGGAAACCGAGTTGTCCAGCATTATCCGATTGCTGTAGGCAAAGCAGCAACCCCCACCCCCCACGGTCGCTATACCATTGCTACTAAAACAGTTTATCCCGGTGATGTCTTTGGTAGTCGTTGGATGGGACTTTCCATTCCTCATTATGGGATTCACGGAACGAATAACCCTTCAAGTATTGGGCAAGCAGTGTCTAAAGGCTGTATCCGCATGCATAACCACGACGTTGAAAACCTATTCCTATACGTCGAGATTGGTACCACTGTGCTCATTCAATAAAGGGTGGTGGGGGGCGGTCCCCCTGCAACCAAAGGACAATAAATTAGCACCCTGGCTTTTGTAACTTAAGCCAGGGTGTGTTCTTTTAGACTCTCTCTCAATATGGACTCCTTGGATACCCCCGCCGCATCTGACCCCGCGTCTCAACGCCCCCAATCCCATCCGTTCCTGTAATCGTATGCCTCAGAATATCCTTCACCGAAACGATCTGGTCAGTTGGAGTGAAAGCAATCCTCTCCACAACAAAAACCGGATCGAAAGCATGAATAAGCATGCGTTTGGGCGACGAAGCGAAATTTGCCCCCGCTGATAGAATAGCTTCATAGTTCGATTGGCAAGCACCCGCAAAGATCACCAGCGCATCCCTGTTATGCTGAAAACGTCGGGCTTCTAACACAGACTCCACAAAATAGCGCGAACTGCGGTAACTGTTCATACTATGGAAATCCTTTTTTCCACTTATAAATCCGTCATGACCCGTCAAAACCAAGATGTCCGTCGGATTTTCTTGGAGAATTTTACGAATAACTTTTGGTTGCTCCATCTCTGATTTACAAATTCCCTTGGCTTCAATGCCCATTTGCTTATACGTTTTAATACATTGGTTTAGATAATCTTGGTCGCCATCAAGCTGCAATACCCGTCCAGGAATCTCAAAAAATTCATTTTTATTGTCTATATCAACTTTTCTTTGATTGGTCAGTTTGTTTAATCTTTGATAAATCATCTTATTATCGTCACGCTCATAGTTGGCAATTTCAACCGGACGCTTCCCAATAAGATCTGAAACCGGAGCATCTGCTAGCAATCTTAAATTAAGTCCTTTGAGAATCACCCAACTTTCGCCTATTAAACTTTCATGTATCTGATCAACGTGAAAGAAAATATCCTGTTGATGTGAGAGACGTGCAACAATATCCCCAACCTTAACCATACCCTACCCACTCCTTCTCGTGGTTCGTGGTTCCGAACCTCGAATATCGAATATCGAATACCCTATATACTATGTCGAACCTGATCAGACGGCATATAGTATAACAAGTTAAGATTAAAAGGGGGAACTAAGATGTTCGCCGTAATCATTCCAGCCAAGAATGAAGAAAAGAGCATCTTGGCAACTTTGACCACAATTTTGCATCTTCCCGTCAGTTATATCATTTTGGTCCTCAACGGCTGCACCGACAAAACATTCGAGCTTGCTCGCTCAATCCCTGATCATCGGATTCAGATTCTCTATTTTACAGACTCCCTGGGAATTGATATACCACGAGCAGTTGGAGCGCTCTACGCACGTCATTTGGGTGTCAAGGGGGCACTCTTTGTCGATGGTGATATGTCAGGGAATATCTATCAGAATCTCGTTCACCTGCTTACTTCGATCGAATCTGGAATTGACGTGGCCTTAACAAATTGTTATCCCTACATTACGCATCGTGAAAAGCTTGCCAATTTGGTCCTTAAATTCAGAGCAAGACTCAACCGCGAGCTTGATCTCTTTAAAAGCCTCGGCCTTTCGACCCCTACGCACGGGCCTCATGCGCTTTCTGCTCGCGCCTTGCAAATCCTACCCTTGGAAGCCATCGCCATCCCCCCGCTCACCTTGTATTGGGCCCAAAAAAACTGCCTGACCATCAAAGTGGCCACATCCATACCCCATGAAGCACTGCACTCTCCTCGAAAGCATCGGCGTCATGCTCGTCTAATTGCCGAAACCATCATTGGGGATTGCCAAATGGGATTATCATTAATCCAAAATGCACCTATGACACGCTCACTCGGAAAACACAAATTACTTGGCTACCACCCAGAACGACGATTTGATCTCCTTCAACATTGGGAGCAATCTCTAACGTCTGAACGCCTGTGTAATGGGCAATATGTCATTTTCTCGAGATCCTCGACTTCCGTATAAGAGTCTATGCTAACTTTAATTAAGACTCCTTTCCCCAGGATTTATTCCCTGTTTCTGAAAGTAATTTGTGATTTTTTCCTTTTCATCTACCCGCACGTGTACTGTCGGTTGCATTTTTCCCACTTGTACCCCATTCCACTTCATGTAAATTGTTTGACTATATGATTTATTCAAGATGGGATCCGCATACCGTAAGTCAACAACAACGTAATGCGCGTCAATATTCCGTTGTTGGGAATCAATATCATCACTCGGGATGATCATAATCAGGCTCGACGCAGCATCTTTGGGAATTTCGTTGACAATAGCCGATTCATCGTGGTGAATCGGCTTTCCTGTTAGTTGATCATCAAAGACGATCGTCTTGCTAGAAAGGTTAACCGCGGGGTGTATTCCGATGTTATTGAATTTCAGTTCTAGGGTTAGTTCGTTGCCTATATCTACTTTTGGGGACTCTTTTAAAACGAAATAGGGTCTTGCCGCATCCTGCTGTATCTTCCAGGCTGCGATCGTTAAATAGACGGTGATCAACGCCGTGAGCGCTAACACCGCAGTCGCTAGTGTGCCAATAATATCTGACCATTTCATAAAACGATTGTTGCTTGTTTTACCCAACCCAGGTCGACCTCCATTAATCCGCAATAATTTCATCCCGAACGCTTACTTATCGTTCGAATATTTTCCGTTTTTTATGCGCTGGTCATGGACGACCGAGTGTACCTAGAGGAACCCTCTTTAAAAAGCTCTCTACAACAGGAAGAACCGAGGCTGCGCCTCGGTCCTTTCATTGTTAAGAAATTTTAATGCCCGTAGGGGCACGATGCATCGTGCCCCTACATCAAATTATTGCAAAAATGCTTTAGTTAAAATCTGAAACTCCTCGATACTTAACGATTCTGCACGCCGCCCATCCGAGATCCCTACGCTCTGCATGCGTTCAATAACATCTTCTTTTTTTAGACCTAAACCACCAGTCAATGAATTCCCCAAGGTTTTCCGTCTTTGGCTGAAGGCTGCTTTAACGACTCGGAAAAAGTCCTTTTTATTCACGTCAAACCCTGGATAAGGACGAAGGTCTAATCGAATTACGGCAGAAGTAACTTTTGGAGCCGGCCAAAATGCGCTAGGCAAGACATCCGTTACTTTTGTTACTTGGGCAGAAATCTGAACCGCGATGGACAGTATACCGTAAGTCTTACTCCCTGGCGGCGCAGCAATCCGATCAGCCACTTCTTTTTGTACCATGACCGTCATCCCGCTTAATTGATCTGCTTGATCTAGAAAGTGCATAATCAGTGGGCTTGTAATGTAGTAGGGCAAATTTCCTATTAAATATCCCTTCTTCTCTCCCCATAACTCAAATAGATCTAACTTTAAGGCATCTTTATTGATTATTTCAATAGGAAGACCCTTAAGTTCTTTATGTAAAATCCCAATTTTATGTTGATCCAACTCTACTGCCCACATCTTTTGTACCCTTGGGGCAAGAGCCCGGGTTAATACCCCAAGGCCTGGTCCTATTTCCACAAGTGGAATATCCGATTGTAACGTACTCGCTGAAACAATGCAATTAATTACTTCGTCACTCATTAAAAAAACTTGACCCAACGATTTTTGGGCACGTGCCCCACCTTTAATAAGACGTTGTGTATACTCAGCTGCACTCTCCATGCAGAACCTCCTTTATCGCTTGAAAGAATGACTCGCGCGATATCCCAAAACGATTTAAGCGATGTAGAAACTGCTTGGCATTCGTATCCCCAATCCCTAGCTTGCGCCCAAGCGCTAACCTGTATTCACTCGCCCGTCCCGCCCCCGCTAAACCAACTGAGAATAAATCCTCTATCGTAAAATTCTCAACAAGAATCTCCTTTTCTTGCTGAATATGGGCAAAAGCACGGCGAATTTCGTGTAGTTCTGCATTTTCAACTCCAATATCCCCCTGTTTTGTAGCTGCTTTCCTTGTCAAGTAAGTGTGTTTAGCCTTAGGAACATAAGCCCTGATACGATTGCGTATCTGCTCGCCAACTGTATCCGGGTCCGTAAAAACAATGACTCCTTGACGGTTGGCCATTTCTGCAATGTAGTCTAACTTTTTCTTTGTTAGGCCATAACCCTCCGTCCAAATTATATCAACTTCTCCAAGCGCCTGTCGTACCGCATGTGCGTCGTTTTTTCCTTCAACAACAATCAGTTCCTTAATCATTCCGTATTCCTCCATTCCCAACTCTTATATCTTAACTGAGAATGTTCAAAGACTCAAATTTTTTTAGTAGGGGTACGATACATCGTGCCCCTACCGTATGAATAGGTAAGGGCACGATGATGTATCGTGCCCTTACAATTTATTTTTTAGTTTTATTTGTTCCGTACGTTTTCATGAGCGAATCCCAGATCGCAGGATCCTCCATTCCTAACCGCCAAATACCAACTCCATGCAATTTGTGCTTGAGAGCATAATCCATTTTAATTCTCAAACTACCGGCGTTTTCAAAGAAGACTTCATGTCGAACACCTTTTGCTGTGTAGATAAATTGGGGCACTTTCGCACTCGGATCGGTAAGGATTTCTACCCCTTGTTTTTTGGCGCGATCAACGGTTTGAATATAGGATAGATAATCTGGCATTAAGGGCTTGGCTGATCCCCAGTCATAGGAGTAGACTGGAAGACCCATCACAATTTTTTCTTTGGGTATCTTTCCTACTGCAAAGCTAATGACCCGATCTACCCATCCTTGTGAGGCAACAGGACCTTGGGTAGTGCCCAGTCCGTGTTCATCATATGTCATAAGAATGATTTGATCTGCGGATTTACCGATCGCTGCATAATCGTACGCACCTGACCATAGATCAGAAGGATAATCAATAAATTTAGCAGGGATAGAAATGTTCAAGACTTTGTCCTTTGCTTTTAACGCTTTACCCAACTCAGCGACAAAGGCAGAAAAATTGTTCCGATCTCCAGGGGGCGTTTTTTCAACATCCACCGAAATACCGTCCCAACCATCTTTTGTTGTCAGGTTGACCAGATTCGTCACTAAATTGGCTCTTTTCTCAGGGTTCGATAAAACGTTGTGAGCTAGATTGGCATCAAAGCCAACCGTTCCGGTTAAATTCATGTTATGCACCAAGGCATAGGCTTTCGATCCATTTTTTTGAGCCGTTTCTTTAATTTTCAGATCAACTTTACCCGTTGGAACGACTTTACCAGTTGCATCAAAAGAGTACCAGAAAAACGCTACTTCATCAAGTAATTTGGCATTTTTGATCATCGATTCTTTCGAACCAGGTGTAGGTCCTTCAGGGTCAGTGTAAAATCCCATGACTACTCTTTTCTCAGGCCCTATTACGGAATCTCGGGTTGCACCAGCCTCAGCTTGTGGCGGTTGAGTACTTTGTGTAGTTTGCTGTTGGGCTTTTGGTTGAGAATTTGGTTGTGCATTTGAACAGCCTGTCAAGGCGAGGCCCAAAATAAGGGCACTACTCATCACAAAAGTCAGAAACCGTTTCATGCTACTATCAACTCCTTAATCTAGATTCAATGACTGACTTTATTTTCCCCGCTTAAAAGGACGTTATGTATTAAAATATTAAACGTTAAATATATCCTTTTTAAGGATATATATCTAAATCAAATTCTAGACAACTAATAAAGGCACGATGCATTATGCTCGTGCCTTTACTAGTTAAATGGCCTTAAATGAAATAGTTTGCGATCCCTTTGGCAATAGCCCGTGACAACTGTTCTTGATACCAAGATTGTTGAAGTTTTTTCTGCTCCGTGGCGCTGGATAAATAGCCCACTTCCACAATAACAGCAGGCATTCTTGTGTTTTTAATAACGTAAAAATTACCCGGTTTTGCAATTCTACGATTCATCCCGGGTATCTTAATCAATTCTTGTTGAATCAATTCAGCTAACCCTTTTCCAGATTCAGACTTAAAATGATAAAACGTTTCCGCGCCCGAATTCTGTCCAGTAACTGTCGCATTGACATGTAGACTGATGAATATGTCGGCCTTTGCCGCGTTTGCCATCTCAATTCGATAATTTAAATCAATTTGTTTTTTAGTCGTTTTCCCTTTAACGCCATCTGCCACATAGTCAAGATCTTCTTCCCGAGTAAGAAAAACGACTATTCCACTTGGTCGAAGCATTTCCTTGACCTTTTGGGCAATCTGGAGATTGATCTCCTTTTCATAAACGCCCTGGGAGGAAATCGCTCCAGGATCATATCCTCCATGCCCCGGATCAAGCATCACAACATGATGATCACCAAACTGACTAACAACAGCACTAGAGCCCTGCCAAAAAACAGAGAACACTAACATACCCATTACACCAAGGACAAGTAAAATCGCAGACTTTTTCCCCAGTACTACCTCAGGCCATCGCATCCAGCACTCCCCCGTTTCATGGTTACTATTAAAGAGTATGTGCTGATAAATAAAGTTATACTTTTTAATGAACGTTAAAAAAAGCCTCCGCATAAGCGAAGGCTTTCTTTAAAAAGTTAGACTATCTATTTGACATAGACCATAACGTTTCGAACACCCCATGATCTTGCTGCCTCTTCGGAATTCATATATAGGTCGATGCGATTACCTTTAATTGCTCCACCAGTATCTAAAGCACTGGCATTTCCATATCCCTCAACAAAAACGTTCTCCCCAAGAGAAATAACACCGGGATCAACTGCAATGATCCCCCAACGAACGGACGCCCCCGTCTTTGTTGTCCCTCCAGGTATACAATAGGCTGTTGCTACCATGGCAATAGCCCGCTTGAAATTAATAGTCTCCCCGCCGCGTGAAACTGAAGTTTGCGCGCCGCGCGAAATCACGTTATTTATAGGGGTTGTAACCACTTGCTGACTGAGTATCTGGCGATCAACCTCTTTTCCATCTTCTAACGTCAGTTTAACCGTCTGCTCCTGAAGACCATTTGAACCTCGACTGACTACTCGGTCCGGTAATCCAACGGGATAATCCCCCGCCTGAATGACTTCCTGAAACGGGATCTCACTTTTCACGGTTTCTACTCGTTCCGCAACTCGAACCAACTGCACCTGCTCATTAGGCGCCAGCATATGATCGAGAGCCAGCGAGACCTTATCTTTTATGCCCAGGGGAATGCCTAGTTTCTTGAGCGCATCTGCGACGGTTCTTGGCGCGATATAAGTATTTATATCCTTGCCATCCGCACGAACGAGAATGGGAATAGCCCTCCGCACCTTGATTTCCATTTGATCCGAGACAGCATCTGACCGCGCAACATTCACCTCATCCACAGCTTTAATTTGAAGCCCGTAACGCTCCGATAAATCGGTAAGCGCTTCGTCTACCGTTTTCGCTGGTGTCCGTGTCGTGAAAGTTTGTTCATCCACCGAGAGATGAACCGGCACGCTCCTCGTCAATTCTATCGTTAAGCCCTTTGTAACCTTTGTGTCTCGAGAAGGTTTTACTATATCTTCTGGATAAGTCTCTACATTCGAATGAGCGAGTGCCTGACCAACGGTCCCAGAGAGCGTTGTAATGCGAACTGTTTTTCCGTCAATGTGAGCCTCAATTGTTTTAGCATTGTAAACAAGTGCCGCAGTTGCAATGAGAAAAACAGCACATACAACAATAGCCATTTTGGCTATATGAGACCTCCGAACCAAGGATAAAACCCGAGTTCGAGTTAACTTAAACATTGAATCCCTCCAAATAGTAATATGACCCTAGCAACTTCATCTTAATGGATAAGTAGTCATTTGTCAAAGCTTTTTTCCATTATGTGGGTTTTAATACATAAATATGCACAGGCTTTCTCCCCCAATCTATACATTGACGAAGGGTAGAAAAGAACACATCAATGCGATTTCCACGAATATCTCCCCCTGTATCTGCAGCTATGGCGTATCCATACCCTTCAACATAGACCTTACTTCCCATCGCGATGACTTTAGGATCAACTGCAATCAATCCTTCTCTTGGGCTAACACCTGTAGCAGTTTTGTTGCCTGTAAACGTATAAGCCGTCGATTCAACGGTCAATGTTTTGCGTATATTCGCTTGATCTAATACAAAACTTTCCTCTACCGCTGGATTTGAATTTCGAATAATCACCTTCTTCTTCGAAACTGGCTTGGAGTTTCGAAGAATCACTTCCGTCTTCGGGCTTTTGAGTTCTAATGAGGCTTGTATTTGCTGATCTACGAGTTGCCCCCCAGCCTCGAACGACTTTACGACCTGACGTAAGATTCCTTTTTCCCCTTCTTCCTGTATTTGGCTCGTGCCCGGAAGAAGTTTATCCGACTCTACATATTGTGTATCATAGGGGATCTCTTTTTCTTCCACTTGGATTCTACTCGTTACTCTATCTCCAGCCCTTTGGCTTGATAGCTCTTGACCCGGCACTTCTTGACTCGGCATTTCTTGACTAGTGACCGTATGACTTGGCGCCTCTTGACCTAGTACCTCTTTACTGAGTATTTCCTTACTTGGCGTTTCTTGGCTAGTAATGCCTCGACTAACTGCACCGTGGGCGAATATTCCTCGACTAACCGCACCCTGGATAATTGTGTTCCGAATAATTGTGTCCTGGTTGGTTGCACCCTGACTAACTTCTTGACTAGATGCCCATCTCCGAGGGCCCGAGAAAACCACGTCTGTACTTAGGCTCTTTGTATTTAAGGATTGTGAAGTCTGTTGAACGGGCAATAAGGCTTGCGTTATATCTGGGGCACCCAGGGTTGAGAACCGCGTACCAGCAGCGAACACAGCCAAGCCGCCTAGATATGAGGTCCAAACTTTGGTTGCGCGCCAATAATCGAAATACGTGGTAATGGGTAGCGAATACATTTAATCCCCCCTTAACAAAACCTATGAAGGAGAATAAAAAAAAGAACCTTCTGTGCGAAGGTCCTCTATCAACTGGCAGTTATACTTTCTGACTAGTGCTAAAAACAGTTTCTGCATTACGCATGGATTGAGAAGCAACATCTTCAAAAGATAAGTTTTTAATCTCAGCTAGTTTCTTAACAACTTCTTGAACATAAGTCGGTTCATTACGCTTTCCACGTCGCGGTTCCGGGGTTAAATAGGGTGAATCGGTCTCTACTAGATACCGGTCCATTGGAACATGAGTTGCTACCTCAACCGTATGTCGGGCGTTCTTATACGTCACCGGACCCGCAAACGAAAGATAAAATCCCAACTTAAGGAGAACCTTCGCCATTTCCCAAGACCCTGAATAACAGTGGAAGACGCCGCCGTACTTCGGAGGATAGGCCTTTACAATCTCCAAGACATCCTGATGGGCATCACGATTATGGATAACAATCGGTAAACCAACTTCATTCGCTAATTTGATCTGCTGAATGAAAACCTCTTTTTGAATGGAGCGTGGGGAAAGGTCACGATAATAGTCTAGCCCAATTTCACCCCAGGCCAACACTTTCGGTTGCTTTGCTAAGAGTAGGAGCTCAGCCCAGGTTTTATCGGTAGCCCCTTCAGCATTGTGCGGGTGTATACCAATTGCAGCATAGACAAAATCGTAGTCCTGAGCTAACTTCACAGATCGTTCAGAAGAAGGGAGATCATATCCCACATTCGTCACCCGAGAAACCCCTGATGACTTCATGCGCGCTACGACTTCTTGAAAGTCTTCTGCATAGACAGGATCATCGAGGTGTGCATGTGTATCCCAGATCATTTTACTCGCGCCCCTCCGGGAAGATCTTTGTTGACCATTAGAACTTCCAACACGTCTCCCTCTGAGGCCGCCAATATCATCCCTTGAGACATGATCCCCCTGAGCTTCGTAGGTTTCAAATTGGCGACTAAGACAACATATTGGTTTATAAGGTCTTCTGGAACGTAGTGTTTAGCAATACCTGAAACCACCGTACGGACAACGCCGGCTACTTCTACTTCTAACTTCATGAGTTTATCCGTCTTTTCAACTTTTTCTGCGCTTAAGATTTTTCCAACACGCAAATCTATTTTGGAAAAGTCCTCCATGCTAATTTCGTCTTTGATAGGCTCAAATTCGAGTAAATCTGTCGTTTCTAATAGTTCGTTTTGCTTCGGATCCACTGTTTTCGTCTCCTCTGCTGTCGCATATTGGGAAACATCGATTCTAGGGAAAAGCTGCTCTCCCTTTTGTACTCGCATTCCAGGCTCTAGTATGCCCCACTGATCCGCTTCATCCCAACAGATCAGCCCCATATCTTTGCCCAGGAGCTCACAAATTCGAGACGGTAAGCCTGGCATAAACGGAGCCGTCAATACTGCCATGATTCGAATACATTCCATAAAGGTATAAAGAACAGTGTCTAATCGTTCCCGCTGATCAGGTTGCTTCGCCAATGCCCAAGGGGCTGTTTCATCGACATATTTATTACAACGTGCCACAAAACGCCAAATATGTTCAAGTGCGCCCGCCGGATCGAATTTTCCAAAGCTTTCTTCAACTGCTTCTTTGACCTCATGACTCAACACTCTCAGTGCCTCCTCCAGTTCACCATCTTGACCTGAACTAGGCACAAGACCCTCCCTGTACTTGACAACCATTGCCAAACTCCGAGATACAAAATTCCCAAAATCATTGGCCAGATCACCGTTCAAGCGTTCAACCACATTATCTTCGGAATACGTACCATCCGTCCCGACCTGCATCTCGCGCAACAGGAAATAACGGATAGCATCTGAACCATATCTTTGAATTAACTCAAAGGAATCCTGCACATTTCCTCGAGATTTAGATATTTTACCGCCTTCTTTACTCAAGTACCAACCATGACCATAAATAACTTTAGGGAGAGGAAGATCTAAGGCCATTAGAATAATCGGCCAGATCACAGCATGGAAACGCACAATATCTTTGCCCATTAAATGGACGTCAGCTGGCCAATACCGCTTATAGTTTTCACCATCAGGATAACCAAGTGCTGAAATATAATTAATAAGTGCATCCAGCCAGACATATACAACATGTTTTGGATCAAACGGCACTTTGATTCCCCACTGGAATGTCGTGCGTGTAACACAGAGGTCCTCTAACCCGCCTTCGATAAAGCGCAACATTTCGTTGCGACGGGAAACCGGTTGAATGAATTCAGGATGCTCAGCGATGTGCTTGAGCAGGGCATCCTGGTACTTTGAAAGACGGAAGAAATAACTTTCTTCTTTTAGCAGTTCCACATCTCGACCACAATCCTCATTAGGACATTTGCCATCGATTAATTTATTTTCCATCCAGAACGTTTCGCAAGGGGTACAATACCAACCCGAATACTCCGATTTATAGATATCATCTTGTTCATATAACTTGGTGAAAATTTGTTGAACCACTTTTTGATGACGTTCTTCTGTCGTACGAATAAAGTCATCATTGGAGATATCTAAGGCAAGCCATAATTCTTTAAAGCGTTCTACCACACCATCAACATATATTTTAGGGTCTGCATTATTTGCTTCGGCTGTGCGTACAATTTTCTGCGCATTTTCATCCGTTCCAGTTAAGAAGAACACATCATCTCCCCGCAATCTGTGATAACGAGCGATTGCGTCTGACGCAACTGTTGTATATGCCGTCCCAATATGCGGGCTGGAGTTCGGATAGAAAATCGGAGTTGTTATATAATATTTCACGTTTATGTCTCCCATCTTAATATTTATAAAAAAGTAAATTGTATGATTTATGTTAAGTATACCCATAATTCTGGATTTTCTAGCAAGAATATTTACAAATTATTCCTTGTCTAGATAAAAATAACTAAATTCCACTAAAAAAAGGGTTGACTTTAAATGGAACGATTGGTATCATAAGTCTGTAGTTTTCTGTCGAATGTTGTTGTAAAAGGAGCGAGTAAATATGATGAAATCAACTGGAATTGTGAGAAAAGTAGATGAACTTGGTCGTATTGTTTTACCAATTGAGCTTCGCCGCACTTTAGGTATTGACGAAAAAGATGCTCTGGAAATTTATGTGGATCAAGAAAAGATTATTCTTAAAAAGTATGAACCTGCTTGTGTATTTTGTGGTAATGCAAGCGATAATCAGCTTTTCCACGGCAAAAACGTTTGCCGTGAATGTGCCATTGCCATGGGAGAAACTGTAACGAATAATGTAGAATCAGAGTCAAAAGCTGTTTAATTTTCGAAACTAGTTACATAGATGAGAACCATTAGTCTAACAAAATGATCTATGAAGATAGACTAGGAAGGCCTTCAAGGCCTTCTTTTTCTTTTTTTCTATCGTCCCTCTTCGTCAAGAAGTGCCTGATAAACCTCCGGCTTTCTTACCCCATACCGCTTCGCCACTGCTTTCATAGCATCTTTCTTACTCAATCCTCGGTTTATTCCTTCTTTAACTTCTTGGCACCATTCTTCCGGACCCCCAACAGGTTTAACAGGGACGTAGGGTGATATAACGATACAACACTCCCCACGGGGTGCGCTCAGCTCGAAGGCCTCTTTTAGCTCCAATACCGTTCCTCTGTGCACCTCTTGATGCAACTTCGTTAACTCTCTTACCACAGCCGCCTGACGTTCCCCAAAGTACTCAGACATCCCTCGAAGTGTTGCTACCAGACGATGAGGGGCCTCATAAAATATTTGGGTCTGGGGGAGATGCACTAGTTGTTCCAGATTCCTTTTCCGCTCTCCTGTATTCGAGGGTAAAAATCCATGGAAAGCAAAATGCTCCGTCGGCATTCCAGATAAGACCAGAGCCGTGAGTGCCGCATTAGGGCCGGGCAAAACGTCTACCGGAATGTTCTCCGCATAACAAAGGCGTATAACTTCACATCCTGGATCTGAAATTCCTGGTAGCCCTGCATCCGAAATAAGCGCAATTGCTTGCCCGTCTTTAAGTTTCTCAATCAATTCAAGGGATTTTTTCTTTTCGTTATGCGCGTGATAACTGGTCATATGTGTCGTGATTTGGTAGTGTTGCATAAGCTTGCGAGAATGTCGCGTATCCTCAGCAGCAATCAAATCAACTTCCCGCAGCGTATCCAAGACTCGCATTGTGATATCTCCTAAATTTCCAATCGGCGTCGCACATACATACAACGTACCTTTAGCCAACATACTTTCGACTCCTTGTAATCCGAAAATCTCTCATGGTTTATCTAGTCTTTCCTCAAAAAGCCCATGCAAAACAAGCAATCCCCTTCTAATGGCTGCCCAAAATGCAGGTGGCAGACATGGAAACCTTCTTGATACAAGCGCACAAGATTATCATGGGCGACTCCTTGAATGTGTTCAGCATTGGCTATAACCCGTTCCGTTTCCTTTTCAGGAAGAGTCCATTCCCGTTTTAACTTTATGTTTTCTTCCTCCAAAGCTTGAACATAAGGTTTCAAACGGCTAACTTCTTCAAGCAAGGAACGCAATTTCTCTTCCACTTCGGTAAGGGCCTGAGTCAATTGGCTCATACTCTCTCACTCTTTCCTTTGGGCTTTTCCCCTTTCCTATTACAGCGCAATTTCCCATTGGCTTTAGCAGATAGGGCATTGTCCTCCAGGGAGTTAGCTTCATCCGAAGTTTCTGGCATCTTTTCCCCTACCTGAGCGTTGTGACGTGAACAATGATCTCTGTCTTCGGATTTATAACAACCATTTTCATATTTAAGACAACACATAAGACGACCACAAATTCCAGAAATTTTGGTTGGGTTAAGAGAGAGCTTTTGATCTTTAGCCATTCGAATTGAAACTGGCTCAAAATCTCCTAGAAAGGAGGTACAACAGAGAATTCGTCCGCAGGACCCGACTCCCCCGAGCATTTTGGCTTCGTCGCGCACCCCAATTTGACGTAGCTCAATGCGCGTCCTAAATAGGGCTGCTAAATCCTTGACTAATTCCCTAAAGTCAACTCGCCCCTCCGCCGTAAAGGAAAAAATAATCTTATTTCCGTCAAATGTATATTCAACATCGACCAATTTCATCGGCAACTGATGTTCGGCAATTTTCTTCAGACAGATTTGAAAGGCATCTTTTTCCTTTGTTTTATTATATTCGACAAACTGCTCATCCTCTAATGTCGCTTTACGCATGACCTGTTTCAACGGCAGAATCACTTCCTCGTCAGCAACTTGACGAGGAGGGATGACTAGTTCCCCAAACTCAATACCCCTTGCTGTTTCCACAATCACCTTATCAGCTGCAGCAAGATCAAGATCTCCCGGGGAAAAATAATATATTTTACCGGCGTGTTTAAAGCGGACGCCTACAACTTCAATCACAGAGAGCCCCTCCTTGTTGGAATATTTCTAAAGCTAACACTTCAATTACAAGTCTCGGATTTACTTGTTGTCGTAGTACATCTATTGCTCTTCCGATCGCCAAAAGCTCAAACGGACGGCTAGTACCTTTATTAATCCCGTCTTTGGTCTGTACCGCTAAGACCTGCAAATAAAGAACGGCTTGACTCTTATCGATTGGGAAAAGGGAAAAGAGTTGAAGAAAATCTTTTTCTTCAACCGCAGTCCGAAACTTTCCAACCCATTCTTGGAGCATTGGTAAACCATGTTCAAGAATAGCTGTCGCCAAATTCTGGTTTTCCCCACTTAACCGAAAAGCTCGGAGGGCTTCTTGCTGATCCACACTTCCCAATCTCGTTAACCAAGTTTCCTCAGAAAGATTGGGAAAATAAACAAGCTGTGCACGACTCTGTATCGTGATTAAAATTCCTTCCGCATTTTCGGCGCATAATATAATAACAGTCCGCTCGGGCGGTTCTTCAATAACCTTTAACAAGGCATTTGCTGCCGGTAACGTCAAAGTATTCGCCTGCTCGATTACAAAAACTTTATAGTTTCCCTCGTAATGCTTAAGGTATACCTTTTGTTGCCAGGCGAGGATTTGCTCTATCCCAATGGTCGTTTTAAACGGTTTCAGCCATGAGACATCCGGATGGTTCCCGCTGAGAATTTTACGGCAAGCAGAACAACTTTGGCACGGGCCCTCTGATGTAGGCTGATTACAGTTTAAAATCTGTGCTAACTGGAGAGCCACATCCCGCTGATGCTGGGCACTTCCTCCATGAAATAGTAAGAGATGGGCCAATCGATTTTCACGTGCCGCCTTCTCCAAACGTGCTAATTGTAGACTCATATCGTCAAACCTTAATAAACTGTTCAACATCCAGAACAAATACCGTGGCTCCACCAACCGGAACCTCTATCGGAAAGGGGACGTAGGCGTCCACCGGTCCCATAATAGGCTGGACCTGTGTCAACATCTCTCCGCGTTGGTGACAGGTCTCGCGGATCGTCGAGAGGAGACCTTCTAATCGATCCTCTTCAACCCCAAAGAGCAACGTCGTATTTCCTGAGCGCAGAAACCCTCCCGAACTTGCCAAACGCGTTGCGCGAAGTCCTTCTCGTGTCACACATTCCAGAAGTTTAGCTACATCCTTGTCCTGAACAATCGCGATCACCATCTTCATACCGAATCACTCCTCGACAATCCAAATTGTTTGGCTTTCAAAACCATCCCACCCTTGCCAACGCCCCTCACCAGCAGTGAGTAGCATATCCAGAACTTCGTATGTCATTTGTTCGCCCATCACAATGACAGGTATTCCAGGTGGATACGGAGAGATCGTTTCTCCGACAATATAGCCTAAACTTTCTTTAAGAGGGATTTGGCGTTTATGGGCAAAAAAAGCATCCCGTGGAGAAAGCATTTGCTGAGGCAAAGACGGAACTCCAAACCGATCGTTTCGCACTTGCCTTTTTGATTCTGCAAAACCCGTTAAATGAACGAAATCTGCTAAACGTTCTAACCCCTTCGTGAGCCTTCGGATATCCTCCGGCGTATTCCCAATTCCCAGCATAAAGAGAATGTTTTCCTCATCCCATAACTCTGGTTCAATGCCGCACTCTTCTCGAAGATACTCCACACAGCGAGGAGCAGGAACGCCCATCCCTAACGTATTGATCAGGATTTTTGACCAGTCTACCGTGAGAATACCATACGTGCCGGCATCTTTTTGCGAGAGAATACGGAAACTCTTCGCCACTTTCCGATGGAGATTATCAACTTCCTCTTGAAGACACTCCCAACGTGCAAAATCCAGAGCAAATTCTCCGGCCCGTTCCAACGAGGCCAGAAGTAAATAACTCGGACTCGAGGATTGTAGAAGTTCTAAACTTTGCCTTAAACGGGTGCGAGAGACTCTAGTCCCTTGAACATGCAGCATAGCCGACTGAGTCAGGGCACTTAATGTTTTATGAGAACTATGTAAGACAAGGTCCGCGCCCAGCTTTAAAGCACTTGGAGGAAATAGTGGGCTCAGATAATGTGAACCGTGAGCCTGATCAACAAGAATCGGTGTCTTAAACCCCAAACGCATTCTTTTATCCAATAATTGGCTCAATCCAAAGCCTGTTCCATAATAACTAGGATACGTAACATGGCAGGCAGAGACCTCTTGCCAGGGAATCGGTTGCGTCTCCACGTCCAATCCTAACGGAAGATTAAAATCAGGATGAATTGTAGGCATTACGTATTCCGGCTTCAATCCACTTAAGACCAAGGCCGCCATAACGGAACGATGAGAACTTCTTTCCACAACAACACGTTTCGAAGCAGTGTCTTCCAAAGCGAGAAACATCGCCTGATTTCCAACCGTTCCCCCGTTAATTAGAAAAAACGTTTCCTCTGCTCCAAAAATCTCTGCCGACCGTTTTTGAGCCTCTGCAATTATCCCACTCGGTGAATGAAGCATATCGAGTCCCGGTAACTCAGTTAAGTCGAAACCCAGAAAATCTAAGCCATTAAAAAACTCCTGTCGTCCTTTATGGCCAGGAGTATGGAAAGAGCAAAATCCCTGTTTCTGATAATGGCTCAGCCCCTCTCCAAGATCACCCACCGATCATTAACCTCCATTCACCTAACTTGTTCAAGTTAAAATATAGTTGACACATGGCGTTCCTTATAGTTTAACATAAATTAGGAATTAATTCATCTACAATGGCTAGCCTAATCGCAGTTAGGGCACGCTGCATCGTGCCCCTACGATAGAATTTCCTTTATTAAAAACATAAATTCTTGGTATTCGGGAGAGCCTTGCTCAGCCGTGAACAGCTCTAACTGACATTCCGAACAGAAAAACATCCCCTCGATTCGAAAACCATCATATAATCCATTTTTCGGAACCTGAGCGCAACGATAACATACCGGGAGAATTTTTCCCTCGTTGGCAGAGGTTCCATTCCCTTCAACTAGTTCATGGCTCTCTCCAGAGATTGTCGATTGAGTATAGCTATCCATAATCATTGTTATATCCCCCTTTACTTCTACCCCTAGTCTTACCCCTCCCCTCTTTAATTAGTCGTTGGGCTACTGCTTGACATTCCTGAATGATGAATTGTGACTTCTACATTCACAGAAAGTGGAAAGTCTGCGATCTTATCTTCCCACTGATCCTTTACCGTCTTCCAATACGCCGGATTTTTCTCTTCGATGTGCCTTCCAACCCCCAGAAAGTCAAGACCCAATTTCCTTTCTTTCTGAATAGAAAGCTCACATTCTTTCTGAATTACCTTAGCAAAACTCTTTTCTGCTCCTTTCAAAAGATCTACCCACTCCGTATCCGAAAGTTGGTCATTTTGTCCCAGAACTTCCTCGACGGCAATACTTGTTTTGATCTGATATTGTAATTCTATTTTCCCGTTATTATCTGCTACTTTGTACTTTGTCGCGGAGCTTAGTACATGCGCACTGAAGTTAACTTTACTTTCTTCGCTGCCCACCGTGCTAATAAAACGATGCACAACATTATTCTCTAACCACATATAGCCTTTAGTTTCTTCATCTGTCAAAAAATCTACCAAACGATCACCTCGGAATACCCCCGCACCTTCTAGTTGTATCTCTTCTGTCCCATTCTTTCCCTCTGCTTTGTATTCAATTCCCCCGTCCCCTGACTTTAAAATCTTAACCAGTGGGATAATCGGCGCCGTACTTTTTCTACCTAAAACGGTTAGATAATGCCCCAAACGAACCGTTGGGTAGCTTGATATTTCATCTGCTTGTTCCAGATGGTTTTTAATACTCATCGCCGGCATCTCTCCATTGCGCAATTTCACATTTAAGACACTTTGAGCCTTCCCTTTGGCTAAAACCAGGTAGATCGTCCGACGGAATTCCGAAAAGCGTTGTGCAAAATCCAACATATCCTTAAAGCTGGCCTTTGCCATATCCTCTCCAATGACAATCACCTTCACAGAACCGTTAAAAGGTGTACGATTTAAGATCTTATAGGTCATCTCATAGGCCTCCCTGAGGCTTGAAGCCTCAAAACTCATTGTCCAGTCTTCAACCTCTGCACCTGTTGCGCCTTTTTTGGGCAATGCATATTGTCCCGTTATAAGATAAGTACCGGGTTTCTGCCCAAGATCAAATCCAAGCGCCATGAGAGGGGCTAATTCCTCCACTTCCCGCTTTCCCCAACATCCACTTAAAAACAAAAGACTTATAATCAAGATCAATACAAATCCCCTTTTGCACCTCTTACCTTTCATTGAATACCACCTCCCTTCTTCCAGTGCGAGAATCCCCAGAGGGTAAGAATCCAAACGGACGTAAACGGCAAAATCAGATAATCATCGACGAGTGAAATTTCCCTGATTAAGTCTTGCCCCTTTACAAACCCTAGCGCAATCCCCAAAAATACGACACTCAAAGCAAGGTTCCACTTTACTCCTTTCAAACCGAAAACGCTCTCTAAGCCCCAAGTCGCCGTGAAAAAGAAAGCACCGATTTTCAGGACCACGGCTCCAAGCCAAACCCCCATAAACAGGGATTCTACCCCTGCCACCGTCTTACTTACTTCCACCATCTTGCCTAATACAAGGAAACCGTATATCAAACGGTTGGTTTCTACCGGTCCAAAAACAAGAATTTGCATTAAGACCACCAGCATGTCCAAAATTCCTACCAAGAAAACCGCTCGCCAAACCCCAGTTTTCAATTGCCCAAGCTCTTGTTTACCGGTGGGTAGAAAAGTCAGGATCCCCGCTAGGAAGAGAATGAATTCCATCCCAAAGGGTAGTACTTTGAGTACCCCGTAAAAAATTGGTCTTAAGCCCTCACTCAATATAGGCAAAAGTTCCCCTTGTTCAATCCGCGGTATGGTGAGGTCAATATTTAAAATCAAGGCGATCACGATCACGGGAAAGACGACTTCGGAAAACCGAGCAAATACTTCGATCCCAGAGCTTACTAGGTATAAAACGAGCAGCATTCCTCCTAGGTAGAACAGCCAGAGGGGCGTCAACGGCATAATCGATCGCTCAAATATATTCCCGCATTGAGCTAGCAACAAGCCACCAAAATATCCTGTAATAGAAATATAAATGATTCCTATAATTTTCCCCACCCATTTTCCAAGGAGAGCTTCTGAAATCTGTAATAAATTTTTGCCCGGATACTGGGCCAGAAGTGAAAGTACCATTAGGCCGTAAGGAATTCCCACTGCGAATCCCGGTAAGATGCTCATCCAGCCATCTCGCCCACCGACTCCAGTAACTATGGAGGCTACGGGGAGAAACGTTGTACCCAGGAGCACTCCTGCCCCTAAGGTCATAAATTGATGTGGCGAGATTCTTTCCATTGTTATCCTATCCTTTTTCATTTCATACGTTTAGTCATGAACCAGCTCCCTTTTTCCAGCGTGAGACTGCCCAAAGGGTTAGTATCCAAACGGACGTAAAAGGCAAAATCACGTAATCCTCCATAAGTCCAATTTCCCTAATTAATGAAGGTCCTCTTACAAACCCAAAGGTAATTCCCAAGAACACGGTACCGACTGCAAATTTCCATTTCAACCCCGTTAAGCCAAAGACGGATTCTAAACCCCAAATCGCTGCGAATAAGAAAGCACTGATTTTAATAATCCAGGCTCCAAGCCAAACCCCCATAAATAAGGATTCGATCCCCGAAACCGTCCGACTTATTTCCACCATCTTCCCTAAGACAAGTAAACCGTAGACTAAACGAATAGTTTCAGCGGGTCCAAAAACAAGAATTTGCATCAAAGCAACCAAAGTGTCCAGAATCCCCACCAGAAAAACGGCTCGCCAAACTCCTGTTTTCATTTGGCCCAGCTCTTGCTTATCGGCGGGTAAAAAGGCAAGGATGCCTGCTAGGATGAAGATATACGACATTGAAAATGGCATTACTTTGAGCACCCCAAAGAAAAGAGGTTTCAATCCCCCACTTAAAATAGGTAAAAGTTCTCCTTGTTCAATCCGCGGTATGGAAAGAGCAATATTCAGACACAAGGCGATCACAATCACGGGAAAGACAACTTCAGAAAAACGAGCAAACACTTCAATTCCAGCGCTTACCAAGTATAAAACGAGCAAAAGTCCTCCTACACAGAACAACCAGCGGGGCGTTAACGGCATAATTGATCGCTGAAAGACGTCCCCCAATTGGGCCAGTAACAAGCCCCCAAAGTAACTTGAGATTAAGATATAAATGCAACCTATAATTTTTCCTATCCATTTTCCAAAGAGTGTTTCTGAAATCTGCAATAGATTTTTCTGAGGATACTTCTCTAATAGTGAAAGTACCATTAATCCATAAGGAATTCCAATTGCAAACCCCGGTAAGACGGCCATCCAGCCATCTCGCCCACAGGCTCCGGTAACATTCGATGCTATGGGAAGAAACGTTACACCCATGAGTACTGCTGACCCTAAGGTCATAAATTGATGCGTTGAGATTCTTTCCATAGTTACCTTTTCCCTTTCCCACCTGATCGGGGTTCCTTAACGTCGATCAGTTGAGGACGACGTTTTAACGCCCACCTTGGTACCCGAACAAACGTATCTTGCAACAAGGCCCGGATGCGCAACGGGGATATCGGACTTAAGTAAGGTACTCCGAAGGAACGAAGGCTTAGCAAGTGAATCGCGATCACATAAATACCTACAGAGACCCCAAAGAAACCAAGAACTCCCGCCAAGATCATAAGCGGAAAGCGAATGATCCGAACCGCAAGGCTCAAATCGTAATAGGGGATGGAATAATTTGATACTGCTGTTAAGCCAACAATAATAACCATCAGTGGACTGACCAGTCCAGCCTTAACTGCTGCATCCCCAATGACAAGAGCCCCTACAATCCCCATAGTCTGCCCAATAGGTTTGGGTAAGCGAAGCCCCGCTTCCTGCAAGATCTCTAACACAACCATCATAATTATGGCCTCTAGAAGGGCAGGAAAGGGCACTCCTTCTCTGCCTGCAGATATGTTCATCAGGAGATCTGTCGGTATAATTTCTTGATGAAACGTCGTGACTGCGATATAGATGCTAGGAGCCAAGAGCGCTACAAATGCTCCAAGATACCGGACAAAGCGAAAAAGGATCACCGCTAGGGGCCGTTCGTAGTAGTCTTCATTCACATTTAAAAACTGAGTCAAGGTTGCTGGTACCACAACAACAATGGGGGTTCCGTCGAGAATAATGCCTATTTTCCCTTCCAGAAGCTTTCCGGCCAGGACATCTGGACGCTCCGTATAGGCGACTTGCGGAAAGGGCGAATAAGGGTTATCCTCAATCATCTCTTCGATATATCCATTCCCTAACGCGCTATCCATATTAATGCTATTCAGCCGCCTTAGTACTTCGGAGACGATATCCGGACTTGCTATTTTGTCCATATAGGTAACCACAAGATCGGTATTCGTTAAGCTTCCTAATTTTAAAGAGATCATCCGTAAAGATGGGTGTTTGATCTTGCGCCTCAATAGCGAGGTATTAATTCGGAGCGTTTCGCCAAATCCCTCGTGCGGACCTTTGACGACCGCTTCCGTGGGCGGTTCAGTAACGGCGCGCTTATCCCATCCCCTAGCGCCAAAAACGAGTGCCTCTATGGAATCACCGAAGAAAATAACCGCATCACCGGACAAAATCGCATCCAGGACTTCTCCCATTTTGAATACTTTTTTTAATTCAAGGCCTGGAAGAAGTCTCTGAAGTGTTCTATCCACAACATTTGCTAATGTCAGTTGGGCTACTTCTGGATGTCCCGCAAAGTCCACCATAAGTGGCTTTAAAATAAATTGATCCAGTTGAGTTTTGTCAACCATCCCATCCACTACTACTAATAAACAGGGTATACTTTCTTTCCCTTGAAGGAAAAAGTCCCTAAACACGACGTCGCTACTTGCCGATAAGATCTCTTTCACTTTTACCCCAGATAAAGGCTTGTTCATATCCTCATCAAAAGAATACGAGGGAGGCTGCCGTAGCTTCCGTTCTCCCTTCGGGCGAATGGTAAGTTCTTTGATCATTTTTAACCAACTGCGCACGTTTACCTCTCCTTATCGAGTTTATTTTGTCCGACAACGAGTCTATTATGCGCAAGTCTTCTCTTCTCTTCTCTTCTCTTCTCTTCTCTTCTCTTCTCTTCTCCACGAACCCCCCTCCGCCCGAATTACCAATTATTGTATAAATCCCAACTGTAGATTTCAACAAAGTTAAAAAAACCAAGCATTTTTTCGCCTGGGTTTTTCGAAATAGAATTAGGTATCAATTTAGATAACTTATTTACACCACGGAACTCCCGCCATCTCAATTAATGTATTATTAAAATGATACAAAAATGAACCTCCTCAAGGCAAAGACTACCCTAGAGGAGGTTCATTATTGGTATCACAGTTTCACATGTTATATGAAATACGGGAAATTGGAAATTTGATTCTCTTTAGAAGTCCAACTGTCGATGTAATAAACTAAATTCCAAGTAACTGCAACACAGCTAGTGCCATAACCCCAGGAAATCCTAGCAAACCAACGAGTAAAATTGTAAAGATATTAATTGGAATATCCAAGCCAAAGACACCTAATAATAAATCGCAAAGCCAAAGTCCAACAATTCCGCCTAAAATATGTATTGAAACCTTGAGAAATAGTCGGGGTTGTCCGAATGAAGAGCGAACAATTAAAACCAATAAAATAATAAATAATCCTAAAAAAACAAAGGTCATGAAAATCCTCCTTTGCCTAAACGTAGTACATTCTATGCACGTTAGAACAAAGTAGAACCGTCGAAAAGAGAGCAGGTAACCTGCTCTCTTTAAAATCAAAAATCTATTGCTTATTTTTCAATTAATTCCTAGTCTCATTTTTATTCCTAGTCCCACTTTTGCTCAGCCAGACGTTTGTAGGAATCATAACGGATCTTTGCGTACTTTTCAGCTCCCACAAAGAGTTCCTCCGCACTATCTGGGAAGGCACTCAGCAAAGAAGTATAACGGACTTCACCCATAATGAACTCACGGAAGGAGGTCGTCGGCTCTTTGGAATCGAGGCTAAATGGGTTCTTGCCTAGATCTATCAGATCCGGATTGTAGTGATAAAGATGCCAATAGCCGGAATCTACCGCTTTCTTCGCTTCTTGTACGCTCTTGCTCATACCTGCCTTGATACCATGATTGATACAGGGAGCATAAGCAATAATCAGAGAAGGTCCTTTATACGCCTCTGCCTCTTTAATAACCTTGAGAGTCTGAGCCATATCCGCGCCTAAAGCAATTTGTGCTACATAGACATAACCATAACTCATCGCGATAGCGCCAAGGTCTTTCTTACGAATCTTCTTGCCAGCCGCTGCAAACTTTGCAACTGCAGCGCACGGAGTCGCTTTAGAGGATTGCCCGCCGGTATTGGAGTAAACTTCAGTATCTACTACCAGGACGTTCACATCTTCGCCGGATGCTAAGACATGGTCTAAGCCTCCAAATCCGATATCATAAGCCCAGCCATCTCCACCAATCATCCAGTGAGATTTCTTGATGAGATGATCCTTCTTAGCAGAGATTTCTGCGAGAATCTTATTATCCCCAATGTAACTACTAAGCCCAGCCAAGATCTTAGCCGTCGCAGCTTTGGAGATTTCCGCGTCATTCCAGCCCAAGAGCCACTCTTGGAAAGCTTCCTTCAACTCAGAGCCAATTTCCATCTCAATTGCTTGCTTCATCAAATCAACGAGTTTTTCACGGATTTGGCGAACGCCCACGTACATACCATAACCGAACTCAGCGTTGTCTTCGAATAAAGAATTGGCCCAAGCAGGTCCTTTACCTTCCACGTTGGTCGTATAGGGAACTGCCGGCGCACTTCCAGCCCAGATAGAGGTACAACCAGTTGCATTGGCAATCATCATGCGGTCGCCATAAAGTTGAGTAATGAGTTTAACATAAGGTGTCTCACCGCAGCCTGGGCAGGCTCCACTGAACTCAAGTAAGGGTTGGGCAAATTGGCTAGCTTTCACCGAGGTCACGTCAAAAAGCTTGCCCTTGTTTGTCAGGGTAGTAGCATATATCCAATTGGCAGCTTGACTTTCGATTTGTTCAGCGGCAGGCTCCATGATAAGAGCCTTGCCTTTGGCCGGACAAACTTCAGCGCAGTTGCCGCAGCCCGTACAATCCAGTGGACTGATCTGAACGCGGAATTGCAGACCTGCTGCCTCTTTACCATTTGCTTTCTTAGCAGTGAACGTAACCGGAGCGCTTTTAGCTTCTTCTTCGTTCATTAAGAACGGGCGAATCGCCGCATGCGGGCAAACATAAGAACATTGGTTACACTGAATACATTTATCCATCTGCCACTCTGGTACTATGACCGCAATGCCGCGTTTCTCGAAAGCGGCGGTTCCTAGCGGTACAGTTCCATCTTCACAGCCTAAAAAAGTACTAACCGGCAGACTATCCCCTTCCATAGCATTCACAGGACGGAGAAAATTCGTAACATAATCAGGTTCTGCAACCGCTGCTGCAGCCTGACATTGGGCATTGTCTGTATTGGCCCATGAGATAGGAACCTCCACTTTAACAAGTGAAGATACACCAAGGTCAATAGCTGCAATGTTCATATCTACAACATTTTGGCCCTTTTTTCCATACATTTTGGAGACGGAATCTTTTAGATAGCCAATGGCTTCTTCTACAGGAATCACGTTGGCAAGTTTGAAGAACGCTGATTGCATGATTAGATTGATATGCGATCCGAGACCGATATTGTTAGCGATTGCTACCGCATCAATAATGTAGAAGTTAACATTATTTTTGGCAATGGATTGCTTCATGGCAGCTGGAAGTTTTTCCTCCAATTCCTCGGCTGTCCAGTTACAGTTCAAGACAAAATTACCATTTTTCTTTAGGCCTTTTAAGAGATCATATTTATAAACATAGGTTTGATTAGAACAAGCAATGTAATTGGTGCCTGTGACATAATAAGGCGATTTAATAGGTTTTTTACCAAAGCGAAGGTGAGAAATCGTGTTGCCACCAGATTTTTTACTATCGTATTGGAAATAAGCCTGAGCATAGAGCTTGGTGTGATCCCCAATAATCTTAATCGCTTGCTTGTTGGCACCGACAGTCCCATCTGAACCAAGTCCCCAGAATTTGCAGGAAATAGTTCCTTCCGGTGCAGTGTCAATAATCTCATCTTCAGCTAAAGATTTATAGGTTATGTCATCTACAATGCCGATTGTAAAGTCATTTTTCGGACTTTCAGACTTGAGGTTCTTATAGACAGCCAGAACTTGGGAAGGCGTAGTATCTTTAGAACCTAAACCATAGCGGCCGCCGACGATCAGCGGTTTAATGTCGTGTGCGTAGAAAATTTCTTTTATATCTAGATACAGAGGTTCACCCGAGGAACCCGCTTCCTTGGTACGATCAAGAACCGCAATTTTTTTGACGGTCTTAGGCAACACTTTAAAGAAATAATCACTGGAGAACGGACGGTACAGGTGGACCTTAATAACTCCAACCTTTTCCCCTTTTGCTACGAGGTAATCAATGGTTTCCTCTATCGTGTCACAAATCGAGCCCATAGCCACAATGACATAATCTGCATCTTCTGAACCGTAATATTGGAACGGGTGATATTCGCGGCCCGTTAGTTGCTTATATTCTTGCATATAATGTTCGACCATGTCAGGGATTGCATCATAGAAAGGATTGCAAGCCTCACGGCCTTGGAAGTAGATGTCCGGGTTTTGAGCTGTTCCGCGTAGAACCGGATGCTCAGGATTCAAAGCACGGTCACGAAAGGCTTGAACCGCCTCCATATCTAAAAGTTTGGCAACTTCCTCATATTCCGGCACTTCAATTTTTTGGATTTCATGAGAGGTACGGAATCCATCAAAGAAATGAACAAAAGGTACGCGTGCTTTAATCGTTGCGAGGTGAGCTATAAAGCCCAGATCCAAGGCTTCTTGTACGGTGTTTGAGGCAAGTTGAGCAAAACCTGTGGCACGCACAGACATAACGTCCTGATGGTCTCCAAAAATAGAAAGTGCATGGGCGGCCAAGGCCCGAGCACTCACATGGAATACACAAGGCAGAAGCTCACCAGCAATTTTATACATGTTAGGGATCATTAATAGTAAGCCTTGGGACGCTGTATAAGTAGAAGTCAACGCGCCAGCCTGAAGTGAACCGTGCAACGCACCAGCAGCACCACCCTCGGATTGCATCTCCACAACCTTAACAGTTTGTCCAAATACATTTTTTCTTCCGTAAGCAGACCATTCATCGACTAATTCAGCCATCGTCGAAGATGGGGTGATTGGGAAGATGGCGGCGACTTCGGTAAACGCGTATGACGCGTGAGCTGCTGCTTCATTACCATCCATAGTTTTGGTTATCATTATTTTCATCCTCCTATCATGTGATTAATTTAATTAAAAGCGTTAAGAAAGAATTTCTTTTCTAATTTCAATATTAGGTATTAAAAATTAGAATAATGGTTTTATAGAAAAACAGTCAGACCTGGTCTGACTGTTTGACCATTCTATTCTTAGTTTGGGACAACCACTTTATTCCTACAAAGACAACTTGGCTTGCGCCCACACGCGAAGACACTGTCTTCGTACGTATTAGCCCTTCTTGCAGACACTGTCTTCGCACGAATTAGGCTTAGCAAAGTGGGTTACATCATTGATTTGCTAAGCGGAAACTCTTTGGAGTACATGTAAGTTAGTTTAGCTCAGTCTGTTCTTGTACAGTTATTGCAATTCTATTTGTTGTAGTATACACTTTAATGCTTTCATCTGTCAAGAAATAAATTCAGAATAATTAAAACCTTCGTATCCCAGCCCAAATATTATCTATAATAGCCAAACAAAAAAACATGCACACTGAAAAACTCTAACCTGTTGCAGTGTGCATGCCAATTATTAATAGTCTTAATTAAAGCTGCCTCCGACCTTCCAGCGCCCGAGCAATAGTGACCTCATCAGCATATTCTAGATCTCCACCCACGGGTAAGCCATGTGCTATACGGGTTATCTTAATCCCTAACGGCTTTAAAAGTCGTGCAACATATAAGGACGTCGCTTCCCCTTCCACGGTAGGATTTAAGGCCATGACCACTTCCTGAATTCCATCTAGACGTTTCAAAAGCTGGTTGATCGTTAACTGCTCCGGACCGATTCCATCCATTGGTGAGAGCACACCGTGCAGAACATGATAACGCCCTTTAAATTCCCTAGTCTTTTCCAAGGACACAACATCTCGCGGATGCTCAACAACGCAGAGCGCCGTTTGATCTCTTTGCGTACTTTGACAGATCGCACACGGATCTTTATCTGTAAAGTTTGAACAAATCGAACACTTTCTGATATCTCGGTTAGCTACAACAATTGCCTTCGCTAAATCCTCGGAAACTAGCGGTTGTTGCAGGAGGTAAAAGGCCAATCGACCCGCTGTTTTTGGGCCAATCCCCGGTAGACGGGCCAAACTGCTAATAAGATCTGCCAAAGGTTGCGGATATTGTAAAAAATCCATAATTACCTAGAATAATCCGGGGATCTTTAACCCACCGGTAAGTTTACCCATTTCATTGTTAGCCATTTCTTGGGCTTTTCTTAACCCTTCGTTTAATGCCGCCTTAATGAGGTCTTCGAGCATTTCTACGTCCTCCGGGTCAACAGCCTCAGGTTTTATTTTCAACTCGACTAACTCCATTTTCCCACTTACAATGACCTGGACCGTTCCTCCGCCGGAAGAGGCATCAACCGTTTTGGTCTGAAGTTCTTCCTGCACTCTCGCCATATCCTCTTGCATCTTTTGGGCCTGCTTCAACATCTGACTCATATTACCACCCATGCCGCCGCCCATTCCCTTTAAACCTGCCATTTTAACACATCCTATTCTTTTATTTATTGTACGCCTATTCTAAACTTGTTTCCATCTTGGGCACATTCAAGAAAATATCCAAGCCATCTTTGACTTGTTATTTTCTTTCAATGCCTTAATGAAAGTATCTGAGGAAACTCACTTCTGACTGGGTTTAGTGGTTATTCATCTTTGATAACTACGAGATCTGCTCCGAACATGTCTTTGGCTTTATCAATTAATGTCTGCTCTTGTTTTTTTAAGTCTTGGCTCTCTGCAGTCGCCTGGATTTTAAACTCATTTTCCATAAAATTTTCTAACGCTAAGGCAATGCCGAAGAGTTGCTTTAGCACCTCTTCAATCGTCTGTCGATTTTCGTTTTGGTTAACTTTATCCTTATGAAAAGAACATCCTTCGCGAAAAAGAATTGTCAACGTATTTTCCTTAAGTTGGACGGGTTTACCTTCCATCAAAAAGGCCTGGGTCGATTTTTTGCGCTTTTTGACCTGTTCTAAAACGTCATTCCAACGTTCTTGGATGATCTCTATGTTTAGGTCAGATTTTGGCGCTTTCACCGCGTCTCCTAACGCAATAGATTTGACTTCTGCTTTAGAAACTTTCTGGGCAGGCGATACTTCGTTCGGAATTACCAGACCAATTTTAGGGCTTGCCGGAGGATTCCCCCCAAGGCTTTCGCTATGATCTATGGGAAGTCCTTGAATCCGTCGTTCCATAGCAACTATACGCTTTAAAATTTCTTCCTGCCCATCGCTTGACGATGACTGACTCTCATGAATAGTCTGAACTAACAAGAGTTCTGCAGCCAACCGAGCGTTAGAAGCATATTTAAGCTGACCTTCGCCTTGTAATAGAATAGCAATCCAGCGTAATAAACGAGGCATTTCGATTTGTTCGCTCTGTTTAACCAACTGCGCTTGAATGTGGGGTGCTACTAGAGGTGTTTCGTGTGTAGCGGCAGTTAATAACATTTGGCGAAGATAATCCAAGAGTTCCCTAATGATCTGCCTTGGATCCTGTCCTTGCTGAATGCCTTCGGATAAAAAGGTTAAACTCTTACCGTAGTCAGAGGAGAGTAGTGCTTCTATCATCTGGGCACTAAAGGCCTCACCAACCATTCCCAGCACCTGATACACTTCTTCTACGCCGATAGGGTCATCCTGAAGGAGGCATTGATCCAAAATGCTTAAAGCATCCCGCAGGCCGCCTTCTGATTTTTGGGCAATAACCAATATCGCACTCAGGTCCACTTTCCGGCTTAAAGACGTGCAAACTTCAGTCAATCGATTTTGGATATTTTCTACGGAGATTCGATGAAATTCAAAGCGTTGTACGCGTGAGAGAATTGTCAATGGTATCTTTTGAACCTCAGTCGTTGCTAAAATAAATACAACCTGCGGCGGAGGCTCTTCGAGTGTCTTAAGCAAGGCATTGAAAGCCTCTGTCGTCAACATATGTACTTCATCAATAATATAAACCTTATATTTCCCTTGTATCGAGCTTAATTTTACATTATCACGCAAATCACGAATTTCATCAATTCCTCGATTTGAGGCGGCATCAATTTCAAAAACCTCCATGGCCGAACCATGGTCAATACTAATACAAGAAGCGCAATGATTACACGGTTCCACTCCCTCCGGCTGTTCACAATTCAAAGCCTTCGCCAGAATCTTAGCCGCGGTCGTTTTTCCCGTACCTCTTGGTCCACTGAATAAGTACGCATGGGCAACCTTCACTTGCTTTAAGGCATTAACTAAGGTTTTAGTTATATGCTCTTGCCCAACTATGTCTTTAAATGTTCTTGGACGCCATTCACGGTAAAGTGCTAAATAAGCCATACTTTCAACCTCGATAACAAAAGTGTGCTGAATATAAAGAAAACTTGGCTAGCGCCAAGCGCTGGCCAAGGATAGCGAGAAGGACCCTCGGCGCCGGCGGTTACACCACCAGCAATATACGCTTTCTAACTGGTACCAAAAAAGATGGTACATTGACCACCTTTTATTTAAAGCAAGTCTCTTATATAATAGCCGTACACCCTTGATCGAACTAACACCTCCGAACGTTACCTTGGTTGGAAAACTCGATTCAGGCGACCTCACGGCACACAAAACGCTCTCCTTAGTGCTGCTTCCGTCAAGATCTGACACGGTTCGGAGTGTCCTGTTGCGTAAGACCCAAATCTCATCGCCGCCAACCAAAGACAGCTTCACAGGCGGAGCTCTACCGCGGGAATTAAACCTTGCTAGAGCGGGCTGCAAGTTACAGGGAACCGCTACCTCCCCATCTAGTACGGCTAAACCAATTATAGCAAAATAAAAAGCCGAAGTCGAATACTTTGGCTGAAATACTTAAAAATGGCGGAGAGAGAGGGATTTGAACCCTCGACACCGGTTGCCCAATGTACCCGCTTTCCAGGCGGGCGCCTTCGACCACTCAGCCACCTCTCCATGTTCCTTAAACCTCAAAACAATATTAAATTATTTACACATTTAGTGAACAAAAAGAATTATACCGCAAAGAGACAAGCTAGTCAATAGTTAAAATAATGGAAATATATGTAATGCATATTAAGCAGTATCTTTACCATTAGATAGGTAATATATATCTTAGAACTACCAGAACTTTAATACAGCGAGATCTAGGAAATTTGGCTAGCGCCAAGCGCTGGTCATTGATGATCGAGTCTCCCTGTAATCAAGATTCAAACAGGGCGTTTAAGATTAGAGGGCTAGCCTTGGATGGCTGAGTGTCTCTGTAACCAAGGATGGCAAGAAGGGACCCTCGAGAAAGTATATAAACACACGTTTATTTTTCTGATTAAAATAAAAGTTGATTTATCTTCTCCCAAAAATAAAACCGCACTTTTGGGGAACTGTCCGTAGATTTTACCGTCTTTTTAGTGGCATACACTGGAGATTCGTTTTTAATTGGGATGCCCGGTTTTCCATCCACTTGAACAGCGGTGGAATGGTCAATGTCAATAAAGCAAAGCGGTGGGAAGAGTACACACCACCAGTTTGAACCTTGCCCTTCTCCGATCACGACCCTTAACGCTTCATAATCACCAGCTGGTAACACCAATGAACCATAGGATTTAGTAGGAAAGCTGAAGTGCCCATACTCTGTATGTACCGTATAATCCTTACCGCTATCCTTTACTACCGAACGTCCAATCGCATCCATTTCTGGACGAACCCGCTTTAGGATTTGCCGCGATTCATCTAATGACTGAGAAACTGCTAACTGAGGAGAAACTTTTTTTAGAATGGCATCTCGTACAGCCCGTTTCAGAGTTTGATCCTGTTCACTGTCCGAATTCGCAAGGACATGAAAACGAATCAGTTGGTTCGGCGTTGGAGCGAGCTCTACTTCACCAACAGATTTATTGATATTATAGGTTTCCATCTTTTTCTCTTCGTAAATAGACCCCCAAATAGCACCAACTATTAAACTTCCAATCATGCTTATAATGATTATCCTTAATAATTTCAAAATGTCCAAACCTCTCTCTCCTGAACATAACGTATCAGTTATCTATAAAAGAGTTTTTACTAAAACATCTTTCACTCTAATACCAGTCTGTACAGGAATGTGAAGATTTAAACAAAGTAAAAGAAACAAATACAGTCGTCTCGTCATTTAAAGAAAAAACTTCGCACAATGTTTTATTAATGTGCGAAGTTTTTTGGTTATCCTATAAATTTCTTCAACATTCTAATTGTTTGAACGTGCTGACCCTCATGATACATCGAGAAAGTCAGGAATTCTCCTACCGTCTTTAGGATTAGACCAGAGGGCATGTTAAAAGGCTTTGCCACAGCTTCGTCTAACCGATTATCTAATTTATCTTTGATTCGGGTTGTTTGATCTTCCAATAATTTAATCAACTCTGGTAATGTTGGTGGTTGTACCTTCCACTCAGAAGGTCTGGTGTCACGCCCAAATAACTCTGTAAACCCTTCAGGCATTTTCGTTGGCTCTGGTAAGAAGCCAAAAGCGAATTTCTCTTGAACCAGATAAATATGACCGAGATTCCAACGGATGTTATTATTGAATCCTTCAGGTACTAAATCCGCCTGGCCTTCGCTGAGTTCTTTCAACGAATTAATGGTGTTACTACGTACAACCTTTAGTTGGTTAAATAAAAATTCTCTCAAATCTAGCACACCTCCATTGGATTATTATATCCAATTATTCACAAAAAGCCAAATTTTAGATCAAGTATAAGGGAGTATTCTTGCATAAATAATTTTCTTTCTAGCAACTTTAACATCCTTTAGATATAGGTACGAAACTATTTTTTAAGTAAACCAATAGCAATGATGAGCTCGTCAAGATAAGGTAAAGGATCTGGGATAAGTAAATCTATTACTAATATTAATAACCTTATCCTCTTGGGAAAATACCAGCTAATGAATGCGACCATAATTAAGATAAGATATACTTGAATGTGAATCTTCCACCCTTCAAAAATGCGAATACAATTTTCGATATTTCGAGCTATTTTCTTCTTTTATCCCTAAGAGAGCCTTCTAACATATTTTATAGTAAATAATCTCTGAACAAAGCCTGATTCTTAAAGGACAACCTCGTCTAATTCTTTTTTATATTTCCAAATATTTTTTAATATTATTCTTAATTTATTTACGCTGAACTAACACAGCCAGATTTGAACTCACATTTGAATCAAGTTGTGACGAGATTTACCTAAGGGCCTGGTTTCACCTTCAATATAATAATCAGTATGAACTTGCGTCTCCCGGGAGCAGTCTAACCTTTGCAAGACAGTCTAGTAAGCTCCCGCTCTATCCACCTTCACTATTTGATGAGTGCCTTAGTTCTGTAAACATCCTAAAACATTAAAAAAGACCTTCGCATTTAATGCCGCGAAGGCCTTTGATTAATTTTATATGTAATGGCGGAGAAGGTGGGATTCGAACCCACGTGCCCTTGCGGGCAACCGCATTTCGAGTGCGGCGCGTTACGGCCTCTTCGCTACTTCTCCATGTCTAAGTTTGTCGGACGCGACACACTTTAAAACCGTCCGGAAAGTATAAAATAACGCTGTAAATCAGCGTAATCTTTTAAAAAATAATTTCATAATATCTAAGCATTGATCCTCCAGAACCCCAGCCACGACATCAACTCTATGGTTCCAAAGAGTGTAGTCGAGGACGTTCATCACGGAACCTGTAGCGCCACCTTTGAGATCCATTGCCCCATAGACAACTTGCTTGATGCGAGACTGCATAATAGCTCCTGCACACATTGGACAAGGTTCTAAAGTGACATACAGGATAGCATCTGTTAGTCGCCAACTTCCTAACGCTTTGGCTGCCCGTTGGATGACTAAAATCTCAGCATGTGCTGTTGGATCATTTTTCTGTTCTCTCTCATTATGCCCTGAAGCAATCACTTGACCATTATGAACAATAACGGCACCAACAGGTACTTCGCCTTGTTCAAAGGCCATCTGAGCCTGTCTGAGCGCCATAAGCATCCAATCTTGATGTAGCATAACAACCTCGATTATTTGGTGACCCCGGGAGGAGTCGAACCTCCGCAAGACAGGGTTTAGGAAACCCCCGCTCTATCCACCTGAGCTACGAGGCCTTAGTGATCCTCATAAAGGAAATCTATTCAGTAGCTAAATGGTCAATATTTAAACATTAATTAATGGTGCGCCCGGAGGGATTCGAACCCCCGGCATTCAGATTCGAAGTCTGACGCTCTATCCAGCTGAACTACAGGCGCATATAGAAAACTTGGTTGCACTTATGCTTCCAGAAAGTATATAACTGAAAGTTATACAATCTGACTAGTATATATGGCGGAGGGGGTGGGATTCGAACCCACGGACCCCTTGCGAGATCACTGGTTTTCAAGACCAGGTCCTTAAACCGCTCGAACACCCCTCCGAGTAAAACAACCGAAAACCAGCATACCATATATATTTAATAAAAACAAGTATATTTATAGTTTAATACTAAATTTTTATTAAATTGGTATCCAACCCAATCAATTACCCGATATATTCTACGCCCATATAAGGCTGCAGAGCCTTAGGAACACGCACCTTACCATTGTCATCCTGGTAATTCTCCATAATAGCAGCAACCGTACGCCCAATGGCTAAGCCACTACCATTTAAGGTATGGACATACTCAGGTTTTTCTTTAGGACCTCTCCTAAAACGGATGTTTGCCCGTCGTGCTTGAAAATCCTCAAAGTTACTGCAAGAAGAGATTTCCCGATAGGTATTAAAACTAGGTAACCAGACTTCCAAGTCATACGTTTTAGCGGAAGTAAACCCGAGATCACCTGTTGATAACGCCATAACACGGTAAGGAAGTTCTAATTCTTGAAGAATTCCTTCAGCATCCCTAGTCAGTAATTCAAGTTCTTCATAGGAATTCTCAGGAAGAGAGAATTTAACAAGTTCCACTTTATTAAATTGATGTTGGCGGATCAGTCCCCGCGTATCCCTGCCTGCTGAACCAGCTTCAGAACGAAAACATGAACTATAGGCACAGTGACGGATAGGCAATTGGCTGCCGTCTAAGATTTCTTCACGATAAAGATTTGTGACAGGCACCTCAGCCGTAGGAATTAAAAAATAATCCGTTCCGGCAATTTTGAAAGCGTCGTCTTCAAATTTTGGAAGTTGACCAGTACCGATCATAGAAGTGCGATTAACCAAGTACGGTGGAAGTATTTCAGTATATCCCTTTGCGGTGTGTCGATCTAACATAAACGAGATCAGGGAACGTTCTAGCTTAGCACCTAACCCTTTATAAAAGGTAAAGCGGGCACCTGTAACTTTAGCAGCTCTGATGAAATCTAATATGTCCAATTTTTCGCCTATCTCATAATGGGGCTTAGGCTCAAAGTCAAAAACACGAGGGGTTCCCCATGTGCGCACTTGGACATTAGAGCTCTCATCTGAACCAACAGGAACAGAGGCATGAGGGATGTTAGGAATTTCATAAAGTACTCTTTCCATCTCTTGCACAATATCTGTTGATTTTTGTTCCAGGTCCTTAATGGTTTGACCGACTTCACGCATTTCTATAACGAGGCCTTCGGCATCTTCCCCGATCTTTTTAAGGCGCCCGACTTCTTCAGAGACAATATTACGCTGAGCCTTTAAAGTCTCAACTTCAAAAAGTAGTTTACGTCTTTCTTCTTCTTGTTTTAAAAAGTGGTCCAGTTTAATCGAAGAGTTACGCTTTTCTAATGCTTTCTTAACCACTTCAGGGTTATTACGGACAAACTTAAGATCTAACATACTTAAAAACCTCCCATGCCACGAACACGTTCTTATTTAGCCCAATGTTCATCGATCATGTTCAAAAAGTATTTATGGACCCGTTGGTCCGGGGTAAGCTCCGGATGAAATGCACTAGCTAGTAAATTTCCTTGGCGTGCAAAAACGATCTTGCCTTCATACTCTGCCAGAATACCTACATTCGGAGCAACTTCTCGCAGATAAGGAGCTCGAATGAATACCGCACGTAAAGAATTAGCACCCAAGGCGGGCACTAGCAGATCTGTTTCAAAACTTGCCACTTGCCTTCCAAAGGCATTTCGTTCTACAACCGTATCCATAAGGTTTAATGAATATTGATCACTATCGACGATTGTTTTACTGAGTAGAATCATGCCGGCGCATGTTCCGAAAATAGGTAAATCTTTAGCACTAAGCTCCTTGATATCTTCACCTATTCCATAGATCATCAAGAGTTTACCAATGGTCGTACTTTCCCCACCTGGAATAATAAGTCCATGGATTCCTTCAAGATCGCTTGTTTTACGCACTTCAACAACATCGCAACCCAATTGTTCTAAAACCTGCCGGTGCTCGCGGAATGCACCTTGCAGTGCCAAAACGCCAACACAGTGTTTCATTTTTACCAACCCCGTTCTTGCATGCGCTGAGCGTCGGTCAGTGTTGAAATCTCAATTCCGGACATAGCTTGTCCCAAATCCTTGGAAATTTCCGCAAGCAACTTTGCGTCCTTATAGTGGGTTGTTGCTAAAACAATTGCCTTAGCACGTGCCTTAGGATCACCGGATTTAAAAATTCCGGACCCTACAAAAATACCATCACATCCAAGCTGCATCATCAAAGCCGCATCAGCAGGCGTAGCTATTCCACCCGCAGCGAAGTTAACAACTGGTAGTTTTCCATGCTCGGCAATATATAGAACTAAATCATAGGGAGCCCCCATATTTTTAGCGGCAGCCATGAGTTCCTCTTTGGGCATTAAGGTTAAGGCACGAATTTCGCTCATAACTGTACGCATATGACGAACAGCCTCAACAACATTACCCGTTCCAGGCTCTCCTTTAGTACGAATCATTGCAGCTCCTTCTCCAATTCGGCGCAATGCTTCACCTAAATTACGACACCCACAAACAAAGGGCACTTTAAAGTCATGTTTATCGATATGATAAGAATCATCAGCAGGTGTTAATACTTCAGATTCATCAATATAATCCGCACCTAATGCTTCTAAAATTCGAGCTTCTACAAAATGTCCTATACGTGCTTTTGCCATGACAGGAATAGATACCACAGCCATAATACCCTGAATGATTGAAGGATCTGCCATCCGAGCAACTCCACCTTCAGCCCGAATGTCCGAAGGAACGCGCTCTAGAGCCATTACGGCACATGCTCCAGCCTCTTCTGCGATTATAGCCTGTTCAGGAGTCGTCACATCCATAATGACGCCACCTTTTAGCATTTCTGCAAGTCCTGTTTTGACTTTCAATGATGCAATATCAGTCATATCAATTTCCTCCTCTAAATTTAAGCTGTTACCGTTAGTGTGTATCAAACTCCATCTGAAGTTTACTTTAGGTTTAGTCAACCGGGACACCGTAAGGCGCTTAATTTTCTTATGAACCTTTTATTTGACCTCTGGTCCCTGATTTCTGATTTCTGAAATGGTATCACTATGCGCAAATTTTGTCAATTTAATCCTCATTTTCTGGTTCTTCCGACTCTTCCAAATCCTCAGACTCTTCTATCTCTTCATCTTTCATCAAAACCTTCGCCATTGCAACGACAGTACTTGCACCGGTTCGCATTGCTAAAACCCCTTGAGCGGAACGACCTTGATTAGAAATGCTGGATACTTGAATCCGAAGCATAATTCCATTATTCGTGATGACCATCAATTCATCATCTACTTGAACAACCTTGATTCCTACCAAGGTACCCGTTTTTGCATTCAACTTCATAACGATGATTCCCTTACCACCACGGCCTTGGACACGGAATTCCTTAAGATCGGTACGCTTGGCAAAGCCATTTTCACTCATGGTCAATAGTTCGCCCTCATCGCCGATCACATCCATACCGACAACCTCGTCGTTATCCTCAAGCCTGATTCCTTTCACCCCACGTGCCGTTCGTCCCATATACCTGACATCGGCTTCCGCAAAACGAATCGCAATTCCGTTTTTTGTGGCAAGGAGAATATCATCTAACCCTTGAGTTAACTTGACACCGATAAGCTCATCTTCTTCATCAAGAGTTAAAGCAATCAATCCATCCCGTCGTGACGAATCATATTCCTGCAACGCCGTTTTCTTCATGATACCTTTTTTTGTAGCTGTGATCAAAAAGAAATCTGAACTATAATCCTTGATCGCCATAACAGCCGTAATCATTTCATGCTGACTTAAATTCAAGATATTTATAATGGCTGTTCCCTTGCCAGTCCGGCTGGCTTCAGGGATTTCGTAGGCTTTCAAACGATACACTTTACCTTGTGACGTAAAGAAAAGAATATAATGATGCGTCGTCGTGGTAAAGAGATGCTCCACAAAGTCACGCTCTTTGGTAGCCATCCCATGAACGCCTTTACCACCACGGTGTTGACTCCGATAAGTATTTAAAGGTAGCCTCTTAATATATCCGTAATGAGTTACAGTGATAACCACGTCTTCTTCAGCAATAAGATCTTCGATGTCCATCTTACTCACATCAACAGTAATGAGTGTTCGGCGGGCATCTCCAAATTTGCGATTAATTTCTTCCAATTCAGCCTTAATAATTCCGATCACCATACTATCCGAGGCCAGAACTGACTTCAAATAAGCAATAGTATTCATTAATTCCTGATATTGGTTTTCTAGTTTCTCACGTTCAAGTCCAGTCAAGCGCTTTAAGCGCATATCGACAATAGCTTGGGCTTGTTTTTCACTCAAACCAAAACGAATCGTTAAATTTTCTCTGGCATTCGATTCATCCGAGGAAGAACGAATGGTTTCAATAACCTCGTCAATGTGGTCGAGGGCGATCCGCAGCCCCTCAATAATATGGGCTTCTGCTTCCGCTTTATTGAGTTCAAATTTGGTCCTCCGAACAATAACATCCTTTTGATGTTCAATAAAATAGTGAATCATGTCTTTAAGTGTGAGAGTCTTGGGCTGGCCATTCACTAGTGCCAGCATATTCACGCCAAACGTTTCTTCCAGTTGAGTATGTTTATAGAGTTGGTTCAAGATAACTTGTGGATTAACATCACGCCTTAACTCAACAACAATACGCATTCCAGAACGATCCGATTCATCCCTAAGATCAGTAATCCCATCTAGTTTCTTATCACGTACGAGATCCGCTATCTTCTCAATCGTTCTCGCTTTATTGACCATAAATGGAATTTCTGTGATAATAATTTGGGTTTTTCCGGACTTTTCCATGCGTTCAATCGTTGCTTTTGCCCGTGTTTTGACAGATCCTCTTCCTGTCATATAGGCAGACCGAATTCCTTCATAGCCCATAATCGTTCCGCCGGTTGGGAAGTCAGGACCCTTAACATATTTTATAAGGTCATCGATCGTTAACTCAGGGTTATCTAAGAGGGCAACGGTTGCTCCGATAACTTCCGTTAAATTATGAGGAGGAATATTCGTAGCCATTCCCACTGCAATTCCTGACGACCCGTTAACGAGTAGATTAGGAAATTTGGAAGGCAACACTGTGGGCTCATCTTGTTTCTCATCGTAGTTTGGCATAAAATCGACGGTATCTTTATCAATATCTGCCAACATATAGGTCGCCATTTTGGACATTCTAACCTCGGTATAACGCATGGCTGCGGCAGAGTCTCCATCAATAGAACCAAAGTTTCCATGTCCGTCAACGAGCGGATAGCGACTAGCAAAATCCTGATCCATACGTACAACCGCATCATAAATTGAACTATCCCCATGGGGGTGAAATTTACCCATACAATCCCCAACAAGACGTGCTGACTTACTGTACGGTTTATTGGGCGTCAGACCCAACTCATGAAAGGTATATAGGATTCTACGATGCACTGGTTTAAGCCCGTCTCTAACATCAGGCAAAGCACGGCTAACAATAACACTCATCGAATAGGCCATGAAGGATTTTCGCATTTCGTCCGCAATTTCAACGGGAAGAACTTTTCCTCCCAGAATTTCATCCGACATGAATGAGCACTCCTTTAAATATCTAGATTACGTGCATCCTTAGCATGACGATTAATAAAGTCACGGCGCGGTTCCACTTTATCTCCCATCAAGACTGTAAACATTTCCTCAGACCGAATGGCATCTTCCATCGTCACTCGTAAGATTGTGCGATGGGCTGGGTCCATAGTTGTTTCCCACAACTGTTCCGGATTCATTTCTCCCAAACCTTTGTAGCGCTGAAGTTCAACCTTTTCTCTGCCTATTTTATCTAGGATTTTACTAAGTTCTTTATCCGTATAAGCATATTGAATTTCTCTTCCCTTCTTAACCTTAAAGAGAGGAGGTTGCGCAATATATACATAATTATTTTCAATTAAAGGCCTCATGTAGCGATAGAAAAAGGTCAATAAAAGTGTTCGAATATGAGCACCGTCCACGTCAGCATCTGTCATAATGATCAGCTTATGATAACGCGCTTTGGTAATATCAAATTCATCAGAAATACCAGTTCCCATCGCGGTGATCATGGCCCGTATTTCTACATTCACCAGTATTTTGTCAAGTCTGGCCTTTTCAACATTAAGAATTTTCCCCCGCAGCGGCAATATGGCCTGGAACCGTCGATCCCGTCCTTGTTTAGCAGAACCACCTGCACTATCTCCCTCGACAAGGTACATTTCGCACTGATCAGGTTCTTTTGAAGAACAGTCCGCCAGTTTTCCAGGAAGAGAAGTTCCCTCTAAAGCACTCTTGCGGCGGGTCAGCTCACGCGCTTTTCGGGCTGCGTCACGTGCCCGAGCTGCTTGAACAGACTTATCAATAAATTTTCTAGCAATCGCAGGATTCTCTTCTAGAAAAGTACTTAATCCTTCCCCTGTAGCCGAGTCCACAATACCACGTATTTCACTGTTCCCCAGTTTTGTCTTTGTTTGCCCTTCAAACTGAGGATCAGGAACCTTGACGGAAATCACAGCTGTTAAACCTTCTCGAATATCATCACCCGTTAGATTGGAATCAGTGGCTTTAATTATATTGCCTTTACGGGCATAATCGTTAACTATCCGAGTTAAAGCAGATTTAAAACCCGCCTCATGAGTTCCTCCCTCTTGGGTATTAATATTATTGGCATATGAAAACAGATTTTCAGCATAACCATCATTATATTGCATACAGACTTCAACTTGAACATTATCCTTCATTGTTTCAATAAAAATCGGCTGGGGATGTAAGACATCTTTGCTTTTATTAAGATAACGAACAAAATCTTGAATACCACCCGAATGTAAAAAGGTTTCTTTTACATTTGTCCGCTCATCCGTTAAATTAATCGTTACACTTTTATTTAAGAAAGACAGTTCTCTTAGACGATGTGCCAGAAGATCAAAATCATAAACTGTCTCTTCAAAAATTTCTGGATCTGGGGTAAAGGATATCGATGTTCCACTTCCCTCAGTTACTCCAATATTTACTAATTCTGTCGTTGGTTTACCAATGGCATATTCCTGATGGTAAATATGGCCCCCTTTAGAGACCTCGACGACTAACCATTTTGACAAGGCATTTACGACACTTAAACCTACTCCATGTAGGCCACCCGAAACTTTGTAGGCGCTCTCACTCCCACCGAATTTTCCACCACCATGTAATACCGTCAGGCACACTTCAACAGCTGGCCTTCCCGTTTTAGGATGTATGTCTACAGGAATTCCTCGACCGTTATCTATAACAGTAATGCTATTATCCTCACGAATAAAGACATCAATTTGATTACAAAAACCGGCTAAAGCTTCGTCAATACTGTTATCGACAATTTCATAGACAAGATGATGGAGGCCCCTGCTACTCGTCGAACCAATATACATACCAGGACGCTTACGAACAGCTTCCAGTCCTTCAAGAACTTCAATTTGCCCTGCATTATAACTATCACTAGGATCTAGAACCTGTATATCTTTGTTTTCTTGCAAAGCTGTTTCCTCCCAATAAATGCCTTCAACTGTATTATTATACACTAAATAGTGACCTGGTTCAATTTATCTAATAACGTAGACGATGTTCGAACGTCATGCCTGCATATTTTTTCCCATTCAAAGCCTAGGAGGCAGTGTGACACGAGCACAACGTCTTTTACGTAAGAAAATTAGAAAACTCCGTGAAAGCGACCCCAGAAACAAGATAGCACATCAAATTTGTTGCCTCCCAAACCTTTAAATCTCCCGGGAGGGCACAATGCATTGTGCCCCTACCTGTCGTGAAAGTAACCCAAGCACAAGACGGTGCACATGGAATGTGCCGTTACCCCAACCAACCGACGGAGGAAGCGTGCTCCCGTGCTCTCGTTCCAAGCCCGGGACGCAGTGTCACACAGCGCGACGTCTTTACGTAAGCAGCCCAGCAAACTTCCGTTCAAGCTCCTGACCCCAAATACGGGGCAGAGCGCAAGGATGCGCTCTGCCGCCATTGCGCCATGGACGGCGCATATGGCGGGCACCCCGCTCCCCAAAGCAGGAGCTTGAACGGTTAGTTTGCTCTGCGTCGTATGACCGAGCGCTGTGTCACACAAGTCTACTATGATCGCTTAAATAGCGTTGTTGAAGAAATAGGGGACAAATAATACCCTTTAGACGTAATAATTAACGTTTTTTCCTTGCCAGGTGCAGAAACGAAATTAATTTTTTCAGTTTGCTTAATTTTTTCTAGGAATTTTTCGTTGATTTTACCTTGCTGATCAGTTTCCAAATCAATAATAGCAACTACTTCATCCTTTTTAATTAAAAAATCACCACCAAGATGTAAATACATCTACAGCTTCCTCCTTATATGTCCCTGTTCCACATGGTAAAGTGCACCTGACTCAAAGTGAGTTTCGGCACTTGTCATAGTAATTAAAGTTTGAATGCTTGATGAGTCAATAAACTTTATTAAGTAGTCTCTCCTAAACTTATCCAATTCAGACAACACATCGTCAAGTAAAAGGATGGGATATTCTCCTTTTTCCTGACGAATTAACTCTAATTCTGCTAGTTTTAAACTTAAGACTAGGGAACGTTGTTGTCCCTGTGAAGCAAATAAACGTGCAGGTTTATCGTTTAGAAAGATCTGTAAATCGTCACGATGTGGACCAATAAGCACCATCTGACGTTCCATTTCTTGCTCTAATTTATCATTAAGTAAGCGCGGAAATTCAGAGATAGCTTCCGCGATATCTTTTTTACCCAAAGCAAAATAAACAACCCGTAAAACTTCTTTATGAGACGATAAATTCCCATAAATCTGCTCTGCGGCGACTTGTAAACGTTCGGTCAGGTCTGCTCTATTGTGAATTATCTTTTCTCCCAGTTCAATAATTTGTTGATTCCAAAGTTGTAATTGTGAATATTTAAGAGATTTCTCAACATATGATTTCAATAAAGCGCTTTTTTGCTGAATGACTTTATTATACGCATTAAGAAGACTTACATGTCCTGGACGCATTTGAGCAATATGCAAGTCTAAAAATCGCCTTCTCTCCGAAGGACCCCCTTTAATAATAATAAGGTCATCCGGAGAAAAGAAGATTACGTTAATAGTACCAACAAAATCGGACAAACGTTGACAAGGTACTTTATTAACTTTCACTATTTTTTTTTTATCTCGATAGTGACTCTCCAAAGAAACTAAATGATGGGACAGTAAAAAATCTCCGTATAGATGGAACTCACTTTGATTCCAACGCAAGAGTTCTTGTTCCCGTTGAACTCTATAAGATTTTCCCGTCAGTATATAATAAATTCCCTCTATGATATTAGTCTTACCTTGGCCATTATCTCCAACTAGCATATTGGTTCCAGGCATAAATTGTACTAATTCATCTTCATAGTTACGAAAATTTTGTAGGCGTAAATTTTTAATCATCATAATTTTATTTAAGACGTTCTAACCGGCAATACAAGATATAGGTAGTTTGGATTATCTAATGGCCGCATTACTCCGGGACTGTAGGGCCCAGAGAGTTCAAAAATAATTTGCTCACTATCAATTACTTTTAACGCATCAATAAGGAATTTAGCATTAAATGCAATAATAACATCTTTTCCTTCCATTTCAATGCCTATTTGCTCTGCTATCGTACCCAATTCAGATGTTTGGTCAATTCGTAATTCGTTTTTTTCAACATTAATACGTATTATATTTGCTCCAGTTTTATCGCGAGATAGTAACGAGGCCCGCTCGACAGCTTCCAAGAAGCTTTTTACGGATAGATTCACTTTAGTCTCACACGTCTGGGGAATAACTTGTTTATAGTTTGGAAATTGCCCCTCAATAAGACGCGAAACCAAATAAATCAACCCGAAATTAAAGACTACTTGAGAAGTACTAAAGCTAATTGTTAATACCTCGTCCTCATCCCGAAGTAAACGATATATTTCGGATAAAGTTTTAGAAGGAATAATTCCGCTAAATTTTAACTCTTCAGGGTTAGGTATCTCAGCTATGCTATAGGCCAGGCGATGTGTATCGGTTCCAATGAGGCGAAGACTCGAACCATCAATTTGTAAAAGAGCTCCAGTAAACACAGGCCTATTTTCTTCTGTAGCACAAGAAAATACGGTTTGGCGAATCATATTCTTAAATATTGAAGTGGGTAATGTAAACGATATAGGATCCATCAGATCTGGAAGTAAGGGAAATTCCTCTGGGTCATATCCATTTATGACAATCACAGATTGATGGTAACCAATAGTAATTGCTTTATCTTTTTCTTCTAAAGTAATTGTTGTGTCCGGTAACTTCCGGACAACTTCCGTAAATAGTTTGGCTGGTACAACGATTGTTCCTTCTTCGCTTACTTGAGCCGGAACTTCACAGCGAATCCCCATTTCAAGATCAGTCGCTGCAAATTGTAAAGACTGTTGTTCGGCTTTGATTAAAACTCCTTGCAGGATAGGTAATGTGTTTTTATTGGATACAGCCCGTTGAACAGCATTTACACCGGAAAGCAGTGCATCTTTGGAACAGAAGATTTTCATTTGAACTTTCCTCCTAATGTTTTTTCTTAAACGAGTTCTAAATTTGGCGTAGTAATAATAAGATAATAAATTAGTAGTTATAGTAGTATTGCTTGTCAACATGTGGATAAGGTAATAAATAGTGCTAGGATGCTGAGAAAAAGGATGTTGAAAAAGATGTGGATAAACGTATTAAGGTTATCCACATGTCCACAAGTAGAACTTATTTTCTAGTTTGTGAAGATAATATAAACAGGTTATCCACACCTGCTTTATCCAAGTTAGAAAGGATTCTATTCAGATTGTATCCGTTGAATCATTTCGTTAACCTTTTTTTCTAATAATGGATCACTAAGTAAGGCTTGCGAAATTTTATCATGAGCATGCATTACGGTGGTATGATCTCTCCCTCCAAATTCGTCACCGATCTTGGGCAGGGAGGAATCCGTCAGTTGACGTGAAAGATACATGGCAATTTGGCGTGGGAAGGCTACGGCACGTGTTCTTTTTTTAGCTTTGAATTCACTTTGAGATAGGTGAAAATATTCTGCAACGGAGTGTTGGATTAGATCTATTGTTATTTGTTTGGTGTTATTAGCTGGTAAAATATCTTTCAATGCTTCTACTGCAACGTCTGCGGTTATGGGAATAGAGCTTAGGGACGCATAAGCCATAACACGAATAAGAGCTCCTTCGAGTTCACGAATGTTGGAATGAATTTTATCAGCAATATAGACCATTACTTCGTTAGGCACTTGTAAGTTTTCCAGTTTAGCTTTTTTTCTTAGGATGGCAATTCGAGTTTCTAAATCTGGGGCCTGAATATCTGTGATTAGCCCCCATTCAAAACGAGAACGCAAACGGTCTTCTAAAGTCGGAATTTCTTTGGGAGGACGATCGGAAGAAATAATAATTTGCTTATTTGCTTCATGGAGCGCGTTAAATGTATGAAAAAACTCTTCTTGAGTCCGTTCTTTGCCTGCTAAAAATTGAATATCATCAATAAGAAGGATATCAACATTGCGGTAATGATTGCGAAATTCAATGGAATTTTCGTCTCGGATGGAATCAATCAGTTCATTTGTAAATTTCTCACTGGAAACATAAAGAACCTTAGTATTCGGAGATCGCTGCAGGACATGATGACCAATAGCATGCATGAGGTGGGTTTTTCCCAATCCAACTCCACCATAAATGAAAAGAGGATTATAGGATTTAGCCGGCGATTCGGCTACCGCTAAAGAAGCTGCATGGGCAAAACGGTTACTGTTTCCAATGACAAATGTGTCAAAGGTATATTTAGCATTGAGGGAATTTGGTATAGGTTCAGCATTTTTCGGGTTTATAGAAGAAACCGCTTCAGATATGGTTGCATTCTCTCCGTAAGAGCCTTCTGGCGAGGGTATGATAAAACGCAGGCTCACAGAATGTCCTAGAATTGACTGAACAGAAGATCGTATCATGGTAGCATAACGACTTTCTAACCAATCTTTTGCAAATTCATTGGGAACACTAATAATAAGTGTATCACCATCAATATGAAGAAGTCGGGTGGAACTTAGCCAAGTTTCAAAACTCGGTTTAGAAAGTTCGTTTTTCAGTTTTTCTAGTGTTTCCTGCCACAATTGTTGAGGTGACATTGATTGAGGTGGCATGAACGAACCTCCCTTGTCTAAGAATGTAAGAAAGATGACAATAAAAAAGTTATACACAAACTTATACACATTTGTGGATAACTTGACCAAAATTCGTATTGTGGATAAAAGATTACGCGATTATTGGTGTTGCAAGGAGGTACAGACACATAATATCAAGTTTCAAGAGGGTTATCAACAGGCAGATAAGAAGTTTAGCTGATTTATTCACAGTGGATAACTTTTTAGTCATTAATGTTATCCACACTCACTAAAGTCCTTTGCTTGACAGATCAAAAATTATTAGAGTATAATCTCTAAGTAAGTTTGATTGCTTCGAATGGTTTTTTCGTTTGAAATAAAGGAGGTGTCGTTAAATTGAAGAGAACATACCAACCGAAAAATCGGCGTCATAAGCGCGTTCACGGTTTTTTAAGTAGAATGAGTTCGTCAACGGGGCAAAATGTTATAAAGCGCCGTCGATTAAAGGGTCGGAAGAAATTATCAGTTTAAGGCCGCAATTATGTGGCCTTTTTTTAAATAAAATTTTTTATTTGATAACAAATTTCCGAAAACGTTTAAACTTAGTCATTAGGAGTTAGAATATTATTGAATCAAGGTCTGTAAGCCTGGAGGAATTATGCTTAAAAGAATATTTCGCTTACGCAAAAAATCAAGCTATCAAGCGGTATTTGCGGATGGGAAAAACTATTCTGTAAAATACGTTGCTATCTATGTACTAAAAGGTCCTAAACGATTTGGTTTTATTGCTTCAAAAAAAGTTGGCAATTCCGTTCAGAGAAATCGTGCGAGGAGACTCATGCGAGAGGTTATCCGTCTTCATTTGTCGGAAATTAGAAATGATATCCAAATAATTCTCATAGCTAGGGTAGGGATCAAAGGAGTTTCCTATGCTGAAGTCGAAAAGTCTATGATGAATATGTTGAAGAATGCCAATGCTTTGATTAAAATAAGTAAAAAGTGAGTAAAGTCTAAATGAGATATTTCTTAGTCCTTCTAATCCGTACATACCAGAAATTTGTTTCTCCTTTAAAGGGACAAACATGTCGATTCTATCCAACTTGTTCAGAGTATGCTGTTCAAGCTATACAAAAATATGGTTTGATTATGGGAAGTTGGAGATCAATAAAAAGAATTTCAAAATGTCATCCGTTTCACCCCGGGGGACATGACCCAGTTTAAGGAGGGCTTTTGTGAAAATTTTTGATTCAATAATTCAAGGGATGACCTACTTATTAAATATACTCTATAATTTTTCAGCCGCGGTAGGTCTTCCTTATTACGGTGTTGCGATCATCCTTTTGACTATTATCATAAAAACTCTGATTTATCCGCTAACTTATAAGCAAATGGCTTCCATGCGTAAAACGATTGATTTACAACCGAAAATCAAAGCTATTCAAGCAAAACATAAAAACGATAAGGAAAAAGCAAATGCCGAGGTCATGGAGTTATATAAGAAACATCAAGTAAATCCTATGGGCGGTTGTCTTCCAATTGTCGTGCAGTTGCCAATTTTTTGGGCGTTATATAGCACATTACGCAATTTCAAGTATGATCCTTCAAATGTTGCTGCACATATGTTTTTAGGGTTTGATTTAACTAAAATCTATGGATTTACTCTTACACCTCATCTTATTTTGCCGCTTTTTGCTGCAGCCACAACTTATTTGCAAACGAAAGTAACAAATCCAAATGCTTCCACAGATCCGACTCAAAAATCAATGTTGTACATCATGCCAGTATTTTTTGCTTACATTAGTGCCACAGTGCCGTCTGGTTTGGCTTTATATTGGGTAACAATGAACGTTGTTTCGATTCTTCAACAACTCTACATTAATCGTAAATTAGCTAACCAAAATAAGAGTGTGGCATAGGAACGGGGAAGATGTGAGGAGGATCGTTCATGAGGATTGCAGAGAAAACCGGAAAAACGGTTGAAGAAGCGATCGCTGCTGGGGTTCTAGAGTTAGGCGTTGATCGTTGTAATGTAATATTAGAAGTTCTAGAGGAACCGGCTAAGAAAGGTTTCTTTGGTCTATTTGGGAAAAGTCTAGCGAGAGTTAGAGTTTCTTATGAAGATGATCCTGGAGTGTTGGCCGCAGAGTTTATTCATAAAATTTGTCTGGCTATGGGTGTTAAGGCAGATACTCAGGTGAGAAAAGATGGAGAAAATTGGCATGTGGATATTAATGGGCCGGAGCTAGGAATTCTCATCGGTCGGCGCGGAGATACTTTAGATGCGCTTCAATATTTAACAAATCTGGCTGTGTCGAAAAAATTATTTGGACGCATTCGTGTCATAGTAGACGTGGAAGGGTATCGGCAACGCCGTGAGGAAACTCTTGTACGTCTGGCCAAAAGATTAGCGGAAAAAGTAAAGCGAACAGGAACAAGGGTAGTATTAGAGCCGATGAACCCTCATGAACGGCGGATTATTCATACTTCCTTACAGGATGAAACGAGGATTGCGACCTTTAGTGAAGGTGATGATCCCAATCGACGTGTTGTCATATCACTAAAAAGAGGATAAGAGGGGGAAACCCCTCTTTTTTCATATAAACATAAAGTATTTAAAGATGAATGTCAGAAAAGAATATAGAGAGTCTTGAATGTTATTTAATGGAGATGATCAAGTTTGGAAGATACAATTATTGCTATGGCCACTGCCATGGGAGAAGCGGGCATTCATATTTTAAGATTAAGTGGTTCTAAAGCGGAAGCAATTATCGAAGAATGCTTTGAGCCTCAGAATAAGGAGCGTTGGTTAAGCCGGGAAAACTTCACCCTTAACCTTGGCATTTTTCGAGATGAAGATAGAATTCTTGATCAAGTTCTTGTGGGCAGAATGCTAGCTCCTTCTTCTTATACAGGTGAAGATGTCTATGAAGTGAATTGTCATGGCGGCCCTTTCGTTGCCCAGAGAATTTTGCAAGCGTGTATTCATCATGGCGCGCATTTAGCTGAACCCGGCGAATTCTCTAAACGAGCGTTTTTAAATGGTAAGCTCGACTTAGTTCAAGCTGAGGCAGTCATCGATTTAATTAGTTCGCGCACAGAAACAGCTGCAAATTTGGCCATAAGTCAGCTGAGTGGTGGCCTTTCAGGAAAAATTCTAAATTTGAGGGAAGAAATTTTAGAGATTCTCGCATTTATTGAAGCAAGTATCGATTTTCCTGAGGATGATGTAGAAAATTTGGATCGAGAAACGCTTGAATCTAAAATAAACATAGCTCTTGTTGACGCATTAAATCTTTTATCAGGAAGTAAAACGGGTAAAATATTGAGAGATGGCTTAATTACTGTTATTGTTGGCAGGCCCAATGTTGGTAAATCAAGTTTGCTTAATGCCCTGTTACATGAAGAACGTGCTATCGTGACTGATATTCCTGGAACAACGCGTGATGAAATTAGAGAATCCGTAAGTGTGGGAGGAATCCTACTGCAACTGGTGGATACCGCAGGCATTTGTGAGAGTGAGGATCTTGTTGAACGTCTGGGGATTGAGAGAGCGTGGAATGCCATGAAGAAAGCAGAACTTATTTTGTTGGTAGTTCAGGCTAACCTCCCTCTAACAGAAGATGAGCACCATATCATGGAGACTTATCCGGAAAAGGTAATCGTCCTTGTAAACAAGATAGACTTGTTAGAGAATGAACAATGTGCTTGCATAATTCAACAAGGAGTACGAATTCCTTTTTCTGTTCATCAACACAGAGGTTTTGAAGACCTTGAGGCGGAAATTGGAAGAAGAGTTTATCAAGGGGAGACTGTTAGGGTGACAGAACCGCTCCTCTCTAATGTAAGGCAAATTTCCTCTCTGGAGCATTGCTATGTTTCTTTGACTCAAGCGTTGGAGAGTTTACAGAAGGAAATGCCTTGGGACATCCTTTCGATTGATACTCGTCAAGCATTACAATATGTATCGGAAATAACGGGACACAATGTTCAAGAATCTCTTTTAGAAGAAATTTTCTCTCGATTTTGTATCGGAAAGTAGGATTAACTTTGGAATACTTTGCTGGAAAATACGATGTTATTGTTGTCGGAGCAGGACATGCGGGGTGTGAGGCTGGTCTTGCTGCGGCTCGATTAGGGTGCAAGACCCTCTTGATAACCTTAAACCTTGATACGATCGCCCATATGCCGTGTAATCCTTCACTTGGGGGGCCGGCTAAAGGGCATTTGGTTCGAGAAATAGATGCTCTTGGTGGACAAATGGGAATTGTTGCAGATGAGACATCGTTACAAGTTAAGATGTTAAATACCAGTAAAGGACCAGCTGTTCAAGCATTGCGGATTCAATCTGATAAACAGGCATACCATAGTCGAATGCAGGACAGTTTATTAGAACAGCCTAATCTGACAATAAGCCAAGGTATGGTAGAACGGCTCGTTGTTGAAAGAAATAGGATGACGGGCGTCGTAACACGAACCGGCGCACGCTTTGAGTCTGAGAACGTTGTACTAACAAGTGGAACCTATTTACGGGGCAGGATTATTATTGGGTCTGCTATGTATCAAGGAGGTCCAAATGGACAAATGCCTGCTATGTCACTTTCGGATTCGTTAAAAGACTTTGGAGTTGAATTGGGAAGATTTAAAACAGGCACACCTCCACGAATTCATCGCCAGTCTGTGGATTATTCCAAGTTTCGCATTCAGCCAGGCGATGATACTCCTTGGCGTTTTTCTTTTCTGCCCACCGAGAGTATGTTTTGGCACAAGAATCTTTCAAAGCAAGTGCCGTGTTGGTTAGGGTATACAGCCACCCAAACGCATGATATTATTCGGGAAAATCTTTATCGCGCTCCTATGTATTCGGGAGAAATTGAAGGGATTGGTCCTCGTTATTGTCCCTCTATCGAGGATAAAGTAGTTCGTTTTGCGGGGCGAGAGGCGCATCAAATCTTTTTAGAGCCCGAAGGCTGGCAAAGCGATGAACTTTATGTGGCTGGCTTATCAACCAGTATGCCGGAGGAGGTTCAAGTCCAAATTTTACAGAGTATCCCAGGATTTGAACATGTTCGGATGTTAAGGCCGGGTTATGCCATTGAGTATGATTATGTCTTACCCCATCAGCTTTCCCTGGGATTAGAAGTACGGCAGTTACCAGGTTTATTCACGGCCGGCCAATTAAATGGTACATCGGGTTATGAAGAAGCAGCAGCTCAAGGATTATTGGCGGGCATTAATGCAGCTCTTCGGGCTTTAGGCAAAGATCCTTTTGTTCTGCGTCGCTCGGATGGTTACTTAGGTGTCTTAGTTGATGACCTAGTTACCAAAGGGGTTAAGGAACCATATCGTCTTTTGACATCCCGCGCAGAGTATCGTTTAGTTCTCCGTCAAGACAATGCCGATTTACGGTTAACTGAAATGGGGCAATCCATAGGGTTGGTTAGTGAGGAGCGTTGGCAGCGGTTCCAGGTTAAAAAAAATAATTATCAAACTATTAAAAAACTTTGGAAATCTACGGTCTTCTCTCCATTGAGAGAAGACTTACATCTTGTGATGGCTGAGGCGAAATCTACTCCGGTACGTGGCGGAATTAGTGCCCAAGATCTGATTCGCAGGCCGGAGATTTCCCTAGTCCATTTAATTAAACTTCTTCCTGAGCTAGTAGTTTTTGATCAGGAAGTTCTAGAAGAAGCAGAAATTGAAACAAAATATGCAGGCTACATTGAAAAACAAAGGGCTGATATTGAAAGATTCTCTAAACTAGAAGCCCGTGGTCTCTCAGTAACGTTTAATTATGAAGAAATTCGCGGCTTATCCACTGAAGGTAAACAACGTCTCAGGGAAGTTCAGCCACAAAACCTTGGACAGGCTTCAAGAATTACTGGGGTTAGTCCGGCTGATATTTCCGTCTTACTTGTTTCTTTAGAACAACAGCGAAGAGGGAGAAAATAGAATGTTTCATGAGTATGCTTCTTTAATAAAAGAGTTAACCGTTCAGCACGTGAAGGTAGAATTATCTGATTTACAGGTTAGTCAACTTTGTCATTTTGGTAATCTATTATTAGAATGGAACCAGCGTATGAACTTAACAAGAATTACGGATCCTCATGAAGTCATCTTAAAACATTTTATTGATTCAATGATCTTATCAAAGTTTATTTCTGAGGTGTCGTTTGTGGATTTAGGGACGGGAGCGGGGTTTCCGGGTATTCCATTGAAAATACTGCGTCCAGAGTTAGATATTGTATTAATGGATTCGCTAAAAAAACGCTTGGATTTCCTTGATGTTGTTATTAAAACGCTAAATTTAAGCGGCGCTAAGACAGTCCATGCCCGAGCGGAGGATTTTGGAAGGGATATTCACTATAGAGGAAAGTTTGATACCGTGAGTGCCCGAGCTATGGCTCGCCTTCCGGTTTTATTGGAGTATACCTTACCTGTTCTCAAGGTTAATGGGCTTTTCTTGGCCCTAAAAGGATCACAGGTTAATGATGAGTTGGTAGAATCTAAAAAAGCATTGCAGCTATTAGGAGGTGTAGTTGAAGGTATTGAACATTTTAATTTTGGTCAAGGTGCCGAGCATCGAGCAATTATTTTGATAAGAAAGGCTAAAGAAACGCCGCCGCAATACCCTCGTCAAGCAGGTACTCCTTCGAAGTCTCCAATTGCTTAAGTTATCTTATATACTCTTGAGACCCCCAGGACACCGCGGCAGGAAATATGTGAAGAACGTCGAATTATACAACGTAGTAGTATTTAATAGAGGTTGATTGTAGGGGGTGCGTTTTGGAAGATCTACAAGATCAAGGGGTTAGCCAGAGGCAGGGACAAGCTGCGGCAACAGTGCGATATGGAGAGGAGAATGAATCAATTAAGAGGCGGCGTTCGGCTGGCCTTAATCGTCTCAAGAAGAGGAAGAGGACACTTTACATTACCTTAGGACTCCTTCTGTTTGCGGTAGTTTTAAGCGGAACCTCTTTATTGATGTATACTCGAGATCAACATACAATTGCTGAAGGAGTAACAATATCTGGAATTAATGTTGGCAATTTAACCCAAATTCAAGCTAAGCAAACCATTGATAAGGAAACCCAACGTTTGTTGAGTCAAACGGTCAAACTAAATGTGGGACAACAAGCGCCTGAGGTGAAGTTAGAAGACTTAGGTCTTGCGCTTACTTCTGATGCGGCTCTTGAGAAAGCCTATGCTATCAGTAGAACAGGTTCGGTTTTAGATAAGATTTCTTCAAGAATTAAAGCACGCAATGGAGTAAACATGGATCTTTCCCAAAAGTGGGATGATCAAAAGTTGAAGGATGGTATTGATTTAACCTTGAAAGGGTTCGTTAGTCCGGCAACTGACGCTTCTTTCGATATTACGAATCAGAATACGATGAATATTAAAAAGGAGACTGTAGGTTCAACCTTCGATTCTGAGGCACTTATTGCCCAAATTAAAGCAATAAATATTTATAAACCAGTCGCCGAGATTAAGGTTGAATTCAAAGAACAACTTCCTCAGTTAACCGCTGTCCAATTAGAAGATCAGAAAATCACAGGCTTGATAGCGAGCTATACTACACGCTTCGATCCATCACAATCTGAGCGGACGGAAAATGTATTGGTAGCCACAAAAGCGTTGGATAAGACAGTCATTAAGCCAGGAGATACGTTTTCTTTCAATAATATTGTTGGTGAAAGAACAGTAGCAGGTGGCTATAAGGATGCCTATATCATAGTTGACGGTAAATTTGTCCCAGGCTTGGGAGGTGGAATCTGCCAAGTCTCCAGTACCTTATATAATGCTGGTTTGCTAGCAAATCTTTCTGTTGTTCAACGTAGTAACCACGATCTAGCCATTTCATATGTTCCTCTCGGGCAGGATGCTACGGTTGCCTATCCGGATCTAGACCTTAAATTTAACAATAATTCAGGTGCTTACCTCCTTATTCGTACTAGAACAACTTCTGATACTATTACGATAGAACTGTATGGTAAAGTAAAGCCTGGTCAGGATGTTACGATTACGAATTCAACCGAGTCAATCATTCCTGTTGAAGAACAACGCTTAGTGGATCAAACACTGCCACATGGAGCATCGATTCTCAAACAACAAGGTCATCCGGGTTCTATTGTTAAATCTGTCCGTACTGTTAAGCTGAATGGAAAAGTTGTAAGCAGTGAGCCACTCAAACAAAGTCGCTACTTAGCTATGCCTACTATTTATTCGGTTGGGCCATAAAGGAAACCTGATTTAGAAAAACAGTTTCCTAAATCAGGTTGAACTTATCTAAAGATTTACGCCACTTATTTCTGAATTGAGATATATTTGATAAGTGGCAGTAAATTATAGTAACATTTAGTGAAAAATTTAATTTTATTTTTAATAAAGCGTTTATAGCGCTTTTTTTATTGGGAGGGGTTTGATACTATCTACAGTATAAGTATTCGCAATTTAGTAGGATTAGGGAGTAAAAGGAAGTGTGCTCAATTGTTAACTAAAGTAATTGCTGTTGCCAATCAAAAAGGTGGTGTCGCTAAGACGACAACGGCGATAAATTTAAGTGCTTGTTTAGCTGAACTCGGCAAACGGGTTCTTCTCGTTGATTTAGACCCTCAAGGAAATGCAACAAGTGGATTGGGAGTTGCAAAAAGCAAATTAACACATTGTATATACGATGTACTAATTAACGATGTTCCCATTGTAAATGTGATTCAGAAAACAGATAACAAGAATCTTAACGTTGTTCCAGCGCGAATTGAGTTGGCAGGGGGAGAAATTGAGTTAGTCTCTCAGAGTTCACGTGAGGGTAAATTAAAGAAGGCTCTAGAAAGTATCAAGACCGATTATGATTTTATCTTTATAGATTGTCCTCCATCGCTGGGGATCTTAACATTAAATGCGTTAACAGCTGCAACTGATGTTTTAATTCCTATTCAATGTGAGTACTATGCTCTAGAGGGCTTAACCCTCTTGATGAACACTTTGGAAACAGTTCGTAAGCACCTCAATCCAGAATTAAATATTATAGGAGCACTCATGACAATGTTTGATGCACGCACCAATCTAGCGATACAGGTTGTTGATGAGGTCAAAAAATATTTTCCTCAAAAAGTATTCAAAACAATAATTTCTCGTAATGTCCGTCTTAGTGAAGCTCCTAGCCATGGAAAACCGATTAACACCTACGATTCTCGTTCTAGGGGAGCCGAAGTTTATAGAGAGCTGGCAAAGGAGGTTTTAGAGCGTGTCTAAAAAAGCTTTAGGACGAGGTCTTCAGGCATTGCTGTCAGATGATTTAGGGGATAATACCAGCATAAAGGAAATTCTGATTTCGGATATTGTACCGAATCCAGATCAACCTAGAAAGGAGTTTGACGCCCAAACCCTCAGAGACTTGGCAGATTCACTCCTTGTCCACGGGTTATTACAACCAATTTTAGTTAGACCTTTTGGAGAACAATATTCTATTATTGCTGGAGAAAGACGTTTGCGAGCCGCAAAAATTGCTGGTTTTACTAAAATTGCAGCCATCGTACAACAATGTAGTGAACAGGAAATGGCTGAACGGGCGCTTATTGAAAATATTCAGCGGGCTGATTTATCCCCGATTGAAGAAGGAATGGCTTATGCACGGCTAATTGAAGACTATGGAATGACCCAAGACTTGATTGCACAGCGTGTTGGAAAAGCACGTACAACTATAGCTAACCTATTAAGAGTGATTCTGTTACCTGAAGCTGTACTTGAATTATTAAGAGATGCTAAAATTTCCTTAGGACATGCCAAAGTGCTACTTGGGATAAAAGATACGTCTTTACAAGTACTAATTGCACAGAAAGCAGCAAAAGATCAATTGTCTGTTAGAGAGACCGAAGAACTCATCCTTAAACTCTCTGAAAAAACAGATACAACTAAACCTACTCGACAATACCCCCCTCTCCTTCACCATGTAGAGGATCGTTTACGGTCAAGCTTTCAAACGAAAGTTCTTGTAAAGGGAGATTCCCATAGAGGGAAAATTGAAATTCAATACTTTTCTGAAGACGAGCTTAATCGACTCCTAGAGTTGTGGAACATTAAAATTGATTAGTAGAATGTTCCACGTGGAACATTTTTGCTAATCAAGTGATTAATATTTGGCCTTATTATGAATATTACTAATTATAGTTGTTTTTAGATATGGGTATATAATAAGTTATTATGGCGTCACAATTTATGTTATATTTGTCACAACAATCTTTATAATGTTCCACGTGGAACATTATAAAGATTGTTGTGATCTCCATTAACTGTTCCACGTGGAACAGTGTTTCAGAGTGTCAATGAATGAAATTGTGCTTGCTTACGTATTTAAAGGCGAAACAACAATTATGATCTACTTGGAAGGAAGATGATTTATATTGTTAGGAACTATAGTTAATACATTTGCAATTATATTCGGGGGAATACTTGGACTCTTGTTCGGACATGCCTTACCTGAAAAAATGAAGAGAACAGTTATCCAGGGGATCGGTCTCTCCGTCTTGTTAATTGGGGGAAGTATGGCATTGCAAACGAAAAACCCACTGGTTGTTATTTCTAGCCTAGTATTAGGTGGAATACTAGGGGAATGGATAGATATAGAGCTTCGTTTACAGCATCTGGGGGAGTGGCTCGAACGTAAATTTGCAAAGAAAGGACAAGAATCTGGATTCACGAAAGCATTCGTAACTGCAAGCTTAATATACTGTGTTGGAGCAATGGCTATCATGGGTTCTCTGGAGAGTGGGTTAACAGGAAATAACAATATACTGTTTGCTAAATCAATGCTAGATGGCATAACAGCAATCGTGTTTGCATCTTCGATGGGGATAGGTGTTTTGGCATCCGCTATTCCCGTGTTAATATATCAAGGGGCCATCACCTTGGCGGCAGGATTACTCCAAGGTGTCCTCTCCACTCCGGTTATTGCTGAAATGAGCGCTACAGGAGGTTTGCTTATCGTTGGAATAGGTATTAATATTCTGGAGATAAAAGAAATAAAAGTGGGTAATCTATTACCAAGTATTTTTATAGCGGTACCAATAACTCTTTGGTTCACTAAACTTCATTTAGGTATGTAAATTTGTATAATGCATTCAGCGTCTGAAGACACTTAGAATGTAGCAAAGGAAAAGGGGGAAAATTGTGTTTATACTACAGGGCATTATGCCATTGGTCTGGTGGAGCATTTGTGCCTTGACAATAATGCTATTTATATTGATTTTGCTGACTATTTCACTTTTTAGCCGAATGAAACGCTTCGAATCCTCTTATGTTACTCTACAAACATTCATGTCAGGTCAGCAACTAGACATACTATTTCAAGAATTTATTAATAGAGTAAATGAACAAGGCGGAAAACTTGATGAATGTGACAAGAGGCTCACTCTTGTTGAACAAAAAATGCGTGTGGGTGTAGATCGAGCGGAGTTACTTCGTTTTAGGGCATTTGAAAACATTGGAGGTGATTTGAGCTTTGCATTGGCACTCTTGAATCAGGAAGGGAATGGAGTTGTTCTTAGTTCTATTTATAATCGTGAAGAGTCGAGAGTATACGCCAAACCAATCAATGAAGCTAGTTCTACGTATCCTCTGACAGACGAAGAAATACAAGTAATAAATAGGGCCATGCAAGGGCAAAAGATATAGGCCGTTATTTATAACACGTTTTTAAGTAAGCATGCATTATAAGCGAACTAATGTTCTCCGACATTCGCCACACAAGATTGAGACGGGTATTTTGCAACACCATGTACTCCATAAACCCTCCCACATTCACGATTCCTGTCAAATGGGCCTCCCCAACCTCAGGAAGCTGTTTATGTACACCAGCACCGGGCTTTAGAGGACCATTTGCTAAGGTAATACACCCAACAGAATCTAAACGTCCGAGGCAGGCATCAGCCGCAATAACAAAGGGATTGTCGAACCTCTTCTCGATGAACTGAAGGTTTTCCTCTAAATTTGTGGCGTGAACCGGCTCATCTAGCGTACCATAGACATGAAGCAGAGGTAGATTCAAGCGGGCAAGATGAGTTCCAATTAATGGGCCCAAGGCATCTCCAGTTGACCGATCAGTTCCGATACATAGGATTACGGTGGGCCGTTTTCGTTTGGATATAAATAGTTCAGTAAGTCTTGATTCTAAATGTACCTTGGCTAAAGGATCATCGACGTGGGCTTTGATTTTTTGAGGTTCAGCTAAAATTGAAAATAAACTCACAGGTAGCCCCCTAACTTGGGAAATAATACATTATATATATTATTATTTCCCAAATACTAGACTTTCTATGCATGAGATTCCTATTTTAGCCATAAGGATGTGGCGAGGAGGGAAGCGATATGCAGTGGAAAACAATGTTTCAAGTAGCCGCTACTTACGTAGGTGCTGTTATGGGGGCAGGATTTGCCTCTGGTCAAGAAATTCAGCAATTTTATGCTCGGTTCGGTTATTGGGGCCTAGTGGGGATAGCTCTTAGTACTTTTCTATTTTCTCTTTTAGGTTGGGGTATGTTGGACTTGCAGGAACGCTGGAAAATCTCATCCTATCCAGAGTTCTTTGCATATCTGCTGGGTCATAGATTCGGTCGCTGGGCTGATGGATTAGTTAGCGTCTTATTGTTTGTAGGAATGCTGGCGATGATTTCTGGTAGCGGTGCGCTTTTTTATGAATATTTCGGTTTCTCAAGGTGGTTAGGAATATTTTTAACGGTTTCTGTGATTGCCTTAGCATTATGGTTTCGTGGAGAAGGGGTTTTATGGATCAATTCCGTTCTCATACCTTTGAAATTTATCTTTTGCTTAGGTATAGCAACTGCAGCCATTTTCTTGGCAAGCACTGGGGACGGTGAGGGGTTTGCTATTCTGCCTCATCCTATTATTAAACATTGGGCACTTTCAGCAATTCTATATGTCTCTTTCAATTTAACGTTGGCTATGGTGGTATTTGCTTCACTGGGCCAGGTAGTTCAACGAGCTGGGGCGCGCATGGGTGCAGTACTAGGTGGTGTGGCTCTTGGCTTATTTGCATTTGTTATTGGTGCTGCATTACTTCGTTTTCCAGATATTTGGGGCCTAGAAATTCCTATGGTTGCAGTTGCAGGTAAGTTAGGTGATTGGCCAGCCTTTTTCTACGTAGTTGTCTTATGGTTAGCAATGATCACCGCAGCGGTTGGCAATGGTTTTAGCCTTGTCAGTCGAGTGGTCGATACAGGTAAGTTAAGTTATACCAAAGCAACGGCCATTTTGCTGCTTTTGTTATTACCGGTAGCAGGTGTGAAATTCTCTCAGATTGTACAGCTTGTTTATCCACTGTTTGGTTACATTGGACTTGTATTCTTACCGACAATTCTATATTTTTGGCGTAGAATCTAAGCCCACACTATTGTTAGGTTATGGGTTTAATAACGTGGATGTCATACTATTGCACCATGTAAGAATATCCGTTTAAGATTGTGAACTGCTATTTAAGTAGTTGGAATAAATATTGTTATAAATACACAAGATTGGTTTTACTGCACGAAAAAGCAAACCAGTTGTCTTCGTCTAAAAAACAATGGCCACTTAGTTCAGTCTCTGAACAATCTAGGAAATATTGCACGGAAAGAAGGTAAATTGGAATAGGCGATTGAATATTATCATAGGACAATTCTCATCGACCCAGATTTTTCTCTGGCGCATAATGATTTAGGCGTACTATACAAGCAACTAAATCGTTACGGGGAATTCGTACGTAAGTTTAAAACAGCAAAACACTTAAGCTTGAGAGGAACGAACCTTTCGAGATTGGCTAGTAAGGATTTGGCCTAAACCGAATTAATAAGGGGAACAGAAATGGATGAACGACACTATTTGATAGGCACAGCCGGACATGTTGATCACGGCAAAACAGAGTTGATTCGGGCACTTTCCGGCATGGAAACGGATCGTCTGAAAGAAGAAAAACAACGGGGGATCTCTATTGAACTCGGGTTTGCTCATATGGCGTTGCCCAGTGGGCGACAAGTTGGAATTGTGGATGTTCCAGGGCATGAACGGTTTGTCCGCCAAATGTTGGCAGGGGCCAGTGGTATGGATGTCGTGTTACTTGTAATCGCAGCGGATGAAGGGATCATGCCTCAGACTCAGGAACATTTGGACATTCTAACGTTACTCGATATACCTAGAGGAATTATTGTTATTAATAAGGCGGACCTTGTTGAGGAAGAGTGGCTTGATCTAATGGACGAGGAGATCCGCGAGGAACTGAAAGAAACAGCCTTTCGTGAAGCCCCGATCTGTAGGGTTTCAGCCTTGACTGGTGTTGGAATAGCTAACTTACGTCAAACTATTGATGAGTTGCTTTCAGAAGTTGAGAGTAAAAAGTCGACAGGACCAGTGCGAATGCCACTTGATCGGGTCTTTAGTATTCAGGGGTTTGGTACCGTCGTGACTGGGACGCTTCACAGTGGTACAGTGAAACTGGGGCAGGAGCTAGCGATTGAACCCGGCCATATTCACACGAAGGTTCGCTCCCTGCAAATTCATAAAAATAAAGTAGATTCTGCAGGAGCTGGACAGCGTTTAGCGGTCAATTTAGCAGGGGTGGATGTTGCTGAAGTGGAGAGGGGTTCAGTACTCGTTATGCCTGACGCGTTTAAAGTTGGGAATGTTTTAGATTTAAAGGTTCAAAACCTTCTCTCGGCAGATAAACCCTTAACTCAAAGACAACGAGTTCGTTTTCACATCGGAACAACTGAGGTCTTAGGACGCATACATCTTTTGCAGCACGAGGAATTAGCACCAGGACAAGAGGGATTCGCGCAAATTCTTCTTGAAGGTTCAGTTGTCGCTGCACCAGAGGATCGGTTTGTAATCCGATTTTATTCCCCGGCCCATACAATTGCCGGTGGGAAAGTGCTTGGGGTGGCTAAATTCAAGCAAAAGCGATTCAGAGAAAGCGTATTGGCCCTGATGAGGCTGAAAGACCAAGGTGATCCGCTGGACCTGTTGGAAAGAGAAGTGGCCGAACCCTGTCTCGGCACAGATTTGGTAGCACGCTTGCACGTCAGTTCTGTGGAATTAGAAGAACGCTTGAAATCTTTAGAGGAATTTAATCGACTGGAAGTTTGGATGGAAGATAATAATTCACTTTACTGGGCAAAGGCAGCAGCAGAGAATTGGCGAACAAACTTATTAGGTATTGTTAGAGTATATGAAGAATTAAATCCTCTACGTGGAGGAATCAGTAGAGAGGAACTCAAAACACGGCTTGCGATTTCTTGGACACATCGCCGCTGGCAATCGATTTTGGAACAAGGTTCTATGCGTGGTTTTTATCGAGTCACTGGAAGCAAAGTCCAAACAAATTCTGGAGCACAGATTCCACCCAGTATTTTAAAACGTTTGGAAGCATTACGCTCAGAATGGCAAAGTGTTGCCCTGATGCCACCGGATTTAGTTATAACTGCAGAGGCTTGTGGTATTCCTAAGTCGGAGGCTCTGGAATATGCTCAATACTTGTGTGAAATCGGAGAATGGGTACATATTGATCAATTTTACTTTAGACAAAAGGCTATAGAATCTGCTAAAGAAAGCTTAATCAAATTTTTAGAGGCACATGGTGAAGTCGGTGTTTCTGAGGTGCGAGAAATGTTGGGAACCTCTAGAAAATATGTTGTTCCGCTCCTCGAGTTTTTGGATAACCAGAAAGTAACAAGACGAAGTGGTGACAAACGTAGACTATACTAATCTATGTAATGATATAGAATATATTAATTGACACAATGGTGTAACAGTTATAAAATAACTTTACAGAAATTGAATTTTATCTTAAGAATGTATTATAACAGTTGAAATGTATTTGATCTGTTATAATTGCTGAAAATTTTATGCAAATAACGTATAGGTTTTCAGAGTACCCTTGTATTAGTTCTATATTTACAGGTAAATATTAAGTAGTAAATCGGAGGTGTAGTGCAGTAACTAAAGTTTTGAACTAATATCACTTAAAGTTAAAGTAATGCAAAAAATGGAGGTATAAAGATGCGGAAAAGTAAAGTTTTGTTAGGCGTAGCAGTAGTAATGTTAGGTTTGGTCACAGGTTGTGGTAGTGCAGCAGCGCCGAAAGATACTGGGGAAATCAAAATTGGTGGCGACCTAGAGTTATCAGGGGGCGTCGCAACATATGGACAGTCAGTACTAAACTCCGTTAATCTTGCTTTTGAGGATCAAAATAAAAAAGGCGGAGTCCTTGGAAAACAACTCAAACTTATTACGGCTGATAACAAATCAGAAGCAGGAGAGTCAACGTCAGCTATAACAAAGCTCATTACTCAAGATAAAGTTGTAGCAGTAATCGGGGCGGTAACTAGTTCTAATACAAAGGCAGCAGTGCCGGTTTCGGCAGACCAAAAAATCCCGTTGATTACACCGACGGCAACTAATGCGGAAGTAACCATTAACAAAGATGGGTCTCTGAATAAATGGGTATTTAGAAGTTGCTTTCTAGATCCTTTCCAAGGGAAGGTTGCTGCTAATTTTGTAACAGACACTCTTAAATTGAAAAAAGCTGCTGTATTTATTGATCAGAAAGATGATTATTCTAAAGGTTTGGCGGCCGAATTTAAGAAGGTCATGGAAAGTTCAGGAGGATCCATTACCGACACAGAAAATTATGTCGGAGGGGACAAAGATTTCAAATCCACTTTGACTAGAATCAAAGCCAGCAGTCCTGAAGTCGTATTTGTCCCTGGTTATTACAATGAGGTAGGATTGATCGTGAAACAAGCCCGTGAATTAGGGATAACAGTTCCATTTGTCGGCGGAGATGGGTGGGATTCTGCCAAATTAGCTGATTTAGCCGGTGCAGCAAATCTAAATGATACGTACTTTGTTAATCATATGTGGGCTGAGGATCCAGCTACAAAGCCTTACGCTGATGCTTATAAAGCAAAATATAATGCGGAACCGGATGCTTTAGCGGCCTTAGGTTATGATGCGGCCGAAATGCTTATTGCTGCAATCAAAACCGCAGGGAGCACAGAGCCTGAAAAGCTAAGAACGGCTTTAGAAAATACTAAGGATTTTCAAGGAGTTACTGGGGTCATCACGGTTGATCCAAAAACACACAATCCTGTAAAGAGTGCGGTTATACTGAGAATGGTTGACGGCAAAAAAACATTGCTCACGCACGTAAACCCATAATATGCATGTAGAAAAAATATTATGTTACAACAGAAAGTCTCTTGACTTAATGTTGTACAAAAGCTAGAATATTCTTAGTATAGAGTTTGTATTCAAACTTAGAAATATAAGCTTGAATATTTCTTGGACAAGGCAATGAAGCCCCAGTCGCGAAAATTTAGCGTTGACTGGGGCTTTTTATAAAAGATTGGAGGGTGAAGACGAAGGTCGAATGTGGAGCTAGGAAGAAATGATAGAATCTTAATTTCCCAATATGTGAAGGAGGAGAAAGAATGAAACTATTTAGCAAGGGCTTTTCCCTTGGCATGATCGCTTTATTAAGCGTTTCATTGGTTGCTGGGTGTGGAACAACACCAAAAGCCGGATCGAGTGATTCTAGTACACCTATTAAGGTAGGCGGTAATTTAGAGTTGAGTGGTAGTACGGCTATGTTTGGTCAAGGGGCTAAGAATGCTATCCAGTTAGCTTTTGATCAGCAAAATGCTAAAGGTGGAGTACTGAATAGACAATTAACTTTAGTGGCAGCAGATAACAAGTCAGATGCTGGGGAGTCAACCTCTGCAGTCACCAAACTTGTTAGCCAGGATAAGGTCATTGCAGTAATCGGATCAATGACAAGTTCCGTTACCTTGGCTGCTATTCCAGTTGTAACAGACAGTAAGATACCTATGATTTCTCCAAGTGGGACTAATACAAAGCTCACAATGGATCCCGCTACCAACGCGGTACGTCCTTGGATCTTCAGAGCCTGTTTTATTGATCCGTTCCAAGGCCAGGTTGCGGCTAACTTCACTTTAACGAATTTAAAAGCCAAAACTGCAGCTGTAATCATTGATCAAAAAAGCGATTATTCCAAAGGGTTAGCAGAATCCTTTGTAGCTAACTTTAAAAAGGGAACTGGTACAATCACTGGTACCGAGCAATATGTCGGTGGAAGCGATAAAGATTTCCGTTCTATTCTAACAAATATCAAAGCACAAAACCCAGATATGGTATGGTTACCTGGTTATTATCAAGAAGTCGGTCTAATTGTTAAGCAGGCTCGTGAGTTAGGTATGACTATGCCATTCATGGGTGGAGATGGTTGGGATGATCCCCAACTCTACAATATTGCTGGAGATGCTGCGCTGAACAATACTTTCTATGTTGATCATGTGGCAACAGATGATCCAGCCTTGGCTACGTTTGTAAGCGATTATAAGGCAAAGTATAATAATGCGCCGAACGCTATGGCCGCTTTGGGCTATGATGCCGCAAATCTGCTAATTAAAGCTATTGACGACGCTAAGAGCACCGACTCGGAAAAAATTCGCACTGCTTTAGAGAATATGAAAGGGTTTAAAGGCGTAGGCGGAGAAATTACAATTGATCCTAAAACGCATAACCCACAGAAGAGTGCCGTTATCATCTCAAATAAAGACGGTAAACCAGTGTTTGTGACACGCGTTGCTCCTCAGTGATGGTATAATGGTCATCCTGTAAACAAAGAGAGAGGGGACAGATTTCACCCTCTCTCTTCTAATGTGGAAAGGTTTAGCAAAAAGGGAGTGAGTTTATGGGAAGCGGTATTGTAACACAAATATTCCAACAAATTGTTAATGGGTTGTCCTTAGGAAGTATCTACGCGCTCATTGCCTTAGGCTATACAATGGTCTACGGAATAATTAAACTGATCAATTTCGCCCACGGAGATATTATGATGGTGGGAGCCTATTCGGGCTGGTTTGCTATAACCGTCTTACATTTACCTTTTTTACCCGCCCTGCTCTTTTCAATGGTTGCTTGTGCTCTATTAGGGGTATTAATTGAACGGATTGCTTACAAACCCTTGCGAAATGCTTCGCGTATCGCAGCTTTAATCACCGCAATTGGAGTTTCATTATTTCTAGAGTATGGGGGCATGTTATTGCTGACGGCACAAGTGCGTACCTATCCTCCAGTCTTCCCTGGAACAATGTATATTGTTGGTGGCGTTTACTTTAAATACGGAGATATTGTAATGCTTATAACCTCTTTTGTACTTATGGCGCTCTTGCATTTTACAGTTCAATATACGAAGGTGGGCAAGGCCATGCGGGCTGTATCCTTCGACCAAGAAGCCGCTTTACTAATGGGAATAAACACGAATAATATTATTTCCTTTACCTTTGCAATTGGTTCAGCTTTAGCGGCTGCCGCTGGCGTACTGATGGGTGTCTACTTCAATACCATCGATCCTTTGATGGGGATTATACCTGGTTTAAAGGCCTTTGTGGCTGCTGTACTCGGAGGTATCGGGATTATACCTGGCGCAATGGTCGGAGGATTAATGTTAGGCTTGATCGAATCAATTGTGAGTGGCTTTGGGGCTTCAACTTGGCGGGATGCCGTTGCCTTTCTCATCTTGATTCTCGTTCTTATTGTTAAACCAAGTGGACTCTTTGGTAAAAACGTACGAGAGAAAGTGTAGGTGGGTAAAATGGGCAACTGGTTCAACCGCAAAAATATAGTGTCACTCTTGGGAATTGTTCTTTTATATGCAGTTGTTCAAGGGTTGATCGTGCAAGATATTATGCCTCCTTTCTATAAGTTGACTTTAATTCAAATATGTATTTATATTATTCTCGCTACCAGTCTAAATTTGATTAACGGTATAACCGGTCAATTTTCCATAGGACATGCAGGTTTTATGGCTATAGGAGCTTATGTTTCGGCGATTATTACTGCTATTCAGCACGGTCCGTTAATATTAGGGCTTTTGGCTGGAGCGATTGTAGCGGCGTTGGCGGGCCTTTTGGTCGGACTACCTACGTTGCGTCTTAAAGGGGATTATCTTGCTATTGCGACCTTGGGGTTTGGTGAAATTGTGCGTATCATCTTCTTGAACACGGAGTATGTCGGTGGGGCAGCAGGATTCACCCTCCCGAGTAAAATTACGTGGACATGGGCCTTTGGATTAATGGCGTTGAGTGTTATTCTAATGAAAAACTTTGTTGGTTCAACGCATGGCAGGGCGTGTATCTCTATTCGTGAAAACGAGATTGCTGCTGAATCCATGGGAGTGAATACGACAAAATATAAAGTAATGGCGTTTACGATGGGGGCATTTTTTGCTGGCCTGGCAGGCGGAATTTATGCGAACTATTTTTATATTATTCAACCTATGACCTTTAACTTCATACTATCCTTTAACATTCTGGTTATGGTAGTCCTTGGAGGGCTAGGAAGTATGACCGGAGGTATTTTTGGCGCCATTGTCATGACCTTAGCGTCGGCACTTTTAGCGGGCGTCCCGGAATGGCGTAACGTTATAACAGCCGTGTTATTAGTCTTAATGATGATCTTTAAACCGACTGGAATAATGGGAACAAAAGAATTTAGTCTAAATTTTCTGGGAAAGAAGAGTGATAAAAATGCCGCTTCTAAAAATTGAAAATCTCTCCAAATCGTTTGGTGGTTTAAAAGCGGTTTCCAATTTAAATATTGCGATTAACGAAGGCGAATTGATTGGTCTGATTGGCCCAAATGGTGCAGGGAAAACCACAGTTTTTAATTTACTCACCGGAGTTTATGATAAGACTGAAGGGAAAATGACATTTCAAGACAAAGATATTAGTGGTCTAAAACCATATCAAGTCACTCATCGGGGGATGGCACGAACATTTCAAAATATCCGTTTATTTAGTGATTTAAGTGTTATCGATAATGTCAAAATTGCTTATCATCAACGTACTTCGTACAGTGCAGCTAGCGCCTTGCTCCGTTTACCAAGCTATTACTCAGGTGAGAAAGAAATGCAACGCAAAGCAATGGATTTACTAAAAATATTTAACCTTGGAGATAAAGCAGAAGAAATGGCTAAGAACTTACCATACGGCGAACAACGCCGCTTGGAGATCGCTCGTGCCCTTGGAACAGAACCTAAACTTTTATTGCTAGATGAGCCGGCTGCGGGTATGAATCCCCAAGAAACTCACGATCTGATGAATCTTATTCGTTGGATCAGGGAGCAATTTAAGCTTACAATCCTCTTAATCGAACATGATATGTCTTTAGTAATGGGCGTCTGTGAGCGCATTTATGTTTTGGACTATGGTATGATTATCGCGCAAGGTGTACCAGATGAAATTAAACGCAATCCCAAAGTCATTGAGGCTTATTTAGGGGAGGAGGTTGTCTGATGCTGGTACTTGAAGACGTTAATGTATACTATGGTGCGATTCATGCCCTGAAAGGAATCTCCTTTGAGGTTAACGAAGGAGAAATTGTAACTCTTATTGGCTCAAATGGTGCAGGAAAGAGCACAAGTCTTAGGACTATTTCAGGATTGTTACGGCCAAAAACGGGTAAGATTACGTTTAAAGGGGAGAGCTTAACAAGCGTTGCGCCTCAAGCTATTGTGGCCAAAGGCTTATCCCAGGTTCCTGAAGGGCGTCATGTGTTTGCTAATATGACAGTTATTGAAAATTTGGAACTTGGGGCTTACCTTCGTAAGGACAAAGCAGGGATCAAGCAAGACATGATGCATGTTTATGAGCTGTTTCCCCGTCTGCTAGAACGTAATACTCAAATTTCAGGAACCTTGTCCGGAGGGGAACAGCAAATGCTGGCTATGGGCAGAGCTCTGATGTCTAAACCTCAACTCCTCCTTCTCGATGAGCCTTCAATGGGTTTGGCCCCTATTTTGGTTAAGCAAATTTTCTCGATTATCAAAGAGATCAATGCGACTGGAACGACTATTTTACTTGTAGAACAGAATGCTCATATGGCTCTTTCCATTGCAAATCGGGCTTATGTACTTGAGACGGGAAAAATCGTGCTTTCGGGAGATTCCAAACAATTAGCAGCAAGTGAAGAAGTCCGTAAGGCCTACCTTGGGGGATAAGTCCCAGAGCTCCTATGATCCCAGCCCCTGAAAGGGCGAGAGGCCCGCAGGCCGGGGATAAGATCCCAGCCCCTGAAAGGGCGAGAGGCCCTCAGGCCGGGGATTAAAGGGCGAGAGGTACCGCAGACCGGAGACAAGTTTATATAAGAAAGGGGCAAGGAAAATGTTTGTTCGCCAATTCATGACATCTCAGGTTTTTACAGTGGGCCCAGAGGAAGCTATTGCGGATACGATGGCCCTCATGCGGGAGAAAAACATTCATAAACTTCCGGTTATGGATAAGGGTAAACTCGTTGGTTTTGTGACAGATGGGGACCTCCGAGAGGTCTCTCCTTCACCCGCTACAACCTTAAGTATTTTTGAACTCAATTACCTCATAGCTAAAACCCCTATCCGAGAAGTAGCGGTGAAAAAGGTGATGACCTGTAACCCAGACACTACGATTGAGGATGCAGCCTTGTTAATGCGGGAACATAAAATTGGCGGATTGCCTGTACTTGACGAGGGTAAACTGGTTGGTATTATTACAGCAACCGATATGTTGGATGCCTTTTTAGATATTATGGGCTTTCGTAGCCCTGGACAGCGTGTGGTTATAGTAACAAAGGATCAAAGTGGGGTTATGTTGGACCTTGCCGTGACAATTAAAGAGCATGACGTAAATATTTCGAGTCTAGCGGTTTATCATCTTAAAGATAATCAGGTTCAGATCCTCGCTCGCCTTCAGGGTGAAAAAGTGGCTGATGTTAAAGCGTCATTAACAGAAAAAGACTATCAAATCACCTAAGACGAATGTTTTCAAGTCAGCATACGGTCATGACTTAGCCTTAGAAATGAAAATAAAGAAAAGCAACTGAATGAATTTTCATCCAATTGCTTTTCTTTATGCTTGTAACGGAAATCTAATAAATAGAGAATATTAGAATGATTTCACTAATTAAGAAAGTGAGGAGATAGACTCTTGTATCTTTTTAACCGATCTATTTTTATAAATGTCCGTTCAGAAGATGAGAAAACGCTAACTGTAGATGGAGTTTTTCTGGATAGTCTTCATGAACTCTGTTTAACCCTCGAAGTTGACATAGAGAGTTATGTAATTATTTCGGCAGACGGCAGACTTCGGCGTACTCCCCATGAAGATTGTGGACAAACGCAAAAACTAATTAGCAATCTTGTAGGGGTTGACTTAAACCATAATGTACGAAAACAGATTCAAGTGGCCGTGGGATTAGGCTATGGATGTACTCATTTAACAGACCTCACTTTGGAGTGTGTAAAAGGAGTCCTCCAAGCCAAATTTCAATTAATGCAACTAACAATGTCGGAAGAAGCTATCAAAGGTTTACTTGAACAATCTTTAAAAGGAAGCTGTCTACACTATTGAAGAAAATTTGTATAACCGATTTTTTCTTTAGCGTTTGGGATTAGCATAAGCAATTAAAATAGTTTCTTGACAATTTGTACGTAAGGCATTGAATTTAGTCTCTAAAGTTTTAACCTCTTCAATTTGCTCATTCGTTAAATCGGAGAATGAAATTTCAGATCGTTCCATTTTACTACCCCCCTTTATTTTATTCTTAATAGTCTTAGATAATTATATTGTGCACAATTGGAAGGAATATATACATCGCAAACATAGATAATAAAATTTATGAAAAGCTGTTATCGAAGAATTGGCTTCCATAATGACAATGAGTGTGTTAGTATTATTGTCAACAATGGGGATGGATGGTGGCTGGTGCTGCTCCCGGACTTCAAATCCGTGTGTCGGGACGCAGAACGTTCCGAGGTGTGTTCGATTCGCACGCATCCCCGCCATAGCCGTGGTTTGACTATGGAATTCACCTTTGGATGGGTTCAGCTAGTTTTAGATAGAGTAAGGAACTCTTAATAAAATTAAACCAATTTTATTAAGTTCTGTGTCCAAGGCAGCGGTAAGCTGTCTTTTTAATTTCCCTTGTTAACGGTTTTCGTTAGCAGCAGGATTTTCAAAGGCTTAACGCGAATATTACATAGTTAATAAAAGATTAAGAAGAAGGCTAGTAACTTAATAATAAGGGGGAACTTCATGAATCTTATAGATATTCTCATTCTGGGATTTACTCTATTAGGTGCTTTACACGGTTATCGAAAAGGTTTAATATCGAGCATTGTAAACTTATTGAGTAGCATTGTGGGTTTTTTGGTAGCGTCGTGGAAATACATGTTCGCTCTTCAATGGGTTGAACAATATTTTCCACTCCAAAAATGGTTAGAGCCTGTGGTCTATAGAGCGATCCTTCCCGCTGTTCAGTCCAAAGCCTCTTCTTTGCAAAATCAATCATTAAGCAACATTTTGGGAGCGCTGCCTCCGGAATGGCGCAGTTTATTTGAGAATCTATCTGGTGTTCAGTTGCCTCAAGTAATCGAACAAGTGACCCATCGTCTGGCAGGGATGTTTACCGAACGCATCTTAAGTCTAATCGCTTTTGGTTGTGTTTTTTATATTGTCGTGTTTATTATGCAGTTATTGTTTTCTATACTCCTGCGGCCCTTCGGAAGATGGGGTGGATCTTTGAATCGCGGAGGAGGGCTTCTGTTTGGAGGACTAAGTGCTCTTATTGGTATGGCTGTTATGGCAGGGCTATTTTCGCCCCTCTTACAATTGGGTGTAGGCGGGAGCTTTAATGCGCTCATTCAGAATTCAGCATTTTATCCATATTTAGTAGAGATCTTTCGTGTATTGGATCAAGTGTTTGCAGCACAACTCAGTCAAAAACTACTTGAACCACTGTCGCAGGGCCAAGGAGTTTGGTTCTGATACATATTTGGAAACGTGAAGTAGAAAACTTATAGTGGATGACAAAGGTATTATTAAATAGGGAGTAGAGGAGATCGTTTAATGAGTTCGAAAAAAGTGAAACTAGCCTGGGATAAACTTGAAATGTCCGAGAAGGAACGTCAAGCGCTGACTGAATACTTGGCTTTTCTCAGTGAAGGAAAAACTGAGCGAGAATCTTGGCATCTCCTAGAGAGCTGGGCCCGTAAAGAAGGCTTTATAGCCCTTGACGAGGCAAAGGGCTTTGAACCTGGGCAAAAGGTCAGTCTGGCGGTACGAGGTAAAGCTGGCATTTTGGCGATCTCGGGTATCCGACCGTTAAACGAAGGATTCCGATTAGTTGCCGCACATCTTGATGCTCCTCGGTTAGACATAAAACAACGCCCTCTTTATGAAGAAGAAGGCCTGGCCTTCTTAAAAACGCATTATTATGGAGGGATTAAGAAATACCAATGGACGGCGCTACCGCTTGCTCTTCATGGTGTCGTTATTTTGCGTGATGGACGTAAAGTGGACATCGTAGTCGGAGAAGTGGACGAAGACCCTATATTCACTATTACTGACTTGCTTCCGCATTTAGCAAAGGATCAATATGATAAAAAATTGCGCGAGGCTATTACCGGGGAAGGTTTAAATCTATTACTCGGACATGACCCTTCCAATGAGGACGGAGAAGAGCGTGTAAAATCAGCTATTCTCCGTTTGTTGAAGGATAAATATGGCATCGATGAAGATGACTTTGTTAGCGCAGAGTTAGAGGTTGTACCGGCTGGGAAGGCTCGCTACGCGGGATTGGATCGGAGTTTTATTGCGGGATATGGGCAAGATGATCGAGTTTGTTCCTTTGCTGCTTGGAAAGCGATTCAAGAGATTGAACAACCGGAGTGGACAACGCTCGTTCTTTTTGCAGATAAAGAGGAGATTGGTAGTGATTCTAATACGGGCATGAAAGCGCGTTATTTGGAGAACTTTATTGCAGAACTTATCACCTTGCAAAATGGAGCCTATGACGGTTTAATGGTTCGGCGAGCACTAGCACGGGCCAAAGCACTATCGGCGGATGTCACCGCTGGGTATGATCCCAATTTTGCCGAGGTTATGGACAAGCGTAATTCTGCTTTTATGGGTCGAGGTATCGTGATAAGTAAATATTCAGGGTCGCGAGGAAAATCGGAGTCTAGTGATGCTAACCCAGAATTTATTGCGGAGGTCCGTCGAATTCTCGATGAGGCTAAGATCGCATGGCAAACTGCTGAATTAGGGAAAGTCGATCAAGGCGGCGGTGGAACAATCGCCCAATATATGGCCATATATGGAATGGAGGTACTTGATTGCGGCGTAGGACTCTTAAGTATGCATGCACCTTGGGAGATATCATCCGTCGCAGATGTGATCATGATGATGCGAGCGTATCGAGCGTTCTTGGTGTATAAAGACTAACGGATAATTGAGAAAAGAGCGATTTATATAATGAATATTTCTTGGATACCAGCAAATATTAGTGAGTTTGATTGGCATAAAGTTGGGTTAGCTGCTTTATATACAATACTCTACATTGTTGTAATCCTTGTCGTAGCACGTGTTGCCTACAGCTTACTAATTTATCTACTCAGGCGTATGTTGGTCGATCGAAAAGGAAAATATCTTCTGGATGAACGGAAAGCAAATACGTTGTTTTCGCTCCTCCGAAGTATGTTGTTTTATGTGATTACCTTTACAGTAGTTATGCATATACTTAAACGTCTTTTTGACTTTGATACCGGAACACTTCTGGCTTCGGCCAGTGTTTTGGGAGTTGCCTTAGGTTTTGGCTCGCAGAGCTTAGTTAAAGATATCATTGGCGGCTTTTTTATCCTGTTTGAGAATCAATTCTCAGTTGGGGAATTAGTAAAAACAGGGGAATTTACGGGCACAATTGAAGAGACTGGGATTCGGACAACACATATTAGGGCCTGGGGTGGAGAACTCCATATCATTCCAAATGGAAGTATTACTGCAGTTACAAATTTTAGCAGAGGGAAAATGTTAGCCAAGGTTGAAATTCAGATCCCCTATGATGAAGATCTTGATCGGGCAATGGGGGTGATGAGCACTGTTTGTAAAGAGGTCACCGTTGAGTTTGGAGATAAAATTATTGAAGCTCCCACAGTCCAAGGTGTAACCCAATTCGGAGAGCGCAATGTCGTTTTACGTGTTATTGCCTTCACCCAAACCGATGAACAGTGGGGTTTAGAACGTGAACTGCGTCGGCGAATTCACAGTGCGTTTTTAGCAGAAGGAATACGAACGCCACAGTTCCAAAGCGTTATTGTGACCGATCCCCTGAAGAGCTCTTCTGATGAAAAGTTAGATGAAATGATGGACCCCAATAAGACTGTATGATAAAAGAAACTTACTTCACATGCATCTATAGATTAGATGCATCGATCCAGAGGTATATTACGAAGTACTGAAAGGGGGGGCCAACAGATGATTCCGTTGAAGGTAGGAGATATTGTCCGTCTTCGCAAACAGCACCCTTGTGGAAGTCTCGATTGGAAAGTGATGCGCACGGGCATGGACTTCCGAATTCAGTGCTTAGGCTGTCAACACCAAGCCTGGATTCCCCGAATCAAACTCGAACGCAATTTAAAGGAGATTCTAGAGCAAGCAGAAGAAAATTAGGCCGAAAACTATTATTTATTTATTGCAGGCTTAGGTTAGGTTGCGGAGCGGCAAAACATCACATATAATCTGTAGAGATAGCTTGTCTGTTTATAAAGAGGAGGTTGGGCATGACATTACATGCAGGAATTGTTGGTTTGCCAAATGTCGGTAAATCAACATTGTTTAATGCAATTACTCAAGCTGGTGCTGAGGCGGCCAACTACCCATTTTGTACTATTGAGCCGAATGTAGGAATGGTAGAAGTGCCTGATTCCCGTTTAAAGAAACTGGCTGAAATGGTAAATCCTAAAAAAATTGTTTCCGCTACCGTTGAGTTTGTGGATATTGCAGGACTCGTAAAGGGAGCGAGCACAGGAGAAGGATTAGGAAATAAATTCCTGTCCCATATCCGGGAAGTCGATGCCATTGTGCATGTTGTGCGTTGCTTCGAAGACGAGAATGTGATCCACGTCGAGGGGAACGTTGATCCTAAACGGGATATTGAAACGATTGACCTTGAGCTGGTCTTGGCAGACATGGAGAGTGTGGAAAGACGAGTGGATCGGTCGTCTAAACTCTTAAAAACAAAGGACAAAAAAACTCAAGATGAAGTGGCCCTTTTGGAACGGTTAAAGGAAGTCTTTAATCAGGGAAAAGGGGCTCGTTTTTTGACCTATTCGGACGATGAACGAGTAATTCTCAAGGGCTTTTCACTTTTGACTCTAAAACCGGTGCTTTATGTTGCAAATGTAAGTGAAGAGGGCCTCTCCACGGCTATGGATAATCCCTATGTGCAACAAGTTTTGGCAATCGCGAAGGAAGAGGGCGCAGAAGCTGTTGTGGTCTGTGCTCAGATTGAAGCGGAGATTGCAGAACTTGAGGATGACGAGAAGGAAGTATTTTTACAAGACTTAGGGCTCGAAGAGTCAGGCTTAGATCATTTGATCCGGGTTGCTTTTCATTTATTGGGACTTATGACGTTTTTCACTGCCGGGCAGGTGGAAGTTAGAGCGTGGACAATTAATCAAGCAACTAAAGCTCCCCAAGCCGCAGGTGTAATCCATACGGATTTTGAGCACGGATTTATTCGGGCTGAAGTAGTCGCATATAAGGATTTCGTCGAAAACAATGGATTGAATGGTGCTAGGGATAAAGGCTTAGTTCGTTTAGAAGGAAAAGAGTATATTATGCGTGACGGAGACATAGTTCATTTCCGTTTTAATGTTTAGAGTTGCTTTTCTGAGAATTTAATGGTATAATTTCGGCTTGTTAGACTAAATATTCCCTGCTCCGTTTAACGGGGCCGTTTAGTCCGGGGGGAGGTGCAAATATGAAAGCGTACGAATTACTTTATATCATCCGACCAGATCTCGATGAAGAAGCAACCACAGCATTGGTTGATCGTTTAAGTGGGCTCGTAGCCAGCAATGGTGGCGATAACTTGACGGTTGAGAAGTGGGGCAAACGCCGGTTGGCTTATGAAATCGAAGATTACAAAGAAGGCCAATACATTCTGATGAACTTTGAAGGCGAAGGACGTACATCCCAGGAAATTGAACGGGTTATGAAAATTTCCGAAGATGTTATCCGGTTCCTGACGGTTAGAAAAGAAGACTAAAAGGAAGGTGGGGCTCATATGTTGAATCGAGTCGTTTTGATTGGCCGTTTAACGAAAGACCCCGAGTTACGCTACTCGCCAAGTGGTGTAGCGGTAACAAACTTCACTTTAGCCATTGATCGAAAATTCAAGAACGCTCAAGGTGAAAAGGAAACCGACTTCATTCCATGTGTTATGTTTAAACAGCTTGCTGAACTTTGTGCCAACTATCTGGCTAAAGGAAAGCTTGCTTCAGTCGATGGACGAATCCAAGTTAGAACATACAACGATAAGGACGGCCAAAAACATTGGATTACAGAGGTAGTTGCTGAAGATGTTCATTTCTTAAGTCCAAAAGACGGCGGGAGCGGCAGCCCAGAATCACCTACTTCAACTGGAAAAGGCTCGTTTGGACACGAAGTAAATTTGGATGATGACATCCCATTCTAATAGAGAAAGGGGAGAATTAGTATGAAACGTGAACGAGGACGTCGCCCACGTAAGCGGGTATGTAGTTTTTGTGTAGACAAAGTTGTCTCTATGGATTACAAAGAGACACACAAAGTACGTAAGTATGTTACAGATCGTGGCAAAATCTTGCCCCGTCGTATTTCTGGAAACTGTGCAATGCATCAGCGTCAAGTAACATTATGTATCAAACGGGCTCGCAGTATTGCCTTGTTACCATATAGCATAGAGTAGAGAAAAAGGGAGCGAGAGCTCCCTTTTTCGATTCAGGCACATTCAAGATAGATATATAACCTCGAACGCCCTGTTTAAGAGATTGGCGAAATTTTCATGCGTGTGAAGTGCAGGAGATTGTATTTTTATCACGAACTGTTTATATAAGTGATGTTTATTTCACCACGACATTCATTGCGAAAAACGGACTTTTAGGAGGGGGCAACCCTGGAACATGTTGAAGTTGATGTTGTAAAAGGCTTAAGGGCTATTGATGAACTTAAGGTCAATTTAATTCAGGCCCAGTGGCTTATCCAACATGGGACACTGAGCGGTTCAGAGGCAGAGATGATTCAGGGGCTGGCTGATCTTGTCGGTATGAGTTATTTGCTGGCAAGGCGGTTGGGTTTTGACTTTTCCCGTCTGGATCGCATGCTATTACAACGCCTTGAGGGACTAAAGGATGCGGATGAAATGAACCTTGAAAAGCAGTGGGGAGATTTAAGTTTGCTCTTGAGCTATCTCGCCCCGGAAGACTGAGTTATAGGAGAAGGGGTAAACATGTTTTTAAGTGATGAAACGGTTGTGAACTATTTATCTGGGGCTATCCTTTTAACATTCCCTTTGTTTGGGGTCGCTTGGGGAACCTGGGGGGTTATTTGGGAAGTTCTCATGTTACTCGCCGTGTTCTTGGCTGGACGTCAAAAAGGGTTGCTTATAACTACAATTTTAATAGTAATGGGTTATGGCGCACCGTTGATAGTCTATGGAATAACAGCCTTTGATCAAATGAGCTTCGTTCCTCTGGCAGGGTTACTAGGTGTTCTGGGGAGGGCTAAGCTTTGGCCAGTGCGAGTGACCCTTTTCTGGGGTGCGGCGGCAGCTGCGGTTTTAGGGGCGATACCCACTCTTCCATTTGTATCAAGAGGATTTGATGCTAAAACTGCGAGTGATATGGTTAATATGACAGTACAGCAATACCAAGATTCAGGTTTGTTGGTGGCAATGCAACAACAAGGGCTTAGCGAGTTGCAGGTTCGAACCGTATTACAACAAGGAATTCACTTTTATGCCCTAATCGTTCCTAGCCTTGCAGCAATCATTGCTTTTATTGAATTTTGCTTGGTTTTTTATTGTGTGAGGCGTTGGTTCAACGATGCCGGAGGGCGGATCCCATTCTCGCGATGGCGCTTGCCATGGTATGCTGTTTGGGGTGCCGTTTTAGGTATTTCTTTCTATCTTTTAGGCGATCAATTTTCCTGGAGCGTTCTCCGTGGACTAGGGATTAACTTAATGGTTCTTTACGGGGCCTTAACCTTGGTGCTAGGGACATCAGTATATCTGTATTTGTTGCAATCGCCAAAGATCCCTCGCTTGTTTAAATGGGCCTTAATCATAACCAGCTTTATTTATTTCTTCTTCAGTGTGGTTAGTATAATAATGTTTGGGTTGTTTGATCTTGTTTTTAATTTTCGTCGATTGCCAGAAGAATCGTAAGGAGGAATTTACATGAAGGTTATTCTTCAAGCAGATGTAAAAGGTACAGGTAAAAAGGGACAGGTTTTTGAAGTTGCTGACGGGTATGCCCGAAACTTTCTTTTTCCTAAAAAATTAGCGGTTGAAGCCACTAACGGAAATATTCAAGACATCTCACATAAGAAGGCACTGGAAGATCGCCGCAAGGAAAAAGAAAAACAGGACGCAGTTGAATTAGCGAATAAGCTGAATGCTCTCAAAATTGAAGTCAAGACAAAGACGGGTGAGGGCGGACGCTTATTTGGTTCAGTAACTAGCAAAGAGATTGCTGATGCTTTGAAAAAGCAGCATGGAATTGAAGTGGATAAACGCAAGTTGGAATTAAAAGAACCAATTAAGGCGCTGGGAGATTTTGAGGTTCAAGTCAAGATTTATTCAGACGTGCTAGCAAAACTTCAGGTACATGTTGTTGCAATGTAAGTGAAACTGATCTCGTGAAAGGGGATCCCTAATGAAAGGGCATTTGAGAAAATGGCTAGATCATACGAATCTCGGTGAGCGGTTAGACGATGAAGAAGAGTGGCGCCGGGAAATCGATGCCCTCTATGTGTTGCTTTCAAGTTATTATGGAACCGACAAGCTAATTCTCAAGGCCAGCAGGTTGGAAGCACTTAAGCTTATGCGGTCAGATCAGCTCGTAGAACGTGCTGCTGGATTACGTAAAATTGTCTCCGATGACCCTACACTTCAACAGATTCCGAAGCTGCAGGAAATCCCGCAGATCTTAGATGAAATCGAGGATCAGATCGCAGAACTTATAGCCAAGCGTTCTGTGAAAGAACGGCTGGAACGAGTTGTTGCAGTAAAGATGCAGGAACGGCATGAGGATTATGTCAAGGAAATAAAGATTCAAGTTCTTCAAGAGACTACCAGCCCGGAGAATGCCCAAACATTGAAAAGACTGGCTATTCTCGAAAAGATGAATACCGTAAGCTTAAAGCGCTCTGCATCGGATGTCTTGCGACCACAGACTGTTGAAGAAATTGTAGGACAGGAAAGTGCCGTGCAAGCCCTGTTGGCCAAGTTGGCAAATCCTTATCCCCATCATATTTTAATGTATGGCCCACCAGGAGTCGGCAAAACATCGGCGGCTCGGGTCGCTTTAGAGGCGGTAAAGAGCCATCCCCATTCTCCTTTTGCCAAAAAAGCTCCGTTCATCGAAGTGGACGGGTCAACGTTAAGATGGGATCCTCGAGATGTGATCAATCCCTTGATGGGGTCTGTCCATGATCCGATCTACCAGGGGGCGAAGCGTGGCTTAGCAGATACAGGTATACCAGAGCCGAAAATGGGGCTGGTGAGTGAAGCGCACGGAGGCATTTTATTCATCGACGAGATCGGGGAAATGGACCCCTTGCTTTTAAATAAGTTGCTTAAAGTGCTTGAAGATAAGCGTGTATCCTTTGAATCTTCGTATTATGATCCGAGTGACCCACAGGTTCCACTCTGGATAAAGAAGCTCTTTGATGAGGGGGCTCCTGCAGATTTTGTGCTCATTGGAGCCACGACACGGGATCCCGGAGAGCTTAATCCGGCCCTCCGTTCCCGCTGTGCTGAAGTCTTCTTTGTGCCACTCGAACCGGGAGATATTCAGCATATTATTCGTCAAGCCGCCCAAAAACTTGGAGTGGCCTTAGATGATGATGTGCCTGAAATTATTAGCGAATATGTGATTGAAGGAAGAAAAGCGAATAGTATCTTGACCGATGCCTATGGTCTAGCAAGGTATCGTAACCCTGGGCAAGAGGAAGTTAGGGTAACCAGTGCCGAAGTTTATGAAGTCCTGCGTTCGGCCAGACTTACCCCTTATTTTTTCCGCAAGGTCCAACCCGGCTTGGAAATCGGAAGAATCCTGGGACTGGGTGTATCCGGATTTTTGGGATCCGTGCTGGAGATTGAGGCGATTACCTTTGATGGGCGAGATGGAAAAGGAACCGTACGCTTTAACGAAACGGCTGGGAGCATGGCTAGAGATGCCGTATTTAATGCCACCGCGGTTCTTCGAGCACTTACTGGTGAAGATTTGCGCAATTACGATGTCCATGTTAATGTGGTCGGTGGGGGAAAAATAGACGGTCCTTCTGCGGGGTTGGCAACAACGCTGGCCATTTACAGTGCGTTGAAAAAGCAACCTTTGCGTCAAGATGTCGCCGTTACGGGCGAGATTTCCATTCAGGGGAAGGTTAAACCAGTTGGCGGTATATACGAAAAAATTTTTGGAGCAAAGCAGGCTGATGTGCGCAAGGTTTTGATTCCAGTTGAAAATATGGCGGATGTACCTCAGGGTTTGCGAGGTATTGAAGTGGTGGCGGTCAGGACGATTGAAGAAGCATTAAAGCAGGTTTTTTAATAGTAACAAGTTTTTAATGTAGTTCCATTGAATGTGAGTATGACCAGGAGGAGAGAGGATATGGAACTGCTAAAAGTCCCACCACAGAATTTAGAGGCAGAGCAAGCGGTCTTGGGCGCCCTGATGCTCGAACCAGATGCAGGAAGCGCTGTCTTTGAAATGCTTCAACCCGAAGATTTTTATAGAGATAGTCATCGCTTGATTTTTTCAGCTATTCAGGATCTCTTTGCAAAAGGAGATCCTGTTGATCTTGTTAGCGTCGCAGAGATTTTGCGTCAGCAAGGACGTCTAGAGCAAGTGGGCGGGATTGCGACCATTTCTGAGATCGCCCGTTCTGTCCCCTCAGCGGCTAACGTGGAATATTACGCTAAACTGGTGACTGAAAAGGCCCTTCTTCGTCAACTAATTCGTGCCACAAGTGGTATTGTAGAACGGGGCTATCAGCCAGGCGAAGAAGCACGTAGCCTTTTGGAAGAAGCAGAGAAACTTATTCTCGACCTCTCGCGGCGGCGGGTTAAAGATGGGTTTAGCTTCATTCGTGACGTTCTTTTAGAGACCTTTGAAAAGATTGAGTATCTCTACGCTAATAAAGGGAATCTTACTGGCGTGCCCACCTTTTTCACGGAATTGGATCGAATGACGTCAGGGTGGCAGCCTTCGGATTTGATAATTATTGCTGCTCGACCGTCCATGGGCAAAACAGCCATGGTTTTAAACATGGCCCAAAATGCGGCAGTTCGGGCTAAGGTCCCGGTTGCCGTTTTCAGCTTGGAAATGTCCAAGGAGCAGTTAGTACAGCGCATGCTTTGTGGGGAAGCGATGGTTGATCAGCAGCGCGTGAGGACAGGGGAACTACTTGACGCAGATTGGCCAAAACTGACTCGAGCGGTGGGCCCACTCTCAGACGCTCCCATCTTTATTGATGATACAGTGGGAATTTCTCTGGCTGAGCTTCGGTCAAAGGCTCGTCGTTTGAAGCTGGAACATAACTTGGGGATGATCGTTATTGACTATCTTCAATTATTGTCAGTTGGGAAAAAGACAGAGAGCAGACAGCAAGAGGTAGCTCAAATCTCCAGAACCCTTAAAGGGCTTGCCCGGGAACTTAAAGTCCCAGTCATTGCCCTGTCACAGCTCAACCGGGGTGTTGAACAACGCCAGGATAAACGACCAATAATGTCGGATTTGTTGGAATCGGGGGCAATTGAAGCTGATGCGGATGTGATTTCATTTATTTACCGAGATGACTACTATAATCATGAATCGGAGAAAAAAGGCATCGCAGAGTTGATTATTGCCAAACATCGCAATGGCCCGGTGGGAACGGTGGAGTTAGGTTTTCTTAAAGAATTCACTAAATTTGTAAATCTTGAACGTCAACATCAACCCGCTTAGCAACTTAACAACTTAGCAACTTAACAACTTAACAACTTAACAACTTAACAACTTAACAACTTAACAACTTAACAACTTAACAACTTAACAACTTAACAACTCAACTTCCCCTTGCCAAACTTAGGCTGGGGGTTCTTTATGTCCTTCTTTGCTGAAAAGTAAGGGCGATTAACGATATTGATTGGGAATCGAAATGTCGAATGTTTTATGTATTCTTTTAATCAATGTTCGATTACTGGATTGACAAGGAGGAGGAGGATTGTTAAGATGAATTTGTTTGTGTCTAGAGGCTCTGTGCCAGTGGGTAATAGTGAACGGCTCTAGGAGGCGATACAATTGAAACATGAAGTTGATGTCTTAATTATTGGAGCAGGACCAGCCGGAATATTTACTGCCTTAGAGTTATCAAAACACAATAAGGACTTAAAGATTCTTATTGTGGATAATGGGCGAACCATTGAAAAGAGAAAGTGTCCTGCCCGTGCGACTGGAGTTTGCGTTGGGTGTAATCCTTGTGCTATTACACGAGGGTGGTCAGGTGCAGGGGCATTCAGTGACGGCAAACTGTCTTTGAGTCCGGCAGTCGGCGGCCGTTTGACAGAATATATGAAAGAAGAACAAGCTCAGGATTTGATTGATTATGCGGATTCAATTTACCGGGGGTTTGGAGCTCAGGAAATGGTGTATGGTTTAGATAACCGCCGGGTTGAAGAAATTCAATACGAGGCATCACGCTACAACATTCAGCTAATCCATTGTCCTGTGCGTCACTTGGGAACAGAGCTGGCCTACGATGTGCTTAAAGGCATGTATGAGCATCTTATGAACGAGACGAAGACGACCTTTTGGGAACTTGCCGAAGTTAAGGATATTTTAGTAGGTCCAGAAGGGGTTAGAGGGGCAACCATTCAGCGCAGGGATGGACAAGAACAAGATGAAGTGGTCGCTCACTATGTGGTTGCAGCCCCGGGCAGAGGGGGGGCGAATTGGCTCGCGGAACAGGCCGTTCGCTTAGGTGTGGCGACAGAAAATAATGAAGTGGACATTGGAGTGCGCGTTGAAGTTCCAAACTCCATTCTGGATCATCTAACGAGGGAGCTTTACGAACCCAAGCTGGTTTATTATTCGGACACGTATGACTTAAAAACACGGAGTTTTTGTGTCAATCCAGGCGGCGTGGTTTCTGAAGAGCACTACGATGGTGGCATTGCCGTGGTGAATGGGCATAGTTATGCTGATCCTGCAAAAAAGACGAAAAACACAAACTTCGCTTTATTGGTCTCAACTCGCTTTACGGAACCTTTTAATCAACCGATTGAATACGGTCGATACGTTGCCCGACTTGCTAACATGTTAACTGGCGGAGGTGTGATGGTTCAGCGTTTAGGTGACCTTCTCCAGGGCAGACGGACAACTGCAAGTCGTCTGCGGAGGTCAACGACCATTCCGACGCTCATCTCCGCAGTCCCTGGAGACCTTAGCTATGTGTTGCCAGAGCGTTACTTGACTTCCTTGATCGAGACGCTAAAGGCCTTTGATAAAATTGCTCCAGGTATACATTCGAAAAATACGCTACTATATGGGGTTGAAGTAAAGTTCTATTCTTCAAAAGTGAAAGTTAAGGCAAATTTTGAAACCGCGATTCCCCGGTTATACGCCATTGGTGATGGAGCGGGCATTACCCGAGGATTGATGCAAGCTTCAGTGACTGGTATTGTTGTGGGGCAAGATATTGTGACTAAGGTATAACATATTGGCCAGGCGCCGAAGCTAATGAAAGCTTATAGTTTGTGTGGCTACGAAATGACAGGGGGGCGAAGTTTCTTGCTCGACCGATATACTAACCCTGATATGGGGAAGTTATGGCAGGACGGATACGAATATGAACGTTGGCTGGAAGTAGAACTAGCAGTCGCTGAGGTTATGACAAAAAGGGGTGAAATCCCTCAGGAAGCCATGGCAGAAATTCGGGCCAAGGCGAAAGTGAACCCGAAGCGTGTCTTGGAAATTGAGGCTGTGGTACGTCATGATCTCATCGCTTTTCTGCAAGCAGTTGTAGAGGAGATCGGGGAAGCGGGAAAATACCTTCATCTCGGATTGACCTCTTCAGATGTGAAGGATACCGCATTAAGCCTTGTCTTAAGAGATTCAGGGCGTTTACTGAAGGGTGACCTTCAAGCGTTTCGAGAGGTCTTGGTCAAGCGGGCCCTGGAGAGTAAATATACAGTGATGGTCGGTCGAACTCATGGGATTCATGCCGAACCGTTGACGTTTGGATTGAAATTAGCTTTATGGATTGCCGAGATTGATCGCCAAAGCATACTGCTGGATCAAGCAACCGTTTCAGTGAGTGCCGGAAAGATTTCAGGAGCAGTGGGAACGTATGCCAACGTTGCACCTGAAGTTGAAGAAGCAGTCTGTAATCACTTAGGGTTAGAGACCGCTTTGATAAGTAATCAAATTTTGCAACGGGATCGGCACGCCCATTTTATGACCACGCTGGCCTTAATTGGCGGTTCACTTGAGAAAATGGCGACAGAGATTCGAAATTTGCAACGAACCGACATACTCGAAGTTGAGGAACCCTTTGCTAAAGGGCAAAAAGGATCTTCTGCGATGCCGCATAAACGTAATCCAATCATTTGCGAACAGGTGACGGGCATGTCGCGGCTTCTGCGAGGTAATGCTTTGGCGGCCATGGAGAATATGGCGCTTTGGCATGAACGGGATATGAGCCATTCCTCGGTGGAACGGGTAATACTCCCGGACAGTTGCATTCTCTTAGATCATATGCTCCGCCAGATGACTTACGTTATTTCGGGGCTTAAGATTCGTGAGGATCAGATGAAACGAAATCTACAAAGGACGTTTGGACTGACGTCCTCCCAACGCGTTCTTTTAGGCTTGGTAGAACACGGTTGTATGCGAGAAGAGGCTTATGCCTGGGTTCAACAAGATGCTTTTCAGGCTTGGGATAATGGGCAGGACTTCATTGATGTTGTTTCAGCGGATGCACGTGTTTTAAACTATTTGACTAAAGAAGAAATTCAGGGTTTGTTTGATTTGAAATATCATCTTCAACACGTCGATGATATTTTTAGGCGACTGGGATTAGAATGATGGGAGGAACAATAAAATGGCTGTTGTTGTATTAATCGGTTCTCAATGGGGAGACGAAGGAAAAGGTAAGATTACGGACTTTTTGGCTGAAAAGGCCAATGTTGTTGTCCGTTACCAGGGTGGTAATAATGCGGGTCATACAGTTGTTGCCAATGGAGAAGAGTTTAAGCTTCATCTCATCCCTTCGGGAATTTTATATCCAGACAAGACATGTGTCATTGGTAATGGTGTGGTGATCGATCCGAAGGTTCTGTTGGAGGAGCTCGATTATCTTGCCAAGCGGGGCATTAAGACGGGTAAACTGCTGATCAGCAGTAATGCTCAGGTGATTATGCCCTATCACTGTGTCTTAGACGGTTTAGAAGAAGAAGCCCGCGGTGAGCATAAAATTGGTACGACGAAGCGTGGAATCGGCCCTGCATACATGGATAAGGCGTCACGAATGGGGATTCGCATCATTGACCTCTTGGACAAAGAGGAGTTTGCTGATAAGCTCCGCCGTAATTTAGTAGAGAAAAATAACTTATTTGTGAAAGTCTATGGTCAGCAAGCCCTTGAATTTGATGGAATCTATGAAGCGTACTTGGGTTATGCCGAACGAATTCGTTCTATGGTGGCAGACAGTTCGTTGGCTATCGACGTAAGTATTCGAGCGGGGGAAAGAGTGCTCTTTGAAGGCGCACAGGGTACCTTGCTGGACATCGATCATGGGACTTATCCATATGTGACGTCTTCGCATCCGATCGCAGGAGGAGCGTGTATAGGAGCAGGTGTCGGACCAACCCGAATCGATCGCGTGATCGGGGTAATAAAAGCATATACCACGCGCGTTGGAGAAGGCCCTTTCCCTACAGAGCTTTTAGATGAGGCCGGAGAACAAATGCGAGCTAATGGACATGAGTTTGGAACCACGACCGGTCGACCACGTCGTTGCGGTTGGTTCGATGCAGTCATTGCCCGTTATGCTGTTCGAGTGAGCGGAATCTCTGATTTTGCCGTTACGAAGCTTGATGTCCTCACCGGATTTGATACACTAAAGATCTGCGTTGGATATCGTGTCAACGAAGAAATAATCTCTGAATTCCCGCAAAGTCAAAAGATCTTTAAACAATGTCAACCGGTTTATGAAGAAATGCCTGGTTGGCAAGAAGACCTGACTAATGTCCGTCGTTTTGAGGATCTACCAGAGGCCGCCCAAAATTATATCCATCGGATTGAAGAAATGACAGGTGTACCAGCCACATTAGTCGCCATAGGTCCTGGTCGAGAACAAACCATTGTGCGCGGAGAGATGTTTTAGTTCTTGACCTCCGAATTGGCGCAAGATGTCGAATAGACGATTTTAACTTAATTAAAAGTAATACTCACAAAGGTATTGACAGATTTGATACTTTAGTGTAATATTTAAATTCGTGGAACACTTATTTGGGCCATTAGCTCAGTCGGCTAGAGCACCTGACTTTTAATCAGGGTGTCCCGCGTTCGAGTCGCGGATGGCCCACCATGGCCCGTTGGTCAAGCGGTCTAAGACACCGCCCTTTCACGGCGGTTACACGGGTTCGAATCCCGTACGGGTCACCAATCTTTATGCCTCGGTAGCTCAGTCGGTAGAGCAGAGGACTGAAAATCCTCGTGTCGGCGGTTCGATTCCGTCCTGAGGCACCACTTTAGTCTAAATGAATTGGCGAAGTTTCATCACTACGGACGGGGTTAAGTTATAGTACGCGTCCCAAACCGAGGAAGCGCTAATTTGGATGTTTGCCTGAGGCGAACTTACGGATAATACTGGTGTACAAAGGTTCTGATGATTTCCTTCATGGAAAAGATCAGAACCTTTTTCGTTGTAGGTTAATGGTCATAGGATTATTAGACCATCCTTACATTGATGAAGATTAACGGTGCTTATTTTGATAATGCTACTTTAATAGTCTGTTGATTATTTTCACAATAATACCTAACCAATTATAACGAGTCAAATCTGTTATCAATCACGAAGGAGGATTGCGCTCAGAAGATCTACAGTCCACCTCTAAGACCGTAGAATCAGTAATCAAGACAATTGACCTTCGTATTGATTGTCTTCGCTTTTGCAGATGAATTAAAGGACGATTACTCTTTATAAAATAATCCATGTAGCATAAGCATGTTTTCAAGGACGTATGGTTAAAGTAAAACGAGGTTAATAATTAAGGAGGGGTAACTCGATGGATGAATTGGATAAAATACACGATACCCAAGAGAAAGCCGAAGAAAATAAGAAGCATCAAGGTAAAGGAAATCCAGATAGAAAATTACCCAATAAACAGCACAGTACTAATAAATAGTTCTTTAGGAGCCATGATCTTTTTCGATTATGGTTCTTTTTATGTCAAAAAATATTACCTCCAATAGTTTCCCCTGTGCTTCCACGGAATTAATTATCTTGGAAGTGGAATGTTGAAAATCAGCATTATACTTATTCCGACCACTACCGCCATAGCGATACCCAATATTGGTTTTTCATGATGTATTCGCACCATGGGGAACCAGACAATGTTGAATAGTAGTGACCACCATATATTCCAACCGTAGTGATGTGAGAAATTACCAAGTAAAAAAGAAATATATTCGATAGCTGTAATGACTAACACCCAAGCAGAGATATAAAAAAGCATATTGTTGAAAACTTTTTTGGGGAAATGGGGGAGATAAATAATGGTAAGGGATGGGTAGACAATAAAGGCAATTAACATACTTGATATTGTATGACCAAGTAAGCTTGATTCAAATAGCCATAGAGGCTTATTGAAAAAAATAAAATCGCAAATATAGCTTCCTGATATTACAAAGAGGATAGTTGGATAATATAATTTCCAATTATGGCGATCTCCCCATTTCCAAGCTACGAGTACACACACAATGGCAAAGATTATATGAAACATTACGATACACCTTTCGTTTAATTAATCAGATTTAGATATTTTACCTAACCCACTTTGATTACTATGGAAAATACCAAAATTATTGATAGAGAGCATTATAACATTTTATCCATTTTCATTATATTTAACATGGACTTTTGAAAGTAACTTGTAGCAACACCCACTGAATGCGTTTTCGATACTAGAAGTCTACAAACCATGTTTTGTGGGCAAAATGGCAAGAGGGTTACGGTTGAGTATAGGTAGGTGCTTTGACTTTCTAATATTTATCAAAACATTACGAATCGCATCCTTAATGCTATTTTGTTGTCACAGAATGCTTAGATTCACATGGTACGAGTTGACATTTTGCGTCTCATCCCTTATAATTCACTTTGTCGGGAAAAAGGTAGCCAATGATCATAAAAGGGTTAATGGCGAAAAAACTCTTGATATCAGGTCAGTTGGACATTGCTTTGATGTTGAGTAACATCATCTAAAGTCTTGATGAATGGACAAAGCTTGTCGATAATAAGTTTGTTTTCCATCTGCGGACGTGGCTCAGCGGTAGAGTATTGGCTTCCCAAGCCGAGGATCGCGAGTTCGAATCTCGTCGTCCGCTCCATATGAATTACAGGCCAATTGTGGCTTTAACGTAGGGTTTGAGGTATATTTACGATTTATTCGTAGGTATGCCTCTTTTAGTTATTCCTACGGAAGCCGTGGGTTTCACTCAGGGTAACGGCTACTGCCTAAATTTAAAAAAAGGTGGTTAAATCAATGGTTAAGAGTAAGATTAAGATGAACACTAAGCCGTTACCCATCGAAAGTAACAATTATATGTCAGTGTTGGATTTCGTCAAATTACATGATTCTTTCGTAAGTCAAAAACTCGTCGAAGGCTTATCACAGAGGACTTTGCAGGATTACAAGAAGCACATGGATTATTTCATAAAGTGGCTTGAGGCAGAGCAACGGTTATCAGGAAGCCGTTGGCTTGATAAGGTACTATTTAATGAGTATTCCGCTCATATGATAATGAACAACTATGCACCAAACACAATTAATATTAGGCTTAGAACCATTAAGACATATCTTAATTGGTTGCGTTCTGAGGAGTATATCAAAGAGGATTTAGCAAGTAAAGTTAAGTATGTGAGAGTGCCTAAAGATACGATTAAACCGTTATCCACAACGGAGATAAGACGAATGCTAAATGCCGTTGATAAATCCAACTATGCAGGGTTTCGTGATTACAGTTTGATGATAATGATAATGATAATGATATTGGATAATGGCATACGAATTAACGAGGCAGTAAATCTAAAGTTGGATGATGTAGATTTAAAGCGGAAAGTGATAACCGTACGGAGTCAAACTGCCAAGACCCGTTGTGAAAGGTTTCTTCCAATCAGCAAAAAAACTGTGGGGTTATTACAACAATTAATTTCAGTAGCAAGTGACAATAACGAGGAGTATCTTTTTTTATCATCACTTGGCGGAAAAATTGATACCTTAGTTGCTATCAAAAACTTTCGAAAGTATGCTAAGAAAGCAGGGCTAAGCAAAAAATGTACTCCACATGTGTGGCGGCATACGTTTGCCGTTAATGCAGTCAAGGCTAACATGGATGTGTTTACCTTACAAAGGATTCTTGGGCATGCCTCGTTGTCTACAACCCGTCTTTATATTCAACTTGACGATGAATTTATTTCCGCTAAACATTCCGAGGCAGGAGTATTGGACAGGTTCGTTTAATTTAAGTGGTTCCAGTGGTGGTTCCGATTTCTCATTCATTTTGGGGACTTCGAATCCATCACTTTTTATTAAATTGCTAGTTGTTACCGTACATAGTCCACGTCTGTTTTCCAATAATCACCTAATGACTATAATTTTTAAAATGTTAAAATTAAAATCGGTTTGATAGACACGTATAAGGGCGACGACGACTCTAGTTGTTGTGGCTCTTATTTTTACGCATTACATTAAGTGGAAATAAAGCTTTGGAAAGGAGATTAGTCACATGGCCAATACTAACACGAATTTTCAAAAGCATCCAGAATATAAAAAACAGATGAAGCATTTGGCTGATCTAATCACCAAGGACCAAACTGGTAAAGGTAAATTTAGTGTCATAGGTGTCGAAGCAGGTGTTGGAAAGTCTAGGGAGACGGATAAGGCTATTGCTCGTTATCTTAACAACGTAATGGAGTGGGACAGAAAATTCCTGATTGTAAAACGGTTTCAGGAAGACGTTTATGAAAGTGCTGCTAGAATAAATCGTCTCTGTAAAAATCATCACGTTGCAATTGGCATTACACAAGACGAGTGGAGGCAATTTCTAAAAGGACAAGACTTCTCACGGATCGAGATGTATCAAGTTGTGATTATCACCCATGTTAGGTATCGTAGTTTAAGCCAACAGTCACAGGAATATTTCAGGGCTTTCTTTGAAAAAGGTCGTCACACACTCATTATAGATGAGCAGTTAGAAGTACCTGTATTGTCTTATAATGACCGAACCTTTGGTAACATTTTATCTTGCCTTAATTATGAGTTTAAAGACATGCTAGACGAACTTTGTAAGCCTCTACAGAACGAATTGAAACGGCTAAAACAAGATGCTAAGAGTAACTACTTGCATATGGCTTTTCCAATAGTAGAGAATCGTTTAATTCGGGAGTTTGAGGAGTTTATTAATGCTCACTATTTCTTGAACGATAACCACAAGAATGAAGTAAGAACGTTTATTGATTTCCTTTATAACCTGGAGACAGTTACTTGCCTATATAATCCTGCCTTCAACGGTATTGGGGCAAGAATAAGTTCTCTATGTCTTGGTCTAGACCGATGGACTTTACAAAACAATATTATCCTTGATGCAAGTGCTGGATTGGATAAACGGTATGATTATTCTAACGACATGAAAACCGATATTCAACCTAACTTTGTTGATCATTACAATTTCACATTCAATCATGTCCGATTTAATTCTAGCAGGGCTAACAAATCAAAAACGGAAGACTTTTACCCTAAAATAACTGCTCTCATTAGGGAAAAGTGTAATGCTGGTGATAAAGTCTTAGTGGTCACCCATGAGAACGATGAAAAAACTGTAATTCAGCATTTACAAGCACAAGGATATAAATTCGGTAGTGACCGTATGGGACGTGATATTGCAGTTGCTCACTTCGGTGAAATTATCGGAAAGAACCGTTGGAAGGACTTTAATCAAGTATGGATTATAGCTAGTCCAAATATCCCAGTTGAGGTGTATCCACTTTATTGGTGCTTCTTTGCTCAACAACCGATAACTGACGAAAACTTATATCTAAAAAGAACGGACGGTAAATTCGGCTTCACTGAACAGAAGTTTGAAGATATAAGAATCGGTTGCTTAGTATCGGACATTTACCAAGCAATTAAACGTATTGACCGTGAGGTTAAAAGACAATCTCAAATTAATATTGTTGCTAGTGACGATGAGGTTGTCACTCAGGTAAAAAATCAATTACAGAACGTCAATGTCGGGTGGACCATTGAATTAGACGTTAAGTACAAGGAAGGTAAAAAGAAAAACGAGCCTGGACGTAGAGGACGTAGAAGTAACCGTATTGATGAGATGAAAAATCTCTTACTATACGAATTAGAACCTGGAGAACATCAGAAAAAAGACTTGTACGATAGGCTAGGTTGGAAATCAAACGGGAAAACAGGTAGTATTTGGACGAAACCTGAGATTACGAAGTTAGATACTCAAGAGATAATAAAAATAAGTAAGCATACTATAGTCAAACAGGCCATTAACACTTTAATATCGGCCTAAACTTCGACTCGGCTTCGCCTTCGTCTCGTTTGACCTTCTCACTTCGTTCGAAGCTCCTATTAAAAAAACCTTATTCTCTAGTCAAAGATTCTAAATGAAACTACACATAATAAAACATTTCTTTACTATATGGAGAATTAGGTGGAGTTTAACACTAGGGAAGTTTAACGAAAAGAAACATGTTATCTTAATTTCCGAGTAGAAAAGTCCGAAGGACGGCTACTCGGTAGCTTAGAACGTTAGCGAGGAGCTAGTAATGCAGTTACAGGTTAGACATTCAAACACTTATGTCAGGTTAGGACACATTACTAGCTGGTCTAAACGGTGGTACAGCTAAGAACGGCTTTGAACAGTATTAGATGTGCTAATATTATCGATTTAGGCTATGATTGGCGTGATATTTATGCTTATGACGTTGTTCTGAATTGTACTAAGCGTAATAGAAGTATGTGCCGTGGGCTAACCTTATGTAGCGGTGGCTCAGCGTTACGTTATAAAGTCAGTCATTATTATTCTGGGGGCGTAGAGCCTCCTTTTTTTGTTCTATTGGTTCAGTTTTGGGCATAGCTGATGTTTTACCAACGAACACTCTCTCAGTGAGTTCGTTCTCCCCAAATGTAACAATCAGAAAATAATTGTACCTGAGAGAATGGTGCTAGGTAGTTGACCAGGAGATTACCTGAGTCGGCCAAGAGAGTTTTGCATCGTTTTCCGTAACCATCAACATTAACACTTAGAGGAGTAGATGGGACTAGTCCCTTTTCAGTGGCATACAATATAAATCTTGAAATAGCTAAGGAAATCCTGGCTGATCATGATAACTACCCAATTCAATATGTCATCACGTTGACGAAACTAAACAATTCCCATCTTTAACGATCTCATCATTAGATTCATGTTTGGTTTTTCTCTACTTGTTTCTTAACCACTCCGCAATTTTGGCATAAAGTAATCATTTAATTGTCTTAGTTTTCGCTACAACAATTTTACAATTGTAAGGGTTTTCTATTGCTCCAGGCGTTCTAAATGGGTAAGGTGGGGGTGTTTCTTAGCAAGAGGTGGCTGGGGCCGAAGGGTGGCAATATTGTATGGGTTCTATTCCGCTGTGCTAAGGAATATGACGAAGTACAAGTACAAGCATCGTAAGGTGTTGTTAGATATAGCATATAGAAAAATGTCTAAAGACAGGAAGATGTCCCTAGCAGCAGTGTTATTCAAATGAGAACAACGCCCTCCCATGTTTAAAAACTTGAGAGAGCGTTGTTAATAATTCAGAACAATGAAGCCCCTTATTAGCACCAATTTTACTAGACTCTTTTGAACTAATTAATAGTCCAGTTTAAGAAAACAGATTCCATTCCTGGTAAATCTGAGGCGTAATATAATGGTTGACTAATTGGAATTCCAGGGTCCACTTTAATATTGTTAATCGTTGTGTTCGATGCGGTATTGGAAACATATGTTACGTTACCTTCAACCAGCGTTATGGTCACTTTACCATCGTTACCAGGTGTCAACGCAACAACTGGGCAAGTATCATCTTTCAGGTGAGAGGCAGTTAATCCCTTTACCGATACCATTGAATAAGCAGGTGCACTAGCCCAAGCCCCAAGATTGAAAAGCGGAACCGGTGTATTAACTGTTCTCATAATAGGTGCTGAAGTTGTTCCTATGTTAACACTGCCAGTAATTGTGTTGCCATTAACCTGAGTAATCCATAAGCCTGGAATATTTGCATTGAGGTGTATGGTTTGATTGGTAATCGGGTTACCGTATGCATCCTGGCATACAAAAGTTAAATTCTGTGAGCTATTTAATACCCCGTTTACATTGGAGAAGGGATTTGTAAATAGAGATATAAATCCACTCACAGTTACAGCATTTTGAAAATTTAGCTTCACTGTTGCAGTTTTGTTATTTAGCGAGTTACCAATAGTAATGACGGGATTTTCCGCATCCTGGTCACTAGCATACACCTGAGTGGCTTCGACTGTAGCGAATACTCCTGCTGCTAATGAAGATGTACTCGATGAATAGGGAGCAAACTTATTATTATTCGCAAAATAACTTGCTGCCATAGGCTGCAATTGCCCCTTAGAATTCACGTTAAAGCCAAGAAATTCTTCAAAGTTATTCGGTAGGCTAGTAGAAGGTAAAGTCCACGTGGCAACTTGTGTTCCTGTAGAGCCAAAGCTAGGTACAGTTACTCCGATAAAGTTGGTTGGATCTGATAGATTTTCTTCTATCAGGTTAGTTATTCCAACCGCTGATCCAGGTTGATAGCCAACAATTTTATAACCAGACTGAGCTTTCCAGAGTATAAAATTGTTAACACTGACCTCACCAAAACTGTTCATATTGACAATTACTTTATTAGTCATCGGAGCAAGACCGTAACCATCAACATTAGGTATTACACAGTTCTTGGTTGAGCTTATGTTTAAGGTCAACCCTTGGCTAGGTATTGTACTCAAAGCGGGGTAAGAGTTGAATGGAGCTACTACGAATCTAACATTTAATGGTGAATCATAGCCCATCTGTGTGTACCCGGATTCAGTTAGGGTTGATGAAGGAGCCTCCTTGCCTTCAAAAAGCGGGTAGTTGTAGTAAAACTCATTCAGGTTGGCAGCTACACCAAGGCTTTCACTTGTAGTTGCTTCGCTTACGGTGACAGAGCAAGTAGCTGTTTTTACTCCATCGTCCGTTGTTGCTGTAATAATCGCCGTTCCTGTTTTCAATGGAGTCACTACTCCGTTTACGACAGTAGCAACATCTGCATTACTTGTTGTCCACGTAACTGCTTGGTTTGTAGCATTGGAAGGAAATACTGTAGCAACTAGTGGCCCAGTGGCACCACCGGGTGTTAGAGATAATGTAGGTTTATTAAGGCTTACTCCTGTTACAGCAATTGCCGATGGGGTTGCACTATCACTTATAAACCCACCCCCATTTGATGAAGAATGCACCCCTGCTACTTGGATCAATATCACATCAGGAACCACAGCCGTGCCGCCAAGAGCAGTTACTATTGGTGATGAACCCAGCTTACTAGCATAAGCAGAAGAAATTGAACCGTCTCCATTGGAGTCATAAAGAGCGATAGGTGAATTTGTCTTAGCTGCAAGAGATGATGCAACGAGAGAGTCAACCAAGTGAGTGTCTGTACCGTTAGCAACATAAACTTGGTCGAATTTATAGGTTAAGGCTTTTAGGACAGTCAGATTCGTGGCGAAACGATCTGCACCAAAGAGACGAGTAGCACCAGGGATGCCTTCTACGAGAGTAGGTCCTCCAATGATGTACGTAGTGGCACCTTTATAAGCAGCCTCCGAAGATGGTAGGGTTCCATCAGGGTTGGCCACTAAGATTGAATAGTTGTTAGCAGCGGCGTAAGAAGATATTGATAAGGCATCAGCTAAAGCCCCATAACCTACTACAAAAGAACCTGAAGGATTAATTAGTTTAGATGAAATTTCAGTCGCTGTTGCAATTCTATCTGCCCCCTCCAGTACTGTAGTATTTACACCGTTTATCGCGTTGACTTGATCAATAACTGATTGAATAATAGATCCAACCACATAGACATTCTTTACACCAAGTTTGATTAATTCAGCTTGAGTAGCAGACGACAGGGTATTGTTGTCGGTTAACAAGATCGGAGATGTTTTACCTGCCAAAGGTGCAGCTAATAATACATCTAGTAAATCTGCATCGTCAGATGAAGCTAAAATAGCAGTGTCAGCAGTCGTCCAGCCAGCATCTGCTACTGCAACGGCTGTTCCAATTCGGTCGGAACCGTGCAGTCGTGCAGTCGTTACCCCAGTGACTGCAAAATTAATCGGGGTCCCATTGTCTGCAATGGCATTAAACGGAGCCATTGTTAGAGCCATACCTGTGATAGCTAAGGAAGCTAAGGCTTTTTTTACTATTTTCATGTAACGAATCGCTCCTATCGTTTTGAATAGCAGGGGTGATTTTTGTTTCGCAGGGTGTAAAGAGAATCAGTTCAACCACACCATCTACATAAACACCATTTATTCCTATTTATGGTCTATTCTCCATGCATATACTTGTATCCTTCCTGATCTGACTGGCTCAACACAACTTCTTCATATCTAGCTAATTATCGGTAGTTAGATAAAATAAGCGCCCTCCCACGTATTCAAAACTTGAGAGGGCGTTGTTTCTATGTTGTTTATATTTCGAAACAATGATTATTTAGTGGGGGTTCATGCCAGACGTATTTTACGCCGGGTTTTTACTGTGCATGTAATATTTGTAATTTGGGAGGCATTCTCAGGAGCGGTATAGAATGTTAGAGGAGATTGAGAATTTCGAGCCCCTCACGTAGATTGATGTGCAACTGCTATAAATCTATATAATTTGAATTAGAAGATGAGCGGACTGTAGGTTACTACACATCTGTAGAATATGGTTAGCTAATTACCTCGAAAACTCGAACAAAAAAATAGGGCATAAATGGGAGGGGGAGGGTTTGATAAAAAAAATATTAGTTGTTTTAATTGGGCTAATGCTTTTCACCGTTACAGTTTGTACTATAAAAGTTACTACTGATGAAAATACAGCCGTAACTTATGTTAAAGCTCAAGGCTACAAGATTACTGCCCAAAAAGGAGAGGTGCTAAAGTACACATTAGAAAAAAGTAAACTTTATGGAGCAATCGACACAATATACTTTCAGGAGGTATGGGGTGTGCAAATGGTAGAGCCAGAAATGTATTTAAGTAAAGAAATAACTGTGTATGGATTTACTGTAAAGAATCACCCATTGGAGAAAATCTATAAGGAGAGTAAAGGAGCAAACGTATTTATTATGCTCTCAGGAGGTAAAGCCATTGGTGGTTACTCTTCTCCTAACACTGATGAGTTAATAATTGGAGGAGCATACAGTTTAGATGGGAAAACATTAGAGGAAGTAACAGGTTTAAGTTATCAGCAATGGTGTGAAAACTGGAAAAGGAAATATGCCAACTAAAATAGTTAGTACGCAATATTATTTAAAGCGAATGTTATCTATAATATGTAAAATAGACGTTTGTTGTCATGGTTAAATTGCTTAATAATGTAGCTTCCTACATTTTAAACAGAAACCATTTGCACGTCTGCAATTCAAACTTTAGCTCGAAAGGCTTTAGCTGTCCACTTATCTCACTTTGGCAACGATAAATCTTCATTTTGTTGCCAGCCAGCTTTTCTTCTGAAATATTGGACACCTGATGAAGATACCTGATGAACCTTATATACTTCTCCATCGAAAGACGTGCATTCTAGGAGGTAACCTATTTTTATGCATGTCAATTTGGACAAAAATTAGGGTTGAGAGAATGTTGCTTGTGAGTGATCCAGGATCGTATACCATTCTGGTAGTGGTTCATTACACCGAGACGATTCGTTCAGGTTTACTGATAACAGTCAGGGGGCCGTGTTTTTTACAGAAAAAATTATAAAATTTAGTGAACTTACTTTTTAAAAATAGAGATTACATGAATGGGGTGGCATCAATCGTTCACTATATTGAAGCAGGTATTTATGATAGGATCGAGAAGGTTGTATATTAAATATTAGTGGAGGTATTTTCACTGCATTAGGCATAGGCAAATGGACGTACCCCCAAAGTTTAGGTATCCGTGGCATCACTTTTCGTACTCGATCATTGTTTTTGTGAAGCTGTCAATTTTAACGACAAGATTTGCCGACAGGGTATTGGTACTCTAGCCCACAAACCTTTCGAGATGGTTCAAAAACTCATCAAAGAGAGAAGTCCCAAGGGCTTATGAGATATTAGCTGATCTAACTTTGGATCATGTTTATGTATTACGTATGCACCCTGCAAATTGGCTCTAAACAAAAAGAGGCAAGGTATTTAGCCTTGCTCTTGAGCTTCATATTCTTTGACCTTTCTGTAGAACGTGGCCTTGCTCAATCCGAGCATTGCCATTGCCTTTACTGCTGTGAAGTCGTCTGCTTTCCATTGCTTATAAACCTCTGCAAACCTATCTGTGACATCAATTGTAACAGGTCTACCAATGCCTTTGCCGTTATTCCTTGCCCTCAGTGATGCAATACCTTCAGCTTGCCTAGATCTAATCTTGTCTCGTTCCTTCTGAGCCATATATGACAACAGTTCAAACACGATGTTGCTGATCAAAGTCTTCTCCAAACTGTCCTTGCCCTTAGTGTTCAGCATCGGAGTGTCAATAATGATGATCTCAACACCCATTTTGAGCAGTGTGTTCCATTCTTCCTTGATCATGGTCATATCTCTGCCTAGCCGATCCAGTTCTTTAATGACAAGTGTATCACCTGATCTAAGCAATGAATCTTTTAGTGACATGTACCCAGCTCGGTTAAAATCTTTACCACTTGCCGTGTCCTTAATGATGTCCCTCTCAGTGGCAACGTATTTCATCAACTCTACGAGCTGCCTGTCCAAATTCTGTTCCTTTGTGGATACCCTGGCATAACCGTAAACCTTATTTATACCATTACTTGAATCATTTGCACCATTGTCCATACCTCAACACCTCCAACATTTACTTCTGATTCAGAGTGCCATAAGCGTATCAAAAGGTCAATAATAGGGATGGTACGTTTCATAACTAGTTTTAAAACCATATGATACAAAACTCACATTCTAAAACCCCTGCTACGACTGCACTCTCAAAAGTGCCATATTCGTCTCAGAAGGTGTACCTTATGATACGTAAATCTCAGGTAAGCATTCTCCTTCTAAATCTAATGCCCCGCTAACCGCGGGGCAAACATATATGCGACAAAAGGAGGGATTCCATATGGTCGAGGTTGATTTTGTGTTTAGGTCTAGAATAGAAGTGCGGGAAAATTTTAGGGTGAGATCGATTATACCGCTAGGTAAAGCTGAGGTTGCACGTTCACTACACAATGAAGCTTATCAGGAGTGCTAAAACGAAAAGATAAAAGAGGTTCTCTTGTGCTAAAAGAAGCTTTGTTCCTGTTGTTTTTGCTGTGATACCGTTACTATATCCGACTGAGATTGCCCCAATACTTAAGGCAACAAAATTCAGAAAATCTCCTAATTTTGAATTACCCACAACTCCTTCATAACATCCCGGGTAAATTGTATAGAGAAGGTAATCTTCAGAAGCAAAGAGGAAAAGGATTATTGCTACTGGCGGTACAACAGCAGCAAACCTTCTTATTCCTCTGGCTCCTTTTATTTCTTCGGAAATATAAGCTGTGCAGCCTAAAAGAGCAATGATAGATAAAACATTAAGAAACAACTCCAGTTTATAGAACTCCCTAGGATACGTCTCCAAGTATTGTCCGGATACTTCCTCATCAACCCTATTTTCGAAATTTTCATTCGGCCTACGCCGTTTTAAAAGAAAGCTTACCATAAACGCTCCGAGCCCTCCAAAGATTGAAGGGGTAAGCAGTACTATGTTTGGAAAAGATCCTTCCGAAGCATCCTGTGTTCTATAGGGGTAATTCTTGTCCCAAATTTTTTCCCTTTGAATAGTAGGGTTGTCGGTTTTGGTGGCAGAAATATCATTTCCAAAGTATGGGTTATATTTTGGAAAACTATAAGTAGAGTAGCAGTATTCCTTTGCATTAAATACATGACTATTTTTGCTGATTGATTCCATTTCTATATAACCCCTTATTGTCTTATTCATCCTAGTATATGCTGGATTTATATGGTGTGTTAGAAAGTGTCCCTGAAATGGCCGACCGTAAAGTATTAATACAAAACTAATCAGACAAAAGTCCAGAAAACTCTCTCATTCCAAAGAATTTGCGTCTCAAGATGTTTCGAGATGTCTAATGTCGTAAAATACTAAAAGTCACCCGCGTGGTTTGGTTTATGATATTACCTCCAAGATTCTTTTCTCCGTTGATAGGCAAATTCCATCAACCGATGTAAATTAGCATAATGAGTATTCAAGTGGACTTGTCGTATATTTTCGTTTATAATTCAAATAAGGAGTAAGCCGTTACTCTGTTAGAAAGAAATATACCTCAAATGCAGTGTTGATGCGGTTTGAACGCACTCAAAGATTTAAACGGTTTCCCAAGCCGAGGATCGCGAGTTCGAATCTCGTCGTCCGCTCCAAAATCACATACTAATATGTAATCAAATGTTCCATATGTTCGATTACATAGAAAATTAACGCTAGACCCATCTGATTTTAATTCAGGTGGGTCTAGCGTTAATAATTATACGGATATAGTGTTATTGAAGTTCGTTGGTAGTCTGAAATATTCTCAAGAATTTATCTTACTCACCAAGGGGCCTCTCATAATGTAGGTTGGAGAAGTAATATCCCATTAAGCCCCCGAGGCAAATAGACATTATACATAAGGTGTTTGGAACGATATGTGTCATTTGCAAAACAACAAGAATTAATCATTGTCATAGTTGTCGTCGTCATTATCGTCAAACAACCTTCCTATCATATTATCTCGGTAAAAATATTTTGTTATAAATTCCTTAATGTGTTGACCGAATATAATGTACTTCCCTTTAGGTTCAACCTGAACCGCATGGAGTTTATCTTGTCTACATAACCTTCTTATCTGTTGAGGAGAATATTTAAGAAAGTCTGCAACATCTTGAACAGAATAAACGTCATCATCATTTATATAGCTGATGATTGTTGGAATTGGAGTGGATAGCCCCAAGCCCTTTAGTAATAGCCTCTTTTTTTCTACTGATAAGGCTTTAATGATAGCAACATCCTTCTTGTGTTTATCCTTGTCTTTATCAGACATATGTTATTCCTCCTTAATAATTTTAAGCTCATTAGTGAGTATACGAAGTTTTGATTCTAACGTTATTCGATTCTTTGGATGGCCGCTTTCAAGGACCCTTTGAATTTCTTCAATTTCTATCTCAAGGTTATTAAGCCGTTTCTGTCTAGGAGAAATTGTTATTTGTGGTTTGAATTCGGGTACTAAATCGAAGATGGTGTCTTCTGCTTCAATGGTATTTAGAGTAGGATATAAATTTTCATTTTCATAGGTGTTACTTGGTGCTGGCACCATTCGTTGTCTTTCCCAGATTTCAAGTGAGGGAATGTCCCAGGGGAAATTAAGAGCGTTATTTATGCAATGAATATATTCCGAGATGGTAGGCTCGCTGGTATAGTGTACTTCGTTAACACTACCGCTTTTCCGATGCCTTAAGTGTATCTCAGCGATTCTTTGCACCCTATCTGGGGGCAAATTTATCGGAGTCTTCTTAATCCAGTCGTTTGCTGAACGTCTCGGGTCATGGCTACTAACGGTACCATTTACTTTGGTTTCCAGTTGGTGCTTTGTCCTTTCGTAAATCGATAATATCATTGCTACTCCACATAGCTTTACTCGTTCTACCCACTTGGCGTACTGCTTTTTATCCTGTAGGTAGTTTGGAACGTTGTCGTACAGATCGTCATATTCACCGATGGGCTGGTGTCGAAGAATAAAGGTTTCGGGCGAGTGAGACTTCATAAAACTCATTCCAAGATAGCTATTTATCAATTCCCTAAGTTTAGGGACAACTGCTAAATTGTATGGTTTTTTGGAGCCAGAATACTTTCCTTTCGATTTGTACTTTGGAAGAATCATCATTCCAAAGCCATTTCCAACGTCTTTCAGATAACCGTTTTCGTCTAACACGAAGTTGTTAATTTGTATTTGAACTGCCTCACTTACTCTTAATCCTAAGAAACAGATAAGACATAAGTAAATGACAAACCTTAGCTTGGTATTTTCTCTACATGTTGTAAACGCAGCATTAATCATTACAAGAAAATCCCTTCTTGTAAGAAAATTTCCTTCCCCAGCAACAAAAGTTGAGGGTGGAGGTGCAGGCATTTTTCGATAAAAATTAACCAGTTGAGCTCTCTATTTTTCTGGCATATTTGGATTTTCAATCAAATAAGGTAAGAATTGTTTCAAGAGACGCGGTGATTTGTCTCCAATCTTACGTGACCGAGTAACGTTCGTGTAATCTTCCAGTTTTAATGAGTATACTGAAAACTCATCTATCGTAGTTTTTGAGCATCCCCTAGTATCAATAACACTTCTCAAAAAAGTCTCCAGAGCACGTTGATTGCCTATTGCATTTCTATGTGACCATTTTGTTTCAGATACTAATTGTGACTCATAGTGAATTTTCAGCCCTTCAAGTTTATAATCAATGAAATCTTCGAGCATTTTCATGGTATCATCGTTTAGCAATTTAACCCTCTCCTTAACACCGTCAATGAACCGAACCATATAAGTAATAAAAATTCTAGTTTTTTTGTATTTACCTTTAGTGAAGTTAATTTCTAGAAATTTTATATAATCTTTTAGAGCACCGAGCAAATCCGTATGATTATCTATAATGATTGAGCGGTTTTGTTCGGTAAACCAGACATATAATTCTACAGCCGTTGTCATTCTAAAACTTTTAGATATGTGCGTTTTGAACCAGTCTTTAAACTGGTCCCTGTTCTCAGGCACTTCGCTTGGTAATTTATTAAGAAGTTCTTTAACTTCCATGTCTGTGGTAAATTGCTTGCTGGCTTTTAGGGAGATGTCAAATAGATAACTAAACGCACTAGAATTTATCACATTACATCTCTGTAATAAATATTTTAAATTATTAATTGTAAGAAATACGGACATGGGGTACTTGCTTTCGTTGAAAAGAAAATAGAAAGTATGTCTGAAGCAGGCAGAATTGAATATTGAATAGCCCTCATCTTTGACCAATTTTGTTACCCACAATGCAACGTGTAAAGGATGAATTTCTCGTGCTTCGAGAGGATATCCATTATTGAGGGCAAATTCAATGTATTGCAATATTCTTGGTTGGCTCACACGTCTTGGATGGGGTTTATCAGAAATAAGCATTTTACCACCTCAAGAAATCCAATAGATTATCGTCTCTGATATATTTTATATAATATATAAAAAATAAAGGACCTCCATCATTTGGAAGGCCCTTCGAATCGAATAATTTTGAGTAATGTACAATTTCTACGAAGTCGAGATATTCATTGAGTGCTTTGATACTGTTATTTGACGATTCCATTATGTAACTACCCCTTTATATTTATAATTTCGCTTAAATGAGAAGTTACAGTTACCACTCGAAATCACGGAATGCCTATTATCTCTGAGGGATATTCATATTGATACCTACTGTGGTAAAGGCGGAAATGGCTATGTTTTTTTTGGAGAACATAGCATACTTTTGCAAAGAGTAGCCCTAAAATTTTACTATTACGAAACCGATGTCCATACAGAAGTTCAATTATTAGCGACAATAAAACATCCGAATATCTTAGACATTCGTGATGCAAGAACTCTAAGTGGTGGATGGGCATATTTTATCACTCCTGCGGTAAGGGAAGGGGATATTGACTCACATTTAGAGGTGAGAGTTTTAGGGTTGAAAGAAGCAATTGGCATTATCAGGGGCTTGTTAGAAGGCGTAAAGGTCATGCACAATCATAACCTTTTGCATCGTGACCTGAAACCCGCGAATATACTTTTAGATGCTCAGGGCATACCCGTAATTGCTGATTTCGGTTCAGTTAGGAAGGTTCCCGATGGAGCAGAGTTTGTCACTGGTTCGCAACATTCGAGTCTATATAGACCTCCAGAATCTTACGACCAGGGTAAATATACCTTTCCCTCTGACCTGTATCAGGTGGGACTTGTATTTTATCAATTGTTGGGTGGTTACTTGCCTTATTGTCCTGAAGATTGGTTTAATGCAAGTGAAAAAAGAAAATATGATAGTTTTGAGGACGATTTTGACAAATCTACTTATACCGATAGTGTACTCCACCAAAGAAGCATAAAGGGTAAGCTAACAAATTTATCCATATTACCAATTTTTATAGCTGGCAATATTAAAACAATCATTAGAACTGCTACAAACCCTGATTATACCAAGAGATATCAATCTACATCTGAATTTCTTCTCGCATTACATAAACTTGGAGCAATTCCTGATTGGCAGATAGTAAATGAAGTTGTTACGTTAATAGATTGGCAAGGTAAAGATTATCGTATTTGCAAACCAAGAAGAAATTTCATTTGCGAACGGAAATCATGCGGAGCACAAAATTGGAGAGCGTACAATAATGTTATTGCAGGAACTAAAGATGATGTAATTAGGCAATTAACTAAACTTATACTTATACTTTAAGTAACCCGTTAAGGTATTAACTTGTATTAAAATCAAAATTAACAGTGGTTTTTAATACAGTTTCCTATTGGTTTTGAAAGCAAACCATGCAAGTTCCAATAAGGGTCTAATATCCACATATATAGATTTAAAGAGTCAGCGTATTTCGATTTGTTGAACGGTCTGTGCTAGAACAAGAACGTAGTGAGGTAAATCACACAGGCTATGTGCCATAGCGCCTCTATAATCACCTGAGCCCCTTACAGGGAACGTTAATTTGTTAGATGAATAATATGCTCTGCGAGAGGTTCTTCCTTATATTTGAGTATTTATGCGTGGGTACGTCAGTAAGTCTTTGAGTACCCGTATTTCAATTTTTATAAAAAAGACTTAATACTCATAATTGCGGAAGAACCCTGCGAGAGCCATCGAAACGCTCAAGTTGAGCCAGCGTCTCGCTAAAACTGAGCCACCTTCACGCAGGGTGAGCTTCTCTGGGGTATACTTGACATGGGACCCTACTACAAATACTTCGATGGATAAATGGCGGAGGGTACACATGATGTAGTCTTCCTGGGTAGCATCATCCAATGGTTTAGGGAATTCTGAACGATAAATAGCACCGACAAGTCTAAAAGGACGTTGGTGCTATTTGTATGCTTTTTTGAAAACGTCTAGCCTGTACCCAGGGTTCACGTTTAATACCCACTATAAATGGTAAACATAGGTATATTGACTTGCTTTTTAAAATTGTGAGCAAAATATAAGAACTTTCAGGAGGGTAGTAAATGGACCGTCCCGAATCGAATTCATCTGTACGACGTTACATAGCATATATCGGAACACTTAGTACAACACAGCTTCATTTGAGAAGCCCCTTAGTGAGTGCAGCATGGACTGTGTTCTTTCCTGGTTTAGGTCACATATTGTTGTCGAAATATACAAGAGGATATCTTCTATTTGTCTGGGAACTTTTGGTAAATTATAACGCCAATATCAACCTATCGATACTTTATTCCTTTACAGGCAAATTCCAAATGGCAAAAGACGTTCTTGATATCAACTGGGTACTGCTATATATTCCAACTTATATATTCTCAATTTGGGATGCCTATCGAACGACAGTTGACCTTAATCATCAATATAAATTAGCAAGCAGAGAAGATGCCGAAATAAAAATGTTTAACATAAGTCAGCTTGAAGTCAATTATTTAGACAAAAGAAAGCCATGGAACGTAGCCATGTGGTCAGGACTTATGCCAGGTCTCGGTCAACTCTTGATTCATCGCGTTCCTGGTGCTTTGTTTGTTATACTCTCGTCTATATTAATTGCCATACAGTCCAAACTAATGCCTGCTATCCATTACACTTTCTTGGGACAATTTGACTACGTTAAATCCATTCTTAATCCTCAATGGTTTTTAAGTATTCCTAGTATCTATTTCTTTGCTATCTTTGACGCCTACGAAAATAGTGTGGCAAATAATAAATTGTTTGATTGGGAACAAACGAAATTTCTAAAGAAGCATTATGAACCTAAAAATTTTAATATGCCGTTTAGAAAAACGGATGGAGGCGGTGAAGGTATGTATATTGTCTCAACATTTGACCATTCGAATTATCTAGAATTAGCTATTACAGAAATGCAAATGAAAGGAATCGCCAAAGAAAATATACTAGGTGTATCCATGGATAAAAGAGGGGAAGACAGACAGCTCTTTGATACTCTGCAGTCCTCGGATGGTTTAAGTATGTTGGATTTGCCTTTTTTACTAGGAGCTTTATTTTGTCTCTTTGCAAGCATCTACGGCTTTATACTGACATGGGGACCAATTATATGGGGAATTATCGGGTTGTTCGTTGGTTTTAGTTTAGGTCTAATTATTAAGTTGATAACCACTAAGAAATACGATAATAGACAGAAAAAATCAAAAGCCACGGAGGTTGTCTTAATCATTGAGTGTAAAGAAACTCAGACAGAGATGGTTAAAGACTTACTGTGGGAACACCATGCTCTTGGCGTAAGAAAATTAAATCTGGAAAGTAAAGAAGCATTGAGTTGATAATAACCATTAATTTATATAACAGCATATAGGGGTGATTCATTGTTCTACATTCCATACTGGACCATGGTTGCGGTATTTATAGTTATTGCATTAGTGGCAATCTCAATCCATAAGATAACGTTTATTGATAGTTTAGTCATAGTGATGGTTATCGCACTATCAATGGGCAGTGATATGCTTCTTTGTAAACAATTTCATATGTACTACATTGTAAGTATAGATTACAGAGGGTGGTACAGCTTTTGGTCGGGTATATTGGTATTTCCAAGTCTTGCAATTACGTTTTTAAAATTCGTACCTAGGTCTAACTATGCAGTTGCTTTTTATGTCACTCTTTGGACCTTCGCACTGACACTCTTTGAGATTTTCATTGTAGTGCCCTATAGAATTTCGGTGTATCCAAAATGGCAAATCATACCTTGGTCACCAATCACCTATTTGGTCGCTTTCACTGTGATATATTTTTATCATAAATTCCTCGAAAAAAGAATCGCTATAAAATGAAATTAAGAGGGACGTCTGAAAAAATGAAAAAAATTACATACTTATTATTCATTGGGCTTACTTTTACATTACTAGGATGCGGAACCGCAGTAGCTACAAAGGAACAATCTAAGCAAGCTTCATCTACAGGTCGCGCCCCTTTCTCAACAATGAATCTTCCAGATATGTCTATGGACGAATTTGTACAAATAAAAAATGGCATGACATACGAACAAGTAACCGCGCTTGTTGGCTCACTTGGTTCGTTAGTAGCTGAAACAGGTAATCCTGGCAATCAGTTATACACCTTAACCTATCAATTCAGAGGCCAGGGAAATATGTGGAGCGACGCCAATGCTCAGTTAGTGTTTCAAGATGGTAAGCTAATTAGCAAGGCTCAAAAGGGGATATTCCAATCCGAATACGAAAGAATAGGCAAATTAGAGTAGTGACTCTCAAGGTAAGCATTACTTAGATTAGCTATACTCCCCCCATATTCAATTAAACGACAGGAGACAAACAAGCTAGGAGATTGAGCTGCGTCGCAACAACTCACATTACGTAATGGATAGAGGTAAGGTTCTGAAAGAGGCTAATCAAGAACAGTTTAAATCTTTGGACGTTAAGTATTTCCCGTATTCTGCGGTTGAAGAGTTATACGCACTATGCAATAAAAGGAAAATACGTGGGATTACAGAAGAATTTCTTGATTGCTATATGGAACCGACATTAAATCTACCAGCAGTTAATGAAATTTTTCATTAAGAAATATCATATGCACCATTATGAAATGGAAGTCAATTAATTACTAACTTCAAAGAAGAGGTGAAAATCCCTCAACGCCCTGAAATAGCAAAACGAGTGTGGTGACGCATCAACCACAACTTGCCTATATCGAGCGCCTAAAGCGACTCAGAGGCAAGGGTCGGCTCTCTCTGAGTGCTTTAGGCGCAATTACATGATACGCCTTGTAAAAGATTTCTACCAATCAGTTATTAAAGAATGATAGTCATCTGTAAGATATGGGCGGGCAAATTTCCACGGGAGGTAATCTTCTGGAGTATATTCTGACAGGTTGTTCATAATATACTCGATGCGGTCGAGTTCTTTTGTACTATTTCTCCACCAATCTGGACTCCATACACGGACAATTATCCACCCTTTGCTTTCCAAAAATCGCTGTCTTTTGATATCGCGTGCTATTTCACTTGGCGATGAGTGAAACATCGACCCATCACATTCGAGACCGATATACTTGCTTCTGTCACTATGATTAGTAACCTCCAAATCAATTCGATGGCCCCAGCTCCACCGCTGCGGGTGTAACTTATGGCCGCGGTTTGTTAATCCATAATACACTTCTTCTTCTAGAGGGCTTTCAAATGGGAAATTATACATTTTTTTCATAGTTATAGCCATATCCTTCCAAAATAATTTTGCCTGACTTGTATCATTATCCCTTTTTGGAATATATATTCAATTAAATGACAATAATTAAGCAATATAAAGTTGACTATATGCAATTAAAAATAGTGATGAAAACATAAAATGTAAATAAAATAAATTTTTTGAAATAAATTTCAAAAAATATTCAACGTTTAACATTAAATTAAAATTAATTAACACCATAATAAATAACCAGACAGACAAACAAACAAACAAAACGTCGATATTAAGACCAACAACATTTATAAAAACAAAAAGCTCCTCTGCCTTTCTAAGGTAGAGGAGTTTTTTATAGGCAAAATAGACTATAATGCGACGTTTGCGAACTAAGAAAGTGTTCACAAATATTATAACAGGGCAATTATTGAAAATACTCATCACAAATGGGGAATAATTCGAAACTAATGGTATTCCCCAAGGCGTTTGAAATATAAATTTCGGCTAAAACAGCTTCGGAAGGAGAGAATGTATACCAAAGAATCTTAAATTGCCTTATTAATCATTCGTGATTAGTTAACTGGAGGCGCGATTTTAAGGCAAAACGGAAAGTGAGAATCGAAGAAATAGTCTACAGTCCTTCAAAGTATGGAGTTAAGAGCTTGTGCGATACAGAAGCTGTTTGAAAAAGCAGAATCACTACTAAATGTAGAAGCAACTTACCAAGGTTAATTGGTGAGTTGCTTTTCTAGGCAAGATTAACTTAAAAATAACAATTAATAAATAAATTAGCTTACTGACGACTCTTAAAATGATATGATGAGCATAGATTATATACCAAGCTTTTAATCGTTGTAGAAGTGTCTTGTCAGGAGATGTTCGAGAGAAACCTTGTCTTTCGCAACAATCTCGAATTTGAAAGAGGAGGAGACTGAAACTGGAAAAAAATTCAAAAAAATCATTCTGCATTATCAACTTATCCCCAAGGTGCGCAAGTTAATAGACCTTAAGAACCATGTTATAAACCTACGTAGCATTGTGATGAAAACCTATGGGATAGGCAAAGACGATATTGTTATTACTGATTGGACTCTTGAGATTCATTTAGAGTACGATGACCCAGAGGACAGCCAAATTAAAGAGGTAGGAAAATTATTCAAAAAGGTTATTAAGGGACATTTGTCGAAAGGCGGAATTGATACAAATTCTCTGTTTGTAAGAGACCGTACTTTCCATACACTAGAGGAGCTATACGGTGATTTACCAGAGGGTGGGACAGTTACATTCGAGAAAGAGAACGCTGAGGATGATAAAGATGAATAAGAGCCAATTTAGATAGAGCGTTTAAAAAATGTGCTTTTTTGTTTTTGAAGAATTGGTTTTTAATTAGTCTTTTCGAAATACTCTGAAATACTTTTTTCAACAAAGGCTATGACATTTGAGATATTTCTGGCGAGTAAAGAAATTTTATTTATACGATTAAACTGAAATATTCATATAAGGCTGCAAATTTTGTATTAAATCACCTTTTTATACGCCCAATATTGATACTTGATAGTGATGGGAACATAACGAACATTTGGAATATCACATACCATTTTAACAGTAACCTTGCTCCATATAGTATTATTAAGGACTTTGCGTTTTTCACGATTGGAAAACGAGGGTCCTTTTTGTATAGGACGAGGCTGATTCAATCTGTGAAAAGAAATGCTGATACGTAGCATAAAGCTCCATTGGCAGAATGTTGGTAGCCACGATCCAAACCTGATTGAAGTCTCTCCAATGGTTCATTTCGATAAGATTACCGAAATGGGTAACAGCAATGGTCTGATCGTTATAGTCATCACCAACGGCAATGTCCCGAAAACCTTGTCTTCTGAAATTTTCAACAATGACATCTTTATTTGTTTTATGAACGACGACCAAAGTCTCTCTCCTAAATAGCTACAATATTGACGGATAGTCTTCAGCAACTCTTTGTTATCCCTGACCACCATTACAGCAACGTCCCGACTGTCAGCAACATAAGCTCCGTTGTGATTCTTGATTGTGAGTTCGTTATTCATTCACCTTGACTATATTCAACGGAGACCGTTCATTTTATTTAATCTCCTGAAATGAGGAAGATTTACAAAGGGGTATTAAAGTAGTCATTCAATCGAGGGCAAAGTGGTCACTCACCTCAAAATTGAGGGCAGTGGACCTTCGATATGCTTGTAGATATGGCCGGTACGGTATAGATTTGCCCCGTGGATCAGCCTAAAGGTAGCATCACACCACCTGGGCATATGGCCCTAGCAACAGCGTTATTCAAAGAACAACGCTCTCCCACGTTTTAAAAACTTGAGAGAGCGTTGCTAATATTTCAAAACAATGAAGCCCCATATTAGCACCAATTGCACTATGAACTAAATGGGTTCTATCTAAGGTTAAGTTGTCATAGTATCAACTCGTCTAAGGTGCAGTTACTGTCACAGTGCGAGCCGCGATCTCACTACCGTCTTGTGTAGTTACCGTAATGGTCGCTGTTCCTGCACTTACCGGGGTCACTACTCCATTAGTAGCTATAGTAGCTTTGCCGACTGTGAGGGATAATGGATTGGATTAAGGCTTATTACTTAGGTGCATTTTGGCTGCCCCAGTTCAAGAGTACAGATCCCATTTTCCATACTTGGTCTGAATCAGAGAAGATTCTCAGTTGGTGGCTGATCGCTGTTCCATGGTCTATTTTATAGCTGTTATTTGCAGTAGTCGATGAGGTGTTAGCAACATAGCTTACATTGCCATCTGCCAAAGTAATGGACACTGTGCCATCGTCACCTGCTGTCAAGGCAACGACTGGGGAAGTGTAATCATTTAGGTGAGAAGCAGTTAGTCCCGGGATAGACACGCTTTGGTAAGCAGGAGCAAAAGTCCTAAAGAGGGGGACAGGTGTTTTGACCGGTCGTATTGACGGCGAAGAAGTAGTTCCCATGTTAATATTGCTAGTTATAGTGTTACCATTAACCTGAGTTATCCACAAACCAAGAATCCCTGTTTCAAGGTAAAAGGTTTGATTAGCCCTTGGATTGCCGTACTGATCCTGAAAACTCAAGGTTATATTTTGAGAGCCACCCAGTATTTCATTAACTTGATAAGGATTCGATCTTATAGATATTATACCGCTGCTAGTAAAAGAAGAATAAAAGTTTACCGTTACTGTTGCTGTTTTATCGGTAAGCGAGTTGGTAACAGTTATAACTGAAGTTTCTTTATCTTTGTCGCTTGCATACACTTGGGCAACCTCGACTGGGGCGAATACGCCTGTAGCTAAAGTAGATTCACTGGTCGAATAAGGAGCAAAGTCATCATTGCTCGCAAAGTAACTGGCTACCAGGGGCTGAAGACCTTTAGAATTGACAATAAAGCCGAGAAATCCTTCAAAGTTATTCGGCAGGCTAGTTGAAGGTAAATTCCACGCTGCTACTTGTATTCCAGCAGTGCCGACGCTTGAATTATTCACTCCGATGAAATTAGTCGGATCTGATAAATTCTCTTCAATTAGCGTTGTTGAATCACTTGCCGTATCAGATTTATAACCAACAACTTTATAACCGGATTGAGCTGACCACAGCTTAACCTTGTCAACACTGACCTCGCCCAAACTATTCACGTTAACAGTTAAATTATTAGACAGTGAAGCAAGCGTATAGCCATCTATATTGGTAATTAAACAGTTTCTATCTGAACTCAAGGTCAGATTCAGCCCTTGACGAGGAATAGTACTCATCGCTGGGTAAGATTTGAAGGGAGCAACTATAAATCGAGCATTTTCTGAAGAGTCAAAAATATCCCCATCCGGTGTAGTCCACCCTTTCACGGTGAGGGTTGCCCCAAGAGCCTTCTTGCCTTCACACATCGAATAGTTGTAGTAAAATTCATTCAGATTAGCAGCTACACCAAGGCTTTCATTTGTATCCACTTTGCTAACAGTAACAATGCAATTTGCTGTTTTAGGACCATCTTTTGTTGTTACTGTAATAGTTGCGGTGCCCTCATTTACCGGAGTAACTACTCCATTTACGACAGTTGCTACAGCTGCATTACTTGTTGTCCAAGTAACTGCTTGGTTTGTAGCATTGGCAGGAGATACGGTAGCAACTAGTGGGCCAGTGGCACCACTGGGAGTTAGAGATAATGTAGGATGATTAAGACTTATTCCTGTTACAGCAGTCACCACTGGGGTCACACTATCACTTATAGACCCACCCCCCGGCAACGTTCGCATAGGAATAAGTGGTCCATCTACTATTTGAGCAACATCGACATCCGAAACCACGGTGTGACCGCCAAGAGCAGTTAATACTGACGTTGAACCCAGCTTACTATGAATACTAGTAGATGCAATTGAACCGTCTCCATTAGAGTCATTAAGAACAATGGGTGAATTTGTCTTAGCTGCGAGAGATGATGCAACGAGAGAGTCAACCAAGTGAGTGTTTGTGCAGTTAGCAACATAGACGTTGTCATATTTATAGGTTAAGGCATTGAGTACTGCCAGATTCGTAGCGAAACGATCTGCACCGAAGAGACGAGTAGCACCGGGGATATCGGCAACGAGTGTCGGACCTCCAATGATATAGACAGTGGAACCTTTGTAGGCGGCTTCTGAAGCGGGAAGACTTCCATCAGGGTTTGTTACTAAGATCGAATAGTTGTTAGCAGCAGCGTAAGAAGCTATTGATAAGGCATCAGCCAAAGCACCATAACCCACCACAAATGATCCTGCAGGATCGGTTAATTTAGAAGAGATAGCAACTGCTGTACCAATACGATCAGCCCCCTTGAGCACTGTAGCAGTTACCCCGACCATTGCGTTAATTTGGTCAACGACTGTTTGGCTTATAGCTCCAACCAAATATACATTTTTCACACCCAGATTTACTAATTCTATTTTGGTAGCATCCGTCAATGTGTTGTTATCTGTCAAAAGAATAGGAGCTGTTTTACCAGCCAAAGGTGCAGCTGATAATGCATCCACCAAGTTAGCATCTGCTGAGGGAGCTAAGATAGCCGTGTCAGCAGTCGTCCAGCCAGCATCTGCCACTGCAATGGCTGTTCCAATTCTGTCCAAACCGAAAAGTCGTGCAGTCGTTACCCCATCTGCAATGGCATTAAACGAAGTCATTGTTAGAGCAATACCTGTGATAGCTAAGGAAGCTAAGACTTTCTTTACTATTTTCATGTAGTCAATCTCTCCTATCGTCTTTAACTAGCAGGGGCGATTTCTGTTCCCGCAGGGCTAAAGAGAAACAGTTCAACCACTCCGTCCACATAAACCCCATTTATTCCTATTTATGGTCTATTCTCCATACCCATACTTGTATCCTTCCTGATCTGATTGGTTCAACACATCTTCTTCAAATCCCTAGCAAATTATCTGGAATTAGATGAGAAAAACGCTCTCCCGCATTTTTTAAAAACTTGAGAGGGCGTTGTTTATATTTCGAAACAATGTGTATTTAGTGGGTGTTCCTGCCAGACGTATTTTACGCTCTGCCATTTTGTTATGGATGTAATATTTGTCAATTCAGCAGGAATATTTAGGAAGAGTATAGAAAGTTTCTTTTAGTCTGACTCAAGAGGATGTTGAGTACCTTGCTAGAATAGACGGGGGGAAAGAAAGGATTATGAATAAACTACTGAGTGTAGTTCTAGCAACTATGCTGGTTTTATTCGGGACAGTAGTACCAGTGTCAGCAGAAACGGTCATTGGAGCAGACACAACATCTCGCCTAGCCGGACAAACATCTGTGGCTATTGCCGAAGCTTACAACAATAACGTCTCGGATGAACCTATGCACCAGGTTAGTAATATTTCTTCAAGCGTAACCAATATAAACACTCCACAAGAGGCAACGGATACCGATAATACTGCTGTAATGGAAAAGCAACAAAAAGCTGGTCCTTCTAGAATTGCTTCGGGGGGTGATACTGCTTACTATCTGGATTCCAGTGGTCATGTCTGGGCTTGGGGAGACGGAGCCCGTGATGAACTTGGCATTGGAACAAAGGGTACTCAATTAAATCCCTCAGATACCGTGAATCCTGTTTATGGCTCATCTGTCCCTGTTGAAGTCCCAAACCTCTCGAATATTGTTTCTATTGCTGCTGGAGGAAATACTTGTTACGCTCTCGACAACGGCGGGCATGTGTGGGCCTGGGGAGATGGAACTTATGGTCAACTTGGCAACGATATGATGGCTACTGGAAATGTATTTCAAAATTTTTATGGTTCAACTGTTCCAGTAGAAGTCTCAAAACTTTCTAGCATTGTTTCTATAGCGGCCGGAGTATCAACCGGTTATGCTCTGGATAGTTCTGGTCATGTCTGGGCTTGGGGACAAGGGTCAGGAGGACAGCTTGGCAATCAGGATGGACCTACGTCATCAGACATCCCCATTCAAATCTCCACTCTCACGGACATTGGTTCTATTTCTGCTGATGCACAAGGGGGAGAGGTCTTTGCCTTCTCCAGTTCCGGCGTGGTTTGGGCTTGGGGTCCTTTCGGCAGTGGTATCGATGCGTCAGGTTTATTAAAATTAAGTATTCAGGCACCTGTTCAACTATCAAATCTTAAAAATATTGTAGCCATTGCATATGAGGGGTTTGGGGATAAAGGAATTTGGCACGCAAGTAACGGCAACGCTTGGGGTATTAAATCTGCCGACCAGCTTTGGTACGCCCTTGATAGTTCTGGCCAAGTTTGGGCTTGGGAATTTACAGGTTGGCAGGCTGGAGACGGGATCAAAATCACACCTGTCAATGTCTCAAACTTCTCTAATATTGTCGCAATTGTCGGGCGGGGAGGTAATAGTTATAATTCCGGTTACGCCCTTGACAGCTCAGGTCATGTTTTGGCCTGGGGAGATGGAACCGATAATGTATTCGGTAACGACGGGACGGTAACCAAAAAATCGACCCCTGTCCAAGTTTCAAATATATCTAATATCGTCGGAATTGCTGGAAATAACATAAACTGTTACGCTCTGGACAACTCTGGCAAAGTTTGGGCTTGGGGCCTCAATAACTCTGGACAACTTGGAAACGGAACAATAAATAATTCAAGCGTTCCAGTCCAAGTTCTTGGTCTTCCTAAGTAGTTAAAATCTTGACGATGAATTTATTTCCGCTAAACATTCCGAGGCAGGAGTATTGGATAGTAGCCGTCCAGGAGATCTGAGTAAATGCATTTCTGATGCTTTCTGGGTAAACCAGCCAATTTGGTAACGAGGATCGATAAAAAAGAAAAGAGTGGGAGAAAATCTGTTGCTCGGCACTTTCCATTCCGTTAATTTATTGACGTAGGTTGCTGTGAACAATACACTCTTTTTGCCTGTGAGTTTATTGGCAACCATTTCACAACATTGCTTCGTGATGAGGTAGCATGGTAACTCTTTATTCTGCCCGGAAAGGTAAGTGCTTTCAATGAAGAAATCGGAGAGGGGAATATTGCTCTCTCCTAAATAGCTACAGTATTGACGGATAGCCTTCCGCAACTCTTTGTGACCCCTGCCCACCATTACAGCAACGTCCCGACTGTCAGCAACATAAGCTCCGTTGTGATTATGAGTTCGTTATTTATTCTCCTTGACTTTATTTGCAGTAAACCGTTCGTTCTAATTTAATCTCCTGTAATGAGGAACAAATACAAAGATTTACAAGAAACTGATTGAAATTACCTACTTCAATTTGGGAGATACCGAATACTGCCTCTTCAACAGATGACGTTTTAAAAACTTGAGAGAGCGTTGTTAATATTTCAAAACAATGAAGCCCCATATTAGCACCAATTGCACTATATACTAAATGGGTCTTTATCCAAGGTTAAGTTGCCATATATCAACTCGTCTAAGGTGCAGCTACTGTCACAGTGCAAGTAGTGATCTTACTACCATCTCGTGTAGTTGCCGTAATGGTCGCTGTTCCTGCACTTACCGGGGTCACTACTCCATTAGTAGCTATAGTTACATTTGTATTACTACTTGCCCATGTGACGACTTGGTTTGCTGCAATGCTGGGTACTACGGTAGCAACTAGTATAGCAGGAGCTCCACCGACTGTCAGAGATAATGTAGTTTGATTAAGGCTTATGATTTCTATTCCAGATGCCTTCGGGCTGTCCCAGTTTAATTGAAAAAACCCCACCGGCGTTAGAGCTGAATTAGAGAATAAACTAAAGCTTTGTTGGCTGATCGCTGTTCCAGGGTCGACTATATAGCTGTTTTTCAAAGTAGTTGAGCCGGTATCAGCAACATAGGTTACGTTGCCATCCGCCAAAGTGATAGACACTGTACCATCGTCGCCTGTTGTCAAGACAACGATTGGGAAAGTGTTGTCATTCAGGTCAGAAGCAGTTAATCCTGTAACTGACACACTTGAGTAGGCGGGAGCACTAGCCAAGGCCCCAAGATTGAAGAGTGGAACTGGTGTATTAACATTCTGCATTGATGGTGAAGAGGTTGTTCCCATGTTAACACTTCCAGTAATGGTTTTGCCGTTAACCTGAGTAATCCACAAGCCCGGAATCCCTGTTTCAAGGTATATGGTTTGCTTAGCAAGCGGATTGCCGTATTGATCATGCTTAATGAAGGTAATATTCTGCGAGCCACCCAGGACTTCGTTAACGCTGTACGGATTCGTTGTTATAAGCGACATACCAGTCCCCGTTGAAGAGAATTTTGTTTTTACCGTTGCCGTTTTGCTATTAAGCAAGTTGCTAATCGTAATGACTGCAACTTCTGAGCCCATGTCACTAGCATACACTTGAACAACCTCGATAGGTGTAAACACACCAGCAGCTAAGGTGGAGACACTTGTTGAATAAGGAGCCAGTCTATTATGGTTCGCGAAGTAACTGGCCACAATAGGCTGCAATTGACCTTTAGAATTCACATTAAAGCCGAGAAATTCTTCAAAGTTACCCGGCAGACTAGTTGAAGGCAAGGTCCAAGCAGCAACTTGTGTCCCCGAAGAGCCGACGACAGGTATTTCGACTCCGATAAAGTTAATAGGTGTCGAAAGATTCTCTTCGATTAGTGTAGCAGAACCACTTATCGAACCAGGCATATAGCCAACAACCTTATAACCTGACTGAGCTTTCCAAAGTTGAACATTGTTCACACTAACTTCGCCAGTACTATTCAGCTTGACGGTTACATTAGTAGGATTCGAAGCAAGCGTGTAGCCATCAACATTTGTAATTACTCCATGCTTATCTGAGCTCATGTTCATGGTCAACCCTTGGCTAGGAACAGCACTCAGAGCTGGGTATGAGTTGAATGGAGCTACTACAAAACTAGCATTCATTGTAGGATCATAAATTGTAGTTATTTTTGCAGGATCAGAACTGGTAGTTAATGCTGTAGCAGATCCGGCCACTGTAAGAGTTGCTGCAGGAGCTGCATTGCCCGCTAGCAATGGATAGTATTGGTTGAATCCGCTCAGATCAGAGGCTACGCCAAGACTTCCACTTGTCACAGTTGTTATTGTAACGGTGCTAGTAGCCACTTTGGCACCATCTTCTGTCGTTGCTGAAATAATTGCGGTTCCTACACCTACTGGAGTCACAACTCCGTTTACGACAGTAGCTACAGCCGCATTATTTGTTGTCCAAGTGACTGCCTGATTTGTAGCATTGGCAGGGAATACTGTAGCAACTAGTGGACCAGTGGCACCACCGGGTGTTAGAGATAATGTAGGATAATTAAGACTTACTCCTGTTACTTCAGTCACCGCTGGGGTCACATTATCAGCTACGCTGGTACCGGGCCACATTCCGGGCCAGACTGTGGAAGGAAGTATAGTCCCTGTTACTTCCGCAACATTGGCATCAGAAACTAGGGTGTGACCGCCAAGAGCAGTTACTACTAACGTTGAAGCAAGCTTGCTTTGAAGACTAGTAGTAGTAGCATAGAATCCAGAAATGTCACTAAGAACTATGGGAGAATTTGACTTAGCTGCAAGAGATGATGCAACCAGAGAGTCAACCAAGTGGGTGCCTGTGCCGTTAGCAACATAGATATGATCATATTTATACGTTAAGGCTTGGAGTACTGCTTGATTCGTAGCGAATTGATCGGCACCGAAAAGGCGGGTAGCACCGGGGATGTCGGCAACGAGGGTCGGTCCACCAATGATATAGACAGTGGAACCTTTGTAGGCAGACTCTGAAGCTGGTAGAGTTCCATCAGGGTTAGCCACTAAGATTGAGTAGTTGTTGGCAGCAGCGTAAGAAGCTATTGATAATGCATCAGCTAAAGCCCCATAACCTACTACGAAAGTACCTTGAGGATTAATTAATTTAGTGGAAATTTCAGTCGCTGTTGCAATTCTATCTGCACCTTCTAGTACTGTCGTATTTACACCGTTTATCTCGTTGACTTGATCAATAACTAATTGACTAATAGATCCAACCACATAGACATTCGTTACACCAAGTTTGATTAATTCAGCTTGAGTAGCAGACGACAGGGTATTGTTGTCCGTTAACAATATGGGAGCTGTTTTACCTGCTAAGGGTGCAGCTAATAATACATCTATCAAATCTGCATCGTCAGATGAAGCCAAAATGGCCGTGTAAGCGGTTGCCCAGCCAGCATCTGCTACTGCAACTGCAGTCCCAATTCTGTCCGAACCGAAAAGTCGTGCAGTCGTTACCCCGTCTGCAAAGGCATTAAACGGAGCCATTGTTAGAGTCATACCCGTAATAGCTAAGGTAGCTAAGACGTTTTTTACTATTTTCATGTAGTGAATCTCTCCTATCGTCTTTGACTAGCAGGGATGATTTCTGTTCCCGCAGGGTGTAAAGAGAATCAGTTCAACCACTCAGTCCACATGAACTCCATTTATTCCTATTTATGGTCTATTCTCCATTCCTATACTTGTATCCTTCCTGATCTGACTGGTGCAACCCAACTTCTTCATATCCATAGCAAATTATCGGGAGTTAGATGAGAACAACGCCCTCCCACGTTTTAAAAACTTGAGAGAGCGTTGTTAATATTTCGAAAAAATGAATATTTAGGGGTGTTCCTGCCAGACGTATTTTACGCACTGTCTATTTGCTATGCATGTAATAATTGTTAATTTTGTAGGAATTTTCAGGAAACGTGTAGAATGCTAAAGGGAGAATTATCTAAAATGAAAGTTTTTGACATAGGTCGAGGCCCGTTTCTAACGAGATTGAGTACGCATAGTTAAAGACTGCCCCTTTTGGGGGCAGCCTTTACTGTACTAGTCAGAAAGTATAACCGAATGTTATATACTTTCTGGAAGCATAGATTGACCGATTAATTATTTCCTATTCAGCCGCCGCTTCAACTGCAGTTTCCGGTTCTACTGCAACTACGGTTTCTGGTTCCGGTTCTAATTCTCTAAGAGGCGTTATAGCGCCATAGACTTCGTCTTCGCTATCGGTAATTTTAATCTGTTTGTCTAAAGTGAAATTCTTGGAAGTAATTGTATCACCCAGCACCATTGCGGATACGTCAACAACGAGTGATTCAGGCATTAAGGCTGGTTTTCCCAATACTTCTACTTCGGATTTATGAATTTGAAGCAGTACCCCATCCAAATTATCCCGGCCTTCAAACGTGATAGGAATCTGCATTTTTACCTCGTGATCTTGAGAGATAAGGAATACATCTATATGGATGACTTTTGCCGAAACAGGATGTTTTTGGACTTCCTTAATAAATCCGAATTTCTTGGCACCACCATGATTGACCCATACTTTGGCATTCGCCCCATGTACAGCAATAACTTTTTTCAGAGCAGCCGAATCAAACTGAACGGTAATTGCATTTGTAACACTATCGCCATAAAGCACGCCGGGTGTAAAGCCAGCCTCTCTACATTGCTTAGGTTGCATAGTTCTCTCAACTGCGTTTAATATAGTTTCTTCCATGAGAATTCACTCCTTCTATTATGCCTATAAAGCCATTTGTCTATCACTGCTATATTTGCAGGCTAGTCCAGCATTAAGGCGGCATTAGTAATAGTATATCATAAAATTCGAAAATCTATCATTTTAACAAGAAATTCCCAAGAGCAGTGAGTTGAGTTGACTTGTATCTAAGACAGAGAGATAAGTTCTGAACTAAAACCCCAAAAATCCGAAAATGCTACTTACCAGTTCAGGGAACAAGGTGGATAATAGCAAGAGTAGGGTAAGAGAGACTAAGACGAACGTAAACGCCCAGGCGACTATGTTGAAAAATTTCGTATTTACATACTCACCCATAATGCTTTTCTTGCTGGCGATTAGTACCATAAAGATAAGTATGGGGGGCAAAAGAATTCCATTGACAACCTGAGTGGTCAACATAACGTGATATAAGGATAAATTAGGCCACAAGACGATAGCTGCACCCAAAACAATGAGCACGGTATAGAGTCCAAAGAATACGGGTGCTTCTTTACGAGATTTGCTAATTCCATGTTCAAAACCGAACGCTTCGCAGACGGCATAGGCGGTACTTAAGGGAAGTACAAACGCAGCCAGCATGGAGGCACCGAGTAAACCGAAGGCAAACAGGAACGTGGCATATTCACCGGCTAACGGCTTTAACGCCAAGGCAACATCCTTTGCCGTTTCAATCGGGATTTTGTTGACGTAGAGCGTCGCTGCAGTGGCCACAATAATAAAGAAGGCAATGAATCCAGTGAAAAATGTCCCGATCAACACATCCCAGCGAGTATAACGGTAATCTTTTGCCGTAATTCCTTTATCTACTACGGAAGACTGGACATAAAACTGTCCCCAAGGTGTAATAGTCGTTCCGATCACCCCAATCGCCATCAGTAAAAAAGCAGGGGTTCCAGAAAAATTAGGGGTAACGGATTCGACGAAGACTTGGGGCCAGGGCGGATGGACCATAATCCCGGAGATAACATAACTGAAAAATGTCAAACAGAGAAGTAGGAGGATTTTCTCTAGCTTTCCGTAATCTGTCTTAATGACCAGCCACCAGATAATGAAGGCCATTGCTGGAACGGAGAGATACTTACTCACCCCAAAAATTTCAAAGCTTGTAGCAATCCCGGAAAATTCGGAAGCGGTGGTCCCTAGATTAGCAATCAGGAGGACACTCATGGCAAAGAACGTCCATTTGACACCGTAATTTTCCCGAATTAAATCAGACAGTCCTCGACCGGTTACAGCACCTGTACGCGCGGATATTTCTTGAGCGATGGCCAAAAGTATTGTGCTGATAAGCATGGTAAAGATCAGGGAATAGCCGTATCTAGCACCTGCAGCAGCATAAGTGGCAATCCCTCCAGCATCATTATCAGCAAAGGCTGTGACGATTCCCGGGCCCATAACGGCAAAGAATAGGGCAAAACGTACTTTTACATTCATTCGATGTGCCCTCCTTTGGACTGATGATGGCGGGCGGTCAGCCGCGAAAGGATTTCTCCCCGAGGGCGGTCGGGCATTAATAATTCTAAAACGTCGTCTACAGTGATGATCCCCAAGAGTTGACCTTGATCATTGACAACGGGAGCTGCAAGGAAACCATATTTGTGGATGATGTCGGCCACTTTTTCGTGATCATCATACGGGGAAATTTTTACGATCTTCGTATGCATTAAGTCTTTTAGCTGAGTTTCTGGAGAAGCTATGATTAGCTGGCGTAGCGAAAGTACACCTTCGAGCGTTTCTTGTTCATCGACCACATAGAGATAATAGATGGTCTCAGCCTCAGGCGCTAACCGTCTTAATTCGTCAATGGCTTGTTCAGCGGTAAGCCAGAACGGTAACCCAATATATTCAGTGGTCATAAGCGAACCGGCAGTGTCTTCCTCATATTGCATTAATTCTCGAACTTCTTCGGCGTCATCCGATTCCATTAAACGCAGCAATTCTTCGGACTTCTCCAAGGACAACTCGCCTAGAATATCAGCAGCCTCGTCAGGGGGCATTTCTTCGAGGATATCCGACGCGCGGCCCTCCTCCATCTGATTAATCATTTCTACTTGGGCGTCTAATTCCATCTCAGTTAAGGCGTCGATCGCCTGTTGAGAATCAAGCGCATCTAAGAAATTAGCCCGTTGTTTATAGTCCATAGTTTCGATAATATCAGCGATGTCGGCCGGATGAAGTTGGCGGAGTTGCTCTTTTTCCCTAGTGAGTTGGAGGGCCGATGTACGATTTTCCAGAGGTTTAATATATTGGCAACCCACGAAGTTATTAGCGATACGGCTCAATAAGAACTCAACGCCCAAGCGGCGGAATAAACCACGAACACCAATATCAACAGCAACCAATACAAGGTATTGATGATCATCATGGGAGACTAAGGATAAGGCGATGTCGTTCACTCGTACCAGTTTAGAGCCTTCTAAATCAATAATCTGTTTATCTAACAGCCATTTGCCAATAAGCGTTTCATCTTCATGCATCGGACACGTTAATAAGGGGTCGAAAGAGGTATTGAGGTGCAGCCCGTCTGCATCCCAGGAAACGACCCATTCAATCGGAATTAAGGCATGAACCCCTTTGGCATACTGAATGCCGGTGACATGCGGAGAAATACTGTCCCAGCGCATGGTCATATCGAGCAATCTGCCAACCCGATGTCCTTTGGCATCCCAAATCGGCTTTTTTGACAACTGACTGAAATAAAATTCCCCTAAAATCTTTAGTTCATTCATTTATTTCCCTCCTTTGAGTGATGGAGCTTGGCACCTAGAGTCAAAATGACTGCGCCAAGGATGAGAAAAAATAGAATTGCACAAATGATAAGGTCCAGCGTCCATAAAACCACCTCCTTAAATTATCCATAAAGGTAGAACATAATGGGTTTGTAAAAGAAAAAGACCTCTATTACAAAATAGAAGGTCTTGTACGCAATTGTTTAGGACCTCCCTACTCGTTGAGCTTTAGCACTGCATAGCGTAGAGTTTGCTCAGCCACATTAAGTAAAACCTTATGCCGGTAGTACCTGTTCTACCCGTTGGCGTCTCTCGACATTTCTGGGCAGTGGCCTATGTTTATGCAGGAGCCTCACCTAACAGAGAAAATAAATATAAGTACAATTTATTATATGCTTCATTGAACAAATATGTCAAGAATTTTGCTAATAATTCAGAAATCAGCGGATTACATATTATTATAGCCATATTTCTCTCAATTCCTCGAGGTGGCTAGGCGTGTGGCATTTATAGGAACTATGCTTTTCCTTTTTGATGCTCTTTGTGTTATAATCTATAATGGATTAAATGCTATAAGTCTCGAGAGGAGGGTCTTTGAATGTCCAAACACATTCAGACCATTGTGAAAGCAAACCTAAGTGCCACGGTTAAAACCGGAGGCTGTGGACAATGTCAGACTTCATGTCAGTCTGCCTGTAAGACATCGTGCACGGTTGGTAACCAAGTGTGTGTTAAATAAGCGCGTTGGCTTAATTGAAACCTGGAATTTCAGAACCCACCCTGCATACGGGCTGGGTTCTGTTTCTGTTTGATTCAGTTCAACTTAACTTAACTTAACTTTCATAAAGTCTGGAACTTCATGAAAGTAAGTTTCCTATATAATGTGAGGCAAGAAAGAGAGCGGGTTTAAATTGTTTAACGTATTAAATCTTAAGGGATATCGCATCAAGAAAAATATTCATTGTTATCGTCAAGGAGATCTGTTCATAGCACATGACGTCAATTCAGGTTCTTTGCATTTGCTGGATGAGAAGACGTTTGATGTACTTAAGGCTATCGAGGATTTACAAGAGGGAGAGGAAAATATTACTTCGGAAGGGATTAACCAGTTTATTGGACAAGCTGGGAAAGCAGCTCTTTCGGAAGAAGACCTTGGGGAAATCTTGGCGGAAATGAAAGAACTTCGCCAGGAAGGGACTCTTTTTTCGGAGGAGACAGAGGTAATAACACTGAACTATCCAGAAAATCCAATCGTCAAAGCGATCTGCCTCCATGTGGCGCATGACTGTAATTTGCGCTGTGAGTATTGTTTTGCTGGGACAGGAGCCTTTGGTGGCAGCAGAACGCTCATGAATTTAGAGACAGGGAAAAAGGGCATCGACTTTGTTTTAGAGTCATCAGGGCATAGGGATCATTGCGAAGTCGACTTCTTCGGCGGGGAACCATTGCTTAATTTTGGCGTGGTAAAGGCCCTGGTCGAATACGGCAGAAAAGCAGGGGCAGCTCTGAGTAAAACGATCAAATTTACGCTAACCACAAATGGAGTGCTACTTAATGAGGAAATTCAAAATTATCTTGAACAAGAAGAAATTAGTGTCGTCTTGAGCCTAGATGGGCGTCCAGAAGTACACGATAGGATGCGGCCCTATGCGAATGGTCAGGGAAGTTACGCAAAAGTTACCCCTCTCATTAAACAATTTGCAACTAAACGGTCGGAGAGCTCACCTTATGCGGTAGGGACTTACTATTATGTCCGGGGGACGTATACTCATTTCAATTTAGATTTTGATCGCGATGTTTTGCACATGGCGGACTTAGGGATCAAACAGATTTCGATGGAACCAGTTGTCGCAGGTCCAAAGGACGCTTATGCCTTCCAAGAAGGCGATTTGGATAAAATTCGAGAAGCATATGATCGCCTCGGTGAGGAACTATTAGCTCGTCGTGCGCAGGATCGAGATTTCAACTTTTTCCATTTCAACGTCGCGTTGGATCAGGGGCCATGCTTGATTAAACGGCTTTCTGGCTGCGGAGCAGGTCATGAGTATGTGGCGATTTCTCCAGAGGGAGACCTGTATCCATGCCATCAATTTGTAGGGCAAGAAGCCTATAAACTGGGCTCGCTTTATGACGAGAACCCTCATCAACTTAAGGCTGAGGTGGTTAAGGACTTTCGCTCGGCAAATGTCTATGCCAAATCGACTTGCCAGGAATGTTGGGCGCGCTTTGCCTGTAGCGGTGGATGTCATGCGGCTAACGTGGCCTCGACCCAAAAACTAACAGAGGTTTATACTTTAGGGTGTGAGCTTCAGAAAAAACGGTTAGAAGTTGCGCTTTATGTGAAAATCAAAGAGATTCAACAAAATTACGTTTTCACAACGGGAGCTACCGCAGCGGTCCGCTGTTAGATAATTGGAGATTGATGGTTGGAGAAGGTATGTTATAATGATACATGGAATTAAATGGTTGAGGAGGAGAGCTGGTTGTTGGTAAAAGAGCACCGTTTTTTCGCATGGGTACTTGTTGTTCTAATTATTATAGCTATGGTTGCGTCGGGAGGATCAATGTTTTTTAGCGGCAGTAGTGTGCCCCCTGCCAACACGAATACTTCGACGAAGGCTACCGACCCTGTTGCAGATTACCAAGCCATGAAAGCGCGCATTGAAGCGATGGTTAAGCAGGCCAAGGTAGATCCTGGGAATGTGCCGTTGCAAACAGCCTTGGGAAATGAATATTATAATGCGGGCATGGCGGCCGGAAGTTTGGCGCCTACTGAGGCCCAAGCGCACTTTAAAAAGGCGGTTGAAGCTTATCAGAATGTATTAAAGACAAATAAAGATCCCAATGTTATGGTCGATATGGCAACTGCTGCCTTTAAAAGTGGGGATAACGATCTAGCCGAAAAAAGCTTTAATGAGGCGTTAGCCATCAAACCAGATTTTATTAATGCCTTGATCAACTATGGGATTTTCCTTTCTGAAGCAAAGCAAGATTGGGCTGGAGCTCTTACGCAGTGGCAAAAAGCTCTTCCTTTGGCCCAAAATAGTACAGATAAAGAGCAGATCCAAGCTATGATTAGTCAAGCTCAAAGTATGCTCAAGACTAATCCAGCGGCGAACGGTTCTTCGAATCCAAACCCTGCCTTGAAAAACGGAGGAAAGTAAGGGTACAAAATGCATTTTACAACACTGGCGAGCGGGAGTTCGGGGAACGCGATCCTCGTGGGAGAAGGTAAGAGGCATCTGCTCATTGATTGTGGGATTAGTGGTAAGAGTTTATTATATAATCTCTCGCAATTAAACATACCGTACTCAGAAATTGAAGGAATTGTGGTTACCCATGAACATGTAGATCATATCCGTGGAGTGGGTGTGCTCGCCCGTAAATTGAAGATACCGATCTATGCCACTATTGGGTTGTGGGAGGCGATGAGTCCTTCCTTGGGGAAGATCACAGAAGACCTGCATATTGACGTTCAAGATTCATTCTCATGCGCAGGGCTAGATGTCTTGCTTTACCCAACGTCTCACGATAGTCGGGAGAGTTATGGAGTGAAGGTCTCGCGGCCGAAACGGAAAAATAAGGGGAATTTGGCGATTGGAATTGCCACCGATAGTGGAAGAATCACTGAAAAAATGCATCAGCATTTGAAGGGGTGTGACGGCTTTATTGTTGAGGCTAACTATGATGAGGAACGGCTAAGACTGGGCTCATATCCACCGTATCTGAAGAAAAGGATCAGCGGAAACTTCGGGCATCTTGAAAATACGCAGTTGGCTGAAGGGCTTTCGGAATGGATCGAGGAGAATACCCAACGAGTCGTGTTAGCCCATCTGAGTAAAGAGAATAATACGCCTGAAATTGCGCTGTCTACGGTTCTGCGTATTCTGGAAGAACTGAATATATCTGAAAAGTGCCCAGATGTGCAGGTACAGGTTGCTCCGCGGCATACACCGCATGAACTTATTATTTTAAGGGAACAATAGGTAGTGGGAGGGAAAGCAATGAATTATTATAACGATAGGGATGATTACTCAAAGAGGAGGCCCCGCTTCTTTTCAACTATTGTCGTTGCCTTAATAAGCGCTTTACTAGGCGGGGTCATGGCAGTGGCGCTAATTCCTTCTATCTACGGAAATAAACAACCAGCGTCTAATAGTCCAGTGGTCTTAAATGGTGGGACAACAACCCCTACTATTAAAACCGATGGGGTCACTAATTTCCCGGTCGCTCAGATTGCCAAAGCAACAGGGCCGGCAGTTGTCGGGATTGCCAATTTTCAGTCTAAAGGGACCTTATTCGGTGGGGGCGGTCCTGCCGAAGTCGGAAGTGGCTCTGGTTTTATCATTGATTCAGTGCATGGCTACATAGTTACGAACAATCATGTGGTTACAGGAGCAGAAAAGATCGTTGTGAGCCTGGCTGATGGCCGAAATATTACGGCAAAATTAGTGGGGGCTGACGATCGTACGGATTTAGCGGTTGTTCAGATTGCAGATACAAAAAACTTAACAGCCACCCAACAGGGGGACTCGACAAAACTTCAAGTGGGTGAACCGGTGGTTGCGATCGGAAATCCTGGGGGACAAGAATTTGCGCGCTCTGTGACCACCGGTGTTGTTTCGGCAACGAACCGAATCTTAGACATTCCGGGGGAAGCAAGTTTTAATCTCATCCAGACCGATGCCGCCATTAACCCAGGAAATAGCGGTGGCCCACTTGTAAACTATCAGGGACAAGTTATCGGGATTAATTCTGCTAAGAATCAGGAAGCAGGCTTTGAGGGAATGGGCTTTGCTATCCCGATTTCAGATGCGTTACCGACGATTAAACAACTAATCGAAAAAGGGTATGCTAGCCATCCCGGGCTCAATGTTCAGATAGATCCCCGGTATACGGCTGAGTATGCCAGTCAAAAAGGATGGCCAGCTGGGGCTTATGTTTCTAAGGTCACGCTCGGAGGCCCTGCTGAACGCGCTGGTATCCTTGCGGGGGACGTTTTGACGAAAATTAATAGCAAGGAAATTAAGAGCTCGCTAGAGTTAACTCATGAATTGTTCAAGTATAACCCGGGTGACAAGGTTACCGTCACGATTTTCCGTAATAATAAGACACAGGACGTTTCAGTAACGCTTGCAGAAATCAAGTCCCAATAAACAATCAAGTTATGAACTGGCTTTTCAGTATGTAAAAGGGAGGCGCTGCCTCCCTTCTTTTACATCAGTAGGGACAAGAGGCATCGTACCTTATCTTGGATTAATTGTGTCTGTGCCACCACGAGGGCACGAAGCATCGTGCCCCTAGTACAGGGGAAAGTTGAACTCTCTTCAAGTATGCAGTATTATTTAGGGCAAGAGTAAAATTGGAAGATATTTGCGAGAAAGGTTGGTAACTGATGGAAAATAAGTCTACATCAAATTTCCTCCGGAACATTATCATCGAAGACCTAAAATCAGCTAAGGTCGATCATATTATCACACGGTTCCCACCGGAGCCCAACGGCTATTTACATATAGGACATGCTAAATCCATTATTTTGAATTTTGAATTGGCAGATGAATTCAAGGGCAAGACCCATTTGCGCTTTGATGACACGAATCCAACTAAAGAAGATACGGAATATGTAGAATCCATCAAGGAAGATGTGCTGTGGTTAGGGTATGAATGGGACGAATTGTTTTTTGCCTCAGATTATTTTGAGGAAATGTACAAGCGAGCAGTATTGCTGATTAAGAAAGGTAAAGCCTACGCTTGTGATTCTACAGCAGAGGAAATTCGACAAATGCGCGGATCGCTAACAGAGGTGGGCCAAGGAAGCCCTTACCGTGATCGGACAGTTGAGGAAAACCTCGAGTTGTTTGAGCGCATGCGCAAAGGAGAATTTAAAGATGGGGAGAAGGTATTGCGGGCTAAAATTGACATGTCTTCGCCAAACATAAATATGCGGGATCCTGTTCTTTATCGAATTGCCCATGCGACTCACCACAATACGGGAGATAAATGGTGTATCTATCCGATGTATGATTTTGCGCATCCGTTGGAAGACGCTATTGAAGGAGTCACACATTCGATCTGTACGTTGGAGTTTGAGGATCATCGTCCCTTGTATGATTGGGTCGTTCGGGAATGCGAGATGGAGAATCAACCCCATCAATATGAGTTTGCACGCTTAAATATCACGAATACGGTAATGAGCAAGCGGAAGCTTAAGCAACTAGTGGATGATAAAGTTGTTGACGGTTGGGATGATCCTCGGATGCCTACCATCTCTGGACTGCGGCGAAGAGGGTATACAGCAGAGGCCATTCGCAACTTCGCTCGCGAAATCGGAGTGGCTAAAGCGGACAGTGTTGTCGATACCAAGATGCTCGAACATTTTATTCGCGAAGACTTGAAACTTAAAGCACCGAGAACGATGGCTGTATTAAAGCCCCTAAAGGTAGTTATTACGAACTATCCAGAAGACCAGGCGGAAATGCTGGAAGCCGAAATCAATCCGGAAAATCTGGAAATGGGTACTCGCCAAATTCCCTTTTCTCGCGAAGTATATATTGAACAAGATGACTTTACGGAGAATCCGCCGGCCAAGTATCATAGGATGTTTCCAGGAAATGAAGTCCGCTTGAAAAATGCCTATTTTATTAAATGTAATGATACGGTTAAAGATGAGTCTGGAAATGTTGTTGAACTGCACTGTACGTATGATCCAGAAACTAAAAGCGGGTCAGGCTTCACGGGGAGAAAGGTCAAAGGGACAATACACTGGGTTGATGCCAAGCAAGCCATTCCCGCGGAGTTCAGGCTATATGAAGCTTTAATTTTGGATCAAGATTTAGAGGATGGAGAGTCCTTTTTGGAGCATATTAATCCCAAGTCCTTAGAAGTCCTGCATGGTTTTGTAGAACCGAATATAAAAGGGGCACAGGCCCAAGCAAAATTTCAATTCTTCAGACATGGATACTTTAACGTCGATCCGTTCTCTTCAACGGATCTTATATTTAACCGGATTGTATCTTTAAAGAATTCCTTCGAATCACCTAAGCGATAGCTCCATTGGCCTTGATAGACAGAAGCTTCGAGGCTCAGTAGTGAAAGAGTTAACTCTTTCTTAGTTTAAAATGTATTATGATTTATAAATAAGAGTAGAGGCCAAGATTATCTTGGTCTCTACTTTTATTTATAGATTAAAACGGCATATGGGAGGCCATTGAAGAGTTGTAAGGTCATTGAAGAGATGTAACATTTTATACATGGAGACTTTTTCTTAGTTTGACGATATTTATAATAATCAGTTTTGCAGTTTCTTTCAAGGATTTCGTACCTGCAAGATGTTAATAATGAGGGGATGGGACAGAAGAATGAGAAACAAACTAATCCTGATGCTACTATTAATAATTTTTTCAATGTCATTGTCAACGCCTGTCCAGGCATCGCTGGGGAATCTATTACTTAAGGTAGGTTCCACAGGAGCGGATGTCGTAGAGCTACAAACAAAACTCAATGATTTGGGGTTTAAGGTCGGAAAAGTGGATGGCATCTTTGGGAGTACCACCAAACAAGGCGTGATAAGTTTTCAGCTAACCCATAGTTTAGTGGGTGATGGGATAGTTGGACCCTTGACAGTAAAATCGCTCAATCAGGCTTATTTAGGAATACAGCGTCAGAAGAAATTAGATTCCGTGCTCGCCACAGCAAAAAAATATCTTGGTGTTCAGTATCAATGGGGTGGATGTATACCTGCAACCGGTTTCGATTGCTCTGGCTTTGTTTCTTATGTATTTGGGTATAACGGGGTTGTATTGCCTCGGATTTCAATTGACCAATATACTGTCGGGACCAAGGTTTCTTTTGAAGACCTTCAACCCGGAGACTTGATTTTTTTCTCTTTTACCGGTGACGGTGTTGTAAATCACGTCGGAATTTATCTCGGCGCGGGACAATTCATTAATGCTTCGACGTCCAAAGGGGTTACGGTCTACGTGATTGGACCGTATTGGAAATCCGTTTATGTAGGGGCACGGCGAGTTTTTTAACCACGTGCGGCAAGAAGTCTCTCGCCTCTAAGGTACCTGTCTCAAAGCAGAACCGTCCCCTTGTCTCCCGTCTGCTTTGATAGATCATGAGTTAAAGATAGTAGATATCGTGCCTAATTGGGCATGGGTCACTGAAATCAAGTCTACGGGGCTTAGGAAAAGTTGAAGCCCACGTAACCCGGCGCTAACAGCAACCTTTTCATGGCTTACTATGTCCGAGTCAATAAAGATAGGATAGTTTTTCTTCATTCCAATAGGAGAAACGCCACCCCGTAAATAACCAGTTAGAGGTTGGACCTCTTTAAGGGAAACAACCTCAACTTTCTTATTTCCGCTAAGCGTAGCTAATCCTTTGAGATGGAGTTCATGATTTCCCTGAATACAAGCGACGATTACTCCAGTTTTGTCGCCACGGGCAACCAAGGTTTTATAAACTTGTTCGATGGGTAAGCCCACCTTATGGGCGACGGCAACTGCAGATAAATCGGATTCATCGACAATATACTCTTTTAAGTCATAAGAAATCTTGCTCTGATCAAGAATTCGGGCGGCGTTTGTTTTATGCGCCATTTCCTATCAACCCTTCATGCACCCTAGGGGTGTAATTTTTTGTTTAAGGCACATTCAAGAAAATATCCAAGGCATCTTTGACTTGTTATTTTCTTTCATATGCCTAAAGAATGATTTTGCTCACTTGTTTACATCCATCCATCCATCATTCATTACTTACGATCATTTTAACCCAGAACGCCGGGTTATCCAAACATATAAATGCCCAATGAGGCGGTTGATTATAGTCTTTCTTTTTTTTCACTTTGTGCAGTAAAGCCCTAGCTTCACTCATTTGTTTATTATTTTATGGTATAATTAAACTATCAACTGGGCTAATGGACAAGCAAAAATCGCTAAACAACAAACGAATAAAAATCTGTGGCAGATGGTAGTAGTCTGTCAGCCTAGACAGTATACGGTCTGTTCTAGGAGGCCTAATGGCGTTGCTTAAGAGTTTCTTGGATTATCTATAGGGAGTGTCATAAGTATGTCTCGATAATCAAAATGCCTAGAGAAAGTTTAATAATCTGTTTGACTAAAGGATAGTCAAAAGCAAGTTGTTGTTGAAAAGAGGGAGGGCCAGTCTTTGAAACAGTTAAAGGTTCTTGTATTCTCCGCAACGTTTGGAAACGGACATTTGCGGGCGGCCGAAGCTGTTATTGAAGGAATACAGATGAAGGAACCTTCCGCAAAGATTATTCATCTTGATTTCGGCGATTTCCTGAGTAAAAGGTTTAATGCCATTATTAAAAACATTTATAGTGAGATGATTAACCATATCCCGAAGCTTTGGGGAAAATTATATTATAAAACTGCCAAGGTGCAACCTCAATCGATGAGTCAACGCTTCCTGAACCAACTGGGACGAAACGATTTCCTCAAATACATTCATGTTTTTGAACCGGACTTTATTGTGTGTACTTATCCAACAGTATCTTCCATTCTAGCCCAACTCAGATTTGAACAGATTCTTCATGTCCCAGTGATTACTGTAATAACGGATTATACTGTTCACAGTCATTGGGTCCATCCAGGCGTTGATCGTTATATTGTGGCATGTTCAGAGGTTAAGGAAAGTTTAGAATTCTGGGGAATCAAAGCGCAATGCATTCATGTGACGGGGATCCCGGTAAGCCCAAAATTCGAAGAGGATGCAGATCGAGGGCATATTATCTCCAAGCTAGGTTTAAATCCCAATCTCCCCACCTTTTTACTGATGGGAGGCGCGTATGGGCTTCTGAAAAGTGCGAAGAGAATCTGCGAAAAACTTGGGGATTCTCTAGTCCCGGTTCAGTCTATTGTTGTTTGTGGAAAAAATGATAAACTATATCGCTCTTTGGACACAGTGATTACTCAGGCACGCAATCCTATGGTGCGGTTTGGGTATGTTCACAACGTAGAAGAATTAATGACAGTTTCCGATCTAATTATTACTAAGGCGGGCGGCTTAACGGTTTCTGAGGCGTTAACGAAGCAGTTGCCACTTGTTATCTTTAGGCCAATTCCCGGGCAGGAAGAGGAGAATGCACAGTTTGTACAACGCATAGGCGCAGGCCATGTTGTAGGTTCAGAAGAGGAATTGGAGCAGTTTCTCAACCGCTGTTTAAGCCATCCGGAGGATATTGAAGCAATGCGGAAAAGGGCTAGCGTAGCTTTACCCGGTAATTCCACAGTACGGGCAGTAGAAGATATGTTTCAATTAGCCTTACAGTTGAAGAAAATGAAACAGAAAATTGGATAATAAAATGGTGAAGTAAAAATTTGCAAAATGGAGCGTAATTGTAATGAATGTAGCTTTTTTCCTTATACCAAAAAAGGGCATCGTTTATCTTAAGGAAAATGCAACGATGCGTCAGGCTCTGGAGAGGATGGAGTATCACAGTTATTCTGCAGTCCCTCTCATTAACGATGAGGGGGAATATGTTGGAACGATTACGGAAGGAGATCTGCTGTGGAAGCTTAAAAATACACCGGGTTTAACCTTTCAAAATACGGAAGATATTTTTCTGAGCGAAGTGGAACAACATGTTCAGAATATGCCGGTAACGATCGATGCCCAAATGGAGGATTTGATTTCAAGAGCGGTTGTGCAAAATTTTGTGCCTGTTGTGGACGATCAACAGATTTTTATTGGGATTGTTCGTCGGCGAGAAATGATTGAATACTGCTCGAAACTCTTGATCCAACGAAAAGCGGAGGCTACGTAGGGGCACGATGCATCGTGCCCTACGAATACTAAAATTTTGAAACAATGAAAGGACCGAGGCGCAGCCGAGGTCTTTCTTATTGTGCAAAAATAACTAAAATACATTGGCTAGGTCCAACTAATCCTGCTTTGGGCATAAAGAGAAAGAAGCGTGGGATAATAGGGTTAAGAGTGGAGCGTGATAATAAAGCGTGGTTTTAAATAGCACTGTGCGGATACTTTTATCCTTTTTCATGCTTTGGTTTGGGTTAAGAGTGTTGGGGAAAAAGCAAATTGGGGAACTGAGTATTTATAATGTTGCAACCATTGCAGCAGTGGGCGAAATGGCTTCGAGTTTGGCAACTGACAGGCACGACGATCCGTTCAATTTCATTATTCCGCTTATAAGTTATTTTTTGTTGACATATCTCATGACTTATAGTTCATTAAAATCTCAATTTGCTCGCAAGGTTTTCGAAGGGAGTCCAACAATTATTATTTCTAATGGCAAAATACTAGAAAAGAACCTTAAGAGGCTACGATTATCTATTGACAATTTGTTTATAAAGCTCCGGGAAGAAAAAATATTTAATCTGAAAGAAGTCGAATTTGCAATTATGGAACCCGATGGAAAACTTAGTGTTTTGCTAAAGCCACCCTATCAGATGGTTACGGCAGAAAATCTCCAGTTGAAGACTGAATACAAAGGACTGCCGACCATTCTTATTCGCGAAGGTAAATATGTGGAAGAAGGTTTAAAAAGCTTAGGAGTCACTAAAAGCTGGTTAATGACCCAGTTAGATGCTCGAAAGGTCGGCGAAGTTGCTGAGGTATTCTTAGCCCAAATGGACACCTCTGGAGAGCTCTATATTGACTTGGTAAAAGATTGGTAAGAAGATTTCTATACTATTTTGTAGAGAATGTAATAGGTATACTTCGGAATTTAATTGTGGATAGGTGGATATATGGATATAATAGCCTATATTAGGTTACATCTATAAAGGAAGGAGGGCTAGGATGTCAACTCGCCAGAAATTTGACGATGACTTAGACGAACTGCGGTTAAATATTTTAGAACTAGGGAAAATGGTAGACCAACGAATCGGCTCTGCCACTCAGTCCCTAATTAACCAGGATCTAGAATTGGCCAATACCATCGTTGTGGGGGATTTAGTCGTCAACGAGCTGCAGGCGATCATCGAGGAAAAATGTATTCTTCTGATAGCTACCCAGCAGCCCTTTGCTCGTGATTTACGTAAGCTCGTAGCGGGTTTTAAAATCTCCCTCTACTTAGAACGAATGGGTGACTTGTCCGTTGATCTTGCAAAATTGACGATCAGAATAGGGCGTACTAAATTCATTAAACCCCTAATTGATATCCCACGCATGAGCGACTTAATACAGGAAATGCTCGACAAAGGGTTGAAGGCCTATGTCCAGGAAGCTTGTGAAGCTGCCTCGTTGATGGCCACGATGGATGATGAGGTTGACAAGCTTTATTCTCATTCTTATGATGACCTCCAGGCCTTAATGAGAGAAGACCCAGACAAGGTAACACAGGCCAATTATCTACTCTTTGCATGTCGCTTTTTGGAGCGCATGGGGGATTACTGTACAAATATTGCCGAAGAGATTGTCTATCTTTGTACTGGCAAGAGAGCTAATTTGAACGAGTAGGATGGAGATTTATCCATCCTACTCATTTTTTTATCGATAAATGAGGATAATGCTGGATAATTTCCCTTGATTTTTGCCACACTAAGGACGCATAAAACAAAGTGAGGTGAGGGTATGAAAATACGCGTTAAATCCTGGGGAAGTGTTCTGACCATCGGACTGATTATCAGCATTGCCCTGTCCGGGATTGCGTATGCGGCGTTAGGCGACCGTTTGCTTGCTAGAGGGAGCAAGGGTTCTGAAGTCACTGAGTTGCAAAAAAAATTGACACAGTTAGGTTATGGCGTCGGAACGGTTGATGGAAAGTTTGGGTCAACCACAGAGACGGCAATACGGAGGTTTCAAAAGGACCGAGGGCTAAGAGTGGATGGATTGGCGGGAACGCAAACCATCAAGGAATTAAAGCGCTTAACCGGGCAAAGTACGAATGCCACAGGGAAGGCTGTTGGTAATAAAAACATTGACACAAATCTTTTAGCTCGCTGCGTAAATGCAGAGGCACGTGGAGAACCCTATCGGGGTCAAGTTGCTGTGGCTGCAACGATCATCAATCGAATTGCAGATCCGGCGTTCCCTAAAACAATCGCCGATATCATCTATCAGCCAAAAGCTTTTTCAAGCGTGGATGACGGCCAAATTAATTTACCACCTTCTGCATCTGCATTACGTGCTGCCCAAGAAGCGGTAAATGGGTCAGACCCTACAGGAGGGGCCGTCTTCTTTTTTAATCCCGCAAAGACGAAAAATAAATATATTTGGTCACGACCACAGATTAAAAAAATTGGAAATCATATTTTTACGAAGTAGGGGGACAGGCCATGCCTAGGAAATTTTGGATCGGTACTTTAGCGGCAGCTTTCTTGATCTCCCTGGGTTGGGGATTCAATGAATACCGTCTGGCGGGGGAATATCGTCTCGTTGCAGAAAATAATAATCACCGAGCTTTGACAGACTTCGCGAGTCATATCGATCAGATGGAGACTGATATGGCCAAAGGAAATGTAGTCAGTAACTCCAACCAAAAAATTCTCTACTTGAGCCAAGTCTCCAATAAAAGTGATGCAGCGCTTAAGGATTTCGCTCAAATTCCAGCTGATCAGGTAGGCCTTAGTTATGTGGGCCAGTTTTTAACCCAATCTGGTGATTTTGCTAGAACATTGGCCCAAGAAGTCGCCAGTGGAGGAACAATTTCGGCAGAAGAAGAAAAGACCCTAAAAGATATGCATGAGCGCCTCGTGCCAGTTAACCTGAAGGTTCAAGAAATTATGACTAGAATGGACAGCGAGAATTTGGTTTGGACAGATCCTACCCCGACGCTAAGGCAACGTCTAGGCTTTGGTGGACCTCAGATTGCAGAAGCGGCCGCAGATGGGTCCGAAGCTCCTGCTAAATCTGTAAGGTCCGGCCTGGACCAGTTGGATGCGAGCCTACAAAAGCTGCCACCCTTTTCATATACAGGCGAATACGCCACGCGAGTTGTTCCAAAGCCACTGGGACTCCCTGCGGGTGAAGTAACCCGTGATCAAGCACAAACCGTAGCAAAGGGGTTCTTGAACAAGGTGGGCTACCTGAATGTAAGCCCGGAATTTGCTGGGGAGTCGCAGGGTGTGCTAGGGGGGTATATGTGGAAGTGTAAAGAAGCTGATTTGGAAGTTAGCCATCAAGGTGGGGTCATAACACTCTACCGCGATCAGCGTTCGATCGAACCCAGAACATTGAGTATTGAGGAAGCCTCGAACAAGGCAAAGGCCGCTTTACAGGCCTTAGGTTGGCAATTGACGTTGACATCAAGTGAGGACTTTGGATCGTATGTTCAATTTGATGCGGTAGCCGAAATGGATGGAGTAAGGATTTACCCAGATAAAGTACGACTGATGATCGCTTTGGATAATGGTCAGCTTGTTGGATTGGATGCGGCACCATATTACGCGTTTCATCATTCACGAACTTTCCCGATAAAAATTACGTTGGATCAGGTGGTACGCAAGTTGCGTCCCAATTTCCAGGTTACAGAGAGTCGCTTGGCTGTCATTGCTAAAAGCGGAAATCAAGAGGTATATAGTTATGAATTTCGCGGTCGGTATCAGGGCGAGGAATATCTCGTATACCTAAATGCTTCAACTGGTGTTGAAGAGAAGATCCAACGGATTATCAAGACACCACGCGGCGAATATCTCCAGTAAAAATAGTAGTGCAAGCATAAGCGGGAGGAAATAGTTTCCTCCCGCTGTTGTCTATTACTCTTGCCATCTCGAAATGACGTGCGAGGTTAGAGCGCCGACCATGAAAGGCCAAGTTGTCATTGGAGCATTAAAATTTGTGCTTTAAGCCGGTAGAAAAAAGGAGTTTTTCCAAGTGAACGAGAATAGGCTCCTTATAATATATAATTTTTTCTTAAAAGTTTGGCCAACTATTACCTTGCTAGAAAATACATTTAGATAACTCTTTTGTGGCAAGAATCAAAGGTGCTTTAAAGAAATACAGTGAAAGGAGGCCAGCCATTGAAGAAGTCAGTCACCATCCAAGTCAATGGCAAACAACGGTATCAGGCAGGGCACGAGGATCAGCAAGAATTAACCACAGTGGGAATGTTTTACGAACGAAACGGAGCTTTTTATGTCGTATATAAAGAATCCGAGGAGACAGGACTTGATGAAGTGACGACGTTCTTAAGCATTAAACAAGGCGTAGTTACCTTAAATCGCCAGGGCTCGGTCGACCTATTGCAAGAATTTAAAAAAGAGGTGCTCAATCAGAGTGTTTATACCACCTCCTGCGGACAATTATATCTGAGCGTTATGCCCCACAAAGTTGAGTATGACTTGACAGGTCATGGGGGACGTATTAGTCTAGAATATGATCTATTTGTCGATGATAATTTGGTCAGTTATAATACACTGTTGGTAAACATAAAGGAGGATCTCCCCCAATGAGTCTCTATGAGGGTATAAAAGCACGGGTTACAGATCAGTTAGTAGCTGCCGCGAATTCTGCAAAAGCGGCTGGAGAATTAAATTTTAATGAGTTGCCAAGTTGTGTCTTGGAAGAACCAAGAGAAAGGCAACACGGAGATTTGGCAACGAATCTAGCCATGGTGTTGGCCAAACAAGCGAAACGTTCGCCCCGGGAGATCGCAACCACGCTAATTAAACATCTAGATATCAAGGAAACGTGGATAGAATCTTCTGAGATTGCCGGAGCGGGTTTTATCAACTTTCGTTTAAATCCCTTATGGCTTACGGGGGTCATTGACGAGGTGTTAAAGGCCGGGGAAAGCTATGGTCAAGTGGATATCGGCAAGGGGCAAAGAATCCAAGTCGAGTTCGTGAGTGCAAACCCCACAGGGCTGTTACATATGGGGAACGCCCGGGGGGCAGCATTGGGTGATACCCTTGCTTCATTGCTCTCCATGGCAGGTTATGAAGTGTCCCGTGAATTTTACATTAATGATGCGGGCAACCAAATTCATAATTTTGCCTTGTCCCTGGAAGCAAGGTATTTGCAAGAATTGGGTCAGGAGGCAACGTTTCCTGAAGGGGGATATCATGGCGAGGACCTGATTGAGACGGTAAAGGGTCTTATTGCCAAAGTAGGCGATAAATATCTTTCAGTTGACCCAGGACTGCGACGCGAGTTTTTGGTCAGGTATGCCTTGGCTGAGAAAATGCAGGATATTCGGGAAACTCTTCATGATTTTGGGGTCGAGTATGATGTCTGGTTTAACGAACAATCTCTGCATGATTCAGGGGCCGTTCGCTCAACTATGGAAGACCTTGAAAAAAAGGGATACATTTACGAAAAGGAAGGCGCGCTTTGGCTTAAGTCCACTCTTTTTGGCGATGAAAAAGATGAAGTAGTGGTCAGAAGTAACGGAACGCCAACCTATTTCGCCGCAGATATTGCGTACCATCGCAATAAATTCGAACGTGGATTTGACAAGGTTATTAATATTTGGGGTGCTGATCATCATGGACATGTGGCCAGGATGAAAGGAGCGATGTCTGCTTTAGGGTATGACGCTGATAATCTGCAAATTATCCTGATGCAACTCGTACGGCTCATCCAAAACGGCGAAGTAGTGCGGATGTCTAAACGTTCTGGCCAGTACATTACTTTACGCGAGCTGATGGACGAAGTTGGAAAAGATGCGGCGCGGTTTTTCTTTAACCTGCGGGATCCAGACTCTACCGTAGACTTTGACCTTGATCTGGCAAGAGCGCAGTCCTCAGATAATCCCGTTTATTACGTGCAATATGCGCATGCTCGATTGTGCAGTATTTTGCGGCAGGCTGAGGAACTGGGCGATGCTGGAGCACCTCCGCTTGAAGAGGATCTGAAACGTCTAGATAGCACAGAAGAGCGGGATTTGCTCAAGAAAATAGCTGACTTACCGAGCGAGATTGCTGTTGCCGCCCGTCTTATGGAACCCCATCGCTTAGCCCGTTATGTACTAGACCTCGCCGCGCTTTTCCATACTTTCTATAATAGCCAGCGTGTACTTGTTGACGACGAAGGTCTGCGCCGGGCTCGTTTGAGTTTAGTACGGTGTGTGAAACAAGTTATTGGGAATGTGTTGGGTATTTTGGGAGTAACTGCTCCGGAAAAAATGTAAATTTTGGATATTTAATAATTTATGTTTAAACGAGCGACAGGCAGGAAATATTTAGGGGTGGGTCGAATATATTGATATTCAAAACGACGAAGGGCGGTGGATTTTTGACCCACTCGTTAAGCAGTAAGACCAAGCCAACAGAAGCAGATATAGCTTATGAGATTCTAAAAGCTCAAGGTAACCCCATGTATTATCATGGCCTAATTGAAGAAGTACTAAGACGTTTAGGAATTCCACAGGAGGCCATCCGGATTGCGGCTGCGCTTACCCAGATCAACCTAGATACTCGTTTTTCCTTTCTCGGACGGGGGGAATGGGGTCTGAAGGTTTGGGATCCGACGAAAGTACCAAAACGGTCACCTGCAGTCACCTTAATGACCAAAGCGTCCTCCGATGAAGACGATAAATCGGATGCAGAAGAACTAGATGATCTGGACTCAATAGATGAGGATGGTTCGGAGCTAGACGAAGATGAAGAGGATGAAGGCGTACGTGTAGAAAAATGGTGATTATCTCCTTCGAATTAAATCGGGACTCTATTTTTTAGGTTCTTTTTATGTCTTGACATCTATTAGAAGTGTAGCTAAAATAAAGAACAGTGGGAAAATAAAGCTAGTGCGGAACGCGGACTAGCTTTATTTATGTTTGTTGTGCAGAGTATAGTCCCAGTAATGGGTATGAATACTGCTTAAGAATAGAGGAGCCCGCTCGGTATAGATTTAATGGTCTGAAAGGAAATGGTAAAAGCGCATGACAAAATTTATTTTCGTAACGGGTGGCGTTGTGTCTTCCCTTGGAAAAGGAATCACGGCAGCATCGTTGGGTTGTCTTCTGAAAAATAGGGGTTTAAAAGTGGCAATACAAAAATTCGATCCCTATATTAATATTGACCCCGGAACTATGAGCCCGTATCAACATGGAGAAGTGTTTGTGACAGATGACGGGGCAGAGACAGACCTAGATTTAGGCCACTATGAGCGCTTTATTGATGTGCCAGTTTCGAAAAACAGTAATGTAACAACAGGTACAATATACTGGTCAGTTATCCGTAAGGAACGCAAAGGGGATTATCTAGGGGGAACTGTTCAAGTCATTCCTCATATTACCAATGAAATTAAAGAACGAATCTATCGCGTAGCGCGTGAGAGTCATCCGGACTTTGTGATTACCGAGATCGGCGGAACTGTCGGAGATATTGAATCCCTTCCGTTTCTTGAAGCAATTCGGCAGATGAAAAATGACATTGGACGGGAGAATGTCATCTACATACATGTTACGCTAGTTCCCTATTTGCCCATGTCAGGGGAATTGAAAACAAAGCCGACTCAGCACTCCGTTAAAGAATTACGGGGAATCGGTATACAACCGACTATTATTGTCTGCCGCTCGGAAAAAGAGCTTTCTGGCGATATGAAGGAGAAGTTGGCCCTGCTCTGTGATGTTGAGCTAGAAGCCGTCATTCAGTGTTTGGATGCGTCAAGCATTTACGAAGTCCCCCTGAAGCTCCAAAAGGAAGGGCTCGATGATATTGTTCTTCGTCGCTCAGGCATTGAAGCCCCACCAGCAGATATGACAGCGTGGAAAGCTATGGTGGAGAGAATTAAATCCCCGACTCGGGAGACTGAGATTGCGATTGTGGGGAAATACGTAGAACTCCCAGATGCCTACTTGAGCGTTGCGGAGGCTTTACGTTCAGCCGGTACTGAGCACGGAGCAAAAATTAACGTGCGCTGGGTAAATTCAGAGACCATAGAAGAAGAAGGCGTTGAAAAACACCTTGCAGGGGTTGCCGGAATCCTTGTCCCCGGAGGGTTCGGTAACAGAGGAATTGAGGGTAAAATTGAAGCAATTCGCTATGCCCGAGAACAAAAAATTCCGTTTCTAGGGATTTGCCTTGGGATGCAGACGGCCATCATAGAATTTGCCCGTAATGTCTGTGGGATGGAGAGTGCCAACAGCACGGAATTTGATGCAGATACGCTGTATCCAGTTATTGATATCCTCCCAGAGCAAAGAGACATTGAAGAAAAAGGTGGTACCATGCGCTTGGGTATCTCTCCGGCTAAGTTGCTAGAGGGTAGCATTGCCCATGAAGCATATCAAGACCAAGTCGTCTATGAACGTCACCGTCATCGTTATGAAGTCAATAATCAGTACCGCACTGAACTAGAGGCGGCAGGGTTAAAGTTTTCGGGGACATCATTGGATGGGCGTTTGGTAGAAATCACGGAATACCCGGATCATCCGTTTTTCGTAGCTTCTCAATTTCATCCAGAATTTAAATCTCGTCCTAACCGGGCGCATCCGCTGTTTAGAGAGTTTATCAGGGCGGCACTAGTGGACTAGTGTGACACAGCCCTCGGTACCACAGTCTTGTCCTTGGATCGCGAACTTCGAAGTGCTTATTAAGCGGAATTTATGAAATGATTGATTAGGAGAGTTCTGCTAAGCCTTGAATCAAGGGTCTAGCACGAACTCTTCCTGTATAATATTGATTTGCTGATTAGAGGTACAAAGCCTTGGAAAGAATGGCAAGAGGAAGGGGACTGAACCGGTGGCCTATGTTGCAAGGTGGATTGATAAAAGTGAACATACCCGTTTTAATACTTTTTTGGCCCAGGATCCGAAGGGGCATGTGCTGCAGTCTTGGGAGTGGGGAGAGATTAAGAGTCGGACAGGGTGGATCCCTTGGCGGTTGGTTATTGAAGAAAACAAAGAGATTGTAGCTGTAGCTACTATTCTGGAACGGAAAATACCGGTAATAGGTATTCCTATTTTTTATGCTTCGCGCGGTCCGGTTGTGGATTGGAAGAAGGTCGAGTTATTCGATTTGGTCTTGGCGGAGATTCGCAAGTTGGCGAAAAAACGAGGGGCTATTTTCCTGAAGATCGATCCAGATGTGCCGTCATCAGAAAAAGAGTTGGAGACGTACTTGCTTTCTAAAGGGTTTCATTCCGCTGAGAGCGGCAAGGGTTTTGAAGGGGTTCAACCAAAGTACGTGTTTCGTTTGGATATTTCTCCGGATGAGAAGACGTTGCTGGCTAATATGCAACAAAAAACACGCTACAACATCCGACTTGCCCAGAAAAAAGGGGTGCAAATCCGGCGCGGGACACGTGACGATTTGCCCGAATTTTACCGTGTTATGAATGAAACAACCGAACGAGACCGCTTCTTAGTACGGGCTTATTCTTATTTTGAAGACCTTTATGATTCCTTAGTTCCTGTAGGCTTAGGAGAATTATTTATTGCCGAATATGAAGGGAAAGTCATTTCGGGAACCTTGGCATTTGTTATTGGGGATAAAGCTTGGTATATCTATGGGGCTTCGTCTAATGCTCATCGCAATGTCATGCCTAATTACTTGATTCAGTGGGAAATGATCCGTTGGGCAAAGTCGTTGGGCTGCACACTTTATGATTTCAGAGGGGTTCCGGGGCATTTGACGGAAGATAACCCGCTTTACGGTCTTTATCGCTTTAAGAAGGGCTTTAATGGCGAGTATACGGAGTTCATCGGAGAATGGGACTTAGTGTATCGTCCGATGATCTATTCTCTTTGGAATAATTTAGAACCAATCTATTCCGATGTTGTAAAGGGGATAATCGGCAAGATACGGCGAGCACGGAGGGGATAACGCCATGGCTGGAACCTGGATTGAGGTCGACCTCGATGCTGTAGTGAGAAATTATCAGGAAGTTGTAGGGCACCTTCGCTCTGGAGCCAGATGTATGGCAGTGGTGAAAGCAGATGCCTATGGCTTGGGTGCAATTGAGGTCGCGCGTGCCTTAGAAAGAGCTGGATGTGAAGCATTTGCGGTCACCAGGGTTGAAGAAGGACTCATCTTGCGCGAACATGGAATTCGGGGAGTTATTCTCGTTTTGGGGCCAACCGTGAAGGAGGAATGGCCTAAGGCTATTGCTGCACAGTTACAACTCACGCTCTCTGAACAATCTTGGATTCAAGAGCTTAATGAGACTTTTTCAGAACTGGAAACTCATGAGCCGGTACAGGTACATATTAAGTTAGAGACGGGCATGGGACGAACGGGGTTCCGGTTTTCTGAACTTGAAAGACTGGCAACATCCTTAGCAAAAGTTCCTTTTATTCGTGTTGTAGGAGTATATACCCACTTTGCTCGAGCTGCTCAAAGGGATCAACGCTATACCAGAGAGCAATATGAACGTTTTAGCGCCATGACGGTTCGTCTTGAAGAACTGGGGGTTTGTCCGCCTTGGAAGCATGTCTGCAATAGCGCGGCATTTCTCGATTACCCCCAGTGGCATCATGACTTTGTGCGTATTGGGACATTGTTGATCGGACATTATCCGGGGCCAGGGTTTAGAGGGAAGTTAGTGTTGAGTGATCCCTGGATTGCTAAAAGTCAGATTACTCATTTGCGCAAAGTTCCCAAAGGGACGAATGTAGGATATCAGAGCATTTATCGTACGAAGCACGAAACTCAACTTGCGGTGATTCCCGTGGGGTATGCGGACGGGTTTGGCTTGGAACCTCATTTCACTCCTCAGGGATGGGTTGATTTTGTGAAAATCGTCATCAAAAACCTTGTAGCGTTGTTTGGTATTTTTCTCGGGCAAGAACGAGTTGAACTGAAGGGCAAGCTGGTTCGTGTTGCTGGGAAAATCGGTATGCAGCTTACGGTGATTGATGTAGAAATGCAGGAATGTGCGTTGGGGGATGAGGTTGTGATTCCTTTGCGACGGACAGTGGCAAATCCACGGATCTCTAGGAAATATATACAAGACGGACGAATATTGTCAGAACGGTTTTTGGAAGAAGGAATTTTAGTTGCCAATACAGAATATTCACGTTTAGTAGAAGGTTAAGTGAAAGGGATGTAGGTAGTGGGTAAAATTCTTGTCGTAGATGATCAGCTTGGTGTGCGTCGCCTCCTTTTGGAGACCTTCAGAGAGGATCAGCACGAGGTTGAAATGGCAGCGAACGGTGCGGAAGCACTGGAGTTACTTAAGCGCTATGGGCCTGACCTCATATTGATGGACATGAAAATGCCTGGAATGAATGGTATTGAAACACTGCGACAGATTCGTGTTTCGGACCGGAGTGTCGGTGTGATTATGATGACAGCCTATGGCGATGCTCAGAACATGGAGCAGGCCAAAGATCTCGGAATTCTCTATTATATGAGCAAGCCCTTTGATCTATTTGAGTTGCGAGATCGGGTGAGGCAGATATTAGCAACGTCGTAGTTAGCTACCTATCGTTTCTTCACATATACTTCTTTGAATAGCAGAATAGTTTCTTTAATCGCTGTATCAGTTGTTACAGTTCATTTTTGTTCAGCTGAAAGGCAGGAAAATCTTTTTCTATGACGAAGTATATGCTAGTAGGAAGAGGTGGGAATTATGATTCTAAAGACAAATACGACGCTAGCCATTCAGTGCTCCCAATGCGGGGAGTTGGAATTTCATGCCCTCTCTCTCTTTGCATTTTCTGGACGAGGGCGTAAAAACCTGCGGTGCGGTTGTGGTGCTCAGCTAATGTCCATAACCACTCGGAACCGTCAGCAGTTCCACGCCACTTACGCTTGTGCTTATTGTGGGGAAACCCATTATTTAAGATTAAACCGCCAGGCCATTTGGGGAAAAGAGGCTTTGCCGCTGACTTGTCCTGACGTGGTGGCTTCGGTCGGATATATCGGGCCTAAGCAGAAGGTTACCCAGGCTTGTCATGAACGAGAGAAATCTATTGGGGAATTAGCTTTAGAACTGGGTTATGAGGAAGAATTTGAAAATCCTGAAGTGATGCTTCGAATTTTAGATCATATCCACCGTCTGGCGAAGCAAGGCGATTTAGGGTGTGCTTGTGGAAATCATCAGCTAACCTTTGAGTTGTTACAAGATCGCATCGAGCTTTACTGTGAGTGTTGTGAAGCCGTCGGAGTTATATACGCGGACAGTGCAGATAATGTTCACCAGATTGAAGGTATAAATTCGCTGTATTTGGAAGAGAATAAGACTTGGCTTATAAATCATCCACTGCGGGGTCAGCATATCTCAAAGGTGAACGAGGAGGAAAAAAAATGGCGTTAGTTTCGATGGTCGAGTTATTACAAAAGGCTCAAAAGGGGCATTATGCAGTAGGGGCTTTTAACTGCAATAATATGGAGATCGTGCAAGCTATTGTGGCTGCAGCAGAGGCTGAAAATGCTCCTGTTATTATTCAGGCTAGTCAAGGTGCCATAAAATATGCAGGAATTGAGTATATTGCGGCTTTGACGAATTTGGCATCTGAGAAGGCAAGCGTGCCTATTGCCTTACATTTGGATCATGGGACAAGTTTTGAACAAGTCATGCAGTGCGCGCGCAACGGCTTTTCTTCAGTGATGATTGACGGATCCAAACACTCGCTGGAAGATAATATTGCCTTGACGAACAAGGTGATAGAAGCAGTTCGGCCGCTAGGTCTTTCAGTTGAGGCTGAGTTGGGTAAAATCGGTGGGACAGAAGATGATATAACTGTCAGCGCCCGCGAGGCATTGTTTACAGATCCGGCCGAAGCAGAGCGCTTTGTTCAAGCAACTAAGGTAGATGCATTAGCAATTGCCATAGGGACAGCGCATGGTCAATATATTGGGATACCTCAGCTGGACTTTGAACGATTAACCAAAATTCGAGAACGGATTTTGACTCCGATAGTTTTACACGGCTCTTCCGGAGTACCAGATGAGGCGTTGCGCGAAGCAATTTCACGGGGTGTTTGTAAAATTAACATTGACACTAATATCCGTGAGGCGTTTGTATGGGCTGCTCGCCGCGTACTTGAAGGAAACTCCAAAGAGATTGACCCACGTAAAATGTTGGGCCCAGCCCGGGAAGCAGTAACTGCGATAATTCGCGAGAAAATTCGGGTTTTTGGTAGCAACGGGAAGGCTTAAATCGCAAACTCGTTTCGATTGATGATTAGAAAGAAGGCCATGTTATGCAATTTTTCTTAGACTCTGCAAATATTGAAGAAATAAAACAAGCTTGGGATATGGGTGTTATTGCCGGCCTAACAACGAACCCAAGTTTAGTGGCTAAAGAAGGAAAAGACTTTCATGAGCTTCTTAGGACGGTGACTGGGATCGTCGATGGCCCTATCAGCGCGGAGGTTATTGCTCTTGATCACGAAGGAATGTTGCAGGAAGCTCGTGTGCTCTCAGCCATTCATCCAAACATTGTGGTTAAGATTCCGATGACTGAAGATGGCCTCAAAACCGTAAAGGTACTGGGTTCTGAGAACATAAAGACGAATGTCACCCTGGTGTTTTCTGCGAATCAAGCCTTACTAGCAGCACGTGCCGGCGCAACTTATGTTAGCCCGTTTCTGGGGCGTCTCGATGATATAGGCGAAAACGGGTTAAATTTGTTGGCAGATATGTGCGAGATCTTCCAAGTTAATAGCATCGAAACGAAAATAATTGCAGCAAGTATTCGAAACCCAATTCATGTTACGGAAGCAGCTAAATTAGGATCAGATTATGCAACAATCCCTTTCAATGTCTTAAGGCAACTTTTCCGTCATCCTCTGACAGATGCAGGTATTGAGAAATTCTTAGCGGATTGGAAGAAACGTTAGAAAGTACGAACTTGGCATCTGCCTGTCTGAATTACAGATAAGCGGATGCCAAATTCGTGCAAATTTAAAGCCCTCCCACGTCTTAATGCAGTTGTAAACCCTCTAAATGTATGGCACAATGAAGCTATAGCTAATCAATGTAATGACATAGTTGAAAATGCATACAACTATATAAGACAGTAAAGATACCTTTTCGCATATCAATAATTAAATAGCAAAGGTAATAGTTAAGGCATATGCAAGAAAATAACGAGTCAAGGGTGCCAAAATAGACTGGCATACTGACTGGTTATTTTCTTGAAGTGCCTAAAGAGGAAAGAGGTGAACCCCCCTGGTTGCTTGGCAGGCACAACAGAAAGGCATATCAGTGTAACTTTGAGTATGTTTTGAAACCAGGGTTAGAAATTGGAAAGAGAACTAACGATGGAATTTGCTAGAGTGACGGAGGCTGCAGCATTAGCTTCGGCGCGTTGGGTCGGGCTGGGAAATAAGGATGCAGCTGATAATGCTGCAGTTGAAGCGATGCGGGCGGTTTTTGACACGATTCACATGGATGGTACGGTAGTAATTGGAGAAGGGGAAATGGACGAAGCCCCGATGCTCTACATTGGGGAACGTGTTGGCAATGGAGAAAAGCCGGAATTAGATATTGCTGTTGATCCTCTGGAGGGAACCAACAGTTGTGCCAAAGGGACTCCTGGAGCCATCGCCGTTGTTGCGATTGCCCAAAGGGGTTGCCTGCTCCATGCTCCGGATATGTATATGGATAAGATTGCGGTCGGCCCTGCCGCTGTCGGACGAATTAGCTTGGATGCATCCGTGTTGGAAAACGTCACGAATGTGGCGAAAGCGTTAGGAAAAAGTATGGAAGACATAACGGTCGTGATTTTGGATCGTCCACGCCATCTGCAACTCATTCAGGATGTGCGTGCTTGCGGAGCGAGGGTTCGCCTCATTACAGACGGAGATGTTTCTCCAGCTGTGGCCTGCGCGTTTGAAGATACGGGTGTGGATATGATGATGGGTATTGGCGGAGCCCCAGAGGGCGTTCTGGCAGCCGCAGCCCTTCGTTGCATGGGTGGAGAAATGCAAGGGCGTCTTTGGCCCGAAAATGATGAAGATGTCGCACGGGCAAAAGCCCTAGGTATTGACGATGTTCATAAATTATTAATGATGGATGATTTGGTCAGGACCGATGATGTCTTTTTTGCAGCGACCGGAATTACAGAAGGCCCCTTGTTGCGCGGGGTTACCTTTACTTCTAAAGGGGCACTAACACATACTGTAGTTATTCGAGGGAAAACAGGGACGGTTCGCTTTATCGAAGCACGGCACAGTTTTGACAAGAAACCCAAATATGCGATGAAAGGTTGTTAATTATACCCTTGACCACAACCTGTTAATTGTGCTAAAATAGTAAGAGTTGGCTGAAATTTTGATTTAAACAGGTGCGATAAGTGAGCGCGCCTTGATCCAAATGGGAAAGAAGGTGAAGACATGAAAGAAAAAATTCACCCAAAATACGAACAAACCACGGTGACATGCGCTTGCGGAGAAGTAATTCCAACAGCAAGCACAAGAAAAGACATCAAAGTGGAAATTTGTTCGAAATGCCATCCCTTCTACACCGGGGTACAGCGTTTTGTCGATGTCGGCGGACGGGTTGATCGGTTTAAAAAGAAATATGGGATGTAAACAACGGCCTGCGGTCGTTGCTGGTGGAAAAGCAGAGCGCAAGCTCTGCTTTTTGCGTAAAAGACAACCGTGCACTCAAATCTTGCACTTTATTAGACGGTGGTCATACTTTATTAATGGTATACAATAATAAAAAGCAGGAGATAAGGAGGAAATAGGATGGGTAGACCGGTCCAATATGGCGGTCAAGCGGTCATAGAAGGGGTAATGATGCGTGGACCTCAGGAGAGTGCTATTGCGGTCAGGCTACCAGATGGGGAGATTGAGGTTACGCGCCTGAAAATTAACCCCTGGGGAAGAAAACCTATTTTGAAGTTACCATTGCTTCGAGGGTTTGTTGCGCTGGTAGATTCCCTGATTGTAGGAACGCGGGCCTTAACCTTTTCGGTAAATCGTTCAATGGGCGAGGAGGAGGGCGACGACACAGAACTTGGGTTTTGGGAATTGGCGCTAACCATTGGGATCGCGTTTGGCCTGGGTCTGCTGCTTTTTGTCGGATTGCCGACTGGAATGGCTCACTTGCTGCGAGGAAGGGTTACTGGGGTTGTATGGCAGAACCTTTTGGAGGGAGCAATACGACTCGTTGTATTTTTTCTGTACATTTTAGCTATTTCCCGACTCAAAGATATTCAGAGAGTTTTTCAATATCATGGGGCAGAGCATAAAGCAATTTTTAACTATGAATCAGGGGAAGAGCTCACGGTAGAAAATGCGCGTCGGTTTCCTAGGTTGCATCCGCGTTGCGGGACGAGTTTTCTTTTAATTGTGGTTGTCGTAAGCATCTTCGTATTCGCCTTTGTGGGTTTAAAGCCCTTGTGGTGGCGTTTGCTTTCCCGAATGTTGCTCATGCCTTTCGTGGCTGGAATCGCTTATGAGATCCTCAAATTCTCTTCGCGGCATTTGGAGTCGCCTTGGTTTCGCTGGCTTATTGTTCCCGGCTTGTTATTACAGAAATTGACCACCAGGGAACCGGACGATGCTCAACTTGAGGTCGCGCTCGCTGCATTAAAGGACGTTTTAGATTCGGGTCAGGAACTAACGTAAATTTTGGGGTGTGAAAGATGTTAGAGAAACTTTACGAGATTGAACGAAAATACGATGAATTCACGGAACTTCTTAGTGACCCTGAAATCATTTCCAATCAAAGTGAGTGGCAAAAATATGCCAAGGCTCAGGCGGGCATGACGAACCTCGTCACAGCGTTTAGAGAGTATCAGGAAGTACTCCATAGCCTTGAAGATACAGAGAACTTACTCCAAGAAAAACTCGATGCGGACATGCAGGAGATGGCGGAGCAGGAACGAGATGAATTGCGAAGTCAGTCTCTGGAGCTAGAAGAGAAGATTCGTGTCCTTCTTTTACCCAAGGATCCATTGGACGAGAAAAACGTCATCATGGAAATTCGGGCCGGGGCAGGTGGCGATGAAGCTGCTTTGTTTGCTGGTGACCTTTATAAAATGTATACTCGCTATGCGGAGGGCCAGGGTTGGAAAGCAGAGGTGCTCAGTGCCAGTTACACAGATATTGGTGGTTATAAAGAAATCATTTTTCTTCTAGAAGGAAATGGAGCCTATAGCAAACTGAAGTTTGAGAGCGGCGTGCATCGGGTTCAACGGATTCCATCAACAGAATCTGGGGGACGGATTCATACTTCTACCGCCACCGTTGCCGTTCTTCCTGAGGCTGAAGAGGTGGAAGTTTCTATTAGTCCCAACGACCTGCGCATCGATGTTTTTTGTTCTAGCGGACCTGGAGGACAGTGCGTGAATACTACACAATCAGCCGTTCGAATTACTCATCTGCCCACAGGAATAATAGCGTCCTGCCAGGATGAAAAATCTCAACTAAAGAACAAAGAGAAAGCCTTGCGCGTCTTACGTGCTCGCATACTGGAGAAAGCTCAAGATGAGGCGAGTGGAGAGCAGGCGTCCGAGCGTCGGAGTCAGGTGGGCACAGGAGATCGAAGTGAGCGGATTAGAACGTTCAACTTTCCTCAGGGACGGGTCACTGACCATCGTATTGGTCTAACGTTGCATCGCCTGGAGACAATCCTTACAGGAGACTTGGAGGAGATCATCCAAGCACTGATTACTTCAGATCAGGCAGAACGGCTCAAGGCAGAAATCGAGTAGAAATTGAAACACCCACTTTTATAGAAGTGGGTGTTTCGGAATTGATAAGGGAACTTCGATATTCGAACCACGAACATCGAACATCGAGCTAGGGGGCCTAAGTGGTTTTGAAGGTGCTAGAAGGAATGCGTTGGGCAGAGGCCATACTCGTAGACAAAGGAATAGAAAATGCTCGCTTTGACGCAGATATATTATTAGCAGAGGTTTTAGGTTTGCCTCGTCGCGACCGACTCTATCTTGAGACTGATCGCAATCTGTCTGAGCAGGAAGAGGCGGCCTATCGGGGGAATGTAATTCGGCGCGCTGAGCACGAGCCTCTTCAATACATCTTAAAGCGAGTTGAGTTTATGGGTCTTACCTTCTGTATTGATGAGCGGGTACTAATACCGCGTGCGGACAGTGAGATTCTGGTAGAGAAGTGGCTGGACCTCGTAAGGTTGGAAGAAGGACAAGAACCGGACCGGTTAATCAAGGTCGCAGACCTTTGTACCGGAAGTGGGGCACTTGCTATTTCGATGGCCTATTATTATCCTAAGGCAAAGGTCGTTGGAACAGATATTTCAGCAGATGCTTTAGATGTTGCACGACAGAATGCTATGCATTTAGGAGTCTCAGTGCAGTGGCGTCAGGGGGACTTTGTGACTCCGATTCAGGATGAATTATGGGATTTTATTGTTACAAACCCCCCTTATGTTTCCTCGGAGGACTATGCGCTGTGCGCTCCGGAGATATTTCATGAACCACCTATGGCCTTTTTAGGAGGAGAAGACGGTTTGGAGTTCTATCGTCGTCTGGCAGATGAGCTACGATCGATACTGAATCCTCAGGGGAAGCTACTTATGGAAATCGGTTGGAATCAAGCTGAGGCAGTTTGCGGAATTTTTGAGATGAAAGGTTTTGACACACAGGTTTTCCCGGATTTAGCGGGACGTGACCGGGTGATCTTAGTGAGGTGAACGTTGATGCAGACAAAACGACTACATATTGATCCCATCCATCCAGAACTGGAATTGTTGCTAGAGGGTGTACAGTATTTGCAAGCCGGGGAGTTGGTAGCCTTTCCGACAGAAACGGTCTATGGGCTAGGAGCTAATGCCCTGGATGCTTCAGCTTGTAGTAAGATTTTTGCGGCAAAAGGGCGTCCTCAGGATAATCCCTTAATTGTGCATGTTTGTAACCGTGCCATGGCCAACATGTTAGTTGAAGGTTGGACGCCGGAAGCCGAGCTTTGCGTTCAACATTTCTGGCCGGGTCCGTTGACATTAGTCCTGCCGAAAAAAACCAACGTTCCGGATATTGTGACAGGAGGACTAGCCAACGTGGCGATTCGTATGCCTAGTCATCCGGTTGCTCTCCGGCTCATTGAAGAAACGGGGCTTCCGATTGCCGCACCAAGTGCGAATCTCTCAGGGAGGCCCAGTCCGACAAAAGGAAGTCATGTCTGGCATGATATGAAAGGCAAGATTCCGCTGATTCTTGACGGAGGGGCTTGCCCAGTTGGATTGGAATCGACCGTACTCGATGTAAGTGGGGAAGTTCCGACCATCCTTCGTGCCGGTGGGATTTCAAAGGAACAGTTGGAGGAAGTTTTAGGGGAGGTTCGGGTGGACAATCCGTCAAAGAACCAGGCTCCCAAGGCACCGGGTACGAAATATAGGCACTATGCTCCTCGAGGGGAGATGATTCTGATGATTGGCCTGCGCGAACGCGTCTTACAGCGGATGGGAGAAGAGCTTCAAAGAGGACATGGAAGGTTAAAAAAAGTAGGGATTTTATGTACGCTTGAAAGTGCACCCTTTTTGCATACCCTGCTTCCCGAGCTCTTGTTTGTATTGGGGTCAAAAGATCGTCCAGCGGAAATTGCCAGTAACCTGTTTGAAGGGTTGAGACTTTGTGATGAAAGAGGAATTAATTTAATTCTGGCTGAAGGAGTCGAAGAAGGTGGCTTGGGGACTGCTATTATGAACCGATTGAAGAATGCGGCTGGTCAGCATATTCAATACGTCTAATCCGTCTAATAAACCCTTTCCCGTGCATATATATAGTGAGATAGGAGGGAAGGGTATTGAATTTAGCGTGGGTTGTAGTAGTTGCGATTGCCCTAGGAGCAGATGCCTTCTCCGTGTCTTTAGCGATTGGCTTGGCAGGGATTCGGAGGCGTATGATCTTACACTTGTCGTTAGTGGTAGCCGTTTTTCATGTACTCATGCCGCTTGGCGGGATGATGCTGGGTCAGGCTCTGGGATCTGTTCTCGGACGATTCGCAAGTTTGACAGGTGCCTTGGTTCTTATTTGGTTAGGCGGCAGAATGCTTTATAAAATGTATCGACCGAGCATTGAATATTTTCCTTTTGGAAAGGCCAAGGAAGCCCTGCTCCATAAAAATTTATCCAGCAACGCTTCTCTCCGGGGATTTGGTATTTATTTTTTAGCGGCTAGTGTCAGTTTAGATGCCTTAAGTGTCGGGTTTTCACTAGGAACGATCGAGGCGGATATTTTGATAACGGTCGTGATCATAGGCTTGGTAGCAGGGCTGATGACCGGGGCGGGCTTGGTTTTGGGGCGCGTGATGGGAACGTGGTTGGGAGATAAGGCTGAACTGCTCGGTGGACTGGCGTTGTTGCTGATCGGGGTCAAATTGCTTTTTTAAAAAGGTTGAGGTGTTTTATGGACTTGAAACTTTTATTTGTTTGTACGGGAAACACATGTAGGAGCCCTATGGCGGAAGGGCTGGCCCGTGAGATGCTCGGAGAGGCAATTCAGGTCAGTTCGGCGGGAATGGAAGCTTGGGATGGGGAGCAAGCCAGTGCCCATACACTTGAGGTCCTTAAAGAGCAAAAGTTGGACATATCGGGGCATCGTTCTAGAAGAATCAGTGCTGAACTATTGGCGGAAGCAGACTGGATTATACCAATGACCCTTGCCCAAGAAGAACGTTTGAGGCGACTATTTCCTCAATTTTTACCTAAAATACGTTTTTTAGGAGATTGGGGAGAGCACAAACGAGAGGTTCGGGACCCTTGGGGGGGTTCTCTAGATGCTTACCGTCAGACTGCACTAGAAATTCGTGAATTACTAAGTGCGTTAAAGGATCGACTGAGTTAGAATAAGATAGTCGAAAGATGTCTACACTAGCGACAGCATCGCTTTTTTTTCATGTTTTTTGCAGGGATTAGGGTACTAGCTGTAGAATTAAAATTATTATAGAAATTACTAAGAAGAGATGAGGATTAATATGAGAGTTGTGCTGGGTGCGGATCACGGTGGGTATGAACTCAAGGAAGCCATCCGTACACATTTAGAAACACAGGGATTAGAAGTTCAAGATTTGGGGACTAACTCGACCGACTCGGTGGATTACCCAAAGTACGGTTTTGCAGTAGGCAACGCCATCCTAAAGGGAGAAGCAGATCTAGGGATTGCGTGCTGTGGAACGGGCCTGGGAATTTCTATTGCCGCCAATAAGATTCCAGGAATTCGGGCAGTGGTCTGCACAGAAACGTTTTCCGCGCGGATGGCTAGAGAACATAATAATGCTAATGTGTTAACACTGGGCGGACGGGTGACTGGTGTTGGGCTTGCTCTTGACATTGTGGACATCTTTTTAAAAACGGAGTTTGCAGGTGGCAGGCACGCCCGTCGTGTGGATTTGATTTCAGCTATTGAACGCGGCGAGAAAGTGTAGTCGAATCAGGGAGAGGAGGAATACCTTTCTAGTGGACAAGATTGTTGCAGATAAATTGCGGGAGATGGCCCAAGTTTGGGACGGTGTACTTGATGCCTTTTTCCTTAAGGCAGAGCTACGCTTGCGGCAGATCATTATTTTGGGGTGTAGCACGAGTGAAGTCATTGGCCAACAGATTGGGCAGGGAAGCAGCTTGAATGTTGCCGAGATGTTGCTTCCGCCTTTGTTGGAACGTGTACACCAGCAGGGGCTTTTTCTTGCGGTCCAGGGGTGTGAACATATTAACCGGGCGTTGGTGGTGGAGGAGGCTTGCTTAGAACACTATAGATTAGAGGCAGTTACGGTGTTCCCAGCCCTCCATGCCGGAGGTGCAATGACAGTTAAGGCGTGGGAGCAGTTTTCTTCCCCAGTTATGGTTGAGGGAATTCAAGGGCATGCCGGAATCGATATCGGAGATACTTTTATCGGCATGCACCTTCGTCCGGTGGCGATACCCATCCGCATCCATGTGAAGGAACTAGGCCAAGCACACTTAACCCTAGCCTACACTCGCCCGCGCCTTATAGGTGGTCCCCGAGCTATATACGATAATTAGGAGTGAAATATAATGGATTATATTAACCAGTGGGTGAAACCACAAGACGCAGAAGTCGCGAGAGCCATCGAGCAAGAAGAGATCCGGCAAAGAAATACCATTGAGTTAATTGCCTCTGAGAACTTTGTCAGTCGAGCAGTGATGGCTGCACAAGGATCTGTTTTAACCAACAAATACGCCGAGGGGTATCCGGGAAAACGTTATTATGGCGGCTGTGAGTATGTTGATGTGGTCGAAAACCTAGCTCGCGAACGTGTCAAAAAAATCTTTGGTGCAGAGCACGCTAATGTCCAGCCCCATTCTGGGTCACAGGCTAATACGGCGGTCTATTTTGCGATGTTGAAACCTGGAGATACGGTGCTGGGGATGAATTTATCCCACGGGGGACACTTAACTCATGGAAGCCCAGTAAATATCTCAGGAGTTTATTTCAACTTTATCCCTTACGGGGTTGATTCGAAAACGGAACTTATCGATTATGAGATGGTTCAACAATTGGCGCAAGAACATCATCCAAAGATGATTGTTGCTGGGGGAAGTGCTTATCCACGGATCATTGACTTTGTTAAAATGCGGGAAATCGCGGATGAAGTGGGCGCATTCTTAATGGTAGATATGGCGCACTTCGCTGGGCTCGTAGCTGCAGGATTACATCCATCGCCAGTCCCTTATGCGCACTTTGTGACATCAACAACCCATAAAACTTTACGAGGACCGCGGGGTGGCTTGATTCTCTGTCAGGCTGAGTACGCGCAAGCAATTGATAAGGCAATTTTCCCAGGAATTCAAGGAGGGCCACTGATGCACGTTATTGCGGCTAAAGCAGTAGCTTTTGGTGAAGCCCTTCAGCCTGAGTTCAAAACGTACCAGACCCGGATTGTGGAAAATGCTAAAGCCTTGGCGCAAGCTCTGTTGGAGCGAGGATTTCGCCTTGTTTCAGGAGGAACGGACAACCACCTTATTCTTGTGGATGTACAGACCAAAGAGGTAACAGGGAAAGAAGCTGAGACCATTCTGGACGAAGTTGGCATTACAGTAAACAAAAATACCATCCCTTTTGAAACGCAAAGTCCTTTTATCACAAGCGGAATTCGCGTTGGGACCCCTGCCGTTACAACGCGTGGGATGAATACAGAGGCGATGAAGAAGATTGCAGAGGCGATAGACCTCGCCTTGACCTCGCACGGTGAACCTGATAAACTGGCAAAAGCGCGGGGAATTGTCAGCACTTTATGCGCTGAATATCCTTTACACTCAAATTTAGATTAGGAGTTGAGCCCTGAAACATGGCAGATGTTCACGTACTTGATCATCCCCTTATTCAACATAAGTTGTCTCTTATTCGTGATGAAAAGACAGGCTCAAAGGAATTCAGAGAACTGGTAGAGGAAGTCGCAATGTTGATGGCCTATGAAGTAACCCGTGATTTCGCTCTTAAGGAGATAGAAGTTAAAACACCGGTTGCGTTAGCAAAAACTAAAGTACTTGCTGGTCGCAAAGTGGGCTTGGTACCAATCTTACGTGCGGGGTTAGGAATGGTCGACGGAATGCTTCGCTTGATTCCTGCGGCAAAGGTCGGGCATGTTGGTTTGTATCGAGATCCTTTGACCCTTCTGCCCGTTGAATACTATTGTAAGTTACCAAGCGACATTGCGGAGCGTGACCTAATCGTCATTGATCCCATGTTGGCTACGGGTGGATCTGCGTCTGCAGCGATTATGTTTTTGAAAGATCGCGGTGCTAAAAACATTAAGTTAATGTGTTTGATTGCTGCCCCAGAGGGAATTCTTGCTGTTCAGAATGCGCACGCTGATGTGGATATTTTTGTCGCGGCAGTGGATGAGCGACTTAACGAACACGGCTATATTATTCCGGGACTCGGCGACGCAGGGGACAGGCTGTTTGGGACGAAATGATGACTCAGGGGAAACGTCCGAGTTGGGATAGTTATTTTATGCAATTGGCAACTGTGGTTGCCGGGCGTTCAACGTGTCTGCGCCGTAAGGTTGGGGCTGTGATGGTTAAGGATAGACAAATTTTGAGCACAGGCTATAATGGGAGTCCTTCGGGACTCCTCCATTGTGAGGAAATTGGTTGCTTACGGCAGACCTTAAACGTCCCTTCAGGGGAACGCATGGAGATCTGTCGTGCAGTCCATGCAGAACAAAATGCGTTGATACAGGCGGCGAAACATGGAGTGGCAATTGCAGGTGCGGACCTCTATTCGACCCATCAACCATGTGTACAATGTACAAAAATGATAATCAATGCTGGAATAAGGCGTGTTGTCTATAGTCACCCCTATCCGGATTCTCTTGCAGACGTAATGGCACGAGAAGCAGGCTTAGAGTTGATTCTCCTTCTGGAAGAAGATCTACTATTAGCGAAGCACGAAGTGTGATAGTTAACCCTCGAGGCACGAGCCTCGAACATCGACATCGACATCGAGCTTCGTGCCTCGATATAGCCCTCTCTATTTGAACGATTGATATTCAATCGAAAGGGAGTAAAAACGTGAAAAATAGAAAAAAGGTCATGATAGTGTTTGGGACACGTCCGGAGGCAATTAAAATGGCTCCGGTGATCCGTGCGCTTCGACAGAAGGAATCGATCCTCTGTCAGGTTACCGTGACGGCTCAGCACCGTGAGATGCTTGACCAGGTTTTGAAGCTGTTTCAAATTGTCCCTGATTTTGACTTAAACCTCATGAGGCAGGGACAAACTCTAACAGAGATAACAACACGGGCACTTAATGGGCTTAAAGAGGTTTTTCTATGCGAGCACCCTGACCTTGTACTAGTTCATGGGGATACGACCACAACCTTTGTGGCTGCCCTTGCCGCTTTCTATGCCCAAATCCCGATTGGGCATGTTGAAGCAGGACTTCGTACAGGAAATAAATATTCCCCATTTCCAGAAGAGATGAATCGTAAACTGGCAAGCGTTTTAACGGATTTTCATTTTGCCCCCACCGAAACGGCCAAAAGGAATCTTTTGCTTGAAGGTGTCGCCCCAGAGAAAATCTTCGTGACAGGCAATACCGTTATTGATGCGTTATTAGCCACAGTAAAACCAGAGTACAATTTTCTAGATCCCGCCATCCAAATGATTCTCAGACAGGAAGAAAAATCACGGGTGATTCTTGTTACAACGCATCGCAGAGAAAATCTCGGTGAACCGATGCGTCATATCTATCAGGCTTTGAAGGATACGCTTGAGACATTCCCAGATACATATGTTATATTTCCGGTACATAGAAACCCTAACGTTCGGAAAGTAGTAAATGAGGTATTGGGAACCCATCCGCGAGTTAATCTTGTAGAACCTATGGACTATGAGCCCTTTGTAAACTTAATGGCGCGGGCGCATTTGATCTTGACAGATTCTGGAGGCATCCAAGAGGAAGCTCCGTCATTGGGTATACCTGTGCTAGTGGTGAGGGATACTACAGAACGCCCTGAAGCAGTGGAGGCAAGGACAGTTACTTTAGTGGGAACTAAGTACGATAGTGTCTTTGCAGAACTGAATCGCCTTCTCAGTAGCCCAAAGGCCTATGAGGAAATGGCAATGGCCAGCAATCCCTATGGCGACGGGTGCGCAGCTAATCGGATTGCACAAATTGTGGAAGAGACATAGGCACAATGACAGAATTCATACAATACCATCAATTTATACTATGAAGCATAAAGTTGTAGGATATACAAGTACGTTGTATAATAAAGTACAAAACATCGCTAAAATATGTTATGATGTTTCCGGAACATAAGTTAAGGACTCTGTCCTCGATAGTTTTCTTGTCTTAGCAAAATACAGGTATTTCAGATTCGAATAGCGAACACATTGCTGAGTAATATTTTAAAAGGACGAAGAAGAATGGCGAAAGACAACCAAAAAGCATGGCAAAAAGCAGTTGCAGTTGGTTCCAACATTGCAACGACGCTAGCGGGGTTAGTCGGAGTGGGATTTTTCTTTGGGCGTTACTTGGATGCCCGCTGGGGTACTCGACCGTGGTTAACTCTCGGCCTAATGCTAATAGGATTGGCGATGGGGGCAAGTCATCTAGTGATTACATTAAAAGAGTTTGGGGCATCTGATGATAAAAAGTAGCTTTATAGCCTTGTGGACTGGAACTGCTTGTATTTTATTGGGTATAGCTGCCACAGGTCATCAATCTGTGTTTGGTAGTTTAGTTGGGTACTGGACTGGATTCGTCTATACAGAATGGATTCGTCGTGAAACACTGCGTAGTTCTGAACTTGATGTTAATTCGGCACTTAAGCGGATGCGTCGGAATCTCGTGTCTAGGTTAGGTATGGTTACTCTTGTGATCGTCGCAGTCGCTCGCTTTCGAACAAGCTGGCTTCTCAGTTTAGCAGTAGGGATTGCCATCGGGGTGATTGTCTCGTTCATCACCGTTGCAATACATAAAATTAATGGAGAAAGGGGTGATAAAAGAAGTGAGTAAAGAAGAAACAGTTTTGTGGCATTTGGGAAATATGACATTTCATGGTAAAACGTTAATCATGACTTGGATTGTGATGGCCCTTATTTTATTATTCTGCTATCTGGGGGTCCGTCATTTGACCAGTGGCAAACCTGGTAAAATGCAAAACGTCCTAGAATGGATTGTCGATTTCGTTAAAAACCTTGTATCTGACAATATGGACTACGAGCAAGGGCGTCCATTGCTGGGTTATCTAGTAACGTTGATCATGTTTGTTTTCTTTTCCAATATGCTTGGTCTCATTCCGAATTTCACGTTTAATCTATTAGAACATTTTCACATCGAATTTGCTCAAGTAAACAAGATTTTCGAGGGACCATCCATGATGTCGCCTACATCAGATGTTAACACTACTATGTCTTTAGCCTTGTTAACCATTTTCTTAGTTGTTTTCTTAGGTATCAAGACAAAGGGATTCCATTATTTCCACCACTTTATAGAGCCTTATCCAGTGTTCGCGATCATTCACATTGTCGACTTGCTCGCGAAGCCACTGACGCTCGCCTTCCGTCTTTTCGGAAATATCTTTGCTGGGGAAATTCTACTGAAGGTTATTCTTATGCTTCCAGGAGTATGGGTGTTGCCAGGGATTCTTCCAATGACAATTTGGCTAGCATTTAGTATCTTTGTGGGAGCCATTCAGTCTTACGTGTTCACGGTGTTGACCACAGCTTACGTATCGCAGGCTGTCACGATATCAGAACATTAAGTACTACATCCTATGTTAGTTTTCAGTGCTGCTTAACGTGCACTGAGGGAATAATATTTATAATTTATTGGATCAAGAAAGGAGGAAATCACATGGACGTATCTGCTGCTGCTGCACTTGGTGCAGGGATTGCTGCTGGATTAGCAGCCCTTGGCGCATCAATTGGTAATGGTAATGTTATTAGCAAAACCGTGGAGGGCATTGCTCGCCAACCGGAGGCTAAAGCTACATTGCAAGCTACCATGTTTATTGGTGTTGGTTTGATCGAGGCTTTGCCACTTCTTAGCTGGGTTGTTGCCCTGTTGCTCATGTTCACAAAGTAAGTTCGTGTGCTGGGCTAAGTAATACGGCCCATCTTAATTCAAGGGGGAACGCGAGTTCCCCCTTGAAAAAAATCATCCCGACGTCAATCGGACTCGAGAGGGGGGTAGACCATTGGGTGGGAATCCTATTCAATTT
>Ga0209123_1000047_pt1 | contig 209950 bp, 225 predicted proteins | sample BarGraIncu00431A_FD_184500 | JGI IMG/M metagenome (GOLD analysis project Ga0209123, IMG submission 184500) | Arctic peat soil microbial communities from Barrow, Alaska, USA - Barrow Graham LP Incubations 004-31A (SPAdes) (version 2) | ecosystem: Environmental > Terrestrial > Soil > Wetlands >... | reverse complement strand
CCCATCTCGAACACGGTAGTTAAGACCTCCAGGGCCGATGATACTTGGGGCGCAAGCCCCTGGGAAAGTAGGTCATCGCCAGGTAAACAAAGCAAAGAGGCTATCTCATTTTTGAGATAGCCTCTTTACTTTAATTACGATTGCTTGTCTGAAAAGATAGGAATTTGGAGTATTAAAGATTGGATAATTTTTTATCATTCTCTGTGCTTTCATGAGATCGTTTGCTAAGCTTCTTCCGACGAAGCATAGTCGTAAACGTTGTTGTATAGGATAAGGTGCTTGAAGAACAAGCATCAACGCAATGACCGCAGCCCACACATCGAAGTGATGTCACTGGTTGGCCTTTCTGAGCCATGCTTTTTATATCGATTGACATAGGGCAAACACGATTACATTGATGACACTGGACGCATTTTGTGTTGTCTGTGACTATTTTTTGTCCAGCCAGCTTCCCTAATAAACCTAACGTAGTGCCTAGTGGACAATAATAGCAATACCCTCTACCAATAAAAGCAATCCAGAAAAACATGGCCATTAATAGTTCTGTACTTAAGTATTTATAGCCTTCTATTTTACTGATTACCTGAGGATCTCCAGCGAATGGAAACCCTAATAAAAGGAATACCCAAAAGGAGGTGAAGTTGAGGGCGATTGCAAGAAAAAGCCATCTTACAATAGAAAAGATTTTAAGAGTGTTTGGCCTAATTCTTTTAAGTCTGCCAACTAAAGGAAAGGCTGGAGAAAATACTTCTGCTACAAAGCCATTAAAAAGACATAGAGTAGAACATTGCCATCGACGACCGAATAGAAGTGTCCCTAAAATTACAAGGGCACTGACGCACACATAGAATATTAAAGCAGCTGTTATACCTGTTAGACCCCACAAGGATAAGCTACTCAGATAAAAAGAAGAGTTCGAATTGAGTAGCTGTAAAGGAACAGTCCCCCAGGGTAATGGCATTGCGAAATAATACAGTTCGCTATTGTGTAGAAGTAAGGGCGTTACAATGTGGATAATAAGTGCTGTTACAATAAAGCCCATTATATTTCTCTTTCTCATGGTGGTTCTTCCAGAAGCGCCTACAATTCTAAGGGTAAGAAAACTGCCCAAAATAATAAATAAAGTCTTAATCCAGTTTTCGTAAAAGCCCCAAAACCAGGTAATAAAGGCTGCAATTGAAGCAGGTGCACGACTGGCATAACCATAATTCAAGCCTGCAATTACCATACATAAGCTAATATAGATCCAGAGAATTGTTCGGAGAATCGTTATGTCATCAGGTCTTCTCCAGTTCATACAGTCTCCTTTGCATTATAAAATTTAGCTTATAATATCTTGCTTATTATATTATATTATACTTGCAGAATGAGAATTGAATGCCTGTTATTGACGCTGTTATTTCATTGGTTATTTTATCGGTTATGTTATTCGATATTTAATAATTGTTAAAAATATTGTATTGCGGAAATAGATTGAACAATGTGGTATAATGGCTAGACAAGTAGACCGATAAGGAGCGCTTTATTATGCTTAGTAAGCTTAGTGATTTTATTGCCCAAAAAATAGTAGCATTTATCCATGAAAAAACCGGATTCGCCGTAATAGTGTGTGATGATAATGGGATAATCATGGCTGATTCGGCCCAAGCTAGAGTTGGGGTACAGCATAAAGGAAGTAAGCACATATTAACATCCACCAGCGATTGTCTGGCCATCACAGCAGCAGACGCTGCAGGGGATGTTAACGGAATGAAAGAGGGCTTTAACATTGCGATCGAAACAGACGGTGTTAGAATTGGTACATTTGGTATAGCCGGAACGTTGTCAATCGTCGAGCCTGTTGCAAGGATTGCGACGGGGATGGTCGTTATGATGCTAAGAGATGAAGAATTAAAGGACGTTATACGCAATCAAGTACAAGTCTTGAGTACTTCCATTGAACAAGCCGCTAGCGCGGTACAACAAACTGCCGCTTCTGCCCAAGAAGTAGCATCAATCAGCCAAACGATCGCTGAAGAGGCCCAGGATGGACAGAATCAGCTCAAGTTCACAGCAGGTATCTTAGAGATGATCCGGCGAGTAGCCAAGCAAACCAATCTATTAGGCTTGAATGCTGCAATTGAAGCAGCCCGCGCAGGTGAACAGGGCCGTGGCTTTTCGGTGGTGGCGGGTGAAGTCCGCAAATTAGCCGAAGAAAGTAATCGCTCCGCCAACGAGATCAGCGTTATTTTACTTGAATTCCAAACCATCATTCAAAAAATTACGGAAAGTTCCCTGCGTAACAGCGCAATTACCCAGGAACAAGCGCAGGCCAATCAGGAAATTGCTCAATTAGTAGAAGGGGTACAACAAGTGAGTCAGAAATTACAAGAACTGGCTTCAAAACTTTAAGAAAAGCATGCGCAAGATTTAGACTTAAATAATAATAATGGAGGTTACTATGAAAGTTACATTAGCTTACGGAAAAGATGGTTTGAGCGTTAACGTTCCAGATAATACAACCGTGATTGAACCCACCAACTTGGTGCCACTCAAGAACGAGCATGAGGCTGTATTGAGTTCTTTACGAAACCCTACCGGGACGAAGCCACTCAGAGAAATGGTTAAGTCGAGCGATCAGGTTGTTATTGTGATCAGCGATATCACCAGACCCACACCTAACGAAAAGTTAGTTCCCTGGATACTTGAGGAACTTCCCCACGTGCCCTTAGAAAATGTGACCATTATTAATGGCCTCGGCACTCACCGTGATAATACGAGAGAAGAACTTATCGGAATGTTAGGGGAAAATATTGTTAATACTGTTCGAATTATTAGCCATCACTGTCACGAAAAATCAGAACTGACCAAACTGGGAACAAGTAGTTTCGGCTGTGAGGTATACCTAAACAAAGCCTATGTTGAAGCGGACTTTAGGATTGTGACAGGGTTCATAGAACCTCACTTCTTTGCAGGATTTTCTGGAGGACCAAAGGGAATTATGCCTGGTATCGCAGGAATTGAAACAATCCTAACGTTTCATAACGCGAAGATGATTGGACATCCGTTGGCGACTTGGGGTATGTTAGATAATAATCCTCTTCAAGAAATGACAAGGGAAGTCAATACCTTTTGTAAACCTGATTTTCTTGTCAATGTCGCACTGACTGGAAAAAAAGAGATCACCGGTGTTTTTGCAGGCGAGTTGTCGGAGGCTCATGGACTGGGGTGCGCGTATGTTAAACAGCATGCCATGGTAAAATGTGATCATCGCTATGACGTCGTGATTACGACGAACGCTGGATACCCTCTTGATCAAAACCTATATCAGGCGGTTAAAGGTATGGACGCGGCCCGTATGCTTGTTAAGCAAGGTGGGACGATCATTTGCGCAGCAGAATGCAGCGATGGCATGCCCGAACACGGAAACTTTGTACAAATACTACAGATGCGTAAGTCACCGAAGGAACTCCTAACAATGATTAATGAGCCTTCTTTTTCAATGTTCGACCAGTGGGAAGCCCAAAGACTGGCTATGATTGAGGAATGGGCCGATGTCTATCTTTATTCCACATTGCCCGAGGAATCGGCCAAAATAGCAATGCTTACGCCTACGAAGGATATTGAACACACGTTGGTCGAACTATTGAGTAAGTATGGAGCTGAAATGAGTATTGCAGTATTGCCTCTTGGGCCATTAACGATTCCTTATGTAGAAGCATAGAAGGCGGTGTTAAAAGGGTGGACAATGTGGATAATCGTCCTCCAGAGCATTCCAGTGTGCAAGAAATACTGAAAAAACGAATTTCTTTGCGGCAATATGCTGAACTGCCTATTAAGCTAGAAGATAAAGAGGCGATCATTGAGGCGGCGATGCGGGCACCAACCGCGGGAAATATGATGATGTATTCGATGATCATTGTCTCTGATCAACACTTAAAGCAGCGCCTGAGTGAAACGTGTGATCATCAACCGTTTATTGCCAAAGCGCCCTTAGTCATTGTTTTCTTAGCAGACCTTCAGCGCTGGTTCGATTATTATCAGGACTCGGACGTCCAAGAGTTTTGCAATGATCGAGGCATGGACTTTACAGGACCAGATGAAGCTGATTTATTATTGGCAAGCAGCGATGCACTAATTGCTGCCCAAAATACTGTGATTTCAGCCGAAGCGCTGGGCATTGGATCTTGCTATATTGGTGATATTATGGAAGACTATGAAACTCATCAAGAACTGTTTAACCTACCGCCCTATGTATTTCCGATTAGTATGTTATGTTATGGATATTACCCCGAGAGTGAACGGCTAAAACCGAGGGAACGGTTTGATTCGCAGTTTATTGTGTCGGAAAACACTTACCATCATTTAACCAAGAAAGATAGGGAAGCTATGTTTGCACACCGTGCTAGGGAATTTAATCCTCAGAATTCCCTGGGAGCGAAAAATATGGGACAATGGATATATGGTCGGAAAACTGGTGCCGACTTCTCGATTGAAATGGCGCGATCGGTTCGGGCCGCTATGAATCATTGGCGTGGAAAATCTTTAACGTATGACGGAAAATAAAAGACGGAAAGGGACGACGTTGTTAACGTCGTCCCTTCTGATAATGCTAAATACGGTATGTGATATTCTGAAGATTCTGGTATTTAATGCATGAAATGGAGGATATCGAATCCTTCTGTCGAATGATTAAAAGTATAATTACATGACCTAAATTAGGGAGTGTTGATTCATTCATTCATTAAGGAGGTATCATGTGCACGAAATGTCTTTGATGGGAGGCGTTTTTGAGGTCATTGAACGGACCCTCTCCCAGTATGAAATAAGGCGAGTACTGCAAGTTAAACTGAAAGTTGGAGAACTCACGAATGCAGAACCAGATGCCTTGCAGATGGTATTTGAAGCTTTTTGTAAGGATACCATCTGTGAAGGAGCGGAACTAATTGTAGAGCGAGTTCGGGTGCGCGGTCGTTGCCGAAATTGTGAACTTGAATTCTCTGTAAAATCTATGTTTTTTCTCTGTCCGAAGTGTCAAAATACCAGCATCGAAGTCATCGAGGGAGAGGAACTTTTAATTGAAAGTCTGGAGGTTGAATAAATGGATGCTAATCGTAGAAAAATTGAAGTGATGGCGAATTTACTCAGTTCAAATGATATCCAGGCACAAGTAAACCGCACGCATTTCCGTAGGAATAATTGTTTAGCTATAAATGTGATTGGCTCTCCTGGAGCAGGAAAGACCTCACTCTTGGAGAAAACATTACCACTTTTATTGACGGACGTCCATGTAGGGGTTATTGAGGGAGATATATTTACGAGTAAAGATGCGGACCGTATTGCTGTTCACGAGGTGCCTGTTATCCAAATTAATACTGGTGGAGGATGTCATCTAGACAGTAAAATGGTGAGCCGGGTTTTGCCGGAATTTAATTGGGAAGCAACCGATCTTATGATTATAGAAAATGTTGGAAATCTTGTTTGCCCGGCCGATTTTGATCTAGGAGAGGCGTTTAAGGTCATTGTGTTAAGTATTGTTGAAGGAGATGACAAACCTTCTAAATATCCTGTGATCTTCCGCAATGCTAAAGCAGTTGTGTTAAATAAGATGGATCTTGAGGCATTTACTGACGTAAATATGGAAAACATGAAACAAGATATCCTGGCGATAAACCCCGCTATTCAGATTTTTAAGGTCTCCTGTCGTAATGGTAATGGCCTCGAAGTGTGGACAAGTTGGCTAAGTCAAGAAGTTAAGAGCTATCAGGAAAATAAGGTCTGAGTCCTTGAACTTGTTTATAGTAGAAAAGACACGAAGAAGTGCATGGCCAAATGTACTTCTTCGTGTCTTTTGTTAATATGTATTTAATCATTAATTTGATTTCCCAATGATGGGGGGATTTTAAGAGTTAGCAGACCCAAGATCTGCTAAAAAATTCCCAATGCTTTGTATGGAGGCAATCTCTTTGAGAACAAATTCGGTAAGACGTGGAAATATCGCTTGAATTTCCGGACTAATGTCCATACCCCATTCTAGACTTTTGGGTTGGATGCCAAAGATTAAGGTTTTTGGTACTTGCCCTAATACATTAGCCATGGCGAGTACCTCAAGGATCCCGATTTGATGAAAGGAAACTTGGTACTCCTCAGGAAACAGTTTGAGATCTCCTGGATGAAAGCGGAACAATGCGCCAGGCTCAGCTTGGGCATTAATTGCATCCACAATAATCAGGAAGTCGACTTCTTGAATCAGATGAACCAGTTCAAGCCCAGCGGTTCCCCCTTCAAGAAGCTCCACATAATCAGGGAGGGGGGCCTTCGCCAGTTCGTCTAAAAATCGGACGCCTAAACCTTCGTCAGATAAGAGGATGTTTCCTACCCCCATCACCATAATTTTTGGTGAATGCATGGTTACATTCCTTTCTTATGTGCAGTTTTACCGAAGAACATAAATAAGAATTGTTCATAAGCTTCTGTAAAGACAAGATAAATATGAACGCCAACTAGAGCAATGAATACCCACAGAAAGACGTAATGAAGTCCGCGAACTGCCGCTAAACCACCAAAATATCCGGCATAACCTGCCAATTGTACAGGCCAGTAAAGTATGGCTCCAGTACTAACATGTACCAGGGCCATAATGGGGAAGGAAATATAAGCTAATTTTTGAAGTGGATTATATTTCCCTGTCTCTGGTTGTTCTGCGATCAGCAAATAGTATTTAATTTGGGGCCAAATATTCTTATAATCCTGGGCATTAAGTAAAATATCAAAATAATCCTTGTGTTTTCCCAAAAAAGCATAGTACACACGTACAACGCCATTAATGATCAAGCAATACATAAACACAAAGTGTAGGTTACGGATAGAATTCATAGGTATTCCGGGATAAGGAGAATGAATAAACCAACCTGTTAGGCCTAAAAACAAAAAATTAATCAGATTAATCCAGTGACTGATTCGCTGGAATAGTGGGTGGTCTAGTGGGTTAACCATGTCCTTCCTCCTTTTCTACCAACCAATCCGGAATTTTTTAACGTTGTTAGTTACTGGATCGATGAGGTGAATAGCACAGGCGAGGCATGGATCATAGGAACGAACTACTCTGACAATATTTACAGGGTTTTCGAGGTCAGGAACGGGTACGCCTATTAATGCTTGTTCAAGCGGGCCACGGACGCCTAGATCATCTCTGGGAGAGAAATTCCATGTGGTTGGAACGACCATTTGATAGTTTTCAATTTTATGATTAGCAATTTTGACAAAGTGACCAAGTGAACCTCTTGGAGCTTCAGTCATACCAGCCCCTTGGCCTTGTTCTGGAGCTTCCCAATGCTCAGTATCATGGATGCGGAAATCCTTAGACCCCATTTCTTTTTCTAAAGCGTCTAACCAAGTGAACATTTCCTTGGCGAGAAGCAGGGTTTCATAGGCTCGGGCAGCATGACGTGCGACAGCACCCGGTTTGATATTATACATGGCAATGATGTCCATGAGACCTTTAGGTTGCATAATGAGCATTCGGGCCAGAGGTCCAACTTCCATAGGTTTACCGTCATAGCGAGGAGCTTTAACGAAGGTGTAGGCACCCTCCTTATCTAGATCAGGTACGGTATCCTCGGTATAGGGCGTTTTACCCTTCGCGCTGGCTTTATACCAAGAATATTGAACATCCTCCGTAATCTTCTTTTCATCAACCGGTAAGATATTGATCAAATTCCCATCCATTATGACGCCTGCTTTAAGGAATACATCTTTACCAGCATTGTCACGGGCAAATCCGCCATAAGAAAGAAAGTGGGTACTTCCTCCACCCACGCCCGCCTGGGCTAACGGCAGAAGTGGACCAGTCCCGAACGTTAACACATCTTGAAGATAAATTTTTTCAATAAAATCAAGCTGCTCCAAAAGCATCGAACGGAAATGCTCCACCACTGCAATGTTGGGAAGCATCGTTACGCCACCCACAACAATGGACGATTGGTGGGGTTGTTTCCCGGCGAAGAGTGCGGACATTTTCTTGGCTTTCGCTTGCATCTCCAACGCTTGAAGGTAGTGGGCAACAGCCATCGTCACTAACTCTGGATCGTGGACACTGAACTCATCCGGTTTGTAGCGAGGGGTCAAAGGAGCGGTATCTCCGGCCGCAACGAGCTTTATGACTTTATCTTTAACAGCTAGAAGTCCGGGATCTTTACCTTTATATTGTGCTACAGCCATCACATCTAGGTAGTCAAGGGCACTGAGATGATAAAAATGTAGCGGATGGTCATGTAACCACATGGCCCCGATGATTAGGTTGCGGATGATCCGGCCACCCGCAGGAACGTTAGCCCCAAAGGCTTTGTCTAGAGCTAAGGAGGACGCCCAACCATGGGAGCCAGCACAAACTCCGCATACGCGTTCTGTAACATATGTAGCATCCCGAGGATCACGACCGCGGAGCATAGGTTCAATTCCCCGGTACATGGTCCCTATGACATGTGCTTCAACAACTTTGCCATTCTCGACTTCTACTTCTATTCTTAAGTGTCCTTCAATACGAGTTAAAGGATCGATAACAATTTTAGCCATCTACATGCCCTCCTTATGATCCTTTTTGCTTAGTCTACTACTTGTTGCTGTAGCAACAAAATGGACCCCAAGACCCACTGCAGCAGCCCCGCCTAGAACGGTCCCAACTGTATCGGCATTAACTTCACCGATACCAGGGAGTTTAAACATTTCCTGTTTGGAATATAAAGGGCTAAATTCGTTATAAAAGTCTTTCTCTGAACATCCGGAACAGGGAGATCCAGCATTAATGCAGAAGTTGGCTTTGTCATTCCACCATACTTGCGCACAGTCGGTGTAAGTCTTCGGACCTTTGCACCCCTTTAAAATGAGGCAATATTCTTTTTGGATAGGATCGTTCCAATCTTTTAGGAATTGTCCACTTTCAAAGTGACCGCGCCGTGGACAATTATCATGTAATAAGCTTCCGTAAAAGGCCACTGGGCGATTTTGCGAATCAAGCGCTGGAATCTTCTGATAGGTTAAGTAGTATAGAATTGTGCCAATTAAAGTATCAGGCTTGACAGGACAACAAGGAAGATTGATAACAGGTTTATTAATCCCCGCGTTTCTGAGGATTTGCGCTACTCCAACGGCACCCGTTGCACAAGCACCTGGAATTCCAGCCCCCTCGGAGGCGCAACTTCCAATAGCGATGATCGCTTGTGCTTTTTGGGCCGCTTCGATGAGGGTTGTGCGGAATGGTTTTCCTCCAACCATACAGTAACGGTCTTCTTTTTCCGGACAGGAACCCTCTACGACGAGAATGAAATTTTCTTTGAGAGCTAATTGGTAGGCTTCCTCCGCTGTCTTGCCAGATCCTGCCATGATGGTTTCATGATAGCGAATGGAGAGCATATCTAAAATAAGTTCAGAGGGGGAGGGGTTTAAGGTGGCTATGGCTGATTCTGTGCACCCAGTACAATCCATGCCTTCTAACCAGATAACCGGTGGCTTGTTCAGTGCTTGTTCCAGTGCATTGGCCGCTTGAGGGACAATAAGCGCGGGTAGACCAAGAGCTGCAGTTGTTGCTGCAATTAATTTCATAAAATCACGTCGAGAAACCCCTTTGACTTTGAGTAAATCGAAATTACCCATACGTTTAGAACACCTCCTGATTTGTGTTGTCTTCTTCTACGTGGATTCCTGATTTATATTCGAGAAAAGTAGTTAATTTCCTGCATAAAAAAAATATATTTAGAAAATTTAAAATTATTCACATTAATCTGATAATAACGTTTATAATTTAATCTATCATTGTTACATCACCTACTTGAAGAAAATAGAGTGTGGCGTGTACAATAAGAGTGTTATCAAGTATTAATGTGGGAGCCTGAAAGCTGGTCGTTTAATCATGAAGATACAAGCAAACGCTATTTACTTCAATGGTATTGTTCAAGGGGTAGGCTTTCGACCTTTTGTTTTTAAGCTTGCAGAAGAACTAGGGATTAATGGGTGGGTAAATAACTCGAGCCATGGTGTAACAATCCATGCAGAAGGAAATAATCTTGACTTGTTCTATCGTCGCTTGCTTAAGGAAGCCCCTCCTTTAGCGCGAATTGTAACAGCGCGATCCGTTGAGATAGAGCTTGCTAACTATGGGACGTTTGAAATTGTTGAGAGCCATGTGGAGGAAGAGTCGGATGTCTTAATTTCGCCCGATGTCGCAACGTGCGGAGATTGTGTTAAGGATATGGCTGATCCTAAGAACCGGTATTACCGATATCCGTTCACGAATTGCACGAATTGTGGTCCTCGCTATACAATTATTCAGGACGTGCCTTATGATCGCGTCTTAACGACTATGTCTGGATTTGCAATGTGCGACTCGTGTTCAGTAGACTATAAAAATCCAAGGAATCGGCGTTTTCATGCCCAACCGGTAGCCTGCGAGAATTGTGGGCCCAAAGTTCAACTCATGGATGCTCTTGGTTGCCGGCTCCCAGGTATTGGCGTAGACCAGCTTGCCCAAGGTGGCATTATTGCAGTAAAAGGTCTAGGCGGATTCCATCTCGTTTGTGATGCTCGCAACGCCGGAGCCGTTCGTCGCTTGCGAGATCGAAAAGAACGTGGATCTAAGCCCTTTGCGGTTATGGCGCGGTCTATTGCAAAGGCGTGTAACGAGGTCAACATTAGTGACAAGGAAGAGGAATTATTACGGAGTGATGCTGGCCCAATTGTTGTTCTGGAACGGAAGCTGGCACGAACGGATTCTTTACCAGAGGACATTGCCCCGGGTATACATACCTTAGGGATCATACTCCCTTATACTCCAATACACCATCTTTTGTTTGAAGGACCATATGACTTTTTGGTCATGACGAGTGCCAACCTCACTGGACGTCCACTTATTTACTCAAACGAGGAGGCGTTGGGAGCTTTACAGGGAATTGCCGATTATTTTCTGATGAACAACCGAGATATTTATCATCCTTGTGACGACTCGGTCGTTCAAGTCATTGGACAAGAAACGGTTTTTTTTCGACGAGCCCGAGGATACGTCCCATTACCAATTTTGATGCCCACGATCCATGTCAACACCCCACTTCTCGGTGTCGGGGGGGAACTGAAAAATACCTTTTGCCTTGCCTCTGGGCAACGGGCTTTTGTAAGCCAATACATTGGAGATATGGAAGGGTATGAAAATCTAAAGCGATTTCACCAGGAACTAAAAGCCTTTCAACGAGTCGTCAATATTACGCCCAGTGCGATTGCCTATGATAAACATCCAAACTACCAACTGACGAGATTTGCCATGGAACAGCCTTGGCCTAAGCATTCCGTGCAACATCATCATGCCCATTTAGTCAGTGTCATGGGGGAATGGGACAGAACCGAACCAACACTAGGGATTATCTGTGATGGAACGGGTTTCGGAGAGGATCATTGCATCTGGGGATTTGAATTTCTGGTTGGTAACGCCTCGGGTTATGAACGTAAGGCACATCTTGAGTACTTAGGAATTCCAGGGGGTGATGCGGGTGCGAAAAACCCTTTGCGAATTGCTTATTTTTATCTCAAAACTCTTCTTGATGGTGAAGCGTGGGAAAACACTGAGCCTTTTTGGTCAACATTTTCTATTCTTGAACGTCAAATCCTAGATCGTCAACATGAAACAGGCGTGCAAGTCTTCCAAACTTCGAGTGCAGGAAGGCTCTTTGACGCGGTGAGTGCCTTACTGGGTGTGTGTACAAAGGTGACTTATGAAGGACAAGCTGCGATTGAACTTGAGAGTGTTGGGACAAGGTTCTGGCAGCAAGAGTGTGTTGGAGACTTAGAACGTAGGATGGAAAGCCCTGGATTACTGTATTCTTATGAAGTAAGAGTTGAGAAGGCAGTGCTTATCCTTGGGGTTAAGCCTCTGTTGGAAGAACTAGTTCAAGACATACTTCATGGCGTGAGTGAGGGAAAGATAGCCTATCGTTTTCATGAAACAATCGCTCAGGCTATGGTAGATCTGGCACAGCAATTAGGGGTAGGTTATGGTCCCTTGGTTTTGAGTGGTGGGGTGTTCCAAAATAAACTCTTGACCGAAGCAGTCCTAAGAAACTGTCAAACACAAGGAATTAAAGTCTTGCGTTCTCGAAGCCTTCCTCCGGGGGATGGAGGACTAGCTTTTGGGCAATTATTAATTGCGAATGAGGTGTTATAAATGTGTTTAGCCATTCCTGCTAAAATTGTTACGATGAATGGATCAATGGCCAACGTAGATATGATGGGGAATGAGCGTGTAGTCAGTATTGATTTGGTCCCAGAGGTCAAGATTGGCGAATACGTTTTAGTTCATGCAGGATATGCCATTGGCATTATAGACGATGAAAGCGCGAAAGAGACAGAGGAACTTTTATTGGAGGTAGCTAAGGTCTATGAACAACAGGCGTAAGGATCAGCAGTTAAAAGCGGGTGACTATTTGTCGGAAATCCACACCTTAGCTCAGAACCCGTTTACAATCATGGAAGTTTGTGGAACGCATACAGTGGCCATCGCCAAAAATGCGATTCGAGAGTTATTGCCGGCCAGTATCCGTCTAATTTCCGGACCAGGTTGTCCAGTCTGTGTGACAGATAGCAGTGATATTGACCGTTATCTTTATTTGGCTGCCCAACCAAATGTTATTACGGCAACCTTTGGGGACATGATTCGAGTACCAGGGACAGAGAAAACGTTACAGGTCTTAAGAGCAGAAGGGGCTGACATTCGAATTGTTTATTCGACCCAAGATGCCTTAGAGCTAGCTCGGAAAAACCCGGACAAAGAGGTTGTTTTTCTCGGAATCGGATTTGAAACGACCATCCCTACGGTTGCTGTGAGTTTAGAAACAGCGAAACATGAAGGAATTACTAATTATAGCGTTTTGTCCATGCACAAGGTTGTTCCCCCAGTCTTAAGATTGTTGGCGGAGGACGATGCACTGGTTGTCGATGCATTCCTGGATCCTGGGCATGTATGCTCAATTATTGGCATAGAACCGCTTGAGTTTATGGCCAAAGACTATGGCTTGCCAGGCGTCGTGACGGGTTTCTCTGCACTTGATATTTTGGAAGCCATTGTTATGCTTCTACGTCAACGTGCAGAGGGGCGTTCGAAGATTGAAATTCAATATGATCGTGTCGCCAAGGCGGAGGGCAATCCTCATGCCAAACGATTTATTGAACGAGTGTTTGAGCCCATTGATGCGTCATGGCGGGGCATAGGATTGATCCGTCAAAGTGGCCTGGGTATCCGTGAAGAATACGGTGCATGGGATGCAGCACGAAAATTCACACTGCCAATTTTCGAATCCAAGGAAACACCAGGTTGCCGGTGTGGAGATGTCTTAAAAGGACTAATTTATCCGATCCAATGTCCTTTGTTTGGCAAACGTTGTACCCCGATGAAGCCTGTGGGACCTTGTATGGTGTCTAGCGAAGGGTCTTGTGCAGCTTATCACCGATATGTACTAAGGAGTGTGAATTAATGGAACGAATCCTCTTAGCCCACGGAAGTGGTGGACGACTCAGCCACGAATTAATTAAAACCCTTTTCCAGAAACACTTGGGAAACCCATACTTAGATCAGATGAATGATGCTTCTTTGGTGCCAGGACAAGAGCAGATTGCAGTAACAACTGATTCCTTCGTGGTTTCACCCCTGTTTTTTAGCGGAGGTAATATAGGCAAGCTTGCAGTATGTGGTACGGTCAACGACTTAGCAGTGAGTGGGGCGATTCCAAAGTTTTTAACGCTTGCGCTTATTTTAGAAGAAGGATTACCGATGGATGAATTAGAACGGATTGTTGTGAGTGTTGCTGAGACAGCCGCCGAAGCAGGCGTCGCGATTGTTTGTGGGGATACGAAGGTTGTGGAACGCGGCAGTGCGGATAAAATTTTCATAAACACAACTGGTATTGGGTATATTACAGATCGTTTAGTGGGTCCAGGGCAGATCCGGCCAGGTGATGAGATCCTCATTACCGGAACGATTGGGGATCATGGAATTGCGATATTATCTGAGCGAGAAGGGCTTGAATTTCAAACTCCGGTTGTGAGTGATTGTGCACCTTTAAATGGACTTATCGACGCCTTTTATTTACCAGGCGTTAAGTGTATGAGAGACCCTACCCGTGGAGGCGTAGCGACAACACTCAACGAATTGGCTCAGCAAGCTGGAGTAAGTATGCTTTTAGTGGAAGAACAATTGCCACTTTCTCTTAGCGTAGAAGGGGCATGCGAGATGTTAGGTCTTGAGCCACTTTACTTAGCGAACGAAGGGAAAGTATTGGTCATCGTGGCCCCCGAAGTGGCGGATGAAATTCTCCTAAACATGAAAGCACACCCCTTGGGGAGAAATGCTTCCCGTATTGGGCAAGTCCAAGAAGGTAAATCTGGACTTGTTCTACTAGAAACTCCTCTCGGGGGAAAACGAATTGTCGGCATGCTTGAAGGTGAACACCTTCCCCGTATTTGTTGAGAAAGAATCAGGAGGGTATTATGCGGATAGCAGTCATTGATGGACAGGGCGGCGGCATTGGTAAACATATAGTCGAGCAGTTACGTAAAAAAATGCCTGGATTGGATATACTGGCTTTGGGGACCAATGCACTAGCAACAGGGGCTATGTTACGCGCCGGTGCAACCGAGGGCGCTTCAGGGGAGTCGGCGATTTGTTATAATGTGGATAGGGTGGATTTAATTGTGGGTTCGGTTTCGGTTATGATGGTTTATGGTCTACTGGGAGAAATCACGGCGGCAATCGCTACGGCGATTTCTGCGAGTAAAGCGGACAAGTTACTGCTCCCGATACAACGTGGAAATATTCTATTGGTTGGGATCCTTCGCACCCCTCTTCCGCACCAAATCGAGGCTCTGGTTTTAGAAGTAGAAGAGCGATTCAAGCAGATGAACGGTCTTTGAGTGCCAATATTTTATATGAATTTAAGGGCAGATGACGGTCCTTTCATCGGGCGGAATATTAATATTGCTTTACAAGATAAATCGCCCTATGCTAAACTACTTAGTAGTGTGTTAGCGTAAGGAGGAGTTTGTCATGTCAGGACATTCAAAGTGGGCAAACATTAAACATAAAAAAGGAAAAACAGATGCAAATAGGGGAAAAATATTCACCAAGCTGGGCAGAGAATTGGTAGTTGCCTCCCGTGCTAGTGGGGGAGACGTTAACGATTTCCGATTGAAGATTGCCATCGAAAACGCCAAAGCGGAAAATGTACCCAATGAGAACATCCAACGCGCGATTCTTAAAGGGACTGGCGGATCGGAAGGTACCGTTTATGAAGAGCTTCGTTACGAAGGATATGGCCCTGGAGGGGTTGCTGTCATGATTGATATTTTAACGGACAACCGCAACCGTACCGCTGGAGAAATTCGCCATATCTTTTCTAAGAATGGCGGGAACATGGGTGAGACGGGTAGCGTTGGTTGGATGTTTGAAGAAAAAGGGCAATTGAGAGTCCTACGTGAGGGGCTTAAGTTGACCGACGATGATTTCATGATGATGACCTTAGAGGCAGGGGCTGAAGATCTTGAAATGGATGAAGAAGGGTATGTTGTTTACACCACGCCTGAAGCGATGGAGAGCGTACAAAAGGCTCTAGTTGATCAGAAGATCTCCATCTTTGAAGCAGTGCTCAGCCCCATTGCACAAAATACTCTTGAGATTTCGGACTCGGAGCAGGCACGGAAAATTGTTCATCTCATGGATACTTTGGAAGACCATGATGATGCTCAAGGCGTGTATTCCAATTTTGAGTTATCGGATACTTTGGCAAACGAAGACTTTTAGGCAAGACTAAATTCCTAACAGCATAATGATTAATTCATGCCCTTCTGGCAAGACTATAGCTAAAAGACAAGGTCAGGAGGGCTTTTCATTATGTCCAGATATATTGTCATCAGTCTAGTTCTAATAATCGGATTGGGTATTGGCAGCATAGTGCCAGTCGCAACGTCTTGGTGGTATGATATAAATCATGCTGGGATTGCCTCGACTTCTATTAACTCAGAAACGCCTTCAACAACGAAGGATGCCTTGGCTAAGGTTACCTATCATTTTGGGATTGACAAAGGGGTGCTATCGTTGATTGAAGGAGCCCCAGGAACAAGTGGCAAAGTGATTATGACAGGATTAAATGTTCAGGCTTGGCCAAAGGAAATGTTGGAGATCGCGCCCAAGGTTGAGTTCTATTCTCTTGATGAAGTGCAGTCGTTTATTGATACGGTCGACGAACCCATTTGACGAGAGTAGAAAGGGTTAGAAGAGAAAGGAAATCATCCGTCTTCTGTCGAAATCTATTACGTTGAAAGGAAGACGAGTATGATTATTTTGGGGATTGACCCTGGAACCGCGATTATGGGGTATGGATTAATTGAACAAAAAGGGAATCATTTAAGCGCGCTCGCTTATGCTTGTTGGCGAACGCCGGCTCACACACCCTTAGCCGAGCGTTTGTTCATGTTATATGAGCAAATCGACCCATTTCTTCGGGAAAACCCTCCGGATCACATGGCAATTGAAGAGCTTTTCTTTAATCGCAATACAACAACTGCCCTTGCTGTTGCGCACGCTCGAGGTGTCGTCATGCTCGCGGGTGCCCAACATGGCATTCCTGTTTATGAATATACCCCATTGCAGGTGAAACAGGCGGTTGTGGGCTATGGAAGGGCCGATAAAAATCAGGTCCAACAAATGGTTAAAGGATTGCTTAAATTGGATAAAATTCCTAAACCTGATGATACAGCAGATGCGTTAGCCATTGCAATCTGTCATGCTCATAGTTATGCGTTGAATCGGAGAATGGAGGGATTGCAATGATTGGAATGTTGCGAGGTAAGGTGTGGGAAATCCAATCAGACCGTTTGGTATTGGATGTACAAGGGGTAGGTTATCTACTGACTGTGCCTTATGGGCTCTTGGCTAAGTGTTGTCCTGGGCAAGAAATTGTTGTGTACACTCATGTGGTGATGCGCGAAGATGATTTATCCTTGTATGGATTTTCCTCTATAGAAGAGAAACAACTTTTTCTTGAAATGTTGAGTGTTTCAGGCATCGGTCCGAAAGCCGCCATATCCCTACTGTCAACCTTTGGTGCGGTACAGATTGAAAGTGCCATTGTTAGTGAAAATCTTAATTTGTTAACGAAAGTACCAGGCATTGGGAAAAAAACAGCGCAGCGCCTTATTTTAGAACTGAAAGAAAAATTTAAAGGACACATTTCCCTCCCCGTGGATGGGGAGTCGTTCTCAACCTCATCTCCTCTCAATCACTCAGAAGCTATACAAACATTACTGGCCCTTGGCTTTGGTTTGGACGAGGCTAGGCAGGCTCTTGGTCGCCAAAAAGACGATGGAGATTTAACCACCGAAGAGCAAGTAAAAAGAGCCCTTCGAATGCTGGCCGGGGGTTAATATGTCCTTGTCAGAAAGTAAGAATTTAACCGATACGAGTCAGGAAACATTCACTTTGTGGTAAGAGAGGAGGACTTGAAAATGGAAGAGCGTCTGGTTGCTGCAGAAGAACAACTGATCGATCATGACGGGGAAGTACTCCGACCTAGCCGCATGAGTGACTATATTGGGCAGAGAAAAGTAAAAGAAAATTTAAGCATCTTTATCCAAGCCGCTTCCACCCGTGGAGAAGCTTTGGATCACGTTTTATTATATGGACCGCCCGGTTTAGGAAAGACGACGCTTGCTAATATTATTGCAGCGGAAATGGGCGTAAGTATCCGTACCACGTCGGGCCCGGCTATTGAGCGACCTGGGGACTTAGCGGCTATTCTGACGGCCTTAGAGCCTAGAGATGTGCTATTTATTGATGAAATCCACCGCTTGAACAGTACGACAGAAGAAATACTTTATTCAGCCATGGAAGATGGATGTCTCGACATCGTGATTGGGAAAGGTCCAAGTGCCCGTTCAATTCGCTTGTCCTTGCCTCCGTTTACGTTGGTGGGGGCTACAACCCGCGCTGGGCAATTAACGTCTCCCTTGCGTGACCGTTTTGGGGTTATTAGCCGTCTTGAATTCTATGAAGTTGAGGACTTGAAAGAAATCGTGCTTCGAGCGGCAGGTATCCTGAGATTGGATATAACCGATGACGGAGCGGAAGAGATCGCTCGACGTTCAAGGGGAACACCAAGAGTGGGGAATCGTTTGTTAAAACGAGTGAGGGATTTCGCCTTGGTTTGGGAAGATGGGGTAGTGACCCAAACGATTGCTAGAAATGCGCTAAATCGCTTGGAAGTCGATCCTGTGGGCTTGGATCAGATTGACCAGAAGGCTTTGAAGACGATTATAGAAGTGTTTGCTGGGGGACCGGTTGGCTTGGAGACGCTCGCGTCAACCATCGGCGAAGAGTCAGTGACGATTGAAGATGTTGTCGAACCATTTTTACTTCAGATGGGATTTCTGCAACGAACGCCACGCGGACGAGTGGCAACGGTGAAGGCTTATCAGCATTTAGGCTACGCGCTACCACAAAATCGGGCTGAAAGTGGCCTTTTTCCAGAAGACAAAGAATCGTAACCTTCAAGAGCATATAAACGGAGGAAAAAGGGTAATCTGAACACAAAGAAACCACCGAAAGTAATACTTTCTGATGGGTGCAAAAAGGTGGGTGTTGAGCATGACCCGGATGATGTGTCGTTTACGGTTACCATTTTTATGTGCAGCTTTATTGATCCTTGTGCTAATCCAAGCTAAGCCTTGCCAAGCGAAAGAAATCGCGGTTGAGCTTGTATGGAAGTTGGGCCAGGCTGGATGGGTTGAAATTACGGTGGAAAAAGGGGACTATCAACTAATTTTGGATAATACCACCCGAAAGTTTCCAGTCGGTTCTACCCTACAAGTGGGTTGGGGAGGCTGGGGTCCGGTATTGAGGATTAACCATGAGGATTTTCAAGTCCTCAAGGGGTCCGTCTTGGAAATTAAGGGGATTAATTCAGAGAGCCTTAGTGTTAAAACACCCCAGGATAAAGCTGCTGTTTATCGCGGAGATTTACAACTGAGTTGGCAGAGTAGTCATTGGAAGTTAGTCAATAAGGTAGATAGTGAAGACTACCTTAAAGGCGTGGTGCCCACCGAAATGAGCAATGAATGGGCCAGCGGGGGTTCAGAAGCACTCAAGGCACAAGCCGTAGCGGCTCGGACCTTCTTAATTAAACATACTGAGAATGGCAAGAAAGCGATTACGGATTCTCCAGATATTGATCAAGCCTATGCAGGTAAACTCGTGGAGGGGCAAGCTTCAATCGCCGTTGATGCCACCCAAGGTGAAATTCTCGTGGATGACCAGAGCCAGAAACCCATTGAAGCACTTTATTCTTCTCATAGCGGAGGATATACAGAAGACGCTAAAAACGTATGGGGAAATTCTGATATCAACAATGTGTCTCATCCAGATCCCTATTCACTAGGCGTTGGAGGGGCGGCAAATCAGTGGCGATTCATCGCCTCAGCGCCAGTCTTGGGTTCTACCTTCGGGCTTGGACCCGTACAAAAGGTTGAACTTGACAAATTCCCCTCTGGTAGGGTAAAAAGTGTTAGGATGGTCGATGAATCAGGGAAGTCCAAGACCGTTACAGCGCGAGTCTTTGTTAAAACCTTTTATCCGTTTGGGCAGCCAATTCAAAAGTTTGCCTTTTTGGGCAGTTTCTTCGAGGCCGAAAGGATTGCGACAAGCCAAAGTTCATTCAAAAAATCGGGCTTAACAGTGTTTCTAGGCGCTCTAGAAAAAGAGCAGGGGCCCTTGCTCTCTAAAATCATGAGTTCATCAAAAGGGCAGAGTATTGATTCCCAACCCTTCGGAGTCTTTATTTTTGAAGGGCGGGGTTGGGGGCATGGCGTTGGAATGTCCCAATGGGGTGCTTATCATATGTCCCAATTGGGGTATAGCTATCAGGAAATATTATCGTTTTATTATAATAAGACGCTTCTTAGTAAAACATAGAAGATCTTTGGAATTACAAAGGAGAAGGATAGCTTGAACGTTTCGGAGTTTGATTTTTATTTGCCGGAGGCACTGATTGCACAACACCCGGTAGAACCCAGGGATGCTTCGCGGTTAATGGTTGTCAACCGGGACAGCGGAGGGATAGAACATCGGTCGTTTCGCGATCTCGTGTCCCTCTTGAAAACAGGCGATGTACTTGTGCTTAATAACACTCGCGTTATTCCTGCGCGTTTGATTGGGGAGAAAGAAGGAACTGAGGCGAAGATCGAAGTCCTACTTTTAAAAAGACTCGAACTGAATGTTTGGGAGGCTTTAGTTAAACCGGGAAAGCGTCTGAAGGTGGGGCAGAAGGTTCACTTTGGAAATGGAATACTGATCGGCGAACTTCAGGCTATCTTGGAAAATGGAAACCGGAGGATTCATTTTACCTACTCAGGTGTCTTTGAGACGATATTAGACCAGCTTGGACAGATGCCACTTCCACCGTATATTACGGCCCAACTAGAAGACCAAGAACGCTATCAGACCGTGTATGCTAAGGAAAGAGGATCTGTCGCTGCACCCACGGCAGGACTGCACTTTACGCCTGAACTTCTGGATAAGCTCCGGATAAAGGGCGTGGAAATCGTGGAGATCCTTCTTCATGTGGGCTTAGGAACCTTCCGTCCCGTCAAGGTGGAAAATATTGAGGATCATCCCATGCATTCCGAGTATTACCGAGTGGACGTAGAAGTTGCAGAGCAAATCAATCGAGCGAAACAAGAAGGACGGCGGGTCATTGGCGTTGGAACAACGGCAGCGCGGACGTTGGAATCCGTAGCAAATGATCAGGGAAGGGTTGTACCCGGTGAAGGGTGGACCAATATTTTTATCTATCCAGGCTATTCTTTTAAGATTATTGATGCTTTATTAACTAATTTTCATTTTCCCAAGTCAACGCTGGTGATGCTTGTCAGTGCTTTGGCGGGACGCGAACTTATTTTAAAAGCATATGAGCTTGCCGTTTTAGAGCAATATCGGTTCTATAGCTTTGGTGATGCCATGCTCATTGTATGAGTGGGAAGGAAGTGAAGGGTTTGACAGCGGTTCATTTGGAAATACTGAAAGAAGATTCTCGGACAAAAGCGCGCTTGGGGAAGCTACATACACCCCATGGTGTCATTGATACGCCGGTATTCATGCCGGTTGGGACGCAAGGGACCGTCAAAACCATGACCCCGGAGGAAATCAAAGAAATCGGGGCAGGGATTATCTTGAGTAATACGTATCATCTGTTCTTACGCCCTGGGCATGAGTTAATTCGAGAAGCGGGTGGACTTCATCGTTTTATGAACTGGGACGGAGCAATTTTAACAGACAGTGGAGGCTTCCAAGTGTTTAGCTTGGGGCATTTGCGTACAATTAAGGAAAGTGGCGTAGAATTTCGCTCTCATATCGACGGCTCACTGCAATTCTTAAGCCCTGAAATTGCGACTCAGGTTCAGATGGCTTTGGGATCCGATATTGTGATGGCCTTTGATGAGTGCGCACCGTATCCTTGCTCGCATGAATACACGAAAGATTCTTTGGAGCGGACGACACGTTGGCTTAAACGATGCAAGGAAACCTTGACCACGACTGACACTCAGGCCTTATTCGGAATTGTACAAGGCGGCATGTATGAAGATCTACGCCGCCAAAGTGCAGCTGAGATCACAGCACTGGATTTGCCGGGGTACGCAATCGGGGGCTTAAGCGTTGGCGAACCGAAGGAAATGATGTATGATGTCTTAGATTATACGGTGCCCTTACTACCCAAAGAAAAACCTCGTTATCTTATGGGAGTTGGTTCGCCGGACGCTCTAATTGAAGGGGTTATGCGCGGAATTGACATGTTTGATTGCGTGCTTCCAACTCGGATTGCACGTAATGGGACAGCGATGACCCGGTATGGCAAAGTAATTGTTCGTAACGCTGGATGCGCACATGATTTCGGTCCAATTGATCCCACCTGCGATTGTTATACGTGTCGCAACTATTCACGGGCTTATATCAGGCATTTGATTAAGGCAGAAGAGGTTTTAGGCATTCGATTGATGACCATTCATAACTTGCGTTATCTCCAAAACTTAATGCGAGAAATTCGAGAGGCAATCAAGGATGACCGCTTAACGGAATACCGAGAAACGTGTTTCGCAGATTACGGATACGAACAGGACTAGAGCTGACGGACGCCCATGGATAGGTTCAACGAATCTTCAAGTGGAGTCAATCCACGGAGTAAGTTTCCTATTATTGATAATAGAGCAGGATTTTAGGGGTGTCATGGGGAATAGTTTAAGAGTAAATAAAGGGGGATAATTCAAATGACGCAACAGACAATATCTTTAATTCTATACTTTGTGGTATTTGGTGGTATTATGTATTTTTTCATGATTCGACCACAACAGAAGCAGGCGAAAAAGCGACAGGCTTTACTCAGTAGTATTCGTGTACGCGATCAAATCATCACAACCGGGGGCGTTTATGGTAAAATCACGAAAGTGAAGGACCATTCCGTTATGTTACTGATCGCGGAAAAGGTAGAGATTGAAGTGGCTAAATCTGGAATTATTAGTGTAGAAAATCGTGAAATTGACCTCGAAAAAGCGAACTAGGTACCCGCAGTTGATCCTTTCTGACGAGTATGCTTATAAAGCAATAAAAGAACGACTTTAAAAGCAAGTGGTACAGACCACTTGCTTTTAAGCTTATTTCACAGAATAAATTGCTGGTGGGGAGTGAACACCTGTGCCCTTAGATCATGATCCAATTCAAGAAGGACAGACCTATGAAGATTATGTGCGAGTTGACTTGGACCGTTGGGTGCGAAGACTAATAAGAAAACCGGGATTATTGGAACGAACGTCTAAAGTGTTTCAAACGAAAATCAATGATAAACTTATTCCGAAAAAAGTCCAAACAGTCATCACTGCAACGGTTAAAGCGTTGGTTAAATCAGTCGTTTATGGGCTTGATTTCATCCCTAAGAGCTCACCGCTTGATGATATTACATTGCAACAGCGTGATCAGTTGGCGAACAAACTTCTGGTAAACTATAAGAAGCTTGCCGCAGCTGAAGGGGCTGGGACAGGCATGGGTGGTTTTGCACTCGCTATGGCCGATTTTCCCGCGCTCATTGCCATCAAAATGAGATTTCTCTTTAAGTTAGCTCATATTTATGGATTTTCAACCCAAGATTATCAAGAACGTTTATTCTTGTTATATGTTTTTCAATTGGCCTTTTCTAGTCAAGAGAAACGTCCTGACTTATTCAAAGTCATCCTGAATTGGGAGAAAAAGCTTGGGAGTTGGCCAGCAGAGGAAGGGTATTTGCAGCAAATCGATTGGGAACAGTTCCAGCAGGAGTACCGGGATGCCATTGATTTTCGAAAAACACTTCAGCTGATACCGGGTTTAGGCACAGTCGTCGGTGCCTGGGCAAATTACGGTCTCATGGATGATTTGGGAATAGTCGGGATGAATTGCTATCGATTACGAATTGTAGGAGGCGCTTATTTTGACAAAGGTCACTCTACAAGAGATTAAAGATGATCCTTATGTACAAGCGCTGATTGATGCCGGAAACCGTCATCTTGCAGCCATTGGTTATACGGAACATGGGCTTCGGCATGCAGGCCTGGTCTCCCACATTGCCACAAATATTCTGATAAAGATGGAACATCCTGAAAGGGAGTGCGAACTGGCGGCCATTGCGGGTTACTTACATGACATTGGGAATGCCGTAAACCGTGTCTCTCATGCCCATTCAGGGGCAATTTTGGCAGCTGGTATTTTGGAACGGCATGGCATGCCACCGGAAGAAATCACGACTTTAATTGGTGCGATTGGGAATCATGATGAACTGGATGGAAACCCTGTCAATAACATATCGGCAGCGTTGATCCTGGCCGATAAATCAGACGTCCATCTTTCTCGTGTTCGTAATTCTGATCTAGCAACGTTTGATATTCATGACCGGGTTAATTTTGCGGTTAAACGCTCCTTTCTGCGCGTCTACCCTAAAGAGCGAATTGCCTTAGAATTGACGATTGATACTGAAGTTTGTCCAGTTATGGAATATTTCGAAATATTTCTTGCGCGGATGCTCTTATCCCGTAAGGCTGCAGAATTTTTGCAGACGAAATTTGAATTAAAGATTAATGACGTAAAATTGCTCTGATTTGGAGGTTTTCTGATTGACATTGCAATCTTGAAAGTTTTATAATGATGGTTGGTATAGACAAGCCAATGATATAAAAGAGAGGCTATATTATAAGAGGGAGGAAAGCAGATGAGACGGGAAAACATCATCAAACTGGTAGCACTTGTGCTATTAGTTGCAGCAGCGGTTGCACTATCAATTAAGCCCCTTGTGGATCCCGTAAAGGGTATCCTGTTAGGACTGGACTTACGTGGTGGGGTGCACTTAGTATTACAAGCAGAACAGGATAAAAATGGAACTCCCATTACGAAAGATGATATCGACAAAGCAAAAGCAATCATCTCGAATCGGGTCAATGATCTTGGGGTATCCGAACCCATCGTCCAAGCAGATTATGATAAAAAACGTATTGTCATTGATTTAGCTGGAGTGACTGACCCAGATAAAGCCGTGGAAATCCTGAAGACAACGGCTAAGTTAACCTTTAGGGATCCCCAAGGAAATGTTGTGATTCAAGGGGATGATCTCAAAGACGCCAAGGGAGGGCAAGGCCAGGGGTCAGGGTTTGTTGTTAATTTAACCTTTTCATCTGACGGGGGCAAAAAGTTTGCTGATTTAACGACTAAATTAGTCGGTCAAAAACTTGGCGTTTATCTCGATGATAAGCTCTTGACGAATCCAACCGTTAATGTACCGATCCTCAACGGTCAAGCGGAGATCACAAATTATGCGACCTTGGAGGCTGCAGCGAAAGATGCCGTCCTGATGCGCTCTGGTTCATTGCCCGTGAGCATGAGTATTGCAGAGAAACGCCAGGTGGGAGCATCTTTAGGTATTGACTCGTTACATAGAAGCATTCAGGCTGGACTCTACGGTCTAATCTTTATTTTTCTATTCATGTTAGTTTTCTACCACTTACCTGGGGTTGTGGCGGATTTTTCCTTAATCGTATACGCACTCATCGTTCTGTGGGTTTTTTGGATGTTTCGAGTCGTTCTGACACTTCCTGGTATCGCAGGTTTTATTCTTACGATCGGAATGGCTGTCGACTTTAATATCATTATCTACGAACGCGTGAAAGAAGAAATTCGCGCTGGGAAATCGATCCGGGCAGGCGTGGAATCTGGGTTTAGTCGGGCTTTTGTTACGGTTATTGATGCCCATGTGACGACGTTTATTGCTGCAATGACACTTTACGCTTTTGGAACCGGTTCCATTAGAGGATTTGCGTTGACCTTAGGAATTGGGATTATAGCGAGCTTGTTTACAGCAATTACGTTTACCCGTCTTGTATTACGCTTAATTGTGGGAATCAGTCCGAAAATGAAGACAACATGGTTTGGCGTAAGGAGGGAGGTATAATGCAAACAGGGCATGCAGCGACTTATGAAGAAGTCCAAAAGATACATCCACTCTATTTTAACATTGTAAAGAAACGATATTGGTGGTTTGCAATTTCGTTACTGATCATCATTCCAGGGGTTATTTCCCTCTTCATGCAAGGTCTGAATTTGGGGATCGACTTCAAAGGCGGAACAATGCTTGATGTGACCTTTAGTAAGGCAGTGACACAGGCTTCTATTACGGATACGATGAAATCGGTGGGGCTTGAAGGTCCGGTTCAATTGTCCAATGGAAACACAAGTGCTTTGATTCGAACCGAAGCTCTGGAAGAAACTAAACGCAATGAATTACTAGCTGCCTTGGAAACCAAGGTGGGAACGTATGATAAAACGACGCTCAAAGAGGATAAGGTGGGTCCGGCCATGGGGCAAGAGCTGACCCGAAATGCTTTTTATGCCCTAATCATTGCTATGGGTTTGATGATTGGCTATATCACGATTCGTTTTGAGTTTGTCTTTGCGATCTCTGCGATTATTGCGCTATTGCACGATGTTTTAGTGGTCGTCGGGATATTCTCGCTGTTTAGGTGGGAAGTCGATTCGACGTTTGTAGCGGCCGTCTTGACAATCTTCGGTTACTCCATCAATGATACCGTGGTGATCTTTGACCGAATTCGTGAGAACCAAAACAAGATGAAACGTGGAGAAACTTATGAGGACATGGTAGATAAGTCCGTTTGGCAGACTATGCGCCGATCCATTAACACGGTCATGACGGTGTTAATCGCCTTATTATCGGTCTTTATCTTAGGTGGGGAATCGACAAGAATCTTCTCTTTAGCGATGCTAATTGGGGTATTCAGTGGAGCCTATTCCTCGATCTTTAATGCCAGCCAAATCCTCGTAGAAATTAAGACGCATTTTAAGAAGAAACCCCGTAAAGGCGGCAAGGCCGTACGTGCTTAATCTGTAATAATAGCTTCTGTTCTTTTGTGAGAAGATCTTGGGTATGATGATGCCCAAGATCTTTTCGGTTTCTTTTTGTTTCATGGGGGATAGGTGTTATGATAAATAGAGATGAACACCGTTCTTGAGTGAAGGAGTCAACGATGCATAACAAGATCATGGGAGTGCTCCTCTTCGGTTTACTTTTATTCGGAATCAGTGGATGCACTAAACCTCCCTCAAAGCCCATTGCCCCAACGCCATTAGCAACGATTAAACCATCAAACCAAGCCGCTCAAGCAATTCAAGATGAATCAACCAACAATTTGTCTAGGCCATCAAGTGGGCAAGTAGCCCAAGCTGTACCCATCTTGTATTATCATTCCGTGATGCAACAGAGCGGAAATGAATTAAGAATGCCGCCTGATCAGTTTGAAGCGCAAATGACTTATTTACAGGATAAAGGGTATCATAGCATCTCCTTGGAGCAGTTATACCAAGCAAGGTATAAGGGAGGAACCCTTCCTGAAAAACCGATTGTAATTTCGTTCGATGATGGGTACGTCGATAATTATACGACTGCTTTACCCATTCTAACGAAGCATGGGTTTACAGCCACAATCTTTATGGTCACTAGCTATATTAATGGACCAGGTTTTGTGTCATGGCCTCAGCTCAAAGACCTTGTTGCTAAGGGATGGGAAATCGAGGGCCACACCACCAATCATCCTTATTTAACCAAAATAGACCCTTCAACTGTGTTAAACGAACTTATCCCTTCTAAGGAACTCTTAGCAAAAGAGTTAGGACAACCGGTCAACTTTTTCGCTTACCCTTATGGAGACCTAAATGCCAACGTCGCCCAGGCAGTGAAAGAATCGGGGTATTTGATGGCCGTTACCACAGAACGGGGATGGGCAGATGGCAAGGCCGACGCATGGCACGTGCATCGTATTTATTGCTTCGCGTCGATGGGAATGAACGAATTTACGCGACGCCTACAAACTCCAAACTATTAGTTTTGCAATATGAAAGACGCTCTTCCACGAGATTGGAGGGCGTCTTTCATATTGCAGAAAAAATATAAGGAAAATATTAACATTTATTATTCTCTAACATATCTTACTGTGAGCCCAATAAATACCAAGTTATGGAATTGGTGATCATTCTTCTGTTAATTGCAATGGGCATCGTATTTTAAAGTATGGTTCATTCAAATCTTTTGATTAGATTATAAGGAGGAGAAACTATGTACGGATACGGAGTAGGAGCGGCCGCCGGTTATGGCGCAGCTTGTTGCAGACCAGTTGCCCCAGTCGTTGCACATGCTGGTGTGGGCGTTGGCGTTATTGCTATCGCAATTCTGATCTTAATAGCTTTAGGCTTAATATTTTAAGTTAAACAATAAAGAATAAAGGAGGACGAAATTATGTTTGGAGCAGCTGGGTGTGGATCTGGAGTCGGCGCAGGGATTGCCATTGTTGTTGTAATTATCTTGTTATTGATTGCAATGGGCATCGTATTTTAAAAAATTCGTAATTGGAAAATAAAGTTGAAGGAGGAAATATCATGTACGGATATGGAGTAGGAGCGGCCGCCGGTTATGGCGCAGCTTGTTGCAGACCAGTCTGCGCACCAGTTGCACCAGTCGTTGCACCTGTTGGCGTAGGCGTTGGAATTATCGCTATCGCAATTCTGATCTTAATTGCCTTAGGCGTTATATTTTAAATTGAACAATAAGTAAAAAAGGGAGGCTATGACTATGTTTGGAGCAGCTGGAGTCGGGTGTGGATGTGGCGCTGGAGCAGGAATCGCAATTGTTGTCGTGATTATTTTATTGCTCATCGCGATGGGTATCGTATTCTAAGAAACCTCTTCTGAACGCTTAAAACGACACTTTGTTAGAGGATCCTGTTATAGGGATCCTCTTTACACGTCTATGTTGATGTTTTTTTCTTTCCATAGATACTTATGGCGACCGTATTGCTATTGACTAAAGTCCTGATCAGAAGATAGCCCTCTGAATCATTTCTGAATTTGAAATCTAGAAAGGGATAAGCTACCGTAGCATCCTGACCAGGGGGGACATATGTGACGGGTAGACTATGGTGAGAACGTTCAGTAATACTCAGGGAGGAGCCCAATCGAACGGCATTGTAAAGGGTACTGGAAACCTGACAGATACCTCCACCCAGACCGGGTACGAATTGATCACCTTCAATAACAATGGCCGTCTGATACCCACTCTCCACAGTTCTTGGCCCAACAGTTTGGTTAAAGGAAAACTCCTCTCCAGGTTTTAACAACCTGCCATCAATGGCTTTCGCAGCGAGCATAATGTTGTGTGTTCGTTCTTTCTGGTTGGGGTTATACTGGGTAGTATAGGTACTTAAGAGACCAGTCATCTTCACGGCTTCAAGGTCTATTTTTGTAACAAGTGGTGCGAGCGTATTGAAGGGAACTGGAATCATCTCGGCTTGATCAGGCCCTAGCTTTTTTACACGCCCAATTAGGGAAGCAATGTCGACTTGTTTGCCGGGCTTTTCAGAGATAATTTGCATGGCGTTATCAGATGTAATTGAAAAGCGTGCCTCCTCTGCAGGCAAGTTCAAGCCGGCGAGTTGTTTTGTCAGAGCTTCTTTCAGTACGACATCATTCCATTGATAGTCAGGTTTAAAGGTGATGCCCCAGCTTGCTTTGTACTTACTGATCGCTTGGTGAAGGAATGTACCTTCTCGTCCAATCAGATAGGCTTGTTGCAGTGGCTCATCATACGCGCAGCTGAAACCAAGTTCTTTCATGGTGAGCGAGAGGGTTTTACCTTCGGAGATGAAAAGAACCGGGCGATTGACAATTTCTTCACTCATTTGTGCTAGTTTCAAACGGGCTTCTTCAAGACGAAGCTGTCCTAAGGGAATTTCTAAGACAACTCCGTTGGCGATTTCCCCTCTGTCCCATATGTAGAGCACAAATGAAAGGGTAAGTGCCGCGTATAATGTCACGACAATCGATAAAATTAGTATTGAGAGCTTCTGCCGTTTCGTTCGCTTTAGGGTGCTTGAAATTTCCTCAGGGCGAGCATCCTCTTCCACGTTGTAATCTCCCTTCTCGCTAGTAACGTTTATCTATATGCGAGAAGGGCGAAAATCTTCATAAAGATTAAGTTGAATATTATTGGGCTATACTAGCAGAAAAGTGCTTGGCTGGGGAGGGCAGTTGCTTGGAATTCATGGTATTAGTATTACTTGAGGGAGCACTATTGCTTTCCGCTGGGATGATCTTTTTTGGAGGAGTTTGGGGAACCGTTGCGGCGACGGTTGCGTTAAGTGGAATTAACTTCCTTACGCATGATGTAGCGCTGTTTTGGCGTTGGGAGACCCCTCTTTTAATAGGTGGATCTGTCGCAATCATACTACTGCTGGCTGTTGGGCGAATCGCTAACAAAAGTCAGGTTGTCACAGGCTTGGTCGGAGGACTGATCAGTCTAGTGCTCTTCGGTGCGTTCATGACCCCTATTGCGGCCATAATGGTTTGGGCCTTGGTGGTCGGCATGGGCATTATTCCGATAGGGAAGAGAAGTCAGATACTTTGGAGCATTGCTCCGACGATTCTTCGTTTGGTTCTTGGCATTGGATGGATTATCTATGGAAATATCTTAACCCTCTAATGAGGCTGTAGAAAAACCTTGCTTTAAGGTGCAATATTTGGTATCTTAGACATAAACTATAGTCGTCAGGCAATTAGCTGGGCTTCAAAGTATTGAGGCAGCGGAGTAATCCGTGGGACTTCCTTTTAGAAGGGGTCCTATTTTTGTATGCAGTTTGTATGCAGTTATAGATTATATGGAAGATGAGGAGAGTTAAATCGTGGAGGAAAAGACGCAGGTGGCTTCATTATCTGTCGCTTCAAATACCTTTTTGACGCTTGGCAAAGTGACGATTGGGTTAATGAGTGGGTCAGTTAGTATCTTGTCAGAAGGTATTCATTCTGGAATCGATCTGCTGGCGGCCTTCATTGCACTTTTTGCGGTGAGGGAATCGGGAAAACCTGCCGATTCACGTCATGCTTACGGACATGGGAAAATAGAAAATGTATCTGGAACCATTGAGGCCGCTTTGATTTTCGTCGCAGCGCTTATGATTATCTCCGAAGCAATTCAAAAGGTCCAGCAAATTATAGGGGGCGAAGGTGGCCATGTCGGTGACTTGGGATTGGGCTTAGGCCTGATTATCATGGGCGTTTCTGCTACAATGAACTTGATTGTATCAACCAAATTAATGAGCGTTGCGAAACGAACTGATTCGGTGGCTCTTGAAGCGGATGCTTTGCATTTGAGGACAGATGTTTATACGTCTGTTGGCGTTTTTATAGGTCTTCTCTTAATCAAAATGACGGGTTGGGCCATCTTAGATCCGATCATTGCGTTTGGAGTCGCCTTAATGATCATCAATGCATCCTTTCAATTGACGAAGAAAGCCTTCGCGCCACTCGTTGATGTTAGCTTACCGGATGAGGAACGTGAAATTATTGCCGAAGTTCTTCTACTGCATGCGAGTGAGTTTGTGGAATTTCATAAACTTCGAACTCGCAAAGCTGGAGCAGAAAGGCATGTGGATTTACATCTTGTGGTGGCTAAATACACTTCAATCGTTGACGTTCATGAGCTATGTGACTTAATCGAAGAAGAAATTAATTTGAAACTCAATGGGACACATGTTCTAATTCACGCTGAGCCTTGTAGTACGAGGGATGCGCAATGTCCAATTGAAGAAGGGTTAGCACCCGCCTGTGAGAGTTGTAAGGGAAAGACCGAAGATGAGAGACGGCAGAAGATACAAATTAGAAATCACAAGTCACAAGTCAGAGACTAGATGACAGGTCATGCTGAGTTTGCGCTTTGACTGATAATAATAGTCTGGGGGAGTAAATCGTGAAACGAATATGGGCTATGCAACAATTATACGGACGAACGTCAGCAACACTCCACGATTCCCTTAGAATTTCTCCGGTCGTCGCTGATATTTTAGCGCAGAGGGGTTTTTCTCAGCCAGAAGAGGTGATTGAGTTTTTACACCCGACACTGTTGAATTTGCCATCACCGTTTTGTTTTCACGATATGTTGCGAGCGGTCGATCGGTTGTCATTGGCCTTAAAGAAACAAGAAAAAGTACTTGTTTATGGAGATTACGACGTGGACGGAGTGACAAGCACTTCTTTGTTATACAAAGTTCTTAGTGATCTGGGTATTAAAGCTGTAGCTTATATTCCCAACCGCCAGGACGAGGGGTATGGATTAAATTCCGTCGCCATTGAACGTGCAGCTAAGGCAGGCGTGAGAGTCCTTATAACGGTTGACTGTGGGATCACAGCGATCGATGAAGTGGAACTTGCCCGAACCTTGAATATCGATGTCATTATCACTGATCATCATGAACCCACTGAAATTTTACCGGATGCATATGCACTAATAAATCCCAAAGTGAAGGATTCGGGTTACCCGTTTCGCGATTTAGCAGGGGTTGGCGTGGCGTTCAAATTAGCACAAGCCTTATTACAAACTTTAGGAAATAGTGACGTGGGCATCCACTCTGAACTCGAACTCTTAGATTTGGTGGCTTTAGGGACGATTGCAGATCTAGTCCCTCTGGTTGGAGAAAACCGTATTATTGTCCATCATGGACTTATACAGATGGAAAAGACGCTTCACACTGGATTAGAGGCTCTGCTAGAGGAGTGCGGTCTAAGGGGTAAACCTCTTAAAGCAGGCCAAATCGGCTTTATGGTAGCGCCGCGTATCAATGCGGCCGGGCGAATGGACAGTGCGCGGGCAGGCCTGGAACTTCTCCTGACGGAGGACTTGGAGCGAGCGAGTGAGCTTGCTCGTCTCTTAACTCGAGAAAATCAGGCGCGGCAGGAAACAGAAAAAGAAATTCTGGCAGAAGCAATCTCCATGGTGGAGCAGAAACCCATACCTAGCGTCCTTGTGCTCTCATCTGACCATTGGCATCACGGGGTCATCGGGATCGTTGCTTCTCGTTTGGTGGAACGTTATTATCGTCCCGTTTTTATCATTGCCGAAGAAGGGGAAGAAGCCAAGGGGTCGGCCCGTGGGATTTCTGGTTACCCTGTGTTGGAGCAGATGACAACCCAAGCGCAACTATTAACAAAGTTCGGTGGGCATCGGGCAGCTGCAGGATTTTCCATCCTCACAAAAGATATTGAACAATTTAGAGTAGGCTTGAATAAACAAGCAGCCTTAGCTTTTGCGGACACTCTATTTCAAGAGGAGCTGAAAGTTGATCGTCAAGTCTCTCTTGAAGCAGTGACAGGTGACTTATTGCGTGAACTCGAACAGATGGCTCCCTTTGGTTTTGGAAACCCTGGGCCGGTTCTTGCCTGCCAACGGGTTGATGTATATTCCGTGAATGCGATCGGCAAAGAGCGTAGTCATCTGAAATTTCGTTTTGGATCTCAAGGAGAACAAGAAGGAATTGCTTTTCGCTTAGGAGAGCGTATTCATGAGCTGAACAAAGAAAGAACCTTGGATGTGGCGTTTTCCTTAGATTGGAATACCTTTCGTGGGCGAGAAACGGTGCAATTAATGATCAAAGATATCCAAGCGGAAGCTGATTGGCGGAAGCGTCCGGTAGATCTAATAGAGGAAGATAAAGGCAACGTTGAAGGAGAAATTGCGGCGACAATGGATCAACCAGAGTTGATATGGCTGGACTGGCGGCAAGTAACCCGTGAACAGTGGCCGCTTCCTAGTAATAAAGGGCAAATCTGGATTTGGGATACAACCGGAGGCGAGCCAACGCTTCGCCAATGGAGTAAGGCTGATGATCAGGAACATACACTAGAAGAAAATACTCAAGGTAAGCTCTCAAAGCCAAATCAGGAGGAGGGCTTAGGGTTAATTCTGGGACTTCCGCTAACAGAAGAGGATTTTAGGGTAGGGATAGAGAAACTACGACAATTAGGCGTTTATCGCATTGCGCTTGCAGGGTTTGAAAGTGTCCATGAGGAAAGGATTCGTCAACGCTGTGGCTCGTTAGCGCGTGAAGAACTCATCCAGATATACCGAGAGCTGTTGGCTAAAGCGAAAATAGTAAACCCCTTTCACGTTGGGCATGATTCTAAAATTTCAAGGTCTGAACGTTTCGCACTTAAAATATTTGAAGATTTGGGGCTTATTCGTTGCCTTGGGGGAACGGATGAGATTGCTTTAGAATGGGTTCCAGCCCAGAGTAAGTTAGATCTCGACTCTTCTTTACGCTATCGAAATTCAAAAGAGCGAGTGGACAGGGCATCAAAGTTTCAAGAGGAATTATTAAAGGCTACGCTGGATCAGTTCAACTTAACTTCAAGCTTTGCAGTATAGTTAAACTGGTCCAGGGGCGGTTAGCCATGGGTCGAAAATGGTTAAAATAGAAACGTTAGGAAGAAGGCGGAGAGTCATGGACTTCAAAGATCATATTCGTGTGATTGATGATTTTCCCAAGGAAGGGATTTCGTACAAGGATATAACAACTTTGCTCAAAAATGGCGAAGCGTACCGGGCTGCGATTGATGCTCTTGTTGAGAAAATTAAGCCATGGCAACCAGAGGTGATCGTCGGGCCTGAAGCCCGTGGCTTTTTATTAGGCGCTCCGCTTGCCTATGCCTTAGGAATCGGTTTTGTTCCAGTCCGAAAACCAGGTAAATTACCCGGGAAAACCATCAGCGAAACCTACGCTTTAGAATATGGATTTGATACTTTAGAAGTCCATGCTGATGCTATCTCTGCTGGAACACGGGTCGTCGTTGTCGATGACTTGTTGGCAACCGGAGGAACGATGCTGGCGACTGCAAACTTAATGAAAAAGATTGGCGCAGATATGCTTGGAATGGGTTTTTTAATAGAACTGACGTTTTTAAACGGAAGAGAAAAGTTGACCGATTATCCCGTTTTTTCTTTGGTTCAGTATTAAAATCAACGACGAATGTATGTGGATGAGAGGAGTTCTTCAATGTCCTTCGCGGAGTTAAGGGTAAACCTTCAAAATAAATTTCCACAAGCACGTCTAGATATTGTAGACAAGGCTTATCAATTTGCTGAAGTGGCACATCGAGACCAACTTCGAAACTCCGGGGAAGACTATATACTCCATCCCCTTGCAGTCGCGCAGATTCTAGTTGAATTGGAAATGGATGAGGCAACGATCGCTGCTTCCTTGCTGCATGATGTTGTGGAAGATACCGCGTATACAATTGCAGATATCGAGAAGGAATTTGGTTCAGAAATTGCTTTGCTTGTCGATGGAGTGACCAAGCTTGGACGAATTGCATACAAGAGCAAAATGGAGCAACAAGTGGAGAATTTGCGTAAGATGTTCTTGGCTATGGCCAAGGACATACGCGTCATTCTCATTAAACTGGCGGATCGCCTTCATAATATGCGTACCTTGAAATATCATTCGGTAGAAAAACAAAAAGAAATTGCCCAGGAAACGCTTGAGATCTTTGCACCGTTGGCGAACCGTCTCGGAATTTTTAGGATTAAATGGGAGTTGGAAGATCTTTCGTTTCGATATCTGAAACCTGAGGAATACTATGACTTAGTTGAAAGGATTGCTCTGAAACGGCGTGAGCGCGAAGCCTATATCAGTGAAGTCATTGTTCAAATGCGGGAACGATTCAATGAAGTTGAGATCTACGCAGATATCGCGGGTCGTCCTAAGCACTTTTATAGTATTTATCGTAAAATGATTACTCAAAACAAAGAACTGAGTGAAATCTACGATTTAATGGCCATCCGAGTGGTGGTTGAATCGGTCAATGATTGTTATGGGGCGCTGGGAATTATCCACACTTTATGGAAGCCCATACCGGGGCGTTTTAAAGACTATATTGCGATGCCAAAACCTAATATGTACCAGTCTTTACATACCACTCTGATTGGGGTTCACGGCGAACCCTTTGAGATTCAAATACGGACGTCTGAAATGCACCGCACGTCCGAATATGGTATTGCTGCGCATTGGAAGTACAAAGAAGGCACGACGAAAGAAAGCGGCAACAAAGCAGACAGTGTTAACTTTGAACAAAAACTTTCTTGGTTGCGTCAGTTACTCGAGTGGCAACATGACTCCCGGGATGCCGGAGAATTTATGGAATCCCTAAAAATTGATTTATTTGCAGATACCGTCTTTGTGTTTACGCCGAAGGGGGATGTGGTTGAACTACCCGCCGATTCTTGTCCAATTGATTTTGCTTACCGTGTCCATACGGATGTGGGGCATCGATGCATTGGCGCAAAAATTAATGGTCGGATTGTTCCACTTGAAACAAAGTTGACCAATGGAGATATTCTGGAAATTCTCACGTCTAGGCAAGGGGGGGCCCCTAGCCGGGATTGGTTAACGTTTGTTAAAACTTCTCAAGCAAAGAATCGGATTCGTCAATGGTTTAAGAAAGAGCAAAGGGAAGATAATATCGTCCGTGGTCGTGAAATATTGGATCGGGAGGTACGCAAACTTGGGCTTGAGCCTGGAAATATTCTTAAGCTAGATAGCCTTTTAGCCATTGGGCGGAGTCAAAATTTAATGGGACTTGATGATGTGTACGCCGCGATTGGAGACGGTGTACTAACCGCCAATAAAATCTTAATGCGTTTGCGTGAGGAACTGTCTAAAGAAGAACGAGAAAAGATGCACCTTGACGCAATTCAACAAGGTGAGGAGAAAAAGACCAGCCCATACGGCAAGGCCTCTCACGGGGTCCGGGTTAAAGGCGTAGATAACGTGTTGGTGCGTTTTTCACGATGCTGTAATCCTCTGCCAGGAGACACTATAATCGGCTATATTACCCGGGGGCGAGGAGTTTCTATTCACCGCGCGGACTGTAGTAATATGCTCAGTCACTCTCATGAAGAGCATGAACGGGTGGTAGAGGTCATGTGGGATGAACAAATTGACTCTACCTATCCCGTTGATATTCAAATCTATGGGAAGGACAAGCCTCGCTTGGTGACCGAGATCATGAACACAGTCTTAGATACACGAACCCATATTTTAGGAATAACTGCGCGTGTAGAAAAAGATACAATTGCTCATATTCAGTTACGTGTTGAGATACGAAACGTTGAACAGCTTAAAATGGTCATGCATAAAATTCGTAAGATCAAAGATATTACCGATGTGGACAGGGTTTATTCAGGAGGCAAGTAATCATGCGTAGTGTTATTCAGCGAGTTAAGCGGGCATCGGTCCTCGTGAAGGGGGAAACTGTGGGGGAAATTTCCACCGGTCTCTTGGTATTATTGGCTGTCGGACAAGAGGACGGAGAGAAAGACGTAACCTGGATGGTGGATAAACTCGTGGGCCTTCGGATCTTTGAAGATGAAGACGGGAAAATGAACCGTTCTGTGCAAGAGGTTGGCGGTGACATTCTGATGGTGTCCCAGTTTACCCTCTATGGCGATTGCCGAAGTGGAAAACGCCCCAGCTTTATGACCGCTGCACCACCGGAGCGGGCCAAGGCCTTGTTTGAACGAGTGATAGAAGCGACCCGTGGTCGTGGACTAAGGGTGGAGACCGGCGTCTTTCAAGCAGAGATGAATGTGGAGCTAATTAATAACGGACCGGTCACCTTACTTTTGGACAGCGAAAAGAAGTTCTAGGAGGGATCATGCATGATTGAAGGGCGAGCAATGGGTGCTATGGGAGCAAATTGTTACCTATACGCCTGTGTGGAAAGTAAGAAAGCCGTGATTATCGACCCAGGGGCAGATGGCAAAAAAATCTATCAATGGGTTTTAGAGAAGGGCTTAAAGGTAGACTATATTTTGTTGACCCACGGGCATGTAGATCACATCGGTGGATTGGAAGAACTAAGAACACTTTTGGGGGAGGTCAAAGTGGGGATTCATGCAGATGATGCAGGGATGCTAACGGATGGGAAAAAGAACCTCTCCAGTTATTTCGGGCCCGGAGTCGTTTGTAGAAACGCAGATTTCCTGCTTCAGGACGGGCAGGAGATGATGATCGGCAAGGAAAAATTAAAAGTCATGACAACCCCCGGACACTCTCCAGGATGCGTTTGCTTTTTAACCAATGAAGGGTTGTTCAGCGGCGATACGCTTTTTGCAGGATCGATTGGCAGAACTGACTTTCCAGGAGGATCGTTAGAACAACTCCTTAAGGGCGTGAAAGATAAACTCATGATTCTTCCAGAAGATACCCGGGTTTTCCCGGGGCATGGTGAAGAGACGAGTATTGGAGCGGAAAAGCGGCACAATCCCTATCTCGCTAGTTGACAAATCATACGAATCTTTGTAAACTTAAACTATTAAATAAGTATAAATTGTAAGATATTCGCGTTACCTTTTGGAAAGATTCCGGGTCACTCTTTCTCCAGGGAGGGCTAGCAAGACTGGAACTAGCCTGGGAGATACTCGGTAGGACAGCGAAAAGGGAGTATGATACAACGGATGGTCTCGTTATCGACTGTAAAGTGGGCGGAGAAATTCCGTCAATTAGGGTGGCACCACGAGAAGTTCTCGTCCCTTGCGCAAAGCAAGGAACGAGGGCTTTTTTTTACAAATACTCTTCAAAGTATCAGTGCACCTAAGGCGGCAACACAGATTCGTCAAATATCGAATTCGCCTGAAAAAGTATAAGCGATCAATGAATTTAGATTAAGGAGGAATGGACTATGGCGATTCAGCGTCCAAAAGGGACTCAGGATTTGTTGCCGGGAACGGTTGAACAATGGCAATATCTCGAAGAAACGATGAGGAGCGTTTGCCGCGAATATGGGTTTGAAGAGATACGTACACCAATATTTGAAGCCACAGAACTTTTTATGAGGGGTGTAGGACAAACAACCGATATCGTGAATAAAGAAATGTATACATTTTTAGACAAAGGAGACCGTTCAATGACCCTTCGTCCGGAAATGACGGCTTCTGTTTGTCGTGCTTATGTTGAAGACAAGCTCTACGGACAACCCCAGCCCGTTAAGCTGTTCTATATTGGCCCTATGTTTCGCTATGAACGACCGCAAAGCGGACGTTTCCGCCAGTTTCACCAATTCGGAGTTGAGGTGTTGGGTGCAGATCAAGCCGTCGTTGACGCAGAAGTGATTAGCTTGGTGTGGAACTTATATCAGCGACTGGGACTTACCAAACTTGAAGTCCATGTTAATTCAGTGGGTTGTCCGGTTTGCCGGACAAAGCATCGGGCTCTACTCCAAGAATTCCTGACCACACGCCGGGACGACCTTTGCACGGATTGTCTGGACCGATTCGAGCGCAACCCGTTGCGTATCTTAGACTGCAAGAACCCTGCCTGTCAAGCGGCCACGATAGGCGCGCCGACAACTCGTGATACGCTTTGCGAGGACTGCAGGTCTCATTTCGAGAGAGTGCTTGCCTTATTAGACGTTGCAGGCGTGGTTTGCCGAGTGAATCCTCGCTTAGTACGGGGACTAGATTATTACACAAAAACAGCGTTTGAAGTCATGGTGGAAGAGATCGGTGCACAGAGTGCCATCTGTGGGGGGGGGCGGTATGATGGGTTGGTGGAAGAAATCGGCGGCCCTCCAACGCCCGGGTTCGGTTTTGCCATGGGGTTGGAGCGAGTCCTAGCAGCGCTCCAAGTTCAACATAAACTTCCAGAGGTTAAACCTAAAATGTTCGCAATGCTCGTTGCTCTGGGCGAGAAAGCTCAGACTGAGGGGTTCTCAATTCTTAGTGCTTTAAGAACTCAAGGGTTGCCGGTGAGTATGGATCTGCTGAATCGAAGCTTGAAGTCTCAGCTAAAAGCAGCTGATCGCCAAGGCGCAAAATTTGCTTTCATTCTGGGGGAACAAGAATTAGAGAAAAAAGTACTCATTATTAGGGATTTAACGTTAGGGGAACAAACTGAGGTACCACTGATGAATGCAGTGGAAGAAATTAACAAGATTTATCAGAGAGGTGTTTAGGCATGACGATATTTTCAGAACGGATTGAAAATGAGAAGTTAGGGTTAGATAAAGTTGGAGAGGTCGTTCGTTTGCTGGGTTGGGTTCAGAAACGTCGTGACCACGGAGGCTTGATCTTTGTCGATTTGCGGGATCGCTCCGGCCTGGTTCAGGTTGTCTTTGGACCGGAAAAAATGGGTGCGGACTTCGCCCTCGCGGAAAGTCTTCGTTCCGAATTTGTCGTCTCCATCTTGGGCAAAGTGATCGCACGGCCTGAGGGAATGATGAATTCGAACTTAGCTTCTGGAGAAATCGAAATCATTGCTGAGTCTCTGGATATATTGAACGGATCGAAGACCCCTCCGTTTAATCTGGTCGATCAAGTTGATGTGGATGAAACGGTGCGCCTGAAATACCGTTATCTGGATTTACGCCGTCCTGAGATGCAGGCGGTGTTCAAGATGCGACATAAAGTCACCCAAATTATGCGTAATTTCTTTGACAGTCAAGGCTTCTATGAAATTGAAACCCCCATGCTCACGAAATCTTCACCTGAAGGGGCTCGCGACTACCTCGTTCCTAGTCGTGTTAGCAAAGGGGAATTCTACGCCTTACCCCAGTCACCTCAAATATATAAGCAACTCCTCATGGTTGGAGGCATGGAGAAGTATTTTCAACTTGCTCGTTGTTTCCGGGATGAGGATCTAAGAGCGGATCGTCAGCCGGAATTCACACAGCTGGATGTGGAGATGTCCTTTGTGGAAGTGGAAGACATCCTACCTATGATGGAACAATTAATGGTGCGGATCTTCTCAGAAACGATTGGTAAGAAAGTAACGCTACCCTTCCCTCGTCTAACCTATAAGGAAGCCTTGGCTCGTTATGGATCGGATAAGCCCGATACACGGTTTGGCATGGAACTGGTCGATGTGGGAGATCTAGTGGGTAAGTCAGGCTTCAAAGTGTTTGCTAATGCGGTGACGAGCGGAGGCAGTGTCAAATGCATCTGCGCCAAAGGTTGCTCATCACTACCACGTCGCGAAATTGATGCCCTTGGGAAGTTTGTCAGCACTTATCGGGCCAAGGGCTTGGCCTGGATCGTATTGACGGAGGAAGGGATAAAATCACCGATTGCCAAGTTCTTTACTGAAATAGAAATGAGCACTTTAATTAAACGCATGGGTGCAGAGACCGGCGATATTATGTTCTTTGTTGCCGATACGTACTCAATCGTCTCAGATGCACTGGGTCATCTCCGTTTGGAATTAGCAAAACGATTAGCGCTTATTTCGGAAGATGCGATGAATTTCTTATGGGTTACAGAATTCCCACTTCTGGAATACGACCAGGAGCAACAACGTCACATTGCCATTCATCATCCCTTCACGGCACCGATGGATGAAGATTTGCCACTCCTAGAGACGGAGCCGGTCAGTGTTCGGTCTAAAGCCTACGATATGGTACTTAATGGCACAGAACTTGGAGGCGGCAGTATTCGGATTCACCGTCGAGGAATTCAGGAACAGCTGTTCACTTTATTAGGATTATCCGAACAAGAAGCGGTGGAGAAATTTGGGTATCTGCTGGAAGCCTTTGAATACGGAACCCCACCTCACGGCGGAATCGCTTTTGGGCTTGACCGGATGATTATGCTCTTAACGGGAAAAGATAATATTCGAGATGTTATCGCCTTCCCAAAAACACAAAGCGCTTCAGATATCATGGCTCAGGCTCCTTCAGAAGTAACGACCAAGCAATTAGAGGAATTGCATATCAAAACTGATCTTCAGGGCACTGATTAAATTATTATATTTTTTTCTATTACCGTTTGACAGACAGGGTGGTTATTCGCTATAATAACATTGTAACTACCCCCTTAGGGTATCGGAGGAATATGAGAAATGACTAATTCGACCCCTTATTCAGAATCCAAAGATAATCTCATTCGCAGGCTCAAAAAAATTGAAGGTCAGGTCAAAGGAATTCAGCGCATGGTTGACGAAGATAAGTATTGTGTAGACGTGTTAATACAAGTCGCCGCAGTCCGCGCCGCAATTAACCGAGTTGGTACGATTGTCTTTGAACATCATTCACGGAGATGCATGCTAAGAGCCGTTGAAAACAGTGACCAGGATGAAGCGATTGAAGAGCTTGTCGGGGTGTTGACCAAATTTATTAAATAAGTCATATTAATAAGGAGGAATTTTAAATGGCAGGTGCAAATGTAAAAACTTTTACGACTGCAAACTTTGATGCGGATGTTCTGAAGTCTGAGAAAGCAGTGCTGGTAGATTTTTGGGCTCCATGGTGTAGTCCATGCCGCATGGTCGCTCCCGTTGTTGATGAACTTAGCGATGAGTATGTCGGTAGGGTTGTCATTGGGAAGCTCAATGTAGACGAGAATGGTCCAATTTCCCAGGAATATGGCGTCATGAGTATACCTACATTGGGAATTTTCAAAGGGGGCAAGATGGTTGATAAAATCACTGGCTTCCGTGGAAAACCTGATCTTGTCAAAATGCTCAATGCACATCTCTAATTCCAAATAAACAAAAAGCGATGTCCACAATAAAATAACGTGGGCATCGCTTTTTTATAATTAGTTAGAGGGTTTTATAGGCTGGGGGGTCGTACATCAGTCCCCCCTGGGGTTTCGAATGTTCTCTTTTCCCATTTCCGAGGGGACGTAGAAAGTTTGACTTTGGATATGGGGGGGAAGGTAGGTTTGTTCTACCCAATGGTTGGGGTAGGCATGAGGGTAAAGATATCCTTGGCCATGCCCCAATTTACTTGCACCGGGGTAACTACTGTCTTTAAGGTGGGCGGGAACTTCCCCTGTCGGATGCTTTCTTACATAGTCTAAAGCACAGTCAATGCTCGCCTCAACGCTGTTGCTTTTTGGAGCAGTGGTGATGGCTAGCACAGCTTGAGCTATGGGGATCCTCGCCTCAGGCATGCCTAGCCATTCGAGTGCATTGGCGGCAGCATGTGCTTGGAGCATGACTGTGGGATCAGCAAGGCCAACGTCTTCAGAGGCGTGGACAATAATCCGGCGTATGATGAAACGGGGGTCTTCTCCCGCTTCTAATAATATAGCTAACCAGTAGAGTGCGGCATCCGAGTCTGAGCCACGCATACTTTTTATCAATGCGGAAATGATGTCATAATGATTATCGCCCGATTTATCGAACCGGATGGACCGTTGTTGAATAGATTCTTCGGCGATGTCTAGGGAAATTTTGCGAACTCCATTTTCCGGTGGGGTGGTGAGTACGGCTAACTCTAAGGCGTTAAGAGCACGCCGTAAATCCCCATTGGCGTAATTAATCCAGTGCGTCCAAGCTTCAGGGGTGATTTCCACGTCATATCGACCTACGCCTCGTTCGGCATCTTTCAAGGCGTTCTCTAGTCCCAAGCGGATTTCGGAAGGGTTGAGAAGTTCTAAACGAAAAAGAGTGGAACGGCTGAGAAGTGCAGAATTCAGTTCGAAAAATGGGTTCTCCGTTGTAGCTCCGATAAAGGTAATTGTGCCGTTTTCGACGGCAGGAAGGAGAGCGTCTTGCTGTCCTTTATTAAAGCGATGAACTTCATCACAGAAAACTAAGGTGCGTTTCCCGTAGAGGTGAAGATCGTCAGTCGCCTTCAAATTAATTTCACGGATGTCTTTAACGCCTGACGTAACAGCATTGATGCGGATAAATTGAGACGTAGTTTTAGTCGCTATGACTTGTGCCAAAGACGTCTTGCCTGTTCCTGGAGGGCCATAGAGGATTAGAGAAGAAACACGGTCCGCCTCAATGGCTCGGCGTAAGAGTTTCCCGACGCCGAGAATATGACTTTGCCCGATATATTCCTCCAGCGTTCTTGGGCGCATACGCTCCGCTAGTGGAGCCACCAAATGCTGATCAAATGTTGCAGAAAAAAGATCCATAGTCACGTTCCTTCCTGATCGCGAGTTAAGGCACTTCTTCCAAGTATAACACGTGAGACGCGAAACTTTAAAAACGAAATTCAATGGTAGAAAAACAATAGTAAATTAGTTGGGTATCAGCCTTGACAAATCCCGAGTATTTTAATAAGATATGAAAGAAAAGATCTTACATCACTTTAGTAGGGTTTAACTCCGAGAAAAGGAGGTGAGGGTATTGAAACTCTCGACCAAAGGACGGTATGGTGTTAAAGCCATGTTTGATTTAGCTCAACATATGGGTGAAGGCCCGACTTCTTTGAAAAGTATCGCTGAGAGACAAGGCATTTCCGAACATTATCTGGAACAACTCGTTTCAGGTTTGCGTAAAGCGGGTCTCGTTAAGAGCGTTCGTGGGGCGCAAGGCGGTTACTTATTGGGCAGAGAACCGGGTAAGATAAGAGTCGGGGATATCATTCGAGTATTAGAAGGACCGATAGCGCCTGCCGATTGTGTATCCGAAGAGAACCCCGATTGTTGCGCTAAAGCAGATTTTTGCGTGACCCGGACAATCTGGGAGAAAGTCCGAGACTCTATCGCAGAAGTACTTGATTCCATAACACTTGAGACCATGCTAGAAGATGCGAAGAAGCGTGAAGATGACAGAAGCTTATATATGTACTATATTTAGACTCTGCTTTGTAATTTAATATGTACTAGGAGGGAGCCCCAATGAAGCGTATTTATTTAGACCACAGTGCAACAACCCCAGTTGATCTGGAAGTTGCTAATTTAATGATGACCTATTATACCGAAAAATATGGTAATCCTTCAAGTGTTCACAGTTTTGGTAGAGAGGCTAAACAAGCTTTAGAGGAAGCTCGGCGCCAAGTGGCAGAGTTGATCGGAGCAACCCCTCAGGAAATCACCTTTACCAGTGGCGGAACGGAAGCCGATAATTTAGCTATTCTGGGGACCGCCGAAGCGTTACGTAAAAAGGGTAAACATCTTATTACCTCCGCCATCGAACACCATGCAGTGCTTGAAACCTTTGAATATTTAGCGAAAAATGGATTTGAGCTCACCGTTGTGCCGGTTGATGCAGAGGGAATTGTCTCTGTTGAAGACGTTCGAAAGGCCATTCGACCTGATACGATCTTAATTAGCGTGATGCATGCCAATAACGAAGTCGGAGCAATCCAACCGATTGCTGAAATTGGTCAATTGGCGAAGGAACTTGGGATTACATTTCATGTTGATGCAGTTCAGTCCCTTGGGAAGATACCCGTGAATGTCAAAGAAATGAATATTGACTTGCTGACGATGTCTAGTCACAAAATATACGGTCCAAAAGGGGTTGGTGCTCTATATATTCGTAAAGGAGTACGTATTGTGCCTCGTGCTCACGGCGGAAGCCAAGAGAAGAAGCGACGTTCAGGGACAGAGAACACGCCGGGAATTATCGGGTTTGGTAAAGCCTGCGAATTGATTGGAAGTCGGATGGACGAAGAAGCTAAGTCCCAAACGAAACTGCGCGACAAACTGATGAATGGAATTCTTGAGCGCATTGAATACGTGAAAGTGAATGGCCCCGTCGGAGAGAAGCGCTTACCCAACAATGTGAATGTCAGCATTCGGTTTGTTGAAGGCGAATCTTTACTACTTTCCTTAGATATGCTGGGAATTGCCGCTTCTAGCGGGTCGGCTTGCACCTCGGGTTCTCTCGATCCGTCTCACGTCCTGCTTGCCATGGGGCTCGTTCATGAAATTGCCCACGGTTCCCTTCGGTTTTCTTTAGGACATCAAAACACCGAAGAAGAGATTGACTATGTGCTTGAACAATTACCGAAGATTGTCGATCGTTTGCGCATGATGTCGCCGCTTTATGATCAAGTTCTTCATAGTAAACAAGTTAAGCAAGCATAACGAAAAGGAGCGGACGAAACGATGTATACAGAAAAAGTAATGGACCATTTTACAAATCCCCGCAATGTCGGAGAGATTGAAAACCCTGATGGCGTCGGTGAAGTCGGAAATGCCAAGTGTGGAGACATCATGCGCATTTATTTAGATATTAAGGGAGACATTATTGAGGACGTAAAGTTTAAAACGTTTGGCTGTGGTGCCGCCGTCGCTACCAGCAGTATGGTCACGGAAATGGTCAAAGGCAAAACGATTGATGAAGCTTTAGTCATCTCTAATGCCGCAGTAGCAGAGGCCTTAGGGGGTCTTCCTCCTGCGAAAATGCACTGTTCAAACCTGGCTGCGGATGCGCTCCATGCTGCCATCGAAAATTACCGTGAAAAACAGGCAAAAAAGGAATAGATGATAATATGGCTCTAATAACAAAACCGAAAGTAGTTGTAGGTATGAGCGGCGGCGTGGATAGTTCCATGGCTGCCGCTTTGCTCCAAGAAGAAGGCTATGATGTTATCGGCGTGACCTTGCAAATTTGGGAAGCGACGGGGCCTGAGGTGGAAGGCGGCTGTTGCTCCAATTCTGCCATCGATGACGCTAGGCGCGTTGCCTTTATCTTGGGAATTCCCCATTACGTTATGAACTTTCGTTCGTACTTTGAGGAGACTGTTGTGGATTATTTCACACAGTCTTATTTGGCTGGACAAACGCCAAATCCTTGTTTGGCTTGTAATAAGTATGTTAAATTCGGTGAGATGCTTCGTAAAGCTCGTGGACTGGGGGCAGAGTACATCGCGACCGGTCATTATGCGCAAGTCTTACGAGATCCCGAAACTGAACGGTTTCTTCTAGGCGCGAGTGCTGATACAAGAAAAGATCAGACCTATGCACTTTACATGTTAACTCAGGAGCAGTTAGCTCACACACTTTTCCCCTTAGACAAATATCCAAAAGAGCAAATTCGGAAAATGGCGAACGAACGAGGCCTAGGGGTAGGAAACAAACCTGACAGCCAGGAAATTTGTTTTGTTCCAGACGATGACTATGCTTCTTTTGTTAGGAAACGCTCCAGTGAGATCATTAAGCCAGGACATTTTGTGGATCTCAAGGGAAATATTTTGGGCAAGCACCAAGGTATCATTCACTACACCGTGGGACAGAGGAAAGGCCTTGGGGTAACCTTCGGTAAACCAATGTTTGTAGTGGGTCTGAATCCTCAAAGCAATGAGGTTGTGTTAGGGGAAAACTCAGATGTGTTTACGGATACGCTTTGGGCCATCGATTTAAACTGGATCTCTATTCCGAATTTGAAAGAGCCTCTAAAAGTCAACGCGAAGATTCGTTATAATTCTTCAGGAGCTAAGGCAACCATTTATCCCGGGGAAGTAGGGGCAGATTATGAAGTGATGGTCCGTTTCGACGAGCCACAACGTGCGGTAACTCCAGGGCAAGCGGTCGTGTTTTATCAAGGAAACATTGTGGTGGGCGGAGGAACCATTATTTCTGATCCTAGAGGCCGGCGCTGAGGCCTAGCACCGGCCAAGTTTCCTTTACATAAAGCGATTGTTCAAATAATATTGAAACGCAAAAAATGCATGAATTTCATCACACTTGGGCAGAGTATAGACAGAACTTTTTTGCGAGGTGAACATGCATGCGACGCACACGAGAGATTGTAGGACTCCCTGTCTTAGATGTAAAAAGTGGGGACTCAATTGGGTGGGTCCAGGATCTGGTATTAGATAATGTTAAAGACGAGGTTGTCGGTATTCTCTTAGAAGGCGGGCACTTGTTTCATTCGGAAAAGGGTATTCCTCGAAAATCCATTATAACCGTCGGAAAAGATGCCTTAACGGTTTGCAGTAAAGCTGTCGAAGAACTTAAGGGGACTCGGTGGTCTGACAAAGTGGGGAATGAAGTCTATACCCAAGGTGGAGACGCAAGAGGTACGATTGAAGATGTTTTTCTTGATGATTCCGTAGAAAAGATGGTAGGGTTTGAAGTTTCTGACGGACTCTTCGCTGACCTACTTCATGGCAGGGGAACGATACTTAGACCCCGTGTCATGATCGACGGAAAAGACATTTTAATCGTTGATAATCAAGTATCCCCCTTGGATCAAGTAAATAAAGGGGGTATACTATCATGAACTGTCCAGTATGCAGCGGACGAGCCATTGGTAAAGTGGGAGTAGAGCAATTCTATTGTTGGGATTGTTGCGTTCAATTCGCGACTCAAACTGACAAAGTAGTTATTTATGATCTAGCAGAAGATGGTTCACTCGTGGCATGGGATGATCCAGCCATGGTCGCTGTGGAGTAATCCAAGGCCAATTGAGCAGATAATCGCTAAGTTAAGCGCGCATGGCGCGCTTTTTTGGTATTAATAGACTTTTGTAATGATGATGGGGAAGGGGGTTTAAGATGAGGCACAAACCATGGCGATGGATTTTTATAGGAATTTGTCTACTCTTAGCAATTATCCTCTTGATCAAGGTGAGGACAATCTTAGGTCCGTTTTTCTTAGCTTTTATCCTTGCCTATCTTTTAAACCCCCTGGTTGTAGCGTTAGAACGGCATGCGATTAGTCGGAAGAAGTCGATCTTCATCGTTTTCATGTTGATTCTTGCGGTTGTGGGTACGACTATTTTCCTCATACTTCCAACACTCTATAATGAACTTAGTAAGTTGGTCGTCATATTACCCAATGCGATTCAGTTGTTCACAGAAAGGGTGGATGGCCTCCGTGAGCAATTTAAGGCGACCGGGTTGCCTAGTCGCGTAGTGCTCGTATTGGATCAACATTTAGGGCAAGGAGAAGGAATCCTTGCAAATCGCCTTAATCTCTTTCTAGTTAACTTACCAAATGCGTTGTCCACGTTCACTTTATATATATTATCTCCGGTCATTTCCATCTATTTTCTGGCAGAGTGGAAAGGTTTAGGGCTCCACTTTCTTGGAATTATCCCTCAACGGTGGAGGATGGAATGGCGACGGCTTTGGCAAGACATTAACCATGTGATCCGACAATTTGTGCGAGGCAATTTAGTCGTCGCTGTGATTGTCGGGCTATTAATCGGGATTGGTGTAAAACTAGTCGGTATGGAATATGCGCTGCTGATCGGCTTAATTTGTGGCATTTTTGACCTCATTCCGTACTTTGGACCGTTTATCGGGGCAGTGCCTGCTATTTTGCTCGCTTTAACGAAATCACCGGCTATGGCATTTCAAGTGACTTTAATTATTTTATTCGTGCAGCAACTTGAAGGAAACCTCATTTCTCCCAAGCTCATGGGAGACAGTGTAGGGCTTCATCCGCTGTGGGTTATCTTTGCTATTTTAGCAGGCGGAGAACTTGCCGGAGTTTGGGGAATGTTGTTTGCAGTCCCTGTGGCAGCCGTAATTAGAGTCGTATTTAATCACGTCTATTTTAGGCTGGTCTCGACGAAGGTGTAAGATAGTTGACAAATTAGACATCCCCTGTATATACTTAGAAATACATCATTTGCCCGTAAGGGACCAGGGTGGTATCATCAAATAATCTCGTCCCTGATCGACTAGGGGTGAGATTATTTTTTTATACTGTCAGAAAGTATAAACTAACGTTTATATACTTTCTGCAGCATAAGCGCAACTAAGGCGACCGCCGGCGCCTGAAGGCTTTTGGCGCTAGCCAAGTTTTCTTTATAATTTTAAAGGAGTGTTCATGCATGATTACAGGAAATGAATTAAGAGATATGTTTTTGAAGTATTTTGAGGCAAAAGGGCACCGCATCTTGCCAAGTGCCTCGCTCATTCCAAAAGATGATCCGACTCTTTTATTAACGGTCGCGGGCATGGTGCCCTTTAAACCATATTTTCAACGACGGGTTGAACCGCCTTTCCCGAGAGCGACGACCGCCCAAAAATGCGTTCGTACCCCGGACCTTGAAGAAGTCGGGAAAACGGCTCGCCATCATACATATTTTGAGATGTTGGGTAACTTTTCGTTTGGAGACTATTTTAAAGAAGACGCAATTCCTTGGGCGTGGGAGTATCTAACAGAAGTACTAAAGATCCCTGTGGAGAAACTGTGGGTCACCATTTATCCTGAAGATCAAGATGCCAAAAAGATATGGATGGAAAAAGCCGGTGTTAAGGCCGAGCGAATCGTTGGAGATCCTGAGAATTTTTGGGCAGCTGGTCCTACGGGCCCTTGTGGTCCTTGTTCTGAGATTTATGTTGATCTTGGAGAAGCTAGAGGGTGCGGCAAGCCAACCTGCGGCGCAGGTAGTTGTGAATGTGATCGTTTCTTGGAGATTTGGAATTTGGTCTTTATGCAGTATAACCGTGATGAAGCGGGGGTCTTAACGCCTTTGCCGAAACAAAATATTGATACAGGTATGGGTTTAGAACGGATTGCTTCAGTGATGCAAGGGGTGGAAACGAATTTTGATACAGATTTATTCCGGCCTATTATTGACCATGTGGCTTCCTTGGCAGGGATTCAATATAAGGAAGATCCCAAAAATGACCGGGCGCTAAAAGTGGTCGCTGACCACGTGCGAGCAGTATCATTTATGTTGGCCGATGGAATTCGACCCAATAATGAAGGCCGAGGGTATGTCCTCCGCCGGATTTTACGTCGCGCGGTCCGTTATGCGAAGCTCTTGGGAATTGACAAACCATTCTTAGAATCCGTTTTTCGCATTGTGCAAAGGGATTACGCTCAGGCTTACCCAGAACTAATGGAAAACGAGAATTTTATCTTAAACCACTTGAGTTTGGAAGAAAAGAACTTTCAAGCCACGCTGGAGCAAGGCACTCAGTTGCTTCAGGAAAAGGTGAAGGATCTCATAAAGCAAGGGGAGACAGTTCTAACCGGACCGGATGCCTTCTATCTCTATGAAACTTATGGTTTTCCAGTGGAGTTAACAGAGGAAATGCTTGAAGAACAAGGGTTAGCTGTGGATATGATCGCCTTTCAATCGGCAGTCGAAGAGCATCGTCTCCGAGCAAAAGATCAATCTCAGCAAATGCGTGCTGTGGTTGAAAGCCCATCACTGATAGAAAAGGCAAAAAGCCTAGGAGTGACACCGTTTGTCGGATATGAAAAGGTGTCAGCAACAGCTCAAATAGAAGGGCTGTTTGTTGGGGGAGAGGAAATCCAGGATGCTGGGGAAGGTGAAGAGGTGTTGGTTTTCCTTTCTGAGACGCCGTTTTATGCGGAAAGCGGCGGTCAAGTATCTGACGTTGGAGTCCTCAAAACGTCCCGGGCTGAGGCGCGGGTGATCGAAGTGAAAAAAGGTGTAACCGGTACCCTGTATCATCGTGTACAAGTCATGAATGGCGTATTACATGTTGGTGAAGCGGTGGAAGCAGTCATCAATGACTCTGCGCGACTGGCCATTTCTCGTCATCATAGCGCAACGCATCTTCTACAGACCGCCCTACGCACTGTGTTAGGAGAACATGTCCAGCAAGCTGGATCTTTAGTAACTCAGGAACGGTTGCGCTTTGACTTTACCCACTTTTCACCGATGACCTTGGATGGATTAAGGGCGGTAGAGGATCTAATCAATGAAGCAGTGCTGAAGAATATGCCCATACAAGCGACGGAGATGTCGTTAAAAGAGGCTAAATTTAGTGGAGCGACAGCACTCTTTGGCGAGAAATATGGAGAGATTGTACGGGTCGTTCGAATGGGCGTCTTCAGTCAAGAACTGTGCGGTGGGACCCATGTCAAGGACACCGGAGAAATAGGGCTGGTGAAGATTCTCAGCGAGGGCGGAATAGGGGCAGGCCTACGCCGGATTGAAGCAGTGGCAGGCTTAGAAGCCTTAGCCTATCTTCGGTCTCTAGATGAGCAGGTGATGGAGGTCGCACAGGTCCTTAAGGTACAACCTTCTGAAATGGGTAAACGTGTGAACGGTTTGGTGGGTCAGGTGAAAGACCTTGAACGAGAAATCGGACAACTTCAGGCGAAGCTCGGCAAGAATGAGGCGGAGGGGTTACTGAAGCGTGTTCAGGAAGTTGAGGGAATTCAGGTCTTAGCAGCCCAAGTACATGTTCCCGATATGGAGGGTCTTCGTCAAATGGCCGATCTTCTACGAGCCAAACTCAAAAACGGAGTCATTGTCTTGGGAGCAGTTAGCGAAGGAAAGGTAAACTTAGTCACGGTTGTGAGTCCAACAGGTTTAAGTGGGCTCCATGCCGGGCAGATTATCAAAGAAGTCGCTAAAATAACCGGTGGCAGCGGTGGCGGTCGGGCGGATATGGCCCAAGCCGGGGGGAAAGATCCGAGTAAACTTGGCGAAGCCATCGATTGTATCCCAGCAATTCTTCGGGTATTTTTAAAGAAATAGAGGAAAAAGCACGGGATACCAAGAATAAAATCAAGTATGTATAAGATTCGCGTAGGTCACTTCTAGCCATTGCAATGCTCTAATCTCAAACATCCTTGTCCGAGTCATGGACAGCGCATTGAATGGACGAAAGGGGGAACGGAAAATGGATAAAATGGAAGAAACGATGATGTTTAAGGCCGTGGGAGAAGAAGACGTTTCTGCCCAGGATATTTTGCAGAAAGTATATGCCGCTTTGCAGGAAAAAGGGTATGATCCGATTAACCAAATGGTAGGATATCTCATGTCCGGCGACCCAGTATATATTACGAGTCACAATCAGGCACGAGCGATGATTCGTAAGCTTGAACGTTTTGAGCTAATCGAAGAACTGGTCAGAAAATATTTGCAAGAAAAGTAAGGCGAAATTGATTTCAAACCCTCACTAGAAGTGGTGAGGGTTTCGCCATCTGGCCTTATTCAAACCACGAACTTCGGAAGGAGCGTAGGTATGCGTCAGGTTAAGTTAGGCTTATGGGGACCTGTTGTTTCAGAGGTGTGCTTTGGAAGTTTGGCCATATCTCCGTTACAAGGACGTGTAACGGAAGCAGAAGGAGCCTCCGTGTTAGAGTATGCCCTTGACCAAGGTGTTAATTGGATTGACACGGCAGAAATCTACGACAACTATTCACAAATTGCCAAGGCGATCAAAGGTCATACAGACGTTAAAATAATCAGCAAATCATATTCTGTCACTGCCGCAGAAATGCGCCGGAGTCTGGAAAAAGCGCGAGCTGCGCTCAATAGAGAAACCCTCGATTTTTTCCTGCTCCATGAACAGGAAAGCGCTTTAACCTTAAAAGGGCATTCGGAGGCTTGGGAAGAACTTCTACGAGCCAAGGAAAAGGGTATCGTGCGCTGGATCGGAATTTCAACACATGCTGTTGCAGGCGTCCGGGCCGGGGCACTCCAACCCGGTCTTGATGTGATTCATCCAATCCTAAATTATCAGGGCCTCGGAATTATCGATGGAACGTTGCCCGAGATGCTCGAATCTATTTCGTTTGCGGCTGAATTAGGCATTGGGATTTATGCTATGAAGGTTTTTGGGGGCGGCCATTTAGCGCATGACCCAGAAAAAGCCGTGGATTTCGTGCGAAATATTCCAGGTGTGCAGGCGATGGCCTTGGGAATGTCTAGCCGCGAGGAAGTAGATTATAATCTGCTCTTGCTGTCGGGTCAAGAGATACCCACATCCTTACGCGATAAAGTAAGGCATAGAGAACGGAAACTTTATATTGCGGATTGGTGCCAGGGGTGTGGCCGCTGTTTGGAAGCCTGTCCGCAGGGTGCTTTGCAACTTAAAGGAAAAGTGGCGGTGGTGGATCCTGAGGCATGTGTTCTTTGCGGATATTGCGGCAGAGCTTGCCCACATTTCTGCCTAAAAATCGTGTAGGTTGGAAGAGCGAGGGCGAAATGCAACGAAGCGTGCATGCTCGGGGGAGTTGGTGGCCTCCGCTTCGCACACTGTCGTTTAACACTCAGCTCCGGCCACGCAACTTCCCCTGCTTAGGGTTGTGAGCGGATCTGGGATGCAGATTTGCCTCGGCTCTTGCAAGGGCCTGGGAGCTGGGAACGGAGAGCCGTGCATGGTGGTCATTGAACGAACAAAGCCAAGTGTTTGTTTAATATAGGAAGTTTGGGGGGGATATCATGCGGATCATGGGACTGGATTTTGGCTCGAAGACGATTGGCGTGGCGATGAGTGATGCGTTTTTTTGGACAGCCCAGGGAGTTAAGACGATCAGACGCTCCAAGAAAGAGCTGGATGAGTTGCGTGAACTTATTCGGGAGTACGAGGTCATGGAGATCGTTTTAGGCTATCCGAAGAATATGAATGGAACAGTGGGGCCTCGTTGTGCCTTGACAGATGAGTTTGCCGAGGTCTTACGCTTAGAGTTTGGACTTCCAGTGGAGTTGTGGGATGAGCGTTTAAGCACGGTGGCTGCCCAAAGGACTCTATTGGAAGCAGATGTGTCTCGCTCCAAGCGGAAACTCGTCATTGACAAGATGGCGGCGGTTTTTATACTGCAAGGTTACCTAGATCGTCGTTCAAAGAGAACTATTCCTGTATGAGAATTTGACAATCATTATCTACAATAGTACAATGACCATATTATTTGATAAGAGGTGAATCGCATGACTGAAAAACCACATGACCATGAAAACTGCAATTGCAAGGACCATGAAGAGCATGACGCTGAAGAGTTTGACACAGTTGTACTCACAGATGATGAGGGAAAAGACCATGAGTTTCTTCATCTAGATACCTTGGAACTTGAAGGCTCGACATACTTTGTCTTGATGCCTACTTCGGAAGATGAATCCGAAGATGAGGATGCCGATGAGGCCATCATTCTTAAACTCGGTAAAGATGCTGAGGGTGGAGAAATGCTACTTGACATCGAAGACGATGAAGAGTGGGAAAAAGTGGCTGATGCTTGGGAAGCTCTCGTAGAATCCGAAGAAGGATCCGAAGAAGAATAGCCTGAAAAATTTGGGAAATAAGAAGAACTCGCTGAGATTATCTCGGCGAGTTCTTCTTATTTCTGGTGTGTGCCTTCAAGCCATCACGGCATCTAGCCATCCATGGCGATGCTTTAATCTCAAATGTCCTGTTTGAGTCATGACGATGCTCTAATTTCAAACGTCGTGTTTGAGTCATGGCGGAGTTCTAACCCCCAACATCCTTGTTCGAGACATGTCTAGCGGGTTGATCTAGCGTATTTATTTACAAAAGGGTAGAAATATAGCAATAAACTCCGTTCACTCCGGAAATACTAATATTGACGAAAGTGGAAATGTGGGTGATGAAGGACATGAAATTAACATGCATGCGGACTATTATTAAGACCTTGGGCCTTATTCTATTGACACTGTTAATCGGAGGCTGCACCTCTTTTACCATTCCCCCTCAGACTGAGAATCAAACAACAAATAATCAGCGGCGGGCGGATACTAGTGTCATGCAGAAAGGGACGAAAGTCGATGATTTGGAGTTAAGTGGCAGCACGACTTTAGAAGCAAAGACAAAAATCAACGATTGGGCTAAGGACAAGCTGGAAGAAACGCGTGTACTGTTGTACAATGAAACTGAGATTCCGATCACTTTAAACGATTTGGGAATTGAGGTGGATCATCAAAAGACAATAGAAGAGATAGAAAGTAACCCCGGAACGCCTGTGCCAAGTGTGATTAAGGCGAATTCCTCAAATATAAATCAGAAACTTGAGGAGAAATTGAAAAAATTCATCCGACCTGCTAAAGATGCTTCCTATAAGATTGAAAAGGATAAGTTTATCGTTAATCCTGCAGAGAGCAGTTGGAAGGCCGATATAAATAAATTAATGAGTGATATTCAAAAGTTTCCGTTAATTGACGTACCAAAACGGATAACTATTCCCATGGTAGAGGTACCCGCATCAGTCACCACGGAGGCTATACAGGCCTTGGCTTTTGATACAATCATCGGTGAGTATACTACAAAGTTTTCAGTCAAGGAGATTAACCGCTCTTCGAATTTGATGGCAGCAGCAAAGGCCATAGATCGAAAAGTCCTTCGCCCGGGAGAGATATTTTCTTTTAACGATACTGTGGGTCCCCGTGCGCCTGAAACGGGGTATAAAGACGCCTATGTGATTGTTAACGGTGAGTATGTACAAGGAACCGGAGGCGGGATATGCCAAGTGTCCTCGACTTTATATAATGCCGTGTTGTTGAGCAATTTAGCGATTATAGAACGATTTCCACATGCTGTAACCGTGAGTTATGTCCCACTAGGTCAAGATGCCACCGTCAATTATCCGAATCTTGATTTCAAATTTAAAAATGATACGTCGAATATACTTTATATACGAACTGAACTAAAGCCAGGCAGCTTGACGCTCCAAATCTGGGGTAAGAAGTCCGATAAATCCGTACGTATGGAGCGACAAGTTGAGAAAGAAATGGACAATAAGACAGAAGAACGCTTGGACCCCAATATGGCCGCAGGACGAATTGTCCAAGAACAAGCCGGTTCGAAGGGGATGATCGTTAATACCTGGAAAGTCATACGAGATGGAGCAGGAAACGAGGCCAAGCAGTTTCTAAGTCGTGATGTGTATGCTCCTGCTAATCGCATTTTACGCGTTGGCAGTAGAGGAGTACCCAAGATGTAGATGGAAAGAGAGCGTGAGACGATGACCCCACGGAAAAAATCAAAATGGAACAGTTTAATGGGGTTAATTCTTGTTCTCTTGGTCGGGGGCGTAGGGTCTTTATCTTGGTGGAATTGGGCAACAAAACCATACTCCGCTACAGGTAACAATGAAAAGATTACAATTGCTCAGGGAACAACATCAGCTCAACTGGCAGAGAAATTACAACAAAAACATCTGATACGAAGTGCATGGGCCTTTAGATATCTAGTGCGTGCACGGCAAACTGAATTCAAAATCTATGTTGGCGATTATCTATTGTCGCCTTCAATGTCCCCTGATGAAATAATGAAACGTTTACTCAATAGCTCGGGAGCGTTAGTCACTGATCGTGTGACCATCCCGGAAGGGTATACCACGGAACAAATTATTGATATCCTTGTGAAAAAAGGAATTGGAAGCAAAGCCGAATTCACGAAAGTTGTAACAGAAGATGATTTTAAATACTCGTTTTTAAAGGATGCACCAAAGGGGATTCACCGCTTAGAAGGGTACTTATTTCCGAGTACTTACGACATTTCTGTTAAAACAACCCCACATATCATGATTGATTTGCTCCTCCAACAGTTTGAGAAAGAACTTACACCTGAGGTGAAGAAGGATCTCGATACCATGAAACTGTCCGTCGCACAATGGGTCACCTTGGGCTCTTTGGTCGAAAAAGAAGCCCTGAAGGCGACGGATCGTCCGTTGATAGCCTCCGTGTTTATGAACCGACTAAATATTGGACAACCCTTGCAATCTTGCGCTACAATCCAGTTTTTGCTTCCTGTCCCCAAAGAGAAACTCTATGATAAGGATTTGCTCATTCCTTCTCCCTACAATACTTATCTCCATGCAGGATTACCACCGGGGCCGATTGCCAATCCGGGACATGCCTCGCTGCAAGCAGCATTACACCCGACCCACACGGATCTCCTATACTTTGTGGCAAAAAAGGATGGGTATCATGCGTTTGCTAAAACGTATCTAGAGCATTTGAAGAACATAAACTTAAATCAGTAAAACGAAGAGAGCTTTTTGCCCGTTCACCCTAGACTGCGGTCTGAAGGGTTCTCTTGGCAAGAAGCTCTCTTCTCGGGCTAGGAACGCTAATTAGTTGATTTTAGAGAGATGCTTGCGTCAGTGTTTAGCATGTACTTTTGAGCATAAGGCAACGCTACTTGGCGGGAAGAGGACAACGTCTTAATTTTAAGGTATAGTATTATGGGCAAAGTAATTAATAGGGTAAAAAATATGATGTTAGGAACGTTAGGGGAATCTGTATGAGAAAACCAGAGTTGTTAGCGCCTGCGGGAGATTTGGAAAAGTTAAAATTCGCATTGGCTTACGGAGCGGATGCAGTTTATATGGGCGGTCAGGCATTTGGCCTCCGGGCTTATGCAGGGAATTTCAGTTTAGAGGAAATGGGTAAGGCAGTTCGTTGGACGCATGGGTTAGGGAAAAAAATTTATGTGACAGTGAATATTTTCGCCCATGAACCGGATTTTGAGGAACTGCCTTCTTATCTTAAACAGTTGGAATCGCTGGGCGTGGACGGGGCGATTGTCTCTGATCCAGGCATCATTGCCTTAGCTCATGAAGTCTCGCCACGGCTGCCCCTGCATTTAAGCACCCAAGCCAATAGCACAAATTCGTATTCGGTGGCATTTTGGCTAAAACAAGGGATTGAACGAGTCGTCCTTGCTCGGGAACTGACACTGGACGAATTACGTGAAGTGCGTTCCAAGGTGGAAGGTGGGCTGGAGATCTTTATCCACGGCGCGATGTGCATGTCTTATTCTGGACGGTGTTTACTGAGCAACTATTTAACCGGACGCGACGCTAACCGAGGAGAATGTACACAACCCTGTCGTTGGGGATATGCGCTCGTGGAGGAAACACGACCGGGGGAAGTCTTTCCAATTGAAGAGGATGAACGCGGGACTTATGTTTTCAACTCTCACGATTTATGCCAGTTGCCCCATTTACCCTTACTTAAGCCGATTAACATTGACAGCTTTAAGATTGAAGGACGAATGAAAAGTGCTCAATATGTTGCCAGCTCGGTCAAGGTTTATCGAGAAGCGATTGATACACTGTGGGATGAAGGGGAGGAAGCCTTTCAGGAAAAGCTCCCTAAGTGGCTAGAAGAGATGGATAAAGTCAGTCACCGAGATTATTCACCTGGATTTCTGTTTGGAAAACCCGGGGCCAAGTCCCATAACTTAGAGTCCTCTCATTATGTCAGAGATTATGATTTTGTCGGGGTGCGGCTAAGTGATGAAGAAATTAAAACGCTTCCAGTGCCTTCGGACGAAACGACGACATGGGTTGAGCAACGGAACCATTTCCGGTTTGGAGAGGTTCTGGAAGTTCTGACACCGACGGGAGAATCGTGGTCGTTTGAGGTCAAGGAAATGTGGGATATAAAAGGGGCACAGCTTGACGTGGCGCGGCATGCCAAGCAAAAGATAAGGATGAGCGTTCCACGCGAAATACTACCGTATAGCATTCTGCGGCGGGCGAAGAGCGAAAAGATTGGCGCTGGAAATGATCGTAAGGGGACGATTCAATGAATCCTATAGTACAAGCCAGTTCTCAGTATGCTGATGCTGATGTCATCGTTCATGCACGCTTAGAACGAGTTGATATGCAGATGTTAGATAAACTAGTTGAGGGCATGGGGCACCTCGGTATCGTAACGACGACAAATAAAGCGCTCGGAGAGGTCATGATTCAAACGACGAAGTATTGCTGGCCAGATTTGAAGATGGCCATAGAGAAGATGCCGTTTGAGATAGAATTTATTTGAGGGCTGAATAGGGGAGAACAGTGGATGAATGAGGTAGTACTAGAAAAAGCGAGTGCCTTGCGCTCTGATATTGACGTGATCATTAAAGCGCGCATCGGCCGCTCAGAAATCCAAATGCTATGCAAATTGGTGGAGGGGTTGGGTCATCTTGGCGTTGTCACCACGACGGACAAAGTCCTGGGAGAGGTCATGATTCAAACGACCAAGCATTGCTGGCCAGAATTGAAGAAGGTCATCGAGAAGATGCCCTTGGAGATTGAGTTTATTTGATGGTCACAAAGAATGTTCGTGGAATGGTTGATTTAAGTGAAAAGAGAACCGATATTCTTTTTGTTAGGAAGGAAGAGTATCGGTTCTCTTTTCAGTGAAGACCATCAGCGAAGTTAAGATTCGGTATTTAACTTTTAATGAGTGATGTTATTGGGTATTACATGAAAATAATTAAAAATAAGATTAATCCTATAGAAGGAGAACTGCAAGCTAAGTCGAATTAAACTAACTATTATTAAAAAAATGCTGTAAAGAAAACTGGAGTGGTTGACATAGTTTGATCCGACGGTACATAAAGATGATATTCCCACTAGAAGGAAGGTTTTTTATGCCTTTATACACTTATACTGCCAAAGAATTTTCCGGACAGAAAACTAATGGGGTTCTCGAATCGGACAATCTGCAGAATTTTTATCGCATGTTGAAAGAACGCGGACTTTTCTGCATTGAAGTAACAGAAAAAATCCAAACCACTCAAAAAATCTCTTCAAACAAGTCCTCCAAAAAGTTGAGGCCTAAGGATCTTGTGATCTTCTGTCGTCAATTCAACGTGCTTCTGATGGCCGGGGTAACCATCATTAAAGTCTTAGATGTAATCTACCAGCAGACAGAAAGTAAGCAGGTTAAGGCGGTTGTTTTGAAGGTTTATGAAATGGTGCAAAAAGGAGATCTCTTCTCTGAAGCTATGCGCAAGCAGGGAGACGTTTTCCCAGGGATCTTAATCAATATGGTGGAATCGGGTGAAGCAAGCGGTAAGCTCGAGCTAGTCATGGATAGAATGGCGGAACATTTTGAAAAAGAACGCAAATTGCAGAGCAAAATCGTTTCTGCAGTGATCTATCCTGCCATACTCAGTGTCGTTTCCGTGCTAGTTGTTATTATCTTATTGACGTTCGTCCTCCCGACCTTTGTGAACATGTTCGCAGCCGGCGGGGTAGAACTGCCGCTACCTACTAAAATTCTGCTTGGCATCAGTCGTTTCATCACCCACTACTGGTACATCTTGCTCCTGATGATTGCTGCCTTGGTGACTTCCGGAAGAACCTACCTGAAGACAGAGCAGGGAAGGCTTAACTTTGACGGAATAAAACTGAAGATTCCCGTGCTCAAATCCACCATGATCAAGATCATCTCCGCTCGTTTAGCCAGAACTTTATCTACCCTGTTGAGCAGCGGTATTCCACTTTTAACGTGTTTGGAGATCACCGCGAAGGTGCTAGGAAATAAGGTTGTCAGTGATGGCCTCCTAAATGCGAAGGAAGATATGGGTAAAGGCTCAAGTCTCTCACAAGCGATTCGCAAAATTGGAGTATTTCCTGCCATGGTTTATTCCATGATTAGTATTGGAGAAGAATCCGGTTCTTTGGAAGTAATTCTGGATAAGACGTCTGATTATTATGATGAAGAAACTGAGGTGGCGATCACTAGAGCACTTGCGATCTTTGAACCATTGCTGATCGTCATCATGGCCATCATTATTGGATTTATCGTCATAGCGATTGCCCTGGCCATGTTTAAAGTTTATGCCACAGTCAAGTGAAAGGTAAAGGAGGAATACAACGCTTGTCAGATGCTATTTTGTCCTTAGATATAGGGAACAGGAACCTTCACTTGCTGGAAGCCCAGGTAAAGGGGAACGTTGTAAATATCAGCAAAAGCATGATTGTGGAGCTCCCGAAAGGAACGATCGTTGACGGCCTCATCGCGAACAAGGAAGCCCTTGCGGTGGCCGTGCAGGAGGCGATTGCCAAGAGTGGCGCGTCTGCGAAAGAGGTCGCCGTTACTATTAATACCAATAGTCTGATTATCCGTGAATTTGAGGTCCCATCCGGGGATGCTAAGGAACTAGAAGGGATGATTAATAACGAAATTCGGCAATACTTCGGGATTTCCGAGACTGATCTTGTCGAGTATCGAAAGCTCTCCGAGTTTGAGATCAATACTGTCAAAAAAGTGAAGGTTAGAGCAGCGGTGATGAATCGGGAAATCGCCTTCGGATACTACAATCTGCTCTTAAACCTTGGACTAAAGCCAATTGCCCTGGATATCCATCCCAATGCGATCTCTAAGCTCTTCACATCGCAAAGTACGATCAATGAGGAAAGCCTGGTAGAGAAGAACGTTATCCTGCTGGATATCGGATATTTGGGTACCATGATCTATGTCATCGCAGGCGGTAATCTGGATTTTTTCCACACAATTAAATTTGGGGGCAAATCAATCGATAGCCTCTTGGAGAATATACTTTCTCTCAGTGAGGAGGAAGCGATTAGAAAAAAACTTGAGTTCTTATCCGGCACTCAGCTTGCGGAGGACAATAAGGTTCTGGCAGCGGCCCGACCGCTTTATGGAGAACTAATGGAAGAATTGCGGAAGGTGATCCAATTTTGGAGTCGCAGCAATGCCAAGAACATAAACAAGATCTATCTAATCGGTGGAGGCGCTTCATTAACCGGATTATCCGACTATCTTTCCCAGGGCTTAGGCTTTGAAGTTCACAAATTGCATAGCCTGAATACCATCGAGTTAAATAGTAATAACACTGACCTCGGTTCCCTCATCAATGCGGCTGGGGCGATCATTCGGCTTTCGGGGCAGGTGAGACCATGAACGATATAAACTTTTTTTCTAGTTTTGAAAAGACTCATAAGGACCAAAAGAAAAAGACGAGACTAACTTGGGGTGCTGTCTTGAGTGTGATCTTGGTCATTGCCCTGTTCTACGGGGTGATGGGCTTCCGAATTCTAAACCTTAATAAAGAAATTAAAGCCGGTAATGATGTTCTGAATTCTCCGAATGTTATGACGAAGCTAACGCAGATTCAGGCAAAAAAAGAAGCCATACAGAGTCTGAAAAAGTATGATACCGAGATCGGAAAAGCCTCGCTGAAGATCGCCAACTCAAATAAGGTCAACAGTAGATTCTTAGATGGGTTCCAGAAAGCCTTTCCTGTCACAATTACCTTGAAGTCCCTCGACATGAAACAAACTCAGCTTACCCTTCAAGGAAATGCTCCGAACTTGACCACGGCCGCGGAGTTAACTCATAATCTAGAAGCCACTGGTTTATTCAATCGTGTGCAGGTTAGTTCCATCAACAAGGATAAAGAGGGATCCACCTATTCCTTTGACATACTCTGTGATCTGAAGGAGGTGGTAGCGCAATGAGTTTCCCCAATCTGAAGTTAAATCAGAAGATGAACTTTAAATTGCCTACAGTAACCCTGAAAGTAACGGAAAGGGATAAGAAGCTGCTCGCCATCTTCGGTGTTTTCCTGCTCATGGTACTTAGCTACTATTTCCTCTATATGCCGATGAGTGCTAGGCTGGAGACCCTTAAAGCTGAGCAGGTAAACGTCGATGACAAGGTAGCCGCTGTCCAAAGTGATCTGAAAATTGAAGACCAAATTCTTTTGAACTATACAACGGTGTTAAATAAGGCCAACGAAAGTTCCAAGCCGTTTTTCCCAAAAGTCTACCCCTATAAAGATCGATATATCCTCTTGCTGGAGAAGGTCATAACAGACAGTGGAGCGACTGCAAATGGGATCACATTTTCCGATCCCGAAGTTAGCGGCGTTTTCCAGCTCAAGCAGGCCAAGCCCTTTATCCTTCCCCTCTATCCTCTTCAGGATTTGGCGAAAAAGATCAACAGTGCCAATCTAAATGGGAGCACACAAAATGCTCCAACCCCTGGAACGACTAACATAGCCGCCGTTGCACCGAACGCTGCTGACAAAACTTCGCCAGGCGATGCGGTGCTCAGACTTCCCACCACCTTAACGGTTAAGGGAAGTTATGCTCAGATTAGGGCAGTGATCATGAACCTAGAGGCTCTGAAGCGAAAGGTAGCGATTGAAGAAATTTCCATTCAAAAGGATAAAGATGCTAACATGAATGCAGCGTTTACGCTATCCTTTTATGCAGTTGAAAAGGTAGACAACGGTGTAGATCCATTTAATCAGTGGACACTTCAAGGGAGCTACGGGAAAGTTGATTTATTCAAATAGAAGTAAGGGGGGAGCAGAATGCGTTTCTTGAAGCTGCTTAAAAAGGAGAACGGATACGCACTGGTCCTGGTGATGTTAACCTTCGCGGTGGTCGCAATTCTGGGAACGGCTATTGTTGCGAGTTCAATGGGTGAGATCAAGCAGTCGGTTGCGATGGATAAGGATATGAGAGCTTACTATCAAGCCCGTTCAGCAGCGGATGCTACAATGTCTTGGATTGAAAAAAAAGTGATTTACCTTAATGCCTTATCAGCAGACCTCGAAACGACACACGACCCCACATTAGCGACAGACAAAGCGAAAATTTATGCTTCAGAATTAGGGGATTTTAATAAACTGATTTCTCCGGAACATCACTTAGGAACCCTAACAGACAACACTGATAACGTTATTGCTGGTGTAACTAAAGTGGAAGTCTGGCGTGATACCACCGATATTTACACAGTAGCCACGGCTACAGTACAGGGCGAGAGCGCATCGGTTAAGGTAAGACTCAATCAAAACGGAACGAGCGATGGTTATTACACAACTAGTGAGACCAATCTTGTGACGAATAACACTGTCGGCCTTTTCAGAGATTCGATCTATGCTACAGGGAATATAGATCTTGGGAATGGCCATGTTGAAGGAAATGTTCGCTACGAAGGAAATTTTACTGGTGGAAGTATTAACGGAACATGCGAAAAAGTGGTTCCCAAGGAAATAAAAGATTGGAATCCACCGACGAATTTAACACCAAAAACTTGGCCTTCTAATGGGACATTTAATAGCAGCGGTCTTTACAATGGTAGCAATACTATGAATGGCAATTACACAATTGATACAGGTGAAAAAAACGATATTATTCTCTATATCAAGGATCTTACGATCTCCAATAATACTACCCTCACAGCCAGCGGTACGGGCAGGGTCTTTCTTTTCGTTGATAAACTTACTTCTGGCAATAAGTTTGATATCATCAGCAACGAGACGGCTCCATTTGTCTATTTTATCTTAGATAAGGGCATAGCCTCAGGCTTTGGCCTTGGGGGAGATGGCCAGTTACAGGCCTTTATCTATGCTCCAGGCTCTGATATAGACGCTGCTCACGGTAATCCTGACATTTATGGTGCAGTGATCTGCAAAAATTTTATGGGTAATGGTAACCCTACAGTGAGCGAACGCACCCCCAACCTGAAGGAAGAGGATTTTAACGGCGGAAGTTCAACTGGAACAACAACATCTAAGGCGGTAGAGTATCCACGCTTAGAGCCAATTGGGTTGAAGGGGAAGCAATGGATGAAAGGATAAATAACGCTTGAAAGTAGGTTGACTTCTGGGAAGGGGGGAATGGCATGACAAAGAAAAGACAGTTTAAGTCTTGGCCCTTCGTTAAAAGATATACAAGTGATCAAGGGATGACCTTGGTCGAGGTACTTTTAGCCATCACGATCTTAGCAATCTTGGCTGTTCTGATGGGCGGAGTTTTTGTCAATGCGATCGGAACGATCAGTCGGGCAGGGGATCTGGATGCTACAGGGAATACTGCTGCCAAAGTTACCGAAAATATCCTTGCGAAACAAACCCTCACTCAAGATGGCGCCGACATCAAGATTAATGAAGAAGTGGATTTGGTGAAAGGCACGACAGTAACGACAACGCCCGACGTCACGCTGGAAATCAACTTTCCGGATATCGCAAAAACAATATACATTAATGGAGATCAAAAAATAATTAAATCGACAGGATCACGTAATGATGTACCAATCGAGGTGTTCATTCCAAAATGATGAATAGCCCAAAGAACAAAGCGCAAGCAGGGTTTACGCTAATCGAAGTGTTACTAGCTCTCGTATTGGGAGTAATGGTGATAAGTTTAGCAATGAACTTCTATAGTCAGGGGCAAACGATATATACCAAAGCACAAAAGCAGGTGGATGCTCAATCACAGCTCAGGCTGGCAATGACCCATGTCAAAAGGGAATTAAGTGTGGCCACCAATGTTGAAGTAATAGATGCGCCTATGCCTGGATCGTATGAGGATGGGTACTTCTATTTTTATGTAAATAATGACACGATGGTCATAAAAGACGGGTCTGCATCACCAAAATCACTGCCAGGTTGTTTACCCCTACCAGAATTAAAGGTTTATTTCAGTAAAAGCTCGCTTAAGGCAAATATGATTCACGTGAAGATGATGAGTGAAGGTGTCGAGTTGAACACCGATATTCTGATTCAAAATACAGAAGGCGGAGATATAGAAGACGAGGATATAGAAAATGAAGGAGATATAGAAGATGAGGGACATATAGAAGACGAAGGACATACAGAAGACGAAGGACAGATTACAGAAAGAACCACCGTGAAATTCAAGAGGATCAATTAGCTTGAGGCAAGAGTGAGGAGAATAATGATGAAAACGCGCAGTCATAATCAGTGTCTGAATGAGGCTTATGAAAATTATTTCCAATGCGCGAACGAACATTCTCTGAGACAGGTAATGGAATCCGCCACAGGCTTAATCCGTTATTTTGCTAGGCTTTATGGTGGAGGGTGCAATGAAGAGGACCTTTTTCAAACAGGCAGCCTTGGGCTAATGAAAGCCTTACAAAATTATGATCCTCGCAAAGAGACCAGCTTTGTCACCTATGCCTCGTACGCTATTATGGGTGAGATTCGGCATCTAGTGCGCAAGGAATCCTCCTACTATAGCCCTGGTTGTATCGTCGAGCTCCAGCATAAGGCGGATCAGGTGATCGACGAATATACTAAAGCCCAAGGTGATGTCCCTACCCCTGCCTATATTGCCCATAAGCTGAAGATCAAGGAAGAGAGCGTGATGGAGGTCATGAAAGCCGGCTTTGTAAGATTTGAAGAGATTGATGCTTCAAAAATTCATAGCTCGACTTATGAGACGTTTCGGTTGCCGATCGAGGATAAACTGACTCTTTATAATGCCTTTAAAAAATTGACGGATATACAGAAGAAGGTCGTTCATATGCTTTTCTATAGAGATATGACGCAGCAACAAGTGGCGGATAAGCTAGGAATGACGCAAAAACAGGTGAGCCGAGTCAAGGCGCATGGTGTACAGGTCCTGCGTCAAAATATGGTAGAAGATGATCACGCAATAAGTTGCAAGATAGAAAAGAGAGCGAATCACTAAATATAGCGATCGCTCTCTAATAAATTATTGTTGCATTATGAGGGGGGCAGAACCAATGTCATCAACAAAGTAGTACACCTACCTCTTATGGGTTTGCTGGTAAAGGAAAAGTTGAGGTAGCTGATGTTTCACTCGCAGCTGCATCTGCAGTCCAAGTTACATTAAATGTCGGGAAAGTAGTTGCAGTAATAGTATAAGTACCAAGAGCCCCTTTACTGGTCAGTGGTGCTTTATCAAGGTATTTGTCAGTCACTAGTTGATCAACAGTTTTTACAGTAGTAGCGGCTGGGTCAGAAGCCAAGTAAGCACTTTCCGCATTGTAAATTACCTTGGCGTTCGCAATGTTCGTTTGAGCTTTGGCCCTTCCAATGTATCCTCCTACTGCCGGTATTGCCAAAGCTGACAAAATAGCCAGGATACCGATGACCACGATGACTTCAATCAAGGTGAAGCCGCGATTTTTCTTTTTGAGTCGTTTTGTGAGATAATTATACATTTTTTCCTCCTCTATTCTTCCTTTGTTTGAAATTTAATTTTATAATTTCATCCTAATTATACCTTACGTAGAAATTTTTAGACATACATTTCAATAATAGTTCGAAATAAAATAAAACAATATTGTAACCTCTGTTAAAGGACAATATAATGAACCATAGATTATACTAGGAGGTAACAGATGAGAGAATTTATAAACCAAACCGATAGCTTAGTATTACTCGGTGTCATAGCCCTCATGGTTTTGATTGCAGTGATCTTTTACATAAAATATGATGTTCTTCGCCTGCGGAGATTGGAGAAGGACTTGGACCAGATGAGCATTAGTGGTAAGGGGATGCCAGAAGACCAGCGGGGCCGAATGGATTATCTGTTAAACTTGGCCAAGAAGTCAGGAAACCATATCTTGGGGATTGCTTGGGAAGATTATTACCGTGCCTATCGCGTGGTGATGCGTGGGGAGCTTGTCCCAGATGTGAAGGAGTATATTAATGAACAAAGATTGATCGAGATTCCTTGCGCGCGGGGGCTGATGAAGCAACTCTGGCAGGCATTATTGACCCTGGGTGTGGCAGGAGCTTTGCTTTATCTAGCTTTAGCGTTCTGGGGAGTTCGTGGAGGCGGATTGGGAGAGGACATCCTCCAAAGTGTTAGCATTGCGTTGTTTTCTTTGGTAGTGGTTTTCTTGATTCTGTTGGTGTTTAGGTTCGTTGATGCAGCGTGTTTACAGAAAGCTCGCCGGCGCCTATGGGAGGTTCAGTATCTTGTGAATAGCTGGCTGAATCCGGTGACGGAAGCGACCATGATCGGGGCGTTGGTAGAGAGCCAACGTCAGCATTCTCAGGCTTTCCGGGAGGCCGTCGGACAGTTGGAACAAAGGTTAGATCACTTTGAGACGGAAGCTCTGGCGCCCGTGCTGGGGAGGGTGTTCCAGGAAGCAGTCGAGCACAAACTCGCACCGGTGCTAACGGAGGCCTCTGGCATGTTGACCTTCCTGGCGAAGACTGTGGTACTAAAACAGGAAAACGGGATGAAAGAATTGGCTCAGACGTTCTCGGATAATCTAACCGCGGTGACGGCGGAGAGACTGACCGGTTTTGTAGAAGCGGCTGAAGGGGCATCTCGTTCATTGACGGATGTGGTTCGTAAAATGGAGCAAATCCAAGCGGGTTTGGCACTTAGTGAGGAAGCCCAGCTGACCTTCAATCTGGGAACGAGAACTTCCTTAGCGGAAGCAGGGAGAATTCAGGTCGAAGTCTCCGAGGCTTTAAAGGCCTCAATGGCGAGTGTTCAGGCAGCAGAGAAAATTGCTGGAGAAATGCGGGAAATCTCAGTAAGAGGCTTGGATAAAGCAGATGCCATGGCTTTACAATCCCTGAGTTTACAGGAGGGGAATCTGAAGCAGATGGAAGGCCTGCAGCAAGGGCTCGTAGAGATGACCCAAACGGTTCAGACCATGCTAGAATCGTCGATTACTCATGTCTCAGAGGAACTCACACAGGCGGTCACAACGTATGCCAGCTTAAGCGTCGAGACGGAAGCATCCCGAGAGAAGTACAGCGTGGATATGGATACCCGGATGAATCAACTGGTCGGCAAACTGGACAACCAGCTGATGGACTATAGTGACAGGATAATGCTCAGTGGCATGGAAACAGACCAACGGTTCCAGGACACGCTGAAGAAAATACTCAATGCTCAAGCTAGGACTATGGATAGATTGGCCACCACTGCCAGTGAGATGTCGTTAGAAGGCGGCAAGATTATGGACAAGACCAGCCTGCAGGCCAATGAACTCTACAGCTCTCTGGCTGGGCGGATGGATCAGTCGATCGATGCCTTAGGCGAGAATCTAGCGGCTGGGTTGAAAGCGGCGATGGGTGATAGTGCGGAAATTGTTGAAAGGTTGGCGCTCAAAACAGAGGGCATGAAGGAACTCTATGAATCGTATTTCACACGGGTAGAGGACCAATCGTCTAAGATTCTGGATGAGATGGATTTTAACGTACAGAAGATATTTGCAGGCTTTACGGACGAAACAGCTCAGATTATGGGACGGTTGGCCGATCAATCCTCCAATACCCTAGAATCCTTTGACAAAGGGGTCAAGGATCTGGCGTCAAACATGGATGAACATACTAGAAGTATTGGCCTGTATGCTAAGGAAATCAATATGGATGTAGCAGACCTATCTGGAAATCTTCGGAGTTCTGTCCAGGAATTTTCCACTCAAATGGAAGCGGGAATAACTCATACGTTTGAGGGTTTTGACCAGGGATTGGGAGAGGTGACGCTACGGCTTGCCACGATTCTGGAAAACATACGTGAGTCTGCCGAAGCGCTGCAGAAAGCCCTTAGGAATTAAAGGGAAGTACCTTTAGACGCAGTTCTTAGGACGGGAGGTAGACAGCATGAAGAAGGTGTTCGCAGCGAATCACTTAAACCTTAGCATTAATTGCCTAAGAGAAACTCTTCTTCTTCCTCAGGAATTTGTTCTGCTGGCGAAACGTAAGGTCATAGACGAAAAAGCAAAACCGCAGGTGCTACATCACATTCCTGTGCACTCTCTAGAAAACTTTGCACTGTCCCTGGGTAAAGTGGAGCTGGAAAGCTGTCTGATCGAACTTCTTGGTGAACCGGTGTTGCAGCGCAAGCTCCTGTTGCTCCGAATCATGGAGATCAGGATGAGCCCTTGGCTGACGCGGCTGATCTACGCCTTAGTCCAATATGATTACGAGTTACCCGCTATGAGAGAAGTGGCGCTTTTAACGGCCGCGTCTCCGAGTAACGCCGAAGAACTGCTGGAAAGATTTTTTCTCCCGAAGCAGGATCTGATTCCCGCTATTGTGGATACCCTCTGCCGAGAGGGTGGTGAGCTTGACACTTTCATTGTTCACTATCATCTCATTCCAGAAAGTCCTTTGGTGCAAGCGGTTGCCCAGCAATTTTTTCAGCAAACTGACGAAAAGGGTTTCTTGATGAATGAAGAGATTTTTTTGGAAATGATTAAAACCACTTCTGAAGAAAATCTCAAATCTTGCCTGATAAATTATTTAGAACAGTCTTGGCGTTGCTTTTCGTGTCGTAAGATTAACCGGGCGCTTTTCAATTGCTTTGGGCTACCGGACGAGTCTGGGTCAGCAATCTGGGAGGAAATCAAGTCTTCATTAAGCGTCAAATTCAAACAATGGATCTTTATTGATGTTATGGAAGAACACTTTGGCCTGGAAAGCAAAAAAAATGCCCTGTTTGGCAAGTTTTACGAAGAGATTCGGCATATCCAGTTTTTAGAGGATGGCAACATCATGGTACTGGATTTTGGACTGTTCGGGATTATTAATCTCCGAACTACCGAGGATCACGCCTACCTGATTGAGAAGACAATGCTGGCCATGGAACTGGAAGAACTGGAGAGGGTGGGAGAACTGTGCTGGCTGAAGAGAGGACCGCAAATTGAGGCTAGGGATGTGATTATTGAACAAAAAAGCTCTAATATGCTGATTCTCAATACCGACGGTGTCGGAAAATTGTTTGTACAGGAGCTTATGGAAGAGCTGTTGCGTAAAGAAGAAGGGCTATGGCCGGTCAAGTTTGACCATGCCATAGCACGCTTTAGAGAACAGCGGTTTAAAAAAAGTGGCAATTCTCAACCAGCGTTCTAGAAGGACAAGGGCTGGTTGAGGTATTTACTGAATAGTTCAGGGCTGACACACCGGGTGCTGGCGTCTCTGACGGTCACGGCCTTGCGTTTAACCAGATTGGCTAGGGAAAGATCCATAGGGATCATATCTGCTTTGAGACCCGTCTGGATGACGGTATCAATCTGGTGGGTCTTCCCCTCACGAATCATGTTGCGGACTGCGTCATTGACGACGAGGACCTCTATGGCAGCAACCCTGCCGGAGCCATCTGAAAGGGGAACCAACTGCTGGCAGATAATTCCCTGTAAGACAGCTGCCAGTTGGACTTTTATTTGTTGTTGCTGATTGGGCGGGAAGACATCGATAACCCGGTCAATCGTCTGGGCTGCAGTCGTAGTGTGCAGGGTAGACATGACTAGGTGTCCGGTTTCGGAAGCCATAACAGCCGTGGAAATGGTTTCTAGGTCCCGCATTTCACCCACCATGATCACGTCAGGGTCTTCACGAAGGGCTGAACGCAAAGCATTGGAAAAGGAGCGCGTGTCATCTCCAATTTCCCGCTGGTTGATCATGCAGTTCTGGTGCTTGTGTAAATATTCGATGGGATCTTCGATGGTTATGACATGGCAGTTACGGTTGATATTGATATGCCGGACCATGGAGGCTAAGGTTGTTGATTTTCCAGAACCGGTCGGGCCCGTGACGAGGACCAAACCTCGGGGTTTTAAAGCCAGGGTTTTAAGAATATCTGGTAACCCCAGTTCATCGATGCTCGGAATGTTTTGGAGGACTACACGGATCGCAGCAGCCAAACTTTTGCGTTGCTTGTAAACGTTGACCCGGAATCGACTGGCTCCGGGAATCGCGTAGGAAAAATCGACTTCTCCAAATTCGTCAAGGCGCTCGTGCTGGTTTTCATCTAGTAATTCATTGATAAGGCATTTCGTATTTTCCGGGGTCAGCACCTTCGAATTTTGTAAGGGAACTAAGTTTCCCTGTATCCGGAACATCGGTTGGAGATTGGTCGTGATATGCAAGTCGGAGGCCTTTAACTCGAGGGCTTTAAACAAAAGGTCCTGAACATTATTGAAACTCATGAACTCAGCACTCCTTATTCTATGCTATAAGTAACTTTGATTAATTCCGCTGTGGTCGTTACACCCTCTAGAACTAATCGGGCGCAGTTTTCGCGAAGAGAGGTGAAGCCAAAGCGAGCGGCTACATGGCGGATCTGATCTGATGTGCCACGTCGTTCGATTAGATCACGGATTTCTTTATTGATCGGTATAATCTCATGAATTGCGGTTCTTTTTGAGTAACCGGTGTAATTGCAAGCCGGACAACCTGTTCCTTTGAACAAGGGCTGGGGCTCGCGCAGCTTGAGTAGCATCATTTCGCTATGTTCGGGGCGGTAGGATACTTTGCATTTGGTGCATATTTTTCGGACCAGCCTTTGAGCGATCAGCCCAACCACTGATGAAGAGACCAAATAGGGTTCAACCCCCATATCAACTAACCGTATGATAGAAGCAGCGGCATCACTGGTATGGATGGTGCTTAATACCAAGTGACCGGTGATAGCGGAGCGGATGGCAATCTGTGCGGTTTCCGAGTCCCGAATTTCACCGATCATGATAATATCCGGGTCCTGTCGTAAAATAGAGCGCAAGCCCGTAGCAAAGGTTAGTCCTGCCTTGGTGTTCACCTGGACCTGGTTGACGCCTGGCATGCGGTATTCCACTGGGTCTTCTACCGTGATGATGTTTACGTTAGGCTTGTTGAGTTCCTGCAAAACTGCATAGAGAGTGGTCGTTTTTCCCGAGCCTGTAGGCCCCGATACTAGGATAATACCATTGGAACTCTTCATAATCTTTTCAAGGAGCTCCAGGTTTTCAGGGGTAAAACCCAAAGAGGATTTATTGTAGGCACTGCCTCGGATATCTAAGACCCTGATAACAATCTTTTCCCCAAAGACGGTGGGTAGGATTGAGAGACGAAGATCCACATTTTCATGATCAATCGAGGTTTCGATACGACCGTCTTGCGGGAGGCGCTTTTCGGCAATATCCATTTGCCCCATGATTTTGATTCGTGTAACAATCGCCGAGTGCGCTCCTTTGGTCGTACGCATCACCTCTTGGAGCTCCCCATCAATCCGAATGCGAATTCGTAAATCATCTTCTTGGGGTTCAATATGAATATCACTGGCGTTCGTTTTAATGGCATGCTGAATAATCGAATTGACCAGTCGTACCACTGGGGCGTTGGATACCGAGTCACCGAACTGTTCATCGATATCAGTAAAATCGATATCGTAGTTTTCCTTCAATTCCTCAAGGGCTTTCTCAGCGCTTTCCTTGCCATAATAACGTTCAATAGAATTGAGAATATCGGATTTGGTCGCCATCGCTGGTTTTACTTCAAGTCCGGTTGCTCGTTTCACATCGTCCATGGCGTAAAAATTGAGCGGATCGGACATGGCGACCGTTAGGACCCCACCTTCTAACTTGATGGGAATGAGGGTATGTTTCTTAGCAACCCCTTCGGATATGAGTCGAGGTATTTGGGGCTCAATCGCAGTTTCCCCTAAATCAACGTAGGGGATATGATATTGGTATTCTAGGGCTCTGAAGATCTCTTGTTCGTTAACTAGCCCTCTTTCGATGAGGAGTTCCCCAAGCTTTTTTGGCGTTTTTTCTTGAAGTACTAAGGTTTCGTCCAGTTGTTTTTGGGTAATGATCCCGGACTCAATTAGAAGTGTTCCAAGTTTTTGCATACTGCCCTTCAATTTTCAACATCTCCTATGAAACGATTTTTTTAATCTCGAAAATTGAATAAAGTGATCGATACTGATCGATAATTATAATATAATTGTAATCTATCGTTGATTAAAAAGAAACAATTTTCCAAATTGGTTCTTAGAGTTATGAGGAGCTGAAAAAAGGTGTCAATATTCCAAGAACAGACTTGGATAGCGTATTGTTGGATATTCGTTGCAGGACTGATCGCCAGCAACCTCTTAAAAGTAATAATCTATAAAACTCTCGCTGAAAATCTAAAGATATCGAAGAATTTCTATGAACTCATCCCAATTTTCGGTTTTTTTGTAGCAAGAGGAAAGTGCCGGTCTTGTTCCAGGGAGATTTCGGTGATCTATCCTATCGTGGAAATCCTCAACACCTGCTTATATAGCCTGATTTATAATTTATATGGCGCTTCTGTGGAAACAGTTGGCTTTTGCCTCTTGGTATCGATTCTTTTATTCATTGCTACAATAGACTTTAAAACGATGTTTATCCCGAATTGGAGCATTCTCCTAATTCTAATTACAGGGCTGCTCGTCGGTTCGGTCAGTCAAGATGTTTCTTGGTTGGAAAGAGTCATCGGATTCATTTCGGCAGGAGGGATTTTACTCATTATTGCGGTTGTCACAGGAGGTATGGGTGGTGGTGATGTCAAACTGATGGCTGCCGTAGGTTTCTATCTGGGCTGGAAGCTGACCTTATGGTCCATGCTGTTAGCTTTCGTGATCGGAGGCTTTGCTGGAATAGTGATACTTGCCAGTGGAAAAGGGAAATTAAAAACGGAGATTCCATTCGGGCCTATTTTGGTCGTCGGGGTAATTAGCAGTGTTCTTTTTGGCGATCAGATGATCCGGTGGTATCTAGGCTTGTTTCTCAGATGATTTAAGGAATTCTTGATAAAAAGATCCTTAGTTTTAGCCTGATGAACGAGTTCACTCGCAGGCTAATTATTATTAAAAGTGGTCAAGCAAAATTTTCTCCCCTCAAGCATAAGTATAAGAACAATGCGAAAAGGGGTGGAAATGATGTTCACGGAACTGTTTTTAGTAAGTATGGCCCTCTCTGTTTTAAAGGGAGTATCTTTACTGGTCTCGTATATTAACAACAATGCTTTTCCTCAGCCCCTCAATGAGAAAGATGAAGCTCGTTATTTACAAATCCTGAGTGTTAGTAAAACAGAGCCATTTACGTTAACCCGTGAGGTCGAGCATGCGCGTAATACACTAGTGGAGCACAATCTACGCTTAGTGGCCCATCTCGTGAAGAAGTTCGACGGAACAGGTGAAGATGGTGACGACTTGATTTCCATAGGGACGATTGGCTTAATTAAGGGGATTAACACGTTTGATCCAAATAAAGGGACGAAGCTAGCGACGTACGCAGCACGTTGTATTGAAAACGAGATTTTGATGCACTTAAGGTCACTGAAAAAATCTCGTGGCGAGGTTTCGATTTACGATCCAATTGGTATGGATAAAGAGGGCAATGAGATTTCGTTGATTGATGTACTGGGCTCGAACGAAGAGGATATTTCCTTAAAGGTTGAAAAGGAGTCTGAGCACAGGGCCCTACTCGAACTTGTAAAAGATTTGAATCCAAGGGAAGGAACCGTACTCAAGTTGCGTTATGGGTTGGTGGACAGTCCAAAAAAGACACAAAGGGAAATTGCAAAGGCTCTGGAGATTTCGAGATCGTATGTTTCTCGCATTGAAAAGAAAGCTATTCAAAAATTAATGGAAGAGATGGCAAAGAATAATCCTAAAAAATAACTCCGGTACTTGATATTTTGGTATCCTCTAAGGTATAATTATCAAAAGTTCTGCACTTTGGAGGGTTCTATGTTTGAGTATTTTCGACCAACACTTCAGGCGCCTTCACTGGATCTAATTTCGGTTGAACAACTTAATCGAGACGGGATCAAAGGCCTCATTATAGACTTGGATAATACCATGACCCCTTGGAATGATGTCGAAGTGGGTCCTAAAGTGGCACAGTGGTTTATTAAAGTTAAGGCCGCTGGCATTAGTGCATGTGTTGTGTCCAACAATAGTAAGCGCGAACGCGTAGCCATTGTTGCGGAGCTCTTGGACATTCCTTTTGTTTTCGGAGCAACAAAGCCTCGAGGAAGGGCGTTCAGATCGGGCATGGAGCTTTTGGGAACAGGGCATAAGGATACTGCTGTGATTGGAGATCAGCTGTTTACGGATATACTTGGCGGAAATCGGCAAGGCCTTTATACGATATTGGTCACGCCGATCAATGATCATGAATTTATAGGAACTCGTTTTATGCGCAAAATGGAGAAAGTGCTTGTCTGGTTAATGAAGCATTGCGCTCCAGCAAAACCCATTAGTCCCAAGATACATTGAACATTAAAGGAATGGCCTGCCATTCCTTTTTTATACTAGTCAGAAAGTATAACATTTTGTTATATACTTTCTGACTAGTATAAGTGCAACTAAGGCGATCGCCTTAGTTGAAGCTTGGCGCTAGCCAAGTTTTCTTTATAACCAAAATGTAAAGGAATGTTAACAATGGAGAAACATTTTGCGGTGATTGGAGATCCTATTGAACACTCCCTTTCTCCAAGGATGCACAATGCAGGGTATGAAGCTTTGCAGATTGACGCAGAGTACCAACGCTTTCACGTTGAACCTTGCCATTTGCCGGAGGCTGTAGAAGGTCTGTGTGTCCTAGGCTTTTCTGGTTGGAACGTAACCCTACCGCATAAGGAAACGATCATACCCCTACTTGATACGCTTACCCCTGAGGCTAAGCGCGCCGGGGCGGTCAATACCGTGAAAATACATGAGGGGCAGCGAATCGGCCATAATACGGATGGCGATGGGTTTATCCGTTCTGTGGAGGGAAATCTCAACGGTTTTAAAGGGAAGAAAGCAGTGCTACTCGGGGCGGGTGGAGCCTCAAAAGGGATTGCCTTAGCACTGGCAGCCCATGGCATGCACGTACATATTCTTAATCGAACGCCAGAAAAGGCGACGGCTTTGGCGGAGTTGATTCAGCAGTGGGGCGGAACGGCTACGTCAGGGGAGTTTGCGCCAGGGGACTGGATTAAGGACGCCGATCTGTTAGTGCAGACGACTTCGTTAGGGTTACAGGGTGAGCCATTCCCATTTTCTATGCAAGGGATTTCTGATCAAGCGCATGTCGTTGATATCTTAGTTACCCCAAGGGATACTGATTTTTTGAAAGACGCGAAAAAACAGGGGTGCCGCACGCAGAACGGATTAGGCATGCTTTTGTATCAAGGGGCTTATGCGTGGGAGTTCTGGCTCGGTGGACAAGCTCCCGTTGAGGTGATGAGACGGGCGTTGAAAGAGCAACTCCTGAAGCAAATGTTCTTTAAGGGGTAAAAAGTAGAATAGTAAAGAGGAAAAAGAAAAATGGCTGATATGAGGGGTAAAGATCGAGGATATACACTGCTGGAAATGTTGCTTGTGTTGATTCTATTGTCGGGTGCGGGTTTTGTGCTCCTCGTTAAGCTTCCTATAAACTTTGAACAGCAACGTCTTGCCTTTGCGACGACTCAATTGCTGGGAGAAATTAGAGATGTCCGGCAGGCAGCACTGGCGGAGAATAACTGGTATGAGGTTAAATTTTATGTTCAAAATGGGGATAATAATTATAAGATCTTTCGTCAAGGGACAAGAGTGAAAGAGGTCCATTTTAAGGACGGAATCGAGTTTGTGGGTCAGCCGAGTAATTTAATCTTTAATGCTTCAGGCAGGAGTGAAGGCAAAACCATTGTCTTGACAAACTCCTCCGGTCAGCAAAAAAGCGTTGTTATTGCACCAGTGGGCATGCGCATTAGAGAAAAGTAAATGGGAGTAGGGATGAATAGTGCGTTTTTTAACAGCAGGAGAATCACATGGTCAAAAATTAGTGGGAATCATCGAAGGCCTTCCCTCGGGGATGAAGATTTCCAAGGATCGTGTCGATGAGGCCTTAAGAAAGCGCCAACAAGGGCCTGGACGTGGAGGCCGAATGGCCATTGAACTCGATGAGATTCACTTTATTTCGGGAATCCGAGGAGGATTAAGCACGGGGGCGCCGGTAGCCTTGGAAATTAATAATCGTGATTGGGAGAACTGGTCGGCTATCATGGACTGGAGCGAGGCGGCTGATTTAGAGAGCCGAAAAGTAATGACCCCGCGACCTGGACATGCAGACTTGACCGGAACTTTAAAATACAGAACCGAAGTTCGCAATATCCTTGAAAGGGCGAGTGCCCGTGAAACGGCCATGCGTGTCGCGATTGGTAGCATTGTTAGACAAGCGTTATCCGACCTTGGAGTGGAGATTAGAGGCCATGTCCTCGCAGTAGGCGGTGTCCATGCGGCGGTGACTGACGATCAAGAGTATTGGGAACGTGTAAAGCAATCGGAGTGGTCAGTGGGAGACCCTGTTGCTGAGCAAAAGATGGGGCAACGACTGGTTGCAGCTCGAGAGCAGGGTGAATCCTTGGGGGGACTATTAGAGGTTCAAGTTCATCATGTCCCCTCAGGACTTGGATCGCATGTTCAGTGGGACCGAAAGTTAGATGGGAAACTGGCACAAGCAGTGCTCTCCGTGCAAGCCATAAAAGGGGTCTCTTTTGGATTAGGATTTGAAGCAGGAGAACGCATGGGTTCGTTGGTGCATGATCCAATCACCTATTGCCAGGGGCAAGGGTTTGCTAGGGCTTCTAACCATGCGGGAGGAATTGAAGGGGGAATGAGCAACGGCGAACCCATTATCCTTCAAGCGGTGATGAAACCGATCCCAACCTTGTATCAACCCTTAGACACAGTGCATCTGGAAACGAAAGAAGTGGTTAAGGCGAGTGTGGAACGATCAGATGTCTGTGCTGTGCCTGCTGCTTTGGTTGTTTTGGAACATGTGGTGGCATGGGTGATCGCCGAAGCGGTGCTTGAAAAGTTTCCAGCGGATAGCTTCATAGAATTGCAAACAGCCTGGGAGACTTATCGAGCATATTTAACACTTTAAACATTTGAGAGGGTGATCTCCATGCGAAACATCGTTCTCATCGGATTTATGGGAACTGGCAAAAGCACAGTGGGTAAGCGCTTGGCGCAGTCCCTTGAGTGGGATTTTTTCGATACAGATTCTGTGATTGGAGAAGTTACAAGCTTGAGTGTGACTGAAATTTTCAAACGGTATGGGGAGACCCGTTTCCGTTCAGAAGAAAGAATTGTGGTCGCTAGGCTCAGTCAGCGGGACCAACTGGTGATTGCGACGGGCGGAGGCACCGTGGTGAACCCCCTCAACTTGGCAGCTTTGGCTAGGAATGGCATTATTGTGGGTCTTCATGCCTCGATGGAAGCAATTCTCAGTCGAATTGGGCATAAGAATGACCGTCCCCTTCTCAAGGGTACAAAGGAAGCCATTGAAAAATTATGGTCAGAGCGACAAGAATGCTACGCTCAGGCTGATTTTACAGTCGATACGTCACAAAAAGATATCGATGAAGTGGTGAGCGAGATTCTTGCTAGGCTTGAAAGGATGACGGATGATGAGTTTACCCGAGTGTCAAAAAATTGAAGTAATGGCAGACCGACCATACCCTGTGTTTTTAGGAGCGCCTCTCGAAGAGTTAGGAGAGTACCTGCATTCTCACATGGAAGATGTGGAGCACATTCTGATCATTACTAATCAGGTAGTTGCTGAGCTTTACGCGGAACGTCTCAAGAAAGGCCTGCTTAACTATCACGTAAATCTATTGACAGTCCCTTTTGGAGAAACGGAAAAGTCGCTGGAACGTTTAAGTCAGCTAACAACAGCGGCACTGCGCTTCGGCGCAGACCGTCATACACTCGTTATCGCGCTTGGAGGCGGTGTTGTCGGGGATTTGGCTGGTTTCTTTGCCAGCGTTTTCATGCGGGGGATTCGGTTAATTCAAGTACCTACCACGTTATTGGCGCAAGTGGACAGTAGTATTGGTGGAAAAGTTGCCGTGAATCATCCGGCAGGTAAGAATATCATTGGGGCATTCTATCCTCCAAGCGCGGTTTGGACAGATTTCACAACGCTGGACAGTTTGCCGTGGAAAGAAGTTGAAAATGGTTTAGCAGAAAGCATGAAACATGCCTTAATTGCCGATTCAGACCTCTTTGAGTTTTTCGAAACACAGGAAGAGAGCCTTAGACAGCGCAACCCCTTGATATGGCGTGAAATGGTGACACGCTCCTCAACGATCAAAGTGAGGATTGTTTCCCAAGATGAACAAGAACACGGTGTCCGTGCTTTGTTGAATCTAGGACATAGTTTCGGGCATGCCTTAGAGACGGAAATGAACTATCGTGGCGTGAGCCACGGGCAAGGCGTAAGCATCGGCCTCGTGGCAGCTGCTCATCTGTCAAAGGCCAAAGGGCTTATGACCGGGGCTGAACTTGACCGAATCAAGCGCTTGCTGAACAGCTATGGGCTGCCGACAGAGATTGCTGGGATTGCTGAGACGACAATGAAAGTTCAAGACCCTCAAGTCCTGTTACAACGTATGCAAGCGGATAAGAAAAACCAAGGGGGACGAAAAATCCTAATCCTTCCACAAGGAATTGGGCGAGCGGTTATTTCCAAAGAGTGTACAGATTTGGAGATATTAGACGCCTGGAAACAGGTGATTTAATAGCAGGGACGGTACATCGTTTCCCTACCCTTCTGATCATGTCTCTCTCCAATAAATGATCAATGATTAAGAAAGAGGTTAGGCAAGGATCGAGAGATCTTCTTGCCTAACCTCTTTCTTAACACTGTCAGAAAGTATAACTTTTTGTTATATACTTTCTGAAGGTCCCTTCACGCCATCCTTGGCTACAGGGACACTCGTCCATCCATGGACAGCGCATCAGTGCAACTAAGGCGACCGCCGGCGCCTGAAGGCTTGGCGCTAGCCAAGTTTTCTTTATCCGAAGGAATTTTGACGATTATTAAGAAAATTTGTAATTTATTTACATAAAATAGCTAATCCGATAAGTCTATGTCGGTGAGTCTTCAATGATGCAGGAATTTGAATGTGAATAGAGAATAAAAGTAGAAAATTACGGTAATAAAACTATATCTTAGGGCATGGTGGTGTTAATTATTGTAAACAGGAGTAAGGGGTGGGTAGAAGAAGCTAATCGGCAATTTGGCTTTACATTATGGGAGATTTTGTTGGTTCTTTTCCTAATGGGCGTTATCTTGACATTGGCTACGCCTCATTTTAGTTCAGCGCCTAATCTGGTTCGGATTCGTGGCGACCAAGCCAACAAAGAAAGAATTGAAGGAGCTGCTCAACTTTACCGGATTGATGTCGGAACTTATCCACTCAGTGTTACAGACTTGGCTCACTCTCCGATGGGTGTGAGCGGATGGCGTGGCCCTTATCTTGATGAAGTCCCTATAAATCCCTTTAATGCGTCTCAGGTTTATCAGATAGATGCTTTAGGGCAAGTGAAATAGTGAAATGGCAACGCAGCCTCGTGCCCCTACCATGGATGGAGAGAGGGCGAGGGAGGTCAAGACAGGCAAGAAGGAGCCTTTAAAGGGGAATGAACGATGGAGAAACATAAAACTTCCCAAGGTTATGTGCTGTTTGATGTGTTGCTAGGCTTGTTTATTTTTTCTTTAGGGTTCGCTGTGCTCTATGGTTTGACTGAGGGCGCAGTTTCCGAAGCACGGCAAGCCTCTACCCTCATGGAGGGAACAAATTTTGCCCAGAAAAAGCTGGACCAGTTGGCGGTTCATAATTGGAACGATAATATCGCTCAGCAAGCCTGCATACCCGGAGGAACGGTGGAAGGTAACGAAGGGAAATTTCGGTGGTCGATTTATTCTGAGTGGGAAGATATTCCACAATTATTAAGAGTGAGCGTTGAAGTGCGTTGGGTTGACCGGGGAAACGCTGCTTGGTACAAACTGGAGAGCCTTTATGTTGTTCAATAGACGGTCCGAACAAGGGTTGACGCTACTAGAAGTATTATTGGCAGTCTTAATATCGGGGATTTTCCTTGGCATCTCGTTGCCCTTAATGACGGATCAGTGGCGGGGAGCACGTGCCCTTAAAAATCAGTTGGAAGCACACTATGCCGTTATGACGGCTGGGAAAACCGCTTCCGATGCAATTCGTATGGCGGAAACAGTGGAATGGGTCAATGATTCAGGCGTATTAAGGGTTCTTCCGATGCCGGATGATGCGAACCTGGTACCGACGCTGGACACCTATTTCATGGATGATTTGGATCGGGATGGGACGAAAGATCTTTATTGGAGACACTTAAATGCTTCGCAGCCGTTGGCAAGTTATATCTTGAAGTGGGATTGCACGGAGGTGGAACCAGGGTTGTGGGAAGTATTCTTAGAGGCAAATGTCAATGGACAAAGCGCGACCTGGCGTGGAGTCACCAGGAGGCGGACGTATTCACCCGTGTCTCCAGCCAGTACAGGTCAACGGGTTATGTCAGCCTTCTGATCCTCCTGCTTTTGACCACTTTGTCAGGTCTGGGAATGGAAGGATATCTGAAGGCCAATGCGGAGAACCGGATGGTAAGACGACTTGCTCAAAGCCGACAAGCCATCTACGTGGCTGAAGGTGGAATTGAGTGGGCGAAAGCCCATCTGCTTGTTAACGCTGGACTACGGCAGGGGAGCTTATCTTTAGCAACGGGGCGTGCTGATATCATCATTGAGTTGAGTGGAGGAGGGTATAAAGTGGTTGCTGAAGGACGATCAGGCTTGGCCGTTCGTAAAATTGAGCAAATAGTGCAGTTGGATAACGGAAAGTGGGTTATGAAGAGCTATCAAGAGTTACATTGATGGGCATAAACAAAAATTATGAACTGGGTCAGTTTTTACACGCCAATCGCTATATCGACGATCAGGAATTAGCCGAGGTATTAAAAATTACGTTGGAAAATGGAGAACCCATTGACGAGGTTCTTGTGCGTATGGGCGTATTGACCAAAGCTAGGTTAGCGGAAGCCGTGCGCAGATATTTGGGTATCCCTGAAATTTCTCTGACCCAAGTCATGATTGACCCAGCAGTTGCAGCGCTAATTCCCGAAGAAATGGCGCTGCGCTATACCCTTATCCCGTTTGAACGACGTTCAAGCATCTTGAGAGTCGCCATGCTAGACCCCACTCAGGAACGGGCTCTTCGGGATGTTCGGATGTTCACCGGGCTAGAGGTTGAGGCCGTCTTTGCAAAGGGAGAAGAAATCCAAACCGCAATTCGGCAGTATTTAACGGTGGAGCAATCGGTTGCCCAACTTGCGCATCTTGCGGACAGAACCTGCGAAGACCAGGCTGTTTGGCTGATCAAGTCCACAGAATTAGAGACTCAGGAAGACGACGCGCCCACTCTTAAATTGGTCCATTCTGTGTTACACGAGGCGGTAATTCAAGGGGTGAGCGATATTCATTGGGAACCCCGCAAAGATGATTTTGTGGTGCGCTATCGCATAGACGGGAAACTCATGAGGAAGCATGTCCTCTCTTCGAATGCTGCACGTAGTATTGTATCGTGTTTAAAGGTCATGGCGCAGATGGATGTTTCGGAACGCCGGATTCCTCAGGATGGGCGGATGACGTTTAGTGCAGGGCTTCGACGTGTCGATGTTCGGATGTCCTCAATGCCGACTGTTTATGGCGAAAAGATCGTTGTGCGTATCCTCGATCCACTGATGGCTCAGCGTCCCCTTGATGGCTTAGGGATGCGTTCAGAAGTTGAATCAGGGGTACAAGTCTTGTTAAAACGTGCGAACGGTTTAATCTTAGTTGTAGGACCAACGGGAAGCGGTAAGACTACGACCCTTTATGCGTTGCTCAGGGAACTGAATGCCGAGGAGCAAAACATCATTTCAATTGAAGATCCTGTAGAATACCAACTTCCAGGGGTAAACCAGGTTCAAGTCAATCTTCCTGCGGGACTTAGCTTTGCGGTGGGATTGCGGCATATCTTGCGGCAAGACCCGGATGTGATCATGATTGGTGAAATCCGTGATGAAGAAACAGCCAGAATTGCCATTACTGCCTCCCTCACAGGACATTTGGTTTTATCAACACTTCATACCAATACCGCGGCAGAGGCATTGGCTCGCCTGATGGATATGGGGATTGAACCGTATCTCCTAGCGTCTGCTGTCAGTGGAGTTTTATCCCAACGCCTAGTTCGACGATTATGTGAACACTGTAAGACGACCTACTCAGTTTCTGCGGAAGAGAAAAGAACCCTCAGATTACCAGCCTCTATTACCCTACTCTATCAGTCCAACGGGTGTCCAGAATGTCTGGGAACTGGGTTTCGAGGCAGGATCGGGATACATGAGTTTTTACGATATAATCAAGAAATCAAGGAACTTGTGCTTTCTCGACATAATTCTAGGGACATTGAGCAACAGGCGATGGTTTCAGGAATGCTCACAGTCTTTGAAGATGGGCTGTTGAAGGTAATGCAAGGGCTTACAACGGTGGAAGAAGTACTACATGCTGTTTCTGGAATTGAAGGGTAAGAGGAGAGAAAAGAGATGCTTTCACTTGAAGAACTTTTGCATCTGGCGGGGGAACAGAAGGCTTCAGATATCCATTTAACGGTGGAGAGTCCTCCCGTTCTGAGGATTGACGGCTCAATGGTTAAACTTCAAACGGAAAGACTTTCTCCGATTGATTTAGAAACGTTTGCCCATTCCCTTATGAATGACCGACAGGCCAAACGATTTGCTGAGCGTGGTGAATTGGATCTATCATATAGTTTAGCAGGGTTGGGACGATATCGAGTCAATGTTTTCCGACAACGTGGTTCGATCGGGGTGGTGATCCGTTTGATTCCGTTTGTCATTCCTAGCCCAGAAACCCTGGGAATTCCGCCGGTGTGCATTGATTTGGCTAAGTTACATAAAGGACTGGTGTTAGTGACGGGCCCAACTGGAAGTGGTAAATCGACCACTCTTGCTTCTTTGGTTGACTACATAAATAGTACAAGGGCGTGCCACATTGTAACCATTGAAGATCCCATTGAATATTTACATCGACATAAATTAAGTTTGATCAATCAACGGGAAGTCGGAAATGATACCCAGTCGTTTACGAATGCCTTACGTGCAGTACTTCGGCAAGATCCAGATGTAATTTTAGTCGGTGAGATGCGAGATTTAGAAACCATTGCTACCGTCGTGACAGCCGCTGAAACGGGGCATTTGGTCTTTAGTACGCTTCATACGAATGATGCGACCCAATCAGTGGACCGGATGATTGATGTCTTTCCGACGCATCAACAGCAACAAATTCGTGTTCAAATAGCGGCCGTTTTACAAGGAATCTTATCTCAACAATTGTTCTCTAGGGCAGATCACTTGGGACGCGTAGCGGCCATTGAAATTATGTTGGCAACGCCGGCCGTTCGTAGCCTCATTCGTGAGGGAAAGACCCATCAACTACCGACCGTTATCCAGACGAATGGCAAGCTAGGAATGCAAACCATGGATAAAGCGATTATGGACTTAGTTCAAAAGGGCCTTATTTCCTATGATGTTGCTCAGGAAAAAATGCAGAGTCCGGATAGTCTAAGGCGATGAGTGTACAACATTTTATCTGGAAAGCGGTTGACGCGAATGGAATAATCCAGCACGGAGTATGGGTAGGCCATGGAATTGCAGACGTTCAAACGCGCTTAAGAAATGAAGGGTGCTTTCCAGTGGCTATTCGTGCAAGTAAAAATTGGAGAAGTATACTTTTACCCTCCCGTACAAATTTCCAGTGGAGCCATTTCGCCCGCAGGTTAGCGACGCTGTTGGAAGCCGGAATACCCTTACTTCAAGCGTTGGAAATCATGACCTTTAATGGAGAAAAGCGAACCTTTCAACTAGAACAATGGAAGAATATCAAGGAACGAGTAGAAGCAGGTAGCGACTTGTCGGAGGCAATGTCTCTCCTGAATCCATCGCCTAACTCGTTTGTACTCTCTATGATTAAAGCCGGGGAATATACAGGAACCCTAGGAAAGGTCCTCAGCGAAGTGGCCGATGAGTCAGATCAAGACGACGTTTATCAGAAAAAAATTAAGGCGGCTCTTGCCTATCCAATGTTTTTGTTGATTGCCGTGACCGTGGTGCTTTTTGTACTGTCTATATGGGTACTTCCAACCTACGAAAAACTCTTTACGGGCATGAGCTCAGAATTACCCTTTTTGACTAGAGTCATTTTTGCCGGTGGTCGCAAACTCCCAGTGCTCTTGTGGAGCGGAGTTGGGTTAATCTTTAGTGGTGTTCTGATCTTAAGACTCACAAACGTAGATCTTTGGAAGAAACGTCTGGAGCAAATCTTGGAAAAACTCCCTCTTCTCGGTAACATCTATCGTCTCCGTGATTTGGTTCAATTTAGTCGATTGTTGGGTCGCTTATTAGTGGCTGGAATACCCTTGTTGGAAGCACTTCGCTTGACTACAGGTGCGCTGCGGGGACCTGAGATGCTTGACTTAATGAACCAGCTCGTGCTCCACGTTCGACAAGGTAAGCGCATGGCGCCTTTACTTCGCGCAAGCAAGGTTTTTCCTATGGAGAGTGCGGAAATGATCGCAGTGGCTGAGGAAACAGGACAGTTGGACCGGATGCTGAACTTTGTGACACAAATGTTTCGCCGTGAGCTTGAGGAGCAACTCGATCAATTTACACGAATGATCGAACCAGCACTTATTCTGATTATGGCGGGGCTGATCGGCCTCGTTGCAGCGGGCGTCATGCTACCTATTTTTGATCTTAGTACACAAATTCAATAACTAGGTATTTTGAGCAGAAAACAAAGGGTAATATGGAGGCAAATAAGATGAATCCTGGCAAACAAGAAAGCGGGTTTACACTCATTGAAGTGTTGACGGTGGTGATTATCATTGGTATCCTAGCATCAATAGGGATCCCTAAATTTGCGTCAACCACAGCAAACGCACGGCAGAAAGCGGATATAGCAACAGCGCATCAAGTAAAAACAGCCCTCGATCGTTATCAGCTGGAAATGGGGACATATCCTAAGGACACAGAATTGACGGTGACGGCAGGATCGGTCATCAGTCCGAATCTCATTCCTAAATTCGTGAGTAAGTTGGATAAATCGACCACTCAACAAATTGTCCCTGATGGTAATAAGGGATTTGGAGTGGTTAAAATTGTGGCAGATGCTATCGATCCCACGAAATTCACCATTCCTGACACGAAGACCAATACGATCATGATTTATTTATTTGCCAATGGCTTGGACGCAGAAGTCAGAGCATATGATGAAGGTCTCACGAATGTTCTCTGGACGTCTGCTAATTAGCAATACGTTGAATCAATAGACAACAGACTAACGCCAACATCCATGCAGAGTTATCACAGAAAAGGGGACACAGCATTGTATTTAATAAGCATTATAATAGGATTTTTAGGACTCCTCATAGGTAGTTTTCTGAACGTAGTCATATATCGTGTCCCACGTGGGGAATCCATTGTTACACCTGGTTCTCACTGTCCCACTTGTGGCCATGTCCTTCGGGCCTGGGAACTCTTTCCAGTGATCAGCTTTCTAATCCAGAAAGGTCAATGTCGTAGCTGTCACGCCAGGATTTCATGGCGCTATCCCGCGGTCGAACTTCTGACAGCCCTGCTCTTCTTTCTAACGGCTTTCTACAGCTTGGATGCTGCACCGCATCCTGCACGATTGCTGTTAAACCTATCTTTTGTCGCCATATTGATCGCCTTATCATTCATTGATCTTGATACGTTTCGATTGCCGGATGTCTTGACTCTTCCCCTCTTGGTCATTGGATTACTAGGTGCTTTTCTCATACCGGGAAATCCGGCCGGATGGGAGAGCGCACTGAGTGCCTTGGGCGCAGGGGGGCTATTCTGGATCATTGCACGAGTTTATCCGCAAGGAATGGGATTTGGGGATGTAAAGATGGTTGCGGCACTAGGTGCTTTCTTAGGTTTTCCTGCAATCTTTCTGGCCGTTTTCATCGGAAGCTTTGTAGGTGCGGTCACCGGTAGTTTTCTTTTATGGGTAGGTCGGAAGCGCTTTCGTCAACAAATTCCCTTTGGGCCCTATCTTGCATTGGGGGCAATCTTCACATTATTGTGGGGAACACGAATTTTTGATTGGTATTGGGTTTGGGTCAGGTAACGGAAACTCATCAAATCATCCTTAAACAGTTAGGAGGTGACCCTTTGCGAAAAAGGTCAGTAGTCTTTGAATTGACGGATGGGGAAATCCGAGCTTTTTGGTTTTCCGTGTCTCCTTTTAAGAAACAAGGTCATAGTTCTGTTACGGTCAAGTTTGATTGCATTCCAATACCGACTGGAGTCATCGAACAGGGAAACATACGAGATGAAAAGGTCTTGCTCGAACTTTTATCGGCTTATAGCGCGCAGAACCTTGGTAAAAATCATAAGGCGTATTTGGCAATCCCGTTGCAACAAGGATTTATTCGTTCGTATACGTTGCCCTGGATTCCTAAGCGGGACAGGAAATCGGCGATCTCTCTGTTAGTCGATGAAGAGATTTCTATTACAAGATCAGATTTACTCTTTGATTTCCTTGTGCTATCCGAAGAAAAGCACAAAGGCATAGAAATTCTTCTGGGCGCAACGCGACAGAGTTTAATTGATCAATATGTTCATATCTTTGGACGTGCAGGGTTTACGGTTACCGGTGTTGATTTTGCCTTTTCTATTCTAGGACAATCCTTGGGTTTTGGACCGAACGAAGATGTACTTTACCTTCAAGGCAAGTCCGACTCTTTTCAAATAGCCTTGTTTCGCGGAGCAGTTCCTGAAAGTGTACGATCATTGAATGAGCGGGTGGAAGCGTGGGAAGATGAGATTCGTCGCTTTCTCTTGTACTACAGAACGCAGCATCCAGATCTCAATTTGAAACGCTTGGTTTGGAATGGGGACTCTGTTGCGGAGTCTCTGGCACAGGGTTTACTCACGTCAAATCATGTCTCAGAGGTAGAGCAAGCCACGCTTACGGACATCCCAGATTCCTGGCGGCAAGTTCTTGAGGAAAATAGAGGGTTAAGTGAGGTGGTGGTTGGTTATGGAAGCCGGATTTCTGCACACCATCCTGAGCTTAATCTATGGCGCCAACCGAATATAACTCAGACGGTTCTACGAAGGTACCGGGGAATCGCGGCGTTGGCAGTCGCTCTGCTTCTGATCGGAATAATAAGTGGGCTTTCACTGCATCAAATGGCCTCGCCATTACAACAAGACGTGCAACAAATTTCTAGCCAAGGTGCAAGGCTTGAGGCGCAGGTCAAACAGCAGGAAGCCTTTGAAACGGCTTGGAATAAGGTGAAAATGAATCCTGAGAGAGTTGGAGATGGGATAGCGCAAATTCAAGCAATCAATGGTTTACCCGGTCAGAAATTAATAATTGAGCAGGTGACTTACAAGCAGGGCACTATGTCCTTACGGGGAAGTACTATGGAGGCCAGCAACGTTCAAAGCCTGATTAGTGAGTTGCGAACGATGGGCTGGGAACAACCCACTTTGTCAAGTTATAAATTGACGTCACGAAATACCGTGGAGTTCTCTTTAAGTGCTAAACGTGGACGAGCGGGCGCAGAATCACAGACAACCACAGCCTTGGCAGAAGGAGGATAAACGGTGGCTTATTTTTCAGGTGAAAGTAATGCTAAGAGCTTATTAGCCCTTTCTTCAATTTCATTTTTTCAGCGTTTTTCACTACGAGCAGTCAAGGGAATCACGGTAGGCGTTGTGCTATGTACTAGCTTGGGATTTCTGTTGCTTTGGCAACCGGCTTACCATCAGCTTCGTTCCTTGCAAAATGAGAAGACCTATTGGCAACACGTCATGACGGCAGGTGCCACGAACGCCAAAACGGAGTCAAAGCAGGCCGCAATTCCCTCAATGGACCAGTTACCTGACATTATAGAGCAGTGCAGGGGCGAGTTTGTTAAAGAGGGTGTGGATGTGGCGTCGTTAAATGTAGAGCGTTTTGGTGAACGGCAAGAAACCGGCAAGGGAGCAAGTCTGGATTACGGGTTAGTCCGATTACATTTGCGAGGAAATTGGGAAAGTATTGTCAAATCACTCAAAGCACTTGAGGGAAAACCGAAGGGTAATATTCACCTTCAAGAAGTCATCTTAAATCCTGAAGGCGGAGAAACGCTCCTTCAGATTTATTTTTCCACGGGTCAGTAAAGAAAGCGAACGAGACATTCTCCTATTTTCATAGGCTAAGGAGAGGAGGAATGTTCAGTGGGTAAGGAATATTACATTCAACCCGGAGACAGTTTTCATGCCTTGGCTCAACGCTGGGGAGGGACATGTGACGATTTTCAACAGGTTAACCCGAATATTGATCCACTTAAACTTCAAGTTGGCCAAAAAATAGTTCTCCCGGATTTTAAAGCAACGACAAAAGGGCAGGCTCAATATGCAGATATCCGTGTGGATCATGGACAAGAGTTTGTGGGAGAGTATCTTGATGAAGTCGAAATGGAAGTCGATGGCGTCAGTTTCCGTGTTCGTCGGATCGGTGAACCGAAAGTTCCCCATGAAATCCACCTAATTCTGCCGCGTGCTGAGATCCATAAATTTCAGCCAGCCGGAGAAGGCGGACCTTGCGAAACACAAATTATGTTAAGTAATATGGACATTGTGCTCTCGCCTCGTTTAGTAAGCGGAAAAGGGGAGACTGTGGAACACGCAAAACCAGCAATACAAGTGCAATTGCAAAATCAAAGCCCGCAGAACACACAAATTCCACAAATCCCACCGCCCCAACAAACACAATGATAAGTTGATGCCTAACATTTTTATGCTTGATTCATACATCACCTCCGTATAACGGAGGTTTTTGTTTGGGACATTAGAAGGGATAGTTTGGATGAAAGTAGAGGTCACTTTAGAACGTTCCTTTAAAATACTATGCTACGGGGACAAATTGTGATAAAATTTTGCATATGAGACGGGGAAGTGGTAAATTGGCAAGCATCTGGGTATTTCATGGACCGAATCTGAATCTATTAGGACTACGTGAACCGGAACATTACGGGTCGCGCACCTTGGCAGAGATTAATGAGCAAGTCGTCGCACTGGCGGATCAAGTGGGGATAAACGTGGAATGCCGGCAAACGAATCACGAGGGTGATCTGATCGATTGGATACAAGCCTTAACGTCGGATGATTTTTTAATTCTCAATCCCGGGGCTTGGACGCATACCAGTTATGCTATTCGAGATGCCATCCGTGCAGTAAAGGTCCCAACGGTCGAGGTTCATCTTTCAAACATTCATGCGCGTGAAGCATTTCGAGCGAATTCTGTGATTGCTCCGGTCTGTATCGGACAAGTTTCAGGACTAGGGGCAGACGTTTATAGTTTAGCGATGCGTTATGCCATCGACTACCAAGATCAACGCAAAACGAAATAGAAAGAGGGAAATTATCATGAGTCGATTAGAACGCATGCGCCAAAAGATGCACGAAGAAAAGATCGATGCTTATGTGGTTATTCGCCCTGAAAATGGACGGTATCTGAGCGGGTTTTCTGGTGGGGAAGCAACCCTATATATTACCTTAGAAAAAGCCTTTTTACTGACGGATTTTCGTTACATAGAACAAGCAACGGCCCAGGCTCCTGAGTTTGAAATCATTAAGACGGGGCAGGACCACTTTGAATCGTTAGCTAAAATCGGGCAACAGGCTCAGCGGGTTGGATTTGAAGGAGACTTTGTTACCTATCTGAACTTTGAACAATTAAAAAAGGGGTTCCCACAAGCGGAACTGCTTTCTCTACCCAATCTTGTGAGTTATCTGCGTTCAGTGAAGGATCAGGCGGAAATTGACACGATTCGTCAAGCCGTAAAAATTGCAGATGACGCCTTTTCCAACGTTTTGAAGTCCATTGATATAGGTCAGACGGAAGAAAAGATCGGACTTGACTTAGAATATTCCATGCGCCTAGCGGGTGCCAGTGGGGGGTCTTTTGATTTCATCGTGGCGTCTGGCGTTCGTTCGGCCTTACCACACGGCACGGCCAGCTCGAAGAAGACCCAATCAGGTGAGTTTTTGACGATGGATTTTGGAGCAATCTATCAGGGTTACTGCTCCGATATAACACGGACGGTGTTTTTGGGCGAACCGGAGGACAAGCATAGGGAAGTTTATGACATCGTGTTGGCAGCTCAGAGGGCAGGTATTGCAGCGGTTAAACCTGGACGCACAGGAAAAGAAGTGGATGCAGTCGCTCGGAAAATAATCACAGACGCTGGCTATGGCGAGTACTTTGGACATGGATTAGGACATTCCGTTGGTCTGGCGATTCATGAAGGACCAAATCTGAATATGCGAGAAGATCGCGTGCTTGAACCCGGCATGGTCATTACTGTCGAGCCTGGCATTTATATCCCGGATTGGGGTGGGGTCCGGATCGAGGATATTGTTTTGGTGACTGAAGATGGCTGCGAAGTGTTGACACAAGCGCCGAAAGAATTCATTATCTTTGAGTAAAGAATATTTAGGGGGAAAGCAGATTTATGATTTCTACAAGTGATTTTAAGACCGGTGTGACAATACAATTAGATGGTGATGTTTTTTCAGTGGTTGAGTTCCAACACGTTAAACCAGGTAAAGGGGCTGCCTTTGTTCGGACTAAGTTGAAAAACGTGAAAACCGGTGCAGTCGTGGAACGGAGGTTTAATGCCGGAGAAAAAATGCCGAAGGCTCACGTTGAACGCCGGGAGATGGAATATCTTTATAAAGACGGAGAGTTCTATGTCGTCATGGATAAGCAAACCTATGAACAAACATCTCTGACCGCACAGCAAATTGGAGATGGGGTTAAGTGGGTAAAAGAAAATACGACTTTAGGGGTACTCTTTTTCGATATCGAAGTGATCGGAGTCGATGTACCAACGAATGTCCAACTTGCCGTTACCGCGACTGAACCAGGCGTAAAAGGGGATACGTCGACGGGAGGAACAAAGCCCGCAACCTTGGAAACGGGCGCAGTGGTACAAGTGCCGTTCTTCGTGAATGAAGGCGATATGTTGATCATCGATACCAGGACAGGAAACTATGTTTCACGTGCCTAGTTAAATAGATTGATCTTATGAAATAAATAAACGAACGAACCTACTTTAGCCGGGTACATGCTTTGTCATGTGTCCGGCTTTTAGCATGCCTTTTAAAGTTCGCCGTAGGATGCTGCGAACGAGCTAATAAACTTCCTCACCTTCACGTCTAAAATTTAAAATTGGGACATACCTTCAAGCAAGGGGGGCAATGATGTGTCGCTACATTACACGCTATCTGTCAATAAGGCACCAAAAGTATCAAACCCTAATCCTAAGGGGCAGTCCTTTCTAGCAGAGGAGAAGATTTCCAGGTTGAATCAGAGTGCGGTGTTATGGACGGATATGGCGAGATGGTTTGGCGAAGAAATCCGTTCAATTATAGACAATATCAAGGCAGTACCCTTTCAAGAGGTTGAAGAAATACGGTTGCGAGTGGGCCAACCCCTGATGGTACGAACATCAGATATGGATCTATTTTTAAACCAAGAAGGCGGAGTAACGAGCCCAGAAAAGGCTTACGTCGTTATGCGGGAAGATCTAGTCTGGGCGTTGGAACGAATGACCCATAGTTCACTTTATGCTGCAGAAGACGATCTCAAGCAGGGATTTTTAACGCTTCCGGGAGGGAACAGAGTCGGCGTAACCGGAGAAGCGGTAGTATCAAGGGGTCAAATTCAAACGTTAAAGCACGTTTCTGGTTTGAACGTTCGAATCGCCCGGGAAATTCAGGGACAAGGTCTAAAGATCATGCCCTTACTCATAGGGGCAGACGGAATGTTTTGTCACACTCTCCTAATTTCTCCGCCTCGGGCAGGTAAAACGACCCTCTTAAGGGATTTAATCCGAATACTGAGTAACGGGGCTCCGCAAATAGGCCTCAAGGGTCAGACTGTCGGCGTCGTAGATGAACGTGGAGAGCTGGCGGGGATGTGGCAAGGGGTGCCCACGTATAACTTGGGATACAGAACAGACGTGTTGGATGGTTGCCCCAAAGCGAGTGGGATGAGCATGATCGTACGTTCGATGGCACCTCAGGTCATTGCCATGGACGAGCTTGGTCACACTGACGATGTTACGGCCCTGCTGGATGCCTTGCGCACCGGGGTGCGGATTCTTAGTACAGCGCACGCTAGCTCTTTAGAAGAAGCACTCGACAGACCGACCTTAGCTCATTTGCTGGAGCAAGGCGTGTTTGAACGTCTGGTCGTGTTAAGTAGGAAACACGGGCCAGGAACCATCGATGGAGTTTATGATCTGAAGACAGGGAGGGTCCTGTAATGGTGATCATCGGTTGTGTCGTACTCATTGCTGGGTGCGGGAGCTTAGGCTTATGGTTGGCTCATCGGATTAAGCTAAGACCGATGGAATTAAGAGGATGCTTAATGGCCTTAGCCCTTTTAGATACAGAGATTGTTTGGGGGGCAACCCCTTTGCCAGAGGCCTTCTGTATCGTGAAGGAACGCACGGATCAACCGTGGCAAGGTTTCTTTGCAGAACTGCAGGAACGTTTGCAGAGGGGAGAATCAGCTAGCTTGGCTTGGAAAGAGACAATCATCCAACAAAGTCGGAATTTCTGCCTGAAAAAAGAAGACTGGCAAGTGATCGGTGACGTTGGCAAAGGATTAGGTCGATCTGACAGTCAGGAGCAACATAAACAATTAGAACTAGTTCAACGTCAGCTCGCCTTAATGAAGGAGCAAGCAGGACTATGGTCTGATAAACAAGCGAAAATGTGGTCCTATCTGGGCTTCCTCTGTGGGATCGCTGGTGTACTCATACTAATTTAACCATGGAGAGGAGTCGGAGAAATGAACTTTAATCTGATTATTACGGTGGCCGGAATCGGTATTTTGGTGGGAATATTAGCCATCGTGCTGGAACAATCCGGTCGCAAGGAAATGGCTCAAGGCGTTACGATTATGGGTGTTATTGTGGTTTTGTATATCGTAGTACAGTCAATCGCAGAATTATTTACCCTGGTTAAGAGTGTCTTTAACCTTTATTAGGGGGCTAAAACGTGGAGATATGGCAAATCGTAGGACTAGCCCTGATTGTCACGGTGATTAGTGTTGTTCTTAAGCAGATCCGACCGGAAATTGCGTTGCAACTGACGATTTTAGCAAGTGCATCAATTTTTATCATTGTGATGAGCAAGATCAAAGTCATTGTTGATTTACTGCAGAATTTAGCAGATCAGGCCAATATCAGCTCTTATTACTTATTCATTGTTTTAAAGATCGTGGGCGTGGCTTATCTGGCTGAGTTTGGTGCTCAAATTTGCCGTGATGCAGGCGAAGGCGCCTTGGCCAGCAAAATTGAGCTAGCGGCTAAAGTTGCCGTCATTGCTTTAGCCATTCCCATTATTGTAGCGATTACAGAGTCACTAGTACGACTCGTTCCGTGAGGTGATGTATTTGAGACGATTCTTCGTCAGGTTACTATTATTTATCGTCTTAATGAGTGGGACAACTTCCCCCGTACTAGCAGAGGAGGTTACCGCGGTTACTCCAGTTACTCCGCAAACAGAGACAACAGGCATTGCACAGCAAATTGATCTAAGTCAAATGCGGGGGTTTCTCGAACAACTGGACTCTGATGTATTGAAGGCCATGCCCGGCTTTTCATTGGCCCAAATGTTTGAGGATTTAAAGAGTGGCACGTTGGATCTGAGCCCAGAAAAACTAGGACAGAGCTTGCTGGGAATACTGGGACGGGAAATTTTAAACAGTGCCCCTTTAATAGGCAAGTTACTTATTTTGGCCGTACTCTGTGCAGTGTTGGGGCAGTTGCAGGTAGCCTATGGCGGTACTGTTGGAAAAACTGCCCATATAATGACATACCTGGTTATGCTCAGCTTAGCACTCACTTCTTTTCGGGAGGCTTTAGGTTTCGCCACGGAAGCGATTGATCAGATGGTGGGTATGATGCAAACATTATTTCCGGTGATGCTAACCTTGCTGATTTCCATGGGCAACCTCACCAGCGCAGCCCTCTTTAAACCCCTGATTATGGGAAGTTTGACGGTTTTAGTCACGATGATTAAAACGGTTGTGTTGCCGCTCTTTTTCCTGGCAGCGGTCCTTAGACTCTTTAATCATATTTCTGAGCAATTTAAGTTGAGTAAACTCGCTGGACTTCTTGAATTTGCAGGCAAATTGGTTTTGGGGATCATTATGACGGTGTTTATCGGAGTCATGACAGTTCAAGGGGTAACGGGAGGGGTTGCAGATAGCGTTGTGTTCCGCACAGCGAAGTATTCCGCGGATCTTATCCCAGTCGTTGGTAAATTTTTTAAAGATGCTGTCGAGCTCGTTATTACTTCTGGTTTAGTTCTGAAAAATGCCTTGGGAATCATCGCACTACTGGCAATTATCGTAATCTGCGTAGCTCCTTTGGTGAAACTATTGGCCATGATCCTTGTGTTTCGTATTGCAGCAGCCTTGATCGAGCCACTCGGCGAAAAGACCCTTTCGGAAAGCCTACAGGATATGGCTAAAAGTCTAACTTTTATCTTAGTAACTGTCGCCGCGGTTGGCATTATGTTCTTTATGACCGTCGCTGTGGTTATAGGAACGGGAACCTTTTCGGTAATGTTGCACTAAGACATATGAAAGAAAATAAGAGGTCAAAGATGCCATGGATATTTTGCGTCAGACAAGGAGGTATGGTTACCTCATAGCGGGCTATTAGGTGAACATGCCGACGCAGTATGACATAAAGAAAACTTGGCTAGCGCCAAGCCTTCAGGCGCCGGTGGTCGCCATAGTTGCACTTATGCTTCCAGAAAGTATGTAACATTTAGTTATACTTTCTGACTAGTGCGAAATAGACTGGCATACTGACTTGTTATTTTTTGGAATGTGACTTAAGGAGGTAAAGCACTGTGCAGACGTTATATACCCTCGTGCGTAATTTAGCCGTGATCTTGCTGCTAGCCACTTTCTTAGAAATGTTACTTCCCAATAAATCAATGCGCGGATTTGTGCAGATGGTGATGGGTTTGTTCGTAATTTCTGCCGTTCTTGCTCCGATTACAACGTTTTTACATACTCCCTTGGAGATGGAGATACCAGCTTGGACAGCGACAACGCCCCAGGATTTACCGGCAATAGCCACAGAAGGGCGAGGACAAAAATTAGCAAGGGATGCTGTCCAAGAGCAGTATCGTAAAATTCTTATCAATCAAATTAAAGCCTTGGCGCTGAGTTCTGATGGCGTAGAGGGAGCGGAGGTCGAGGTTGAATTTGAAGAGGGGGCAGGCGGATTAACGGATCAGCCTAAGATTGTCTTGGTCAAAGTGACACTCACCTCTACATCAGGACAAATACCGCTAGTTCAACCCATAATAATTGGTCAGTCCCCCTCTCCCAACACGAATAACCAGTCGGCTAGGAGCAATAGTGCCCGTGAAAGGATTGCAGAGATCATGAGCATTCCGAAAGATAAAATAATCGTTCAAGAAGGTTAGTGGGAGACATAAGTTTGAAAGGAGATTTGAAGATGAAACAAGTGAAAGAAATTTCATCGTCTGACAGAATGCTCATTGGATTAGTTGCACTCATCGCGATTGGGATGTCGCTCATTTACTTTGGCAAAGGCCCTGCAACGCCAACCCAGGGAATACTGTCTAAGTCTACGCAGGCAGCCCCCTTATCCACATCAACGACAAAAATAGGGGCTTCAGAAAAAGAATTAGAGAACAAACTACAAGCCAGTTTATTGCAGATGGAAGGGGCCGGCAAGGTGCAAGTCTCGGTAAGCTTTGCAACCGGGCAGAAATCTGAGTATGCACGTAATGAAAACACCACGAAACGAACGACAAAGATAACAGATAAGACCGGAGGGGCTCAGGAAACGACGGAGGTTACGGAAAATAATCAAGTCGTCATGCCCAATGGTTCAACTCAACCAGTGATGGTGTTGGAAGATCGTGCGGACGTCGCTGGGGTTTTGATTATTGCGGAGGGAGCCAGTGACCCAAAGGTCAGAGAGGAAATTCACACGGCAGTACAAACCCTCTTAAGTATCCCAAGTGCTAAAATTAAAGTCGTGCCGATGGGAGGCTCATAACGTATGTTTAATAAGGGAGTAAAGCGACCAGTTATTCTGTTTTTTGGACACAAATCTAAGCTGTGGTTGGGAGGAATCGTGAGTTTGGTGGTGATCCTTGCGGCACTGGGGATTTGGGTGATGATGGCTGAACCACCTTCCTATCTTCCTGTCCAATCGAGTTTACCGGTCAATGCTACAGTCGAAGATACTTCAATAAAGTTTGAAGTTGAAACAGTCAAACAAAATGAAGCAGGGGAAAATTATTTTGTGAATTATCGTTTAAAACGAGATCAGTTTCGCCAGGAGACAAAGTCGATGCTCTCAGAGTTACTAAACTCAACCGTCGATCAGAGTAAAGAACAAGCTCAAGTAAAATGGCTTGAACTCAGTACGAAAATACAGAAAGAAGGAGAAATCGAGAATCTCCTCAAAATAAAAGGGTTTCAAGATGCCGTGGCAGATGTTTTTATGGAAAACGTCACCGTCATTGTATATGCTCCTAGCTTGACGCCAAATGAAGTCACTATTATTCAAGACATCGTTGTTCGAGTCACCAAAGTTCGACTGGATAAGATTATGATATCAGCCAGAAAATAGAGGACACAGAACTTTTATGGACAGTTTTAAAATATCTCCCTAAAGAGCGGCCCATATGTTAATGTTTTCATAGATTTCAGAAAGCTGTTGCTGATGAGCGACAGCTTTTTAATTCTTCATAAAATACAGTATACTTGTTAACATCTCGTTGAAAAACCCATCGTACCCCCATATAATAAATATATGTCTTATTTTGATTTGATAAAAGAATCATCCATTGCAGGGATTTTCGAACAATAGAGAGAATATAGAGAGGGGTAAAGGCCGTGAAACCAGTCAAAATTACCGATACAACCTTGAGGGACGCTCACCAAAGCCTTTGGGCCACTCGGATGCGAACTGAAGATATGGTGCCTATTTTAACGGAGCTTGATGAGGCTGGATTCTTTTCCCTAGAAGTATGGGGAGGAGCCACCTTTGATGTCTGTTTGCGCTTCTTAGGAGAGGACCCTTGGGAACGGTTACGACTGATTAAAAGTCATGTCAAAAAGACGCCACTACAAATGTTATTAAGAGCACAATCCTTAGTCGGGTATCAACATTACCCGGATGATGTTGTTCGGGAATTTGTGACACTGAGTGTGAAAAACGGGATCGATATTATCCGTATTTTTGATTCTTTAAATGATGTTAGAAATATGGTAGTTCCCATGGATGCGGCTAAAAAAGCAGGGGCACATGTTCAAGCGTCTGTTGTCTATACCATAAGTCCAGTTCATACGATCAAACATTACCTAGAAACAGCCACGGCCCTTGCAGAGCTTGGGGCAGATTCAATCTGTATCAAAGATATGGCGGGATTGCTAACCCCGTACAAGGCTTACGAATTGGTTTCCTTGTTGAAAAAAGAGCTAGGGATCATGATTCATTTGCATAGCCATTATATCGGCGGAATTGCTGTACCAGCGTATATAAAAGGCGTAGAAGCAGGGGCTGATGTCGTGGACACAGCCAGTGTTCCTCTGGCTTTTGGGGCAAGTCAACCACCCGTCGAAACAGTCGTTCGGGCGTTACAAGATACGGGATATGATACGGGTTTGAATCTTCGTAATCTGTTCCATATCGCGAAGTATTTTGAAGCCTTGCGCAAAAGCCGCGGTTTTGAACGGGGTATCACTCGAATCTCGGATATGAGAGTGTTTGAGCATCAGGTTCCAGGGGGGATGATCTCCAATCTTGTCTCTCAGTTGGAAGAGCAAGGGGCCTTGGAGCGCATTCATGATGTGTTGGAGGAAATTCCAAAGGTCCGAGCGGAATTAGGATATCCACCACTCGTCACGCCGACAAGTCAGATCGTCGGGACTCAAGCTGTATTAAACGTGCTATGTGGGGTAAGATATAAATTAGTACCTGGTGAAGTTAAGGCCTATGTGCGTGGCCTATATGGTCGTCCCCCAGCTCCAATAGACGCTGAAATACAAAAGAAAATCATCGGCGCAGAAGAACCGCTGACCGTTCGACCGGCTGATATCCTAGAGCCTGGTTTAGCGAAAGCAGAGCGAGAAAGTGCTGGATTAGCACGTTCCCCAGAAGACGTCATTAGTTATGCTATCTTTCCTCAAGTTGCCAAGAAATTTTTTGAGGAGAGACAAAGTGGCGTCATAACGAGAGAGGGACCGAAAGAAAAGAAAGACACGAAGGAAACGAAACAGACGAAGGATATAAAGGAAACAAAGGCAGCATTGTTGTCTAAGGAGGATTCAACCTTGAATTTACAAGAAATCAAAGAATTAATCAAAATTATAGATGAGACTGAAATTAGTGAATTAAATCTTGAAAGCGATGGCGTGAAAATATCCATTCGTAAAGGACCCAGTGTGGCTACAGGCTTTCCAGTGACGGCTACTGCACGCCAAGAGGGAGCGGAGCGTGCGGTTGCACCCTCTACAGTTTCTTACTCACCCAGCATTGAAGCGATCTCAGCGCCAGAGCCAGTAGCGTTAGACAAAGGGGCCATGATTACGTCTCCTATGGTAGGAACGTTTTATAGTTCACAGTCTCCAGAAGCACCTCCTTTTGTCAAATTAGGTCAGGCAATCGAAGTGGGGCAGCCTGTTTGCATTGTTGAGGCCATGAAATTGATGAATGAGATTGAGTCAGAGATAGAGGGCAAAATCATTCAAATTCTTGTTGAGAACGGGCAACCTGTCGAATATGGCCAACCGCTGTTCATCATTGAAAATAAGGAGAAATAGCATGTTTAAGAAAATCTTGATCGCGAATCGCGGAGAAATCGCCTTGCGCGTCATTCGGGCATGTCGCGAGCTTGATATTGAGACCGTCGCTGTTTTTTCTGAGGGAGACCGAGAGGCTTTGCACGTGAAGGCAGCGGACGAAGCAATTTGCATCGGACCCGTGTCAAGTGCCAAGAGTTATCTGAATATCCCCAACATAATCAGTGCAGCAGAATTAACGGGTGTTGATGCAATTCACCCTGGATACGGTTTCTTATCTGAAAATGCTCGATTTGCAGAAATCTGTGAATCATGCGGCATCACTTTTATCGGGCCCACCCCGAAAGTAATCGAAACCATGGGCGATAAGGCTATGGCTCGTAAAACGATGATTGAATTCGGCGTTCCTGTCGTTCCCGGTTCCAAAGATATTATTAAAGACGAAGCAACGGCAGGCGAGGTTGCAGAAGAAATCGGGTATCCCGTGTTGATTAAAGCGTCAGCTGGTGGCGGTGGAAAAGGAATGCGGGTTGCTCAAAACGCCAAAGAATTGAGTAAATCCATTCAAACGGCACAAAACGAAGCTCAGGCGTCTTTTGGCAACGGTGATGTTTATCTAGAAAAATATGTCGAAGAACCTAGGCATATAGAATTTCAAATATTAGGGGATAAACATGGTAATGTCGTGCATTTGGGCGAACGAGATTGTTCCTTACAACGCCGTCACCAAAAACTTTTAGAAGAATCACCTTCAAGTGCTATAACCCCAGAATTAAGAGCTGAAATGGGTGCAGTAGCCGTCAAAGCGGCCAAGTCTGTGAACTATTCAAGCGCAGGAACAATTGAGTTTTTATTGGATCGTCATGGAAACTTTTATTTCATAGAAATGAACACGCGGATACAGGTTGAGCATACGGTCACAGAGATGGTCACGGGGATTGACTTAGTCAAGGAGCAAATTCGTATTGCGGCGGGTGAAAAGCTGGTATTGACTCAAGAGGATGTTCAAGTTCGAGGCTGGGCAATAGAGTGCAGGATCAATGCAGAAGACCCAGATAAGAATTTCATGCCTTCACCCGGGCTGATCAAAATCTATCATGTTCCAGGTGGACCAGGCGTAAGAGTTGACAGCGCAGTCTATGCGGGGTACACCGTTTCACGCTACTATGACTCAATGGTAGGAAAATTAATTGTCTGGGGTGCCACAAGGGATGAGGCTATCGCACGGATGAAGCGAGCCCTTGAGGAATTTGTCATTGAAGGGATTCATACGACGATTCCCTTTCATTTGAAAGTGTTGGATAACGCCTTCTACCGCCGTGGAGAAGTTTACACGAATTTTATCCAGCGCCGCATTTTAGGGGAATAAGGGCTCTTTTTAGGAATAGCCTTTGCTAGATCAACCTTTATTTGGTATAATGACAACGTAATATCGGGACAACGAAACTTACAATAGATGGAGTGTTTCACTCCATCTATAATTTAGTTAAGGTACCTATCATTAAATGTGCGATATTCGAACCTCGAGCTTCGAATATTAAATGAGGGAGGAAACGACATGGAAAGCTTGGGAACGGATAATTCCCTCGGTTCTATTCGAATTGCTGACGAAGTAGTTGAAGTTATTGCTGGATTAGCGGCTTCTCAAATTGCGGGAGTCGTTGGCATGAGCGGCGGTCTCGTGGGAGATCTTGCACACATGTTAGGGAGAAATAAAAACCTGTCAAAAGGGGTTAAGGTTGAAGTCGGCCAACATGAAGTTGCGGTAGACCTTTTTATTGTGGTGGAGTATGGTGTATCAATTCCTGAGGTCGCTTTAAGCGTGCAGGAAGCGGTCAAAGAAGCCATTGAAAGCATGACGGGACTGAAGGTCGTAGAAGCAAATGTTCATGTGCAAGGGGTCAATTGTAAACCAATACAGGAGCCCAAAGTTAAAGAAGAAGAATTCCGGCTGAAGTAGAAGGGCCCCCCCTGGATATGCCAGGGGGGGCTTCTGAAAGAGGGAACAACAAATGTTGGGCTATGTTTTAGGACTCACCCTATTGCTAGGGGCTCTTTGGATATTAGCGATAGCAACTGGGTGGGGGCTGCCTTATATTTTGCTGGCTCAAGGGCTTGACTGGTTACGAGCCAGCCCTTGGGAAAGTACAGTTGTGGCGGCTGTTTTGCTCTTGGTAGCGTTACTTTTGTTTATGCGACCGCGTGAAAGCTCGGACCGTTCGTTCCAAACGTCTTCCAAAGGCGGCAATGTGCGGATTTCTCAGGCAGCGTTACAGGAAATTATTGCGCGAAGTGCAACGGCGTTGCCGGGTGTATTGCAGGTTAAATCTAACCTTAGAGAGCGAGACAATGGACTTCAGATTATGGTCTCTTGCCAATTTGAGGAGAGCGAACTGATCCCAAGAACATCCGAGGAACTTCAAGCAAAGGTCAAGGCGGATGTCGAGCTTTATACAGGAATTATGGTGACAGAGGTGAAAGTGCTGGTGCTACGTCTGGAGAAGACCCATTTAGCACGCGTACGATGAGTGAGTTCTGGTCAAAAATCGGAGAGAAAATCTCTGGATTTTTAGTTTGGGCCATCGACAATCATCCGGGCAAATTCATGGGAACATCCGTAGGATTTGTGCTAGGTTTGCTTATGGTCACTCTTGGATTTTGGCGCACGCTGGTATTAACTTTATTTGCTGTTGTGGGATTTATAATAGGAAAACGGCAAGATGATGATCACTCAATTACAACTTGGTTAGACCGGAATTTTAATAAATACTAGGAGGAATTTCCTTGAGTCGAAGATTAGCCCGTGAAACAGCTTTACAAGTGCTTTTTCAAAGGGATCTGACGAAAGAACCGTTGGTGACTGCTGAGATCGTCGAGCGTTGGGCCGTTGAATTTGTCGTTCCAGAGGCCAGTAGGCCTTTTGCCCAAGGTCTTGTTGATGGGACGATAGCCCATCAGGATGAAATTGATAAAATGATTGCTTCATTTGCTCAGGATTGGCCCCTTAGCCGTATGGCAAATGTGGATCGCAATGTGATGCGTCTAGCAACGTATGAAATTCTTTTCTGTCCGGATATTCCAGGACGTGTGAGTCTCAATGAGGCCATTGAATTAGCGAAGCGATTTGGAGGCGAGGAATCCGCAAAGTTCGTGAACGGAATTCTTGACCGTGTCGTCGCTAGTATCTCGAAAGTAGAACGAAAAGAGTCCATAAACAAGTAAAATTGTTTTGGGCCCTTTTCTTTTTATTTATTCGTTAACATTAAGCGATCACAATGTTTTGTGATGAAGCCGCTAGCCATCAAGGCCATGGCACTTTGCTTGTACTAAAAAGCACAATATTTTAAACGTTAAAGGAAATACCATAAACATGTCGAATTAAATAAAGAAAGATGCTAGGAAAAATTATCTAGACATTGAGGAGGAGTCAAATGTACCGCGTTGTTAAAAAAAGACTATTGGCACCGGCCATTGCCCTGCTGGAAGTTGATGCACCGGCTGTGGCCGCCAAAGTTGAACCAGGCCAATTTGTTATTGTGCGAGTAGATGAGTTGGGTGAGCGCATTCCATTAACGGTGATGGATTTTGATCGAGAAAAAGGGACCATCACAATTGTTGTTCAAGCTGTGGGATATTCTTCAGCCCTCATTATAGCGATGAATGAGGGGGATGAATTTGAGGACTTTGTTGGGCCGTTAGGGGTCGCTTCAGAAATTGAAAATCATGGTACCGTTGTTTGTATTGGAGGGGGCCTGGGAATTGCTCCCATTTATCCGATCGCAAGGGCTTTAAAAGAGGCTGGGAATCATGTCATTTCCGTCTTGGGATCACGGTGTGCAGATCTTCTGATTTTAGAAGAAGAAATGCGTTCAGTGAGTAACGAAGTTGTTATTGCCACGAACGATGGCAGTAACGGAGTAAAAGGGTTCGTGACAGACGGTCTAGCTCAAGTTTTAGCCCAAGGACATGATGTTAAAGTAATTTGGGCCATTGGACCCATGGTGATGATGAAAGCAGTGGTGGATTATACCCGGCCATTGGGTATCAAAACAATTGTTAGCATGAATCCAATTATGGTTGACGGGACAGGAATGTGCGGTGCATGTCGGATTAGCGTTGGCAATGAAACGAAATTCGCCTGTGTCGATGGACCGGAATTCGATGGGCATTTAGTTGATTTTGATTTAGCGATGAAACGATTAGCTTTTTATAAGGACGAAGAGAATCGGGCTCAGGCTCGGCTGGAATGTGACCACGAAGGAGGGCATCACTAATGGCAGAGATTGTTGAGAACACAAAGAAAGTTAAAATACCTCGTCACGAAATGCCCTGCCAAGATCCAAAGGTTAGAGCGCATAACTTTGAAGAAGTCGCCACGGGCTACACACCCGAAACCGCCGTCGAAGAAGCCAAGCGGTGTTTGCAATGTAAGAAACCGAAATGCATTTCGGGATGTCCAGTAGAAGTTCTCATTCCTGATTTTATTCACAAGATTGTTGAAGGAGATTTTGAGGAAGCGGCTAGAATCCTTAAAATTAAGAGCTCCTTACCTGCAGTCTGTGGTCGAGTGTGCCCTCAAGAAGCTCAATGCGAAAGCAAATGTATCTTGGGCATCAAAGGGGAGTCAGTCGCGGTGGGTCGTCTAGAACGGTTTGCGGCTGACTATGGAATGAAGTCTGGAGAAGCCAAGTTTGAGAAAGTCGAGTCCACTGGCAAACGTGTGGCCATCATCGGAGCTGGTCCTGCAGGATTAGCGTGTGCTGGATCCTTAGCTCAAGTAGGGCATGCGGTGACAGTCTTTGAAGCACTGCACGTTGCAGGCGGCGTTTTGATGTATGGAATTCCTCAGTTCCGTTTGCCAAAGGAAATTGTGCAGACTGAAATAGCAAACCTTAAAAAAATGGGGGTTGAAATCCTCACAAACCAAGTCGTCGGAAAAATTACGTCGGTGGATGAACTGATGGAAAACGGATATGACGCCGTATTTATTGGTACAGGTGCCGGACTTCCATACTTTATGGAAATCCCTGGAGAAAACTTGAATGGGGTCTATTCCGCGAACGAATTCTTAACCCGGACTAACTTGATGAAGGGTTATAAGTTCCCTGATTATGCAACCCCTGTAAAAGTAGGCAAAAATGTTGCCGTGCTCGGTGCCGGCAACGTCGCCATGGATTCCGCTCGCACAGCCTTACGTTTAGGCGCAGAAAATGTCTATATTATCTACCGACGTTCTCGTGCTGAGATGCCAGCGAGAAATGAAGAACTTGAGCATGCGGAAGAAGAGGGCATTCAATTCCGTCTCTTAACCAATCCAGTGTCCATCCAAGGCGATGAACGTGGGTGGGTTAACAGCCTCACTTGTTTGCGATATGAACTTGGCGAGCCCGATGCTTCTGGACGACGTTCTCCCATCGCAATCCCAGGATCAGAATTTGAGATTCCAATGGATACAGTAGTCGTGGCAATTGGTCAAGGCCCGAACCCTTTGGTGACAACATCCACACCCGGGTTGGATTTGAACAAACGCGGTAACATTATTGCAGACGAAGAAACACTGATGACTTCTAAACCGGGTGTTTTTGCGGGTGGAGATATTGTGACAGGTGCAGCGACTGTCATCTTGGCTATGGGAGCAGGCAAAAAGGCCGCTTGTGGTATCGATCAGTATCTTAAAGCAAAATAAGCTCTCTGGGATAGAATTGTATTTTGGAAGGAGTGTGTCAATTGGCTCAGTTATTGGATGGTAAAGCAGTTGCAAAGGTTCTCAAGGAAGAAATTCGTGTGGAAATTGCCCAGTGGAAAGATAAAGGGGTTCAACCGAAACTTGCGGTGATTCTAGTCGGAGATGATCCTGCTTCAGTCGTATATGCACGGTCAAAGCAGAGAGTCTGCGAAGGTATTGGCATGGCCTTTGAACTTTTCACAATGCCTGGAGATACACCAGAAGCAGATATTTTAGAGAAAATCGACGTTTTGAATAAAGAAAAAGCAGTTCATGGTATTATGATTGAACTTCCCCTTCCAAAGGGAATTTCAAAAAATAATGTTATGGCGGCAGTGCGTCCAGATAAGGACGTAGATGGAGTTCACCCCATTAATCGTGGGTATATCTTAAGTGGACAAGACGGACTTTTCCCTGCAACGCCACTAAGTTGTATCGAGTTGCTGTTGCGTTCCGGTATTAAGATCGCTGGAAAACATGTTGTTCTTGTTGGCCGTGGAGAAACCGTGGGCAAACCGCTGGTCTTTCTTATCTTAAAACACGATGCCACAGTCACCATTTGTCATTCCAAAACTCCGGACTTAGGCGCTTTTACTCGCCAAGCAGATATTTTGATTGCAGCCGTCGGTCGCGCTAAGATGATCAAAAAAGATATGGTCAAACCGGGCGCAATTGTCGTGGATGCCGGCATCAATGAAATTCCAGGAGGAATTTGCGGAGATGTAGATTTTGAAGCTGTTCAAGAAGTAGCCTCGTTGATTTCACCAGTACCGGGCGGGGTCGGTTCGTTGACGACTGCTCTGGTTATGCGTAATGTTCTAAAAGGAATCGTTTTGCAAGGGGGCACGCTTTAATGGACACAAGTAACGTTTGGAAATTGACGGCAGAAGAATTTCTGACAGTGTCTTCCAGCTCTTCGCCCACACCGGGTGGAGGAAGTGTTTCAGCGTATGTTGGAGCACTGGCTGCCTCGATGACTTGCATGGTAGCGAATCTGACTATTGGTAAGGAAAAGTATAAAGAGGTAGAACCACAGGTTAAAGATATTTTATCTCAGGCAGAAATGGTACTTTCCTTATTAAAAACTGGCCTAAGCCAGGATATCGCGGAATTTTCGAATTTCATGGCCGTTTTAAAATTACCAAAAAGCACGGATGAAGAAAAGGCTCTGCGAACCGAAAAATTACAAAAGGTTCTAGTCTCAGCAACAGATACGCCACTTGGGATTTCCCAAAACTGCTTTAAGATTCTACAGTTAGCCCAGGAACTTGCGCCTATTGGCAACAAAGGAGCGATTAGTGATGTTGGCGTCGCGGCATATTTAGCTGAAAGCGCGCTGAAATCGGCCATGCTAAGTGTGGACATTAATCTTCCTCAGATTAAAGATGCAAGCTATCAAGAGCGGGTAAAGCTCGAAAGAACTAGACTCTTTGAAAAAGCAGCTGTCCTATGTGCGGAGACGGTAGCCGTCGTCCAAAGTCGTATGTAGATAATCCGGTCCATAATCAATATAAGGGCGCGATGCATTGCGCCCTTATCGAGGCCCGAGTACAAGGGGTGGGGATTTATTTCCTTACCTCTTGTTTTTTCGTAGTAACAAAGTTATACTTTCTGGAAGGTTCTTTCTTGTCCTCGTGGCATCAACCTTGCCCAGCGCTTGATAACTTGGCGTTAGCCAAGTTTGCTTTAGGTTATGATAGATATTGAGGTGAAGTTTGTGCCTAAGATATGGACAGTATCCGAACTTGTGAATCAGATCGGACAAGTCCTGCAGGATAGAGCGGATTTAAAAAACTGCTGGATTAGTGGTGAACTTTCGAATTTCAAAAACCACCGTGCTTCCGGTCACTGGTATTTTACCCTTAAGGACGAGTCATCTAGTCTAAAAGGTGTAATGTTTAAAAGCCGGTCTGAACGGGTGAGATTTGTTCCGACCGACGGGTTAAAGGTGATGATTCGGGGAAATATCCGCATGTACGAGCGGGAGGGAACAATTCAATTCTACGCCGAAGAGATGGAACCGAGCGGACTCGGTCAGCTCTATTTGGCCTTTGAGCAACTCAAAAAGAAACTGGCGGACGAAGGGCTATTTGACCCTTTCGTTAAAAAAGAGATTCCCCGTTTTCCCAAGCGTATCGGGATTGTGACGAGCCCCACTGGAGCTGTCATTCGGGATATTATTCATATTATGGATCGTCGAAATCCAGGCATGTCATGGATCTTGGCACCCTCTGCAGTCCAGGGAGAAGCAGCACCGCGTGAATTGGCACAGGCAATCTCACGGCTTAATCGCTATGGTGCAGTCGATGTTATTATCCTTGGCCGTGGTGGGGGTTCTTTAGAAGAGTTATGGGCCTTTAATACTGAAGTCGTTGCCCGTGCGATCGCAGCCTCCGTTATACCCATCATATCTGCTGTGGGGCATGAAACAGATGTGACCATCTCGGATTATGTTGCGGATCTGAGAGCGCCAACCCCTTCGGCGGCGGCTGAACTCGCAGTCCCAATTTTACAGGAATTGCAGGCTCATGTGGCCCAACTGAGTGTTCGACTGCAAGGCGGAATGGCAATACTCATTGAGCGCAAACGTCAGATCCTTGAAGCAATTGCCAACAAGGGGCCGCTGAAAGATCCTTTCTGGCGGATTGACCAGAACCGTCAACGGTTAGACACCTTGCAAATGCGCCTTCAAGAGGGTGCGACTAGATTTGTAGCGGACAAAAATGGTATACTAAATCTATTGACGGCTAAACTGGATTTACTGAGTCCTTTGGCGATTCTAGGCAGGGGATACTCTTTGACCTACGATGCAAAAGGAATCCTTGTTCGCTCATCGAGCCAAGTAACACTCCAGGAAAAAATCCGAATCCGTTTAGGAGAGGGAACTTTGCGTTGTCAAGTGTTAGAGAAGGAGATTAATCCATGAGTAAAGAAAAGTGGACAGATGACCTCTTCGATAAACCCTCGGAGCTAGAAGAAGCGCCGGCTACATTTGATGAGCCGGCAGAAGAAACAGTGTCACTGGAAACTGGGCTTCAACATTTAGAAACTATTGTAAAAACACTGGAACAAAAAGATCTTCCCTTGGAAAAGGCCTTGAGTTTATTCAAGGACGGTGTGTGTCTTGTTCAGTACTGTTCTGACGTGCTGAATCAAGCGGAAAAACAGATGGAAATACTACTTGAAGGCCCGGATGGACAGTTGCAGGTGAAACCTGCAAGTTTTGAAAGAGAAGGGTGACAACGAACGTGTTCAAGGTAACCTATCAACGCTATCTCACCATGATTGAACAGTTCCTTGCACAATTGCCGTGGGACAAAGAGATCTTAAATCAGAGCATGTATTATTCCCTCATCGGCGGAGGAAAACGTATTCGACCAGTTTTGGCGCTGGCAGCTGCAGAAGCTGTGGGTGGAGACCCAGAGACAATCCTACCTGCTGCGGTTTCGTTGGAGCTTATTCATACATATTCTTTAATTCATGATGATTTACCAGCGATGGATAATGACGACTATCGAAGGGGAAGATTATCAAATCATAAAGTGTTTGGGGAGGCCAACGCAATCTTGGCTGGGGATGCGTTATTGACGTATGCCTTCGAACTGCTTGCCAGCCCAGGAACCAGCCAACCTGAAAGACAGCTTCGTATTATTCGAGAAGTTGCTATTGCAGCCGGTAAAGATGGTATGGTTGGAGGGCAGGTCGCTGATGTCGCCGGAGAAGGGAAAACGCTGAACATAGACGAAATAGAAGAGATTCATAAGGGGAAAACAGGGGCCTTGTTGACGGTTTCTGCTCGACTCGGAGGAATATTAGCTGGAGGAACAGAGCCGCAGGTGACGGCACTGTCTGATTATGCTCAGGCGTTAGGATTGGCATTTCAAATAAAAGATGATATTTTGGATGTCGTAGGCAACAGTGAAATGCTGGGTAAGCCTGCTGGTAGCGACCTTCGTCAAGGAAAGGCGACCTACGTTTCTTTGCTTGGGCTCGAAGGCGCGGAGCATCAATTGCATGCCCAAATTCAAAAAGCACAATCTGCATTGAAACCATTACATGAAGGCGCAATCTTTCTAAATGAGCTAGCCTATTTTATTGAACAACGCCAGCATTGAAAGAGGTCTTGAAGCATGCCGATTATCCCTGGACTATTTTATAATGCAATTCTGGTTTCAGCTGTAACAGCTTGGGCTATTGCCCAGCTGCTTAAAGTCGTTGTGAGTATAATCTTGATGAGAAAATTTAATTTTCAACTCATTTTTAGCTCAGGCGGCTTTCCAAGTTCTCACTCTGCAACAGTGAGTGCGTTAACTTTAGGGATCGGGAAATACTATGGGTGGGATTCCCCAATATTCGCGGTAGCTACCGTTTTTACTATGATTGTGTTGTATGATGCGGCAGGCGTGCGACGGGCCGCTGGGAAACAGGCTGAAGTACTCAATCTGTTGGTTGAACGGTTGTCTCCCACCCTGAATTTTGACCAAAAAAGATTAAAAGAACTGATCGGACATACCCCGCTTGAAGTCTTTGGGGGTGTGAGCGTAGGAATTATTGTAGGGCTTCTTATATAGATTGACGATAACGAGGGGGCAAGAAGGATGGGACTGCTCGAAAGTATTCACGAGCCGAAGGATTTACGCAAACTAAATTTACACCAACTGAAACAACTAGCGCGAGAGATTCGGCAGGAAATGATTGACGTGGTCTCCAAGAACGGTGGACATTTGGCCCCGAACCTCGGGGTCGTAGAACTTACCTTGGCGTTACACCGGACATTTGATAGCCCTTGCGACAAGATTGTATGGGATGTTGGTCATCAAACCTATGTACATAAGCTTCTAACCGGTCGAGTAGACCGGTTTAAGACTATTCGTCAATATCACGGACTGTCCGGTTTTCCTAAACGGGCAGAAAGCGCCTGTGATTGTTTTGAAACAGGTCATTCTAGTACGTCAATTTCCGCCGCTGTTGGATTTGCCAAAGCGCGAGATGTTCTGGGAGAGGTACACAATGTTGTGGCGGTCATTGGAGATGGAGCCATGACGGGGGGCATGGCATTTGAGGCGTTAAACCATGCCGGGCACAGTGGGACCAATATGATTGTGGTGCTCAATGATAACGAGATGTCTATTTCCCCGAACGTGGGGGCTATGGCATCCTACCTTAGTCGATTGAGGGCTGATCCACGGTATGATAAGAAAAAAGAAGATATTGAGTATCTATTAAAGAAAATTCCAGTGATCGGCACAAAAGTTGCAAAAGCCGTGGCGAAAGCGAAAGATAGTTTAAAATATCTTCTGGTTTCGGGTTTGATTTTTGAGGAACTGGGTTTCACCTATTTGGGACCGATTGATGGACACGATCAAGCCTTGCTTGAACAGATTTTAAACCAGGCGAAACTTAAAAAGGGACCCGTCCTTGTCCATGTGGTGACACGTAAAGGAAAAGGGTATAAACCTGCAGAAGAAAATCCGGATATCTTTCATGGGGTTGGCCCGTTTGATCCGAAAACAGGAAAAATTATTAAAAAATTGGCTCCGCCAACTTATACGGCGGTTTTTGGAGAAACGCTTTGTTCTCTCGCCAAGGTAGATCCTAAAATCGTAGCAATCAGTGCGGCGATGCCAGGTGGTACCGGACTTAAAGAGTTTGCTAGTCAATTTCCAGATCGTTTTTTTGATGTCGGAATTGCGGAACAACATGCTGTAACGTTTGCAGCAGGCTTGGCATTTGGGGGCCTGAAACCAGTCGTGGCCATCTATTCGACTTTTTATCAGCGGGCCTATGACCAAGTCTTGCATGATGTCTGTTTACAGAAGGCCAATGTTGTCTTAGCAATCGACCGTGCTGGAGTCGTGGGAGATGACGGACCAACGCATCATGGCGTCTTTGACATTTCAATTTTTCGGGTTATTCCGAATCTAATCTTTATGGCTCCAAAAGATGAAAATGAATTACGACATATGCTCTATACAGCGTTACAGCACTGCGGACCTGTGGCGTTGCGTTATCCAAGATCTGTGGGCCAGGGTGTAACAATGGATGCAACGTTGAAGGAGATTCCCATCGGCAAAGCCGACGTTTTGCGCGAAGGTAGGGATGTAACCTTGATTGGGGTGGGACCCATGGTGAATATCTGTCTTCAAGCAGCTCAGGAGCTACGGCATCGCGGTGTGGATGCAGCGGTGATTAACTTGCGCTTTATTAGCCCGCTCGATCGCCAACTTCTGTCACACTATGCACGACTCACCAAAAAAATGATCACGATTGAAGACAATATTCTCAAGGGTGGCATGGGAAGCGCTATTTTAGAACTTCTCCAAAAAGAAGGAATTGAGGGAGTCGCGGTTGAACGCATAGGGTATGATGGCTTCGTGGATCAGGGACCCATTTCCCAACTTCATGCCGCTCATGGCTTATCGGTTAAGGGAATTTTGCAAGCAGCAGAACGCTTGGGCTTGTATGGAAGCGTCGCTGGGGCCTAGTTGTGTCTGCTCATGGGCAAAAGGAAGGGACGGAAGGGATACTGTGAGTAAAGGGAAAGAACGCATTGATGTTTTAATTGTTAAAAACGGGTTAGCAACGAGTCGTGAAAAGGCGAAAGCAATGGTCATGGCGGGGAATGTGTTTGTCGGTGGACAACGCGTGGACAAGCCTGGCACAGAATTACCAGAAGACGTTATCATTGAACTGAAAGGTCAATCTCTGCCCTTTGTTTCTCGAGGGGGACTTAAACTAGCCAAAGCGGTAAAAGCATTTTCGCTCCCATTTAAGGATAAAGTGGTTGCAGATATTGGGTCGTCGACCGGCGGTTTTACTGATTGTGTCTTGCAAAACGGAGCAAAACGAGTTTATGCTGTGGATGTCGGGTATGGACAGTTGGATTGGAAACTTCGGTCGGATCCTCGTGTTGTCTCTATGGAACGGGTGAATGCCCGCTATTTAACGAAAGATTCTCTACCTGAACAGGTGGATTGGATTGTTTCAGATGTTGCCTTTATCTCGATTACGAAGATATTCTCAGCCATGCTTGCCATACTGAAAGAAGACGGGCATGTGTTGTCTTTAATTAAGCCACAATTCGAAGCCGGACGTGAACACGTGGGCAAAAAAGGCGTCGTGAAAGATAGTGGCGTTCATAAACAAGTTCTTGAATTTGTGCTTGGCCAAGCAGAAAGTGTCGGCTTTCATGTGTTGGGGTTGGATTATTCGCCGATTCGAGGCCCGGAAGGAAATATAGAATACCTTGCTTGGCTAGGGTTACAAGAGGGTTCACAAATAGATTGGCATTTAGAACTCGAACGCGTGGTTCAAAATGCTCAGAAAGAGACGGATTAACGAATGGAAAAAGTCGTTGGTTTATGGCTCAATATGAGTAAACCGGAAGCACAGCCGCTAAGCCTACAAATTAGAGATTGGTTTGTAGCCCGTGGATGGGACGTTTTAACAGAGTGGAAAGAGATTATAGAGCGCAAAGCACAATTTATTATTTCCCTAGGTGGTGATGGAACACTGCTCCAAGCAGCTCGAGAAGGCGCGTCGTTTGGAATCCCAGTATTAGGGGTTAATCTTGGGCGGCTAGGCTTTTTATGTGAAATTGAGCGGGAAGATGTTTTTGGCGCTTTAGAAAAAGTTTTGCGTCAGGACTATATAATACAAGAACGTTTGATGTTAAACGCGGTTATTAAACGGGTTGGTGCAGCCGATCTCACGCATGTCGTCTTAAACGATGTCGTGTTTTCCAGAGAAAGCACCCACTCCGTCATTACGCTTCAAGCAAATCTGACGGGGGAGCCCACCATCAGTTCTCCGGCCGACGGGCTAATCATAGCCACTCCAACAGGTGCTACTGCCTATTCTCTTTCGGCAGGTGGACCCATCGTTAGTCCCAATGTTCAAGCCATTTTACTGACGCCTTTGGCCGCGCATTCCTTATCTTCACGACCTATGGTTGTCTCGGATTTAGAAGAAATTGAAATTAGTATCGCCAAAGGAGAGCAATGCATGGTGACCTTCGATGGTCGGAATAGTGTCAGGTTTTGCTCAGGACAAACAGTCCTTATCAAAACTGCTCCGATCAAGGCTCAACTAATTCGGTTAGGAAGTCGAAGTTTCTCCCAAGTGGTCAGAGACAAGTTGAGGGATTGTTGGCATGAGCATGAGTAAGATAAGGCTGTTGTTTTAATAGAAACAGGGAGGTTACTGTATGAAAGCTCGACGACAGATGAAGGTTCAGGAAATTATCACCAAGCAAATCATTCGTACCCAGGAAGATCTTGCAGAGAAATTGCATCTGTCCGGCTTCGCAGTAACGCAGGCAACGGTCTCCCGGGATATTAAGGAGATGGGTCTCATTAAAATCCCAAGTGCAGATGACGATTACCGCTATGCTGTTCCGACCGAAGTGCATCCCTCGAATCTTCAAGATCGACTGAAGCGTTTGCTACGCGAAACCGTAGTTTCCATCAATGACACAGAAAGCTTAATCGTCATCCGAACGATTCCAGGAAATGCCCATGCCTTAGCAGCGGTCCTAGATAATAGCAATTGGGAGGAGGTCATCGGCACAGTCGCCGGGGATGACACGATTCTTTTGGTCATCAAGCCTAAAGAGGCTGTTTCAGGAGTCTTACAGCGAATTACCACCTTGCTTGGATAGGAGGGGCCTTATGTTAGCTGAGTTAAACGTTGAGAATTTCGGCCTAATGGAAGCGGTCCGCTTGAGGTTCGGTCGGGGATTAACGGTTTTCACGGGAGAAACTGGCGCAGGGAAATCAATGCTAATTGATGCGCTTGGGGTTCTCTTGGGTGGTCGAGCTAGTGCAGATCTTATCCGGCATGGGGAAGCACAGGCACGGGTTGAAGGGGTCTTTCAAGATCTTCCCCCAGAGTCCTTAGTAAGGCTTGAATCGGCAGGCTATCCTGTTGAAGAAGGCCAATTATTTCTTTACCGCGAAATGAATGTCTCAGGAAAAAACATCTGTCGCCTTCAGGGACGGACAATTCCGCTCACCCTCTATCGTTCACTTTGTGAAGGACTCGTGGATATTCACGGCCAAATAGAACATCTGTCGCTCTTTCGCCCTGAAACGCATCGGGACCTGTTAGATGCACTTGGCGGGCTTCATAACGATGTCCTCGTAGTCAATGAGGCCGCGAAAGCCTATCATGCCATGATTCGTAAAGAACGGGCGCTGTCTATCTCCGTAGAAGAACGTCAAAAGAGAGAAGAAATTCTTCGTTATCAAATAGAGGAAATCGATTTGATTAACCCGCTTCCGGGAGAAGAGGCAGAACTCACGCAGGAGAAGAAACGTTTAGCCAATGCGGAACGTATTACAAATCTTGTCTCTGAAGCGTACATCGCCCTTTATGAAGGCTCAGCTGGCAAGCAAGCAGTGTTTGATCTGTTAGGCCAAACACGCAAGGCCCTACAGGAGTTGGGCCGACTGGATGAGACGTTCAATGTTTTCGATCAAGTTGAATCCATCTATTATGCGGTTGAAGACTTGGCTGACCAAGTCAGGGTGTATAAGGATAACTTTGAGTTTGCGCCGGGAAGGCTCGATCAAATTGAAGAGAGACTAATTCAATTAAATAGACTCAGGAAATATGGAGCAAGTTTGAAGGACGTTTTGGAAAGTCGTTTAAACATGCTAGAAGAGTTGGATCAGATCACACACGTCCAGGAACAATTTGAAACGATCAATAAAGAAAAGGCAATAACTCTCGAAGCCTATCAAAGGGACTCAGAGCAGCTCAGCCAGAAACGGCTTAAAATTGCTGAACGTATCGAGACAGGACTAACCCTTGAACTGGCAGATCTGAGCTTAGAGAGAAGTCGATTTGAAGTTCGGTTTACGCCGAACACAGAGCCAACGACCGGCGGCGCAGAGACGTTAGAATTTTATTTCTCAGCTAATCTTGGAGAGCCCCCAAAACCCTTGGCAAAAGTTGCTTCAGGCGGAGAAATGTCTCGCTTAATGTTGGGGCTGAAAAGTTTATTGGCACAAGTGGAGTCTGTTGGAACCTTCATCTTTGATGAGGTTGACAGCGGGGTTGGCGGCAGGACGATTCACAAAGTGGGCGAAAAGCTAGCGAAAATTGCCGAGAGTAAACAGGTTTTTTGTATCACTCATGCAGCGCAAGTGGCCGCCTTTGCAGAAGTACATTATGGCATCGTGAAAGAAGTCAATGGCGAAAGAACACGGACACTCGTTGAACCCTTGCCAGAATTCGAACGTATTGAGGAGCTTGCCCGTATGCTAGGCGGCGGGGAGGTTGCAATAACGCTAAAACACGCTCAGGAGTTATGGCAGCGATCCGGACAACACAGGTGAACAAGGTGGAGTGCACGCCATGAAATACAGAAGACTTACTTCAAGTTGAATTAATAATTCATCTTAGAAATAAAGAAGCAATCGATTGACTTGTTTATGGTTACTGAATTAAATTATGGAATATGAAACGCCGAAAGACCGCATAAATGGTTTATGTAGTCTTTTTTTTGTCTTAATTACCAAAGTTTTAAATAATATGGAACCTTTTATATAGGATGAAACGACAACCATTTGGTTAATTTAACATAGAATTCACTGAAACTTATTATAACGCTCTAAGAGGAAAAAGGAAGAAAAAAATGGGGAGAAACAGAGAGTGGAGGATGATAAGATAGTGAAAAAAAGGAGCATTTTATTTTTTGTTAGTCTTTTTTTCTGTACTTTCCTTAGTTTCAATCAAAGCTTTCAACAGCTGGTGAAATTTCCTGATCATTATCTTATCAGTCAAGAGAAGATTCAACAATTAGAAGCTGTTTGGTCCAAGCTTATAATAGTAGAAAAAGAATCTTTAGATCAAACAGTAGCTGTATCCTCGATGTCTGAGCCGGCGATTGGGTCACAAAAAGTAGAAGTAACCTACAAGCTTTTTGGAATTTTCCCCTTGAAATCTGCTCAGGTTGAAGTCATGAATCCTATGAAATTGATACCTGGTGGACAATCAATTGGTGTAACCTTGCAGACAAAAGGTGTTATGGTGGTGGGACAAGCTCCGGTACTCGACAAAACGGGAAAAAAGATATTTCCTGCCAAGGAAGCCGGAATCGAAGTGGGAGATATTCTCTTGAAAATTAACAATCAAGAAGTACGGACAGATCAAGAGGTGTCTAACGCAGTTCATCGGGCAGGAGAACAAAATGGAAATGCAACTGTATTGTACAAACATCTCGAACAGACGATAGAAAAAGTCGTTAAACCAATTTTCTGTGTAGAAACTGGAAGATATCGAATGGGCCTATTTGTGAGGGATGAAGCTGCAGGAATTGGAACTCTTTCTTTTGTAGATCCGATTTCTAAACAGTATGGAGCTCTTGGGCATGTCATCACGGATGCAGACACGAACCAAAAGATTGAAGTTTCCAATGGCAAAATAATGGCTTCAACAATTTATGCCATTGAAAAAGGGAAACGTGGTAGCCCAGGCGAGAAAATTGGTTCCTTTGTTTCCAATTCAACCTTTACAGGGACCATTGAAAAAAATACGATAACAGGTATTTTTGGGTCAATGAGTGGACAAGTGATCAATCCTTACTTCAAAGAAGCAATTCCTGTGGGATGGGAATCTGAAGTGAAAGTTGGTCCTGCTAAGATTTATACTGTAATTCAAGGCGAAAAAATTGAAGAATTCGATGTAGCGATTGATCGCGTCATGCATAATCGCACTGACAGTAAAAACATGATCGTGAGAGTAACTGATCCTAGGCTACTAGAAGTGACGGGTGGCATCATCCAAGGCATGAGCGGAAGTCCGATTGTTCAAGACGGTAAAATCATCGGAGCGGTAACGCATGTATTTGTCAATGATAGTCAGCGTGGGTATGGTGTGTTTATTCAAAACATGATCAATGAGACGAATCAACTTGATAAAAGCAAAGCAGCTTAATTAAATTAAATAAGAATTCTTAAATAAAGCAGTCATTCATAAGAACGGCTGCTTTATTTTCAATAAAAATAGTTTTTCTGTCATTATAAAGAAGGAGTATGGAAAGCAATTGTCGAAATGATAAATTATTATGTCGCGAATGAGGAGGATCCTGGGAAATGCAAAGGCCTATACGAGTTTTATTGGCAGATGACAACCGGGAATTTGTCGAAGTCGTCAAAGAATTTATTGAACGACAAGTAGATATGACCTTAGTTGGGGTCGCATATCATGGCAATGAGGCCTTAGAGTTGATTGCTCGGGAAGAACCTCATGTTGTACTATTAGATATTATTATGCCCCATCTTGATGGTTTGGGAGTCCTTGAAAAACTTCAAAATTCACCCAAAAAACCGAAGATTATTATATTAACAGCGTTTGGACAAGAATCAATGACCCAACGTGCCGTAAATCTTGGCGCAGATTACTATATATTAAAACCGTTTGATTTGGATACCTTAGGCAAACGAATTCGCCAATTACAAGATGATTTTGCCAATTCATATGATGGGGTTCAAGTGAACGCCGGGTCAATGGTGAAAAATATGTCTAATTCTCAATTCTCAAATGGAGTCTTGCCCCCGACGACGAAAAATCATGAAGTTGAAGTTACGCGAATGATCCATCAAATGGGGGTACCCGCTCATGTCAAAGGGTACCAGTATTTAAGGGATGCGATCGTTGCCGTGGTTTTGGACGTATCGCTGCTTGGCGCTGTAACTAAAGAGCTTTATCCGATGATCGCAGTGAAATATCAAACCACCCCAAGTCGTGTTGAACGCGCAATTCGTCATGCGATAGAGTTGGCTTGGGATCGAGGAAACGTAGATTTTATGAATCGTTTTTTTGGGTACACAATTAATGTCGATCGTGGTAAACCAACGAATTCCGAGTTCGTAGCGATGGTCGCTGATAAATTGCGTATGCAGATGATGTACTAAGCAATAGCTGGAATTTGGAATTTGGAATTTTTAGGGTATTAATAAGATTAGGGATGAGTATTAATCCAACGGTTAGATTGAACGTCTTAATACGTGCTTTATGTGCGGCTGAAGACGTTCTTTTTTGTTTATGTACATGGACGAGACGTCACAGAGAATTTGAACTGATAGATATTGTAGGATGGGTCCTATTTGCAGATAAGTCTTGATACAAGTTCAAGAAAGAGTCAAGCATCTGGCTCAGTTTCACGACTTCTGGATCAAGGAGCGGTTTGCGTTGTACCAATTCAACAAGCTGTGCTCGTAATTTTTCAATTAATGCTAAGACTTCAATTTGACGCATTGATTGACATACATCCCCTCAGACCTTATTTCAACGTTTATCGATCTTTTGTCGTTCCTTTTTTAAACATACATAAGTTATACGTAATCGAGCAGTTCTTTGTGGGGGTCCATGGAATAATTTCCTTGTTCCAAAGGGCAATACCGTCCTCTTACTGGGGGATGTTTGACATGTTAAGGCAATGCACATAAACTGGAATGTAATTGACAAACGAAACAGAATACAACGTTAATGCCGATGTCGGAAGGGGTTTAGGTATGTTTATTCGTAGCCAACTGGAGAGAATGGCGGAAGAAACGAATTATGCGATTTTAGCGATCAACCTATTAAATGAAATTGTTATTTGCAATCTCTCTGCGGCTAAATTGCTAGAATTATCAATTGCAGAAATCTTAGGCAAAGATTTATGGCAACTGATGCCAGACGATCCCCTACCTCAAATCAGGGACTCTGGATCGATTGAATTTAACAAGCCGAGCTCATTTGGTACCAAAATGATCATGGCCAGTCGCATCCCTTATCAAGACGATCATGGACGCGTGATTGGTGCGGTGGCCTTTCTACGGCATATGACAGAATATGAGGAACTGAGTGACAAAGTCGACACGCTTGAGGAGGTGCGCATACTTCTAACGGCGATTATTAACTCAACTCAAGATGCCATTTCAGTGGTGGATGAAAATGGACTTGGGATATTAATCAACCCTGCTTACACGCGTTTAACAGGTCTGACGGCGAAAGACGTGATTGGTAACCCTCCTACAGTAGACATTGCTGAAGGCGAAAGTATGCACATCCAGGTCTTAAGAACCCGCGAAGCGGTCAAAGGCGTTTCCATGAAAGTTGGGCCAAAACGTAAAGAAGTCATTGTCAATGTTGCTCCAATCCTCGTTTCGGGGCAGTTGCGTGGATCGGTCGGCGTGCTTCAGGATATATCTGAGATTCATAAACTTTCCGAGGAATTGGAGAAAGCAAAACAATTAATTCGCCATTTGGAAGCAAAATATACCTTTAAAGATATCGTGGGTGACAGTGAAGCCATTAAAGCAACCATTGAACAGGCGGCTCGAGCGGCAGTAACGCCAGCGACCGTTCTCTTGCGGGGAGAAAGCGGGACAGGCAAAGAACTGTTTGCCCATGCCATTCACCGCGCAAGTGAACGACAAAAGGGACAATTTATCCGAGTTAATTGTGCTGCTTTAGCAGATAGCCTTTTGGAGAGCGAGTTGTTTGGTTATGTGGAAGGGGCATTTACTGGAGCTAAACGTGGTGGAAAAGTAGGTCTGTTTGAAGAAGCAAACGGGGGTACAATCTTTCTCGACGAGATTGGTGAAATCAGCCAGAATCTTCAAGCGAAGCTCTTACGCGTTTTGCAAGAACGTGAAATCGTAAAAGTTGGAGATAATCGTTCTTTTAACGTGGATGTTCGAGTCATTGCTGCAACAAATGCCAATCTAGAAGCTGAATTACAAGCCGGTAGATTCCGTGAAGATTTGTATTATCGTTTAAACGTGATACCGATCATTATTCCGCCCTTAAGAAAGCGCCGTGACGATATCCCATTACTCGTACGCCATCTCATTGGGAGCTTTAATCAAGACTACGGTCGGTGTGTTGAACGGGCCAGCAATGACGTGTTAGATATATTAATGGAGTATCACTGGCCGGGAAATGTTCGTGAATTAGAAAATATTTTGGGTCGAGCCATTATCAATATGCGAATTGGTGAACTCGTTATGGACAAACAGCATCTTCCAATTTTAACGGTTTCTATGGCGAATGATCCCAAGGGACCTTCTAGTGATCTACCACAGCCTGCACTATCAGTGGTAGAAGGCTTTGATGAATTACAGCGTCAGTGGGAACGGGCTCTCTTATTAATTACTTTACAAAGAACGGCAGGTAATAAAACAAAGGCGGCTAAGCAATTAAAGATGTCAATTCGTAACTTTTACTACAAACTTGAAAGGCATGAATTAATCTAGAAAAAACTCTTAAGATGAGATGCTGAGAAATAAACCCAGAGGATGCCTGCAAATAATTGCAGGCATTTTTTTGCACTATATGAAAGATAATGCACATAAAACTTCTAGTTGTGTACCTATGGCGGGCTGAACTAATTTTATAACATATAGACCTTGATGAATAAATCGCCTATAATCAGATAATTCTAATATAAGATATATTTCCCCTGAACATAGACCTTTATGAAGTAATATGGCACTCATATTGCATTACTAATGAGTATGGGTGTAAACAACCTGATTATTTGGAGAATAACAAAAGGGGGATGTATATGAAAATTTTTGAATACTTAGAGAAGTACGATTATGAACAGCTGGTAATCTGTCAGGACCGGACATCAGGCCTGAAAGCAATTATTTGCATTCATGATACGACATTAGGACCAGCACTAGGCGGAACCCGGATGTGGAATTATGAATGCGAAGAAGATGCAATTCTAGATGCCTTGCGACTCGCTAAGGGGATGACGTATAAAAATGCGGCGGCAGGTCTCAATCTTGGCGGTGGAAAAACAGTGATCATCGGCGATTCCCGTACACAAAAAAGCGAAGAATTATTTCGTGCCTTCGGACGTTATGTTCAATCCTTGAATGGACGATATATCACGGCGGAAGATGTTGGGACGACGGTACGTGATATGGATTGGATTCATATGGAGACAGAGTTCGTATCAGGGGTGTCTGCTTCCTATGGCGCTTCCGGCGATCCTTCACCAATGACGGCTCGTGGGGTATGGCGCGGGATGAAGGCAGCCGCTAAGGAAGCCTACGGTAGCGACTCTTTAAATGGAAAGACGATTGCTATTCAAGGTTTGGGACATGTCGGTTACTATTTAGCAAAGCACTTACATGAAGAGGGTGCAAAGCTCATTGTCACAGATATCCAGGAGGATGTCATAAAACGTGTCGTTGACGAAATGGGAGCAACAGCCGTTGGACTTGACGAAATCTATGGAGTTGAAGCGGATATTTTCGCTCCCTGTGCAATGGGGGCTGTGATAAACGATGAAACAATACCCCAATTTAAGTTTAAAGTGATTGCGGGTGCTGCGAATAATGTACTGAAAGAAGAACGTCATGGAGATAAGCTTCATGAACTTGGAATTCTTTATGCGCCTGACTATGTCATTAATGCCGGCGGTGTCATTAATGTAGCCGATGAATTACAAGGGTATAATTATGATCGAGCCTTGATTAAAGTGGAATTGGTTTATGATAATGTCGCAAAAGTCCTTGAAATTGCAAAAAGAGATAACATACCTACCTACAAAGCGGCAGATCGTATGGCCGAAGAACGTATTGAAAGAATCGGAAGAGTCCGTTCAAACTATTTAGGATAGTCTAGTACCAACTCCGCTAAGGAAAGCGAGGGAGAATTTATGGCCCAAATTGAAATATATACCGGACATTTTGGCAGTGGTAAAACAGAGGTCGTTCTCAACCGAGCCTTGGCGTATGCGGGACAGGGCGAAACCGTACACCTTGTGGACTTAGATATCGTGAAGCCTTATTTTCGATCGCGAGAAGTACGGCATTTTCTAAAACAGAGTGGAATCAACTTAATTACCCCTGGAGGAGAACTGGAAAATGCAGATCTGCCCGTGATCAGCCCCAAAGTCTTGGGTACCCTGACCAGTGCTCAGGGGAGAATTTTGCTCGATGTCGGAGGCGATCCCTTGGGGACTAAGGCCTTAGGGGCCTTTGCACAATTACTTGGGCGACAGGGCTATGACATGTTTTTTGTTTTAAACCCTTATCGGCCATTCACTCAAGATGTCACCATGGTGACGAAGATGTTTCACGACATTGAAACGGCTTCTCGTTTAAAAGTGAGTGGGATCGTGAGTAATCCTAACCTGGGGCGAGGAACCTTGCTCGAGGATCTTCGTCTCGGATTACCGTTAGTACAGAAGATGGCGGAAGCCTTAGGGCTACCAATCTCCTTTACGGCGATCACGGAAAAGTATGCGAAGCAGCTAGCCAATGAAATAGAAGGGCCGATTCAGGTGGTAAAGAATTTCCTTTTACCCCCTTGGGAACTGGAAGAAGGGCAAGTCTTCCAAATGGATCCTTATTTACGATTGCCACAAATAAGGAGGGACGAAGAATGCTGAAAGTTGAGTTCGATGAAGACCGCTGTAAAGGGTGTGAGCTCTGTACAGACGCATGTCCGAAACATATTGTGATTATGGCAGACCATTTTAATGCGATGGGCTTTCATCCGGCCACTGTGGTCCAGCAGGAAAAGTGTATCTCTTGTGGCTTCTGTGCCAGAATGTGTCCAGATGTCGTGATTACGGTACGAAAGGAGGAGAAAAAGTAATGGCCAAAGTACTTATGAAAGGAAATGAAGCTTTAGGGGAAGCAGCGATTCGTGCTGGTTGTCGTTATTTCTTCGGGTATCCCATTACCCCACAAAATGAAATTCCACAGTATCTCGCGAAGCGCCTTCCAGAAGTCGGAGGGGTGTTTCTCCAGGCAGAGTCTGAAATTGCGGCCATTAACATGGTCTACGGCGCCGCAGGGTGCGGAGCGCGTGTTATGACCTCCTCGTCAAGTCCTGGAATCAGTCTTAAACAAGAAGGAATTACCTACATTGCGGGTGCAGAACTCCCCTGCGTCATTGTTAATATGCAGCGAGGGGGACCGGGGCTGGGTAGCATTCAGCCAGCTCAAGCAGATTATTTTCAGGCTGTCAAAGGTGGCGGAAATGGAGACTATAGACTGCTCGTTCTTGCTCCGGCAACCATTCAGGAAATCGTTGATCTGATGGGCAAAGCCTTTGACCTAGCGGATGAATATCGCAACCCTGTTATGATTCTAGGAGATGGCATACTGGGACAAATGATGGAAGGCGTGGAATTCCCGGCAGAAGAGACGCCTGTGACATTAGCGGCGAAACCTTGGGCAACCACAGGTGCTAAGGGACGTAAGCCGAATGTGATCAACTCATTATTTCTTGACCCGATAGAACTTGAGAAGCATAATCATCACCTCCAACAAAAATATGAACGCATGGCCAAAGAAGTTCTCTGGGAAGACTATAAGACGGACAATGCGGAACTGGTATTAGTCGGCTATGGTTCCTCGGCAAGGATTGCCAAAGCAGCTGTGGATCTAGCGAGAGCCCAAGGAATCAAGGCAGGATTATTCCGTCCAATTACGTTATTTCCCTTCCCCAAAGATGCGCTTCAGGAAGCTTGTAAGCACGCAAAGCATGTTCTGACGGTGGAAATGAGTATGGGGCAACTTGTAGAAGACGTACGTTATAACTTAGAGTTTAAAGTTCCCGTGCATTTTTACGGACGCTCGGGAGGCATGGTTCCTACAACTCGTGCTGTTTTGGAAGAAATTATACGCTGGGCCAAAAGCGGGAAGGAGTAAAAACATGATCACTGTGTTTGAACGTCCCAAAGCCCTTACTGCTGTCAAAACCCATTACTGTCCAGGGTGTACACATGGTATCATCCACCGTCTGGTGGCGGAAGTGCTTGACGAACTGGGTGTGCAGGAAGACACCATTGGCGTTTCTCCCGTCGGGTGCGCAGTATTGGCCTATAACTATTTTAACGTTGATATGCAAGAAGCAGCCCATGGTCGGGCGCCAGCCGTCGCCACGGGAATCAAACGTGTTCATCCCGATAAGGTCGTTTTTACGTATCAAGGTGATGGTGATCTGGCTTCCATTGGTGCTGCCGAAATTGTGCATGCCGCGGCCAGAGGCGAGAAAATAACGACCATCTTTGTTAATAATGCGATTTATGGCATGACCGGTGGACAAATGGCTCCCACGACGCTGGTCGGACAAGTAAGCACGACCTCTCCGCTGGGGAGAGACGCTGCTCTCCAAGGATATCCTCTACGTATGTCCGAACTGCTCGCCACCATTGAAGGCGCGGCATATATTGCACGGGTCTCCGTGCACAACCCTCAAGAAGTTGCCAAAGCCAAGAAGGCCATTAAAACTGCCTTCGAACTACAAATCGCTGGTCGTGGGTTTACGTTAGTCGAGGTCTTATCGACGTGTCCAACGAACTGGGGGTACACGCCGAAGGAAGCTTTAAAATGGCTCGTTGATAACATGATTCCTGTTTATCCGCTTGGCGTCAAAAAAACGCTAGAGGAGGGGAGAGTTTAATGCTACAAGAAATTATTCTAGCAGGCTTTGGAGGGCAAGGGGTAATGTCCATGGGAAAACTTCTTGCTTATGCAGGACTCGAAGAAGATAAAAATGTGAGTTGGATTCCATCCTACGGACCTGAAATGCGCGGTGGAACGGCCAATTGTTCTGTCACTATTTCAGACGTAGAGGTGAGTTCACCGATTATTACCGAACCAGATACGTTGATTGTCTTGAACCGTCCTTCCTTAGAAAAATTTGAAAAAGATGTCAAACCTGGCGGTTGGCTACTCATTAATGCTTCGCTAATCGACATTGAACCCAAACGGCAAGATCTTAAAGTTCTGAAAATCCATGCAGCAGAACTTGCCAATGAAAAATTAAATAATTCTCGGGTGGCCAACATGATTATTCTCGGTGCTTTTGTCGAGTTGACAGGTGCAGTTAGCATTGAATCTGTGGTTGGAGCTTTAAAGAAAGTCCTGCCGGTCCATAGACACAATCTCATCCCTCTGAACCGTCAGGCTTTGGAAATCGGAATCGAGTTGGCAAAAGGAATTTAAGGCACTATATTCTGGACAGCGTATGGGGTAAAATAAAGGAGTTAGAGTGTGAAAGAGGGAAATGTATTGGATGAGCAAAACCGACAAGAGGAGCGTATCGGGGGAGAAGTACTTTTTCAGGGGCGGATGCTCCGTTTAGAACGGGATACAGTACGATTGCCAAATGGACTTGAAACGTCACGTGAAGTCATTCGGCATCCGGGAGCGGTAGCAATCATTGCTTTGCAGGATCAACAGGTGCTCCTGGTTCGACAATACCGATATGCCATTGCTCAAGAAACCTTGGAAATACCAGCAGGGAAACTTGATCCACAGGAAGCCCCCCTGGACTGTGCGCTCAGAGAACTCCGTGAAGAAACGGGTTACCGAGGGACTATGGAACAAATGAGTACCTTTTATTCCACGCCAGGCTTCACAGATGAAGTGATGCACCTTTTTCTGGCTCGAGATTTGGTCTGGGATCCATTAACGCCAGACGATGATGAATTCATTAAGGTTGAGAGGATTCCCTGGGCTGAGGCTGTACAAAGGGCACAACACAACGAATTTAATGATGCCAAAACGATCCTTGGGATATTACTTGTCCAGGGCCGAATTGGATGATGGTTGGTGACGATAGGCTGAAGCTCGTGAAGGAGGTGTTTCCGGACAGTTGTGGACATACTTTCCCAGTCTGTGGAATAAAATTCCATAGGACGTAGGGGAGGAATGCAAACGATGTGGAAAAAACTTGGCGAGCACATTCGTCAATATTGGGTCATTTATTTGACAATTTCAAGTGTCTATCTTGCAGGTGTGGTGTTTGGAGCAGTTGGAGTGGGAGCCTTAGGGGTATCGGAAACCTCTCAATTGGGAAAATTCTTGGAAACACTTTTAAAAAGCCAACCGAAAGCACTTGATCCGATTTTCTTAGGGCAACTTGCCAGAGATATGTTTATTATGATGGCCGGGATTTGGATCCTAGGACTCACAATTATTGGGGCCCCTTTAATATATCTCATTGTTTTCACACGGGGATTTATACTTGGGTTTACCGTTAGCTTTATCATTGGGGTAAAAGGGACGCTTGGACTCGGCTTGATTCTAACGACTGTTCTTGTTCCTGCTATCTTGGCCATTCCATTACTGCTTTTGGGAGCAGGACTCGCCACGATCTTTTCTTTTCTGTTACTTAGAGGTAAAGCTAGAGGAGAGTCACTACGTAGAGAATTTCTATATTACACGGCAGCAGCAACGTTCGTGACGGTTGGAGCCGTCGCTGTTGGAGTGCTACAAGGATATTTTTCAATCCTTGGTGTTCGCTTTTTTGGACTTTAACTATATAATATGAATTACTAATAATTGGGTTAAACTGCTTGCGTATGGGATAATAGTTGCACTATAATGACTATTAGAAGGCAAATGATGATGATGGAGGTAGTATTATGCTGATTGGAGTACCAAAAGAGATTAAAAACAACGAAAGTCGTGTTGCAATTACGCCGGCAGGTGTCCATGCTTTGACTTTATCTGGCCACCAAGTCGTTGTGGAAACGTGTGCCGGCGAAGGTAGTGGAATTACCGATCAGGAGTATACAGACGCGGGTGCACAGATTCTCGACACTGCTGTAGAAGTATGGAATGCTGACATGGTAATCAAGGTGAAAGAACCGCTTGCCACTGAATACGGATATTTTAAACAAGGACAAATTTTATTTACTTATCTGCATTTGGCGAATGCCTCGGAATTAACCAAAGTCCTCATGGAAAAAGAAGTAGTGGCGATCGCCTACGAAACCATCCAACTAGATAATGGCTCATTGCCTTTGCTGACTCCAATGAGCGAAGTCGCCGGGAGAATGGCGATTCAAATCGGAGCCCAACTCCTTGAAAAACCCTATGGCGGAAAAGGGGTTCTGCTAGGCGGAGTCCCTGGAGTAACTCCCGCAAATGTCACCATTATCGGTGGAGGAATTGTGGGCACGAATGCTGCCAAGATGGCTATTGGCCTAGGCGCAGGAGTTACAATCATTGATAACAACGCACAGCGTTTAAGGGAAATTGATAATGCCTTTAATGGTCGAGTAAGAACCTTGATGTCTAATCCCTATAATATTGCAGCTAGTGTAGCTAAAGCGGATTTGTTGGTGGGGGCCGTACTAATCCCGGGTGCCCGTGCGCCTCATCTGGTGACAGAAGAGATGGTCAAAGCAATGACGCCTGGAAGTGTCATCGTCGATGTTGCGATTGACCAAGGTGGCAGTATAGAAACTATTGACCGTGTGACAACCCATAGTGATCCCACATATCTTAAATATGGGGTTGTTCACTACTCTGTTGCCAATATTCCCGGAGCAGTCGCCCGGACGTCAACCTTTGCCCTAACCAATGTAACGCTATGGTATGCACTTGAAATTGCCAATAAAGGTTATTTTAAAGCGATTCAGGAAAATCGTTCGCTTCGCAAAGGCGTTAACGTCATTAAAGGTAAGTTAACCTATAAGGCAGTCGCCGAAGCTCTCAACATTATGTATACACCACTAGAGGAAGCATTACTATAAGTCAAGGTTCTAGTCTCTCGTTGCTAGATTATTGTCGAGTGGAACCCGTTGATTGGGTTCCACTCGTTTTCATTACACTGACTTTCATATTTTCAGGATAAAGACAAACTGGTGGTGCATAACCTCTAGGGATAGGGGGGCGAGTGAAATGCAAAAAAAACGATGGATTGATTTCTTTTTGTATCTGGGAAGGGTGTTTATCCTCCTTATTTTACTTGCCGTGCTGTTGCCAAAGTTAGCCTCAGTGTGTAACATCTGGATGTCTTCACACTTACATAATGAACAAAGTCCATTGGGAAATCCATTACGCGTTGAAGCACCAGGGTGGAGTAAGTTTGTCATTCAGCTATTTCCTACTGAGAAACAACGATAATTTTTAGAGGGTAAACAATTGATAGGATAATCCCCTTCCGGTGTAGAATGTCACTAGGAAAGGGGGGAATAAAGTGACCTCCATGGAACAACTTTTGAAACAGTATATGAGCTATCTACATGTTGAGCGGGGTCTTTCACAGAATACACGTCTGGCTTATGAGCGAGATCTACGTCAACTCATGATCTTTCTTGCACAGCGAGGGACAGATTTTACGGTATGTGAGGCCAATGATCTCTTTTTATTCCTTTTTAAGTGGAAAGATAATGGAAAATCACCCCGAAGTATTGCTCGTTGTAATGCAACTCTACGAGGCTTTTTTGCGTTCATGTTGGATGAAGGAAAAAGAAACGACAACCCAAGTACATATTTAGTGACTCCAAAATTAAATCAGCCACTTCCCAAGGTGTTGTCGGAAGCAACAATGGATAAACTATTACAAATAGGGGAGGAATCTGATCTCGCTCTTAGAGATTTAGCGATGCTCGAGGTTCTTTATAGTAGTGGTCTGCGTGTTTCCGAATTGATCGGGCTACGTCTGTCCGATGTCTCGCTCAGCGTGGGATATGTTCGCTGCCTAGGAAAGGGAAATAAGGAACGAATTATCCCGTTAGGTGACCCGGCTGTTCGAGCAGTCGAGCTCTACTTAGAGTCTTCACGAAAGCGCTTGTGTCGTAAACTTGAAAGCGATCGTCTGTTTTTAAATGTTCACGGTCGCCCTCTCACGCGCCAGGGGATGGTGTATATTATGAAAAAATGGGGGAAAACGCATAATCTAGAGCGAACGATTTCTCCCCACATGTTTCGCCACAGTTTTGCAACCCATCTTCTGGATCATGGGGCAGATCTACGTTCAGTTCAGGAACTGCTGGGACATGCAGATATCTCGACAACACAGATTTATACGCATCTGACACGCAAGCGCTTGTTAGATGTCTTTAAGAAGTCGCACCCACGAGCAAATTGAGACATATGAAAGAAATGAAAAGTTAAAAATGCAATTTTTGAAGATGCCTTAGGATAAGGAGTGAAGGGGAAACATGCCACGGAGAGTTATTATCATCGTATTAGACAGTGTTGGAATCGGAGAAATGCCTGACGCAGAGAAATATGGAGACTCGGGCAGTCACACTTTGGGTAACATCGCCCGCTTGCGCGGGGGACTCCAACTGCCACAACTTGAGAGACTTGGGTTGGGAAATATTGACTCGATTATGGGAGTTTTGTCCCAAGAAAATCCTGAAGGCAGTTTTGGGAAAATGGCTGAACGGTCTGTTGGTAAGGATACAACGACCGGACATTGGGAGATAGCTGGGGTAATTTTGGAGAAAGCGCTTCCCACCTTTCCCCATGGTTTTCCTCAAACGTTTATTCAACGCTTTGAAGTGGCCATTGGGCGTAAAGTGATCGGCAATCAAGTCGCCTCTGGTACAGAGATTATTCAGCGACTTGGAGAAGAGCATGTACGGACAGGAAAGCCCATTGTCTATACTTCGGCTGATTCCGTCTTCCAAGTGGCGGCGCATGAGGGTATTATTCCACTCTCTGAATTGATGGAAATGTGTCAAATTGCAAGGGATATGTTGACCGGTGACATGGAAGTTGGACGAGTCATTGCGCGGCCATTTCTCGGTGAAGCGGGAAAATTCTACAGAACCTCAAATCGGCATGATCTTGCCATGGATCCTCCCCATAAAATCTTAATGGAATATGTGCAAGAACGCGGTCTTGAAGTTTGCGCCGTGGGAAAGATTCATGATATTTATGCAGGTAGAGGAATTACTGACTTTGAGACCACAAAGGGGAACATGGAGGGTGTTGATAAGACCTTAGAATACATGAACAAGGTGAATTCTGGCCTGATCATGACCAACCTTGTGGACTTTGATATGTTGTATGGACATCGTAATGATGTGGAAGGATACGCGCGGACTTTAGTGGAATTTGATCAACGTTTACCGGAAATCTATGCGGCATTACGATCAGATGATATGCTCATCATTACGGCTGATCATGGTTGTGATCCTACTCTACTCGGCACGGACCACACCCGGGAATATGTTCCGTTACTTGTTTGCGGGCCAACTCTGAAAAAAGGGGTTAACCTGGGAGTCCGGTCAACTTTCGCAGATTTAGGTGCAACCGTCGCAGAATATCTACAGACCGAGACGATAGGTCATGGAAAGAGTTTTCTCTCAGAAATAGAAGGAGGATGAATCGATGATTTCGGAAAAGAATTTCAGTACTAAACTGGCAGAAGCACGAGACTATCTGATGGAACGAGTTGGGACATTGCCAGAACTGGGTGTTATCTTGGGCTCAGGGTTAGGCGCTTTTGCCGATCTTGTTAAGGAAAAAGTGGTGATACCCTATAAAGACATTCCGCATTTTCCTATTTCAACGGTTGAAGGGCATGCCGGACAATTGGTTTTCGGTAAAGTAGAGGGTCGTAAGGTCGTGGTTATGCAAGGCCGTTTTCACTTTTACGAGGGATATACGATGCAGGAAGTGACCTTCCCAATTCGAGTCATGCAAGTCTTAGGCGTCACGGGTCTCGTTGTCACGAATGCCGCCGGTGGCATAAATCCTGACTTTCACCCGGGGGACCTGATTATCATTAAGGATCACATCAATATGATGGGAGACAATCCATTGCGTGGTGCGAATTTGTCGACGCTTGGGCCACGTTTTCCTGACCTAAGCGATGCGTATAATGCGGATTGGCGTCAAAAGGCTTTAGTCATCGCCAAAGACTGGGGAATAAAGCCTCAGGAGGGGATTTATGCGGCTATGAGCGGTCCGAACTATGAAAGTCCTGCCGAAATACGTTTTTTACGTACGATTGGCGCTGATATGGTTGGCATGAGTACTGTACCAGAAGTGATCGTAGCCAACCATGGAGAAATGAAGGTTCTGGGCATTTCCTGTGTGACCAATATGGCAGCAGGTATCTTGCCGCAAAAGCTTAGTCATGTGGAAGTCATGGAAACAGCGGCACGAATTGAAAAACAGTTTGTGCACTTTGTTAAGGCGCTCGTAAAGGTGCTGTAAAAGAAAGAGTGATGTCATATGCGTATGGTCGACCTGATTGAAAAAAAGCGGGATGGACAACCTCTTTCTAAAACAGAGATTAACTTTATCATTCATGGCTATGTTCAGGGAGATATTCCGGATTACCAAATGTCAGCCTGGGCTATGGCGGTCTATTTTCGTGGAATGTCGCTGGAAGAAACGGCCGAGCTCACGCTGGCAATGGCCCAAAGCGGTGATCAACTGGACCTTTCCACCCTCGGGGGACGATTTGTAGATAAGCACAGCACCGGAGGGGTAGGGGACAAGACGACCTTGCTCCTCGGACCGATGGTTGCGGCTTGTGGCGTGCCTGTGGCGAAAATGTCCGGCAGAGGCCTTGGACATACTGGAGGAACCATTGATAAACTCAGTTCGGTGCCAGGTTTCCGAGTGGAGCTTTCACAAGAGGCGTTTTTAGCCCAAGTGAAGAATATTGGTTTGTCCGTGATTGCTCAGACGGGGAACCTTGTGCCTGCCGACAAATTACTTTATGCTCTTCGAGATGTCACGGCGACCGTAAGTTCCATTCCGCTGATTGCCTCTTCGGTCATGAGTAAGAAAATAGCCGCAGGAGCACAAGGTATTGTCTTAGATGTTAAGTACGGATCAGGTGCCTTTATGAAGACCCTTGAGGAAGCACGTAGGCTAGCAAAGACAATGGTTGATATCGGAAATGAGCTGGGTCGTCAGACAATTGCGGTGTTGAGCAATATGAATCAACCGCTTGGTCGCGCCGTAGGGAATAGCCTAGAAATTTTGGAAGTCGCTGACGCGTTACAAGGAAAAGGACCCGAGGATTTAATGGAGGTCAGCTTGGAATTGGGGGCTTGGATGCTTGTAGCTGGGGACGCCGTACCCAATGTCGAGGCCGGGAAAGTACGTCTGCGTCAAAGTTTGGAAAGTGGCGCGGCGTGGAATAAATTCCTAGCCTTTTTAACTGAGCAAGGTGGAGATGCCCAGGCGGTGATTGATCGCCGTCTTAAGGTTGCACCTTGGAATCTTCCGATCCTCGCTCATGAAACCGGTTATGTTCAGTCGTTTGATGCTCATAAGATTGGGATCTTGGCGATGGAGCTCGGCGCAGGTCGTGTTACAAAAGACAGCCCAATCGATTTAGGGGCAGGCGTCATTCTCACCCGAAAAGCAGGAGAGTGGGTTGAGGCGGGAGAACCCATTTTGCAGCTCTATGGTAGTAATAAAGAAATGCTGGCTGAGGGCCTCAAGCTTGCTCAAACGTTGATTACGGTGGGAAGCGAAGCCCCTGAGTTACCCCCGTTAATTGAAGAGGTCATACAATAAACGTGTTCAAAGCCAACCTTGCATCATAAAATCCTTCTTCTGACGTATGCATATATAGTGCTACTGGGGAGGGGGATTTTTATTTATGGTGCGAGAGAAAAAAGTTTATTCTTTGGCCGAGGGGTTAACGACTCTGGACACGTATGCGGTGCTTGGAGATGCGCAGAAATTCCAAAAGCATAAACATGCCTGGAAGGTTTGGAAGGCCTTAAAACAATTCGGGTGTGTTGTCTTTCCAGTGGCAGAGAATTTAAATCGCCTAGACGGGAATAAAACGTATGCAAATTTAGCTCAACTGAAGGATAAAGTGACAGTCGTCGTGCCGTGCCTGCCCCCTGAGACACTTAAGTCTTTGGTTTCAGAAGCTGTGGCAGCGGGAGCCAGTAAGATTTGGTTTCAAGAATTGACATGGACCCAGGAATTGCAGCAAGAATGCGATAGCGCTGGAATCATCGTGATTCGTGGATGCGTGCTTCGACATAAGACTTATCCAAAAATCGGTGTACACTATTTAAATCCCTGTTACTGGCATGGCCTCAGAGATGCCAAAGTGCCTGCGAAGCGGTTTGGTCGGTAGAGTCGGAAGTGTCTCTGCTCGGTCGTCGCTAAGGATACAAAGAGAGAACCCGCAATGGGTTCTCTCTTTGTATCCTTAAATATCTCTTATATAAGATTAGGAAATTTGGATATCATGATATAATAACCACGCCTTCATTGGCATTCATATTTAAGGATAGAGACGAAAGATAAGGGGATATAACAATGTTCTGGGAACTATTCCAAGACCTTGCGCTTAATATTAGTCTGATTGTTACGTTAGCCTATCTAATGAGTCGTACGAAGTTGTTTCGGCGTATGTTACGAGGCAAGGCCAACACTCAAGAAAAGATCTTTCTCGTTTTACTTTTTGGGGCGATAGGAATCGCAGGCACTTATACTGGGATCAATATTAAAGGAGCGCTGGCGAACTCGCGGGTGATAGGGGTTGCCGTGGGAGGACTTCTGGGAGGGCCTCTCGTTGGGATCGCTGCAGGGCTTTTGGCGGGGGGGCATCGCGCACTCCTGGGTGGATTTACTGCGATTGCCTGTGGTATTGCCACAGTCGTCGAGGGAGCTATTGCCGGATACTTGGGACGGAAATATTCTGGAACCCTAACTTGGAAACGGTCATTATTGATCGGTATGGGTATTGAAGTGGTCCAAATGCTCCTAATTTTGTTGATCGCTCGGCCTTATGCTGCGGCGTGGGATTTGGTCAAAGACATCGGATTGCCGATGATTATTATGAATGGCTTAGGAATTTCTATTTTTGTGACCGTTATCCATGGATCGTTGGAAGAAGAAGATCGGATTGGTGCTGTACAAGCACAAAAGGCACTTTACATTGCGAATTTAACGTTACCAATCTTACGTCTAGGGTTAAATATGGAAACAGCACACAGTGTCGCTCAAATTATTTATGATCAGACCGATGTCGCTGCGGTGGCCTTAACGGATCGTGAGCAAATCCTAGCCCATGTTGGAAAAGGGTTTGATCATCATGCCGCCGGTCGTCCCATCAAAACGTTGGCCACCCATCAGGCCTTAGATTCAGGTGAATTGCAGCTTGCCGCCACTCGGCTAGAGATTGGCTGCGCTGAACCAAACTGTCCACTTTTTTCGGCGCTCGTTGTTCCGCTCCATTTTCAACAATCGGTTGTTGGGACACTAAAGATTTACCGGGAGCGGGCAAGAGGAATTAGTACGGTGGATTGGGAATTTGGTGCAGGTTTAGGCATGCTTTTCTCCACGCAATTGGAATTAGCAACGTTGGAGGTACGAGCCCGATTAGTGGACAAAGCTGAACTTAAAGCGCTTCAGGCCCAAGTTAATCCCCACTTTTTATTTAATGCGTTAAACACCGTGGCCTCGTTTTGCCGTACGGATCCAGAAAAGGCGCGTCATCTTATTTTGCAATTGGGGGATTTCTTTCGAAAAAATCTTAAAAGCGGGGAAAAATTTGTGACACTTCGTGAGGAGTGCGAGCATATCCGGGCCTATTTGGCGATTGAACAGGCCCGCTTTTCCGAACGACTTTGCGTGCGTGAAGAGATTACAAATGAGGCATTAAACTGGAGATTACCTGGACTAACGTTACAGCCCCTCGTCGAGAATGCCATAAAGCATGGTATTTATCCCATGAGCACACCTGGTGAGATCCTGATTTCTGCACTAGTTGAAGAAGAGACCCTGGTGGTGCGAATCAGGGATAATGGGGTGGGGATTCCTGCCGAAAAATTGACACTGATCCACGCAGGCGTTGAGGTATCCACTTCGGGGCTGGGCATTGGTCTTCAGAATGTTGAACAACGTCTCCAAATCTTATATGGCAAGAGAGCGGCTTTTGCCATTGAAAGTAGAGAAGGAAAAGGAACCGAGGTTACTTTACGGATTCCTCCTGCTACGGTAGCTGAGCGCTTTTAGAATGCTGGGATAAAGGGGAATATTACATGAGAGTCATGGTTGTGGATGATGAACGTCCTGCGCGAGACGAACTGTGTTATCTATTACGTCAAATCGCCGGTGTCGAAATCGTGGCCCAGGCTGCAACTGGAGAGGAAACGATGAAACAATTCCAGGAGCATCGCCCAGAGGTTATTTTTTTAGATATCCAAATGCCGGATGCGTCAGGCGTGGATGTTGCTCGGGAATTAATTCAGCTAGGTTTCTCACCGGCCATTGTGTTTGCCACAGCCTATGATCAATATGCGATTGATGCGTTTGATGTCAATGCGGTGGATTATCTTTTAAAACCGTTTCATGAGGACCGGTTAGCAGAAACCATGGGGCGTTTAAAGAAACGTCTGGAGGGAAGCAGCCTTGCGGAGCCCCAAACTATAATTGGGCAGGTTCAAACTGGGGAATTTCTAGCCAAGTTAGATCAGATTTATAACTCATTACATGCGGCAGAGGGCAGAGAGGGTAAACTTAAAATTGAAGAGAATGGGCAAATATTGCTGATTCAATTTGGAGATATTCTTCATGCCACCATTGAGGAGCGTTCCGTACGGATCGTAACACAAGACCGGAGTTATCTAACCAGTTATTCACTGACAGAATTAGAAGGTTTATTGAAGTCGTCGTTTTTGCGTGTCCACAAAAGTTATTTAGCCAATTTGGATCAAATCCATTCCATCATTCCCTGGTTTAACAATACTTATAACCTGATCATGAACGATACGAGTGAGATTCCCGTCAGCCGAACGTATGTTAAAGTCTTTCGGGAGCGAATGGGATTGTAGTCTTGATGGATGAGGGCGACCAAAAATAAATAAGACCGTTAAAGTTACGCAGGATTTTTGGTGTATTAGACCACAAATCCTGCGTTTTTTGTTGGATTTATGCGCATCGGTTTCGTTCGGCGGTATACTTGCAATTAACTGGTAACCAAATCAAAACAAACTAGGTCAAGTCATAATTTTTGAAAGGGGTCAAAATAATGAATGCATTAACCCTTATTGTTGCTTCAGCACTAATACTTATGTTAGGGTACCGTTTCTATGGAGCTTTCATCGCTGCCAAAGTACTGGCTCTTGACTCAAGCGTCGTTACTCCGGCGATCCGCCTGGAAGACGGGCATGATTATGTTCCGACAAACAGGTTGGTTGTCTTCGGACATCACTTTGCAGCGATTGCAGGGGCGGGTCCCTTGGTTGGACCCGTCTTGGCTGCTCAGTTTGGTTATTTACCGGGCGCACTTTGGATTCTAATCGGCGCCGTATTAGGTGGAGCAGTGCATGACGCGGTCATACTCTTTGCCTCGGTTCGTCATGATGGTAAAAGCCTTTCCGAAATCGCGAAGGAAGAAATTGGGCCGGTCACTGGTTTTATTACCGGGATTGCCATTCTTTTCATCATTACGATCACAATGGCCGGACTTGCTATGGTTATTGTCAATGCCTTGTATAAAAATTCTTGGGGTGTATTTACAATTTCTATGACAATTCCAATCGCCATTTTTGTAGGTATCTATATGCGTAAACTGCGCCCTGGTAAGTTGGGAGAAGCCTCGGTCATCGGGGTGGCTTTAATTTTCTTAGCTGTGGCACTGGGACCTATTATTAAGGCTTCTCCCTTTGCTTACTTGTTCTTTTATGATGTTAAAACGCTCGAGATTATTCTTCCCGTGTATGGCTTTGTTGCAGCCGCTCTTCCAGTATGGCTACTTCTGGCCCCTCGGGATTACCTCAGCTCCTATATGAAAATCGGAACAATCGCCGCATTAGCACTGGGGATTGTTATTGTTCATCCACAACTTCAAATGCCAGCCATTACACAATTTATTCATGGCGGAGGTCCCATCATCAATGGTAAAGTATGGCCTTTCTTGTTCATTACCATTGCCTGTGGTGCTGTTTCAGGGTTCCATGCCCTGATTGCTTCTGGAACGACGTCTAAAATGTTGAAAGACGAAGCGGATATTAAGCTCATTGGGTATGGTGGTATGATCATGGAAGCCTTCGTGGCCATGATGGCTCTTATTGCTGCCACGGTATTGTCTCCTGGAGACTACTTTGCCATCAACACATCACCAGCTGTCTTCGCACACTTGGGGATGCAAATCAAAGACCTGCCAATACTCTCACAAATGGTCGGAGAGAACATAGCAGGACGTCCTGGTGGTGCAGTAAGCTTAGCCGTTGGTATGGCCCATGTCTTCTCAAGTATTCCTGGAATGAAAGGCCTCATGGCCTACTGGTATCAATATGTGATTATGTTTGAGGCACTGTTCATTTTGACAACCATTGATGCAGGGACTCGTGTGGCACGTTATATTGCCCAAGATTTTCTTGGTATAATGTATAAGCCGTTAAGAAATTCTAAATCAATTGTATTGTCTGTAGTGTTAAGTGCTTTAGTGTCTTTTGCCTGGGGATATTTACTGTTTGGTGGAGACATTGCCACGATTTGGCCGATCTTCGGAGTATCTAACCAACTATTGGCAACATTAGCCTTGGCGATCGGATCAAATATGATCCTAACTCGAACCAAGAAACTGAGCTATACAATGACCACCTTTCTTCCCATGCTCTTTATGGGAGTGACATCGACAGCCGCAGGGTATCTGACGATTGTCAATAACTACATTCCAAAACATCAAACCCTCCCCGCTGTGTTGGCAGGTTTGATGATTATCCTAGCAACGATCATTGTTGCAGACTCAATACGAAAGCTCATACAGACGTATTCTTCCATTTCAAATGATCATGATCATGTCGAAAAGTTCGCAGCAAGGTAAAACTAAATGAACTCACTTTTTCTATAATATTAAAGCCTTTGGGTTACCGTAATAACGGCAATCCAAAGGCTTTTTTTGTTTTCACACAATAATTGGAGGTGTCTTAGAAAGTTCACAACTAAACTCATCTTTAGACAAGCCTTGAATGTCATTCACGCCTCAGGACGTAAATCCGCTTGTATACTTTCTTTTCGTAACCAAGCTAACGTCGTAGCTAAGCCAATGAATGAAATGAAATTGCAAAGAGAACCATCAAGCGGGAGGGGCGTGTCGAGTGCAGTTGGAGAAGCGTAAAGACGCACATTGGTCGCACATGCAGATAGCACAAGGGTTATGTGCGTTAGCTTCGTAAACAAACGAGCCGCACCGGAGCTTTGGCGAACGTGCAATTTTATTTCATTCATTCCAATATTATTTTCTTTTTCGGGAATAATAAAAACATACTAAAAAAGGGGGGGTCAAGGTGCGGAAAAGTTTAGCAATGATTTTATCGATAGTGCTCGTGCTTGGAAACATAGGTTTTGCAGCTGTGCAACCTGTAATGGGAGCAGAAATCGTAACTGAAGCCACAAGTGCCATTCTCATGGACGCAGCATCCGGCCAGATTTTCTACGAAAAGGAATCACACAAACAATTACCACCGGCAAGTGTTACCAAACTTATGACATTACTGGTAGCAGCAGATGCAGTGGCTTCTGGAAAAGTAAAATTGACGGACACGGTGACAGCCAGCGAGAATGCAAGCAAACTGGGGGGGTCGCAAATTTACCTTAAACCAGGAGAACAATTCACGTTAGAACAGATGTTGTATGCCATTGCTGTTGGGTCAGCCAATGATGGCTGTGTTGCGGTAGCGGAACATATCAACGGAACCCATGAAGCGTTTGTGGAAGAAATGAATAAAAAGGCCAAAGCCTTAGGTTTAAAAGATACGCATTTCGCCAATGCCTATGGGCTACCCGCAGAGGGACATTATACGAGTGCGTATGATCTGGCACTCATTTCCAGAGAGGCCCTCAATTATCCGTTAGTCAGAAAGCTGACCAATACGAAAGAATATGATTTACGAGATGGTAAATTTAAGCTTTGGAATACCAACAAGTTACTTTGGTGGTACCCTGGGGCGGATGGCTTTAAAACTGGGTGGACGAATGAAGCGAAGTATTGTCTAGCTTCTACGGTTGAAAGAAATGGCTTAAGGTTGATTTGTGTCGTCATGGGCGTACCCCAAGTGAGAGGACATTTTGCGGAGTCAATGAAAATCTATAACTATGGTTTTGCAAAATACGAGTTTAAACAATTTGCTCCAGTTGCGCAAAAACTTGGGGTGGTAAAGGTACAAAAGGGAATGGACGCTGAGGTAGAAGCACTCACAGACAAATCATTGGGTGCGACGGTGGAAAAAGGAAAAGATCAAAATTTATGGGTCGAGACAAAGCTCAACCCAACAATCACTGCTCCAATTCAAAAGGGACAAAAGTTAGGAGAAGTTCTCCTCTATCGCAACGACGAGTTGCAAGCAAGTGTCAATTTAATAGCTGATCACGCGATTGCCAAAGCTGGTCTTGCGCAACAAATGACACGGACTCTGAAAGGCGTTTTTGGATACTAATATAAACCTTTTAGCCTAAGTGAGTGGAATCTGTGGAATCAATGTCTGAGCTATCCTTAATCTTGGACAGTCCACGGATCCTAAGGAGCGCTGCCCGTTCTATACGAGATATCTGAACCTGTGACAAATTGAGCAGCGCGGCAATTTGGCTCTGCGTCTTATCTTCGAAAAATCGCATCATGAGCACGCGCTTTTCACGTTCAGGTAGTTTATCCAGGACTTCATTAAGGGCAATCTTATCAATCCAACTGGGGTCAAGCCCCTTGTCATCGGAGAGCTGGTCGAGAACGAAGATCGGATCGGAGTCGTCTTGATATAGGGTGTCGTAAATTGAGGTAGGGCTCTGTATGGCTTCAAGTGCGGCGACAATATCTTCCCGGTCGACACCGATGTTTGTCGCTATCTCTCCGATGGTTGCCTCTCGACCCAGCTTTGCAGCAAGTTCATCCCTAGCACGATTCACTTTATAAACAAGCTCCTTATAGGAACGAGGAACCTTTACCGGGTGGTCATCTCTGAGAAAACGTCGGATTTCCCCGATAATCATCGGAACTGCATACGTCGAAAACTTCACTCCGTAAGTAAAGTCGAATTTGTCAATGGCTTTAATGAGTCCTATCGTTCCGATCTGAAAGAGGTCTTCTAGCTCATAGCCCCGTTGGGAAAAACGGTGGACCAAATTAAAGATCAGTTTTAAGTTGCAATTGATTAAACGTTCACGGGCCACAGTATCGCCCTCTTTGGCCGCATGGAGGGCGAGCATCATCTCCTTATCCGAAAGCAGAGGGAAGTGAGGGAGATTCATTTCAGTTAATCGTTGAATCATATCGCGCCCCCCCTAATGCGAGGAGATGGGTGTTTGCTTGAGATGCTTAATCATGGTCACAGTTGTTCCCACTTCAAGCGTAGATTCTACTTGAAGATCGTCCATGAAAGATTGCATGAAGACAAAGCCCAGCCCCATTCGCTCCGGATCCGTACTATAGGCAGGTTGCATGGCTTGTTCAATATCCGAGATGCCACACCCTTCATCTTTCACAACAATCTTAAGGCTTTCGTCAGCGATCCCAAGATCGAGGTAAACGATGCGATTAGGGTTACTTTGGTATCCGTGGATGATGGCATTGGAAACAGCTTCGGAAACGGCGACTTTAAGTTCTTCAATGTCATTCAGCGGAAGATCCAGTTGCGCTCCAACTGAAGCGATCAGTAAACGGGCAATGCTTACATTTTCCGCGATACTTGAAAATGTAAGGTTCAATTGATTGTTTTTCATTTAGGCTCCCCTTCCTTCCTCGTATGCGTGCGCTTCATCCACATAGAAACTAATAATCTTCGGTAGCCCCGACAATTCCATGATCTTATAAATATGTGGAGGTACGTTGGTGATTTTTAGATGTCCCCCCAAAGGGAGTAGCTTCTTGTACCTGCCTATGATGACGCCTAATCCGGAACTGTCAACAAACCCAACGTCTTGAAGATTAAGAATGACCGTGCGAATGCCTCGTTTCTCAATCTCCATGTCAATGGCTTGTCTCACCATAGAAGCCGTGTGCATGTCCAGTTCTCCATCCAAGCGCAAGAGCAGGGTCAGGCGCTCTATCTTCTTTTCAAGGTTCAAGACCATTCCCCCTATAATTTTCTCCCAGTACTATTGATTTCGAGATCACCCATAATTTTCCTGCTTGAATTTAAAGAATTCCTTAGGAAGCTGTGTCGAAATTAGAGGGTATAAAGAAAACTTGGCTAATGCCAAGCCTTCAGGCGCTGACCAAGGATGGTCTAGTACCCGACAAGACTTGTTCGCTTAGTATAATTTAGGTCGTTCTGATTAATAATACAAATTAGCCTGTCATGTGTAAAGAAGGAGGAGTTAAGTTGGATAAACAGTCTATGCGTCCGCCTACAATCACAGTAAATTCTGACCAATATAAGGCGCTAACTCAGCAATTTACGCCTAAGCCCACCATTGTTAAGAACGTGATACTGGCTTTTGTCGTTGGGGGAATTATTTGCGCGATTGGCCAGGTGATCGTGAATCTATATGTTAGCCTTGGGTTCGTCCGTCCTGATGCATCGACGGCCGCCACCGCGACCATGATCTTTCTTGGCGCATTATTAACAGGCTTAGGAATTTATGATGAAATCGGGAAATTTGGAGGAGCTGGCTCCATTGTACCAGTCACTGGATTTGCTAACTCCATAGTCTCACCTGCCATGGAATTTAAAAGAGAAGGCTATGTATTGGGTGTTGGAGCAAAGTTGTTCACGGTTGCGGGTCCAGTTCTTGTATATGGGATTACCACATCAATTGTGGTAGGAATCGTTCATTTTATCTTACACTAATATACCGAGGGTTCGGGCCTTAGTAAAAAACACCGAAGTTACGTCAATTCTTGACTTTTAAGAAGGGGGATGAATAAAGGGATGGATTTGAAACGTGTAGGGAATCAGACCGTGGTGTTTGCCAACCCCCCTGTCATATTATCGTCTTATTCTGTCGTGGGGCCTAAAGAGGGGCAAGGTCCTCTTAAAAAAACATTCAGTAAGGTCTGGAAGGACCAAATAGACGGTGAAAAATCCTGGGAGTTAGCGGAGAGCAAGATGCTCCAAGAGGCGTTGCAGGGCGCCATTGATCAAGCTGGCATTCCTAAGGAACAAATTGATTTTATGTTAGCGGGAGATTTACTCAATCAACTCATCTCCTCTAACTTTGCTGCGCGTCAAATGGCCTTGCCTTTTATTGGAATATATGGAGCTTGTTCTACGATGGCTTTAGGTATGGCTCTTGGGAGTATGCTCATTGACGGAGGATTCGCTCGAAATGTCCTTGTCGGCGTATCGAGCCACCATGACACAGCAGAGCGTCAATTTCGCCTGCCGACAGAACAAGGCGCGCAAAGGGCAATGTATGCACAGTGGACCGTGACGGGGGCGGGGAGTCTACTCCTCGGAAAAAGCGGGGATGGGCCACGAATCACCTCAGCGACGATTGGAAGAATCTTGGATTTTGACGTAAATGACGCCAATAACATGGGTGCAGCTATGGCTCCGGCGGTCTCGGATACGATCTTAAATCACCTCCATGATTTGCAACGCAAACCGGTGGACTATGACTTAATAGCTTCTGGAGATCTAGGCACGGTCGGATCAGCACTCGCAGCGGAAGTTCTCAAGAAAAGCGGCTTAGATATGGGCACGGGCTTCAAGGATTGTGGAGTAATGATGTATGATGCCAGTCAAGATGTCCATGCGGGAGGCAGTGGATGTGGTTGTTCAGCAGCGGTTTTCGCCGGGGATATTATGCAAAGGATGAAGGTCGGAGCGCTAAAACGAGTGTTACTTGTGGGCAGTGGTGCCCTGCACAGTTCAACATCGATTCTTCAAGGAGAGTCCATTCCTGGTATTGGTCACGCAGTTGCAATTGAGGCATGAAAGAAGTGGATATGTTTGTTTGAAATGATTATTCCAGCTTTTATAGTTGGAGGATTAATCTGTGTTATTGGGCAGCTACTGATGGACTTAACGAAACCTAATATTACGCCAGCGCATGTTCTCGTCTCCTTTGTGACAGGCGGAGCCATCCTTGGCGCTTTAGGGTGGTACGCACCCCTGGTGAAAATTGGAGGAGCAGGGGCCACAATTCCCTTATCGGGTTTTGGGTATATCCTTTCCAAAGGGGCCATGGAGGCAGTTGAAAAGCGGGGCCTCATAGGGGCGTTATCAGGTGGTGTTGAAGCAGCCGCAGTCGGAATCGCCGCGGCGGTGTTTTTTGGCTATTTGATGGCTGTTATGTTTAACCCCAAGGGATAGGGCATATTTGAAAAAACTGTTTAATGAAACACAAGCTCGAAAATTGGCCTTCTGTAGGAGGAACTGCAAGGCATGGATAATAATTCAAGCGAGAAGAATGTTCCCGTCAGCAAGAATTATCAAGACAACGTTGATTACCTAAATAAGGAATTAGGGATTCCTGATAATTTTGACATTGTCCTTCGAGAGATGAGCATCGGTGGTAAAAGAGTCGCCATTTATTCTGTGAATGGCATGGTCGACACACATGTCGCCAGCTACATATTAGACGCTTTAATTGACTTGGAACGCTCCGACTTAATTGTGAATGCGTTGGATAAATTGGTCAAAGGGCGTATTGTCAATTTGCAGGTGACGGAAGTCCAAACAATGGATAAGGTGTTCTATTTTGTATTATCAGGACCCATGGCGATCTTTATCGATGGACAAGAGAAGGCTATCATTGTAGACGCTCGTACCTATCCCTCTCGTCAGCCTCAGGAACCGGATATCGAACGCGTCACTCGTGGATCCCGAGACGGATTCACGGAGACACTCGTGGCAAACACCGCCTTGATACGCCGGCGCTTACGGGATCCAAAACTGCGCATGAAGCTGGTCCAAGTGGGAGGGCGTTCGAAAACCGATGTTTGCATTGCCTATATTGAAGATATTACCAACTTAGAGTTGGTCACAAAAATCCAAAAAGACATTCAAGCCATCAAAATTGATGGAATTCCCATGGCAGAAAAGAGTGTCGAAGAATTCATTCTTGGAAGTAAGTTTTGGAATCCCTATCCACGCGTGCGTTATACTGAACGCCCGGATGTTGCAGCAATTCATTTACTTCAAGGGTATGTCATCATCATTGTCGATACTTCTCCCTCGGTCATCATCGCGCCCGCGACGTTTTGGAGTCATGTCCAGCATGCCGAGGAATACAGGCAAGAGCCGATTGTGGGGGCGTATCTTCGATGGATACGATTCGGTGGGATTTTTGCTGCGGTCTTTCTTCTCCCACTCTGGCTTGCAGCGGCCTTAAATCCGCAATTACTGCCGCATTGGCTTCAGTTTATTGGCCTGATTAAACCCACGAAAATACCATTACTCTTCCAAGTCTTAATGGCCGAGTTTGGGGTGGATCTTTTACGCATGGCCACCATTCATACACCAGGACCCTTGGGATCGGCTTTGGGTATCATTGCCGCCTTCATGCTTGGAGATATTGCGGTCAAAGTGGGTCTGTTTGCTCCTGAAGTCGTCATGTACATTGCCATTGCGGCGGTGGGAACGTATGCGACTCCCAGCTATGAATTGGGTTTGGCCAACCGCTTGGCACGCCTGTTTCTCGTACTCATGGCGGGTCTCTTTAACTTTATTGGGTTTGGGATCGGCACGGTTATGCTGTTCTTTCTTTTATGGCGGACAAAATCGTTTGGAGTCCCTTATCTCTGGCCACTCCTCCCCTTAGATGTCAAGGCCTTGTGGGCGATTTTGGTGCGTGCTCCAGTACCCATTAAAGACCAACGTCCTAGTATTTTAAAGCCACAAGATCAAGACCGTCAGCCGGAGGGTAGCGGTAAATAGATTATGGAAGGATGCCAGTATAGTGAAGATAGGGTTTCCTCGGGCTCTTTTTTATTACGATTATTTCCCATTCTGGGCTGGATTTTTTCACGCACTGGGTATTAAGCTGGTGACCTCTCCAGCCACACAACGAAAAATTATGGAACAGGGTTTAAAAAACGCCAGTGACGAAACGTGTTTACCCCTTAAGCTTCTAGCAGGACATATCCAAGCGCTCGATCAGGTTGATGCGATTTTTCTGCCCCGTATGGTCAGTGTTGAGGCAGACACTTACAATTGTCCGAAATTCTTAGGAATTCCGGAAAGCCTTCTTCCTGCTGTCCCCGCCGGAATTCCCGTCTTAACCGTCACATTAAATTGGCGGAAAGGACAACGTCAGGTCCTGAGAGATCTTCAGGGCTTGGGGCTTCAGCTAGGTAAGGGCAAGGCGGATATTCGAAAAGCCTTTACCCTAGCTCAACAGTGGCAGAAGAGATATCAAGATTCAAGGGGCACAGGTTGGGATTTTAAGGAGAGCATACGTGAGATCGAGAGTGCTACAAAGAGCTCACCGAACTCTCAAAAGGACGTTTTGCCTTCGAACGAAACCTGGATAGAACGGCTGGTTGCAAAGATGTCCAGAAAGGTTCTTGTCCCGACAGTTCCGTCGATTCCAATGGCTGCCCATGATACAGGTCGCATGAGAATAGCCTTAGTCGGGCATTCCTACCTAACTCATGAAGGTTATGCGAACTTAAACCTTCTCGGGAAACTGGGCGAAAGGGCGGAGGTTCAATTAGTCCAAAACATTAGGCAAGAAGAGATTGAGACTCATTTGTTAGGATTACACAAAAAGTTGTTTTGGAATCACGCGAAGCAAATTTATGGGGCCGGGAATAAGTTTGTAACAGATCCGAAAATTGATGGGGTCATCTATTTATCGTGCTTTGGATGTGGGACTGATTCCATGGTTCAAGATCTTTTAGCGCGCTTTGCTCGGGAGCAGCATAAGCCCTATATGACGATCACCCTTGACGAACACAGCGGAGAGGCAGGCCTAATAACTCGCCTTGAAGCCTTTTTAGATATGGTCGAAAGGAGAAAAGCGCATGAAAGTTACGTTTCCACACATGGGGAACGCCTGGATCGTGATTCAAACACTCTTTGAGTCTCTCAATGTCGAAGTGGTCGTCCCCCCCATTAACAGTAAACGTACCTTGCAATTAGGCACGCGGTTGTCCCCAGAATCCGCATGTCTGCCTATGAAATTAAATCTGGGTAATTACATTGAAGCGACGAATCAGGGCGCGGACACGATTGTGATTACGGGAGGAATCGGTCCCTGCCGTTTTGGTTATTATGGCGAAGTTGAACGGCAGATCCTGCGCGATGCAGGATATGCTTATGATCTGGTGACCCTCGAACCGCCCGATGGAAGTGTGCTTGGGTTGGCAGGACGTATCCGGTATTTAGCGGGCTCCAAAAATTCTTGGTTAAAGATTCTTAAGGCCTTACGATTCGCCTATTTTAAAAGTGTTGCCTTAGACCGAGTGGAAGATCTGATTCATGCCGCTAGGCCGAGGCTACCGAACCAGAGAGAAACGGAAAAATTGTATGAAGATGCCAAACTAAGGATAGCGCAAACGATGAGTGAGATTGGGGTTAAGGATACAGTCCGGTGGGTGCAGGAAAGTATTCGTGAGCGGCAAGAGGCACTAGACCCTTCCGAACGGTTGTCTAAACCTCTTCGCATAGGAATTATTGGGGAGATTTACACGATGTTAGATAATTATACCTCGGTGGGTATAGAGGAGGAACTAGGGCGCTTAGGCGTGGAAGTGGATCGTTCAATCTACCTTTCAGGCTGGATTGGAAACCATGTGTTTCAAGGTCTAGCCCCAGGATATCGGTCAATTAGATCCTATCCCGGTCACGCGAAACTCTTTTTACCGCATTTTGTAGGGGGTCATGGTCAGGAAACGGTGGGCGCTGCTGTGAAATTTGCGAAGGAAGGTTTTGATGGGATCATTCAAATTTTCCCATTATCTTGCATGCCGGAAATTGTAGCAGCCAGTGTTTTGCCGAAAGTACAAGAAGTGTATAAAGTGCCAATTATGACACTGATTGTGGACGAACATACTGGACACGCAGGGATGCAAACGCGGTTAGAGGCATTTGCTGATTTGCTCCAAAGGGCAAACGTTGAACCTGGGACTGGACAAAAAAGAGGCGAGGTGCTGAACGTTGGGGAAAGATAAGTACTTTCTAGGGGTCGACGTGGGTTCAGTGAGTACGAATATCGTGTTGCTGGGACCAGACAATACGTTGAAAGAGGCTCTATACCTGAGAACGCAAGGGCGCCCCATGCAAACGATTCAAGAAGGAATGAAACTATTGAGGTCCAAGATCGGGGACTCAGTTGAGATTATTGGGGTCGGAACCACGGGAAGTGCTCGTCAGCTTGCGGCAACTCTCTTAGGCGCTGATGTCGTGAAAAATGAGATTACCGCTCATGCGGTCGCTGCTTCACGGGTCAATCCAGAGGTACAAACAATTCTTGAAATTGGAGGGCAGGACTCGAAGATCATCATTTTGAGAGATGGTGTCGTTTCTGATTTCGCAATGAATACCGTCTGTGCAGCCGGGACGGGGTCGTTTCTAGATCAGCAAGCCGCGAGGTTGGGCATTCCAATTGAAGAATTCGGTCCGCTAGCCCTACAAGCAAAGCATCCTGTGCAGATTGCGGGGCGCTGTTCTGTCTTTGCGGAATCAGATATGATCCACAAACAGCAGTTAGGACATTCTCTCCCAGATATTTTGGCAGGTCTATGTCAGGCAATGGTGCGAAATTATCTAAATAACGTGGGTAAAAATAAAGACATACGAGGCCCAATTTTCTTCCAAGGCGGCGTGGCCGCAAATCCCGGAATACGTAAAGCCTTTGAAGATGAGTTAGGACAACCGATGATTGTGCCAGAGCATTTTGGCGTCATGGGTGCCTTAGGGGCGGCGTACTTAGCGCAGGAAAAAGTGGCAAGGCAAGTTGAAATACAGACCAAATTCCGCGGCTTACATCTGGGTGAGGCCGAATTCCAGGCCAAAAGCTTTGAATGCTCCGGGTGCGCAAATCGTTGTGAGGTCGTAGAAATCATGCAGGATGGGATGAGTTTGGCGATGTGGGGAGATCGGTGTGGAAAGTGGTCGGTGGCTACCACTGCCAATGTCAGTGTTGGTACCGGTATTACGAAACATAACAGCAAACGACAGGGAGCGTAGTATACAATATAATTTTTGTAGAACCCTAAGGATTCTGATATACTGAATAAAATTATATAATGCCTCATCTCTTTGGAGGTGTGGTAGAGGCGCGAAGGACAAGAGTACCGTGGAGTAAGTTACGGAAACTGATGAGCCCATGGAAAAGGGGACTTCGCCGAAGCCCAAAAAACCGTCGTTTTTGGTGCTGGGTCTGCAGTTAACAATTGCAGGACTGTCACATGATGGCTTAGACCAAGCATCGTGTGGAGAGCTACTCCCAACAGGAGAAGAGGGTCAATGTTTACGTGCATATTGCACGGTAACAGAGGACCTCCTTCTGTTGCCGTTTTTATTTTTTTGAATATCTTATAGGGAAAGGGAGGAAGAGAAAATGAGGCTTCACGGTACACAATTGGTAAATGAGCAAGGGCATCTAGAGATCGGCGGATGTGACACCGTAGAATTAGCCCAAAAATATGGTACACCTCTTTATATCATGGATGAAGCCCATATTCGGGACATTTGCCGACAGTACCATCGTTCGTTTGTGGAAGGCATGGAAAATACGGAGGTCATTTATGCTTCTAAAGCGTTCTCAACGCTGGCCATGTGCCGGATTATTGATGAAGAAGGGCTAGGCTTAGATGTTGTCTCAGGAGGAGAACTTTATACTGCTCTTCAGGCGAATTTCTCAGCTGCACGAATCTACTTTCATGGTAATAATAAATCTCGTGAAGAATTGGCCATGGCTATCAATGCCGGAGTAGGGCGAATTGTCGTAGATAATTTCTATGAGATGAGTGTCTTGAATGAGCTTGCTCAACAAATGAATCGACAGGTTGACATCCTCCTTCGGGTGACACCAGGGATTGAAGCGCATACCCATGAGTACATCCAGACGGGTCAGATCGATTCTAAGTTTGGATTTACATTACCAGACGGCACTGCAGATCGGGCGTTAGATTTAGCATTATCCTCTCCTAACCTCGTCGTCAAAGGCATTCATGCTCATATTGGGTCACAAATCTTTGAGCTAGATTCCTTCAGGCATGAGGTTCAGATTATGATTCATTATATGGCAGACATCTTGAAGCGAACGGGTTGCCTTCTACGGGAATTGGATCTTGGTGGAGGATTTGGAATTTATTACGCGTCCGGCGATGATCCTGCTCAAATTGCAGATTATGCCAAAGCGGTTCAGGTTGCCTTGGACGATGCTTGTGAGGATCAAAAGTTTCCGCGTCCAAAGATTATTGTTGAGCCAGGCCGTTCCATCGTTGGAACAGCAGGAACCACACTCTATACCGTCGGTTCCATCAAAGAAATTCCCGAGATCCGGAAATATGTTGCAGTGGATGGGGGTATGGCTGACAATCCACGGCCGGCACTATATCAAGCGCGTTACGAGGCAGTGCTTGCCAACCGCGCGAACGAAGAAGCTGTTGAATCTGTTTCGATTACCGGAAAGTGCTGCGAGTCTGGAGATATGTTGATTTGGGATATTGATCTTCCCAGAGCCATTTCAGGTGATTTACTCGCTGTTTCTTGTACTGGAGCTTATAACTATTCCATGTCCTCGAATTATAACCGTCTTACAAGGCCAGAGGTGGTATTAGTGGACGGCGGTCATGCCGATGTTATCGTAAACCGTGAAACCCATTCAGACTTGCTACGAAATGATGTTTTGCCTGCACGTTTGAAGTATTTACAAATGGCAAGTCGATAATATAACCCCAAAAAGGGCCCGTGTGCGTTGTTCTGACGCTTGCGGGTCCTTTTTTAACGCTTTTGTGGGCGAACAATTACAAGATCCAAGGCAACCAACATAAGAGTTGCAATCAAAATGAGTGCCAAACCTTTCGAGGAAACAGTTGATGCATACGTTACAGGCGGCATCGAATAAGACGAGAAGGGTGCTTGAGAAGGAACGATCGGCCGAGGCATAGTAGAGTAGTAGGGGTATGATTGAGAACGATTGGCTAATGTTGCTTGAGCATGCGTGTATCGGTATTGGGGGGCATAGGGTGAAGTCGGACGGGGAAAATATAAGGGATTGGTTGCTTGAACTGCCCTTGATTGCACGGGCCTTGGTTGTGGAGGATTATACGGGGGACAGTAAACCCCGGTATGATGATGGAAGAGTAGAGGACCTCGTAACACCGGAGCATAGACACGAGGGTAAACAGCGCTCAATATCAGCCCCCCTTTTTATGGTAGTATATGTAATAGTTGGGATAGTGGTACCTCCAGAAAGAGTGAATCATGGAATTTGAAAAGCGACTAGTAGAACAAACGGTTGAAGATGGTGACCAAGAAAATTATGATTTGTTGCTAAATATTTCTTAAACACATTTTGAATATTTTAAGGGAGATTGATTGATGCTAAAGAGAAAGAAAAAATAGAGAATGCGTTGGAAATGGAGTGGACTCCGATGCCCGAAAATAAATCATATGGACAAACGATCCTCAGTGCCTTAAAGGGCTATAAAAAAGCGATGCTACTGGGACTATTCCTAGGCATTTTAGTTTTAGGAGGCAGTTTAGTAAGCAAAGTAGTAGGCAATGAAGACCATAGGGTGCAAGCTCAAGAACAAACTAGCACGAGTGAACTCAGAACGACAGAAATTAGCACGAGCGGTGACAACCCAATAGAAAGCTTGGACGACTCTACCGTAGAGCCAGATTACGTTGTGCCAAACCATGAGCCTGTTTTTAATTTTAAAGGGGAACGGTTTACAGTTCTATTAGTGGGGGTAGACCGTCGGCCAGGCGACACGACGCTCAGTAATACGGATACTCTTTTATTAGCCAGTGTTAATACCGTCAACGGTAAAATTGCCCTCCTCTCCATTCCTAGAGATACGCAAGTCATTGTGCCAGGCCATGGAAAGGAAAAAATTAATGCGGCTGCACGAGTTGGACAAGGAATTAAAACGACAACCGCTTTGATCGAAGGGATCACGGGTCAGTCTATTGATGGTTATGTCATCACAAATTTTAATGGATTTAAGTCCATTATTGATACACTAGGCGGCATTACTGTAGACGTTGAAAAGAATATGTACTATGTCACAGGTGACTCATCAGATGGCGTCATTAATCTTAAAAAAGGGTCTCAACGTCTAGACGGGGCACAGGCCTTGCAATATTCAAGGTTCCGTCAAGATGCCTTGGCGGACATAACAAGAACGGCACGACAACAGGCCGTCATGAAAGCCATAGGCAAAGAGTTTTTGCAAGTGAAGACCGTTCCGAAGCTGCTTTGGCTTGTTCCTCAAATTACTAGATCAGTAGAAACAAACCTTTCAATTGCAAAATTGTGGTCAATGACAAATTTCCTGGTTCGTAACCAAGATCCAGAGATTTCATCGCAAACCTTGCCCGGCAATTTCCTCATTGAAAATAATATTAGTTACTGGAAAGTTAACTCTCAGAAGTCGCACGCACTTATAAAAAAACTTTTCGAAGAGGGAAAGACTAGCAGCGCGTTTTTTGGAACGCCTTGAGTAGGTCAACCGAAAAATGTGTTAAATCGGGGAGAATAAGGTCTGCGTGTGTTAGGTCTTGCACAGTTGCAGCGGCAGGATTAGGAATACCGATGCACCATAGCCCTGCTGATTTGGCAGATTGAACCCCTACTTGAGCGTCTTCAAAAACCACGCCTTCGTTTGGAGAAATCTTTAATCGTTGTGCGGTTAGGCGGTACGGCTCGGGGTCGGGCTTTCCATTTCGAACGTCTTCACCACAAATTGTGATATCAAAGGCATCCCATAGCCCTAATCTTCTAACAACTAATTCCACCCTTGGGCGGGACCCGGAAGAGGTTAAAGCTAAACTGTAACCGTGTGCTTGTAATGTATGAAGGACCTCATCGACACCTAGCATGGGCTGAATTTCTTCGTCGTTCATCATGTCAGCGAAAAGAGCTTGCTTTCTTTGAATCATCTCTGATAAAGAAGCCGTTAGTTTCAATTCCTGCTTAATCCGTTCCAAAATATCATTCTCTCGAAGTCCTGAGGAGTTATACCGAAGGTCTTCCGAAAGGGCGTCAAACGAACCACCATAATCCAAACAGATTTGGCGTTCCGCAGCTTTATGGATTTTCTCTAAGTCAATAATCAGTTCATCTAGATCAAAAATAGCGGCTCGGATCATGATTGCAGAGCTCCTTTCAGGTTATAAGAGAAAGTAATTTCAAGTGTCGCTTGCTGAAAGTGTAACATCTACTAAACTATAACGCGAGGAATTTAACGCACGATATGATATAGTGTAAGGAATAAATCCGCAAAAAGTTGTCATCCTGGATGAAGGGGAATGTGGTGTATGGAAGCGTTTTATATTAACGCAAAGGGTATAGAAGAGATAGGGGAAATTGAGCCACAATCGAAAGAGGAAGAAGGGTTCAAGTTCGTTGTATTAGGCCTGGAAGAATGGGATCAGGTACCACTCTTATGGCCAGATCATAGTGAACAGCAATTGAATTGGATCGAACGCTTGCGCGAAAGAGAAGCGGTGGAGCTTCGCGCGAAAGTTAGAGAAGGTTCTTTAATCTTTCACCCCCGTTTTGAGCGATTGAGCAAGAATGTGCATTATATGTGTTTTCGAGATATTGATGATCAACGGAAGGAATGGCCCATCCGTTTATTTATAACCTCAAATCTTTTTGTTATGTTAGGATGGAATGGAGTTAACCAGGAAATTCTGACAGAATGGGCTGAACGTGGTATTTTGGCGAATCCTATTGAGCTAGCATGTGCGTTAGGCTTAAGAATATTGCGTCACCATCAAAAACGACTTGATATTATTGAAGATCAAATGGATGTTATTGAAGAAGAAGTCCTGATTGTTCCTCGCCCCTGGCAACTTAAACGGATTATCTCTTTGCACCGTCAAATACTGGGTTTGAAACGATCCTTAAATGCCCATCAGAGTGTTTTTGGACGCTTGAAGAATATCGAGAAACCAGAGTATGGAGATCTCCAAGAACAATTAATCTTCGAAATTCAGCGTATCATCAATAATGCTCACCAAACACATGAAATGATTGAGAGCTTAAGAGAAGCCTATCAGGCGGCAGTCGATAATCGAGCGAATGAAATCATGAAAGTACTGACACTGCTAGCAACCATTATATTACCGATTGCTTTGCTGACCGGTTTCTTTGGAATGAATTTTGAAATCATGCCATTCACTCATCAACCGTATGGAATTTTAATTTTTTATAGTTTAACTGCTGTAATTTTATCAGGGATTATGTTTTACTTTTGGAAGAAGAAATGGCTAGAATAATAGATTATCTTATCTTGTCTTTTTGATCAAACAATTATATAATATATGAGTTGTTATAAGGTTGAATTTTTGGAGGGTGCATACATTGGAGAAGCTACTAGACAAATTAAAAGAATACTTAAAAATGGAAACTGAAATTCCTTATGAGGAATTTTCGGAGTATTATCGCGATCTAATTGCTGAACTGAATCAAACATTTAATGACCTTGATCGGGAAAATCGTCTAAAAGCTCTTTATATTTGTTCGATTGTACAATCCAACGCAGATGCTAGAGCAAAAGAAAGTAAAGCCACTGCCAAAACGTTCAAAAAGATAAGTGCTAAATGTGCTTTTTGGTCAGATGCAATTAAGTTCAACCTGGGAAAAGACGGCATGTCACCGCAGGAAATTGAAGAAGCAACGGAAGCAATTAACACCAGTATTTAATTTAATTCAAGTTAGATTGAATGAGTGAATTAGGACATCAAGCCTGAAGGGGTCTTGATGTTTCTTTTTTTTCACTAATCCTGAAACATTTGAACCTTCATAATCGTAATAGAAGTGTAGACGAAAATTCAACAAGAAGTGAGGCAATGAACATGACTGAAAAATTATACCGGTCAGAACGAGAAAAGATGATCGGCGGGGTTTGTGGAGGACTTGCTGATTATTTCAGTATCGATGTAACCTTGGTGCGACTCATTGTGTTAGTTGCTACCTTCGCGGGGGGCGTAGGCTTCTTGGCTTACTTTATCGCTTGGATCATCATTCCAGTGAACCCTGGTGAACGAGTTCAGACTCGTGATGTCGGTGAGGTGGGCATTCCGTTACTGGAAAAGCACGAGAAGCAGGAGAAATCCGAAAATCATGAGAACCGCTCAAAGATAGCCGGTGGAATATTAGTGACTTTAGGGGTGCTTTTCCTACTGGAACGTTTTCTCCCATATTGGTTTGATATGAGTAAAATGTGGCCTGTTCTTCTGATCTTAATAGGCCTCGGGATTATTTATCGGGGGGGACGGAAATGAGGAGAGTATTTAATTCTATTAGCCGTGGACTACTTCTTATTACGATTGGGATTATCTTTTTTCTCCTTAACTATGATATTTTATCCTGGGGTTTTTGGGTTCATGTCGTTGACCTATGGCCTTTAATTCTCATCTTGGCAGGGATCGGGTTGTTGTTTAGCCGAAGAATCCCGTTCAGCGCTGTTTTACTGGTATTTCTATTGAGCATGGTTGCCTACTCTCTTGTTGTGGGAGATAAGCCATTACCTGGTCCAATGAATAACTATTTTAATAAAACTACAGAAACAAAGCGCATCAATGTACCCTTGCCTTCGGATGTGAAGAAAGCCCGGGTCAACCTTAACTTGGGTGGCGCGGAGATAAATGTCGGGGCTCTTGATTCAAATGAACTCATGACGGGGAATTATCAAGGCAGAAAACAAAGTAACGTTGGTGGACCTGATAAATCAGGTTTAACGACGCAACAATCGGGAGACACTCTAACTGTTGACCTGTCGTCAGCTTCATTTGGGAAGACCTCGGGTGATAATAATGGCAGCGATTTAGAGCTTAACTTATCAAAGAAGGTACACTATGACCTAGATATGTCGGCAGGTGCGATCAATGGCACGATGGATTTAAGCCAACTTTTGGTGGATAATCTTAAAATTAGTACAGGTGCAAGTGATTTTAGACTAGGATTTGGAGACATGGGAATTGCCACCCACGGGAAAATTGATAGTGGCGCTTCCAAAATAACGTTGGTTATACCCGAAAATGTAGGGGTTACCATTCGCCTGAATGGAGTAGCCACAAGTACCAATTTTATGGGTTCAGGATTACTGCAAGATAATAAAAGTTGGGTAAGTCCTCAGTACGCTGATGCGAAAACAAAAATCGATTTAGATATTTCCATGGCCGCTGGCTCCGTTCAATTAGAACGTTCCAAAGTCAACCTTCAATAATCAAGTCCGTTTATTATATCGTGGAAAGTTAGGGGAGCGCGCAATGCGCTCCGTTTTTTTCACTCAGAAGCGCAAAGCATCTTAATCGTTTACAGTTATAAATATATTAGAATCGATCTCCTTGAAGTTGCCGTAAACGGGCTTGTGATGGTATAATTTAGAAAAATCCTGATGATAAAGAATTTGAGGATGCAGTTATGGATATCATTTTGGCTCATCGCCAACTCGATTTTGATGCGTTAGCGTCGATGGTGGCAGCCCAAAAAATTTACCCGGATAGTGTGTTGGTCATGGACGGAAAACCGGACGTCTATGTCCAAGACTTTTTGGCGTTATCTAGGGACCAACTGCGGTTTCGCAAAGCTCAGGATATTAACATGGACGAAGTGGCTCGGATTATCCTTGTAGATACTCATGAACTGCGTCGAGCGGGCATTCTGGGAGAAAAAGTTGCAAAGTTGCCTGGGGTTCAGGTGAAAATTTATGACCACCATCCTTATGGTGGTGAACTCAGACCGGGTATGGTGATCGAAACAGTTGGAGCGTGTGCAACCATACTTGTTGAGAAATTGGAAGCACTTGGGTTACCTTTAAGTAGTTTTGAAGCAACGTTGATTGCCATCGGAATCTATGCCGATACTGGAAGCTTATTGTTTGAAAGTACCACAGTTCGTGATGTTCAGGCTGTGGCTTATTTATTAGGACAAGGTGCGAATTTAGGCGTTGTTGCCGATTATTTACGACGACCGCTCGCTGATGAACAAACCGTACTATTGCAACAATTGATTGAACAAGGTAAGATCGAATTTTTTGATGGTTTGCCAGTCTATCTTTCGTACGCTGAGACAGAAGAGTACGTCGGTGGACTTGCTTTATTAGCTCATCAAATAGGGGAACTCGAAAGCGTTGATACTTGGTTTTTAGTGGTCAAAATGGAAAATCGGGTCTACGTCGTAGGTCGTTCAAGAGGTAGAGGTTTATCTGTCGATGGAGTGGTACAGCTATTTGGTGGGGCGGGCCATCCTAGGGCTGCTTCTGCTACCATAAAAGACGTTGAAATCTCTGAGATCTTGATAAAAATTCGTTTAGGCCTTCAGAGTCTCGCGGTTCGCCCTCATCTTGTGCGGGATATGATGAGTTATCCGGTGAAGACTGTGTCCCCGGACACATTGCTTGGTGAGGTTGAACAAATTTTATTGCGTTATGGGCATACAGGCGTACCAGTCACGGAGGACAAACGTTTAGTGGGGATTATTTCCCGGCGTGATGTCGATAAGGCGATTAAACACGGTTTAACACACGCACCAGTGAAGGGCTTTATGACCACAAAGGTCACGACAGTTGATGTGAACGCGCCCTGGGAAGAAGTCCAGCGTCTGATGGTCCAGCATGATATTGGACGTCTGCCGGTGGTGGAAGAAGGCAATGTCGTTGGAATCGTTTCCCGGTCAGATGTCTTGCGGCTCGTACATGGTGGCTCGGTTCCTATGGAAACCCAACTTGTTCGGGAGCGTAGTGTCGCAATTCGTCAGGATATTTTGGATTTGATAGAACATCTGCCAGAAGAGATACGGAAGCTCCTTGAAGCAGTGCGCGATACGGCAGAGGAAGAAGGCTATTCCGTTTATCTTGTCGGAGGGTTTGTCAGGGACTTGCTCCTATTTTTCCCCACGCAAGATCTGGATTTTGTCGTAGAAGGTAGCGGGGGGCAATTCGCAGAAGCCTTGTTAAAACGCATGCCGGACGGGAAACTAACCCAACACGTTCAGTTTGGGACAGCCCAAATCGTTTTTCCCGATGGGAGTCATGTTGACGTCGCTAGTACGCGGTGGGAATATTATTCTTTTCCGGGCGCACTTCCGCAAGTAGAAGAATCCTGCTTGCGAGATGATCTATTTCGACGCGACTTTACCATCAATTCCATGGCAATCTGTTTGAATACTGAGCATTTCGGGGAACTCGTCGATTATTATGGTGGGATGCGGGATTTACAACAAGGCGAAATTCGTTTCTTACACAATATAAGCTTTATTGATGACCCTACTCGGATGGTCAGGGCTATCCGTTTTTCAGAACGTTATCACTTCGATTTAGACAAAGAGACTCATGAGGCTTTACATACTGCGATCGAATCAGGCGTCCTTTCAAAGCTAAGCATTGAACGTTTTACAGAGGAAATCTTACTCGTTCTCAAAGAAATAAACTATCTGAGCATGGGTAAAGCCTTAGTCAGTAGTGGCCTATTTAAGGCGTGGTTTGGTGAAGATTACAATTGGAACTTTAACTTAGAGGCAGTAGACCATGCTGATGGGTCTTTGAATAGGCGCTGGTTAAGTTCTATTTCTAAAATGGATTCGCTAACGCTTGAAAGATTGCTCAATAGAGTGTGCCTTAGTAAATCCCTTCGGGATGACACCATGACCTTCATACGGTTGCGCGAGAGTTTAAAGGAGCCCTTGAGTCTGAGCGAGCTGGACCGATTGCTGCATAAAGCCCCAAAGGCAGTGGTGATGGTTTTAGCCCTCGATGATCGATTCCATCAGCGAATTACGGAATGTCTGCAGGCAGGACAAAGCATCAACATGTCTGTTGATGGTAAGTCACTTCTGCAGATGGGCGTTAAAGAAGGACCAGAAATTGGAGAAATCCTTGATCGAGTGCGTACGGCTTGGCTCGAAGGACGCATATGTACTTCAGAAGAAGAAAAAGGAATCGTTCGGCAGTGGGTTAATAACCTGCGTCGATAGAAGGAGGACGGGACTTGTTTGGCTTTGATTTACCGACTATCATCGCGAATATTCCAGCTTTGTTAATTGGATTTGCTTTTCACGAATTTGCCCATGCCTGGGTCGCTGATCGTTTAGGAGACCCAACTCCACGGAGTCAAGGGCGTTTAACGTTGAATCCTATCGCCCATTTGGACGTTTTTGGAACGCTCATGGCCCTCTTATTTCGATTCGGTTGGGCTAAGCCTGTCATGACCAACCCACAATACTACAAAGGCGATAAAAGAAGAGGGCAAATGATGGTGGCCCTAGCTGGACCCATCATGAATTTACTGATGGCCTTCGTCGTGATGTTTCTATGGTTTTTGACCATGCATTGGGTTCAAGGATCAACGTATAGCCTTTATATCTCTCGTGTCTTTGAAGCGACGGTGCTCATGAATCTAGGCTTAGGAATTTTTAATCTCTTGCCAATTGCGCCTCTTGATGGATTTGCCGTTCTCGTCGGGGTATTGCCTCACCGTTTTGCGCCTCAGCTACATATGCTAGAGCAGTACGGTATGATTATTTTAATGCTTCTTCTTTTCACCCCTGTTTTAGGTGTCGTACTTTACCCTGCAGTCAATGGTATCGCTAACTTGTACCAAACGATCATAACGCTGATCTTAACACCATTTTTAGGGTGAATAGTGGAATTGTACTATATGTTGTTCTTGTGTGAGTAGAAAATGAAAAATTTTAAAGCCCCTCAGAAGCACAAACGATGTTTCATGAGCGTTTGTGCCGTACCGAGAGGGCGGAATGGAGGCTAATATGAAAGGAAGAATATTAAGTGGGATGCGTCCCACGGGTTCACTGCATATTGGGCATCTGAGCGTCGTCCAGAACTGGGTTGCCCTCCAAAATGACTATGAGTGCTATTTTTCCATTGTGGATCTACATGCGTTGACAACGGGTTATGAAGACAGACTAGACTATCCTCGCCTACGACGGGAAATTGCCTTAGATTGGCTTAGTGTGGGAGTTGATCCTAAGAAAAGTGCTATCTTTATACAATCTGCAGTCAAGGAGCACTCTGAACTTCATCTGCTTCTGTCGATGTTTACGCCTTTGTCATGGTTGGAACGTGTTCCTACGTACAAGGATCAAATTCAACAATTAAGTCAACAGGGGAAAGACTTGGGAACTTACGGATTCTTAGGATACCCTCTTTTAATGGCCGCTGATATTTTGCTATATAAAGCGAGCGTGGTACCCGTCGGGGAAGATCAGATACCCCATGTTGAGCTGTGTCGGGAAATTGCCCGTCGTTTTAATCATCTATACGGAACGGTATTTCCTGAACCCAAAGATCTTGTCGGGAAAGTGCCTCTTTTACCAGGCGTTGACGGGCGGAAGATGAGTAAAAGTTATAATAATGCCATATCCCTTACGGCATCTCCTGAGGAGATTAAGACGCGGGTCCAACAAATGGTGACTGATCCAGCTCGCCTCAGAAAAGATGACCCCGGTCATCCTGAAGTGTGCATTGTTTATAAGTTTCATCAGATATACACACCGGAAGTTGCAGAAGTGGGTGAGAGCTGCCGCGGAGGTAAAGTGGGTTGTGTCGCTTGTAAACGCCACCTGGCGGAGAACTTGGAAAAGTTGTTAAGCCCGTTCAGGGAACGTCGTGCTTATTGGGAGGAACCAGGTCGCGTGGAGAAGGTCCTCGAAGAAGGGACAGAACGTGCTCGGATCACGGCGTCGGAGACCATGAAAGAAGTTCGCTGCGTCATGGGCCTGTAAATGGAAAACGAGAAAGCCGTTCCACAGGTTGAACTTCCTGCCTATAAGGGCCCCCTTGATTTACTATTGACCCTTATTCAACAAGAAAAAGTTGATATTTATGATATCCCCATTGCTCAGATAGCCGACCAGTTTGTGGAAGCCATACGAAATATGGGACCGATGGACATGGAACTCACAACAGAATTCCTAGTCCTCGCGGCCCAATTACTTTATATTAAGTCAAGGGAGCTTTTGCCGAAACCACCAAAAAGTGAACAAGATCAGCCAGGGGAGGAAGACCTGAGGCAGGAGCTGGTGGAACGCTTACTTGCTTATCGGACGTTCAAGCAGGCGGCACAAGTGTTAGAAGCATTAGAAACCTCTTCAGGACGATCTTACTGCCGTGAAGTAGACATTGAGGGCCTACTGGTGGATGTTAAGCCAGAGGATCCACTCAAGGGATTATCCTTTGATGATCTTTGGAAAGCTTTTTGCGGCGTGATTGAACGCGCCGAAAAAGGGGAAGAAATTCTCTATATTGAACCGGAGGAAATCGCCATTGGTGTGATGCTTGCGGATGTTTTGCGGCGCGTGATACTCCATCCCAAAGGAATGCGTTTTTACCAGCTCATGAGGATTGGCTCGCGAATGGAGATGGTTGTCTCTTTCTTAGCGCTGCTGGAACTTTTGCAATCGGGAAAAGTTCGCGCTGAACAACTGACAATACTGAGTGATATTATGATATTTCCGACGGAGAAAGCCTGGGAATTCACGGAAGAGGAGTAGATAAAATGCTGTTTCGGGAACCGGAAATGGCGGCATTAGAAGCGCTTTTATTCGTAGCCAAAAATCCGCTAACCGCTGAACTGCTCGGAGAGATTCTTGAGTTGGATCTGTTGAAGGTGGAAGAACTGCTTCACGAGCTTCAAAACCGATATACAGGTGATTCCTGTGGTTTGAAACTACTTGAAATCAATGGTGGATATATATTAGGTACCAAGCCCGAAGTCGCCCGCTATATCGAAATCCTTTATAAACAACCGTCACATGCCCTCTCCAATGCGGCACTTGAAGTGCTTTCTATTATCGCCTATAAACAGCCTGTGACCCGTGGAGAAGTAGACTTTGTCAGAGGCGTTCAATCTGATCGGGCTTTGTCTACGTTAGTGGAAAAGGGATTAGTGAAAGACGTCGGTCGTAAGGACAGCCCGGGGCGGCCAATCCTTTACGCTACGACAGAGCAGTTCCTTCTTCACTTTGGCTTGCGTTCATTAGACGATATGCCGAATATTGAAGTAGGTTTGGCCGCTGACGATGAGGTGGCGAGTACTATCACTATCGAGTAGTGAACTCTGCGTTGGGGATTAAAGTCATCGCTCTTGGAAGCGCGAAGTTCTGGTCGGTAATAAAAATGGGATGTAACGAAACGTTAAGTTTCGTTACATCCCATTTTTATTCATAAGCTCTTCTAACTCCAAAGAATAAGACATAATCAGGCAAATCAGTCTACAAGTTGGCAGCTTAAGAAGGTATTATTGAACCGGTGTGGAATTCGTTAGTCATGATTCCATTTATTGTGAATTCTCAATTGTGTGGATCTTTCATTAGCAAGGGCGGAGGCTCAAGGGTATTGCGTTCAGCACCATTGATCATATGACGACTGCCCAGTTCTAAATTTAAGATTGGTAGGAGAGGAATCTTATGACGAACTCACAAGTTCTTATTGCGCAACTGGAAGACTTAACTTCCTTCTTAATTTTATTACGAAACACAGACAGCTCGGTGTGGACAGCGCCTATTGCTGAGGGAAAATGGTCAGTTCCTGATATCATAGCTCACATTATGGCCTGGGACAGGAACTTTATGGGAAAAATCATGCCTAAACTAGTTAGACGAGAACTTGTAACATTGGAAGAAGACATGGACTTTCAGGGATTTAACAATAGAGCAGTAGAGTATGGTAGAACATTAAATCAAAAACAATTGCTTGATGAAGCAATATTCTATCGCACGAAAATCGTATCCCAGCTTAAAAAACTACCAGAAGATGCTTTTATAACAGACGTTCCTGTCACTAGCTTCACACTTTCTTCATTTTTACAAAACATGTTCGTTTCACACGACAATCATCACAGAAAACAGATCGAAGAGTATTTAGGACATTTTGTGGAGATTCGGTTGTTGACGAAAGATGATGCTATAGAATATTGGAACATACGGTTAAGAGCCCTGAGGGAAGAGCCTTCTGCCTTTTCAGCAGCCTATGAAGAAGAAGCTCATAAACCAATCGAGGACATAGTCAACCGGTTTCGTGAACAATGGTCCTTGCAGGAAAACTATATACTCGGTGCGTTCAAAGATGGAATGTTAATAGGAATGGTAGGCTTCGTAAGAGAACATAGAAAAAAAGTTGATACACAAAGGGAATATTTGGGGAATGTACGTGGTTCCGGAGGCTCGAGGAGAAGGCACTGGGAAATTATTATTAACCCAATTGGTAAGGCGATGTCATAACCTCCAGGGTTTAGAACAACCCGACAAGAATCCTCCCCTATTTCAATGGGGAGATGAATTGGATATGTAACTATACGCACCTAGCTTAACGCCTATTATTATTGATATTAGGCGTTATTAATAGTATACTATGTGTATGAAGAAAGAACATTTAATACACGGACGAACTTGTGTCTACAACGTCAACTATCACCTTGTTTGGTCGGTGAAATACCGACGAAAAGTTTTAACAGAAGAGGTTGAGAGTTATCTCAAGGATGTGATCCAAGACATTGCCAAAGATAAGGAGTTTGTGATTGCAGCGTGTGAAGTGGGCGAACAGGATCATGTCCATATCTTTGTATCAGCTCACCCAAAGATTGCACCCTCTTATATCGCTAAGATGTTGAAAGGGATCTCGGGGCGCAGAATTTTCCTTAAATTCCCTGAAATTACGAAGAAACTTTGGAAAGGGCATCTATGGAATCCAAGTTATTACATTGAAACGATTGGATCTGTTTCAGAAGAATCCATTAAACTTTATATTGAACGCCAAGCGAAAGGAGGTGACGAAGATTGAAACTAGCTAAATCGTGTGTTATTAATGTCACGGGTAATGTGGCACTCGTTCTCGGTCACTTAGCTTATGCGACCTGGAAACTATGGAATGTCGCAAACTACGAGCGTAAGAACTGGACTAAGGAATCGGGGATAGCTTATCCCAATTGGTATGACCAGAAGAAACGAATGAAGGATCAGTTTTGGTATAACAACTTACCATCCCAGTCAGCGCAAGAGCTATTACATACATTAGATGGTGCTTGGAAGTCGTTTTATAAGCTAAAGAAGGCAGGTGGTATAGAAAATCCCAAACCACCAAAATTCAAGCGTGCACCGTTTAATGTGAGGTATCTGAAGGATGGATTTATTGTGCTTGCTGGGAATAAGATTAGGCTTGCTGTACCGAAACAGCTACGTGGTTATTTAAGGGATACTTTTGGCTTTGAGGATACGTTTCTTTATATAGATGTACCGAACCATCTGCAACTCAAAGGCAAAGCCGTGAAAACTTTGGAGTTTAAACCGTTAGGACAAGGCAAGTATCAGCTTATTGTTGTCATTGAGATTCCGGATATTAGCCAACATGCTCCCTCTGCGAAGTTTATGAGTCTCGATTTCGGGATTAACAACTTTCTAAGTGGGACTGTGTATGATGGGAACAGTTTTGTTCTCTCCGGCCGGCAATTGTTGTCGATCAATCGCTACTTCGATAAGACGATTGGGTATTACAATAGTTTGTCGGATGCTCAACAGGTAGCTAAAGGGGTTAAGTATCCTAAGCAGAGCAAGAGAGTAACCGCGCTTTATGAGAAACGTCAGAAGCAAGTTCGCCATTTACTTCACACAATGTCGCGAGTTGTGATTAATATGGCGATAGCACATGGCGTGGATACGATTGTGATGGGTGATCTGACGGGCATTCGTGAAGAAAAGAACCTTGGAGTTAAAATAAACCAGAAGTTTCATAAGTGGCCGTTTCGAAAAATGGCGGAGTTGATTCGCTATAAAGCAACTCTCGTAGGGATTACCGTTGTGAGTATGACGGAGGAGTATACGTCTCAGACATGTTCTGTGTGCAAGGATATGCCGAGTAAGGACAATGCGCGAAAGGCAAATCGGAAATATCGTGGGCTTTATATCTGTAAGGATTGTGGGAATGTGATGAATGCCGATATTAATGGGGCAAGAAATATTGCTAAAAAGTACCTGGTAACGTTTTGTGAGCAATCACAAGATCGACCAGTAGTGGGCTTGGGCCGTCCATGGATGTACAGGTTTAACGGATCTCGGTTCGTTGCCTAGAATCCTAAAGATGCTCTCTATTTTAAAACGGACAAGTTTTATCAATTCGAGAAGCAGTTAGTCAGGATGCAGCGAATTTAATTCAATATTTGGAGAAGATCCCCTATGATTCAGAGTTCTTAACTTTTGGACCCGGTGAATTGACAAGGTCAGTTGATGAAGAAGAAAAGATGATCATAGAAAGTTCTAAAGCTCAAAACAAGGTGACGCTTGTGGTTGAAGTCGAAAACATGATTGTTGGGTGTTTGAATTTTAGAGGGGGTACAAGACCCAGGAACGAGCATGCAGGAGAGTTCGGTGTTTCAGTGCTAAAAAAATACTGGGGGCAAGGAATCGGAAGCGCCATGATCGAAGAAATGATCGAGTGGGCAAAAGTATCAACGGTTATCCGGAAAATTAATCTTCTGGTCAGAAGTGACAACAGTAGAGCGGTACATATTTATGAAAAACTGGGATTCATGCGTGAGGGAGTGATCAGTAGAGGCGTTTTCATCTCTGGTCAGTTTTATGATTATATTCACATGGGGTATTTAATCAACTAATTGTGCGTTATGTAAAATCGCGTTACATGAATAAGAGTTGCACTATGAATGAGATAATTATTAGTAGCCTAAGCGAGGCGCTAATGGACGAGACAGTCAAATTTATTTCATCGTGTCAAAGCGTTGATGAGAGTTTTGTAGCTTGGTTAGGTTATTCGCCCGAAGAGATTAAATCACAACTGGTGGCTACAGGAAGACAATCCATTCAAGATAGATGTTTGATAGCAGTAGATGGGGGCGTAGTTTGCGGATTTTTGGGGATTTACAGATCGGAAGAACAGTTAACGGCTAGATTGTTAGGACCCTACATCTCCATAACAAAAAGGTGGACTGAGATTGCTGTCGATATGTTGAGTGCTCTTAAGGAAAAAGTACCAGTGCATTTTAAGCTTGCAAAGGTGGCTTTCTCTGATGCAAACGTGAATTGCAAACGAGTGTATGCAACAAATAACTTTACTTTATACAATGCGGAAAAAACTTTAAAGCTGGAATGCAAAGATTTTACAAGTTTACAACCAGTGATTCATCAGGAAATAAACATTCGAGACTACCACCCAAATGACATGAACAAGTTCTTGCAGATCCATCCAACCACTGCCTACTTCACAGGTGCAGAGGTAGTAGGACAATTAGATCAGTATAACCGTCTGATTGTCGCCGAATTGGATAATATCATCATTGGTTATGGATATTTTGAATTCTTTTTGTCTGATGGTTACGCAGAAATCTGCTTCTTAAATGTATGCCCAGAATATAGAAACAAAGGAATCGGTTCATTACTGATTAACCAAGCTGTAAACGAGGCCTTTAAACATCATTGGGTGAACCATATTGAAATATCTGTTCGAGTTAACAACAAAGACGCAGAGCGATTATACGCTAGAGCTGGTTTCAAAGAAAAAAATGTAATAATAGCCCTACAAAGAGATTTGAATGTGAATCCTTGGGCCAATTTCAAACAGCCAAGTATTCACAAAATTCGCCAAGGTGCAGGAAGCGGACAAAAGGATTGATCAATAAATGAAGATGCAGCTGGTTAAAGCCACTACTTCAGACGCAGAAACCATGCAGAAAATGCAGATAGAAAGTTTCACACCGCATTTTCAGCGTTATATGGACGTATCAACAAGCCCAGTCAATGAATCACTTGCTAAAATGCTGTATAGAATTAAGGATGAAAAGGGCTGCTATTTTAAAATAATGGTGAATGATAGACACGCAGGTTGTGTGTGGGTTTATGAAATTGGGCCAAAGCAGTACCGTATTGGAATAATGTATATTTCAGCAGAGTTTCAACGCAAAGGTATTGGGCAAAAGGCACTGGTAATTGCTGAGGAATTATTTCCTGAAGCAAAATCTTGGGAGCTTGACTGTCCAGCCGATTTGTCACTCAACCGCCATTGCTATGAAAAAGTTGGTTACAAGTTAACCGGTAAAACAAAGATGATTAATGATCAGCTGACGCTTGTGTTTTATAGAAAAGACATAAATTGAAAGGCTGATGAGAAAATACCATCTCTTAAAGAAAGTAGGGCAGAAGCATATGTCGAAAAAATTTATTCCGGTTTTCACTGAAGAAGGCCCAACCGCCGAAAAGTTACATAAATTTATTGAAGAAAACGGGTATGAGATTGCGGGTATTCATGAGGAAGAATACCTAACAAAACCAGATTCGAAGGTGGTAAAAACCATCATCAGATATCCCGTTAAAAAGCGAGTCTTATGGGTTCAATAATTTCCCGTGTTAGAATAAAGTGGCTTGTATTAATAACGATTATAGGTATAGGCTCTTTGGTCAGAGTGATTTATTGTTTATTGCCGTTTCCAAACAGCGACTCTATCTCATTGACCACTCAGAAGAAGTTCGATGTACCGATCTATACTGGCTTCGAAGTCCAAGGCAAAAACCAATGCGCAGCCTATTCTACCGCTTTTGTTTTAAGAAACTCAGGTAAAGAAGCGAAAGGTAGCGAGGTTTATGCTAAGATACCTTTCAAAGTTCCCATTTCAGGTTATGTATTGCCGAAAGGAATCATTTCATATCTTCAGTCCCAAGGACTTAAACCCATGATTTATAAAGGAGAGCTGTCTTCACTTAAGGCAAGACTTGTTCAAGGGTCGGCTCCGGTGATTGTATTGGTTGGAAATGGGCCTTATTGGCAACATTACATGACATTAGTAGGATTTGATGATGACAAAAGTGAGCTTTATTTTGTCGATTCTAATAAAGCAAATGATGAGAACGCAGAGCTACCTGGAAATAGGACGATGACAACTGATTACTTTTTGAAATGGTGGAGCAATGGGCTACCAGTTTTCAATCACGTCTATATCACAGTAACAAGGGGGATTTATTCATGAAACAAGTCTATGCACCGGGTTGTGCGCTAGTTACCTATAAGCCAGAGCTTGCTAAGAAAGTATTGCAGTTTTTAAATGAAGGCTTAAATGAGGATTTTAAGGGTATTGCTGAACACCTAACTTGTTGCAGACATGAACCTAACCTTGAAAGTGGCACGCGAGTTATTAATACCTGTGCGGGCTGTGATAAGCGATACAGAGAGCTTTATGAAGGGATATCTACCATATCACTATGCGAGATATTAGCGGAGAGCCAAACCTTCCCTTTCCCTGACTATCATGGTATGGAAATGTCCATACATGATGCCTGCCCAACACGTACAGAAGAAAGGGTACATTCTTCTGTACGGAAACTCCTTGAGAGGATGAATATTACGATCTCTGAACCCAAAAATACTCGTACCAAAGCGATCTGTTGTGGTGACAGCTTTTACGGCGTTTTGCCGGTGGAACAGATCAAGGAACAGATGAAAAAACGCTCCAACGAAATGCCCTGTGACAATGTCGTGGTTTACTGTGTTTCTTGTATTAAAGCAATGTACATCGGCGGTAAAAAGCCACGCTACATCATTGACCTTTTGTTTGGAGAGACGACAGAGATTGGTACATTTGAGCCTGATGCCTGGCACCGTGAATTACAAAAATTTATCGATGCACACTAACCATTCAACACCAAAGTGAAGGTGAGGTAGTCTATCATGAATAAGATGAATTTCACCCCGTTTCCCATTCTGAAAACTGATCGTCTATCCTTAAGACAAATTACGAAGAAAGACTTGGATGAATTTTTCATCCTTAAGTCCGATGAAAGACTACTGAAATACTACGATGCAAAAGCTAAAACTTATGGAGAGGCCCGACAGTTTCTTGATAAAATCAATCAAGAGATTACCGAAAATCGATGGATCCTCTGGGGAATTACTTTAGAAAACGATAAATTAATCGGTTCAATTTGCTTTTGGAATATTTCGGAAGAGCAGTCTCAGGCCGAAATAGGTTGTGAATTGATGGCTGACCAGCAAGGGAAAGGCATAATGCAGGAAGCAGTAAAAGCCGTCATAGAATATGGCTTTAAAGGCATGAAACTTCAAACAATAGAAGCTTTGCCCAATCAAAACAATGTAAAATCAATCAACCTCTTGGAAAGAAGTCAATTTATTAGGGGAGAAAATATCAAAGAAATTGATGCTTCTATTCAAGAAAGCGTGAGTTACTTTTTAGCGAATAATAACTAATACGAATCATTAAGAACAAATCATTTCTATAAGGGCTATTCTCAATCTTTGTTTTTCAATAACGTTAGGTTGTCATGCCCCTTGGAAATAGGTTTAGGAAGGTAGGCTGAGAACATGTTTGAATTCGTGGTTGATGATGAGGTCGTGCTAAAACTATTAGATACCATGCATGCAAATCAATTATCTGAATTGACCGATTCATGTCGTCCATACCTCAAGGAATGGCTTCCCTGGGTTGATGGATCGAAGAATGTTGAAGATACAAAAACTTTTATTGAAATGACGAAAAAACAGTTTGCTTCAAATGCAGGGTTTCAGGCTGGAATTTGGTATAAAGGAAGTTTTGCTGGTGTTATAGGTTTCCACGAAATGAATGGGTCTAATAAATCCACGAGTATTGGCTATTGGCTTGGACCAACGTATCAAGGAAACGGAATTATGACAAAGGCCTGTAAAGCGCTTCTAGACTATGCTTTTGGAGTGCTAAAGCTTAATAGAGTTGAAGTGAGATGCGCGGAGGGGAATTCCAGAAGCAGGGCAATTCCTGAACGGTTAGGTTTTGTTAAAGAGGGAATCAGTCGAGAAGCTGAGTGGCTTTATGACCATTACGTCGACCATGTTGTGTATGGAATTCTTTCACGAGAATGGGCATTGAGGATCCCAGACCATTCTGAAGTTTATCAGTCAAAGGCCAGTAAGTATGAGCTGCTTATTTCAAGAGAGGACTATGAAGGTAATATTGGGAGAACCTTAAGAGAAATTTGCTCCTTCACGGATAAAGATATTATTGATATGGGCGCAGGTACAGGGCGGTTAACTTGCCTGGCAGCGTCGGAAGCCAATTCAATGATTGCTTTTGACTTATCGCCACAAATGCTGGAGGTTACATCCGCAAAATTAACGGCAAAAGGACTTTCCAACTGGCGAACTGAAGTGGCTGATCATCGAAGTTTACCAATAGATAACCATTCTACAGATGTTGTATTGGCCGGATGGAGCATCTGCTATTTAGGTAGCACAAATCTTCCGAATTGGCAGAATAATATTAAATCTGTGATGGGTGAAATGAAGCGAGTAGTGAGGCCTGGAGGCATACTGATTATTCTTGAGACCTTGGGTACTGGCAACGAGGCGCCGAATCCACCGGAGTTCTTGACAGAATATTACAAATTGCTGAAGAAATTCGGTTTTTCACACAAAGCAATTCGAACTGACTATCAATTCCAATCAACGAAAGAGGCCGAAGATCTCACAAGATTCTTTTTCGGCAACGAATTGGCGAATAAAATCAACGAACAGGGCATGACCATACTTCCGGAATGTACTGGTGTATGGTGGTTGAATATGTAATCGGGGAAAGGAATGTGGGTGTTGCAAAGAACGTTACTTGAACTATTGGTTCTGACGATGATCATTCACACAGTGGATACCCTTGCTTACTCAGTACGATTAAATACCGTGAAAAGTGGTCAAGTGGCATTGTCCTTTTCCCTTTTCAACATGTTTGTACTTCTCGCCAGAACGGCTAATATGTTTCAGGGACCGTTAATTGGCAGTATTATTGGACTAAGTATCGCTGAAGGTTTATATCCAGTCAGCGACATGCGAAAGGTTATTTTTGCTTCAACAGCAGGTACAATATTAGGAATCATCTTAATACCGACCTTTTTAAGGATCTTTGAAGTGGCCGTTAGACGATTAGAGTTAACAGGTTCTGTTCCCTCCCTGGTCGTGGAGGCACTACAAATCAATAACCTGAAAAGAATTGTAAAGAGTGCCACTCGACCTTCAAAGACAATGTTAGAGAGACTAAGATTCCGTGAAATCCCGAAAAGATTACTGGTCTTGAATGCGTTAGTCACGGCCATATACACAGTTGGTGTTCTTGCGGCGGGCTACTCAGCACTGTTGGTTCCCGAGACTGCTAGAATAGCAGCAGCGTCGTCGTCAGGCATGATTAATGGTATGGCCAGTATCTTACTAACCTTATTTATCGATCCAAAATCAGCCATAATTACTGATCAAGCATTAAGGGGGAAGAGACCTTATGGTGATGTTAAAGCATTGGTCGTTTTACTAATTGGGACAAAGTTAATGGGGACGTTAATAGGCCAGGTCTTATTTTTGCCGGCTGCTAATGTCATTGCAAGTTTTTACAGATAGACGTAAAAGGGACTATGTTCACCAGAACATAGTCCCTGTCCCTTTGTTGACCTAAGCATCCTTTTCTAACTCATTGCCTATCACGATACCCCCTGTAATTGTACTGATATCGTGCTTTGAGGCGCTTTCTTGGTCTATAAGCTCAAAAGCAGCAAGTGTTTCATTCCAAATGACTTTATAAATGTCAGATGAGATCTTGACTAAATCACCTTCATACACATCGATTCCGATTGTATCAGAAAATCCAGTCCACTGTAGCAATTGAAATTTTCCGATCTGTTCCCACGATCCTCCAAGGACACTCACTGCAAACGGAACTGAACTGTGGATATCAAAACTTATGGCTTGTGGTTTTAACATTTTTTCCTTAACCTTGTCCCAAACCTTAAATTTTATTTCTCTCAATTGTGGTACCTCCTTTGTAAATAATAAAAAGACCTCTCTGTTAGCAATACGTAAGAGAAATCGAATTTAAGGGGGTATGGAGTCTTGTAAATTTTACCATTTAGGAAATGGGCAAGCGGAAACCATGACTTTCATTCTTATTATAAGTGTAACTCGGATGAAACGCGAGGAAATAATTCTGGATAAATATTCTAAAAATTGGGTATCATACCTTTTTAGGATGTGTCATGAAGACGAGGATATGAGTGCGGAGGGGTGCACGTGAGGGTTTTAGCGTTCTTGCTTGCCATGATCATACTGCTACTGATTAGCTTAACCTTAAAAGCAGAAGTAGATTTCCGGTACAAACGTATCGACGAGGAAGATAATATTGAATTGTATTTTCGTGCCTTTCATGGATTATGGCATACTCAATATAAAATTCCAACCCTCCAATTAGAATGGGAAAAAGGACCACAAGTTGAAATGGAACAGGTTGCAGTCACAAAAGGCGGAACGCGCAAGGCAACAACAAAAACACGTTTTCGCTATATACGGAGAGGTTGGCTGCTCCGTCTTTGGCTGAATATTCCCCAATTGTTGCAGTATTTTAATCGGGTGAAACAGCAATTCTACAAGGGAATCCATTGTAAGGCCATTCATTGGCGCATCGAAATTGGTTATAAAGATCCGGCTCATACGGCGATTGCGGCAGGAGCTTTTTGGACGATGTTAGGTTTTGCACTTTCCCGCCTTTATCAACAGGTGACGGTCGAGGTCGACCATCCATCGTTGGTTGTTATTCCACAATTTAAGAAAACAGGGTTTTTATGTGACCTTCAATGCATATTCCAATTAAGAATAGGCCATATTATTTTTGTAGGATTTAATATATTAAGGATACTAAAGCGTGGTATAAGGGGGTAAACGTGTAAATGGGTAATCATCCGATTGAATCATTGATGAAAACAGCCATGGAGAGTATCCAACAAATAGTGGATGTTAATACGATTGTTGGAGATCCGGTAGAAACTCCTGATGGATCCGTGATAATTCCAATATCGAGAGTTTCTTGTGGTTTCGCAGCAGGTGGAAGTGAGTTTGCACAACCAGCAGAGGACAATAAACAAGCGATGAATACGGGAGGACAAGCCCCCGCATTTCCCTTTGGAGGCGGTGCAGGAGCTGGGGTATCCGTGCAGCCAGTTGGATTTTTGGTCGTAGGTAACGGTACCATTCGACTTCTCCCTGTTGATGGTAATGCCGTCGTTGATCGGTTAATCGATACGGTTCCAGATCTGTTAGACAAGGTTGTAGGGATGTTTCAGAAGAAGAAGAAGACTTCGGAGGAGATTATCATTACACGTGACTAAACCGACTGGATCGCGATTTTGTCAAAAATAATAGGGACATGCGAAAAAGAACGAGACAATCTCGTTCTTTTTTGCATGTCCTTTTCATACTTTTAGGCAAGGGGGTGGGACATGGTTAATCTCATCTGGCTTTTAATGTTGGCAATTGGAATTATTGTCTCAGCGGTCAATGGACACGTCGAGACGGTTACGGCTTCAGCGTTGAAAGCGGCAGAACTGGGCGTAGAGGTTGCCATTGAACTCATCGGCGTCATGAGCTTGTGGTTAGGTATCATGCGCTTGGCAGAGGAAGCTGGTTTTATCAGAGGTCTTGCACGTTTATTTGGCCCAGCCGTTCGTCTTTTGTTTCCATCTCTTAAGCCGGACAGCCCTGCATTAGGCGCCATTATTATGAATTTAAGTGCCAATATATTGGGCTTGGGTAATGCCGCGACTCCTTTTGGACTAAAGGCTATGCAAGAACTCCAAAAGGAAAATTCCACACCCGACACGGCAAGCCCCGCCATGATTACGTTTCTTGCATTAAATACTTCATGTATTACGTTAATCCCTGCGACAATTATTGGAGTACGTCTGAAAGCAAACTCTCTCAATCCAACGGAAATTATTGGGACAACCATTATCGCAACTGGATGTGCTATGACCGTTGCGATCATCGCTGATTATCTTTTTCGGCACGGGAGGAAAAAATGAATTTTATAGCCGAGATTTCTCGTTGGGCTATTCCATTACTTCTGTTACTGATCCCAGTCCTGGCATATCTTCGGAAGGTCCCTGTCTATGAATCGTTTGTCGCTGGAGCGGAGGACGGGTTTAAAACAGGCGTTCGAATTCTCCCTTTTTTAATTGGAATGCTCGTGTCTATCAGTGTTTTCGTTGATTCCGGCGCGCTCCAGACAGTGTCCCATTGGTTACAGCCACTCTTCGCTTTTTTAGGTTTAGATCCGGATTTTGCTTCAATTATACCGTTGGCTATTATGCGCCCGCTGAGTGGCTCTGGGGCTTTAGGGGTGGCGACACAGCTCATCAATCAACATGGACCGGATTCCTTCATCGGCCGTTTAGCATCAACACTGCAGGGGAGTACGGACACAACATTTTTTGTACTCACCGTGTACTTTGGATCGGTTGGAATCAAAAAATATCGTTATGCTCTTAAGTTAGGATTATTAGCGGATCTCGTAGGTTTGATTGTCTCAGTTTGGATTGTCACCAAAGTATTTTGATGAACGGTCTCTAGTATTCTATGTCAGCTTGTACGCTATCGTTTGATTGTGCTTATCCCCACTATGGTATACTATTTATGGGTAGATTTTAACCGAATCCATCAGCAACGAGTGGGTAACAATAAAATATAATAGCATGATGGTTTAGACATAGGGAGGAGACTGGAGACCTGTGGAACAAGTGTACAAGCCTCAAGAAAAAGGGGACGGGGAACGTTTGCAAAAAGTCCTCGCACAGGCCGGAGTGGCTTCTCGTCGACACTCAGAACAGCTCATTTTAGACGGACGGGTGACCGTCAATGGAAATACAGTGTCCGCTTTAGGGACTAAAGTGACGATTCAAGACGATATTAAAGTGGACGGGCATTCAATAGTTCGCGCAGAAGAACTACACTATTATCTTCTGAATAAACCAGTCAGTGTGATTACTAGTGCTAGCGATCCTCAGGGACGTCCGACCGTCGTTGATTTATTAAACGATGTGCCGGTACGGATTTATCCAGTGGGTAGACTGGATTATGAGACTTCGGGCTTATTGGTGCTTACCAACGATGGAGAATTGGCTCATCGCTTGATGCATCCAACCTATGGGGTAGAAAAAACGTATCGTGCCTGGGTTCAAGGGCCCGTGGGTATTAAAGCCCTTGAATCGTTACGGCAGGGAGTCCTTCTAGACGACGGAAACACCGCTCCGGCTCAAGTTGAGCGCGTGAGCGGTGTTTCCAGTGGGACAAGCCTTCAGTCCAAAGGACATCATCTAGAAGTCTTAGAAGTGACAATCCATGAAGGCAGAAATCGCCAAATCCGTCGGATGTTTGCCGCCATTGGATATCCAGCGGTCAAACTCGAACGAATTAGATTTGGATCGATCACTTTGGGAACTTCCCTCGGTGTAGGCGATTATCGGGCGTTAACGATGGATGAAATCAAGGACTTGCGTTCCAACGTAGGACTGTAATTTTAGCCAAGCGGGTAAGTTGGATGCTCTATCGTTGAATTCCATTTTTCGATGTCTCTTCCACCATACGACTGCAAAGTGTTGGCCAATTTATTGATTTTTTCATGGTTTGTTTGGATCAGTACCAGCCAATGACCAGTTCGCACTTCATGTTCGTAATGATGTGCTCGAAGTTCTGAAAGACCGTAGCCGATGAGCACCTCGACAAGCCCCCGACCATGAGCCTGGTGCATGAGTTCATTGGCTAGTGGCCCTGCGACAACCACTTCACCCAAGTTTGGAACGTTAAACGGTGGAGATTGAACCAACCAAGCATTAAAGGTATCTAAGTTTATTTCACTGGGGCTATAAGTTAGTTCGTTTGCTATTTCTTCTCGGAATTCCCCTTGATGCATGAATTCACTTCTAACTACGACTGATATTTTACTATTCGCCAAGGATCCCTCTTGAATCTCTTCAATGGCATCTTTCATTTGTTGAGAGCCTTTAAAAATTGCTACAGCTGTTTTACTCATTTAAGTTATCCTCCTTTTATCATTGTAGCGTAGTGTCAATTTGTAAGTTCGACTTAGTATGTCCACAAATTGAAATACTAAAGCAAGTCATGCAGGAGAAATTCAAACTCATGGAGAATATTTTTATAATGAAATATAAAGCTATAGTGTTTAAAATAGAGAAACGGAGAGAGAAACGATGAAGATTCGGATAGGCAATGAGCTTCTTACAGAACACGTTCGTGTACGGATTCGCGTAGATTATCGCGGGGAATTACGGAGTGGACGCTTTTTCTTTGGAGGAAAGAGTAAAGAACAAATGGCAGAAGCGATGCGTGAACAACAGGTGGCCTTATTGCGCAATGTTCCATTACAAGGAATCTTAATAGAAGATGTCGATTTAAGTATTGATGTCTATTCTGTAACTGAAGGGGATGGGAGGCACCCCAATGAGGTGGCCTATGCGCCCATAATCTTAACGCTTCGAATCGAGAACCTTGACGATCTGTTGCCACTCTTAATTAAACCAGAATTTCGCAAAATTGAATTTCTAAGCCCTGAAAATATTTCCCTTCACCGCTTGGACATGGAGCGATTACTTTATCGTTTAAGTCAATCATTTCAGCAAGAAATTAAAAGCCTAGAACAAAAATATTCACGATAGAGATTCAAAATAAATCGAGGAAAAATAGAAATACAGCGATTAAACCTGTGAGGGGTTTTTCGCTGTATTTCTATTTTAGGTTAACTATTCAAGGCAAGGCCTAGTTATGATTTATTTGGCTGGCAAATATAAGAAGTCAAAGAATATATTGAGCTTACCAATTGCATATGGTTTAAAAATGGGTTTTCCAGGGTATTAATATGGCTATTTTTATCGTTATTATGCAAAAAGTTTGATAATGTTGAAAAAACAATAAATTGAACTATTGAAATTTTCCCAAAGTAGAGATAAGATAGAACAAGGTGGTGGTCTGACAATAGAACCGTCAGTCCGACTCTTCTAAATAAAATCATAAAAGAGGTGAAAAGCAGAGAGACTAGAGAGGGACTTAAAAGGGATAACAGAAATAAGCATGGTTTCAATGAGATGGAAACGATCTAACTCATGCTAAAATGAAAGGTGGAATTATCTATGCCATGGACACAGAATTATGCCGCTCTCGGCAATAGCATTGGGCTCACAGCACTTGCAGTATCTATTCCTGTCTTTTATCTATTTTGGGCCCTTGCTATCAAACGAATGAAGGGGCATGTTGCTGGAAGTACTGCACTATTATTAACCATTGTCGATGTCGTGCTCGTGTACAAAATGCCGCTGGTTACAGCACTTTCTGCAAGTGCACTCGGAATCCTGACTGGACTATTTCCTATAGCGTGGATTGTCGTAACCGCCGTTCTCCTATATAACTTAACCGTTGAAGCCGGTCAGTTCGAAATTATTAAAAGTTCTATCGCCTCTTTGTCCGGTGACCGTCGTATTCAAGCTCTTCTCATTGCGTTCTCTTTCGGAGCGTTTTTGGAGGGAGCTGCTGGATTCGGAACACCTGTCGCTATTTCCGGTGCGATCCTGATTGGTTTGGGATTTGAACCTCTTTATGCCGCAGGATTATGTTTACTGGCAAACACTGCCCCTGTTGCCTTCGGTGGAATTGGTATTCCAATTATCACAGCCGGTACAGTAACAGGCGTTAATGCGAATCTGATTGCTGCTGCCGTAGGGCGCCAGCTTCCCTTCCTTTCCGTAATGATTCCTTTGTACTTGGTCATTATCATTGCTGGCTGGAAAGGCGCCAAAGAAGTCATGCCAGCGATCCTCGTCTCAGGGGGATCCTTCGCGCTGGCACAATGGTGGTCGTCTAATTACCTAGGTCCCTTACTCCCAGATATCATTGCTTCTTTAGTTTCTCTCGTTGCCACGATCATCTTGCTTAAATTTTGGAAACCCAAAAATATCTGGCGGTTTCCGAGTGAAAAAGGTGAAAAGCTCGAAGCCTTTAAGAAGTATACAACGGGCCAAATCATTAAAGCCTGGTCCCCATTTGGAATTCTCACCGTGATCGTGGGTATCTGGGGAACACAAATGTTTAAAGATTTTATTGGGAAAGATCTAAAATGGTTTGTCACCGTTCCCCATTGGCCTGGCCTCGATGGCATGGTTATGAAAACAATGCCGATCGTTAAAAAACCAGTCATGTACGCCGCAAGTTATCGATGGGATTTCTTTGCAGCAGCAGGAACTGCCATCTTGATCACTTGCCTTATCACCATGCTGATTCTTAAAATCAGTCCATCAAGAGGGGCTAAAGTATTAGGATCAACCATGAAAACCCTTATATATCCACTCATTACCATCAGTTCGGTCCTTGGCTTCGCATACATTGCCAACTACTCTGGTCTCTCTTATACTCTCGGTCTTCTGTTTGCGAAAACCGGTCATCTATTTCCGTTCTTCTCTCCAATCCTCGGTTGGCTCGGTGTGTTCTTAACGGGTTCTGACACCTCTGCTAACGCACTGTTTGGCCAGTTACAACAAGTAACGGCTCAGCAAATCGGGGTTAATCCAGTGTTGACCATTGCTGCGAATAGCTCTGGTGGTGTTGTGGGTAAAATGATTTCGCCACAATCCATTGCCGTCGCTGCAGCAGCAACAGGCTTAGTGGGTAGAGAGTCTGACCTCTTCCGCTTCACCTTAAAACATTCGATCTTCCTTTTGTTCCTTATTTGTATCATGACTTATATCCAAGCGTATATCGTTCCAGGTATGATGCCAACGATTGCAGGCATCTTGCCGACAATTGCCTCAGTAATACACTAAACTCTGTTAATTGAAGAATGATTGTAGTGTGGGAAGAGGTAACATTTTAACTCTTCCCACCTTTTTTCTACAAATTAATTGCTTTTATTTTTATTTACTTATTGAAATTTCTCTTAAATTGAATTATTATATAATTAAGTGGTGGTCTGACCATCAGACAAGGGACAAAGTTTTGAGGAGGTTAAAGGATGTTAGCTCATGAAGTCGTCAAAGAACTTGTTCGAGTGCTCGGTACTGAAAATGTCCTCACAGAGAAGGAAGATTTACTAACCTATGCTTATGACGCTACTGCGGCTATGAAGCATCATATGCCAGATGTTGTTGTTTCTCCTATTTCCACTGAACAGGTGGCGGAGATCGTTAAAATTGCCAATCAGTATCATGTTCCGATCTATCCACGTGGTGCGGGAACAAACCTGAGTGGGGGGACCATTCCCATTGAAGGGGGTATCGTTCTCTCAATGCTTAACTTAAATAAGATCTTGGAAGTAGACCAAGATAATTTAACCGCCACAGTTCAACCAGGGGTGATTATACAAGCACTCAATGATGAAGCTGCAAAACACGGTTTATTGTATCCGCCGGATCCCGGTACGATCACCACAGCAACGATGGGTGGTTCAGTTTCCGAATGTTCAGGTGGTCTGCGTGGCCTAAAATACGGTGTAACGAAACATTATATCATGGGTTTGCAATTGGTCTTGGCGAATGGTGAAGTCATTCGCTGGGGAGGGAAAACAGTCAAAAATGTGACAGGCTACGATTTAGTGGCTCTCTTTACGGGATCAGAAGGAACGCTGGGGATTATTACTGAGATTATTGTCAAATTAATTCCCGCGCCCGAAGCGCGTAAGAGCATCATGGCAGTTTTCGATAACGTTGATAAGGCCGGCAATGCCATCGCGGCCATTATCCGAAATAAAGTGATTCCCGCGACACTTGAGATTATGGATAAGGTGACCATTCAAACTGTGGAGAATTTTGTGCATGCTGGACTTCCAATGGACGCTGAAGCAGTTCTCTTATGTGAAGTAGATGGCTACAAAGAAGTGGTCGAACGAGAAGCTGTTTTGGTTGAACGAATCTTGAAAGAAGAAGGGGCCGTTGAAGTAAAAATTGCCAAAGACGATCATGAACGTGATCTCTTGTGGTTGGCTCGCCGTAGCGCGCTTCCAGCGCTCGCTCAGAAACGCCCGACGACCGTACTGGAAGATGCCACCGTTCCTCGTAGCAAAATCCCCGCGATGTTGAAAGCAATCCGTCGAATTGCAACAAAACACGATTTGCAAATTGCAACCTTTGGGCATGCTGGAGACGGGAACTTACATCCCACGATTTTAACAGATGATCGAGATTTAGAAGAAATGAAACGCGTTCACCTAGCTGTAGACGATATTTTCGAAACGGCAATAGCCCTTGGAGGAACGCTTTCAGGTGAACATGGCATTGGAATTGCCAAAATGAAATATCTTGACTTAGAATTTGGTGAAGCTGGCGTGGCGGCGTTACGTCGCATTAAAGAAGCCCTAGATCCAAACTATGTGTTGAACCCGGGCAAAATAGTAAGGAGGGACTAATCGTGTCCGTATATGATTCGTTGGATTCGATTACCGAAGAACTCCGTAAATGCATGAAATGCGGAAACTGTCAGGCAGTGTGCCCGATTTATAAGGAAACACGTCAAGAGGTCGGAGCTGCAAGAGGAAAGATTAGTTTATTAGAATTCTTTCTCTCAGGAGAAATGGACATGACAAAGGGACTCGCTGAACGTTTTTCCCTTTGTACGACCTGTATGGCCTGCAATAGTAATTGCCCATGTGGGGTTCGGTTCGATAAAATTATTCTTGCAGCAAGGGCAGAATCCGTCCGCAAAAAAGGACTACATCCGGTCAAGAAAATCATCTTTACGGCGCTCAAGATGCAGCGCGTGTTTGATTTAGGGTTGAAGACGGGAAGTATCTTTCAGGCAGTTGCCTTGAAGAACATTCCGAATCGACATAGCAAATTAGCACGTATGCGCATAGATATTGGGATCGGCAAGGATAAAGTGTTCCCAATGTTACCAAGTAAGACCTTGCGTTCTGAGCTTCCTGAAGTCAATACGGTGAAAAACCCCAAAATGAGAGTGGGCTTCTTCACCGGCTGTATGGTGAACTATTTCTACACGGACATTGGTAGAGCTGTCGTGGAAGTGCTTGCGGAACATGATATCGAGGTCGTAATTCCTAAGGGCCAGGCCTGCTGTGGCATTCCAGCCTCAGTCAATGGAGACGCGGACTCAGCTCGTGTTTTGGCGAAACGCAATTTGCGGGCCTTTGAGAAGATGAGTGCGGATGCCTTGGTCGTTGCCTGCTCTTCTTGTGGTGCTGCTTGGAAGCATGTCTTTGCCGAGCTTCTGGAAAATGATCCAGAGTTTAAACCTTTGGCGGATAAGTGGGCGGCAAAGTCCTATGATATCTCTGAGTTTTTGATTCATCAAGTTCCCTTTAAGAAAGAAGGTTTGGGACGAGTCTCGCGTAAAGTGACCTATCATGATCCTTGCCACTTAAACCGTGGCGCCGGGATTAGTAAAGAACCACGCGAAATTCTGACAAGCATCCCAGGCGTGGAACTGATTGAAATGAAAGAAGCTGGCCGCTGCTGTGGTATGGCGGGTTCCTTCAGCCTAGTACACCCAGATCTATCCGTACAAATTTCAGATCGTAAAACAGCCGACATCGCCCAGACTCACACGGATACGGTGGCAACAGGCTGTCCCGCTTGTCGCATGCAATTGCAAAGTGGGATTGAAAATGCCAACATTGACGAAGAAGTATTGCACACGATTCAAATCTTGGCTGAGTCTTATAGAGCAGGTAAGAAAGAACAACAGAATTCATGATTCAAGTTGCTTTAAGCTCTTTACAAAGACACTCAACATGGAAACACTTTTTGAAAAAAGTGTTTCCATGTTTCATTATGACAAGGGTCATGGTACACTGAAGGGGAAAATTGGCAACAATACAAATAGTTCACTACCTTCTCACACACTGGTAATCCTAGACCCACTGGATTCACTAGTATTATGTGTTAGTGAATTTTTATGAGTGGCAGTCGAATAGAGGAGTGACATTAAGTGAATTTGAAACCCATTAAAACGAAGAAAATATATGAACAGATCGTTGATCAAATAGGCCTATTGGTTGCAGGCGGACAGTTAAAACCTGGTGACCGTTTGCCCTCAGAACGTGAATTAGTCGAAAGGTTTCAAGTGAGTCGTGCCTCCATTCGTGAAGCCATCAGTGCCCTTGAAATGATGGGTCTTATCGAAGTACGTTCAGGAGAAGGAACGTACATTAGACAGGTGAATATTGATTCGGTGGTTGCGCCCCTTGCCTGGATGCTATTTATTGAAAAAGATACGGATTTGGAACTTTATGAAGTTCGTAAAATTCTGGAGGTACAAGCTGCAGGGCTAGCAGCAGAGCGGGTACAAGAAGCTGAGATCCAAGATATGTACGATGCCTTGGAAGTTATGCGACTGGATCTCAAAATTGATCGTTTAGGCGAAGAAGCGGATCATCACTTCCATTTTGCCATCGCGAGGGCTACGCATAACAAGATGCTGATTCGATTGATGAACACCATCTCAGAAACGATGCAAAAGACGTTGAAATCTAGTCGTAGCAAGCTTTACAGTGACAAGAATTCACCTGAGAGATTATTTAACGAGCATTATTCTATTTATGAAGCAATCAAAAATCATGATATGTTAAAAGCTCAGAAACTCATGTTGGATCATTTAGTGGGCGTTGAAACCCAACTGGCGAAGTACTTACTGGCTGACGATGAATAGAAGAGGCTGGAAACACATTCGTTGTGTTTCCAGCCTCTTCTGTTTAAGAAGGGGTTTGAGATTTTCAGTCAGAAGAATATGATCGTGAGGATTAGATATGACATGCCAAATGGTCTATCATAACGGGAATTGTCTCAATACGAAAAAGCCTTTTGCCCGTGCGTGTAAATTATGTATAGAAATTTGTCCGCATCAAGCGATCTTGGCGGATCGACAGCTAAATACCAAGCTATGTACTGAATGTGGCGCATGTATGGCCGTGTGCCCGAGTGATGGCTTTGTAGATCGTACAATGAATCAACTCCATGATTATTTATTTGAGGGCAACGATATCGTATTAAATTGTCCACAGGCAATACCCCGTGGCTTTGAAATCCCATGTTTGGGGATACTGAACAGAGATGCTTGGATGCTCCTTATATTGTTGGCTGAGGAGAAATCTGTCACGATTATGACGGGAGTCTGTGCCCAGTGTGAAGATCGCAAAGCATGTGCCACCAGCGTTCAGGCGTTCAAACAAGTTCATGTGGATTGGCCTGATCATGCTGCAATCCACATACAAGTTCGACCGGACGAAGAAGACGCTGAGCCAGCCACAAAAGAGAGCCTTAAGCCTGCAGTTACTCGAAATACCTTGACCGGCTGGAAACAAAAAAGTCGTGACAAACTTGAAGAATGGCTACCCAATTTGGCAGCTGAGGATACGTATAATGTGCCAAAATATCGTCAGTGGCTTATCGAGGCGTTGGAAAAAACGAAGGGTGGCAAAATACCCTTTTACGCTTTGACAGTTGCAGACTTATGTACAAGTTGTGGAGTTTGTGCGGCAATTTGTCCCCAGGACGCCTTAAAAAAGCAACAAGAAAAGAACACACTCCAGAGTGTCGAAGATCCAGCGAAAGAGGAAAAGATTGTGTCCTTGCGCTTAATCTTGGAACCCCAGAAATGTGTTCAATGTGGGCGTTGCGTGGAAATCTGTCGCCCGCTTGCCTTGTCCTTGAGCCTTAAACCCATGTCTCATCGTTTATTAACTGGTAAAATATTGATTCATGAGGGCAGTCCCAGATATTGTAGCAAGTGTGGCAAACGGATTTTTGATCATAACGACTTATGTTTGGCCTGTTCAACCGTTGATCCTGATCGTCGCAGCTTTTTCTTTTAAAGTTGCTTACTGCTGTTTACCACAGCCACAGTCTGCACTGTGTTCGTGTGTTAATTTCTTCGGTACGTGTAAAATTTGATCCACTAAATGAGTGACATGAGAAATGGGCTGTGCTTGAATAGCTTTGGACAAAGCGAGAATTTCCCGAATTTCTTCGGGCTTTATGTCCAGGGCTAAAGCCTCTGTGATAGCAAGTCGGAGAGCAGCAAGAGCATTACAAGCGACTGCCGCTGAAATCTGTGTCACAATGATGGTGCGTTGGTCAAGACTCATGAGACATTCCTCCAATTTAAATCTGTCGTCTGTTAAACAGTGAGTATTTATTAATTTTAGCATAGAAGAGTTCTAAGGGCAAAAATGAAAGGAATAAACAAATGAACGAGTATCAAGTAATTGTGGTGGGTGGCGGAGCAGCGGGTATGATGGCTGCGGGTCAAGCAGCGATAGCCGGTTCAAGGGTGCTTCTACTGGAGAAAAAAGAACATCTGGGCAGAAAGATAGCCATCTCCGGCAAAGGCCGTTGTAACCTAACCAACGAAGAGAACGTGTCAGATTTTATTAGCCACTACCCTGGAAATGGTCGGTTCTTACACGGAATATTGAGAGAGTTCGATAACGTCGCTTTAAGGGAGTTTTTTCAGAGTTACGGGGTGGAGACGAAAGTTGAACGGGGAGGACGCGTTTTTCCTGTCTCAGATGATGCAGAAAATATTGTTCAAGCCCTTAAGGCCTTTTTAACCCAAAAGGGCGTAGAGGTACGATCAGGCATAGCCGTGGAAGAAATATTGGTTGAAAATGAGCAAGTCAAAGGAGTACGAGTGGCGGGTCATAAGCAATATTTGGCACCCTCGGTGATTGTGTGCACCGGAGGGTCCTCATACCCGGCGACTGGTTCAAACGGGGATGGGTTTAAGTTCGGACGAAAACTGGGACATCATGTGATGACACCTCGGCCAGCTTTGGTCCCTCTGAAAACCTCAGAAGCATGGGTGAAGGAACTACAGGGGCTTGCTCTGAAAAATACAGAAGCTTCTTTGTGGATTGACGGAAAGAAGAAGATCTCAGAGTTTGGAGAAATGTTGTTTACGCACTTTGGAGTATCGGGCCCCATTATTTTGACGATGAGCCGTCAGGCTGGGGACGCTCTGGGTGGAGGGAAACAAGTCGAGTTACGAATTAATCTTAAACCGGCCCTTTCGCCAGAGCAATTAGACGTACGGGTACAGCGGGATTTTCAAAAGTATAGCAATAAGCAGTTCAAGAATGCGCTGGATGACCTCTTACCACAAAGCCTGATTCCCGTCATGATTCACTTGAGCGGGATCAACCCGGATGGAGTCGTACATCAAATCAGCCGTGAAGAACGCAAACGTTTAGTCGAATTATTGCAAGCATTACCGATTACCATTACTGAAACCCTCTCTATTGAAACCGCGATTGTAACGGCAGGCGGCATTGATGTGAAGGAAATTAACCCGAAAACCATGGCCTCCAAAAAAGTAGAGGGGCTTTATTGGGCAGGAGAAGTTGTGGATGTCGATGGCATTACGGGCGGGTATAATCTGCAGGCTGCGTTTTCTATGGGGTATAGGGCAGGCCGTTCTGCGAGCGATTCTGCGCTCTCGTTGGTCTGATTATGACTCTTTGTGCATAAACTCTTTTCGAGGTGTTGTACATGCGTCGAAGAGAAAGCTTATTAGAGTGGATGTGGAATGCAGTCCAGCGGGCAGAAGGCAAGATCATTCGAGTGATGGTCTTAGCGTCGGTAATCCTTGTATTAATGCAGTTAAGTGTGCTAAGGGATCCGCTTCAATTTTATATGGCGGTGGCAGCAAAGGTCGAAGCACCCCCTTTGGAATTACCTGCGCTTGCTCAAACGCATAAGACTTGGCAGTTGACATTAAAAGCGATACCGGCTGCTCCCATCCGTGTACTTCAAAATGGTAAAGTCATCGGAACCTTAGCCAATGGGGAACTTCAGATGACGGTAGAAGAAGGCCAGCTTCAGTTGGACGGAAGAGGTTTGGCTCAGGGCTTGAAGGTTCAAGTGACCAAGAAAGAACCCCAATTGGTGGAGCCCCGTGCGAATCAAGTGGTCGTGATGCAGAGCAATATTCAGATTCTAACAGTCAGACCGTAGTTTGCAAATCACGTGTTAAAGGACTATAATCCAGACGTGTATAGTTTTTCATGGTTATTCCAAAGGAGGGTAGTACGGTAGGACGGATGTAAATAGTTGAAATAACAACGGTGGAATAGGTTTATAATAAAGGCACCTGATAGGTGTCTTTTAAACTAGTTTTCTCTACTCAGAAAGTAGAACGATCGTGTGATAGGAGGATGGGAGCACAATGATGGCACAAAGCAAGAAAATAGCGCTCGCTGCTTTAAAAATGGCGATGACAGAGAGCCGAGAAGAAGAAGCTAATTTAAAAGAGTCATATCTACGCCTTGGCGTCAAAACGGCTGCAGTTGATTACGGTGGTGAGTATGTCAGTTCCGTCCGTAAGATCGTAGAACGTGCGATAGTGGCTGCCAAACGTGAAGGGGCAATTCAGGAGACACATGGGGATGAAGGCGCAGTAGCCGGTGCAACTCGTGAGGCCTTAAGTCAAATTATGAGCAAAGCGATGGGCTTGAATATCGGTGGAAAGATTGGGATTGCCCGTCAAGATGATCATTTGAGTGTTGCGGTTTTTTTTGGAATAGGTCTCTTGCATTTGGATGAGGTTGCAGTGGGACTGGGTCACCGCGTTGCTCCCAAAGAAGTAGGGGGGATGGCACGTGGTTAGAGGAATTCGAGGTGCGACAACCGTTGATCGTAATGATGCCGCCGAGATAAAGGAAGCAACCAAGGAACTTTTGCAAAAAATCCTTTCAGAGAATACGCTTTGTACAGAAGACTTAGTTAGCGCCATATTTACAGTAACGTCGGATTTGAACGCGGATTTTCCTGCATCCAGTGCCCGTGAGCTCGGTTGGGAGTTAGTACCGCTTCTTTGTGCGACAGAAATTCCCGTGCCCAGTGGCCTCTCCCACTGCATTCGTGTGCTGCTACACGTCAATACGACGCGTTGCCAAACGGAAATAAAGCACATATTTTTGCGTAATGCCGTAACCCTACGCAAGGATCTAGTGAAGCTTGACGTCAAGGCGTAACCAATTCATAAATGAACTGAGGAAGAAGGGAACACGGTGAATCTAATCGCTCGACGAAAGGATGAACACCAAAAAACCACGACGGTTCGAGTGGGAGATGTTATCGTTGGCGGCCCTGAATTAGTGGTTGTGGCCGGTCCATGTGCTATCGAAAGCTATGAACAATTATTAAGCACTGCTCCAGAGATTAAACGTCTAGGCGCGACAATGCTTCGAGGTGGGGCTTATAAGCCGAGGACCTCTCCCTATTCTTTTCGTGGAAGAGGAGAACTAGGGCTGGAAATATTGTCCCAAGTCAAGGCGCTAACAGGACTTCCGGTCGTGACAGAAGTCATGGATGCTCGAGACATTGAACAGATTGCAGAAGTGGCTGACATGTTTCAAATTGGGTCACGGAATATGCAGAACTACACACTCTTATCTGAAATAGGGAAAACCAAGCGCCCGGTTTTACTAAAACGTGGTTTGGCAGCAACTTTAGAAGAATGGATCTTTGCCGCGGAGTATATTTTAGCAGAAGGAAATGATCAGGTCGTTTTGTGTGAACGTGGAATTCGGACCTTTGGGACTTATACCAGAAATACCGTGGATATCGCAGCAATCCCTGCCTTAAAAGAACTCACCCATCTACCAGTCTTTTTAGATCCAAGTCATGGTACTGGCAGATGGTCACTGGTCAGTCCGGTCGCGATGGCAGGCGTTGCCGCAGGGGCAGACGGTTTAATGATTGAAGTTCACCCGCAACCAGATGTCGCTTTGAGTGATGGAGAACAATCCTTAAACTTCGAGCATTTTGCAGAACTGATGAGCAAGGTAAGGCCTGTAGCCAAAGCAGTCGGCCGCGAAATCATTTAATCTTGTGATGGGGGTTGTGAGGATAGCCCCTTCTGTGGTAAGATAGTTTAAATTTACAGTTCGATGTACAGTATTAGTTTAGTATTCAGTAGAAAGCTAGCTTTGTTTGGCAAAGCTATATGTAGGATGGTAGTTGTGAGGTTCCTGTGGGTGCTTCGCGAAGGACTCGTCTAAGATTTGTAGGATAGTAGGATGGTTGGCGATTAAGAGTCAAGGCACCTTCTATTCAAGGGTGCCTTTTTGGTTTTTTATTGCTAAAAAGAGAGGACGTGGAACAATGGAGTCTATATTCGGAGAGCTAGCTAGGAAGGAAATCCGGAATCTGCCGCTCTATGTACCAGGGAAGCCAATTGACGAGGTGAAAAGAGAACTCGGCTTGACCGAAATTATTAAATTAGCTTCGAATGAAAATCCTTGGGGACCTTCCCCCCGGGCAATTATTGCGATGAGGGGAGCCGTCGGCGACATTCAGAGATATCCGGATGCAGGTGCTTTTACACTAAAAAGTGCTTTGGGGGAATCATATGGGCTTTCCATTGACCACTTTTTACTAGGAAATGGTTCTGAAGAAATTGTCCAGATGATTGCAAAAGCATTTTTTCGACCAGGAGAAGAAATCCTCATGGGTAAGCCAAGTTTCCCACGTTATGAAACGGTTTCCCGTCTGATGGGGGCAATACCGTGTGAAATTCCTCTCGAAGAAGGGTATTATCCGTTGCAAGGCCTACTCAGTAAAATCACAGAGAAAACACGGGCGATTTTCATTTGTAATCCGAATAACCCAACAGGGACGGTCATATCGGAACAAGATATACGAGCCTTTGTAGCGCAGGTCCCGCCGCACATCCTCTTAATTTTTGACGAAGCCTATATCGAATTTTCCGAATCAAATTTTTCTGGTCTGGCCTTTTTAGAAGAAAATCGTCCCGTTATTGTTTTAAGAACATTTTCGAAAGCCTTTGGTTTAGCGGGAATCCGTTTGGGTTATGGCATTGCCCGTCCGGAACTAACGGATGCCATGAACCGGGTAAGGGAACCATTCAATTCGAACGCTGTCGCGCTGGCAGGGGCCTTAGCGGCTTGGCAAGATAAGAACTATCTGGAAGAAATAGTTCAAAAGAATGCTGAAGAACGCCGCTACATGACGGCACATCTACTGCAACTAGGGGCTCGAATTTATCCAACGGAAACGAATTTTATCTTTGCTTTTTTTGAGAATACCAGTATCAACTTAAGCCAAAAGTTGTTAGAACGTGGCATCATTGTACGACCGGGCGTCGCGTTTGGGTATCCTGCAGCGTTGCGTATCACGTTTGGCACTCATGAGGAAAACGAGAAGTTTATCCATGCGCTTAGTGAGATCATGGAGATGGCTAACAACTAAGCAAGAATTTAAATGAACGTAGGATGGTAGAAGGGGGCTGGAGACAATGATTGTTGTTTTGAAAATGGGTGCGACGGCAGAACAGATTGAAGAAGTTTCTACACGGTTAACGGATGAGGGCTTTAAAATACATCTTTCTCAAGGCGTGGAGAAAACAATTATGGGGGCGATTGGGGATCGCACGCGCATGGAAGCCCTTGATTTAGAAGCGTTGCCTTGGGTAGAAAAAGTGGTGCCTATTTTGGCACCGTATAAATTGGTCAGTCGAGAGTTACACGCTGCGGATACCATTATTCGGGTCGGAGGACAAGAAATTGGCGGCAATAAAGTTCATGTGATGGCAGGTCCTTGTGCTGTCGAAAGTAGAGCGCAGATCTTGGAAACGGCCCATGCAGTGCGCGAAGCCGGTGCGACCTTCTTGCGTGGGGGCGCCTTTAAACCCCGTACTTCTCCCTATTCCTTCCAAGGTCTAGAGGAAGAAGGCTTGCGCTATTTGGCAGAAGCGCGTGACGAAACGGGGCTTTTAGTGATCACAGAAGTGATTGATGCACAGGATGTTTCCTTGGTGGCGCATTATTCGGATGTTCTCCAAATCGGGGCCCGGAACATGCAGAACTTTGTCCTTCTCAAAGAAGTTGCCAAGTGTGGGAAGCCAGTCATGCTCAAAAGAGGTCCCTCAGCCACCTTAGAAGAATGGATGATGGCAGCGGAATATATCATGGATGGTGGAAACTACCAGGTGATGTTCTGCGAGCGAGGCATTCGGACCTTCGAAAGTTATACACGGAATACGCTGGACCTAAGTATGGTTCCGGCTTTGCACGCTCTTTCCCACTTACCGGTCATTGTTGACCCAAGTCATGGAACGGGGAAATGGCAATTAGTTCATCCCATGGCAAAAGCGGCTTTGGCCGCAGGAGCAGATGGTCTGATTGTTGAAGTCCATCCGCATCCGGAAAAAGCCGTTTCAGACGGAAAACAGTCCTTGACGCCGGATAAATTCCAAATTATGATGACAGATTTGGCAAGGCTCACAAGCGCTCTTGATCGACAATTGGGGGAAGTGAGTTCGTGATAGCAAGTCCAGAAGAAATTTTAACACCGGGATGGTCAGGTCTTCGTACCCCGAAGGCCTGTATCATCGGCTTGGGACTCATCGGCGGGTCTTGGGCAGGCGCCTTGCATCAAATGGGATGGGAAGTTCTTGCGGTTGACCCAGAGAAGGCCAGTCTCGATGAAGCCATAGCGAGGGGCTGGGTGCAAGAAGGTTGGACGGAAATGCCACGGTTCCTGGAGGTGGATTTGGTCGTTTTAGCCATACCCCTTCAGGCGTTTGCGAAGGGGTATGACCAATTGGTGGGCAGAATCCCCAAGGGGACAATTGTGACCGATGTCGGCAGTATCAAGGCGGAAATCTGTCATAAAGCGAAGATGAAGGCTCACGCTGGATCAGGTGACTTCCATTTTGTGGGGGGGCATCCTATGACCGGTAAGGAACAATCCGGGTTTATGGTTGCCGATCCCAATCTTTTTCAAGGGTATCCCTATGTTTTAACTCCAGCAGTCGACTGCCCACAAGACGTCGTTCTCAAACTTGCAGAAGTTATTAGAGGGTTTGGCGCCAAAGTCGTGTTTAGAGAGCCAAAAGACCATGATGTTGAAGTGGCGATGATTAGTCATATCCCCCACCTGTTGGCGGTGGCTTTAACTTTTGCAACGCAAGATGCTTCTAAAGATGGGGAATCGGCTTTTGCGTTAGGTGGACGGAGTTTCCAAGACATCACGCGCATTGCAGATAGTTCACCTGAAATGTGGAAGGAAGTTTTAGTTAGAAATTCCGAGGCAATTCTCAGCGGTCTGACGCTTTTGGAACAAAGAATGAAGGAACTGCGGGAACACCTTGAGCAAGGCGATCGAGAGTCGATTGCAGAAGAGTTTCGTAAGGCCCATGCGGTCCGGGGCTGTATTGACAAATCGTCAAATCATTCAATCTGTGAATCAATCCTGAGGGGGTAGTACGTATGCGAGGCGTGTTTGTAAAGCCGGTGTCTGGCGTCGAAGGAACCATCGAAGTTCCTGGCGATAAATCCATTTCTCATAGGGCAGCGCTCTTGGGTGGAATGGCTCATGGAGAAACCCATATTTCAAATTTTTTACTTGGCCAAGATTGTCTAAGTACGCTGCGTTGTTTAAAACAATTGGGCGTCTCTTCGGAGCGGCAGGGGACAGAGGTCTGGATTCGCGGCGAGGGAATGGAAGCCTGGACGGAGCCAACGGATGTGCTGGATGCAGGTAATTCGGGAACGACTTCGCGGCTGATGCTGGGAGTCTTGGCGGGAAGCCCTTTTGCTGTCACACTGACGGGGGATGCATCTCTCAGAAGTCGTCCCATGCGGCGGGTCACAGACCCTCTCAAGCAGATGGGTGCCCAGATTATTGGGCGGCAAGACGGTCATCTATTTCCCCTCACCATGAGCGGTGGTCAGTTGCAAGCACAAACCTTTCGGACGGCTGTGGCCTCGGCCCAAGTCAAATCGGCGATTATTTTGGCGGGATTGAGAGCGAACGGAGAAACCATAGTTCAGGAACCGGCTCTCTCCAGGGATCATACTGAACGAATGCTCAGGGGATTCGGAGTTGAGGTGATCAGCGAGAAGACGGTGGTAAGAGTGCACGGCGGAGCTCACTTAACGGGTCAGGATGTTTCGGTACCCGGTGATATTTCTTCGGCGGCCTTCTTTCTCGTCTTAGGAAGTTTGGCTCGGCGTGGGGAACTAATTTTGCCCAATGTCGGTGTAAACCCCACTCGTACCGGGATATTGGACGTGCTTAAAGCGATGGGCGCGGATATCGAGCTGATTAATGTTTCGGAAATCTGTGGTGAACCGAGGGCGACGCTCCGTGTTCGCCCGGCAAAGCTTCAAGGTATTGAAATCGGAGGGGACATGATTCCGAGACTGATTGATGAAATTCCCATTCTTGCGCTGGCGGCAAGTTTCGCTGAGGGGGAAACGGTCATCCGGGATGCTGCTGAACTGCGGGTCAAGGAAAGCGACCGCATCCGCACAGTCGCTGAAGGATTAAACGCTTTGGGGGCCAAGGTCGAAGAACTTCCCGACGGGCTTCGCATACAAGGGCAACGAACCTTGCGCGGTGGGCAAGCGAGTAGCCTTGGAGATCATCGACTGGCCATGACCTGGGCAATCGCCGGGATGCTATCGAAGGAAGGGGTCAGTGTAGAAGACATGGACGCAGCTGATGTATCATATCCAAACTTTTTGGACGTGATCAAGAAGGTCGCTCGATGAGCGAAGAGAGCGGTGAAACATCCCTAGAAGTAAGTAAGGGCTTTATATTTGGGTTACGCCAATCGTTGACCATTGTGATTGGCTATGCACCAGTGGCTGTCACCTTCGGAATTCTAGCGACTCAGTTCGGACTAACCTATTGGGAAGCTGGGCTGATGTCGTTTTTTGTTTACGCAGGGGCCTCGCAGTTTATTGCCATAGAAATGATCCATCAGGGGGCTTCTGTTTGGATGATTGGACTGACTACCCTGATCGTGAATATTCGTCATTTGTTGATGAGCTTGTCGGTTGTTCCGTATTTTCCAGAAAGAACGCTTTCTTGGTCTTTGGCCTTGGCACATGGGCTCACCGATGAAACGTTTGTGCTCAATACGCGGGCTTTGAAGGATGTGGTCGGAGAAGAGAACCGACGACGGGTTATGCTAGGAATTAACCTAGGCTCTTTCGCCTCTTGGGTTGTATTTACGATGCTTGGTGGTGTGATCGGCAAATGGTTGCCCATACAGTTTTCAGGCTTCCAATTCGCACTCTTAGCCTTATTTATTATCTTGACGACGACGTCTTTAACCAAGAAAAACGCGATGACCTATCTCCTAGCCGCGCTACTTGCCGTCGTCTTTAAACTGCTCATTCCAGGAAAAATTTATCTTATACTAAGTGTGGCGTTAGCCGCTGGGATTGGGGCTTGGTGGCGTCAGAGAGAACGTTTGCGTGGGCTTGAGCGGCAAAAAGGGCAGACGATAAAGCTGTAAAGAGTAGGGAGAAAAGCTGTATGTCTATTCAAGTTCTAGAGACAATTTTATTAATGACCATCGTCACTTATGGCGCGCGCGTTTTACCCTTTCTGCTGTTCAAAGGCAATAATGTTCAAGGCTTTGCTCGCGATTTTATCGAACTTGTTCCAATTGCCTTATTGGCGGCACTTGTCATTCCGGAATTAGTGACACCCGGTGGTTCAATCGTCATCCTGCATAATCCCTTTTTATGGGCAGGCCTCTTAACGTTTCTTTTTTCCAGATATGTGCCAAATCTTTTCTTAGGGATTATTTTTGGTATGACCGTGTTCTGGGGGCTAGATAAGTTACTATTTTAATTTCGGGAATAAACAATGAATGCGATTGTATTTTATCGTCACAGATATAACTCACAAAGAATAAAACCAGTGTCTTTTGCTGAAGATAGTATTGTGCGTAGATTTAGAGAGGTGGGCTATTTTTGCCTAAGGAATTAACACACTGGCATATAGCTCGCGAAGCTTTACAAAGGGGAGTCACGGCCCAGGTAGGAAAATTAATTGCCAGCAACCCTGCACTGTATTATTTCGGAGCCATTGCCCATGATATTCCTTTTTATGATTTATCTAAGCCCTCTGAAGCGAACATTGAGAAAGTGGCAAACCAGTTTCATGGTGTGGATGGAGAAAATACCCTAGAGCCACTGATTAAAATGATGGAGATGGCACTTAGGCAGAATAATAAACACACTCAACTCGCTTTTCTACTAGGTATGTTGACACACTTTGTTGCTGACAGCATCTTCCACCCCATGGTTTACTATATGAGCGGGAATTATTTTGCTGATGACCCGGAAGAACAAAGTATGGCTGTGTTTCGTCATCGTTTGTTAGAGACTGCCATCGATCTTAGGTTAGATGCCGTTGATCCGATCGAATATCCGTATGACTTGATTCATCTCTGGCGTGAAGCCGGCGAGGCTGGGCCAGAAGCTTTTAAATTGCTTGTTGGACATTATACTCAACTAGGAGATAAAAGAACAATGACGCATTTTAAAAAGGCATGGCGCAATTATCGCTTATTACAAACGACTTATCGTTGGTCAACCCCTTTGCGTATTTTAACTTTATACAGACGTTTTGGGCATCCAGCGGTTGAAAAATACGAAGCTTTATTTTATCCACAACCTCTGAACCTATCGTTTTTTGATTCAAGGTTAGAGTGGCTACATCCTGTAACGGGTGTACCTCATGAGACGACTTTGAAAGAACTTTATGATGTGAGTGTTGAAAAGGTTATCACTTTGTTTGAACGATTAAGTACTCAATCCATAGAAGAATGGCCACAGAGCTTCAGCCACTGTCACTAGACAGCGGCATGCCCAATGTACCGGTAAATCAGATGAAATATTTTTGCGCGGAGCCTATTGAACATCGTTTGCGGGTTTAATCGATTGAAGACTTGGCTAGCGCCAAGTCTTCAATCGTCGCGAGGGCCACTAAGCCCACACGTTCTCCCGTAACATATTCTCCATCGACACGCCACACCCACAGAAGCACTTATTGGCCAATAGATAAGACACAGCTCCAATAATTTTCCCGTTTTGCACGATGGGGCTACCGCTCATGCCCATAACGATGCCCCCGGCTTTGAGCAGAAGTTGTTCATCCTCGATGAGGATGCGTAGATCCTTATTCGCAGTTTCTTCGTGACGAACTTCAGTAATCCGAATGTTGAATTTCTCGATCTGATTGTCATTGATAACCGTAAGAATCGATGCTCTTTCCTCTAAGATCTCTTCCTTTAAGCTGACGGGAAGTGGTTCTTCGAAGAAAGGGCTTTGTATTTGCCCGTTTAGAGTGCCGAAAAGGCCCATTTCATTATTTTGCTCAATGGTTCCGTCAAAATCGCTGTAGTGATTTAGATATCCCATTTTCTTGCCGGTGTATTGGTCATTGCCCTTGATGATGGAGGAAACGGTTGAGGCAAAGAGGGCAGTCGTGACAGGATTGGCTGCAGGCAAATTGGGAAAAAAATGCCCGAAGGCTCCAAATCTATGAGATACCGGATCGTAGAACGTTAAGGTGCCAAGACCGACGTCGAAAGCTTTGACTCTCATGCCGAGCATAAACCCTTGGGTGTGGCGACAGTAATAGGGCTTAATGTGTTTGACAAGCACTTGATCATAACGTCTTATCGCGACTTCGACAGTCTCTTTCCTAAGCATTGTGTCATTGATCAGTCGGCAAAGATCGGCTTGGGATGTTAACGGGTGACCTTCCACTTCGAGGAGGACGTCATGGACCCGGATGTCCCACTCATTCGCCGGATAATAATAAAGCCCATTCGGTTTCATCACTGCCTTGAGGTCCATGACAATTAAATCTTTTTTTAATAGGTTAACCCCAATGGAATGTCCACACGGGAGAAGCTTTATCTCTGATAATTTTTTTGGCATACTTCACCACTCCTACTCCCTAAGCCCTCAGCCCTCAGCACTAAGCCCTCAGCACTAAGCCCATAATAGGAAATCTTATACATCGGGATATTGACGTCTAATACCTCTGAAATCCTAAGCAAAAAGCTTGGGTACGAAGACGGAGAGAAGAAAAACGAAGAGGGAAACGTAGATGCAGAGTTCAATGACAATGAGGGGAAGGCTACGAGCAAAGGGGGAAGGGGCTTCTTCATGGCGGTGATCAACGTCTTCGTAGAGCTCAGTCAGTTGTTCATACTCTAGGGGATGCTCTTCTTTAAGGTGATGTTTGGGGATTTTACCGTTGATCCAGACTAAACTGGAAGGAAAGACATCAGGATTGAAGTGGACCCAGAAGAAGTGTCCTAGGACGACGGCTAGGAAGCAAACAACCGCTTCATTACTATGGGCGATGCGAAACATTTCAATGACCCAGCGGGGCATGAAAATGGCCGAGATGTTAGGGAACCAGAGAAGGAAACCACTGAAGCCCATCAGGAGGATCCCATAGATCACGGCCAGATATTCGAATTTTTCTAAATAAGTGTAGCGGCCATACTGAGGGCGTTCTTTACGAATTCCGAGGAGATAAAGACCATGTTGGTAACCGTCACGGACATCTTTGAACGTGGGTACCATACTCCATTTCGGACCACTGTTTTTGAACATCTTAACCAGCCAAATGATGTGCAAAACTGCGCTGAAGATCATCATGACAGCTGCGGTTAAATGCACTCTAAACATATTATCAAAGTTACCAAACAGTGAGACAATGAACTTAGCCCCATCAGACTGGGCATATTTAATCGGGAAACCTGTTAACGTGAGCATTAAAATGCTGACGAGAAGAATTATGTGCTGGATTCGTTGTGATTTATTAAATCGTTCAATGGTGTCAGGAAAGACTTGTTTTTTCTCAGGAAGCATATTCCCTCCTCCTTCCACTTGAATAACGTTGCTTAGATATCCCAGGTATTGCGGTTATCTTTATTTTTTTCTTTACGATGGCGAAACTTTTGGATCAGTTCAAAGATGGCAATGGAACAGTCTTTGAGGATATCGAAGAGTATGAGACCCATGAAGAACTTCCAGATAATCCATAAAGGGAACGCTCCGTCTTTGCCCTTATCGTAAGGGGTAATGTGTTCGGTCCCTTGAGCAAAATTCAATTGTGGGGTCGTATGACATTTGGCACAAGTCGTGGGGACATTGGCGGCTGCAACCGTTGATTTCGGATCAGTCGGAGGTAGAATGCCGTGGGTACCGTGGCAATCAGTGCAGGTAGCCGCTTTCATAGATCCTAAGTCTACGGCCGTACCGTGAAAACCATAATGGTAAGCTTCGGACATACCGGAATGGCATTTAAGACAGGTGTCGTGAACGTTTAGTTTATAAACTGTCGACGTGGGATCATTGACGCCTTTGATATCATGGGCGCCATGGCAATCGGTACACAGAGCACCGGCACCACCCTTGAGAGCGTCTAAGTGAATATTTTTATCCTGAAACTGCGCCGCATGGCAACTCATGCATTGGTTATTCATATCGAGTTTAAGATTGACAGTTTTTTGATGAACGGCTAAATGGCAATCGGAGCACATGAGGGATTGATGAGTCGATTGCCTGAGTGAGAGGGGGGAAACCTCTTGAGCATATTGCTCTTTGGCGTGGCAGGACATACAAAGAGTGCTACTTTGGGGTTCTACAGCGACGGAGGAGGGGCTGGGACTGCGCTTCACAGCTACCTGGGAGAGGGAGTAACTGAGTACTGCAAGGATTATAAATAGTAAGACTTTAAACCCTAACCGTTTCTTCTTCATTCAGAGGAACCTCCTTTCGGGTAAAGCATACATTAAATTCATGAGGAATAGACCTGTTCTAGAGTAATTTGTGATTTGAGGGTCGACTTTTTTGGAAAGTGTTGAAGTGTTCGGCCTAATAAAGCGAAACACTTCATTTTCGTTATGGCCCCTTGTATGAACCAGCGTTAGTTCAGTCGATTGATCTCAATTTCCGCCTGTTCGAGCAGGGCCTTACATAATGCATAGTTATGCGCGCCTTTTGAGGAATCTGAAGTGACATACATGTAGTAGGTGCGTGCGTTCTTGAATTGAGCAATTTGAGGGTCTTTGGGGTCAAGCGTTAGAATTTTTTTCTCCCAACTGTTGAATTTGGGCTTAAGGAGCTCTAGCTTTTTATTGATGGATACTTGGCGCTGCTGAATCTTGCTAATCGTCTCTTTAGGATCATAGTGGCAGGTAATACATTTTTCTTGGTTGAACATCTCGGCGAATTGAGTATAGTTCATTTGAGTGCCGGTTCGAGTGGTCCCGAGCGCATCATAGGTGGCGGTAACTCCAGGAACCATGAAATCATGTTTGCTTCCATTCGTGACATGGCAATCGGTGCAAGAAAACGTGTCTTTCATGGCAGCCCATTTGTAAGAGGGTTTTGTGGGAACTACGCCGACTCCGAGGCCTTCAATCATTTCTTTTTGCGAATGATGAACTTCTTTACCGAGTGTGATCGTGCCGCCGGAGGTATGACAGGTGGCGCAGGCCGCCCAGCCTGTAAGACGGAGGGTAATCATTTTTTCTCCACCCATGTTATGACACACGAGACAGGTGATTCCATCCTGCTGTTTGGCATATTTTCCGCCTTCAAAGAAATCGATCAGTTTGGCGTTGGGATCTTTAAGAATCGCAATTTCGGAATGACAACGGATACAGCTATCATCATAATCAAACGAAGCGTCGTTTTCCTTTTCCTTGAGGAGGGTGGAGAACATGTTATAGTGCTGGCTCTTACGGACTTGATCGAGCACGCTTGTTGCTTTTGTCACTTGAGCAGACACTTGAGGGCTGGGAGCAGCGGGCACCGTGGTAGCTGGTTTGGCATTACCACAGCCGGAAAGGATGACGACAGAGGCCAGGGTAACCAGGGCCGTGAGAAACATCTTCGGTTTCATAAGCTTACTTCCTTTCTCCCTTTAAATTTCTCAAACGTTCAGTCATTACGCAAAGAGCTTGGGTACGAAGACGGAGAGAAGAAAAACGAAGAGGGAAACGTAGATGCAAAGTTCAATGACAATGAGGGGAAGGCTACGCGCAAAGGGGGAAGGGGCTTCTTCATGGCGGTGATCAACGTCTTCGTAGAGCTCAGTCAGTTGTTCATACTCTAGGGGATGCTCTTCTTTAAGGTGATGTTTGGGGATTTTACCGTTGATCCAGACTAAACTGGAAGGAAAGACATCAGGATTGAAGTGGACCCAGAAGAAGTGTCCTAGGACGACGGCTAGGAAGCAAACAACCGCTTCATTACTATGGGCGATGCGAAACATTTCAATGACCCAGCGGGGCATGAAAATGGCCGAGATGTTAGGGAACCAGAGAAGGAAACCACTGAAGCCCATCAGGAGGATCCCATAGATCACGGCCAGATATTCGAATTTTTCTAAATAAGTGTAGCGGCCATACTGAGGGCGTTCTTTACGAATTCCGAGGAGATAAAGACCATGTTGGTAACCGTCACGGACATCTTTGAACGTGGGTACCATACTCCATTTCGGACCACTGTTTTTGAACATCTTAACCAGCCAAATGATGTGCAAAACTGCGCTGAAGATCATCATGACAGCTGCGGTTAAATGCACTCTAAACATATTATCAAAGTTACCAAACAGTGAGACAATGAACTTAGCCCCATCAGACTGGGCATATTTAATCGGGAAACCTGTTAACGTGAGCATTAAAATGCTGACGAGAAGAATTATGTGCTGGATTCGTTGTGATTTATTAAATCGTTCAATGGTGTCAGGAAAGACTTGTTTTTTCTCAGGAAGCATATTCCCTCCTCCTTCCACTTGAATAACGTTGCTTAGATATCCCAGGTATTGCGGTTATCTTTATTTTTTTCTTTACGATGGCGAAACTTTTGGATCAGTTCAAAGATGGCAATGGAACAGTCTTTGAGGATATCGAAGAGTATGAGACCCATGAAGAACTTCCAGATAATCCATAAAGGGAACGCTCCGTCTTTGCCCTTATCGTAAGGGGTAATGTGTTCGGTCCCTTGAGCAAAATTCAATTGTGGGGTCGTATGACATTTGGCACAAGTCGTGGGGACATTGGCGGCTGCAACCGTTGATTTCGGATCAGTCGGAGGTAGAATGCCGTGGGTACCGTGGCAATCAGTGCAGGTAGCCGCTTTCATAGATCCTAAGTCTACGGCCGTACCGTGAAAACCATAATGGTAAGCTTCGGACATACCGGAATGGCATTTAAGACAGGTGTCGTGAACGTTTAGTTTATAAACTGTCGACGTGGGATCATTGACGCCTTTGATATCATGGGCGCCATGGCAATCGGTACACAGAGCACCGGCACCACCCTTGAGAGCGTCTAAGTGAATATTTTTATCCTGAAACTGCGCCGCATGGCAACTCATGCATTGGTTATTCATATCGAGTTTAAGATTGACAGTTTTTTGATGAACGGCTAAATGGCAATCGGAGCACATGAGGGATTGATGAGTCGATTGCCTGAGTGAGAGGGGGGAAACCTCTTGAGCATATTGCTCTTTGGCGTGGCAGGACATACAAAGAGTGCTACTTTGGGGTTCTACAGCGACGGAGGAGGGGCTGGGACTGCGCTTCACAGCTACCTGGGAGAGGGAGTAACTGAGTACTGCAAGGATTATAAATAGTAAGACTTTAAACCCTAACCGTTTCTTCTTCATTCAGAGGAACCTCCTTTCGGGTAAAGCATACATTAATTCAAGTCGTTCTAAAAACAGACATATAGACATGAAGTGGTTCTAAAAATAGACATTTCACATAAAATTTAAATTAGCATAAGGAAATCCATGAGGCATAGGTCTCACCTCCAATCACCTCCCTAAAATTGTGGTGGTACGCAGTTTCTTTTATCGACAATGGTTATTAAAAGAGTTCTTTCTTCATAGGCTGAGATATTAGATTGAAATCCATGAAGTGTAAAACGAATTCAATCACCTCCCTAAATTTCGGTGGTGCGCCGTTGCTATGACAATTTGCATTCGGGTAGACATTTGAGAAAGAGACATCTTATTTTTCGTTGAACTTTGTCTTGAGTGGACTGGTTAGGTGGACCGGTTCACGGCTGACTTGAAACACAAAGTTGGAATTAAATGGCATGTAGTGATAAATTTCACATTTCAGATTAGCATAGAATATCCTGTGAATAATTTAAAAGGGAGCTGGGGCCTTACTTCAGGAAGAAGTGTGGCATGTTTGTTGGTCTGACCATGCTTTACTACATCCTATGCAGAGGTAGAATGTCTATACACCATACCCAACGGGAAATAATAATCCTATTTTTGACATGCACAGACCGTGAAGAGCGAGCTTCGTCCCAGAAAGCATTAACGTGTAGAATGCTGTAAAAAGGAAAAGGATTTAGACCTGAATAAGGCTAAATCCTTCTCCTTTTTATGAGCATCAAAAGCATTCATCCTTAGAAGAAATTTGGATGATGTTAAAATCAAAGGAACTAAGAGGAATAAAAAGTAGAGAGCCCTATAAAATTATAAATAATCACAGAGTGAGGTGAATCTAAATATTTCCATACTGTGGATTATATGTTACAATAGTTTAGAGAAAAAAGGAACAATTACAAAAGATTGTTATTTGATGGTTAAGGGAAAAAAGATCCGAGAAGAGAGAAAGAAGATCCAAGAAGAGAGAAAGAAGTAGGGAGGAACGGAACATGGAATTGCACTGGGGTTGGCTAATTTCCATTTACCTGTTTTTGGGTGGCTTGGGTGCGGGGGCGTATGTAGCTTCCTTTGCCGCTGAGAAGGGGCTTCTGGGGGATGCCTCTAGTCTAAGTCGTTTTGGGTATTATGTATCTGCACCTTTGGTGGCTTTAGGTGCCGGACTCTTAGTTTTTGACTTAGGTCAAGGTTTCAGTAAACCTTGGCTTATTATCGGGATGTTTTTTAACTTTCGCTCAGTAATGACTTGGGGAATTTACATTGTTTCCGCCTTTATCGGAGCGGGGCTTCTGCAGGCTTATTTTGTTTGGACGCAAAAAAAGGCTCCAAAAATTCTGGCGCCGGCCGGCGCAGTGCTTGCGCTGTCCACATGTGCCTATACGGGAATGCTTTTAGCCGTTGTGCAAACCATACCTTTTTGGAATTTTTTCTTAATGCCAGTGATCTTCGTCGTGAGTGCGCTTTCCACGGGACTTTCGCTCACTTCTGTTTTGGCTTACTTATTTGAGAAGGGTGAATTGAAGGAAGGCAAAGCCTGTGAAAGTCACTTGATTTTGGTTGGGTCGGAAATCATCCTTCTATCGATCCTCTTTGGCGTTGTATTGTCTGGAATGAAGGGCCCCGAGGCAATCGCTTCGGCCCAAAAAATTGTCTCTGGTTCTCTCGCATGGGCGTTCTGGGGAGTTCTTGTGATCCCTGGGTTAGTGGGACCGTGTATCATGTATATTTATAATATTAGTAAGATAAACGGACAAAGACAAATCAGGGTTCCTCAAACCCAACAGATTGAGGTGCCTATTGCCGCTGTGGCTGTTGAGGAGCTAATTGCGGCAGCTTCGGTTGTTGATGAAAAACGCAAATCACCCACGTTTATTCATGCTAAGTCCCAGGCTAAGGCTCAAGCCCATGCTCATGCAGGTGCCAATCCTATAGCGCTTTGTCTCTTTGATGGAGGCGTCATGCTCGGAGGTTTGGTATTACGCTGTGTCATCGTATTTTCGGCAGTTCCAATCTGGAATGGTTTGTTAGGATAGAGAAAACTTAAGAGAGTGGTACCTTTCAAAGGGCGTCGTTCCCTTTCACATCAAAAGAGACTCTGCATCACGTAATAAGTGAGGCAGAGTCTCTTTATTCCCGCACTGAACCATTGAATAACGTTTCCGTTATGTTAAATGAAGTGAAGGTAAGTTATACTAGAATTAAGTTCATTGCATTAGAGGAATATATGTGAATTAACGGTTATCGAGGATAGCTCGCTTCGGGATCGCTCATCATGTCAGCGTCTTCGTTGTCAATTTCGTCATTTGAACAGCAGCACCCTCGTGAAACAATGTCATAGCCGTACCTTTCGGATTTCCGGCCGAGTAGAAAAGCTGCTATGAGGCTGAAAACAACAAGAAACGAATGGGCATGATGGTGATGGCGTCTTTGATGATAAAACATAGTTGATGTCCTCCTCTCTTTAGGTTTAGAATGGCTTATTTGGACTCAATTTATCCCGGAAATTTAAGGATATTTTTTTGGAGGGCTGTTATGCGTTATAATGTATTACTTTGGGATCTAGACGGGACCTTGACTGAGTCTAAGGAAGGAATTACACGCTCTGTTCAATACGCTCTAAAGCGGTTAGATTATCCCCTTTGCGAGCCGGATTCCTTGGATTGGATTATTGGTCCACCCTTAAAAGAAAGCTTTAGAACATTACTTCATACCACAGATGAAGCTTTATTGGACCGAGCTATGTTGATTTATAGGGAGCGCTATCAAAAGTTAGGTCTTTATGAAAATATTGTTTATCCTGGTATTCCAGAACTATTGGCACAGTTAAAAGAAAAGGGCTGTCAACATCTATTGGCGACCTCGAAACCAAGGGTCTTTGCGGAGAAAATACTTCAACATTTTTCACTAGCTTCTTACTTTAGTGTTATCATGGGAAGCGAGTTGAACGGCCAATTTGTGGACAAGGATTGTTTAATTGCGGAAGTGCTTAAAACCATTCCAGCGAGCTCACGATCAAAAACAGTGATGATTGGGGATCGCAATTATGACGTAAGTGGAGCTAGAGCAAACCATATTGATGTTATTTCTGTCGGATATGGGTATGGTACTGAGGAAGAGTTACGTGCCGCTTCTCCAAATTTTATTGTCCAAAGTGTCGCGGAGCTTGGGGAATTACTACTCGATTCATAGAAGTTTGGGGTGTAGTCCCTTCTCACCATCCTTGGCTACAGGGACACTCGTCCATCCTTGGACAGCGGGTAACGGATGGTAGCATCCAAATAGATAAAGTCCTCATCCTTATCTTGTCGTACCATGCCTACAATCCCGGTATCGTTCGTTTTTTCTAGAAGTTGATCGACAACGTGTTGATAAGCTCGTTCCTCCCAGGGATCAAGAAAATCCTTGACCGACTCAAAGTACGTCTCCAAGGGTATTTTAAATTGACGATGATAAAGTTGTAGTGTTGTATCCTGTGAATTCATGGGAATTCCTCCTTCTAGGTTTAGTTTGAGAAGATACTGAAGAAATTATGTACCAGAAACAAGGAAAGAAGGAGTGTGAATAGATGAACGAAGAAACCCCTTTGAATTTTCCACCGAAACGTCACTTGAGCTGGGTAGATCTGGCGATGGTTTTGGGCGGGATTATTGGAATTTATATTATATTGGCTTTTGGCACGCTCTGGTTAATGGAACGTTGGCCTCATGAACGAACTTTAATGTATCTTAATGCGTTTCTGACTCAGTTATCCTTTGTACTGCTAATTTGGACGATTAAGACAATAAGGTACTGGAAATGGGCAGATTTTGGTTGGATTTCTGTGCCCTTGATAAAGATAATTCCAAAGATCTTGGGTGTCTATGCTTTGACCTGGATCATCAATATTTGCTATGCACTTTTTCTATACCAGCATGGTTTTACCCCGCCGGACACAGATGTTTATGCCAAATTATTAGGACAGGTCACGTGGTATACTTTGCTTCTGAATTTAGCCTTAGCGGGTATATTAGCCCCCTTGGTGGAAGAAACTCTATTTCGAGGGATTATATTTGGAAGCTTGCAAGCGTACTTCGGAAAATGGACATCAGCGGTGCTAAGCGCTTCAATCTTTTCCGCGCTTCATTTTCAAGCCTACGGATTTTTCCCGCGTTTCATGTTAGGCATGGTCCTAGTGTATCTTTATGATAAGTATAAATCGCTGTACCCTGCTATTGCATTACATGCGCTAAATAACATCGTTGCCACATTGATCGCAGCAAGCTTACCAATGTAAGTGAAAGGAGCATTTTCGGGTGAAGCAACAACAACAGGCATTACAAATTGCCATCGACGGACCTGCAGGCGCTGGTAAAAGTACGGTCGCGAAACTCGTAGCAAAGCAGTTAAACCTCTTCTATATTGACACGGGTGCCATGTATCGAACGATTGCTTATAAGGCGCTACAGAACGGGATATCGTTAGAAGATGAACATAGCATATCTGAAATTGCTCAGACCACGGAGGTGGTTTTGGACCATTCGGGTGAAGGAAAAGTGTGGTGTGATGGGGAGAATGTCACGCAGGTGATTAGAAGTCCGAAAATTTCTCGCGCCGTTTCCACGGTTGCCGCTTATTCGGGCGTTAGGGAACGCTTGGTTGAATTGCAACGCATTGAGGCGGAGAGAGGCGGCGTCGTAATGGATGGGCGTGACATCGGGACACATGTCTTGCCAAAAGCCACACTCAAGATATTTTTGACCGCAACACTACAGGAACGGGCAAACCGCCGGTGGAGGGAGCTTGTGAAAGCGGGCAAAAAGGTGGCTTTCGAAGAAGTCGCTGAAGATATGCAACAACGTGATCGACAGGATACTGAACGCGAGGTTTCTCCGCTAGAGCCCGCCCATGATGCGGTCATGCTTGATACCACGGGTTTGAGTGTTGAAGAAATAGTCGCTAAAATTGTGGCTTTGACGCAGGAGGATGAAGATGACGTTATATGAATTTGCGAAAAAGCTGTTTCGCTTTCAGTTTAAGATGATGGGTTGGAAGATTCAAGGCGTGGAAAATATGCCAACGGAAGGGCCCGTTATTTTAGCGATTAACCATAATAGCCTTTGGGATCCCTTGGTCGCTGCCTCGAGTGTACCACGCAAGGTTTCTTTCATGGCCAAAGAAGAACTATTCTCGATTCCCGTTTTAGGGAAAATCTTCTTAAGGCTTGGCGCCTTTCCGGTGAAACGGGGGCAGGGAGATATGAATGCCATCCGCCAGTCTTTGGCAATTTTAAAAGAGGGACGTGTCTTAGGCCTTTTTCCTGAAGGGACAAGGTCTAAAAACGGGGAAACCCAAAAAGGCCTACCCGGAATGGTTTTTTTAATGGAAAAAAGCAAAGCAGCAGTTGTCCCAATCAAGATGTTCGGGACACGACACTTGCTTACAAAAGGCTGGGGAAACATAGCAGTCGTGGTTGGTAAACCCATGACTGCAGACATGTTGAAGGCTCCAGAAGGGGTCGAAAACCGTAGGGAATGGGTTGCTGATCGTATTATGCAGGCAATGCAGGAATTATCAGAAGCAAAGTAAGAAACATGGACGTCATGACACGCAAGAAGGGGACGAAGCTATGGAATTGCTCGTGGCCTTAGCTGAAAGACTTAGTGTTATTGTCACGGTAGCGTTTCTACTGACGAGGAGTCAAGTCTTTCGTCGATTTTTGCGTTCCCAAATAACTCAACGTGAGACGTTAACGTTAATTCTTATTTTCGGCATATTTTCTACCGCGGGAACCTATTCTGGAATCTCAATTAATGGAGCCTTGGCGAATACACGCGCTGTTGGCGCAGTGAGTGCAGGCTTGCTCGGCGGACCTCTGGTAGGACTAGGGGCTGGGATTATAGCCGGTTTTCACCGCTACCTAGTCTATGGAGGCTTTACTGGTTTGGCTTGTGCCGTATCGACCATGATGGAGGGCTTGTTGGGCGGGCTCGTTTTTCGGTTGGCACGGGATAAAGCGAGTGATTGGCGAGTTGGCGTCGTAGTAGGGGTCGTTGCAGAAATGTTTCAGATGATCATTATTCTGTTGCTTGCCCGACCGTTCGATGAAGCGTGGAACCTCGTGAAGATCGTCGCCGTGCCAATGATGGTGGTCAATGGCCTTGGGGTGGGTCTTTTTCTCCTCATTATCAAGTCAGTCTATATGGAAGAAGAGCAAATTGCCGCCATTCAAGCCCAAACTGTTTTACAGATTGCCGATGTGACATTGCCCTATTTTCGAACGGGTTTAAACCTGGAAAGTGCTCAAAGAGCAGCACAGTGTATTCATACAATGGCGCATGTAGCGGCAGTGGCCTTAACTGACACAGAACAAATTATTGCCTATGTCGGCTTAGGCTCGGACCACCATTTTCGTGGACAACCTATTTTAACAGAGTCAACCCGTAAAGTATTACAAAAAGGAAAAACGATTCAAGCCATCTCTGAAACGGAGATCCATTGCCAAAACCCATTGTGTCCTCTGCGATCGGCAATTATCGTCCCTTTACGGCAGGGAGATAAGACGATCGGGATTCTAAAGCTTTATCGTGCAGAGCGTGGCAAATCGGTGATCGATGTAACGCTCGCATCAGGCTTAGGAAAGCTTTTTTCCACGCAGCTCGAACTCGCTGATCTTGAACACCAAAAAGAGTTGCGCGTTGCGGCTGAAATTCGGGCACTTCAAGCTCAAATTCAACCCCATTTCTTATTCAATACCCTAAATACCATCGTGAGCTTGGTTCGAACCCAACCTGAAAAAGCACGCGAAGTGCTTGTTTTTCTTGGAGAATTTTTACGTCACAATATGCGCCAGGGCGTGGCTTTCCATTCCGTGCGGGAAGAGTGTGAACACGTACAAGCCTATCTGGCGATCGAAGAGGCTCGATTTGGAGACAAGTTGCAGGTCAATATGGACATTGAAGCAGGGACAGAAGGTTTTCTACTGCCACCGCTCGTTTTGCAGCCGTTGGTAGAAAATGCCGTTAGACACGGTCTATTACCGAAGGAAAACGGAGGCACAGTCTCTCTACATGTACGCTTAGAGGGGGATGGCTTAGATATATTCGTACGAGATGACGGAATTGGAATCTCTAGTTTTAAAATGCGGGGCATTTTAGAGGGAGAGCATGATGAACACGGGGAAACTGGTTTAGGTCTAATAAACGTCCACCAACGTTTATTAGGCCTGTACGGCAAGGGGCTGCTGATCGAAAGCACACTGGGTACGGGAACTATAATCTCGTTTCGGGTGCCCACTCAGGCAGTGTCCTTAAAGGGGTGACATTATGATTACAATCGTCTTAGTCGATGATGAACGACCAGCGCGTGAAGAACTTCGATTCTTATTAGAACAAAATCCTGAACTAAAGATCATCGGCGAGTTTTCAAGCGGGGCTCAAGCCATTGAACATATTCCCGGCTTACAACCGGCCGTCATCTTTATGGATGTGCATTTACAGGACATGGATGGACTCGATGTCGTTCGTACCCTTCAACAGTTGGACGTTCATGCGTCTGTCGTTTTTGCCACTGCTTTCGATGTTCATGCCATACGTGCCTTCGAGCTCAATGCTGTGGATTACATTCTCAAACCCTTTTCTAAGGAACGGTTAAAGGTGACGATTGAACGGATCCAACAACGTTTACAGCGAAATGACTTAGAACTGTCGCAGAAAATCACCCAACTCATTCAGGAAATCGGGCTTAAACAACGCCCACGCAAACTTGCGGCGACCTGTAAAGGACGCGTCGTCTTGATCGATCCACAGGAGTTGCTTTATGTGGTCGCTGAAGGTCGCTACGCTAGTTTGGTCACAGCCCAAAAGATATGGACAACGACGTTCAGTTTGCAGGAAATCCAGGAACGGCTGGATCCCGCGCAGTTCTTGCAAACCCACCGAGCTTATATTGTAAACCTTGATCGGATCAAAGAAGTCATTCCTTGGTTTAACGCGACTTATAAGATCATTATTGATCAAGAGGATTCACCCGAGATTCCCGTCAGTCGAACTTATATTAAAGTACTGAAAGAACGGTTGAATGTTTGATACATCAATTTGTAATTTCACGACAGATAATCTGTGTTTCATTCAAGAGTGTAGACAATCGCTCACGCAATGGTTTATAATCCAATTAATCGTTATTGTCGCAATATTCATTGAAAGGTGGATAGATGATGTGGGAACAGCGGCAAATACAACGGGAATATTAGAGAGGAGAGGTGAACACATTGAATGCCTTAACACTTGTAATTATCTCTGCGTGCGTTCTTATTTTAGCTTATCGGATTTATGGTGCCTTTTTGGCAACCAAAGTATTAATGGTGGATGAGTCCCGTATTACCCCCGCAATTCGTTTAAATGATGGGCAAAACTTTGTTCCAACGAATAAATGGGTCGTCTTTGGACATCATTTTGCTGCAATTGCAGGTGCAGGCCCCTTAGTTGGCCCCGTACTTGCTGCCCAGTTCGGATTTTTACCCGGTACGGTCTGGATTCTAATAGGAGCAGTTATGGCGGGTGCAGTGCATGATATGGTCATATTATTTGCTTCTGTTCGGTATGATGGACGCTCACTGTCGGAAATCGCCAAAGAAGAAATTGGATCAGTCGCCGGATTGGCGACGGCCATATCCATCCTCTTCATTTTAGTATTAGCTATGGCGGGACTTGCTGTTGTCGTGGTTGGGGCTGTTAAGAACAATCCATGGGGATCCTTTACGATCACCATGACGATTCCCATTGCTTTGTTTGTTGGTTTGTATATGTACAAATTACGCCCAGGAAAAGTCGGCGAAGCTTCGATCATTGGATTTTCCTTGGTGATGCTGGCTGTTGTCATGGGGCCTGCAGTTCAAACTTCATTTTTGGCCCAGTATTTTACCTGGTCAGAGCAAGCTCTTTGGATTATTCTACCTGCTTACGGTTTTGTTGCCGCAATCTTACCAGTCTGGTTGTTACTCGCCCCTCGAGACTATATCAGTACCTATCTGAAAATCGGAACGATTGCTGCTTTGGCCTTGGGCATCGTTTGGGTGCATCCTGTGCTGCAAATGCCTGCGATTTCCTCGTTTGGTTATGCAGGAAGTGGACCCGTTGTTCCAGGCCCCATCTGGCCTTTCGTAAGTATCACAATTGCTTGCGGAGCCTTATCGGGATTCCACGCCTTAATTAGTTCTGGAACCACACCGAAGATGATTGGTAGCGAACGAGATATTCGCCTTGTGGGATTTGGTGGGATGCTCATGGAAGCCTTTGTTGCCATGATGGCCCTCATTGCTGCCTCAGTGTTGGCCCCGGGAGATTATTTCGCAATTAACCTCGCGCCGAAAGCGTTTGCCAATCTCCATGTTGCAACGGTAGAGTTACAGCATTTGTCTGATCTAGTTGGAATGGACCTCGCGGGAAGAACCGGAGGGGCCGTTACCTTGGCGGTCGGAATGGCCCATATTTTCTCCAGAGTTGTCGGCGAAGCTTGGATGAAATATTGGTACCAATTTGCGATTATGTTCGAAGCACTTTTCATCTTGACGACGATCGATGCTGGAACACGTGTTGGACGTTATATTCTTCAGGATTTCCTAGGAAGGTATATATACAAACCTTTCAAAAATATTAACTGGTGGCCTGGGGTCATTATTACGAGTGTTGCCATCTCTTTTGCCTGGGGTTATATGTTGTACGGTGGAAATGTTGCCTCAATTTGGCCAATCTTTGGCGTTTCCAACCAATTGTTGGGTGTGGTAGCCTTAGCAATCGGTACGACAGTGATCTTACGTAACAGTACGAAGATGATTTATGCTTGGACGACCTTAGTACCGATGATTTACATGGTCGTTACGGTATTTGACGCCGGCGTATGGTCAGTCCGCTGGAACTATTTGCCGAAACACGACTACCTAAAGGTTAGCATGATTGTTATTATGTTAGCGCTTGTCTTGATTATTTTGATCGATTGCTTAATCAAATGGAAGCTGATTATAACGAATAGAAAAGCAGGAATATCAATGGCTACAATATCGAAGCCCTTTGCGGCGAAGTAAAAAGTTCTAGCACACAATCGCTTAAGCCAATGACAAAAACAAATATTTGTGATTCGATGCGACCTTCTAGAAGGTCGCATCTTTTTTTTACTGTCAGAAAGTATAAGCTAACGTTTATATCACTACAGCGTGACTTAATATTAACCAGTAAGACTTCTATTTAATTTCTTCAAGCTATGGGACATATACGCACAATAGTTACGACGAAGATGATAATCTACAATTCTTAAGGCCTTCTGTATAATCT